>Ga0208934_1000052_pt1 | contig 124561 bp, 110 predicted proteins | sample MalvirDeepMed_s2_FD_184243 | JGI IMG/M metagenome (GOLD analysis project Ga0208934, IMG submission 184243) | Marine viral communities from the Global Malaspina Expedition - Malaspina viral metaG DeepMed_s2 (SPAdes) (version 2) | ecosystem: Environmental > Aquatic > Marine > Oceanic | place... | reverse complement strand
GAGGGGGAGGGTGCCCCGGGCCTTCCAGCGACCCGAGTCAGGCTCGGGCTTTTGTACGGGCGCCGTTACGGCGCCCGAACTTTCCAGCGGATGAACGCTTAGATCTTGCCGACGAGGTCGAGCGAGGGAGCCAGCGTGTCGCTGCCTTCTTCCCAGGCTGCCGGGCAGACCTGGCCGGGGTTGGCGCGGACGTACTGTGCCGCCTTGATCTTGCGCGCGAGTTCGTTGGCGTTGCGGCCGACGCCTTCGCAGGTCTGTTCCATGATCTGGATCACGCCATCGGGATCGACCACGAAGGTGGCACGATCGGCCAGGCCGACGCCTTCGCGCAGCACGTCGAAGTTGCGCGCGAGAACGTGGTTCTGGTCACCCAGGAACGGGAACTGCAGCTTGCCGATCTTTTCCGAAGTGTCGTGCCATGCCTTGTGGCTGAAGTGGGTGTCGGTCGACACGCCGTAGACTTCGACGTCCATCTTCTGGAGCATGGCATACTGTTCGCCGAGGTCTTCGAGCTCGGTCGGGCAGACGAAGGTGAAGTCGGCCGGATAGAAGAAGAATACGGCCCACTTGCCCTTCACGTCTTCGTCGGTGACGTCGAAGAAGTCCTTGCCGGCTTGGAAGGCGGTGGCGGTGAACGGTTTGATCTGGCTTCCGATGATACCCATGGTGGTGGTTCTCCGTGTGTTCGGGTTGAAACGGTTCGGGTGGTAACTCGTGACCCCCAGATAGGCGCTGTTGCGATGCACAAAAGCGATATGATGCGATTGCCCGTATCGGAATAATCGATCAATCCGATGGAACTTTCGTAAAGCGCAACGACCCGCCCGAATTGGTTGCGTTTTGCGCAATAAAGGCCCGTTTCTCTCTCCGAAGTCTGGTAGTGTCGGGGCACATGCGGCGGGGTTCGAGACGCTGGCATATCCCACGGATCGTCGACCGATCGTCAAGGGCTAGCATGCTCGGCGCGCTGGAATGGGGAGGTATGCGACGGCCTGCCGTGCCTACCCGCACTGCGCCCGGTGCAGCAGCCTGTGGTCGGCCAGGACGAGTGCCATCATCGCTTCTACCACCGGTGTGCCGCGGATGCCCACGCAGGGGTCGTGCCGGCCCTTCGTGCGGACCTGCGCGGCCTGCCCCTGGCGGTCGATGCTATCGACCGGGGTCAGGATCGAACTGGTCGGCTTGAACGCCACCCGGCAGACGACCGGCTGGCCGGTCGATATGCCGCCGGCGATGCCGCCCGCGTGATTGGCTGCGAATTCGGGTCCGTCGTCGCCCGGCGACATCGCATCGGCGTTCTGTTCGCCGGTCAGCCGCGCGGCATCGAAGCCGTCACCGATCTCGACACCCTTGACCGCATTGATGCTCATCATCCCTGCCGCCAGATCGCTGTCGAGCTTGGCATAGATTGGGGCACCCCATCCCGCAGGCACGCCGGTGGCGACGCATTCGACCACCGCGCCCAGCGAAGAGCCGGCCTTGCGCGCTTCGTCGACCATTGCCTCCCAGCGTTTCGCCGCCGCGGCATCGGGGCACCAGAAGGGATTGCGCGTAATTTCCTCGGTATCGAAATTCGCCGGATCGATTCTGTCGCCGCCGATCTCGGCGACATAGGCGAGGATCGCCACCTCGGGGATCACCAGCCTCGCCACCGCGCCCGCGGCCACGCGCATCGCGGTTTCGCGTGCGCTGCTGCGCCCGCCGCCGCGATAGTCGCGCAGCCCGTATTTGGCATCATAGGCGTAATCGGCATGGCCGGGGCGGTAGGTGTTGGCGATCTCGGAATAATCCTTCGACCGCTGGTCGGTGTTCTCGATCAGCAGCGAGATCGGCGTGCCCGTGGTGGTGCCTTCGAACACGCCTGACAGGATACGCACCGCGTCGGGTTCCTTGCGCTGCGTGGTGAACTTGTTCTGGCCCGGCTTGCGCGCATCGAGGAAGGGCTGGATGTCTTCTTCGGCCAGCGGCAGCCCCGGCGGGCACCCGTCTACCACTGCTCCGATCGCGGGTCCGTGGCTCTCGCCCCAGGTGGTGAAGCGCAGCGTCCGTCCGAAGGTGTTCCAGCTCATGCCACATCTCATGCCCGCAACTGTGGGCGCCTGTCCATTCTCGCTGGACCAAATCCTTCTTGAGGGCCAAGAACAAACCATGATTGCGAAGCTGAAGGGCCTGCTCGACGAAACCGGCACCGACTGGGCGGTGATCGATGTCGCGGGCGTGGGCTATCTGGTCCATTGTTCGGCGCGCACGCTCAGCCAGCTGGGCGAGCGCGGCGAGGCCTGCACCGTCTATACCGATCTGCAGGTGAGCGAGACCGACATGCGCCTGCTCGGCTTTGCCGATGCGGCGGAGCGCGACTGGTTCCGCCTGCTGACGCAGGTCCAGGGGGTGGGCAGCAAGGTCGCGCTGGCGATCCTCTCGGCGCTGTCGACGGGGGAAGTGCAGACGGCCTGTGCGCAGGGCGATGCCGCAATGATCGCACGCGCCAATGGCGTAGGGCCCAAGCTCGCCGCGAGGATCGTGAACGAACTCAAGGACAAGGCGGGCGCGCTGCCCGGCGTTGCTGCCGGCGTGGGCGCAGCCGCACTGCCAAGGGGCGGGGCCAGCGCCGATGCGGTGAGCGCGCTGGAAAACCTCGGCTTCAAGCCCGCGGTCGCCGCGCGCGCGGTGGCCTCGGCGCAGGGCGAGCTGGGCGAGAGTGCAAGCGAGGGCGAGCTGATCCGCGTCGCCTTGAAGAAAGCAGCGGGATGACGATGACGGCGAAACGCTACACGATACTGGCGGCAGCGGGCGCGCTGTTCGCAAGCGCGGCCAGCGCACAGGACATGAGCGCGTTTCGGACCGGTCCGATCTTCGAGGAGTTCGGCGCCCATGCCCCGGTCGAAGGTATCGACACCTTCGCTCCCGATACCGAATTCGCGATTGCCTTCGACGTCGCCGGACAGGCCGATGCGGGCACGCGCAACCGCGGGTTCGAAAGCGCCGCACGCTTCATCAACATGCACGCCTCGCACGCGGTCGACCCGGCGAACATGCGGATCGCGGTGGTTGTGCACGGCGGCGCGGTCAAGGATTTGCTCGACGCCGAGGACAACCACTCGCGCGCGATGGTCACGCAATTGCTCGATTACGGCGTGCGCTTCATCGTCTGCGGCCAGAGCGCGGCGGCCCATGGCGTGGCCAAGGCGGACTTCATCCCCGGCGTCGAACTCGCGCTGTCCGCCATGACCGCGCATGCGCAATTGCAACAGGCAGGCTACACGGTGAACCCGTTTTGAGGAAAGAGGAAACCTCAAGCCCCCGTCATCCTGAACTCGTTTCGGGATCCATCTTTCGCCCTGCTCGAAGCAAGCGGATCAAACCCAAGGTCGATCGCAAGATCGACCCAATGCGGATTGTCTCGCTCGACCAGATTGATCTTCCATTGACGGTGCCAGCGCTTCAGCTGCTTTTCGCGCAGGATCGCCGCCTCCATGTCGCCGAACATTTCGAAGCGCACGAGGCGATGGACCTTGTACCGTGCGACGAAGCCGCCGGTAACGCCTTCGCGGTGTTGCCAGAGCCGCTTCGCAAGGTCGGATGTGACCCCGATATAGAGCGTTCCACGCGGCTGGTTCGCGAGGATGTAGACGCAGGGTTCGCGTTCGAACGGCATCCTCCGGTGATTGCCGCGCGCTGGATGCTGAAACAAGTTCAGCATGACGGTATGGGGGCAGTGTGACCGAACCCGTTCCCCTCCATTCGGCCGAGCGCCAGCCCGAAGACCCCGATGCGGCGCTGCGCCCAAAGAGCCTTGCCGAATTTGTCGGGCAGAAGGCCGCGCGCGAGAATTTGCGCGTGTTCGTCGAGGCTGCCAAGGGCCGCGGCGAGGCGATGGACCATGTGCTGTTTTTCGGCCCGCCCGGTCTCGGCAAGACCACGCTGGCGCAGATCGTCGCCAAGGAACTGGGCGTCGGCTTTCGCGCAACCAGCGGGCCGGTGATCGCCAAGGCGGGCGACCTGGCCGCGCTGCTGACAAATCTCGAGCCCAACGATGTGCTCTTTATCGACGAGATCCACCGGCTCAATCCGGTGGTCGAGGAAGTGCTCTATCCCGCGATGGAAGACCGGGCGCTCGATATCATCATCGGCGAAGGGCCGTCCGCGCGCAGCGTGCGGATCGACCTGCCGCCGTTCACGCTGGTCGGCGCGACCACGCGGCAGGGCTTGCTGACCACGCCGCTGCGCGACCGGTTCGGTATCCCCGTGCGGCTGAACTTCTACACCGAGGACGAGCTGCTCCGCGTGGTCACGCGCGGTGCGGGGCTGCTCGGCATGGGGATCGACGAGGGCGGGGCGCGCGAGATCGCCCGCCGCAGCCGCGGGACGCCGCGCGTGGCGGGGCGGCTGATGCGCCGCGTGCGCGATTTCGCCAGCGTGCTGGGCGAAGCGGTGGTGACCAGCCGCGTGGCCGACGATGCGCTCACCCGGCTCGAGGTCGACAGCCTCGGTCTCGATGCGATGGACCGGCGCTATCTCACCATGATCGCCACCACCTACAAAGGCGGGCCGGTCGGGGTGGAAACGCTGGCGGCAGGTCTCAGCGAGCCTCGCGACACGGTCGAGGAGGTGATCGAGCCCTATCTCATCCAGCTCGGCCTGATTGCGCGGACCGCGCGCGGGCGCTGCCTCAACGATGGCGGCTGGAGTCATCTCGGGCTGGCACCGCCCTCTGGGCCGCAGAGCGACATGTTCGACGAATGAGGTTAGCGCTGCGGTAAGAACCGTGGCGCGGAAGGTCCCGAAACGGGACGAAGCTTGCGAAAGCCTCGCAATTCCGCGAAAAATTTACTTTCTGGCGGTAATTGCGATCTTGAATACACGCGATTCGCCGGGGGGTGATTCGTTAAAACAACTCAAGGATCGCCTTAAGGGACGCAAATTGCTTCCCTTTTTCGGTCGCAACAGGAAGTTTTATAATGTCGGTCAAATCAGCTCTCGCTAAACTCTCGGCCACGGCGGCGGGTGGTGCGCTGCTCGCAGGCGGGGCGGTCCACGTCGCCGAGCGCCCGATTACCGACAATCCGCAGTACAAGTCGAAATCGGTCAAGCAGGCCAAATACGTCAAGCAGGCGACCCCGCGCGCCGTGCCGCGGCCGACCGTACCGCGTGCCCGCACGATCCCGCGGCAGGTCGAATGCGTTCCCGCCGATTCGGCGGCTGCAGCGAACAATCCGAACAACATCTGCCCGCCGGTGTATCGCCAGGCGATGGCGCCCGTCCCCGTTCCGCCGCTGCCCGCATCGGCTCCCGTTGGCGGTGGTGGCGCATCGCGGTCGATTGGCGGTGGAAGCGGCGGCGGCTTCGGTGGTGGTTTCGGCGGCGGCTTCTTCGGCGGCTTCTTCTCCGGATCGAGCGGCGGCGGCAGCGTGATCGTCAATTCGACCACCACCAGCGGCGGCGAGCCTCCGGTGGTGAATGTCGACGTGTCGACGACCAGTTCGACCGGTGGATCTTCGACTTCTACATCGAGCGGCGGATCCTCGACTTCGACTTCGACTGGGGGCACCTCGACCTCGACCGGTGAAGTCTCGACGACGACGAGTTCCAGTTCGAGCACGGGCGAAGTCTCCACTTCTACCGGTTCGGTCAGCACTTCGACCGGCGAAGTCTCCACCTCGACGGGTTCGGTCAGCACCTCGACGGGCGAAGTCTCCACCTCGACCGGTTCGGTCAGCACCTCCACCGGCGAAGTTTCGACCTCGAGCGGCAACGTCACCACCAGCACCAGTTCGTCGTCCTCGACGAGCACGTCGAGCTCGACCTCCACGTCGTCCTCGACTTCGACATCAAGCTCGACCTCGTCTTCGTCCTCGACCAGCTCGTCGACCTCGGGCAGCAGCAGCGGCACCGATGTGCCCGCCCCGCCGATGATGGCGCTGTTCGGCATGGCCGCGGCCGCAATTCTCGGGCGGCGCAAGTTCCGGATCAAGCGGGCGGCCTGAGCGCTGATAGCGGCAGCGGTCAGTCGCGCCCGCGCAGGCTCCATTCGCCCTGCCGGTACCACTGGGTAACGACGTATTTGACGCCTGCTTCGACCGGCAGCGCGGCATGCAGTGTCGCGCGGTTGGGGCGGCCCTTGCGATCCATATTGTCCCACACAACCAGCATCCCCGGTTCGGGCGCAATGGTCAGGTCCAGCGCGGGAAACGCGGTCGCACCGCCGGCCTCAGGTGTGTTCAGATAGACCATCGCGGTCCAGCTTCGCTGGCCACCGCGATGTCGTTCGGTCTGCCAGTGCGGGCGATCAAGCAGGAAATGGTCGCGGTGGTGCCGGTATTCCTCGCCCCGGCGATAGCGTTGCCCCTGCAGCGGTTCGGCATTGGGTAGGCCTATCCCCGTAACCGCGGCGATCCGCTCCGCCAGCGCGCGCGTTTCGGGCATTTCCTTGGCGAAGAAATGCGTCGAACTCGTCCGTCCGCGCGGTGAAGCCTTGTCGGTAAACAGTACGGAGGGCTGAATACGGCTGTCGATGATTGCGATCAGCCAGCGGCACTCCGCTTCGTCGAGAAAACCGCGCAGGAGGAACAGATCGGCTTTTTTGCCGCCACGCGGTTCGATGCGGGAGTCGGCCCGCAGCTTCCGGCGGACGCGGTCGCCGATCCCGCGCATGATGGCGGGATCGGCTTCAGGTTCGGTTGGGGTTCGCCCCAGAAACCGCGACAGGCGACCGGCGAGCGTCATCGGCGCCTACCGCTTTCGGTCGGACGGGATCAGGCCGCCGCGAGCTTGCGCAGAACATAGTGGAGGATGCCGCCGTTGCGGTAATATTCCATCTCGTTCGCAGTATCGATGCGGCACAGCGCGGTGAGGCTGAAGGTCGAACCGTCTTCGCGGGTCACCTCGACTTCGACGTCCTGGCTCGGGCTGAGATCGGCGAGGCCCTTGATCGTGAAGCTGTCGCTTCCCGTCAGGCCGAGGCTGTTGCGCGTATCGCCATCCTTGAACTGCAGCGGCAGCACGCCCATGCCGATCAGGTTCGAGCGGTGGATACGCTCGTAGCTTTCGACGATCACGGCCTTGACGCCAAGCAGGATGGTGCCCTTTGCGGCCCAGTCACGGCTTGAACCCGTGCCATATTCCTTGCCGGCAACGACCACCAGCGGGGTGCCGTCTTCCTTGTGCTTCATTGCCGCATCGTAGATCGGCATCTGCTCGCCATTGTAGGTCGTCACGCCGCCTTCGACGCCGGGGACCATCTCGTTCTTGATGCGGATGTTGGCGAAGGTGCCGCGCATCATCACGTCGTGGTTGCCGCGGCGCGAGCCGTAGGAGTTGAAGTCCTGCTTGGCGACCTGGTGGCTCTGCAGATAGGAACCCGCAGGGCTGTCTTCCTTGATCGAACCGGCGGGCGAGATGTGGTCCGTGGTGACCGAATCGCCGAGGATCGCCAGCGGCTTTGCGTCGGTGATGTCGGTCACCGGGGCAGGCGTCATTTCCATGCCTTCGAAGAAGGGCGGGCTGGCGACATAGGTGCTGGTCGGGTTCCAGCGATAGGTGTCGCTGGCCTCGACCTTGATCCCCTGCCAGTGCTCATCGCCCTTGTAGACGTCGGCGTAGCGGGTTTCGAACATCTGGCGGTCGATATTGGCCGCGCGGTGCTGGGCGATTTCCTCGTTGGTCGGCCAGACATCGGCAAGCATCACGTCATTGCCCTGCTGGTCCTGGCCGAGCGGGGTTTCGGTGATGTCCTTCGTGACCGTGCCAAGGATGGAGTAGGCCACCACGAGCGGCGGGCTGGCGAGGAAGTTGGCGCGCACATCGGGCGATACGCGGCCTTCAAAATTGCGGTTGCCCGACAGCACCGAGGCAGCGACGATGTCATTGCCGTTGATGGCCTTGGAAATCGGCGGCGCAAGCGGGCCCGAGTTGCCGATGCAGGTGGTGCAGCCATAGCCGACGAGATCGAAGCCCATGGCGTTGAGATCGTCCTGGAGGCCCGACTTGACGAGATAGTCGGTAACGACCTGGCTGCCGGGAGCGAGGCTGGTCTTGACCCACGGTTTGGGCTTGAGACCCTTTTCATGCGCCTTCTTGGCGACCAGGCCGGCAGCGATCAGCACATCCGGGTTTGACGTGTTGGTGCAGCTGGTGATGGCGGCAATCACGACGTCGCCATCGCCGACATCGTGATGCGTGTCTTCGACGTCGACGCGCAGCGGCTTGTCCTTGCCGTAGATCGACTTGAGGTCGGTGTTGAACAGCTCGTCGACCTCGGGCAGCGCGACGCGGTCCTGCGGACGCTTGGGACCGGCGAGGCTCGGTACGACCTTCGACAGGTCGAGCTCGAGCGTCTTGGTGAAGACGGGCTCGGCCTCGGGGGTGAACCACATGCCCTGTTCTTTGGAATAGGCTTCGACCAGCGCGATGGTTTCTTCGTCGCGGCCGGTGAGGCGCATGTATTCGAGCGTCTTGTCGTCGATGCCGAAGAAGCCGCAGGTTGCGCCGTATTCGGGGGCCATGTTGGCGATGGTCGCACGGTCGGCGAGGGTCAGCCCCGCAACGCCTTCGCCGTAGAATTCGACGAACCGGCCGACCACGCCGACTTCGCGCAGCATCTGCACGCAGGTCAGCACGAGGTCGGTGGCGGTCACGCCTTCGGCCATCGCGCCGGTCAGCTTGAATCCGACCACTTCGGGGATCAGCATCGAGATCGGCTGGCCGAGCATTGCGGCTTCGGCCTCGATCCCGCCGACACCCCAGCCAAGCACGCCGAGGCCGTTGATCATGGTGGTGTGGCTGTCGGTGCCGACGCAGGTGTCGGGATAGGCGACCGCTTCCCCTTCGGGGTCATTGGTCGACCACACGCCCTTGCCGATATATTCCAGGTTCACCTGGTGGCAGATGCCGGTGCCCGGAGGCACGGCGGAGAAGTTCTCGAAGCTCTTCGAACCCCATTTGAGGAAGTCGTAACGCTCCGCATTGCGGGCATATTCGAGCTCGACGTTCTTTTCGAAAGCCTTGGGGTGGCCGAATTCATCAACCATGACCGAGTGGTCGATGACGAGGTTCACGGGAACCTGCGGGTTAATCTTGGCGGTATCGCCGCCGAGCTTGCTGATCGCATCGCGCATGGCAGCAAGGTCGACCACGCAGGGCACGCCGGTGAAATCCTGCAAGAGCACGCGCGCCGGGCGGTACTGGATTTCCTTGCCCGTGGCCGGGTTCTTCTGCCAGTCGACGATCGCCTGGGCATCATCGGTGCTGACGGTGAAACCACCGTCTTCGAAACGCAGCATGTTCTCCAGCAGCACCTTGAGGCTGAAAGGCAGCTTCGAAACATCGCCCAGCTTTTCCGCCGCCTTGGCGAAGGAGTAATAGGCGTAATCCTTGCCGTTCACTGTCAGAGTGGAGCGGGTTCCGAGCGTGTCCTTGCCGACCTGGGTCATGCGCGCGTTGATCCTTTCGTTTGTAAGCCGTTACCCGACCAATGGGCGGGGCAGCAGAATGTGCCGCGCCCCTGCGCCGGAACGGGGAAAAAATCAAGTGTGCGGCATTGCGGCAAGCGTCGATCGGCGGCGCGGGCTTCGCCTGCCGCTACGGTTTCGTGCATCCGCGCCAGCCTGCATGCCTGGCGGTTCGACAGATCGTTCAGATCGTATCGGGCGGCGGGGCCGGGCGCCTGCCGCGCGCCGCCAGCCAGCACGCGCCGACGATGATCGCGGTTCCCGCCAGGGTCGGCAGTGTCAGCCGTTCGGCGAAGAACAGCCAGCCGAACACCGAAGCCCACAGGAAACCTGAATATTCGAGCGGGACCAGCACCTGCGCCTCGGCGCGGGCGTAGGCCCAGGCGAAAGCCATCGCCCCGATAACCGTGAGCACCGCCGCCGCGGCGAGGTCGCGCAGCGTGTCGCTGTCCGGCATCTCGAACAGAAAGGGGGCTGCGATGCCGAGCAGCAGCACCGACACGCCCGAATGGAAGGTCGCGATCTCGGCCGGGCCGGCAACCTGCGATTGCCGCCGGATCAGGATGAAGCTGTAGGCGTAGAGCATGGCGGAGGTCAGAATCGCGGCCAGCCCGAGCGCGGTATCGCGGTCGAATTCGGCCTGGCCCACCTTGCCACCGATGATCACCAGCGTGCCGGTGAAACCCAGCAGCGAAGCGGCGATCGCCTCGCGGCGAATGATCTCGCCCAGCATCAGCCGCGCGAGATAGAGCGCGATCAGCGGCGCGACGAAACTGATGGCGATGGCTTCGGCCAGCCGCAGCTTGGTAATCGCATAGAAGAAGGTCAGTGCCATGAAAGTCGCCACGACCGAGCGTTGCAGATGCAGCGTGAGCACTGCTCGCTGCGGCCAGCGCCCGCCGCGCGCCAGCCACAGCGGCAGCGCGATTCCCGTGGCGATCAGCGAGCGCAGCCAGGCCGCGCTCAGCGCGCCCACGGCCAGCGCCGCGCTTTTCATGTAAGCGTCCATCAAGGCCAGGCTGGCGACGGCCAGAGCTGCCATCAGCATGGGCAAGAGGGCGTGATCGGTGCGCACTGCCAATTCCTATCCGGGGGCAAGCGAGCCGTCACGGACAATTCAGCCTCGTGAAAGCCGGGATATTGGATTAGCTTGGGGCATTGGGCAATTATCAAGCCACACGCGCCGCACCGGTGCGTGGGCGCATCTGGTAGGACATATGACACGTTTTCGTCTGATTATCGGTTCCGCAATGGGCGCCGCGCTGTGCGCGACCTCGGTCTTCGCGCAGGACAGTGCGCCCGAAGACCTGCTGCCGCCCGAACCGGCCCGGGTTACCGAGCCACTGCCCGATTATACCCGTGACGCGCCGCAACCCGCCGCGCAGCCCAGCGTAGAGGAAAGTTTCGACGATATCCGCATGTCGTCGGGCGAAGTGGTCCAGCAATTGCCCGTGCTCGAACGCGAGTGGACGCTCGCGCAGGCGGAGAAGCTGCTCGCCTTCATTCCCACGGTGGCCGACGAGGGGCTCGTCCCCGGTGACTACCGCGCTGAAGCGCTGGCCGCCGCAATCGCGCAGGGCCGGGGCCCGGCGCTCGACGCTGTGGCGAGCGAGATCTTCATCTGGCTGGTCGAGGATCTGCGCGATGGGCGCACGCCGATGGATGCACGGCGCCAGTGGTTCGTGGTCGATCCCGACCCCGACGTGCTGCCCTCGCACCGCCTGCTGGAGACAGCCGTCGAGACGGGCGACATCGCCGGAACGCTGCGCGCGCTCAATCCGGTTTCGCCCGATTACGCGCGTTTGAAGGAAGAGCTCGCCCGCACGAGCGACCCCGCCAAGCGCAAGCTGATCCGCGCCAATATGGACCGGTGGCGCTGGCTCGCCCGGGATCTCGGCAAGCAATATCTGCTTGCCAATGTGCCCGAATACCAGCTGCGGCTGACGGTCAACGACAAGATCATCAAGCACTACCGCGTGGTGGTGGGCAAGCCCGGCCGCACCGCGACGCCGCAGCTTTCCGAAATGGTCGAGGCGGTGATCTTCAACCCGACCTGGACCGTGCCGCAATCGATCGTGAAGGGCGAAGGGCTGGGCGCGAAAGTGCTCAACAATCCCGGCTGGGCGCGTGCCAACAACTACACAGCGACCAAGGGCGCCAACGGCTGGGTCACCGTGGTCCAGCAGCCCGGGCCAGGCAATTCGCTCGGCCTGATGAAGCTCGACATGCCCAACCCGCACGCGATCTTCTTCCACGACACGCCCGCGAAGTCGCTGTTCGCGCGTGACGTCCGCGCACTCAGCCACGGGTGCATTCGCGTCCAGGGTGCCCGCGAACTGGCGATGACGATGGCCATGCTCGGCAATGCGGAGAGCCGCGAGGATCTGCCTGCGATCCAGCAGGAGGTTTCCGAAATCACCGCGTCGGGCAAGTACACGCGCTACCCGATGGAAAAGCAGTGGCCCGCCTACATCACCTATTTCACCTACGGTGTGGATGTGAACGGCGAGCTGCGCCAGTTCGACGACATCTATGGCCGCGACGCTCCCGTACTGGCCGCGCTCGATGCGCCGCGCCAGGACGACCGGGCCCGCGAGACGAGCGAGGAAGCGGTCGAGATCGTCGACGATCTGCAGACGAGCTGAGGTCGCCCGACCGGGCGTCGGTCAGTAAGCGCTCGGGCTGGTGCGGCTGAACGTCGTTCCGTCCGGGCGGCGCAGCAGGTCGTATTGGGCGATCGGCGGGCTGACGGCGCTGCCGTCCTGCGCGATCCCGTAGCTGCCTGAAACCAGCAGGCGCCCGCCCGACAGGTCGATCAGCGCGCGGTCGAACTGTTCGGGCCCCATGGCGAAGCAGCCGTTCGAGCGGCCGAGCCGGCCCCAGCGATCGACATGTCCGGGCGTGGCATAGCTCGCCGGGTGCATCACGATGGCGCGGGGCAGGGCGTTGGAATTGGTCGAATCGAGCCCGTCGAGTCGCAGCGAAGTGCCATAGCGCCCGACATACCAGCTGCGGGTCATGAAGGCCCCGCGGCTGGACGCTTCGCTCCCCTCGATATTCGAATAGCGCTTGAGCCAGCCATCGTGTTCGCCGTCCGAACCCGTACCATGGCTGACGTGATAGCTGGTGACCCGTTCGTTCTCGAGATCGACGAAGTGAAACCGCTTCTGCGAAGAATGCAGGCCGAAATCCGCGATGCCGACAATGTCCCTGCGCCAGATGCTGGTACCCGCCCGGGCCAGTTCGTCGCGCGCGATCACCATCAGCTTCGCATCGCGGGCGGCGGTGGGATTGACCTGCGCGAACAGGCGGGCGGGCAGGGCAGCGGCAGCGGTCGCTGCCAATGAGCCCTTGATAAGATCGCGGCGATTCATGCGCGGGAACCTAACAGTGCGGTGCGGCAGGCGACAACGGTATTGCGGCGGACCGCGCGGCTCATTCGCCCAACACCATCCGGTCCTGCTCGATCCGGACCGGTTGCACCGAGGCAAGAAAGCTCTGGCCGAGCAGCGATACGCCGAGTCCTTCCGGCACGATGATCGCGCGAACGTTGCGCGCTTCGTGACCGCCAAGCGTAACCCGGTCGAGTGTGATGGCCATTCCCGCCACGGGACCGGAAGCGCCCTGCGCTATCGGCCGGATATCGGCGGCGGACCACATCAACCCTGCTGCGCGCGCATCGGCACCGGTCAGCGCCACCACGCTGGCCCCGGTGTCCACCAGCATGTCGATCTGTGCGCCGTTGACCTGCGTTTCGGCGTAGAAATGCCCGTCGGCAGAGCGGGGAAGTTCGGTGGTCCCGGCGACCCATGCCGCGTAGCTGTCGCTGGATCCACCGGAGGTCTCTGCCTCCGCCGGCTGCGGGGCATGCAGTCCGTCATCACCGGTTGCTGGCTCGGGCCCGTCGCCGGGCACCAGCGTTGCGCCGAGGAAGGCTGCCACGGCTATGGCAAGGAGAACCGCGATGCGCATCGCGGCACCGTGCACCGCTTTGGCTTAAAACGGCGTAAAGGCGCTATTCGGCGGCCTGCGCAGGAGCGGCATGCGGATCGAAGGCCACTGCCTCGCCCGCTTCGATCTGGGCGGCCTTGGCTTCGACCAGCGCAACGATATGGTCGAGCATGTCGCCGCTCTGCACGTGGTGATCGGTCACCCCCGACAGATAGACCATGTGCTTGCCATTGCCGCCGCCGGTGATGCCGATGTCGGTCTCGCGCGCCTCGCCGGGGCCATTGACCACGCAGCCGAGCACCGAGAGGCTCATCGGGGTCTTGATGTGCTCGAGCCGTTTCTCGAGCGTTTCGACCGTGCGAATGACGTCAAAACCCTGGCGCGAACAACTCGGGCACGACACGACGCGGACACCGCGGGTGCGCAGGCCGAGCGCCTTGAGCATCTCGTAACCGACCTTCACTTCCTGTTCGGGCTCGGCCGACAGCGACACGCGGATTGTGTCCCCGATACCGGCCCACAGCAAGCTGCCCATGCCGATCGAGCTCTTGACCGTACCGCCGATCAATCCGCCCGCTTCGGTGATGCCCAGATGCAATGGGCAGTCCACCGCGTCGGCGAGGCCGTGATAGGCCGCGACGGCAAGGAACACGTCGCTTGCCTTCACTGCCACCTTGTATTCGTGAAAGTCGTGGTCCTGCAGCAGCTTGATATGGTCGAGCGCGCTCTCGATCAGCGCCTCGGGGCAGGGCTCGCCGTATTTTTCGAGCAGATCCTTCTCGAGACTGCCCGCATTGACCCCGATCCGGATCGCGCAGCCGTTCGCCTTGGCGGCACGGACCACTTCGGCCACGCGCTGGCTGCTGCCGATGTTGCCTGGGTTGATGCGCAGGCAGGCCGCGCCCTTGTCCGCCGCTTCGAGCGCGCGTTTGTAATGGAAGTGGATGTCCGCGACGATCGGGACATTCGCTGCCTTGGTGATACGGTCGAAATGTGCGGTCGCCTCGGCGGTGGGGCACGACACGCGAATGATGTCCGCGCCCGCGTCCTCGCAGCGACGGATCTGGTCGATCGTCGCACCGACATCCTCGGTCGGCGTGTTGGTCATGGTCTGGACGGTTATCGGCGCATCGCCGCCGACGGGGACGTTGCCGACCATGATCTGTCGGGACGGGCGGCGCTCGATCGTGCGCCAGGGACGGATGGAAGACATGCCCGGCGATATAGAGCCCTTGGGTTGAAGGGGCAATGACGCGCTGCGGCAGGCGGCATCCGCTTTCTCTACGAGCGGGCGGGCCCCGGCAAGCCGGATCGCCCACGAAAAAGGCGCGGGGAGGATGCCCCCCGCGCCCCTTCCGGCGAATTCGCCTGCTGCGGGGCCTAGGCGCCCGGCGGCAGCGGGTCGGTCGATTTGGCGGCAGCGCCGCGCTTGGGTTTCGGCGTGGGTGCTGCGGTCCCGCCGAGATCGCTGTCCATCTGTTCGAGCTTGCGTGCCGCCCAGTCGCGGCCGCCGAGACCGAAGGCGAGCGCACCCGCCACCGCGACGCCGGCGATCAGGATCGTCAGCGCATTGGCCGGGATCATCCCGCCGATACCGGTGAACTGCAGGCCCATGAACACGAACAGGATGATCGTCGCCCAGCGCACGATGGTGCCCGCGGTCGACCCGCCCGCATCGCCTGCGATCAGCCGCGCGAGCAGGTTGGCGATCAGGAAACCAAAGGCGATCACCACCGCGCCGAAGATCACCCGGCCGCCCAGTTCGAGCAATTGGTCGAGGATCGCGGTCAGTTCGGGAAACCCGAGCAGCCTCGTCGCGGCAATCGCGAAGAACAGGATGATGGCCACCTGCGCGACGCGGGCGATGATGCCCGACACGGTCGTGCCTTCGGTGACCAGCCCGCTTTCGGCCATGGCGCGATCGACGCCCAAGCCGGGCAGGATTTCCTTGACGATCTGCACCACGAAGCGGCTGATGAGATAGCCGATCCCCAGCAGCACGGCCGCGGCAATGATGTTCGGGATCGCGGCAAAGATCATCCGCAGCATTTCGCTGGCCGGTGCGCTGATCGAATCGATGCCCAGCTGTTCGAGCGCGGCGATCGCCACCGGGATCGCGATCAGAACGTAGACGATGGTGCCGATGGTCCGGCTGATGGTGCTGTTCCCGGTGACGCTGTCGACCCCGCCGCGATTGGCCCATTTATCCAGATCGACCGTCTGCAGCGTGGTGACGACAAGGTCGCGCACGATCCGTGCCACCATCATGCCAATGAAGAAGATCAGTCCCGCCCACAGCAGATTGGGCAGGAATGCGACGACGTTTTCGAGCAGGCTGTCGATCGGCCCGGCGACCCCGCCGAGTTCGAGAATGTTGAGAATGATCAGCAGGCCGAACAGCCAGATCAGCAAGCTGACGATCTTGCCCAGCGATTCGCCCAGCGATTGCCCGCTGCCGGTCCCCCGCTTGAAGAAGTCGACGGCATCGACGAGTTTGGCGAAGGCCCATTTGGCAGCACGCGCGATGAGCCAGGTCACGATCAGCGCGACGATTGCCAGAAGGATCTTTTCCCCCAGCTCCATCGCCACCTGTTCGTTGAAACGATAACGGTCGAAAATCACGAAACCTCTCCCCATTGGTTTACGTTACGGAAGGGCTACCATGCATGGCGCGAGTCCACAAAATGCTTTCCCGGGTGAAGTGGATAAGCAGCCGTGCTACGCTTTGGCATGAGAGGATTTTTCGCCCCCATCGCCGCCGCGTCGGTTGCGCTTCTCGCGCTGTTCGCGGCCCCAGCAACCGCTCAGGACACGCCCGGCTGGTCGATCGCCATCCATGGCGGCGCGGGTACGATCGCGCGCGAGAACATGACGCCCGAACAGGATGCCGCCTATCGCGCCGCGCTGCAGCGCGCGCTCGATGCAGGTGCGGCAGTGCTGCGCGACGGGGGCAGCGCGATGGATGCGATCCAGGCGGCGATCGAACCGATGGAAGACGACGCGCTGTTCAATGCCGGGCGGGGTGCCGTGCTGACCTGGGACGGCGATATCGAACTCGACGCATCGATCATGGACGGGCGGACGCGCGATGCAGGTGCGGTGGCCGGCGTGACCGGTATCCGCCATCCGATCGATCTGGCGCGCAAGGTCATGACCGACAGTCCGCATGTGATGCTGGCCGGCACCGGGGCTGAAGCTTTTGCCGCCAGCCACCAGCTTGAAACGATGCCGCCTGAATGGTTCGAAACCACGCGCCGCAGGGAAGCGCTGGAGCGGATGAAGGCCGAACAGCTCAGCGCGCTCGATGTCGACATCAAGTTCGGCACGGTCGGTGCGGTCGCGCTCGACGCCGATGGGAACATGGCGGCGGGCACGTCGACCGGCGGGATGACCGGCAAGCGCTGGGGCCGGATCGGCGATGCGCCGATCATCGGTGCCGGCACCTATGCCAACAATCGCAGCTGCGCGGTTTCCGCCACCGGGTGGGGAGAATTCTTTATCCGGGTCGGTGTCGCGCAAGAAATCTGCACCCGGCTGCGCTATCGCTTCCGTGCGGAGATCGACGCTGCCCAGGCGCGCGTACCGCTCGATGAGGAAGACATTCCGACCTATCTCGTCCATGCCAGCGAATTCGGTCTAGAAGCAGCGCAGGCGCAGGAAGAGATCGATGCGGTCATCGCGGATGTCGGCAGTCTCGGCGGCGATGGTGGGGTGATCGTCGTCACGCGCGAAGGCCATCCGTTGTTCAGCATGAACACCTCCGGCATGTACCGCGGGCGTGCAACCAGTGCTGGGATGAACGAAGTCGCGATCTACGACGACGAATAGGGGAGCGCCCCCGGCCGGCGGCGTTGCGCGGTCCCGATCCGGTCAGCCGCGGCGGCGGGCTTGCGCGTAGCTGCCGAGCAGCCGTACGCCATTGGTCTGGAAGGCCAGCTCCTCCAGCGCCAGGTCCACACGGGCATCCCCCGGCGCGCCCTCGATATCGGCGAAGAACTGCGTTGCCGCGAAGCTTGCCCCCTTCTGGTAGCTTTCCAGCTTGGTCATGTTCACGCCATTGGTCGCGAAGCAGCCCAGCGCCTTGTACAGCGCGGCGGGAATGTTCTTCACTTCGAAGATGAAGGTTGTCATCGCCCGCGACCCTTCGAGCAGCGCGGGGTCGAGCGGGTCTTTCGCCAGCACCACGAAGCGGGTGGTGTTGTCGGGCGCATCCTCCACCTCGCGTTCGATGATTTCGAGCCCGTAGAGATCCGCGGCCAGCGCCGGCGCGATGGCGGCGATGTCGGGCTTGCCGCTTTCCGCGACGAAGGCGGCGGCCCCTGCGGTATCGGCATGGCTCAGCCCTACGATCCCGCGCTCACCCAGAAAGCGGTGCGACTGGCCGAGCGCCTGCGGATGGCTGTAGGCGGCTTCGAACGGGCCCGGCCCCAAGGCCATCAGGCAATGCGTGATGCGCATGAAATGCTCGGCCACGATTGACAGCCCGCTGGCCGGAAGCAGGAAATGGATGTCGGCCACGCGGCCGTGCTGGCTGTTCTCGATCGGGATCATTGCACAGCCCGCCGCGCCGCTTTCGACTGCGGCCAGCGCATCTTCGAAACTGAAGCAGGGCAGCGGCAGGGCTTCGGGCGCGAACTGCATCGCCGCCTGGTGCGAATTGGATCCGGGGGCGCCGCCGAACGCGATCGCCCGCGCCGGGTCGGCGGCCGCGGCCGCGCGCATCGAATCGACAAGGGCGAGGGCAGGTTTGGCGAACTGGCGCATTGTCTGCGGGCGTTACGGTCGCGTTCGCGCGGCATCAAGCGCTATTGCGGCCTGCACCCTTGCGAAAGGCGGCGCTGCGCACTAGAGCGGCGCGCAACCATCTGACCAACCGATTTTCGCCGGGTATTTTACGCAATGGACGATCGTTTCAACACCGCTGCTGGCTGGGTCCTTGGCGCTGCTATCGTGGCGCTGGGCGCCTCCATCGTTTCGGGCATGTATTTCCATGCCGATAGCGCCGAGCATCCCGAAGAAGCTGGTTATTTCATCGAGGGCGCAGCCGAGGAAGGCGGCGCCGACGAGGGTCCGGATCTCGGCACGCTGCTGGCCAGCGCCGATGCCGCGGCCGGCGAAAAGGTCTTCGCCAAATGCACCGCGTGCCACACGATCGATCAGGGCGGGGCCAATGGCATCGGTCCGAATCTCTACGGCGTGATGGGCGCGTCGATCGGCGCGCATGCCGCGGGCTTCGCCTACAGCTCGGCCCTGTCCGAGAAGGGCGGCGACTGGACCTGGGAAGCGATGGACGAATGGCTGACCAGCCCGCGCGCTTTTGCCAGCGGCACCAAGATGAGCTTTGCCGGTCTCAGCAAGCCTGAAGACCGCGCCAATGTGATGGAATTCATGTCGACCTATGGCGGGGCCCCGGCCAAGCCCGAACCGGCTCCGGCTGAAACCGAAGAAGTCAGCGAAGACTTCCCCGGCGACGGCCTAGGCCCGGTCGAGGGTGCCGAAGCCGGCGCTGCGGAATCGGCCGCCGGCATGAGCGCCGACCAGCCGGTCGCTGCTGCAAATGCCGCCACCAACACTGATGGCGCGACCAAGGTCGACGAATAAGCCGTTCGGCAGGCTGACTGCTTCAGGAAAGCCCCGCTTCGGCGGGGCTTTTTCGTGGGCCGATCAGCCCTTGAAACCCTGCGCAATCACATACCACTCGCTTGAATCCTTGCGGCTCGCGGGCGGCTTGGCATGTTTCACGGTGCGGAAATGCTGCTTGAGCAGCGTGAGCAGGTCGGTGTCGGTACCGCCCGCCAGGACCTTGGCGAGATAGGTGCCCCCCGGCGCGAGGTTTTCAATGGCGAACCAGGCGCCCGCTTCCACCAGACCCATCGTGCGCAGATGGTCGGTCTGCTTGTGACCGACCGTATTGGCGGCCATGTCGCTGAGCACCAGTTCGGCCTTGCCGCCCAGCGCTTCCTCGAGCGCCCGCGGCGCGTCGTCGGCCATGAAATCCATTTGCAGGATCGTGACGCCTTCGATCGGTTCGACCTCGAGCAGGTCGATTCCCACGACATGCGCCCTGGGCTTGCGCTTGCGCACTACCTGGCTCCACCCGCCTGGCGCTATGCCGAGGTCGACGACCCGGGTGACGCCGTTGAGCAGGCAGAATTTCTCGTCCAGCTCGATCAGCTTGTAGGCGGCGCGGCTGCGGTATCCATCGGCCTTGGCCTGCTTCACATAGGGATCGTTGAGCTGGCGCTGCAGCCAGCGGGTCGAACTGGCCGTCCGCTTCTTCGACGTGCGCACGCGCGTATCGCGATCCTTGCCCGAACGTGACATTATTTATTCCTCATTGCGTTCGGTGCTGGACTGACGGGGCCGCCGCCTCGTTCGCACGCGTGGATCTGGTCAGACATCCTGTTCTCGCATGCGCTGGAGCGCCGCGCGGCTGCGTTCGCCTTCGGCATCCGCAGCGATCAGGCTGCGCAGGATGCCTTCGCGGATTCCGCGGTCGGCGACCCCCAGCTGTTCCGCGGGCCAAATGTCGAGAATCGATTCGAGGATCGCGCAGCCGGCAATCACCAGGTTGGCGCGGTCGTCACCGATGCACGGCAGGCACTTGCGATCGCCGGCGGACATCCGCGACAGGCGGGTGGAGATGTCGCGCATGGCCTGAGATGGCACGATCAGCCCGTCGACCGCGCGCCGGTCGTATTGCGGCAGTTCGAGATGCAGGCTGGCCAGCGTGGTTACGGTGCCGCTGGTGCCCAGCAGGCGGATCGGTTCGCGCGACTGCGTGTGCTTGCGGATCCGCTCGGCGAATTCGGCAAAGCTCGCGCTTACGGTCTGCCGCATGCCCGCGTAACGTTCGAGCCGGCTCGCCTCGCTGGCGTCCGAACCCTGCACCGTATCGGTCAGCGACACGACGCCCCACGGCACGCTGAGCCAGTCGACGATTCGCGGGACCTTGTCGCCCGGCTGGACCAGGACCAGTTCGGTCGATCCACCACCGATGTCGAAGATGATCGCCGGCCCGTCGCCCTCTTCGAGCAGGATATGGCAGCCCAGCACCGCCAGCCGCGCTTCCTCCTGCGCGGAGATGATGTCGAGCATGATCCCCGTCTCGCGGCGGACGCGCTCGATAAAGGCCGGGCCGTTGCAGGCGCGGCGGCACGCTTCGGTGGCCACTGATCTCGCCAGCCGGACGTTGCGCCGCCGCAGTTTCTCGGCGCAGACATGCAGCGCTGCCAGCGTGCGTTCCATGGATTCGTCGGACAGGCGCCCGCTTGCCGCTAGCCCTTCGCCAAGGCGGACCACGCGGCTGAATGCGTCGATAACAGTGAAATTCTCGCCCGAGGGGCGGGCAATCAGCAGGCGGCAATTGTTGGTGCCGAGATCGAGCGCGGCATAGGCCTGCCGGTGCGGCTGCGGGCTATGCGTGGCGGAAACCGCTGGCGCGCGCGCCGCGAAGCCTGCGTCGCGACGGGGCGGATTGCGCCTGTCGCTGCGCTTGCCATCGGGCCTGGAGGGGCGTTTGTAGCGGAAATCGGCTACCTTGCCGGACTTGCCGCCCCGTTTCTTCCCAGGCCCCCTTTTGGTGTCCGGCGGAGGATGATCCGCCATAACTGGAGCTTTCTTTTGTTCTTCCTCCCGCGCAAACCGTTGTGCACGGGGACTTGGCGCCAACGCTAGCCGCGTTGCGCAGACGGGGCAAGTGGCGCTGCGGGCTGCGGGGTTGACCTTGTCTCCACACGAAACTAGATGCGCGGCCTCTCTTCCGACGCAGCCCGCGATTCTCGCCTGCCCGGACAGCTGGTGCCCCGTCGTCTAATGGTAAGACTGCGGACTCTGACTCCGTCAATTGAGGTTCGAATCCTCACGGGGCATCCAATCTCCCAACACCCGTTGCCAAAGCGCGCGATGCGCGGCAAATAGGTTGCAATGGGAGACGGACATTTGAGCGAGACCTTTCCGGAAATCCGCGAAGCGGTGCGGCGTTTGTGCGCGCGCTTCCCCGGCGAATACTGGCGCGAACTCGATCGCGAGCGCGCCTATCCGAGCGAATTCGTCGCCGCTCTGACCGAGGCTGGCTTCCTCTCGGTCCTCATCCCTGAAGAATATGACGGCTCGGGCCTGGGGCTGGAGGCGGCCTGCGCCGTGCTCGAGGAAATTCACCGGTCGGGTTCCAACGGCGGTGCCTGCCATGCGCAGATGTACACCATGGGCACGCTGCTGAAGCACGGATCGGACCAGCAGAAGCGCGAATACCTGCCCAAGATCGCCAGCGGCGAACTGCGATTGCAGGCCTTTGGCGTGACCGAACCCGGTGCGGGCACCGATACGACGCGGATCAGCACCTTCGCCAGGCGCGACGGCGACGATTACGTGGTCAACGGTCAGAAGATCTGGATCAGCCGCGCGGAGCATTCGGACCTGATGGTGCTGTTGTGCCGCACGACCCCGCGCGAGGAATGCGCCAAGCCGTCCGACGGGATGAGCGTGCTGCTGGTCGACATGCGCGAGGCGGTAGGCAACGGGCTGACCATCCGGCCGGTGCGCACCATGCTCAACCATGCGACCACCGAACTGTTCTTCGATGACTTGCGTGTGCCCGCCAGCGCGCTGATCGGCGAGGAGGGCAAGGGGTTCCGCTACATCCTTTCGGGGATGAATGCCGAGCGCATCCTGATCGCCAGCGAATGCATCGGCGACGGACGTTTCTTCATCGACCGCGCTGCGGCCTACGCCGCCGAGCGCAATGTCTTCGGGCGCGCCATCGGCGAGAACCAGGGCGTGCAGTTCCCCATCGCGCGCGCCTATGTCCAGTTGTCGGCCGCGGCCGAAATGGTGACCAAGGCGGCGCGCATGTTCGATGATGGCGAGACTGCCGGGACCGAAGCGAACATGGCCAAGATGCTGGCCAGCGAAGCCAGCTGGGCGGCCGCCGACATGTGCATCCAGACGCACGGCGGGTTCGGTTTTGCCGAGGAATACGACATCGAGCGCAAGTTCCGCGAAACCCGGCTCTACCAGGTCGCGCCGATCAGTACGAACCTGATCCTGAGCCATGTCGCCACGCATGTCCTCGACCTGCCCAAGAGCTTCTAGAACATATAAATTTTCCGAGGAGAGAGAAATGTCGAACGGTCCGCTGACCGGCCTCAGGGTCGTCGAATTCCAGGGCATCGGCCCGGGCCCGCATGTCTGCATGATGCTGGCCGATATGGGCGCGGAAGTCGTGCGCATCGAACGCGCCGGTCACCAGCCGATGAACCCGGTGGTCGAACGCGCCCGGCACCGCGCGGAAGTCGATCTCAAAAGCGCCGAAGGCCAGGCATTCGTCAAGCAGGCGCTGGCGCATGCCGACGTGCTGGTCGAAGGCTTCCGTCCGGGCGTGATGGAGCGGCTGGGGCTGGGCCCGCAGGAATTGCTCGAGGCCAATCCGCGGCTGGTCTATGCGCGGATGACCGGCTGGGGACAGGACGGCCCGCTGGCACAGGCGGCCGGCCACGATCTCAACTACATCGCCATCACCGGTGCGCTCGACGCGATCGGCAAGCGCGGCGAACTGCCGGTGCCGCCGCAGAACCTCGTCGGCGATTTCGGCGGCGGATCGATGTATTGCGCGATGGGCATCCTCGCGGCGCTGTTCGAACGCGAACGCAGCGGCAAGGGGCAGGTAGTCGATGCCGCGATCGTCGACGGCGTGACCAGCCTGATGAGCTTCTTCTACGGCCAGCCGCACAGCGCGCTGCGCACGGTGGATCGCGGCGCCGGCCTGCTTGGCGGGGCGGCGCATTTCTATCGCTGCTATACCTGCAAGGATGGCAGGGAAATCAGCGTCGGCGCGATCGAACCGCAATTCTACGCCGAACTGCTCCAGCGCGCCGATGCGCCCGAGCATTTGCGCGAGGCGCAGATGAACCCGGCCAATTGGGACAGCTATGCCGAGGATCTGGCCGCGCTATTCGTGACGAAGACGCAGGACGAATGGTGCGAATTGCTCGAAGGCACCGACGCCTGTTTCTCGCCGGTCGTTCCGCTCGATCACGCCAAGGACCATCCGCATATGAAGGCGCGCGGGACTTTCGTCGAACACGGCGGGCGCTGGCACACCGCCCCCGCACCGCGGTTCGACCGCACGCCCAACACGATCCGCGACAGCGCCAGCGATGGCGAAGAGGTGGTGGCGCGCTGGCGTCATGAGAGCTAGAGGCGCGCGCAAAGGAGAGTTTCCGATGCGCGATTGCACCCAGTTCTACATCGACGGCCAGTGGGTCGACCCGGTCGAGGAAAACACCGTTGCGGTGGAGAACCCCGCCACCGAGCAGACCATCGGCCACATCAGCTTCGGCACCGCGGCCGATGTCGACAAGGCCGTGGTCGCCGCGCGCAGGGCTTTCGAGAGCTTCAGCCAGACCAGCAAGGAAGAGCGGCTGACCCTGCTGCGCGCGATCCAGGCGGAGATCGAGACCCGCAAGGAAGAGCTCGCGACTGCGGTCAGCGACGAAATGGGCGCGCCGCTAAGCCTCGCCAACGGGCCGCATGTCGGCCTGCTTGCGGGCCATTGCCAGAAGGCCATCGAAGTGCTCGAAGGCTTCGCGTTCGAACGGCTCGACGGTCCCACCTTGCATGTATGGGAGCCGGTCGGCGTGGTCGGCATGATCACCCCGTGGAACTGGCCGCTCAACCAGATCGCCTGCAAGGTCTTCCCCGCGCTGGCGACGGGCAATACCATGGTGCTCAAGCCCAGCGAGATCGCGCCTTTCAACGCCTGTATCTTCGCCGAGATCATGCATGCGGCGGGCGTTCCCGCGGGCGTGTTCAACCTGGTCAATGGCGACGGGCCGGGCGTCGGCGAAGCGATCAGCGGCCATCCCGATATCGACATGGTCAGCTTCACCGGTTCGACCCGCGCGGGCATCGCGATCGCCAAGAATGCCGCCGATACCGTCAAGCGCGTGGCGCAGGAACTGGGCGGCAAGAGCCCCAATATCGTGCTCGACGATTCCGCATTCACCAAGTCGGTTGCCAAGGGCACGGTCGCGATGATGGGCAATTCGGGTCAGACCTGCACCGCGCCCAGCCGCATGCTAGTGCCGCACGCGCGGATGGCGGAAGCCAAGGCCGCAGCGAAAGAAGCTGCCGAAGGCGTCATTCCCGGCGATCCGAAGGGCAATGCGGCGATCGGCCCGGTCGTCAGCCGCGCGCAATGGGACAAGATCCAGGGCCTGATCGAGAAGGGCGTCGAGGAAGGCGCGACGCTGGTTGCGGGCGGCCCCGGCAAGCCCGAGGGGCTGGAGACCGGTCACTACGTCAAGCCCACCGTCTTCGCCGATGTCACCAACGACATGACCATCGCGCGCGAGGAAATCTTCGGCCCGGTGCTGTGTATCCTCGGCTATGAGGATTACGACGACGCCATCCGCATCGCCAATGACACCGAATACGGCCTTGCCAGCGCGATCACCGGCGAGGACATCGAACTCGCCCGCAGCCTTGCCAAGCGCATTCGCGCGGGCCGCGTGGCGATCAATGGCGGCTACGATCTCGGCGCTGCCTTCGGTGGCTACAAGAAGTCGGGCAATGGCCGCGAATGGGGCGAATGGGGCTTCCACGACTTCCTCGAGGTCAAAGCCGTCATGGGGCACGGCTGATGGCGGGGAAGTATTTCGACGAATGGCAGGTCGGCGATACGCTGACGCACGACATCCGCCGGACGGTGACCGAGACCGACAATCTGCTGTTCACCACCATGACGCACAACCCGCAGCCGCTCCATCTCGACGCGGAAGCGGCCAAGGCGAGCGAGTTCGGGCAGATCCTCGTCAACGGGACCTTCACCTTCTCGCTGATGGTGGGGCTCAGTGTCGGTGACACCACTCTGGGTACCCTTGTGGCCAACCTCGGTTACGACAAGCTGGTCATGCCCAAGCCCGTCTTCATCGGCGATACGCTGCATGCGACGAGCGAGGTGATCGGCCTGCGCGAGAGCAAGTCGCGGCCCGATGCGGGGATCGTCACCTTCCTGCACGAAGCGGTGAACCAGCGCGGCGAAGTGGTGTGCCGCTGCGAACGCTCGGCGCTGCTCAGGAAGAAGGCGGGGTGACCGGCGCAGGACCGGTATCCCGCGCCGCGTAACCTTTCGGCTCTCCGTGCGTTTGGCCGCCAAGGGAGATGTCTGCAGTGTCACATGAACCCCACAGCATGGGCGATGTCCTCGGCGAACTCGACGAGCTTGCGGCCAATCACGACGAAGTGCGTGTCGCCGATGTGCTCGACGATTTCGGCGCACGCAGCTTCGGCCCGTTCATCATGATCCCCGCCGTGCTCGAGATCACGCCGGTCGGCGGCATCCCGGGCGTCCCCACCGTGCTCGCGCTGTTCATCGCGCTGATCGCGGTCCAGCTGCTCATCGGCCGCGACCATGTTTGGATGCCGCAATTCGTCCAGCGTCGTGCGGTCGGTTCGAAAAAGCTGCACAAGGCGGTAGGCAAGCTGAAGGGAATGGCGAATTTCCTCGACCGGCACAGCAAGGGCCGGCTCGAAGGGCTGACCAAGGGCACTGCGATCAAGCTGGTCGCGGCGGTCATCATTGCCCTGTGCTGCACGGTTCCGCCGCTCGAATTCCTGCCTTTCGCCAGTACCATCCCGATGCTGGCGATCGCTGTCCTGGGGCTGGCGCTGACGGTTCGCGACGGCGCCTTGCTGCTCGGATCATTGCTGTTCGCCGGTCTGGCGACGGCGCTCGGCCTTGCGACCTACTTCGGCTCGTTGGGCGAAGGCAGCGCGATCCCCTTCCTCTAGCGCGTCGCAAATCCCCTGAGGCCTTGACCCCGCCCGGCATGTCGCAGACATTCGGTTGCAATTGGCAATCGGGAGGGGAGAGCCGATGACGAAGACCTTGGGGTGCTGGGTCGCACTGGCGGCCCTGGCGCTGTCGGGCTGCGATTCCATGGATACGGGCGAGCCGACCGAAGACCAGCGCGGTGACGGGACCGCGACGATCGCACTCGCCGAATTTCCCGACCGGCCCTATTGGGGCGATACGCATCTGCACACCGACCTTTCGGTCGACGCCTTCGGCTTCGGCGTCAGGCTGGGCGCGGAAGAGGCGCTCAAATTCGCACGCGGCGACCGGGTGCGTTCGACGATGGGGATGGATGCGCAGCTCGACCGCCCGCTCGATTTCCTCGTCATCGCGGACCATTCGGATGCCATGGGCGCCACGCGCCGGCTCTACGACACGCCGCGGATCCTAGTGCGCGATCCCACGCTTCGGCGCTGGTACGACATGATGCACGAAAGCACGAACCAGTCGACCATGGCGGTGGCCGAACTCATCACTGCGGCGGCCAATGACACGATCCCCGAAGCGCTGATGGACCCCGAGCGGCAGGCTGTCGCCACACGCGAATTGTGGGACAGCCATCTCGCCCTGCTGGACCGGTACAACCGCCCGGGTGAATTCACTGCCTTTGCGGGTTTCGAATGGACCTTGATGCCCGATGGCAACAATTTGCACCGGGTCGTCATGTTCCGGGACGGCAGCGTCAAGACCGGTCAGGTGGTGCCGTTTCCCGGTATCGATACACAGCCCGAGCAGCTGTGGGATTACATGGCCGCCTACGAGGCCAACACCGGCGGACGCGTGCTGGCGATCCCGCACAATTCGAACCTGTCGAATGGGATGATGTTCGATCTGGTCGGGCCCGATGGCGGCGCGATGAGCGCGGATTACGCCCGCCAGCGAGCGCGCTTCGAGCCGGTGGTCGAAGCCACCCAGATCAAGGGCGACAGCGAGACCCACCCCTTCCTCTCGCCGAATGACGAATTCGCTGAATTCGGCGTGGCCGGGTGGGAGCTGGGCAATCTGCCGCTGACGCGCGAAGCAACGCCCGACATGTATGCCGGTGGCTATGTCCGCAGCGCCTTGCTGCGCGGCCTGACGCTCGAACAGCAGATGGGCGTCAATCCCTATGCATTCGGCCTGATCGGCTCCACCGACAGCCACACCGCGTTGGCGACGGGGGACGAGGACAATTTCTTCGGCAAGCAGACCAATGTCGAACCGCGTGCCGGACGCGCGCTCGCGTCGCAGAACCTCGGCACGCGCCAGGGGCGCTTCGGCTGGCACTATCTCGCCGGGGGCTATGCGGCTGCCTGGGCAAGGGGCAATACGCGCGCCGAGATCTTCGATGCCTTCATGCGGCGCGAAGTCTACGCCACCACTGGTCCGCGCATGGTGCTGCGGCTGTTTGCCGGGCATGATTTTGCAGCCAGCGATTGGGACGGCGACTGGGTACGCGCCGGTTATGCCCGCGGTGTCCCGATGGGCGGCGATCTGGTCGATCGCGGCCGCGCGCCCGTGTTCCTGGTTTCCGCGCTCAAGGATCCCGAAGGCGCCAATCTCGACCGGATCCAGATGGTCAAGGGCTGGATCGATGCGAATGGCGTCGTACGCGAACGTATCTATGATCTCGCATGGTCGGACATGGCTGGGACACGCCGCCGCGTGGGCGGCGCGATACCCGCAGTGGGCGACACGGTAGTACGGCGCGAGGCGAGCTACACCAATACGATCGGCGCACCCGAATTGCGAGCGACCTGGCGCGATCCCGATTACCGTCCGGGCCAACGCGCCTTCTATTACGTCCGCGCGATCGAAATCCCCACGCCGAGCTGGGTCCTGTTCGATGCAAAACGCTTCGGAATCGACCTGCCGGCAGGGGTTGTCGAAGCGAATGTTATCCAGGAACGCGCCTATTCCTCTCCGGTCTGGCTGAAGCCCGGCCGATCGCCCGGCGCTGCAGCGTCTCCGGCGGGGCGTGAATGATCCGGCATTGGCTGCGCGACCCGCTGGCGCATTTCCTGATCGCCGGGGCGGTGATCTGGGCAGGGCTGGCACTGGTGGGCGAACCGGTCGACCCGGCCAGCCGGACGATCGAACTCTTGCGCGAGCGGCAGGCCGGCATCGCTTTCGGTTTCGAGCGGATGATGGGGCGCGCACCCACCGATGCCGAAATGGACAGTGCGATCGAGCGATGGGTGCGCGAAGAGGTCCTTTACCGCGAAGCGCTGCGTCTGGGCCTCGACGAAGGCGACGCGGTCGTCCGGCGGCGTCTGGCTACCAAGATGGACGAACTCGCTGGCGCGGAGGCCGCCTTGGCGCGACCGAACGAAGCGGACCTCGAGCGCTGGCTCGCCGCACATCCGGATAGATACCGCGAGGGCGACAGGTTGACCTTCAAGCAGGTCTATTACTCCAGCCAATCCGCTGCCGCCCGCGCTCTGGCATCGCGCGATCCGGTGGGCGAGCCGATCAGCCTGCCCGCCGAGGCGGTCGCGATGCCGCTTGCGCAGATTCGCGGCACCTATGGCGAGGCGTTCACCGCGCGGCTGGCGGAGCTTGAACCCTCGAGCGAATGGCGGGGACCGGTCGCGTCGGGCTATGGCTGGCACCTCGTCCGCTTGGAAACCCGTAACGCGGGAAAGACACCGCAACTGAGCGCGGTCCGCGACCGGATCGAGGCCGACTGGCAAGCGGCCACCATCGCCGAGCGGCGCCAGCGGGCCTACGCCGTGCTGCGCGGGGCCTATACGGTCGCAATCGAATGATCCGGCTGATTGCAGCGCTGGCCCTGCTGCTGGCGGCCAGTCCCGCGCTGGCCGACGAAATGCGCCCCGTCGCGATCCAGTTCGAGCAGATCGACGAGACGAACTGGCGGCTCGGCTGGCGGCAGCCGATCGCGAGCTCGGCCGACGAACGCGGCGCCGTGCCGCAGCTGCCCGCCGCTTGTGCGCTGGCGGGGCCGGTAGAGCGCGACATGGTTCCGCTTGCCGTGGTCGGCCGTGCACCGGTGGTCTGCACCGGCAGCGTTGCGGGGCAGCGGCTCGGCTGGCCGGCCTTTCCCGGGCAGGGCGAGGCGATCCTGCGCGTCGCCCCGCGCGAACGGCCGGTGCAGGTCCACCGCCTCACGCCGGAAGAGCCCTATGCGACGATCACGGCCAGACCGGGCGCGGCGCAGGTGTGGCGCAGCTATTTCGCGATCGGGGTGGATCACATCCTGGCCGGATGGGACCACCTGCTGTTCGTCATCGCGCTGGTCCTGCTGGTCGGGCGGCCGTGGCCGGTGGTCAAGGCCGCCACGGCCTTCACGCTCGCGCATTCGCTGACGCTGGCGGCGGTCACTTTGGGCTTTGCCGGGATCCGGCAGGATGTCGTGGAGGCGTTGATTGCCCTGTCGATCGTGTTCCTCGCGGTCGAAATCGCCCGGGGGGCGCGCGGCACGCTGACCCAGCGCCTGCCCTGGCTCGTGGCATTCGCCTTCGGCCTGCTGCACGGTTTCGGATTCGCTGGCGCCCTGCGCGAAATCGGGCTGCCCGAAGGCGAGGTGCCCGCCGCGCTGGTCAGCTTCAACATCGGCGTGGAAGCCGGGCAATTGCTGGCCGTCACGGCAGTGCTCGCCGCCCTCGCGCTGCTGCGCCGTATCCGGCCGGCGGACGAACCGCTGGTCCTGCGCGCCGCCGCCTATCCGGTCGGCATCGTCGGGGCCTATTGGCTGATCGAGCGAATTGCTGCCTGATAGCGGAAATTCCGCGCATCGGGTCAACTTGCCATTCACCCGCGGCATCCTACATTGGCCGGGATGAAAGGAACCCGCGCATGAGCGACCAGAATTCTCCGCCCGAGCCCGAGGGCAACGGCCCCAACCCCTGGGTGAAGAGCCTGATGATCTGGGGCGGGATTTTCCTTGCACTGCTGATGGTTTTGTCGCTGTTCGGGGGCGGATCGAGCGCTCCCGGCGCACAGATCCTCTATTCCGATTTCCGAGACAAGGTCGCCGAAGGCTCGGTCGCCAGCGTCGAGATTTCCGAATCGTCGATCGTCGGCGAGATGAAGAATGGCGAGCAGTTCTCGACCATCCCCGTCGCCAACGACACCACTCTGCCGCAGCTGCTCGAAGACAATGGCGTGCGTTATTCGGGTGTGGAAGCCGACAATGGCAACATCCTCCTCTATGCGCTGATCCAGATGCTGCCGTTCGTGCTGATCCTCGGCATCGCCTTCTTCGCCCTGCGGCAGGTCCAGAAAGGCGGCGGTGCGGGCGGCGCGATGGGCTTCGGCAAGTCGAAGGCCAAGCTGCTGACCGAGCGGCAGGGCAAGGTGACGTTCGACGATGTCGCCGGGATCGACGAAGCGCGCGAAGAACTCGAGGAAATCGTCGAATTCCTCAAGGACCCGCAGCGCTTCTCCAAGCTTGGCGGCCAGATCCCCAAGGGCGCCCTGCTGGTCGGTTCGCCTGGTACGGGTAAGACCCTGCTCGCGCGGGCAATCGCCGGCGAAGCGGGCGTACCCTTCTTCACCATCTCCGGTTCGGACTTCGTCGAGATGTTCGTCGGTGTCGGCGCCAGCCGTGTGCGCGACATGTTCGAACAGGCGAAGAAGAACGCGCCGTGCATCCTGTTTATCGACGAAATCGATGCCGTCGGGCGCAGCCGTGGCCACGGGCTGGGCAATTCGAACGACGAGCGCGAGCAGACGCTCAACCAGCTGCTGGTCGAGATGGATGGCTTCGAAGCCAATGAAGGCATCATCATCATTGCGGCGACCAACCGCCCCGACGTTCTCGACCCCGCGCTGCTGCGTCCGGGCCGGTTCGACCGTCAGGTTGTGGTCCCCGTGCCCGATATCGACGGGCGCGAGAAAATCCTCGCAGTGCACATGAAGAAGCTGCCGCTGGCTCCCGACGTCAACCCGCGCACCATCGCGCGCGGCACGCCGGGCTTCTCGGGCGCGGATCTGGCGAACCTGTGCAACGAGGCCGCCCTGCTGGCGGCGCGCCGCAACAAGCGCCTGGTCGCGATGCAGGAATTCGAAGACGCCAAGGACAAGGTCATGATGGGTGCCGAACGGCGCAGCATGGTCATGACCGAGGACGAGAAGAAGATGACCGCCTATCACGAAGCGGGCCACGCGCTGGTCAGCCTCAACGAGCCGGCGTCGGACCCGATCCACAAGGCGACCATCATTCCGCGCGGTCGCGCGCTGGGCATGGTGATGCGCCTGCCCGAACGCGACAGCTATTCCTACCACCGCGACAAGATGCATGCGAACCTCGCGGTTGCGATGGGCGGGCGCGTGGCGGAGGAGATCATCTTCGGGCACGACAAGGTTTCGAGCGGGGCGTCGGGCGATATCCAGTATGCCACCGATCTCGCGCGCAACATGGTCACCAAATGGGGCATGAGCGACAAGCTGGGCCCGCTGCAGTACGAGGAAAGCCAGGAAGGCTATCTCGGCATGGGCCAGACCGCGCGCACCATGGGCGGCGCGGAAACCAACAAGCTGATCGACGCCGAAATCAAGGAACTGGTCGAAGGCGGGCTCAAGCGCGCGCAGGACATCCTCAGCGAGCAGGAGGACAAGCTCCACCTGCTGGCACAGGCGATGCTCGAATACGAAACGCTGACCGGTGAAGAGATCAACCAGTTGATGAAGGACGGCAAGATCGACCGGCCGGACGAGCCCAAGGGCCCGGTCGCGGTCAAGCCCGTGTCGGGTGTCGCTGTCCCCAAGGCAGGGCGCAAGCTCGGCGGAGGCCCGGCACCGCAAGGCGCCTGACGCAGGCGAAACCCATCCGCACATAAGGGGCCGTCCGGTATGACCGGGCGGCCCTTTTCGTTTCTCAGGACAGGCCGAGCAGCATCAGCAACATGGCGAACAATCCGAGGATGACGACGATCAGGAAGCTCATCACCCCCAGCCGCCAAAGGGCCGAGAAGCGCGACAGCGCGTAAGTGCCGCGCAAGTGCTTGTAGATATGGATCGGCGGGATCAGCAGCGATGCCAGCGCGACATAGCCGGGCGACAGACCAGCCATGCCGGCAAGCACGATCGCCAGGATCAGCATTGTCATGAAGCTGAGCGAATAGGTGACGAAAATGGCATGGTCATACGCGCGGAAACCGCGCTTCCAGGCGAAGATGAGCCATACGAACGGGATCGACAGCGGGATCAGCAACCAGCTGAACTTGTAGAAATTGGTCTGCAACTTGTAGAGCATCAGGCCCGGGTTCTTGCGCCACTTTTCGACCCCCGCCCGGAACCAGTCGGTGTTCTCCAGATCGCCTTCCCAATTGCGGATGTCGCTTGCATCCACGGCGATTTCCGCGTCCCTCTCGCTGTCGGGGGTCTCGTTCGCAACTTCCTCCGAACCCGCCTCGGCGCCGGTTCGTTCGGTCCCGTCAGCCAGGAAAGGCAGTTCGGTGCGGGCCTGCTCCAGCGCTTCGAGCTGCGCTTCGACTTCGGCCAGCGCGTCTTCGGCGCGATTGCGCTGCGCTTCGGTGGCGTCCGGGTCCGCCGCCCGCTCGGCCAGCGTGTCGCGCCGGGATTCGAGCCGCTCGGCCTGTTCTTCGGTAAGCTCGCTCAGCTGCAGGCTCTTGTCGCCGGTGAGATCGGTAGGGGCGCTGATCCCCGCGATCTGGAATACGGCGAACATCAGGAAAATGGTGAACAGGAACAGCGCCATCGGGCTGACGAATCGGGTTCGCTCGCCATCGATATAGCGGCGCGTCAGCTCGCCCGGCTTGAACACCAGCATCGGCAGCGTCCGCCAGGTCTTGCCGTCGAAATGGATCGCCCCATGCGCGATATCGTGGGCAAAGGCGCTCAGCGTCCGGTGGAGATGGGCCTGCTGGCCGCATTGATGGCAATGGCTGCCCACCAGCTGCGTGCCGCAATTGAGGCACGCCCCTTCGGCGAAATGGCCCTTGGCGGTCGGCGCTTCGCCACCCGTGCGGGGCGATACCGCCCTGGCGAACAGACCCCCTTCGACCCCGGTTCCCACGCCTTCAACCACGTCGCTCATCACGCCTCCTGTCGCGGCGCAGGCTACAGGCGGCACAAGCCATGCCGCAACGCAAAAAGGCCGCCCCGGGGGCGGCCTTTCCACAATTCGCCAATACTGCCGGCGTGTCAGCCCTCGTAATCGGCCCCGATCGAGGTCGAACGCGTCGGCGCCGAAGCGGTGATCCGCAGCGCTTCGGCCGACTGGCTGAGCGAGCCGACTTCGTCCATCTCGTCATCGTCGTCGGGCAGGATCTTCTGCAGATTGGTAACCGCAGCTTCGTGCAGTTCCTTCGGCTTGACCGTCTGTTCGGCGATTTCGCGCAGCGCGACGACCGGGTTCTTGTCGCGATCGCGATCGACAGTGAGTTCCGCACCGCCGGAAATCTCGCGGGCCCGCTGGGCAGCCAGCAGGACGAGGTCGAAACGGTTGGGGACCTTGTCTACGCAGTCTTCGACAGTAACGCGCGCCATGGGGCACTCCGATGCAAATCAAGTGATTCCGGGAAAGCGCGGCTCTTAGGCTTTTGCCTGCCGGCAGTCAAGGATTTGCGCCGACCGCCGGGCGCGCTAAGGCGCATCCCCAATGGCTGAGGCAAGCGTTTCCGAAACCACGGGGGTCTATCGCGATCCGGAGCCGTTTGCGCTCGAGGCGCAGGGACATTCGCTGGTGTTCTATCCCGGCGGCGACGACCGCCGCCGCGCGCTGATGGATCTCGTCGGCTCGGCCACCACCACGCTCGATATCTGCTTCTACATCTTCGCCGAAGACGAGGTTTCGTCCGAGCTGCGCGATGCGCTGTGTGCGGCGGCGCGGCGCGGGGTGGCGGTCACGCTCATCCTCGACAGCTTCGGCGCGTCGGCATCGGACCGCTTCCTCCAGCCGCTGGTCGATGCCGGGGGACGCTATTTCTGCTTCAGCCCGCGGATCGGGCTGCGCTATCTCATCCGCAACCATCAAAAGATGGTGCTCGCTGATGGCGAGCGCGCGCTGTTCGGCGGTTTCAATATCGAGGACGACTATTTCGCCCCCCCCGAACAGAACGGGTGGAACGATCTTGCCATCGCGCTCGAAGGGGACGCGGTTGCCGGCCTCAACGATTGGTTTGCGCGGCTGGTCGACTGGACCGATGACGACGCGCCGCATTTCCGCGCCATTCGCCGGGCGGTTTCGCAATGGGAATGGCGTGACGGGGAGGGGGCCGTCCGCTGGCTGGTCGGCGGGCCCACGCGCGGGCTGTCGAGCTGGGCCCGCTGCGTCACCCGCGACCTTTCTCAGGCGCGGAAGCTGGACATCTTCATGGCCTATTTCTCACCGCCCTACACGCTGCTGCGGCGGATCGCGCGGGTCGCGAAGACGGGGCGGGCGCGGCTACTGATGGCGGCCAAGAGCGACAATGGCGCGACGCTGGGCGCAACCCGTTCGCTGTATCGCTACCTGCTCAAGCGCAAGGCGCGGATCTGGGAATTTTCCCCCTGCAAGCTGCACACCAAGCTGCTGGTACTGGACAATGCGGTTTACCTTGGCAGCGCCAATTTCGACATGCGCAGCCTCTACCTCAATCTGGAAATCATGCTGCGGATCGAAGACGCCGCGCTGGCCGAACGGATGCGCGAATTCATAGCGCACCAGATCGCCGCTTCCGAGGAGATCACGCCCGCGCTCCACGCCCAGCGCAGCACGCTGTTCAACCGCATTCGCTGGGGCGCGGGCTGGGTGCTCGTGTCGGTCCTGGACTATACCGTGACCCGGCGGCTCAACCTCGGGATCTGATCTACTCGTAATCCTCGTAGTGACGGATCTCGGGGCTGGAGAACTTGGTGAACTCGCTGTGGAACAGCAGCGGGACATTCCCGGTCGAGCCATGCCGCTGCTTGGCCACGATCAGCGTCGCCTTGTTGACCAGTTCCAGGTGCCGGGCTTCCCATTCGGCATATTTCATCCGCACTTCTTCCGACGATGTTTCGTCGGGCGTGTCGGGCTTGAGCGCGTTGTGATAATATTCGGCACGGAAGATGAACCACACCATGTCGGCATCCTGCTCGATCGATCCCGACTCGCGCAGATCGGACAGCTGCGGACGCTTGTCGTCGCGCTGTTCGACCTGACGGCTGAGCTGCGACAGCGCGATGACGGGGACGTGCAGTTCCTTCGCCAGCGTCTTCAGGCCCCGGCTGATTTCCGAGATTTCGTTCACGCGGTTGTCGCTGGCGCGGCCCGAACCCTGCAGCAATTGCAGATAGTCGACGATGACCAGCCCGATGTCGTGCCGCCGCTTGAGCCGTCGGGCGCGCGTGCGCAGCGCGCCGATGGTCAGCGCTGGGGTGTCGTCGATATACAGCGGAAGGTCGGTCAGTTCCTGGCTGGCAAAGCTGAGACGCTGGAACTCTTCGCGGCTGAGCTTGCCCGAACGCAGCTTCTCGCTCGAGATCTCGGCCTGTTCGGCGAGGATACGCGTCGCCAGCTGGTCGGCGCTCATTTCGAGGCTGAAGAAGGCGACGCCCGCGCCGGGCGACTTGCCCACCTCGATACCCGCCTTCTGGTCGTCCATCAGCCGGCGCGCGGCGTTAAAGGCGATGTTGGTGGCGAGCGAGGTCTTGCCCATCGCCGGACGCCCGGCAAGGATCACGAGGTCCGAGTTGTGCAGGCCCGAGGTCTTGTCGTTGATCGTGTCGAGCCCGGTGGTCTTGCCCGAAAACCGTCCGCCCGAATTCATTGCCGCCTGCACGACTTCGAGCGCGCCGAAGGCCGCCTTGCGGAACGACTGCGCCTCGCTGCCGGTGGTGGCGCCTTCCGCCACCCGGTAGAGATCGGCTTCGGCCTGCTCGATCTTGCGCAGCGGCTCGACTTCGTCCGAGGTATCGAGCGCGCCCTCGACCAGATTGCGTCCCACGCTGACCAATTGCCGTAGCAGCGCGAGGTCGTAGATCTGCTCGGCCAGTTCGCGCGGATGCAGCAGGCCCTGCCCGTCGGCGGTCAGCTGCGCGAGATAGGTCACCCCGCCGAGCTGCTTGAGCGCTTCGTCGCTTTCGAAATAGGGCTTGAGCGTAACCGGAGTTGCCACCGAATTGCGATCGAGCAGCCGTAGCACGCGTTCGTAGATGCGCTGGTGGACAGGTTCGTGGAAATGCTCTGCCATGAGCGGCGTGGTCAGTTCCTCGATCACCTTGTTGTCGATCAGCACGGCCCCGAGGAACGCGGCTTCGGCTTCGAGGTTGGCGGGCAGGACGGGGCCCTTCGCCGGTTTCGTGTCAGTCGAATCGTCGGCGGGGAAAAGAAGATCGGTTTCGGCCATCGCCCCCTGATGCATGGCCGCGCACCCTGCTGGCAAGTTGCAAAGGGGTCACGGCGGCTGTGGATAGTGGGGACACTGCGCCAACCCCTTGCCGCACCCCGCCTATCTCTGCGAAAGCGGGTGCAAGCATGACCGATTCCGCACCCTCTCCGGACACTCATCGCATCGCGCATATCGAGCTCGATGAGGAAACGATCATCTGGCGCAATGCCGATATCGAGCAGGAACGCCGGATTGCGATCTTCGACCTGATCGAGGAAAACAGCTTCAAGCCGCTGCGCGCGGTCGAGCGCGGGGCCAGCGGGCCCTATCGCCTCAAGCTGGCCGTGCGCGACGGCCGCCTGCTGATGGAAATCGCCGATGAGGAGGAGCGCCTGGTGGAGGAGCTGCTGCTTGGCCTCGCCCGTTTCCGCCGGCCGATCCGCGAATATTTCGCGATCTGCGACAGCTATTACCAGGCGATCCGCAAGGCGACCCCGGCGGAAATCGAAACCATCGATATGGCCCGCCGCGGGGTCCACAACAGCGCCGCAGAACTGCTGATCGAACGGCTGGAGGGCAAGATCGAGACCGATTTCGCCACTGCGCGGCGGTTGTTCACGCTAATCTGCGTCCTGCATATCAAGGGCTGAGGGATGGCGGTGGGCAAATCCCCGCGCCGGCGCCGTTCGCCGCGCAGGTCCCGCGGGTTTTCCGCTGCTGGCAAGGCGTGGCTGGTCGCGCTGCTGGTCGCGGCAATCGCAGCCGGCTATGCGTGGTACGAAGCGCGCAGCTGGCGTCCCGACGAGAGCGCCTGGCCCGACCAGGGTGCGCTGGTCAGCGCAGGCGACGGGGCGGTGGATTTCGACACTCTGGCGGGTCTGGGCGCGCGGTTCGTCTATCTCGAGGCGAGCGATGGGGCGGGGCGGGGCGATATCGCCTTCGCACAGAACTTCGCCCGCGCGCGCAATGCCGGCCTGGCGGTCGGCGCGGCGCATCGTTTCGACCCCTGTACCGTGGCCGACGGGCAATCGGCCAATTTCGTCACCATGGTGCCGCGCGACGGCGACCTGCTGCCTCCCGCGATCCTGCTGGAGACGACCGCGGAGGACTGTCCGGCGCGCGTTTCGGACGCGGCGGTGCAGAGCGAGCTCACGACGCTGGTCAACCAGATCGAAGCGCACAGCGGGAAGCCGGCGATCCTCGGCCCGGACGAGGATTTCGAGCAGGCCTATGCGCCCTCGCGGCGGTTCGACCGGCAATTGTGGCTCACCCGCAGCTGGTTCGAACCCGACTATGCGATGCGACCGTGGCTGATGTGGACGGCCAACCGCTGGTACAAGACCGAGGCCGCGCAGCAGCCGCTGCGCTGGGTGATCGTGCGGCCATGAGGATGACGAGATGACCGACGACGACCTGATCGCAGCCGCACGCGCAGCCGCGCGCCATTCCTATTCCCCCTATTCCGGTTTCGCGGTGGGCGCCGCGCTGCGGTTTGCCGATGGCAGCGTGGTCACCGGGACCAATGTCGAGAATGCCAGCTATGGCCTGGCGCTGTGCGCCGAAACCATCGCGGTATCGAAAGCGATGGCCGACGGGCTGCGCGGCGGGCTTCAGGCAGTCGCGGTGACCGGCCCTGCGGCAGACCCGATCACGCCCTGCGGGCGCTGCCGGCAAGTGCTCAACGAACTGGCGCAGCTGGGCGGGACCGACCCCGACATTCTGTGCGTGGGCGCCGACGAGGTGGTGCGGGTGAAACTGTCTGCCCTGCTGCCGCATGCTTTCGGCCCCGCCAGCCTGACATGATCGGACGGCGCGGCGCGCTCGGCTTGCTCGGCGGGCTCGCGGGAACGGCACTGATGCCATCGGGACTGGCGGCGCGAGCCAGCGCCATGCCGCCCCGGCTGCGGCCGGGAGATACGGTCGGCCTGGTCGCCCCGGCTAGCGCGGTCACATTGCCTGCAGAACTCGACCGGGCCGTTCACTGGATCTCCGGCATGGGGCTGGTTCCCAAACTCGCCAGCCATGTGGGCGACCAGCATGGCTATCTGGCCGGGACCGACGCCGACCGTGCCGCGGATCTCGATACGATGTTCGCCGACGCGGAGGTGCGCGCGATCTTCGCGGTGCGTGGCGGCTGGGGCGGGGCGCGGATCCTGCCGCTGCTGGACTGGGCGACCATTCGCGCCAATCCGAAACTGCTGATCGGGTATAGCGACACGACGGCGCTGCACATGGCGATTGCCGCGCGCGCCGGGTTTGCGACGCTCCATGGCCCCAATGCGGCGAGCCGGTGGGACCGCGCAAGCTGGGAGAGCCTGTGGCGGATCGCCTTTGCGGGCACGGCGCCCGTGCTCGGCGGCGCGGCGGCCGAGGATGCCGCGGGCCGGCCCGCCCGCTCGCTCGTCCCCGGGGTCGCCCGGGGCCGGCTGCTCGGCGGCAATCTCACCATCCTGTCGACCATGATGGGTACCGGCTGGCTACCTAACTTCGACGGGGCGATCCTGTTTCTCGAAGACATCAACGAAGAACCCTACCGGATCGACCGCATGCTTCAGCAATTGCAGCTGGCAGGCGTGCTGGACCGGCTGGCGGGCGTCGTGTTCGGCCAGTGCACCCGCTGCAGCGCGGGCGATGCAGATGCGCGGACGTTCACGCTGGACGACGTGCTTGGCGCTCATCTCGCCCCGCTGGGCATCCCGGTGGTGACCGGCTTCAACAGCGGTCACGTGCGCAACCAGCTGTGCCTGCCGGTCAATGTCCCGGTCGAACTGGATGCCGGCGCGCGGACGCTGCGGATGCTCGAGCCTGCCGTGGCCTGACACGCTCGGCTTAACTCGGCGCTGCGGCCTAAGCCCCCGCGCCGAGAGAGATTTTCAAGACCGGAAGCATGTTGCGACGCGCAGGAATGACGGCAGGCGCCGCGCATTGCGAGCCGCGAGGTTCGCTAGCGCCCGCCGTCCAGCATTCTGGTCAGGCGTCGGGCGTGTCGAGATATTCGAGCAGTGCCGCGAGGCAATCGCGCGCCAGCATCTTGCACCGTTCGGGGCTCCAGCCCTGTTCGGGTTCGGGATTGGCCTTGTTGTCCTTGTAAGGCATCTCGAGCGTCATCGCGGTGGCGCCGAAGCGTTCGGCGACCTGGTTGGTGCTCATCGCCAGATTGGCCTTTCCGCGCGGGGCCTTGGTATAACCCAGCTCGGTCTGAAAGTCGGGCGTGCGCCGGTCGAGGATCGCCTCGTAGCGATAATAGCGGTCGCCCTGCGCATCGGTCCAGCTGGGGATGCCCTCGTAGCCGGCGAGAAAGGCGACCGGGATCGCTTCGTCGCCATGGACGTCCATCGCGAAATCGACGCCGGTTTCGTCCATCCGGTTGCGGATGGCGAGCACTTCGGGCGACTTTTCGAGGGTCGGGTTGTCCCATTCGCGGTTGAGGTTGGTGCCCGCTGCATTGACGCGCAGATTGCCCCGCTTCGATCCATCGGGGTTGCAGTTGGGGACGAGGTGCAGGCGGCACCGCTTGCGCAGTTCGCGGCCGACGCTGTCGGCGGGATCGGTCAGCACTTCGAGCGCGCCTTCCATCCACCATTCGGCCTGCGTTTCGCCCGGGTGCTGGCGCGCGTAGAACCACACCTTGGTGTCGCCCTCGCCCATTTCGAGGCAGTCGATCGGCTGGCCATCGAGCGTGGTGCCGAGATGCACGTGATCGACGCCTTCGGCGGCGGCCGCCTCGGACACCAGGTCGTGATGGCGTTCCATCGAATAGGGCGCGAAATAGGCAAACCAGGCGATATCGCTGGCGGGGGTGTAACGAATGGTCAGCGTGCCGCCGCCGATGTCCTTGTCATAGGAGGAAGATGCACGGCCCCAGTAATCGCGGTCTTCCGAAACGCAGGCGTCGTAATCGGGCCAGCCGCCGGGGTAGGCGCTGTCTTCCAGTCCGGTGATCCGCAGCTCGAGCTCGCGGCCCGCAGCGCCTGCGACGCGGAAGTGGAACCACTGCTTGAATTCGCTGTTCGTGTCCTTCGGGATCGCCAGCATGGCGCTGGCGCCGCTCACCGACAGCACTTCGATATTGCCACTGTCGAAGGCGGAATCGATCCGGATATCGCTCACTCGGTAACCTCTACTTCTATCGTTTCGCCATTGTTGCCGGGGAATTCCCTGAACAAGGCAGAGGCGACCGTCTGGGCGTTCGCCGTTCCGCGTGCAAGGGGGGAATCCTCGGGCGGCTGGAAATCGGCGCGGCCCTCCCACAGGCTGGTGCCGCTCGCCGCATCGGTGATCGCAACCGCCAGCTCTGTGCCGAGCCGGTCTTTCGCGCCGCCGCCCAGATTGATGCCGATGCCCAGCCCCACACCCGAACCGTAGCTGCCGGTCGAACCGCCGACGCCGACGCTTACCGGGCTGCGCTTGCCGCCGCTGCCGACCACGTACCGCACCAGCGACACCCGCGCGATCTGGCCGGCGCCCGCGCGGTCGCTTTCGCTATAGCCGAGCCGGCGCAGTTCCTCGGCAACCGCAGCCTTGTAAGGGGCAAGCGCCAGGCTGTCGCTTTCGCCGCCCGGGGCGCTTTCGACGAAGATCGGTCCGCTGCCCAGTTCGGTCACGCGGTCGGGGGCGATGAAGCGGGTCACTTCGACGGGGCCGGACGGGGTGGTGCAGGCCGCAAGCGACAGGGCGGACGCCATGGCCAGAGCTAGGGGGGTGGCTTTCATCGTGTGCGATCCTCTGCGACTTTCGAGTATGTCTGACTGGAGCTGCAACGCATGGCACGGCGGATTTGCACCATCGCTGCCGAATTTCCGCAGAACTTGCCCTTCGCGCGCGAAAATCTGCGGCGTTGCCGTAACCGGCGGGTGTGCTAGTCCTTCGCTCCATGAACGAGACGACGAAGGTCCCCGTGCTGGTCACCGGTGGGGCAGGCTATATCGGCAGTCATGCGGTGCTCGCGCTACGCGATGCCGGGTGGCCGGTGGCCGTGATCGACAATTTGTCGACCGGCTTTGCCTTCGCCGTGCCCGAGGATGTTCCGCTGTACGAAGGCGATATTTCCGATTCCATCCTGCTTGAACAGATCTTCGCCGAGCAGGGCACCGAAGCGATCATGCATTTTGCCGGATCGATCGTCGTCCCGGAATCGGTCGAGGACCCGCTGGGCTATTACGACAACAACACGGTCAAGAGCCGCGCGCTGATCGAGGCGGCGGTGGAAGGCGGCGTTGCGCATTTCATCTTCAGCTCGACCGCGGCGACTTACGGCACGCCCGAACATTCGCCGGTGACCGAGGACAGCCCCAAGCAGCCGATCAATCCGTATGGCTGGTCCAAGCTGATGACCGAACAGATGCTGGCCGACGCCAGCGCGGCACACGGCTTCAATTTCTGCGCCCTGCGCTATTTCAATGTCGCGGGCGCCGATCCGCAGGCGCGCACGGGCCAGTCGACCGCGGGTGCTACGCATCTGATCAAGGTCGCCTGCGAGGCAGCCACGGGCAAACGCGACGGCGTGGCCGTTTTCGGCACCGATTACGATACGCCCGACGGCACCGGCGTGCGCGACTACATCCACGTCAGCGATCTGGCGCAGGCGCACCTGCTCGCGCTCGAAGCGCTGATCGAACAGCCGGGCCGGTCGCTGACGATGAACTGCGGCTATGGCCGCGGCTTTTCGGTCACCGAGGTGCTCGACGCGGTCGACCGGGTGACCAACCAGACCATCACGCGCCGGCTCGAACCGCGCCGCGCGGGCGACCCGGCGGAGCTGGTGTCCGATCCCTCGCGCATAAGGGAAACGCTGCCATGGCAGCCGCGCCATGCCGACCTGGAGCAGATCATCGCGCATGCATTGCAATGGGAACGCAAGCTGTCCGATCTGCGCGGCGAGTGACCGGCGTCCCGCTGGTCGCTCGAAAAGGTCGGCTCGTCGTTCTGGATTGCCCGGCCATCGGCGCCTCGTCTAAAGGGCGCGCTTGACCATGACCTTGCCCTCCTTCCCCGATGGAACGCTCGACGCCGGCCGGCACTTCTATGCGGTGCGTGTCTATTACGAAGACACGGACCTGTCGGGGATCACGTATCACGCCAACTACCTGCGCTGGTTCGAACGCGCACGCAGCGATTTGCTGCGCCAGCTGAAGATCGACCAGCGGGCAGCGATCGAAACCGGGGGCGGCGCCTATGCGGTCTCCGAGGTCAATCTGAAATACCTGCGGCCCGCCAGGCTCGACGACGATGTGCTGATAGAAACGCGCTGCACCGAACTCAAAGCGGCATCGTGCCGGATGCACCAGCTTGCGTTCAGGTTGGCGGATGAAAAGCGCGAACTTCTGGCCGAGGCACATTTGCGCGTCGGCTTCGTTTCACCCGAGGGCCGGCCCAAGCGCCAGCCCGAAGAATGGCGCGCGGCTTTCGCGCATTTTGTCGAGCAAGGGGACTCATGAGCTCGCTTACTTTTCTCGCCGCCGCGGCACCGACCCGGCTCGACCCGATCCGCCTGTTCCTCGATGCCGACATCGTCGTGCAGCTGGTCATGGCCGGCCTGCTGCTGGCCAGCATCTGGGTGTGGATGATCATCGTCAGCTTCAGCCTGCGCATGCGCAAGCTGCGTAGCCGCACGATCGAGTATGAAAGCGAGTTCTGGCAGGCGGAGAGCTTCGACCGCTTCACGTCCGAGCGCGGCAGCAAGGACATCCCCGCAGCGCGCGTCGCGCAGGCGGCGGTGTCCGAATATCGCCGTTCGACCAAGACCGCGGTCCGGGATCCCGAAGCCCTGCGCGGGCGGATCGCGGTGGCGATGGACAGCCAGATCGCGCTCGAGGCGGACGATATCGCCGAACGCCTCAACTTCCTTGCCACGGTCGGTTCGGTGGCGCCCTTCGTCGGCCTGTTCGGTACCGTCTGGGGCATCATGAACAGCTTCTTCCAGATCGGCGCGCAGGAAAGCTCCTCGCTCGCCGTTGTCGCACCGGGTATCTCCGAAGCGCTCTTCGCCACTGCGATCGGCCTGTTCGCGGCGATCCCCGCGGTCATCGCCTACAACCGTTTCGGCCACCGCGTGGATCGCTACGAAGCGCGGCTGCAGCGTTTCGCCGACAAGCTGAACGCGACCTTCAGCCGCCAGCTGGAAACCCGCTGATGGCGATGGGTCTTGCCTCTGCGCGTGGCGGCGGGCGGCGTGGCCGCGGTTCTCGCCGCCGGCCGATGAGCGAGATCAACGTTACCCCCTTCGTCGATGTCATGCTGGTGCTGCTGATCATCTTCATGGTCACCGCGCCGCTGATGACCGCCGGGGTGCCGATCGACCTCCCCGACAGCCGCGCGGCGCAGCTGCCGAACGAACAGCAGCAGATCACGATCAGCATCGATCAGGCGGGCTATGTCTATATCGACGATGTCGAAGTCCCGCTGGGCGGCCTGCCGCAGGCTCTGGAAAGTCTTCCGCGCGCCGGCGGTGAAGGACCCGACATCACGCTGCGCGCCGACCGCGCGCTCGATTACGGCCGCGTGATGGCGGTCATGGGCGAACTCAACCGGGCCGGGCTCAATCGCATTTCGCTGATTACCAACAGCGCGACGCCGGCGCCGGTTAACGCCGGTTCATCGGCAGCGGAATAGCCGCACGTCATGGAGAGAACGGCAATCAGGGTAGAGGAGCGGACCGGGCTTGCGGTCGCGGTCATCCTGCACCTCGCGCTGTTCGCCATGCTGTTCATCCAGGGGCTGTTCCCCGCGCCCACCATCGATCCGCCGCAGCGCATGACGGTCAGCCTCGCCGAAGATGTCGGCATGCAGGCGACCGCGCCCGACCCGGTTGCCGAGAGCCGGGCATCGGCAGCACCCACGCTCGACATGAATCCCGCGCCCGCGCCGGCACAAGAGCTGCCGGTCCCGCCGCAGGTCGAACGGCCGGTTCCGCCCGCGCGCACGCAGGCCGCGCAACCGGCTGCGCGTCCCCAGGCGCGGCCCGAACCCCGCCCGGCGACGCGGCCCGATTCGCCACGCACGCAAAGCCAGCCGCAGGCCAGTCAGCGCAGCGGGGGCTCGCGCCTCGGCGACAATTTCCTCGAAGGTTCTGGCGACAGCACGCGCACCAATGAAACGCGGGTGCCCGCGTCGCAGATCGGCGCGAGCGCCAAGGCCTCGCTGTTCCAGGCCGTGGCGCGGCAATTGCGACCGCACTGGCGGCCCGTCGATGGCGCGGACCGCGAAAAGCTGGTTTCGAAGATCCGTTTCCGGCTCAATCCCGATGGAACGCTGGCGGGTGCGCCCAGCCTCGTCGGCCAGCGCGGCGAGACCGAAGCCAACCGCGCGCAGGCGCCGCGGCATGCCGAAAATGCTATCAGGGCGGTCCAACTCGCCGCCCCCTTCGACCTCCCGCCCGAATATTACGAGGCGTGGAAGACCGTAACCGTCGATTTCGATTGGAACCTGTCCCGATGAAGCAACCCGCCCTGTTCGTCCTCGCGCTCATGATCGCCTCGCCGCTCGCGGCCCAGAACCAGGATTTGGGGCAGCCCGTGCCCGAAGGGGGCGAGGTCGAGACGATCGACGAAGGCGAAGGCCTTTCGGGGACCGTAAGTTTCGACGGCAATCTCGACGATCTCGGGATCGCCATCCCCGGCTTCGCCACCGACCGCGATGTCGCCACGCCGGCCAATTCCTCGGGCACTGCCACGCTGGGCAAGGAACTTGCCCGGGTCATCACGGCCGACCTGCGCAACAACGGCCTGTTCAAGCCGACCGGCCCCGACGCATTGCCGCAGCCCAGCTTCGGCGAGATCACTGCACCCAACTGGCCGACCTGGTCGAACCGCGGCGCCGAGATGCTCGTTCATGGTTATGTCCGCGCGCGCAGCGACGACCGGCTGACGGTCGGCTGCTACCTCTACGACATGGCGCTGCAGCAGGAACTGGTCCGCGAGGGCTGGGTCGTGCCGCCGGCGGACTGGCGCCGCGCCGCGCACAAATGCGCCGATATCGTCTATTCGCGGCTGACCGGCGAAAGCCCGTTCTTCGATAGCCGGATCGCCTATATCGCCGAAACCGGGCCCAAGGATAACCGGACCAAGCGGCTCGCGATCATGGACAGCGACGGGGCCAATCACCGATTCATCACCACGGGGCGGTCGACCGCGCTGACGCCGCGCTATTCACCCGATTACAAGCAGCTGGTCTATCTCAGCTATGTCGACGGCAATCCGCGCATCTATGTCTACGACATCGGTACCGGCCGGCAGACGCTGATCAGCCAGAGCAGCAATCCGACCTTTGCGCCGCGCTGGAGCCCCGACGGGCGCTGGATTCTCTATTCGATGGCCGTGGGCGGCAACACCGATATCTACCGCGTATCGGCCAGCGGCGGCGAAAGCATCCGGCTGACCGATACGCCCGGTATCGACATCGGCGGATCCTATTCGCCCGATGGCAGCCAGATCGTGTTCGAGAGCGACCGTTCGGGCAGCCAGCAGATCTACATCATGAACGCCGATGGCACCGGCCAGCGCCGATTGTCCTTCTTCGGTGGCCGCGCAGCGACGCCCGAATGGAGCCCGCGCGGCGACCAGATCGCGTTCACGCATATTGCCGGCGACTTCAATGTCGCAGTGATGAGCCCCAACGGCCGCAACATGCGCAGGCTGACCAATGGCTGGCAGGACGAAGCGCCCACCTGGGCACCCAACGGTCGCATCCTCCAGTTCTTCCGCACCGAACGCAACAGCGGCAAGACCGGCCTGTGGCAGGTCGATCTGACGGGTGAGAACCTGCGCCGCCTGCCGACGCCGGTCGATGCCTCGGACCCGGCCTGGGGACCGATCCTGCCCTGACTGCATTGATTAGGAACAAGGATCGCCTTTCGGCGACGAAAACGACTTCACCACGCTGTTTATAAGGGGACAGCCTATGAATACTCGTATTGCTACCGGCCTGATGCTCGCATCGACCATTGCGCTTGCCGCGTGCCAGAAGAAGGCGCCCGAGGAACTGCCGCCGCCGCCGACGGCCACGCCCGCGCCGGCGCCTGCGCCGACCGGCCCCACGGTTGGCTCGCAGCAGCACTTCGTCGACGCCGTTGGGCAGGAAAACACGGTCGTCTATTTCGATACCGACCGCTTCAACATCGATACCGAAGACCAGGCGAAGCTGCAGCGCCAGGCGCAGTACTTCAACCAGTATTCGGGCGTGACCTTCACTGTCGAAGGGCATTGCGACGAGCGCGGCACGCGCGACTACAACCTCGCGCTGGGCGAACGCCGCGCCAATGCCGCGAAAAACTATCTCGTCTCGATCGGTATTCCGGCCAACCGGATCCGGACAGTGAGCTACGGGAAGGAACGCCCGGTCGCGCTGGGTTCGAACGAAGCGGCGTGGGCGCAGAACCGCCGCGCTGCGACCGTGACTATCGGTTGAACCGTACCTGAGGGCTCCCGCCAGGCGGGGGCCCTTTCCCTATGGGGCATTGACGATGGTCAGCGCGCGGCACTGATGCTCGCGAAAGGCATGCCCGGGCTGATCTGCCCGCCGCGCCCGGCATCGAACCCGCCATGGCCGGCGGCAATCGCGAACGACGCCATCGTCAGGACTGCGACGCAGGCGGAGAAGGTCAGCTGTTTGCTCATCTCAGGTCTCATGCATGGCGCTCTACGGCCAAAGGGTTTAGCGAACGTTGCAATGCAACATTTCGTATTGAAACCTGTTCCCGGCGATTGCACCTTTTGCCAGCGCGCCTAGATTAACCGCGATGTTTTCCCGACAATCGACTTTTTCGCCCCGTGGCTAAGGCGCGCCGTTCGAACGACTGGGGCTTCCCCCGCTGGCGTGGCTACGGTTCCTCGCGCGAGGCGACGACCGTGCGCCTGTGCGACCGGCACGGCTGCGAAGAGCCCGGCGAATGCCCCGCGCCCAAGGCGCCGAACAGCCCCGAGCGCTGGATGTTCTGCCAGAAGCATGCGGCCGAATATAATCGCAAGTGGGACTATTTCGAAGGGCTCGACAAGGCCGAGAAGGAAGCCCGCGCGTCGGCCGAACGCAGCGAGAATGCCGGTTACGCAGAGGCGCAGCATTACGGCTGGAGCGGCAGCGGCGACGGCTCGCGTAGCGCCGACGAAATGCGCGCGCTGGAAGTGCTCGAACTGGACGCCGACGCCGATTTCACGGCGATCAAGAAGGCCTGGCGCGACAAGGCCAAGACGGTGCATCCCGACGTCAAGCCGGGCGACAAGGAAGCCGCAGCCGAGTTCCAGAAGCTGCAACTTGCTTATGAAGTGCTCAAGGCCGCCGAAGACCGGCGCGAATGGCGCGGGTAGGGCGTCCCGCTGAAGGACGAGGGCGCCCGGAACGATAGGGGACGGCCCTAGCTTCCGCCCGGCAACCTTGCGCGCACGGCGCGCGCTACCAATTCGCCCAGATTGTCCGCCTGCTCGGGGTAGAGATAGGGTTCGATCAACTCGGCTTCCATCACTGCCAGCGTGCCCGATGGCAGCCGCACCATGTCGATCCGGGCGTAGAGCAGCGGTTCGAACGGCAGCGCCGCCACCACCGCCTGCGCCGCGGCCAGGTCGCGCGCGTCGGGCGTATAGGGGGTCTCGTATCCGCCGTAGAGCGACTGGATCCGGTAATCGTCCGGCCCGGCACGCTTGCAGACGCCGTGGCTGAAGGCGCCGTCGATGAAGACATAGGTGAACTCGCCTTCCTCCACCACGCTGGGCAGGAAGGGCTGGACCATGCAGGGGCAGCCCATGGTCCAGCTGTCATCGGGCAGCGAATCGCGCGCGAAGCTGTGTTGCCCGATACCGCCTGCGCCGACCTGCCGTTTCACCACCACGCGATCGGCCGCGAAATGCGTCATCGCGTCCTGCACACCGGCGCGGCCGAGGTCCCTGCGCCACAGCGTCGGGACGATTGCGGCCCCCTGCTGCGCCAATTCGTCGAGATAGCGCTTGTCCGCGTTCCACCGCACCACGGCGGGCGGATTGCAGACGGTCACGCCGCGCTCCTCGATCGCCGCCAGCTTGGCGATGAATTCGGCGGGATAGTCCTGATAGTCCCACGCCGTGCCCAGCATCACCAGCGCTATGCCGTCGAAGGCAGCGATCGGCGCGCGCCAGTCGATCTCTTCCAGTTCGAGGCCCTGCGCCGCCAGCGCCGGTCGCAGCGCGGCGACTTCGAGATCGTGTTCGAACGCGTCTCCCCGGCGCGGGCCATCGCCGGGGAGCGTGTCGGCACAGGCGAGAAAGCCGAGCCGGGTCAGACTGTCTCCAGTGCTTGCGTGAAGTCGGCGATCAGATCGTCGGGATCCTCGATACCGATCGAGATGCGCACCAGATTGTCGGAAATGCCCAGTTCCGCGCGCCGTCCCTCGGCCACCGACAGGTGCGTCATCGAGGCGGGATGGCTGGCCAGCGTCTCGGTCCCGCCGAGGCTGACCGCAAGCTTGGCGATCTTGAGCGCGTCGAGGAAGCGGAAGCATTCGGCCTCGCCGCCCTTGAGCAGCAGCGAGAAGGTGCTGCCCGCGCCCTTGCAGTGGCGATCGTAGATGTCCTGCTGGCGCGCATCCTTGATCATGCCGAGATAGCCGAGCCCTTCGACCTTGGGATGCTGCGCCAGGAATTCGCAGACCTTGGCGGCGTTCTCGCCCGCGCGGTTCATCCGCAGTTCGACCGTCTCGAGGCTGCGCATCAGCATCCACGCGGTGTTCGGATCGCAAATGCCGCCCATGGTGTTGCGCAGCATGCGCACCGGTTCCATCCATTTCTTCGCCCCGGCAATGCTGCCCGCGACGAGGTCCGAATGGCCGCCGACATATTTGGTCAGCGAATAGACGACGATATCCGCGCCCTGGTCGAGCGGGCGCTGCCACAGCGGACCGAGGAAGGTGTTGTCGATCGCGATCGGGCAATCAAGCTGCGCCGCATCGACCGACGCGCGGACCGCTTCGATGTCGACCAGCGCATTGGTCGGATTACCCGGGCTTTCGAGATAGACCATGCAGACCTTGCCGCCTTGCTCGTCGGCCTGCGCCTGCGCCTTCTCGATCACGGCGTCGATCTCCTCGCGGGTGGCACCGGCGGGGAAGTCGACATAGGTGACGCCGAACTTGGCGAGCACCTTGGCGACGAAGCCTTCGGAGGCGGCGTAGAGCGGGCCCGAATGGACGATCACGTCGTTCTGGCTGGCATAGGCGAGCATCAGCACGCAGATCGCGGTCATCCCGCTGGAGAAGCTGAGCGCATCCTCCGCGCCGTCCCACACCGAGAGGCGATCCTCGAGGATTTCTTGGTTGGGCGCGTTGAAGCGCGAATAGACGAGACCGTCCGCGCCGCCCGGGCGTTTGCCGGTGATGCCTTCGAAATGGCGCTTGCCGTCGGCGGCGCTGGGGAAGGCGAAGGTCGAGGTAAGGAAGATCGGCGGCTTGAGGCTGCCTTCGGACAGCACCGGGTCATAGCCATAGCCCATCATCAGCGTGCTGGGCTTGAGTTCGCGCCCGTCGATCTTGGTGACTTCGGGCTTGGGTGCCATGCGCGGCGAGGTAGGGTCGATATCGTGGTCGCTCATCGGCGAACCTCCTTCCTGATCAGCGCTCCCAGGAAGGCGGGAGCCAAGGCGGATGGTCCGCGGCGCCCGTTCCTAACCTCCGCAGGAACGCTTCTCCGCCGACCGCCGCTGTCGGCTCAATCCTTATGGTGGACCGCTGTTGGTTTCAACTGCGACGAGTCCCGCAAGGTGCGACACATGGACCGCGGCCCTACCGACAAAATGCACCAGAACGCGGAATGGGTGCAGTGCGGCCCGAGTTTTGCGGTGCGGCGGTCGTCACCCGGGTCCCGGCGTGCCGCGCGCGGCGGAGTGCCTGCCCTCTAGACCAGCCCGGCCATTCCCCACACCACGGCGACGATCATGAATATGCCGGCGATGTCCAGCAGCAGCCCTGCCTTGACCATGCGGTCGATACGGATGTGCCCGGTCGACCAGGCGATCGCATTGGGGCCGGTGCCCGCGGGCAGCATGAACCCCCAGCTCGCGGCAAGCGCGGCGGGCATAGCGAGCAGGATCGGATCGACGCCCAGCGCCACCACCAGCGCGGCGATCACCGGGATGATCCCGGTGGCGGTGGCGACATTGCTGGCAAACTCGGTGATCAGCACCACCATCGCCACCACCGCCAGCGCCACCACCAGCAGCGGGAAAGCCTCCAGCGGGAGGAGGGCGTTGCCCAGCCAGTCGGCCAGCCCGCTCGCGCTCATCCCTGCTGCCAGCGCCAGCCCGCCGCCGAACATCATGATGACACCCCACGGCGCGCGGTTGGCCTCTTCCCACACCAGCAGCGGCCGCCCGGTGCCATCGGGCAGCAGGAACAGAGCCAGGCTGGCGATGATGGCGATCGTGCCATCGGTCCACGACCCTTCCGGCAGGTAGGGTCCCAGTACCAGCCGCGTCATCCAGGCGGCAAAGGTCAGCGCGACGACGATCATCAGCCGCCGTTCGGCTGACCCCATCGGCTGTTCATTGGCCACCGCGGCGCGCGCCGCAGCGACATCGAAGGGATGCGCCGAGACGCGCTGGACCCGCGCGACGAGGAAAGCCGCGAGCGGAACGCCGAGCAGCACGATGGGGAAGCCGTAGAACGACCATTCGGCAAAGCTGATCTGCGTACCGATCATCGTGTCCAGCAGCCCCACCGAGATCGCGTTGGTCGGCGATCCGACCAGCGTGCCGAGCCCGCCGATGCTGGCCGCAAACGCGATCCCCATGGGCAGAGCGCCCGCCAGCCCGTCGCGGTCCCCGGCCAGCACCCCGCCGCCCGCGAGGACGGCCACCGCCATGGGCATCATGATGAGGGTGGTGGAAGTGTTCGAAATCAGCATCGACAGGATCGCGGCGGCGATCATGAAGGCCAGCAGCAGGCCGGCCTGTCCGCCGCGCCCGCCAAGCAGGCTGAGAATCCCCAGCGCAAGCCGCCGGTGCAGGCCGGTGCGTTCGATCGCCAGCGCGATGAAGCCGCCGCCCAGCAGCAGGAACAGGATGTCGGAATAATAGGCGCTGGCGGTTTCCTTGGCGCTCATCACCCCGGCAAAGGGCAGCACGACGAACGGCATCAGCGCGGTCGCGGTCAGCGGCAGCGCCTCGGTCATCCACCAGGCGGCCATCAGCACCACCAGCCCGGCGACGATGAATGCCTCGCGCTGCATGCCCGCGGGCGTGGGCAGGAAAATGCTGGCCAGCAGCGCCGCAGCGCCCACCAGCAATCCGATATGTCTGGCCGACATGTGCTGCGATCCCCCCTTGGCGCGAACTGCTAACAGCGGCGCGCGGGCGGGGCAACGCGCCAGGCGCATGGATGCCCGATACGAAAAGGGCGGCCCCGAAGCGCCGCCCTTTCGCAATGCAGTGTGGCGTGCGCCTTACTTGGGCGCGAGCACCATGATCATCTGACGCCCTTCGAGGCGCGGGAAGGCTTCGACCTTGGCAATTTCCTCGACATCGTCGCGGACGCGGTTGAGGAGATCCATGCCGAGCTGCTGGTGCGCCATTTCGCGGCCGCGGAACCGCAGCGTGCACTTCACCTTGTCGCCGTTCTCGAGGAACTTGACGACATTGCGCATCTTCACCTCGTAATCGTGGGTGTCGATGTTCGGGCGCATCTTGACCTCTTTGATTTCCTGGGTCTTCTGCGTCTTGCGGGCGAGGTTGGCTTTTTTCTGCGCCTCGTAGCGGTGCTTGCCGACATCGAGGAACTTGCACACCGGCGGGTCCGCATTGGGGGACACTTCGACGAGGTTGAGACCAAGTTCATTGGCCTGCTCGACCGCTTCGCGGGTGAACATAACGCCGATGTTTTCGCCTTCGTGGTCGATCACGCGGACTTTCGGCACATTGATCATGTTATCGTAGCGCGGGCCGCTTTTCACGGGCATTTGCATGCTGCGCCGGGGTGGACGGGCTATGGGGCACTCTCCTTTGGTGGCCGTATTCGGAACTGGTTGCGGTAATTGGAAAGCCAGCATGTAGGCATTGTTCCGGGGATTCGGAAGTGTGTTATGCGAATGGGGCGCATATTTGCGCGCGAGCGTTGCGTTAGAGCGATACGCCCCAAGGCATTTCTGGCAGATCAAACAACCATGGACCGGTAAGGCGGGGCAGCGCCCAGTAGGCTGCCGAAAACCCAAATCCGTAAAATGGTATCCCCACGCAAATCATTGCGAAGCTTAGGCCCCTTCTCAGCTTTGAGAAGTGGAGCGCCGCGGCGCCCGTAAACACCGTGGCGAGGATGAAACCGCTCGGCCAGATTTGCGCCCAGCTGAATTTTTGGCCGAATGCCTGCCCGACTATCGGTGCCACCCAGCAATACATGACCGCGATCAGAATAGCACCGTTCGCGAAGGCCGTAAGCCTATCGCCAACGGATTTGCCGGTTGCGAGGGCCAGCATGGGCGCGCTTAGCGCTAGCCAAATGACCACATGCCAGACCGTCAGGCTGGCAAAGGCATAGTTCAATGGGAGGAGCGCCATCAGGCAGCGCGGTTCCACAGGTTGAAGCGTGCCAGCTGGCCCCTGGCCGGGACCACTGCATCGATCCGCTCGGCTGGCTGGAGCGCCTTCAGGATCGCCGGATCGGCGGCATCCATCCCCCCGGTAAAGGCGCCGAAGGCGGGCAGGATCATGCGTCCGCCCGGCTTGCCGCCGGGGCCATCGTTCGCGCTGACCACCGCGCAGGGGCGGCGGATATGGCGCTGGCGCACCTTGAGCTGGAGGCGGGGGTGGTAGTGGCCCGACAGTTCCGGGCGGATTTCGCCGGCCTTCGCGCGGTGGCGCAGGATCAGCCCGCCGAGCTCGAGTTCTTCCGCCAGCGTGCCGCCGCAGCGGGCTTCCATTTCGGGATCGTGATTGCCGGTGATCCACACCCAGTCGACCGTGCGGGTCAGCGCGTGGAGCATCCCCGAGGCATGCTCTTCGAGCCGGGTGGACCCGGCCGAATCGTGAAAATTGTCGCCCAGCGTGATGACCCGGCGCGCGCCCGTTTCGCGGATCGCCAGCGCCACGCGTTCCAGCGTTTCGCGGCTGTCATAGGGCGGGATCAGCTGCCCGTGGCGCGCGAAGAAACTGCCTTTTTCCAGATGCAAATCGGCCACCAGCAACGCGCGCTCGCGCGGCCAGTACAGCGCGCGGCCTTCGGTGAGGAGCCATTCCTCGCCTGCGAACGAAAGGGGAACCATGGCTCGCTATTGCCGTAGCGAAGTGGGGATGGCAAGGCTTTTGCCATGACCGACTGGACCAAGCAGACCGAGACCGCCCGCACCTGGTTCGAAAGCCTGCGCGACCGCATCTGCGCCGAATTCGAAGCCATCGAGCGCGAAGCTGGCAGCGATGCCGGCTTCCAGTACGACAGCTGGAACCGCGAAGAGGAAGGCAATGCCGATCCCGGCGGCGGGACGCGCGGCTTGATGAAGGGCAAGGTGTTCGAAAAGGTCGGCGTCAACGTCTCGACCGTGCGCGGCAATTTCGCGAAGGAGTTCGCCGCCACGATCAATGGCGCCAGCGCGGACAGCCCGGGCTTTACTGCCACCGGCATCAGCCTGGTCGCGCATATGGCCAATCCGCATGTGCCCGCCGTGCATATGAACACGCGGTTCCTGACCACCGGCAAGGCGTGGTTCGGCGGCGGGGCCGATCTCAATCCGCCGATCCCCTATGCCGAGGACACGGACGAATTCCACGCCTGTTTCCGCGCGGCCTGTGCGGCGCACAACCCGACCTATTACGAACGCTTCAAGAAGTGGGCCGACGACTATTTCTACATCCCCCACCGCGGCGTGCACCGCGGGGTGGGCGGGATCTTCTACGACCACCTCGAATGCGAGGATCCCGCCGTCGACGAAGGCGCCGCGTTCGACCGCAATCTCGCTTTCACCAAGGACGTGGGCGAGGCTTTCCTCGATATCTTCCCGCGGCTGGTGCGCCGCCGGATGGACAGCGCGTTCACGGCACAGGACAAGCAGACCCAGCTCGAATGGCGCGGGCGCTATGCCGAGTTCAACCTGGTCTACGACCGTGGCACGCTGTTCGGCCTCAAGACCGGCGGCAATATCGACGCGATCCTGATGAGCCTGCCGCCCGAGGCGGTCTGGAGCTGAACCGGCCACCCGTCCAAGCCGCTGCAATAACAGACAGATAGCCGGGTCGCGTATCCGGCCCTTCACGGAGACCTTTCATGCGTAAATTCGCCGCACCGCTCGCCTTGTTGCTCACCAGTACCGCCTGTACCACGATGGAAGCGGCGCCCGCGCCGGTCGCTGCGGCAGCGGACCGCATGGTCTCGCCGATCCTGACCTCGCCCGAGGCAGTCGATACGCTGACCCATGCGCAGCCGCAGGTCGCGCGGGTGACGCATGTCGCGCTCGATCTCGACCTCGATTTCGACGCCAAGCGTGTAGGCGGGACGGCGGAACTGAGCGTGCTGGCCGCGCCGGGGGCCGAGGAAATCGTGCTCGACACCAACGGGCTCGAGATCGCGCAGGTCACCGACGGGCAGGGCCGCGCGCTGTCCCATACGGTGGGCGAGCCGGTGGCCGAAGGCGGCAAGGGCGCGCCGCTGACGATCCGCCTCGACGGCGCGGAGACGCTGCGCATCGCCTATCGCGCGCCCGCCGATGCCAGCGCGCTGCAATGGCTCAGCCCCGAACAGACCAAGGGCGGGGTGCATCCCTTCCTCTTCAGCCAGGGACAGGCGATCCTCAATCGCAGCTGGATCCCGACGCAGGACAGCCCCGGCATCCGGCAGACATGGGAAGCGCGCATCACCGCGCCCGAGCCGCTGGACGTGGTGATGAGCGGCGTGCGCCAGGGTGAGCCCGAGGATCTCGGCAACGGCCGCCGTGCCTTCACCTTCGTGATGGACAAGCCGGTGCCGCCCTATCTCATCGCGATCGCGGCGGGCAATATCGATTTCCGCGCGATCGGTCCGCGCACCGGCGTCTGGGCCGAACCCGCCACGCTCGACCGGGCATGGCGCGAAGTGAACGACACCGAGGAAATGGTCGTCGCGGCGGAGGAACTCTACGGCGAATATCGCTGGGGCCGCTACGACATGATCGTGCTGCCGCCCGCCTTCCCCTATGGCGGGATGGAAAACCCGGTGATGACCTTCCTCACCCCGACCTTCATCGCGGGCGACCGGTCGAACAACGGCCTCGTGGCGCACGAACTGGCGCACAGCTGGTCGGGCAATCTCGTCACCAATGCGGTGTGGGGCGACAGCTGGCTCAACGAGGGCGTCACCACCTATTTCGAGAACCGCATCGTCGAGGCGGTCTATGGTAAGCAGCGCGCCGAGCAGGAAGCCGCGCTGATGTTCGCCAATATCCAGGAAACGCTGGCCGAGGTTGGCGAGGATGCCCCGGGCACCGCGCTGAGCACCGATGGTGGCTACCAGCTCGGCAGCGCGATCGCCTATGACAAGGGCGCGTTCTTCCTGCGCACGGTCGAAAGCGTGGTCGGCCGCGAGCGTTTCGATGCATGGCTGCGCCAGTGGTTCGACAACCATGCCTTCCAGCCCGCCACCAGCGAACTGTTCCTCGCGGACATGATGGAAAACCTCGTGCGGGGCGAGGCCGAAGCCGATGCGCTGATGCTGCGCGAATGGATCTTCGAGCCGGGCCTGCCCGCGAATGTGGCCAAGCCCGACCCGGCGGCATTCGCCGCGGTCGATGCCGCGGTGTCGGCCTATGCCGCCGAGGGCACGATCCCGGCGGGCTATGCGCAGTGGAGCAGCGCCGAGCGCCAGCGTTTCCTCGACAATATTCCCAAACAGCGCACTGCCGGGCAACTTGCCGCGCTGAACGAGGCGCTGGGCCTGTCGGGCACGGGCAATAACGAGGAGCTGTTCCTGTGGCTCGAACTGGCGCTCGCCAATCGCTACGAACCCGCGGTGCCGCAGGCGGAGGAATTCCTCGCCGAGGTCGGCCGCGCGAAATTCGTGCGCCCGCTGTTCCAGGTGCTGTGGGACCAGGACGAATGGGGCCGGCCGATCGCGCAGCGCATCTATGCCGAGACCCGCGATAGCTACCACGCGGTAACGCGCGGCGGGGTCGACCGCATTCTCGGGACCGAGGGCTAGGTCACACCATATCGGCGGGGCGGACGAGGCGGTCGAAGGTCGGCTCGTCCACCAGCCCCAGCTCGAGGCCCGCCTGCTTGAGCGTCTGGCCGGTCTGGTGTGCATGCTTGGCGATCTTGGCGGCATTGTCGTAGCCGATCTCGGGCGCCAATGCCGTCACCAGCATCAAGGACCGTTCGACCAGCGCGGCGATCTGTTCAGTGTTCGCCTCGATCCCCTCGACGCAGCGGGTGGCAAAACCTTCCATCCCGATTGCGAGCAATTCGACCGAGCGGAGCACGTTCGACCCGATCAGCGGCATGAACACATTGAGCTCGAAATGGCCCTGCATTCCGCCCACCGTCACTGCCTGGTGATTGCCGATCACCTGGCCCGCGACCATCGTCAGCATCTCGCACTGGGTCGGGTTGACCTTGCCCGGCATGATCGAGCTGCCCGGTTCGTTCGCGGGTAGCGACAGTTCGCCAAGGCCCGAGCGCGGACCCGATGCGAGGAAGCGGATATCGTTGGCGATCTTGTTGAGCGCCACTGCAAGCGTGTTGAGCGCGCCCGAGAAGGACACCAGCCCGTCCTTCGCAGCGAGTTGTTCGAAGGTGTTGGGCGCAGGCTCGAAAGCAAAGTCGGTGATATCGCTGATCGCGCGGGCCATATCCGCGGGCCAGCCATCGGGCGCATTGAGCCCGGTGCCGACCGCGGTGCCGCCGATCGCGAGCTTGCGGATGTCGTTCTCCAATGCGCTTTCGATCCGCGCCCGGCAGCTCTTCAGCTGCCCGACATAGCCGGAAAATTCCTGGCCCAGCGTCAGCGGGGTGGCGTCCTGCGTATGCGTGCGGCCGATCTTGACGATATCGGCAAAGGCCCGCGCCTTCGCATCGAGCGCTGCCACCAGCCGGTCGAGTGCGGGCAGCAGCGCATCGCGCGACGCCAGCGCGGCGGCGACATGCAGCGCGGTGGGGAAGCTGTCGTTCGAGCTTTGCGAGCGGTTTACATGGTCGTTGGGATGGACCGGCTCCTTGCCGCCGCGCGTGCCCGCCAGCGCTTCATTGGCAATCCCGGCGATCACTTCGTTGACGTTCATATTGGTCTGCGTGCCGCTGCCCGTCTGGAAGATGGTCAGCTGGAACTGGTCGTCATATTCGCCTGCCCGGATCGCGGTGGCGGCACTTTCGATCGCCTCGGCGAGCGGTGCCTCCAGTCCGTGCTGGCGGTTGATCCGTGCCGCGGCCTGCTTGACCGCCGCCTGCGCGTGGACGATCTGGATCGGCATGCGCTGGTGCGCGGGGAAGGGGAAGTTGGTCAGGCTGCGCTGCGTCTGCGCGCCCCAATAGGCGTCGGCAGGGACTTCGATGGGGCCGATGGAATCGGTTTCGGTGCGCGTCTGGGTCATGGCCTGTCTCTCTCCGGATGATGCGATGCCACAGGTAGGATCGCTGTACGGCGCATGCCACCCGCAGCGGCTCTGCGTGAAGATTCCATCTGTTCAGGCGGGTGAAGCGCACCTATCTCGAACACATGCTGCGCCAGTACGAACTCGTTGAACGGGTCAAGGAATACGATCCCGACGCCGACGAGGCGATGCTCAACCGCGCCTATGTCTATACCGTGCAGAAGCACGGCACGCAGACCCGCGCCAGTGGCGATCCCTATTTCAGCCACCCGGTCGAAGTCGCCGGCCTGATGACCGATCTCAAGCTCGACCAGGAAACCATCGCCACCGCGCTGCTGCACGACACGGTCGAAGACACGCTGGCGACGATCGACGATATCGAGCAGCATTTCGGCAAGGATGTCGCGCGGCTGGTCGACGGGGTGACCAAGCTGTCGAAGATCGAGCAGATGCCCGAGAACGAGCGCGCGGCGGAAAACCTGCGCAAGTTCCTGCTGGCGATGAGCGAGGATATCCGCGTGCTGCTGGTCAAGCTGGGCGACCGGCTGCACAACATGCGGACGCTGCATTTCATCAAGAAGCCCGAGAAGCGCCAGCGGATCGCGCGCGAGACGATGGATATCTACGCCCCGCTGGCCGAGCGCATCGGGCTGTATGAATATATGCGCGAGATGCAGATGCTCGCCTTCGAGCAGATCGAGCCCGAAGCCTTCGCCACCATCACCCAGCGGCTCGACCAGATCCGCAGCGAGGATGGCGGGCAGGTCGATGCGATCGCGCTCGACATGAAACACGCCTTGCTCGAAGCCGGCATAACCACCGAGGTTTCGGGCCGTGAAAAGCACCCCTATTCGATCTGGCGCAAGATGGCCGAACGCCATGTCTCGTTCGAACAGGTCACTGACATCATGGCCTTTCGCATCATCTGCGAGGACGTGGCCGACTGCTACCGCGCGCTGGGGGTGCTGCACACGACGTGGCAGTTTCTCCCGGGCAAGTTCAAGGATTACATCTCCACTCCGAAGAACAACGGTTACCGCTCGCTCCACACTTCGCTGATCTACGGCAAGTCGATGCGCGTCGAAGTGCAGATCCGCACGCGCGAGATGCACCGGGTGAACGAATTCGGCTTCGCCGCGCACTGGGCCTACAAGCAGGATGGCCGGCCCGACGGGCAGGTCGGCTGGCTGCGCGACCTGATCGAGATCGTCGATGCCAGCCACGATCCCGAGGAGCTGCTCGAGCACACGCGGATGGCGATCTACCAGGATCGCATCTTTGCCTTCACTCCCAAGGGGGCGCTGTTCCAGCTGCCCAAGGGGGCGACCCCGGTCGATTTCGCCTTTGCCGTGCACACCGATCTGGGGGCGCAGACGGTGGGGGCGAAGATCAACGGGCGGCACATGCCGCTGCGCACACAGCTCAACAATGGCGACGTGGTCGAGATCATCAAGAGCGACAATGCCGATCCGCAGCTGTCGTGGCTGGGCTTTGTCGTGACCGGCAAGGCGCGTGCCTCGATCCGCCGCGCGGTGCGGCTGAAGGAACGCGCCGAAGTGGCGGAAATCGGGCAGAAGCTGTTCGACGAGATCGCGCTGCGCGTGCCTGCGAAGATCGGCAAGAAGGCGCTGCGCGAAGCGATCAAGCGGCTCGAGATGGAGGACGAGGAAGACCTCTATTACGCAATCGGATCGGCCAAGATCGAGGATCGCGCGGTGATGGAGGCGCTGGTCCCCGGCTGCACCGCAGAGCTCGAGAACGAGCCCGACTGGGCCAAGAGCGGCAAGGCGCTGTCGATCCGCGGCCTGACGCCCGGCATGGGCTTCCAGCTGGCCCATTGCTGCCACCCGGTGCCGGGCGACCGGATCGTCGGCGTGCGGCGGCCCAACGAAGGGGTCGAAGTACACACGATCGACTGCGCACACCTTGCCAACGGGATCGACAGCGACTGGCTGGATCTGTCCTGGGGCAAGCGTTCGCGCGGGGCAGTCGGCCGCATGCGCGTCACGCTCTACGACCGGCCCGGGACGCTCGCGGAAATGGCAGGCATCTTCGCGCAGAACCACGTGAATGTGACGAGCCTCGACCAGACCCAGCTCGATCACCCGTTCACCACTTACGAGATCGACCTGGAAGTGCAGGACGTGCCCCATCTGTCGCGCATCCTCAGCGCCCTGCGGGCCAGCGATTCGATCGCGCAGGCCGAACGGGTGTGAGCGCGCCGCTGGGCATCGACCATGTCCAGCTGGCGATGCCGCAGGGCGGCGAAGACCGGGCCCGCGCTTTCTACACCGATCTGCTCGGCATGCGTGAAGCGGCCAAGCCGTCCAACCTTTCCCCGGCCGGGTGCTGGTTCGAATGCGGGGCAATGCAGCTGCACCTGGGGGTCGATCCCGATTTCCGCCCGGCGCGCAAGGCGCATCCGGCGTTGCTGGTCGCCGATCTGGCAGAGTTTCGCGCCAGGCTTGCGCAAGCGGGAGCAATCGTCAGGGAAGACAAGCCGATCGCGGGGTATCACCGCTGCTTTACCGAAGACCCTTTCGGCAACCGTATCGAGTTGATGCAAAAGCTCTAGACGGGTCGCAGCGTGACCGCGATCGGGTCGCCCTCGGCGAGTTTCTCGGCCTTGCGCACCGGTGCCTTGACCGGCAGCATCCAGCCGCCCTCGTCGCGCGGAAAGCAGGATGTCTGCCAGACGGTTTCACCGATACATGCCTCGACCTTGAGCGAGCGGAACCCGCGTTTGCCGCCCAGTTCGAGCCGCCACATCGCTTCGGTTGCCGACAGGCTCTCGCCCGCTTCGCTCTCGATTGTCACGAAGAACCAGCTGACGCCGTTCTTCGCGGTCCAGCGCCAGAGCGGCGCGGTGACGGATACGCTCTCGCTCAATCGGCTACCCGGCGCACGGGCACCGGGATGTTGCAGATATCCGCGCCGCCTGCGGGATGGATGAAGAACGGGTCGCGGCGGTTCGCGCGCGCTTCGGCATAGCGCGCGAAGGTTTCGCCTTCGGTGGACAGGTATTCGAACGCAGGCCGCTCACTATCGGGCAGGTCGCTGGCGACGCGCACCGAGACGATGGGCGTGCGCTTGGCCGATTCCTCGGTGGTGTAGAAGCCCAGCGCGCCCGAGCCACGTGGGAGCGAGGATAGATGCTCCATCCCTTCGACGATGCGACCGACCAACGCGATATTGCGATCGAGATGGCGCGGCGCATGGCCTATTACCGTATAGAGTTCTGCGCCCGATCCCGTGTCGGGCGACATCCCGCGGCCTACACCGACCATGCCGTAGCAGTGGACGGGCCAGAATTCTTCGTCACGCCCCCCAATTGGCCAACCCTGTGTGAATGCGGCAAACCGCGAGTAACGATCTGCTAGGGCTCGTCTCGCCTCAGAGGTCTGTGTGGGTTCGGGCTCCGCCATCAATGCATCAATATTGACCCCAGCTGCGATCAGGCCGGACATCGTCGCCGCGCCCTGCAATTCGCGCTTTATCGATGATGCGGGGGGGACAAAAGAGGGGACCGTATACTCAGCTTCTCCCATCACCTCGAGCCCTTCGGGCAACGGCTTCGCCGCCCCATCTGCCTCGGGATTGTCGTAATTCGAATCACCCCATTGGACGACGTAATTGTCCTGTACCCGGTTGACCGTTGTGCCGTCGTACCATTCGGCGCGGGCGAGCGTGCGGATGTTCCCGACCCAGCCTTGGCTGAAAGGCGCGGGCATAAACTGGATCACCACCTCGCGCGCGGTGCCATCTGGCGCGGAGGCCAGCGTCATTACCAGCAAGTCCTCCGGGGCAATGGTGGTCCATTCCGCCGCAGGTGCCTGCGCGACGATTTCGCCCGGCGAAGGCGGCGCGGCCTCGTCCTGCGCCTGCGCGGGAGCAGCAAGCGCGAGCAGCGCGGCGAACGGAAAAAGCGATTTGGTCATCTGCAGGGGAGTGCCACCCGCTCCGGCAAAACGAAAGCCCCCTCTCGCGCATTGTACGGACGGGAGGGGGCCTCGTGGCGGTGTTCGCAGGGGATGCCTGATCCGCGCAGCACCGTCGCGCAAATGGATCATAGCACGAAATCGGGCCTCGGCGCCATACTGCCCGCGCATTGGCTTGCGATTCGCATCGGGCGCCGCTAGACGCGCGGCTCTTTTGCGGCGCTACCGCGCTGTGCGCTTGAGCGCCGATCGGGTTTTGCCCATCGCCCTCAAGCAGCGACGCGGTAGGGTAGCCAAGGAGAATGCGGAGCAGTGGCCGAGTGGTCGAAGGCGCACGCCTGGAAAGTGTGTATACGGTAACCCCGTATCGAGGGTTCGAATCCCTCCTGCTCCGCCACCAGCCTTTTCTGGTTCATCCAGCCATCTCGATAATCGCGCAGAAAGCTTTACAATTCTGCCATTTGCGGCTCCTGTGCTGTCCGAAGCCATCCGACCCTAGCCGATTGCAAATGGGGGTAAGCTGGGGGTAGCGGGCAGATCTCATTGGGGGTATCGAATGCTGACGGACAAGGCAGTGCGCGCGGCAACCGCAAGGGACAAGGCTTACAAGCTCGCCGACAGTCGTGGCCTGCACCTGCACATATCGGCAAGTGGACATAAAAGCTGGCGCTACAAATACCGTTTCGAAAGGAAGGAACGGCTGCTGACCCTGGGGGCATACCCAGAGATTTCTCTGGCCGATGCGCGCGAAAAGCGAGACGAGGCAAAGAAGATCCTGCGTGAGGGTCGTGATCCCCGCCACGCCGCAAAGCGCGGACGGCTGGTTGGCGCAGATGATTCGGGAAAATCATTCGAGAAGGTGGCGCGCGAGTGGCACGCGCTTCAAATCGAGCGCTGGAAGCCAGTCCATGCGGCCGATGTCATTACCAGCCTCGAACGCGATATCTTCCCCGATCTCGGATCGATGCCGCTGGCCGAGATCGACAAGCCCTTGCTGCTATCGATTCTACGCAAAATCGAGAGCCGCGGTGCGATAGAGACCGCACGCCGGATCAAGCAGCGCGTGGCTGCGATCTATCGGTATGCCAATGCCGAAGGCGCAAAGCTTGAAAACCCAGCAGCGGATATCAACGATGCACTGAAGCCACTGCCGCCACCGAAGCGTTATCCTGCCCTGCTCGATGTGGGATCCATCCGTACCATGATCGGCGACGTCGATCGAGCAGGTGCCTCCCCGGTCAATCGTCTCGCTGCCCGTCTGCTGGCCCTGACTGCGCAAAGGCCCGGCATGGTACGTTTCATGGAGTGGGACGATATCACCGGCATCGATTGGGCAAATCCCAATACGGACAGCAGCGATGCGCTCTGGAAAGTGCCAGCGGACAAAATCAAGCAGGAACTTCACCTTCGCAGCGATGAAGCATTCGATCATCCCGTCCCCCTCTCATCCCAAGCGGTGGAAGCGCTACGCGCTGTACGTTGGCTGACAGGGCGCTCGCCATTCGTTTTTCCAGGCGCGCGTTCAGGCCTGAAACCGATCAGCGAGAATGCGATCGGCTATCTCTACAATCGCGAAGGATATAAGGGGCGTCACGTACCGCATGGCTGGCGCTCCAGCTTTTCGACCATCATGAATGAGCAGGCCGAGCGCGAACTAGGGAGCGATGTGCGTCTTCTGGCAGATCGCATGATTATTGATCTGATGCTGGCCCATACCACCAAAGGAATGAGTGCCAGCGAGCTTCGATACAACCGCGCGGCATATATGCCGCGGCGGCGAGAACTCGCACAACGTTGGGCGGATATGGTTATGGAGGGCGCGATTCCTGTGGGGGAAATCATCAACAGCCCGCGCCGCCGGCGTCGTTAGCTACCACCCCGTTTTGCGACCTGTTCCGCAATATAGGCAAGAACTTCGCTCTTGAGCCATCTGCTACTTGATCCAAGCTTAATGGGTTCGGGGAATATGCCCTTTTCCATACTGGTGTAAATCGTGGAGGAACTCCTCCGGGTCAGATCGCAGACTTCATCAAGCGTCATGAGAACCGGTCCCACGCCGGGCGGATCGGGGGACAGCTGGCTTTGAGCTTCGTCGAATGACGCTTGACTAGATGCCTTGACGGTAGCGTCACTAGCCATCGCTCGGACCGCTCGCTTTTGCGGATCGAGGATCGCCTCCACTTGGCGATTGGTCAAGGGTCCAAGCGGCTGTAGCGATGCGAGCCAACGATCAAACTGCTTCGTATCCACAAAGATACGGTGAGTTAGTTCTGCCGACGCCTCCCACCAGTGCTTGAGATTGAATGCACCGGTCGCAAAGCGTGGTAGCGGATCGTCAAGCTCCCAGTGCGCCATTGGAATCGTAACAACTTCGCCACCACCCAGCGGCCGTCCGAAGGTGTCCAACTTTCCGATCGCGAACATGTGAGCCATAAGCTCGGCGTCCAATTGTACAAGATCGCGTGCCGCGTCGTTTTCACCATTATCCCTCGGCGCTGCGAAAATATCCGGCAGCTCCGCGGGAGAGAAGCCAGCCCGGCAACTCACAACATCACCGAATGCCGAAACTAGCGTCTTGCGGCCGCTAGAGACTAAGTTGGCTCGACCCTCGTAGGGTGACCATGGGGGGATAGCATCGCTCACACCGAGGCATTACCACGTGATTGGTTTTCGACAATGAAATGACCGCTTTGCGCCGTAATTCGGTCATTCACAAGTTGGAGGGTTGTCTGCAAAGCGGACATTCGCCGAGTGCACTTGTCAACGTCCTGAACGCTCGAGCCAATTGAACCAGAACGCTTAGTTCAAGGAACTTATCGGTTTCCGTGAACATGTGCCGCTAGCCTCAGTTCGACCGTCAGATTTGGCCAGTCCATCGTCGAAGCCGTTCTGATCGGTCTGGCGGAATTGCATAGCTTCCAACTCGATCTGAGTAATTTCTCTACCATAAAATGGCTCGCCAATTGAATAATCGAGATCGATTTTAACAGCACTGCCGGAGAAAGAAGCCTTGCAAGACCCATTGCATACTTCCCAACTATCAGTGTTAGTCGTGTACATTACGCGACTTTCCTCCGGGTAAATCCGAAAACGTCTCTCAATATTCTCATCAACCGGAGTGACATGAGAGTGCAGACCGGTCGATGTAACAGAGCCGGTCTTTTTGCCGATACAGACGAGTTCATAAGGCTCTGCTGTGAAAAGGCTACAGCCGGAACCGAGTGTCAGAAGACCGGCGCCGACCAGAATTCGTCGCACAAGCAGTCGGATGGTCGTCACTCTTCTTCCAACTCGGCCACTCTTTTCAGGATGGCTCGTCTGTGTTTAAAAATATCGACTGGCCCAGCAACGCTTTCTCTGGTCTCAGCTTTGCCACTAAACAGCCCCAGATAGCGAGCGGTCGAACTATTGAAATGCATTCTTGCAATTGTGCGTCGGTTATTATCGTCCAGCAGGACTGCGCAGTAGGATTTAGCGTCTCGCATCACAACGCGAGAGGGATCGATCTTCTCCGCACAAATGGCTCGAATGATGTTGAAACCCTCAATCTCAACGGCAGTCGTTTCGATCGCGCTTTGTTCTGCATCAGCTATCTCAATGTCCGGCTCATCACCGCCGCCGCTAATTGCCTTTTCAAGTCGCTGGTGGACGCCGTCTCTGATCAATGAGCCATAGGCCTGTGTAATTGCTGAGCGGAACCGATCCCGCACGGCTTTCGTGATGATGCCATCGTGAAGCCGACCAGCGATGATTTTCACGAGATCGTCCGAGGGATCATCGAACTCCCTCCGAAGCTCGGCCAGGACCTCAGACTGAAGCTTCAGGGCGCCCGCATGTGAGACAATCCGGTCGAGGTTGAAGTCAGCACGCTGGAACGTCGCAAGCGTACGGAGGTCGGAGGCTTTGTAGTTGTCGAGATCGAAAGTGAAAAACGGACGATCATCCATCATGTTGGTTTTCTCAGCATCTGTGAAAAACCGATAGACCGCTCCATTTGTCAGGAGCGCAAGACGCGCATCAGTGGCAGCGAAATAGCGGTAGAGTTGGCTCGCATGCTTGATGGACAGGTCGCCATTGGCCGGCTTGCATTCGACAAGAATTTTCATCTCGCCCCCGACGCAGATCCCGTAATCGACCTTCTCCCCCTTCTTCGTGCCAACATCGCATGTAAACTCAGGCACAACCTCATCAGGGTCGAAGATGTTGTAGCCGAGCGCTCGAAGAAAAGGCAGGACAAGCGTGGTTTTGGCCGCCTCCTCAGTGGCGAGCTTATCACGGTGCTTGCGCAGCGTGGATTGCAGTTCTGCGATGCTGGCTTCAATTTCCATTAGTTCCCCCTATTCGAGAGAAAGGCTAATAGATTAGCGATATTCGTCAATTAGCTAACGTACGAATGACGTCGATTTAGGTCGATAAGTCGACATCGCGGAGGGATTGGCGCGTTGATTACTCGAAGCAGGGTGGCTCAATATGATCGCATTCATGAGGGCCGCACTAAGAGCTGACATTCCGCTCTCGGACCAAAAGCCGCCAGACTGCTCTTGGTGAAAGCTGCCGGACCGCAATGCGCCCCAAATTCCGCCATTGGTGAACGCTCGAGAGATGCCCGATAGCGGACCAGCAGAAATTAAGGTCGGAAGTTTCTTGCTAACCTTCAGCGTGCGAGGCGACGCGGCTCCAACTATTCACCGACCGCTTTAACTTCCGTCATGGGCTCTCACCGGAACCGGTATCCAAAGCCAACCGTTGCGACCTTCAAATAAGTTAATAGGGCTACAATGACCGATACGGATTCAACCAAAGCCGCTTGCGACCAGATCGTCCGGGCGAGAAGCGAAACTTCCCTGCGGCCGTCCATCGCGGGCTTTTTCGATGAGGCGACGAATACGGTAAGCTATGTCGTACATGATCCAAAGACCCGCGAAGCGGCCATAATAGATTCCGTTCTCGATTTCGAAGCCGCTTCAGGACGAACCTCCAACGGTCCCGCCGATCTCATCCTCGAATATGTCCGTCAGAACAATCTTGAGGTAGTCTGGATCCTTGAGACCCACGCGCATGCGGATCACATCTCCGCCGCCCCCTATCTGCAGGAAAGGCTGGGAGGAAAGCTGGGTATCGGCCAGGGTATAATTCGTGTGCAGGAGGTTTTCGGCAAGCTGTTCAACGCCGGTACCGATTTCGAGCGGGACGGGTCGCAGTTCGATCATCTTTTCGTGGACGGTGAGACGCTCAATCTTGGCGAGATTGAAGGGATTGCTTTGCACGTCCCCGGCCATACCCCCGCCGATATGGCGTTCATCTTCGGCGATGCTGCATTTGTGGGCGATACGATCTTCATGCCTGACTTTGGCACGGCGCGTGCGGACTTTCCCGGCGGCGACGCTGGTGAGCTATACCGCTCCATCCGGCGCCTGCTCACTCTACCAGATGAGACCAGGCTGTTCCTGTGCCATGATTACAAGGCGCCGGGACGGGAGGAATATGCCTGGGAGTCGACCGTCAAGCAGCAGCGAGATGAAAACGTGCACGTCCGTGATGGCGTGAGCGAGGAGGAATTTGTCGCCATGCGAACCGGACGCGACAAGGATTTACCCATGCCCAAATTGATCATGCCCTCGGTCCAGGTGAATATACGCGGAGGTCGTCTGCCAGAGCCCGAAGATAATGGGGTCAGCTACATCAAGATTCCGGTGAACGCTGTATGACATTGGCCGGATTTCCTGAAGCCGCTCCGCTGGCGGGACTCGCCGGGGGCATCTTGATCGGGCTTGCGGCTGCGCTGATGCTGCTTGGTGTAGGACGCATCGCAGGTGTCTCCGGCATGGCTGCGCGTGCGTTCGGCTTAAGCGAGGGCGGAGCGCCGCGTAGCCTTGCATGGGCGTTCGTGCTCGGACTTCCTTTGGGCGCGTTTGTCGTGGCACTCTTTAGCGGAGGGATCGAGGCGCGCTTTACCGGCTTTTTGCCAATCGTCATTGCAGGCATTCTTGTGGGTTTTGGCACGCGTATCGGCAGCGGGTGCACGAGCGGGCATGGCGTGTGCGGCGTGAGCCGCCTATCGCAACGCTCCATCGTAGCCACGCTAACGTTCATGGCCGCGGGAATTGCTACGGTTGCGATCATGAACGCATTGGGTTGGGAAGTGCTGCCATGAACCGCGTGACCTTGCTCGCCGCAGCTTCTGGGACATTGTTCGGAGCTGGGCTCACGATCGGTGGCATGACCAATCCTGCCCGAGTACGCGGCTTTTTGGACATCTTTGGAGATTGGGACCCCACTCTGGCATTCGTCATGGGCGGAGCGGTAATCGTTATGGCATTCGCCTGGGCGATCCAACGGCGCATGGACACGCCAAGGTGGGCAAGCAGCTTCAAACTTCCCGATACCAGCGATCTAACCCCGAAACTCCTCGGTGGATCGGCGATCTTCGGAATCGGCTGGGGCATCGCGGGCCTGTGTCCAGGCCCCGGCTTCGCAGCTTTGGTAATCGAACCAGCAAAGGCAGCGGCATTCGTGGCATCGATGCTCGGTGGCATGGTACTGGCCAAGGTGGTCGCTGGCGGCACCTAAGCCTGACACTGGAATAAAAGGGAGCCTGCCGAGTTGCTAGCGCGCTATCTTCCGATCCTTGAATGGGGCCGGACCTATAACCGGGCGGTTCTGGCCAGCGACCTGGTCGCTGCCGTGATCGTCACCATAATGCTTATTCCGCAAAGCCTCGCCTATGCGCTGCTCGCGGGTCTGCCGCCGATCGTTGGACTTTATGCCTCGATCCTCCCGCTAATAGCTTACGCCCTGTTCGGAACGAGCCGGACGCTCGCAGTGGGGCCAGTCGCCGTTCTTTCGTTGATGACCGCATCAGCGGCCGGCGCGGTCGCGATGCCAGGCACGGTCGAATATCTGGAAGCGGCAATCACGCTCGCGGCGCTTTCGGGCGTGATTCTTACAGTCCTTGGCATTCTCAGGCTGGGCTTTCTCGCCAATTTGCTATCGCATCCGGTGATAAGCGGGTTCATCACTGCCAGCGGCATCCTGATCGCAACCAGCCAACTCAAACACATCATCGGTGCCTCGGCAGGCGGGGACAACTGGCCAGAAATGCTCGGCTCGCTTGCTGCCGCCATTGACGAGATAAACATGTGGACGTTGGCGATCGGCGTTCCGACCACTCTATTCCTGTTCTGGGTGCGGCGCGGCTTCAAGCCAGCTCTCGAACGCCTCGGCCTAGCTTCGCGCACAGCTGACATCGTTGCGAAGGCAGGCCCGGTGATCGCCGTGGTCGCGACCATCCTTGTAGTCATCGCTTTCGACCTCGGTGCGCGCGGTGTAAACCTTGTCGGCGCCATACCTTCAGGCCTCCCGCCGTTTGCAGTTCCGTCAACCGACCTCGATCTGATTGCCCAGCTGTGGGTGCCAGCCTTGCTGATCTCGATCATCGGTTTCGTCGAGAGCGTTTCCGTCGCGCAAACCCTCGCGGCCAAACGGCGGCAGCGTATTGCACCCAACCAGGAACTGATCGGCCTTGGCGCATCGAACATCGCCAGCGCATTCTCGGGGGGCTATCCGGTCACGGGAGGGTTTGCGCGCTCCGCCGTGAACTTTGATGCGGGGGCCCAGACTCCCGCGGCCGGGGCTTTCACAGCGGTGGGCATCGCTCTGGCAGCACTGTTTCTGACGCCTCTGCTGTTCTCGCTGCCGATCGCCACGCTCGCCGCCACGATCATCGTTGCCGTGCTCAGCCTCGTCGACACGAAGACACCAGTACAGCTTTGGCGCTATTCGAAAGCCGATTTCGCCGCGCATGTGGCCACCATTCTCGTCACCTTGCTGGCAGGAGTGGAAATGGGCGTAATGGTCGGAGTGGCAGTGGGGCTGCTACTCTACCTCTGGCGCGCTTCGCGCCCCCATGCAGCCATTGTAGGCCGCGTTCCGGAGACCGAGCACTTTCGCAACGTCGAAAGGCATTCAGTATTCACCGTGCCACATATCCTGTCGATCCGGATCGACGAAAGCCTGACCTACCTTAATGCGCGGTGGCTGGAAGAGTATGTTCTGGAACAGGTCGCGGACAGGCCGAGCGTGCGTCACGTGATTCTGATGTGCAGCGCGGTGAACGAGATCGATGCTTCGGGACTGGAAAGCCTGGAGGCGATCAATCATCGGCTGCACGAAGCGGATATCGCACTGCACCTTTCGGAAGTTAAGGGCCCCGTGATGGATCGCCTCAAGCGCACCGATTTCGTCGAAGAACTCACCGGACGCATCTTCCTTTCGCATAACCGGGCTTTCAGCGACCTTTCGAAGGACGATGGGACTTCGACTGATACCGGCGGCGACCTTGCGCGTGGTCTGATCTAGCGCCGCTACATCGGAACCGCCCCCGACGTTGAATTGTTGGCTGTTCACGGAGGACGCAATGATACTCGAAAAGATCAAGACCCCTGGACTCTCACATCTTTCCTATCTGGTCGGCGCGGGCGGGCAGGCCGCTGTCATCGATCCGCGCCGCGACTGCGAAATATATGTCGAAAAGGCCTGTGCCGAGGGCCTCAAGATCACGCACATCTTCGAGACGCATCGCAACGAGGATTTCGTTTCGGGTGCCCCGGTCCTGGCGGAGCTGACGGGAGCCGAAGTCTTTCACGGCCCGAATGCCGACGGTGAGGTCGTCTACGCGCAGACCACGCGCGAAGGCGATTGTCACCGCATCGGGCAGCTTGAGATCCGTGTCCTCGAAACGCCCGGCCACACCTTCGACCACGTCGCATACGCCTTGTTCGACACCGAATATCAGGAAGGTGCTGTCGGCGTATTTACCGGCGATGCACTTTTCGTGGGCGATGTTGGCCGAACCGATTTCTATCCTGACCGAAAGCGCGAGGTTGCCGGTTTGCTGTATGATTCCCTGCGCAAAATATGCGATCTGGGTGATCAGACGATCCTTTATCCGGCGCACGGGGCAGGCTCCGTGTGCGGTTCAGGCATGGCCGACCGCGAGTTTTCGACGATCGGACACGAACGACGCAACAACCCGCGGCTTCAGATCGAGGATCGCGAGGCCTTCATCGACTTCAAGGTCGACGAAAACCATTACCAGCCCCCCTACTTCCGCCTGATGGAAAGGCTGAACCTCGAGGGAGGTGAGGCGGCGCCCAGAGTGATCCGCCCGCAGCCGATGTCGCTGGATGAGTTATCCAATTGCGGAGCCGACCGCCTCGTCGATATCCGCGAACCTCTGGCTTATGCGGCCGGCCATTTGCCGGGCAGCATCAATCTCCCGGTCGATATGATCCCCGCATTCGCCGGATGGTTTTTGCGCGAGGGAGAAAGCATCGCGCTGATCGCCTCGGCGCAAGACCAGCTGGAAACGGCGCTGGAGCATTTGGTCCGCATTGCCTTGGACAATGTTATCGGCGGTTATGTCGGGGTTGTCCCCGCGGCCGCTGCAGGAAAGCCCATGCGCACCATACCCATGATCGGTACCGATACGGTCGAAGCGCGGCTGGCTTCGAACAAACTAGACTGGACCCTGCTTGATGTGCGCGACGCAGACGAACGTGCCGAGAGCAAGATCGAGCAGTCGCGGCATATTTATGTCGGCGAATTGAACGAGCGTTGGCAGGAGCTAGACCGCGACCACAGCTACACCGTCATGTGTGCCAGCGGGATGCGCGCTACCGTCGCTGCAGGCTGGCTCGATGCTCACGGGTTCGAAAAAGTCGACGTCTATCTGGGCTCGATGGGAGCGTGGAAGGCAAGGCACGGCAAATAGCCTCTCCGCCGAATAGCTCGGGGCTCAGTCGATTGCCTCTACGGCAACCCGGTGCCAGGCTGTCGCAAGATAGCCGGAAAAGTTCCATATATCGTCCATTTTCTCCGGCTGCGACTGACCTGCTTCATCGACTGCCTTGACGACGAGTTCGTGCTTTCCGGCGGGCAAGTCGATATCGAGTGACCAGAGTGTCCAGGCCGCAAGCGCATCGGGTTCGGACTGAAGATCGGCCTGCTTCCAGGTGGTTCCGCCGTCCGATGAGACATCGACCCGCACTACGGCCCGGCCATAGGCCACCGCATAACCCCTGATCGTGGTTTTGCCGGAGGGAATTTGCTCATCCGGTCCAGGAACGCAGATCGCGGACGACACCGGCATGCGTTCGATCGTCAATCCCTCGTCCCACTCGGCCTCGTCCTTGGCGACCGAAGGCGGGAACAACTTGTAGTCCTTCGCTTGAATGGGCGCATTCGACGGAGTTTCGCGCACTTCGATTTTCTTGATCCACTTGGCGCTACGTACACCGGCTTGGTCCGGAACGATGATACGCATGGGTGCACCATGTTCCGGGGTGAGCGGCTCACCGTTGAGCGCCCAGGCTATCAATACATCGCCCACCATCGCTCGCTCCAGAGTGATGGAGACCCCGTAAGCAGCGATTTCGCCATCGACATCCACTTCATCGGCGCAAGTGAACGCAACGTATCTTGCCCGTGAATTGTCCACTTCTGCTCTATCCAAGACATCCGACAAGGCCGCCCCCGTCCATTCGGCATTGCCTATGGCGCCCACGAGCCAGGGATCGCCTGAAGTCTCACGCACTTTCTGCATATCGGCACGCCTGTTGCCGGCGCACTGGAGAACGGCGGTCACCTTGCGGTGCGCAATATCCCTCTGCAGGTCAGCCAGACAAAAGGATGCAGGATTCTCCACCAAGCCTGAAAGTTCGACCCGATGGTCTTCGGCGAGCTGCGGAATCTCGCCGTGGTTGCGGATGTAGAAGAGGTCCTGCGGCGTATAGAAGTTTGCGACCAGCGCCGAGGATACCGGCTCGGTATTCAATGGCTCATCCGAATGGACGATCAAGCCGCCATCTGCTTGCAGTTTAGACATGATGAGCTCCCCGCCGACAATCGCAATTGGCACAGCGCCCTTGCAACGCTTTCAACGTCCATCTTGGACCCCCGGTTCCGTTAGCCCGCTTGGGCGTGTGGGACACACCCGCCCGCTCCCCCACGCCGCAAAGAAGACCTAGGCGTTGTGCGGGAATTCAACGACAAAACATGCCCCTTCTCCATCTTCGCGCGGGCCGGCCGAAAGTGTGCCGTGAAGCTGTGATGCAAGTGCCGTGATCACCCGCATTCCAAGACCGGCGGATGCTGCATATGGATCGAAGCCGGCGGAAAGCCCCTGTCCTTCGTCGCACACGATCAGCCTATTACCGCCGTCCGAAATGCGAAACGAGACATCGATCTTTCCGCGACCATGCTTCGCAGCGTTCGTGACAAGCTCATTGGTGATCAAACCGATCGCTTGAATCGACTTTGCAGGGATCCTGCCTTCGTCCCCATCAACGGTTATCTCTCGCTCCAAAATAGAGCCAAGGTCTTCACACAGACTCCGCAAAAATTCTGTGCAGGATACCGCCTCGCCGGTGTCCGCATAAAAATGGCGGTGGACTTGCGCTACCGAGGCCACGCGATTTGCTGCCGACTGAAGATGGGCAGCGCCATCGCCGATATCGGCTGATCGGCTTTGCATCTTGAGCAAGCCCGAGACGAATTGCAGGTTGTTTTTCAACCGGTGATCGATTTCCTTCGCCAGCAAATTCGCCCGTTCGATCGCTTTGAGAGACGATAGCCTGAGTTCAAGCTGGTCCATTACGATGGACGCCAGATCTTTGAGATCCTCGACTTGATGATCCTCAATGGAACGGGGCTCCTTATCGATCACGCAAAGAGTGCCGAGGCTGTGACCGTCACTGGTCGTAAGCGGGACAGCGGCATAAAAGCGAAGGCCGAACTCTCCCGCAACCAGCGGATTTGCCAAGGACCGAGGGTCTATGCGGGCATCTTCGACGAGATAGGGTGCATCTTCCATGATCGCCGAGGCACACAGGCCAGGCTCTCTGTCGATTTGCTCCACATGGATGCCATGATGCGACTTGAACCAAATGCGATCTTCATCGACGATACTGATGATTGAAATCGGAACGCCGAGCCTGCGGGCAGCAAGGGCGGTAATCCGATCGAACGCACCATCCGGCGGACTGTCCAGAATGTCATAGCGCCGCACGGCAGCTAAACGCTGGCCCTCTTTCGATTGCGAATTATCTGCCGGCTGCATTGCTCTCTTCCGCAAATTGCTAATGTTTAGCGCCAGACGATTCTTGATCAGGCAGTTCGGCAAGGCTTACCCCGATAAAGATTGGGATGGAAGTTTGGCTGTCCTGTCGCGCCAATAATGGCTGCTAAGCTTTGCTGAGCGCCGCACTCCGGACGGTCAGTAAACGGCCCACTTGTCGCCGTAAATCTGATGAAATTCGAAGTCAGTCTGCAAGGCCCCTGAGGCAGACAAACCAAAGTAAGGGTGCCGTCCAGCTCCTCGGCAGCCATGAGCCAAGCCGCCAATAGCGCTGCATACCCTTCGGCAATAGTCATTGATTCTGTGTGAGAAGGAAGAGGCCGCGAGGGACCTTGGTTGGCATACTTTGGGAGGCGGGAGACGTTGTACGTTTCACCATGCCGGGTGAGGCAACAAAGTCACGTCGACTTCGGTGTCTTCGAAAATGCGGAAGTTTCTCTGCAGGAACAATTGACACCACTTCATAAATAGGGTCCTGCGTCCGCCGCCCGAATACCCGGGCTTTTTCAGGGGGTTGCAAATATGATCAGATTTGTTCTTGCCGCTTTTGCGGCGCTTTCTCTTTCTGCGTGTGCAAGCAGCGTTTTGGTCGTAGAACAGCCATACGCTGGGCAGGAGAAGTTCACCGCGGCAACAGTCGAGTTCGATAACGGTGGTGTCCCCATCGACAACGACAATCGAGCTTACACGCAAGAAAAGCTCGAGCAGGAACTGTTTATGGGCGACTCGCCAATCTTCGCAAAAGGCGATGGTCTGGCTGTAAAGTGGCGCTACGTCGGCTTTAACGAAGGTAGCCGCCTCGGCCGCTATCTGACCGGCGGTATTGGGGGCGGCTCAAAGGTCGTCCTTGAAGTGGATTTCATCAATCAGTCAGGCGAAATCCTTGCGACGGTTCGTGGCGAGGGCTCCGTTGGAGGAGGGCTTTTCGGTGGCTCGAACAAGACGGGAATTGATAAGGCTGCCCGCCACGTTGCGGATTACGCCGCCTCTAACCTGCGCTGATATTGGCAGCTGAAGATAAGAAGGCCGCCTCGGGGTAACTCGGGGCGGCCCTTTTGAGGAACAGCGGACTGCCTAAGGGGCTAAGGCCCCCAGCCTGGGGTCGCATTCCTGCCGAGCAGCCCGCCGTTCACATCCAGTAGATGGGCTGCAGACGCAAAAGTGCAATGGAGCCGTGGCGTCCGTTTCCAATTTACAATCGATCCCGAACACCTTGCTGCTTATCGAACGCTGGCCCCAACCGCGTTTGGCGGCTCCCGCATCGTGAACAACGCAGTCGTCCCTCAAGAGCCGCCATCTGCTTCGACCAGCCGCGCCGCTGGCATTGCAGGATGATTTGTAGCGGATCCAGCACTGCGACCCTGCGACAGCTGCGGCAGTCTACACGTAGTGCATAACCATGCCGCGAATAGTCGGCGATGCTGTCGAGACGCTTGGAGCTCATGGCTTTCGGCGCACCGACCAGACGAGCGCAGAACAGGCGGTTATGATGCATGCGATCGCAGCGAGCATCGACGGGCTTAGAACGATCATAGGAATCTCCGACTCGATGGCCACGCTTGTTCCACATTTGTTCCAAGTAGGAAAATGCTGATATTCGAGGTAGGGTGCCCCGATGCTTCTGCTCGCTGCCGCGCTCGCCGTTTGTGCCCCCGGACCTAGGGACCACTGTGTCCATGACGGCGACACCGTGTGGTGGGAGGGCGAGAAGATCCGCATCGCCGACATCGACACGCCGGAGTTGAATGGGGCGTGCGAATATGAGCGAGACCTTGCGCTTCGCGCGAGGAACCGGCTGGTGCAGCTTCTGAATGCCGGAGCTTTCCAGATCGCCCGTAAGGGCCAGGATCGTTATGGACGCACACTTGCCACCCTGCACCGTTCGGGACGCTCTATTGGCGATCAGCTGGTCGCAGAGGGGCTTGCACGGACCTGGTCTGGGCGACGCGAGCCATGGTGCGCCGGTGCCTGAGCGAGAGCGGCATGGATTCGGGCTCAAGATCGAGTTCGTGATCCTGCTCGGACTGCACATCATCGCCGCTGGCCTAGCGCTCGCTTGGATCGTGACATGATGCTTATCGGTGAGAGGGAAGATTAGGTCATAAGGGTCCGGCGCATGCTACGTTCTCGGTTTGCTCGTTTGCCGACTGCGCTAAGCACTAAAAGGCACCCTGCCAGTCTTAGCCCGTGCGAATGTCAGTTCCATCGGCGCCCGCTCCTATAGGTCGCATGCGTCCGGCGGGTCTTGCTAATTGGGCTCGGCTTAACACGGTTCGAAAATTCGGGTGCGACGCTTTCGACGGCACCACTACAACTGCCAAAGCGCCGCACCCCGGTTCGGCATGAAATCTCTGCGAATGTCCGCAGGGTGATCGTCGACCTACTTCATTTGCAACAAGTGCTCGCTCAGCGCCCGAGCACCGCGTTTGCAAGCCAGATCCGCCCACGCTTCCCAACGATCGATGCGGTGAAGGAGCCAGCCGTATAATCGGTCCCGCGCATGCCTGTCGGAACAGGTGATACTCCATACGACACGCCCGAGGGGAACGTTTTCTCCCTCTGGCAAGCCGATCAGCTTGATGGCGGGCATCTCGGCGATCGTCTCGCGAACAAATCGATGGGGAAGCCCATGTGCAAATCGCTCGTTCGCGGCGAGCATTCGCTCATAATCCTCACGAGTCTTGCCGCCATCGGGACCGCGATGGGGTCCGATAGTCGCTAGTCCAATCGGGATGGGTGCAGCCCCTGCTGAGCGTGTGCTGGCTAAAGCAACCAGGATCGCTTGGCCCTCGGGTGTCAGGGCTCCACTCAACCCATCCTCGATAAGACCGTGGCCTTCGAGCCAGGAGCCATAGTGACGTGCAACATCCCACGAGCCGACGAAGAAATCCGTGACGTGCTCTTCAATAGGGACCGTACGTCGATCCATTGCGGCAAGGATCGACAGCAGGAACTCGATCTGGTTCTCGCATTGCACGGGATTGTTTGTCGCCATGCCAAGCCTTCCCCGCCAGATGTAATCGCGAAGGGATTTCCAACGCTGGCCCTGCTCATCGATGAGATGGGGTGGTTCTTCGTCGTCGGCCACGAGCCAATAGCCGAAAGGCAGGTTTGCGTTGCGGCGTTCTTCGTAAAGACGTTCATCCATGGTCTGTCCTCCTCACGACTTGCCGAGACGGGCCGGCGAAGTACCGACTGAATTGTGATTGAGCGCAGATTGCGGCGTTCGCCGTTCGATAGCCGCCAGTTGACCAGCCAGATCGACGGCGACCTCGTACATGTAATCGATGTCGCGATAGGTCTCGCCGTGCTCGCGCGCCAGAATTGGCTTAGGGGAATGCGGCACGTAATCGCCGGGCTTGTCGGCAGAGCAGCCAAACCACCATGCATCGCCAGCATGATCGTGCTCGTCGTTCGGGACATGAGCCCCGCTTTGCCGATGCGCCTCCACGTGGCAGATCCGGGTTTCTTCGGGCTCATAGAGTGCGCAGGTTTCGGCATAGTCTATCTCGACATGACCCGTGAGGTCGAGCGACGAGGGGATTGCATCGCATTCGTACCCCCACAGCGGATGCGATGGCGAGACGGCTACGAAAGCTCCCCATACGCCGCTTGGCTGGCGCAGGAGAATGCAGTCGAGGCCCGATGCTGCATCCTTCCAGGCAAGCTTGTCGGGTTCTCCATTCCACGGGCCTGAGCCTTCGGGATGGCGCTTTGCGACAGTGTAAAGCTGGAGAGGTCTCACCTCGGTGCCGGCGATCGGGAATCGATCAGGAAGGGCAGTAAGATTGGTGGCAGCAGCCTTTGCAAGCTGCTTGCCCTTATTCGAGTTGTTACGTGGCATTGGTTAGTTTCCTTTAAGCATAAAAAATGCCGCTGATCCCGAATGGGAAAGCGGCTTGCGTATGACCTGCAGGATCGCAGGTTCAGTTCGGCACGAGAAAAGGGCGGCGGTACCGATCGCCGTTTCTGTCGGTTCGTTATGTCATCGATATTCTCCTTCGGTATGGTCGTACGGCATCACCGTCAGTCGAGTCGGTAGACTTTACCGCGAAGCCGCGATGCCCGCTCATCGTCTCGGGCCCATGGGCGAAAGACTTTCGATGCAAATGCGCTTTGGGGCACGGCAGCCTGAACGGCATTGCCGATCGCAACATTGGCGCACGCGCGGTCGATTTGGACGATGCCATGGGAGCAGAAATGACGCAGCGCGATCACGCTGGTTGTCATCACATCGGCCAGCACCTGTTCGCGTACCTTTTCCCACGCGCCGGCTTCGACGAGCGTACCGATCTTTTTGCTCGGTGAGGGCTTGGCAGGGATCGAAGTCGCAGCGGCGTACTCGGGTAGATGCGGCGACTTCGCCTGAACCGTAACCGCGCGGCAAAGATCGACGCGCTCGCGCGCATGTGGCGATCCATCGATCAGTTGCGGAGGAAGCAGAAGCCCGAACTCGTTGGCGCAGCGGCGGAGCACCGCCAGGTCTTTCGTTTCACCGCCCCAGGTCACAAGGCACGCGTCACCCGCCTGGCACAGTGCGTTGAAAAATTGCTCTGCCATCTCGGATTCTGTGGCCTCGTTTTCGGTAACGACCACCACGTCCTCGATCACTGGAATGTCTTCACCTGGATCGATGCGAAGCTGCAACCAGGATGCAGCCGCGATGCGATGAAATGGCCACCGGATCAGGGGCTCGGCATCGCAGCCTTCTTCCACGCGATAGGCATCGTAGCGAAGCCGGTCCCAGCGGTATTCGAAGTCCCCAATGATGAGCCTTACCGGCCGATCTGATTGTCCATCGCCGGTGCTTCTCGCTGCAAACAGTCGGGCCTCACGCTCGAGGATTTCCTCGAAGCTGTTCTGGGTAATGTGCATTTGTATGGTCTCCATATGAAAAGACCCGCGAGAAACGCGGGCCGTCTGAAATTCGGTGGTTGGAAATTGTTGGCTTCAGCGATGACGCTGATGGGCACTGATCGGTCGCAAGGTCGGCGCAGGAAGGCCTTGGCAGTAGAACCATGCCTGCTCGTGCGCGACGAGCTCTTCACCTAGCTCTTTCTGCCAGAACCGCGCATCCGCATTCCAGCGGTAGCCACGAGCTTTCAGCAGATCCTTCCTCGAGAACGGCGCGCGAGTAGCTTGGACAACGACGCTGTCTTTTTCGATTGCTTCGAGCAGGCGCTGGAGATGCGTTCGTTCCGGATCGGCGCCAAGGCCTTTGCGCCTCTGGCTCAATAACCAAAACAGCGACCACACGTCCGGGCCTGCGCGATGTGCATCGCTGAACCATGAATGTTGCATCAGCAGGTGGCCTTGCGCACGTGCGTCGAAACCCGCCATCAACCAATCGATATCTCGAAGCGAGCAACCCCATGGTGCGTGCTCGAGAATTCGATAGCGCCGTTCGAGAAAATCGATCTCGAATTGGGCATTGTGCGCGACGAACATATCAGCGCGGCTGAGCAGCCCTTCGACCGAGATATCGTTGATCGTTTTGCCGACCAGATGGTGATTGGCGAGACCTGTTACGAGCGTGATCCGCGAATCGAGTTCGACGCCTGGATCCTCCAACCAACTCAAGGGCCCGAAGTGCGAAATGATCTCGCCTTCATCGTCCACCCATACGAGCATGAGAGCGAGTTCGATGATAGAATCTTTTTCTGCGTCGAGGCCGGTCGTTTCGAGATCGACGATTGCAATGCAGCGGCCATCGGGCGGGACGCCATCATCGGGAAATTGCGAATAGGGTTCGGGGACGCGTCGCAGCACGGTGTAGCCGGGTTCGTGCTGCAAAACTTTCGCGTGTTCCTCGAGCACTGGATCGAGGTGTTGGTTAGTCATTTTCGTTTTCCTTTTCGGTTCGGTTAGCGAACCGGCGAGGCGAAGCTCGAGCGGAAATCTTTTCCTCTCTTCATGCCGGTTCATCCCGGCATTCCTTCCTTCAGTTCTTCGAAGAAAATTCTGGATCCGGATCGGACGACAGATGCTGTCCGAACGGTATCACCTATTCCCAAGGCGATGCTCGCCGCCCCAGGTCATGCCCATGACCGCAACGAGGAGGCCCGGCAGGGACGACGTGTGAGCGAAGCGAACAAATACCATGAAGGCCGTCAACGGCCGGAATGGCGCCCGCAAAAAGGGGTGCACGCAAGTGCACCCCTTTTTGAGGTATTGCGCATAAAAAATTAAGAGGCTGTCTAGTAGACATGCTGCGAATAATCGCCCGTCGTCAGTCAAATTTGGTATCTCTTGTCCAGAAATTGTATGTGGCCGGTTCAGAGTAAGACCGAAATATCTTAATATCTTGAGTTTATCGGCGCTAGGGGGCCGTTTTATTTTGGTTCTTATCGAACAGAACACACGGATAAATGCGGGTTTGAGCGAATTGTGGGATTTTTGTGAGGTCTGCGCCACCCTCAGGCACCGATCCTGAAATCCGCCACGATCCTAGGTATTCCGTGACCTATGTGGTCTGCGACTGCGGTATGCTAAAAGTAGTATAAACTAGGGCTTATGTGGCCTCGGCCACCCTCTGATATGCAAACAAACCGCGGAAATCCTATATCCTAGAATGTTATGTGGTCTGCGCCGCCCTGTTCCGCGAAAAGGCACAGTTCTGCTGGCAGCGGTGTTTTGCTCCGTTCGCCGATGCCGATGAGTACTTTGCTAAGCTTTATGTGGTCTGAGCCACCCTCTCGCAAAGGTCTGAAGAGCAGAGGTTTCTGATTCGATTCTCAAGGATCAACTATGATGGAAGAAGAAAGTGCTGAAGGTCCTAAGCGACCGAAACAAAAATTCCCGATGGAAGAGGGCAGGGTTGCGGACCCTATTTCGGATTCGGATTTGGAACCACCTTTGACCTCGAATGAGGGAGATTTAAAAGACGAGGAGCTTAAAGATTCTCGTCGAGAAAGAGGCAAGAGGCGTCGTCATATTGAGGAACTTGCCAAGGAATTTGGCATGGATGACGATGAAAAAATCCGCTTACTTGAACTCGTTCAAGACCTATTGCCGGAAACCTCAAGAATGTCTCGGGCGGATGATATCCGGAAGAGATTGTCACATGGCTTCGAAGAGACAAGGTCTCGCCATCCAAAGCTATTGTTCACGAAAAGGACCCGTTATCCGATCGATATAACGGACACCAAGAGGGTGACTGCTGGGAATAAAGAGTTGAGTAGCATCTTCGACAATGAAGAAGAAATATTGCGTGCATTGATTATCAATGATCGAGTTTTGGCGGGCCTCAGTCGCTGGGTAACGGAGCATGAGGAAACGCGATCCATGCTCCTTACTGAAATGGTCCGGCGCTCAACTTTAGTTGAACAATGGCGGCATATGCTGCCGAAATTCATGCTCCCACTGTCCTCAATGCTGTTCGAAGCAAAAGCTGGATGGAAAGATCTGCGGGTCAATGCAAAGCTGTTCAATCGTATCAGAGATGCGATCATCGAGTGGTCCGGGGATACGCTCTCGAGAGACGATCTGATGTTAGCTGCGAGGCGGACGGAAGAGGAATTCATGTCTATCCTCAAAGAGAAGGATTTCTCTGGAGAGGCCGACGATATGGAAGAATACCGCGGTCGTTTGCGCCTAGCGTATGAAGATGCGCGCAAGATTTTGGACGAGCAGCTTTCTCTTGCGGGGGAAGGAACGCTGTCATCACCTGAGTTGGATGCAATTAAGCTTCGCGTTCGAAGACTGGAAGTCGTGACGGCGATGAAAGCGGGTTTAGACCGTGAGGGACGATTGGTCTTTTCCTCGCTGGAAGATTTTGACGAGCGTTCGACGATGGTCGCTCCGTCAAGGAGGCATGCGAAGCAGGACGATCTTCCGCAGGCTGCGACAGTAATGCATAAAGATGGTTCGCCTCATGGCGTATTATCTGAAGGTTCTGTCTCTGATGCTGGTAGTGAGGAAGGCGAGTATGACGAGCTTCCTTTAGTTGAGGTAAGGGGGGACGGCATGATTTTCGTGCCCGAGATGTTGGACTCGGTGCCGACTTCATACCCTGATACTTTGGCGTTGGCCGGAACGCTGCCGCGGTCAACGGGCTTGTCCCGTTCGCTTTCGGATAAGCCATTCTTTAAATATGGCCCTAATGCTCTCAAGCCGCCTTTCACGTTTGTAGCTTTCAGGCGTCACCCTGACTTAAGTTCTCGTGAAGGTATCGAGGGGACAATTGAGCCGGTCGATTTGTCGCGTATAGAATTGGGCGATGGTGATTGGGTGGTGTCGCAGATGCCAGGCTTCTCACCTGTGCTTGGTGCCAATCACCCGTTGATGCTTCCGCCCCATTCTTCCCTAGCTTGGTATGGCAGAAAGCTGGGTTGGAGTGAAACGGAGATCCGTGGCTTGTCTGCCTTTGGCTCGCCGGCTCGACCGGAGACTATCACGACCAAGGGTGGTGTGGAGAAGCTGGTTAATGCGATGCGTGGTGTTGCACGTCTTCGTGTTGATGAACTGGCACAGAAGGTTCCGGGTCATCATCTAGCTAAGAAGGATGGTCAGGAACTTCGTGATGAGGCTGTCGAGGATTTGGCTCGTTGGTGGATCTTCATTCTGCTGGCGCGTCATCGTCAGGCAGACTTCGAGCTCCTGTTGCCGAAGTTCTTCCATAATGTGCAGGCGCCTGATTTTGCGCTTATGGAAGATGGAACCATGAACTTCGGTAGTGGGTCTAATGCCTCGAGGTCGATTATCTTCTCTATCAAGCTGAAGAACATTGTCTCCAGCAATGATGAGGAAGCGAGTGCAAAGATGCTGGGTATCGGGGGTAAATATTCCGGCGCTCGTAGGCTTGGCGTTCTATAAGACGATTTGTCGATTCGTTGATTTGGGGGGATGGGCGGCTTTCTATCGTCAAAAGAAAGCCGTTTCGTTTGCGTGGCGCAATCGAAGTTATTCCAGTCTTGATTAAAGTCCGGCCTCGGGAGGAGAACAGTACGAGATGAGCCATAAGCCGCGCGCCCACTTCCATCGATGTCTAACTGGCGAAGGGCGTACAAGCCTCAGCTACCATATCGGGAAGGTCGAAGGCGTCATGGAAATGTGCGCTGACATTGAACATTTCAAAGAGCTAGCGAAGCGCCTCAATGTAGTCACCGTAGAGCCGTATCTCTTTGACGAGACGAACAAAGTTATCGACTAACTTGGATAGAAGTGGTGATTTTGGTCAAGATACACTAGGAAAAAGGCATCCTTAACTCGGAAGCCGTGTACTCTACTCTCGGCATCTACACGCAACTCGAACCAGGTTAAGTCTGGGCTGAACTTTTCTAATTCGGTGTTGTCTGGCAGAACACTATGGTCTTTGTGGACAGTATATCCAAGGCCAACCTTCGTGCCCGCTTTACCCCCGGTCGCGTAAATATCAGCCCATCGGGTCTGAGTGATCTGTCGACAAAACCCGCTGAAGGACTGAAGCTTTTCCTTCGTCCAGTCAGATAGGCATTGATAGTCGGGCCGGTAGTATTTGAGGTTGACGTAAGGGCGCTCGCCATCCGTGCGTTCGTGCTTAACACCCAAAAATGAGGCTTCTCGAAGCGTCAAATCGGTCGCTTCCGATGTTTTAGCGCCTTGCTGCCCGGCAACTTTCCTAAGCCGCCTATTACTCGTCATCCGCCGCCTTTTCGTAGAGGCCACGATAGTAATCCATCATTCGCTCTTTGGAGATAACAGCATTGGACCTTGCCTCAGGCAGAATATCACCACGGGCCTCAAGCCACGGATCTTCGTGGTGCGTCATGCGCTCAAGGTGCTTCGCTGAAAACTCGCCAAAAACACTAAGGATTTCACTCAGGTGAGCGGCGTCCTTCTCAGCAATTTCAGCAACTTCATCGGGGGCCGGTAGGGCATCCCACCCCGCGTGCTTATACTCAGGGAAACAGATTCCACTACAGGACCATGCGCCCACGCCTGCATATCCTCCTCGAAAAGTGGGTAGGCGCGTTTAGGCAAGGCCAAAGACCAAGCTTGAGCATAGTAAATCAATTTCTGTAGCTTCAATGGCGTAATCGAGTCGCCGGAGTCCCGGTCAATCGCGCTGAGAAGCCATTTTGCAATCTGGCTCGCGGTATATGGTGCGGGCATATGTGGCCCCCATTTGTTCGCAGGTTAGCAGGAACTCGGTTCGCTGGCTAGCAAAGTGTATAGGTCCCTTTTTTGAATTCCAGCATGGGCGCGATTGAAGCCGGCCACTGCTAGTCGAGTTCGGCGGCGAACGCCACCGGGCTTGCGTAGCCAAGGGCTGAGTGCGGACGACCCCGGTTGTAGTCTTCCACTCATGCGGCGATCTCAAGCCAGACATGGGTCAGGCTCATGAACAGCGCTTCGTTAAGCAGCTAATCGCACAGTCGACTGGCGCTGGCTCGCACCGTATGTCGCAAATTGGGCCGTCTTTTGCCTGTCCGGTTGGGGGGCGAGAACGACAGAAGATGCCGTTCAGTAGTGCAATGTTCCGGTCTGTTCGCGCCGACGAAGCCGCCGTCCGAGCCATCGATCGCGCAGTTCAAAACCTGCCGTCCGTTCATCACGCAATTCCAGTCCACCACTGAAACCAAATGCCTGCCGAAACGTCGCCGCTGGTTGACCCTGCAAATGGAGCGGGCAATTAACCTCACAAATTGTTTCGTTGGAGGATGCCGTGAGTTTCGATTTCTCAAAAATGGGTGGCGCAGGAAAGAAGGACGTTCCTATCGATCCCATTAGGATTTTCGAAACACTCCCAAGCCTGGACGGCACACCTAACGATCTGTGGCGAGGCCAAGCCAAAGCATTAAGCGAGTGGCACGAACACAGGAAAAAGCTCGATGTCCTCGTATCGCTCAATACCGGGGCAGGCAAAACCATTGCAGGGCTGCTCATCGCGCAGAGCTTGGTGAACGAGGGTTTGGAGAACGTCGTGTACGTTTGCTCAACAATCGATCTCGTGAATCAGACTGCTAAAGAGGCAGAAAAGATAGGTTTAAAATTCACGAGCCGACTTAGAGGTAGTTATTCTAACACCCTTTTCGAGTCCGGCAAAGCTTTCTGTATCACCACCTATGCAGCTATGTTTAATGGCTATAGTTCGATCCGAAATAGGCATTTCCCTGACGCCATAATTTTCGATGATGCCCATGTCGCTGAAGCACTATTGCGAGATTCATTCACGATCAGAGTAAATGCGTTCGAACATAAGGATCTTTTTGCTGAGATTGCCGAGCTTTTCGAACCAGAGTTCGTCGCAATCAACCAAAAGTCTCGCTTTTCAAATGCTACGGACCCTGAGCAGCACTCGACGATTTTGGTTCCCCCGGGCGGATTGCTTCGAAGGCTAGAGCGATTGAAAGCGACCCTGGACACCCATGACGTCGCCAATCACGATGACTTCAAATACCCCTACGCTTGGCTTCAAGATAATCTGCATTGCTGTGCAGCATTGTTCTCCCAAGGCAATTTTGAGCTTTCACCTCCCTTCTTGCCTTCCTTGGCGCTAGACATTTTTGAGCAGCGTGTTCGTAGGGTCTATCTTTCTGCGACCCTCCAAAGCCCGACTGAGTTTATCAGAGCGTTCGGCCGACTTCCGAAGATCACTATCGAACCTTCTGTAGACGCGGGCAACGGTGAACGCCTGATCTTGGGCAGCGAAGGGATAGCTGGTGGTTTCGGCCCGAAGTTCGGGGAAAAATTGGTCGAAGATCACAAAGTTGTCATGGCTGTTCCAGATTATCGATCAGCCGCCCGGTGGACAGATATTGGTCAACTGCCAGAGCTAGAAGACTTTAGCGATGAATTGGAGGATTTCCGCAATTCTGAGGAAGGCGGGTTCATCCTCGTCTCTCGCGTCGATGGCATTGACCTGCCACATGACACTTGTCGCGTTATGATTGTAGACGGCCTCCCGTCTGGCATGTCGTTGCTTGAGCGATATCAGTGGGAATTTCTGCGTATGAAGAATGTCCACGCGGTGAGGGTCGCAAATCGACTCGCTCAATTGTTTGGCCGAATCAATCGAGGTCGCAACGATTACGGCGCTTTCCTTTTAGAGGGAAGCGACGTCAACAAATGGTTGGCAAATGATCGCAATCTGACACTCCTTCCACCCCTCTTGCAGAAACAGATACTACTCGGCCGAGAAATTCGGGCGTCAGGCCAGCTTCCTGACAAAAAAGCGGCCCGTAAGCTCGTCAAGGTAGTGTTGGATAGAGACAAGGGGTGGCTCAACTACTACGAAAATGAGGTGAAGCTCGGCGAACTTGATCAGGAGAAGGTCGCCAGAGCCGCCGAAGCCGAGCCCGCGCTCATACAGGCGGCACTCTCCGAAGCCGAGTATGCGCGAGGTATGTGGGGAAATGATCCTACTGAAGCACGACGCGCATTGGAAAAGACAGTGGACCGAACCGCTTCAGCTGACACGCCACTTGGCGGATGGCATGCGCTGTGGCTGGGTGCAGCGTTCGAGGCCGAGGGAGATGAGGATTCAGCTCTTCGCGAGTACGCAAAAGCAATGAAGCGCCTTGGTCGCAGCCTAGTGCTACCTCGGAAGGCCGCATCCGAAAGCTCCGAAGAGAGCGCCGAACTGAATAGCTTTGGGTCCTCGCTCTGGAACCTTCTTTCGCTCACCTCAGGTGCTAAATTTGAGACCCAATTCTCCAAGCTAAAGGCTGAGATGGCATGGATCGATAGTGGATCTTCTACCCAAGCGGAAGCTGGAACTAGAGCGTTGGGCGAAGTGCTGGGGTTCACTTCGACAAGACCAGATAATGACGAAGACATCGGCCCAGACGCTCTTTGGGTTGATGAGTCCACAAAACAGATGTTCGGCTTCGAGCTTAAAACGGATAAAGGTTCCCCCGCCAAGTACACCAAGGATGACACTGGCCAGTGCTTTAATCACCTTCAATGGATGGGCGAACGCTATGGCGACTGCAATAGTCTTGGCTTGGTGCTTGTCGGACCAGATGGCGCTGCCACTAAAAATGCGTCTCCATCAGGCGACATAACGCTTTGTCTTACCGAGCATTTAGCAGCTCTGCGAGATGAAATTGTCGCGTTAATCGATGATCTACGAAAAAGAACCCCGATAGAGAGGCGGATCGCAATCAAGGACGAAACTTCTCGAGATCGATGGTCTCTCGAAAGTCTGGCAGCCAGATTAAAATCTAAAGAATTATGAGCGGTGAAGGTCGCTGAATTTTAATCCGTACAGTCCTGGATGTGGCAGTAAACGCTTGGGCGTCCGATATTCAGTTTCCTCCAACGTCGCTGTCGTTCCGAGCGTCGGTTCGTGCCGTCGTAACTCAGCGTTCGACAAGCCAAGCACGGCAAGATCGGTCCAAAGGCTCGCGGCATAGCATGAAGCAGCTGCTGCTGAGAAAATTCATTATTTGTTCTCCACGTCGGTTTGTGATACCGACCGTTAAGGTGTTGCTGACCAACACCATGGGGTGATGTTCGATATGCTCTTTACGACCGGGCAGCTGCGCTCGGCATTCCGATTGAGTAAGCAGCAATGGCGCAGTTATCGGGATGCGCTACCACCGCTTGCAAAAGATCAGGGTCGATCTGGTTGTTTCTCTGCAAACGATCTGCTCGCGGCAAGCGTGGTCCATCGGGCAGGTTCTGTGCTGATGATGCCGCTTTCCGCATTTACGCCGATAGCCGCGCCATTGTTTGACCTGTGCGCGGCTGCTCCGTGGCCGCAGCTGGAAAGGTCGAGCCTGTTGATCGACTTCGAGCGGCGGCGCGTCGAACTGGTTGATCATGATCGGGTGACGCCATTCACGCCGCTTGCTTTGGTCGTTGAGCTCGCCCCCCTCGTTTCGGAACTTAGGCAGCACCTTCTAGCTGGCGAGTCTGATCCTCAACGCGATTTCGCGTTTCCACCGATGCTTGCTGGGATGCGCCAATGAGTTTGATCGACATCATCGAGCGCGAGTCCCTCAAACTCGGATATCGCGGTGACGCACTACGTCGCAACTACGCTTTCAGCAATATCTGGGGGGAGGGTGACACGACATGCTCGGTGCCATTCGCGGCGTTCACGCAAACCCCACCCTCTTACCGCTCTGCAGCGTTCGCTGTAATTGAGGCGGCCCCCGATATAGCGGCCGAACTTGTTCGTTCCTATCGCGCGCTCGGAGCGCCCGTGTTCCTAGTAATCGAACCCGACCTGATCTCTGCATGGCAGGTTCACGCCAGCAAGCCGCCTGAAAAGTTTGCGGAGTTCGGACGAAACGCGATCACCCAATTTTTCGCTGACCGGCAAGAAAGCTGGACCCCCGACCGTATTCACCGGGCGAAGTCGATTGGTCATATTGAGCCGACCGCGCAGCTTGATTTCGTTGACCTCGGCCTGGTGCCGGCAATTGCAGGGGAGATTCATCTCAAGCTAGACAGATTGATCCGTGAAGCCGTCGCCGACACCCGAGAGTTCAATGGCGATGATGCCATTCGGATATTCTTCCGAGGTGTTTTTAGACTTCTCGCGGCAAAAATCCTGATGGATCGTCAGCATATCCGAGCGCAAAGCTGGGATGCTGAGGATGTTCGCTCGGTTCTGAACGCGATGGACGAATTCTATGAGCTGGGCAACGTCTCGCAGGCGTGGCCGTCCGCGGCGATCGCCGCATTGGATCCCGTCTGGAAGATCTTCCGATCTGGTTTCAACGTCGCAAACATCTCCGCCGATGATCTTGCCTACGTTTATGAGTCGACGCTCGTTACCGACAAGGCAAGAGCGGAGTTCGGCACGCACAGCACACCGAGGCATGTTGCGGACTATATTCTCGGCCGCTTGCGGCTCTGGGAGTTCGGCGCCAGCCCGCTACGGGTAGTCGAGCCCTTTACTGGAGCTGGCGTCTTTCTCGGCTCGGCCTTAAAGTTCATGCGCGATGCTTTGCCTGCCGAATGGGACGACAAACAGCGTCACGATCTTCTTGTTAGGCACATTGGTGGAGCCGAAATCGATCCATTTGCGGCCGAGGTCGCCAAGCTCTCGCTCATCCTAGCCGACTATCCAAACGCCAACGGTTGGAAGATCGATGAAGCCGATCTTTTCAAGGAGCGGAAGCTTGAGACATGCCTTGAGGGCGCACGCGTAGTTTTGTGTAATCCGCCTTTTGAGGCCTTCAATGAAGTTGAAGCGGATGCCTACCCCGAGGCATTCAAGGTCAATCGCTCTAAGGCTGTATATGCGCTCGAAATGGCGCTGAGGGCCGAACCTGAAATGCTGGGCTTCGTCCTGCCCAACACTGTGCTCGTCGACCGGCGATTCAAGCGTCAGCGTATTGCGCTCGAAACGCTGTACCGCGAAATCGAAATGGTTGCGCTGCCGGATGGCATATTCAATGTGTCGCAGGCCAATAGCGCGTTGGTGATTGCGCGCAAAGGCGCTTCCGACAGCGATCAACGCCTTCGATCTTCAGTCGTGATGGATAGCGACAAAAAGGCTTTCGCAGCGACTGGGCAGATTTCCATTCAGCGAGAGCGTTCACGCCCGATGCACTCCGAGCCGACGGGCGACCTGTGGGTCTACCCTTCGCAGGATCTCTGGGACCGTTTTGATAATTTGCCTAGATTAGGCTCGTTTGTAAAAGGAAGCTGGGGTCTCAGATGGCGGTCCGGGCAGCGCGACAGAACCAGCGATAGTCCGGGTCCTCACCGCGAGCTTGGCTATCAGGACAGTTCGAGCCTCCATCAGTTCGTGCTCGGTGATCCGCGCTGGATGGATGTGCGGCCGGAAAGTATCTTGGCTGGCGGCAATCTCGCTTGGGACGAACCGAAAATTCTCTGCAACGCGACGCGCCTGAGCCGTGGCTATTGGCGCCTCGCCGCTGCGGTCGATCGTAATGGCCGTCGCGCGACACAGCAGTTCATGGGACTTTGGCCTAGAGAAGGCGTTGAGGTCGATTTTGATGCGCTCGCAGCCGTCATCAATGGGCCGGTGGTCAACGCATTCCTCTCCGAGCATTCCTTCGACAAGCGTTTTCGGATCGCAAAACTTGAAGAGGCACCGATCCCCCTCGAACTGCCTACCGAGCTGGGAGAGCTGAGCCGGGAATATGCAGCCGTCGCAGCGCGTGACGCGAACTCACCGGCGCTCCCAGCCAAGCTCGCCGCGATAGATGCGCTGGTACTCGACGCTTATGGCATAAGCGACGCAGATCGAGCCGCGCTATACTCTCTGATGGGTGAAGACCGTCCCGTTGTAGGAATAAAGTCCAGGCGGAGGCTGACTAAGGCTAATCTCAGCCAACGAGCCAAGAACCAAGATTTATTCGCGCCGACGCCTGTCGAGCGAGACGAAGGGAAAGGGCTTGGCGACATGGTCTCCGAGACGGTAGGCCTGCGTCGTCTGATAGATGCTAGCGCAACGCTTTCCGTCAGCGATTGGGCGGGCCGTGTTGTCAATGTGCAGCATCTGGTGAACCAACTCGCGCTGTCACCGGGGGATGTCGAGCGCTGGGCGGCACAAGGCGCTCTCATCGCGATCGATGTGCAGAACCAGGGGCTGGTCTATCCCTTGGAGCAATTTGCGCAAAACCGGCCAATACCTGGTATCGCGGACGTTCTACGGATCATCGGCGATCCCAAGGTTGCTTGGTTCTGGTTGCTCACGCCCCGTGCGGCGACTGAAGAGCCCGCGCCGATCATTCTCCTTAAGGCAGGCAACCTCGAGCGGGTTCGGGTTCTTGCCAAACGTGATTTCGCCTGATCATGGTGATCGAAGCGGCGCTGTTGACGAGTCAGATGCTGCGCTTCGAATTCTCAAACTACGTCCGGATCATCCCTACGGCTTATCACGCGACTCCGCTTGGCTGTGGTGTCGGGCATTCGCGCTTCGGCGGAACGGGCAATAGTTTCGCGACGCTTTATGCCGCCAAAGACCTCGCAACAGCTTTTGCTGAAACCGTGATCCGCGACCGTTTTGAAGGGATTTCCGACCGTCGGCTCTTCATCAACGAGTTGTCGACCAGATCCGCCGTGAGTATTGGCTCCGCCGAGGCTCTTCATCTTATCGATCTGCGGAAAGGTGGTTGCTTAAAGCTCGGGGTGTCAACCGACATTGCAGGCGCCAAGTGCTTCGATGAAGCACAGGCGTTCTCGGACATGCTTTACAAAAATCTCTCGATTGACGGTATTCTCTACGCATCCCGTCTCACGGGCGAAAACTGCATTGCCATCTTTGATCGCGCCACAAAAAGTCACCTTTCGGCGACGGGCGTGACCCCCCTTATTCAGCTCGCAGGGATGGCGGAAGCTCTCCAAACGCTGAATGTTCAGCTGATTTTGTGAACATTGGGCGGCAAACAGCGGGTAGTGAAGGAAGATTAGGTTTCGTCGAGAATAAGTACGGTCAGAGGCGACCAGCCAAGCCACAAGCCGACGAAAGAGAAATTTGCCAACTAATTAAGTCGAATAATGAGAAATTTGTGTCTGCATTTTTAACACGACGCTGCTATCATTCGCATTGTTCCTCGTCGTGGCCTGACTCAAGCATCTCCCAAAATCGGCCGATCCGATAACATCAATGAACTCAGTCTCCAGAACCTCGACACTATCCAGAGCTTCGGTCGCCTAGAATGTCACCAGTACGCTACCTGTGCTCGAAATTGACCTTCGACCGCGTGCCGCGAACCGACGCATTGAAATGTCCGCTATCCCGCTTTCGCGTCTGTGAAGCTGCCTGTCCGGATCGTCCGACATTGCAGACACGTCGAATGAGTTCATCTGATGTCCGCTTTCCAGCAAGCGGAGGTGTCACTTAAACGACGGCAATTGGGGCGCGTATTTGACCGGCAGCTTTCACCGGAAGCGGCCTGACGACTTTTGGACCGCTAGCGGAAAGGCAGCTTTGACCTCATATTCTCCCGTTCCGGCCATGTCCGAGAGGCCTTCGGCGTTTTTCAGCGCCCCGCAAGCCATTGGAAAGAAAAGGGGCCGATTTCGATCGAGTGCGCACCGGAAAGCGCAGAAGTCTGCGATTGCCGTCAGTTTGGGAAGCTGACGATAGTTCTGGGAATTTGGTAGCGGAAGAGGTAGCCCCCCTCCCCGATAAGCAATTTGCAGGTCGAAGGTTTGCGCCTGATCGTTTCGGCGATTAGCTGCATCGGATAGCGGCTAGCCATTGTTTTTGTGGGATACCTGTCTCCACCTGCGCCTAGTCATCACGAAGGGGACTGTATGCCAGGTGCTGAAGACGTAAACGCTCTCCGGGACATGCTAGAGAACCGAAGGGCGGAAGTGGTGGCGCTGAGGAGGCTGGTGCTTCGCGCCGCTGACCAACTAGAGGAACTGACGGAAACCGATTGCCCCGAACCAGTGGTTCACAAGGTTAAGCAACAGGCAGAGGTTCTTCGAAAGATCGCCACAAAGGGGCGCTACCCCGTTTACTACCCGACGAGACGATAGTCGGCGATGGGCCTATACAAGGGGTACAGTATCCATGCCGGGTCGCATCTTCGCATGGAGAGGCCCATCGCCTTGCCCCAGATATGGGCGCGCCGAGCGTGGAATGATAGCCTAGGCGCGGCCTTCTACGTATTGACCACAGTTCTTGCTATGTTCCATCTGGCAGCATGGTTCGACACAAGCTGGATTCGGTCAATGAGTGCGCGCGGCGAGGCTATAACCTTAGGATTATCTGTGGGGGTTGTGAGCGTGTTGTCGAGGCAAATGCGGTCCTGATGATGCAAACCCTACGGGGCCAAAGCATGGCGCTTCATAAGCTTGGGGAACGCGCGAAGTGCAGCGAATGCGGGCACCGGGGGGCGACCGTCATACCGTGCGAAATTAGCTTCTAACCTCTGATCAGTTTTGTTCGGTTATACCGTATTTGTTTCTGGGTCGCGTTCGGCATAAACTTTGGTTATGGATGGGGAACACGATCAGTTAGCGCATAAGCTGCGCAACGTTGAGCAACAGGTGCAATCATTGCAGAGCCTGTTAGCTAAGGCGGCGGATGACATCGACGAGTTGGCCGATGCCGGTTGCAGCGCTGAAGCAATCGCACATGCGCGCCAACGAGCCGCGAGATACCGAGAATTGGCCAAACGCTTTTGACCGTCCTTCGATTCCCATGTTGCACCCATGTTTCACGGACGCGCCGGAATAGGTTGGAAAACTGTCCGTCGTCAGAACATTTGGCACAACTCGCGGCGTAAGCTTGCGGAGTGAGGGCCTCGTCTGGGTTTGATGTTTAGGCGGCGAGCTTGCGGTGTTGCAAGTGCCGATACTCGAGTGTCTGTCGTTTGATCCTTTCTCTTCGTTTGATAATGGCCGCAGCCCTGCCGAAGTAGGCATCGGCAGGCGTCACGTTGTCGAGGCTCTCGTGATGGCGCTGATAATCGTAATGCTCGACGAAGGCCTCGATCTGTTGCTTAAGATCACCGGGCAGGAAGTAGTTCTCCAGCAGGATGCGATTCTTCAGGGTCTGATGCCAGCGCTCGATCTTGCCCTGAGTTTGCGGATGGAACGGCGCACCGCGCACGTGGCTCATCCTGTTGGCCTGGATGTATTCGGCCAGTTCGCCTGCGATGTAGCTCGGGCCATTATCACTGAGCAGGCGCGGCCTGTGCAACACGTTGGCATGGTCGCAGCCTGAGGCGGTCAGTGCCATGTCCAGCGTGTCGATGACGTCCTCGGCGCGCATCGTGGTGCATAACTTTCAGGCGATGATGTAGCGCGAGTAATCGTCGAGCACGGTCGAGAGATAGACCCAGCCCCACCCGATGATCTTGAAGTAGGTGAAGTCCGTCTGCTACATCTCATTCGGACGGGTGGTCTTGGTGTGGAACGCCTCTGCCGCCTTGATCACGGTGTAGGCCAGGCTGGTGATCAGGTCATGGGCTTTCAGCAGCCGGTAAACCGCTTCGGAGACGAAGTAGCGCTTCTCGTCGGTAAAGCGCACCGCCAGCTCGCGCGGGGATAGATCGGTCTGCTCCAGAGCCATATTGACGATTTGCTGCTGGATGTCGTCTCCGATGCGGTTTCACACGCGGCTTGGCGTGGATGGCCGGTCGGCCAGTGCCTGCAGCCCACCTTCAAGATAGCGATCATACCAGCGGTAGAAGGTCCGCCGTGCCACGCCCAGCTGGTCCAGCGTGCGCTTGGCGGGCAGGTGCGACTGCTCGACGAGCCTGATGATCTCCAGCTTCTCGGGTGCGGGATATCTCATGCCTCGTCGTCCCCAAGCCCGGTCATGCTTTTTTATGAGCAGGCGGTTCTCCAGGGTGAGGTCGGCCACGCATTACTTCAGATCGCGTGCTTCACGGCGTAGATCTTTTACCTCGTAAGTGGTCGCGGCTCGCGCCGTATCACCGGCAAGCCGTCGCTTGCCAGCCTCCATGAACTCCTTTGAACAGGTGTAATATAAGCTCTGGGCAATGCCTTTCTTGCGGCACAGCTCGGCAATGGAGTCATCACCGCGCAGGCCTTCGAGCACGATCCTGATCTTGTCTTCTGCTGAGAAGTGCCGACGGGTCTTCCGCCGGATGTCCTTGACCACCTGCTCGGCGGGCCTTTTGGAGCTGAAGGATTTGGGCTTCATCTTCGTTCCTTCGTCACTACGACGAAGCCCAAATCCTTCTTAAATCACAACCTCAATTCTGTGCCATAGGTGCTGACGGGGGACAATTTACAGACTAGCATATTGCAAAATTGTGTTCGAGTGCTCCAAAGACCGATCCTTCGATGAGTAGGGGGTGGACTAAGTGCCAATAGATCTTGCTGATTTAGGGGAGATTTGCGGCAATGCTGCGATTGGTGGGTGTAGTTGGCACGATGTAGCGAAGGGTGTCGCCAATTGGGTTGGAGGGGATAAGGCGATGATCCTAATCTCGGCACCTAGAAATGCGTACACCAGTTCGATAACCTTCAACCATGATCCTGAAGCTGTGCGGCGTTACAATGAAGGGTACAACGCCTCAGACCCGCGGCGCCATTTCGCGATGGCAACTCCGGTAGGTAAATGTCGGCTTGGTCAAAGCTATATTTCGAATGATGAAATCAAGCGAACCGCGTATTTTAACGACATCGCGCTGGCCGGGGATGTAATGGATAGTGTCCATGGCGTCGTCATGAACAACGATAACGTTAGGGTTGCGATTAGCGTTCAACGTGGTTTCAGCCTCGATTATTTCGGATCGAACGAGGCAAGGAGGCTGGAGGCGGCTTTGCCAATGCTAGCGAGGAACTTTGAGCTTTCGTCAAGATTGGCGTTGGTTGCCAATAAGCACCCTGCACAGTCAACGGCAGAAAGCTTTCTTGTCACACCCGATTTTAACTTGCGACCGCTGCATAACAATTCGACACTTCGGTCAATCAGCTGCGAAAACAAGCTTCATCTAACGTCCGATAGGATTTTATTTGAATCCGCAGCCGCCAGGAAGGCCATTGGTGAATGCGTGAACCTCGCTCTCTCAGGCGAGCACGCGCAATTTTCAATCGATGGATTTGTATTCCGTTTCGCGCCCCTACCAACCAATCTTGGGTTTATTGCGGACAGATCCGAGCTCGCACTTATGACCGTTGGTCCAAAGGAGCTTCCGATCGATATCCAGCCATTCGCGCGAGCTTTCGATCTAACAAAGAAAGAGACCAGCTTGCTGCAGTCTCTTCTTAAAGACAGGAACGTTCGAAATGCGGCAAACGACGCTCGGATGGCTTATGAAACTGCTCGTTGGCATGTCAAAAACATGTGTTCCAAGTGTTTGGTAGGGTCGCTCACCGATTTGGTCGATATGGCGAAGGCTGGTGACCTGTCGCGATCAGATTGATGGCTCAAGAGCGATTGCCGAGGTTTCTGACCCATTTCGAGCATACGTCTGCAGGATTCTGTCCTCTATGTGCGCCGCGATCACCGAAGATCGATACCCGAAGAGATTTCGTGAAAGATTGAAATTACCTTTCCCTCAAGTCTGGCGTCATACGAATTCTCCGTCTCGCACACCGATAACTCCGCTCGAGATTCATTCCCACCCAACTGGGTGGGGACACTGATGCAACTTTCGCTGACTGTCATTGTTAGCGCGCATCAACACAAACATTCGTGACCAAATGCGCGCATCAAAGAATGCGAGTTTAGAGGGATCACAATGATTAAAAAATCTCAATTGGGGCTATCCGTAGCAACAGCGGCGCTTGTGACGGGGTTGGCCACATCAGCCAATGCTGGATGCGCTGTCGATCAATCGAATGTTACCTGTTCGAATGATAGCACGGTCGCTGAAGTGAATGCAGCGTTGGCTTCAGTCGGTGGATCCGATGTGAGCCTCACCTTTGAGACTGGATCGAGCACGGTTCGGCCAGGAAACGATCTGATGCCTACTCAGGCTGGCGCAATAGTGATTGAGAATGCCGGTGATGTTGGCGTTGAAGCGGCGCCGGTTGGGGTATTCTATATCGGCGACGCCACAGAGGTAGCAAACACATTTAACCTCGGAAATATCGGGTCAATTACCGGTCAAGTTGCGGTGTTCGATGTCGGCGGCGCAGTCGACCTTAGAAATAGTGGTCTGCTTGCAGGGGGAGTTTTCGTTAATACCCAAGGCGCTGCATCACTGAATAGTACCGGCCAGATTGACAGCGCCGGGCCGCAGGCCGTCTATCTTGCCTCGCGCACGTCGGCGGATGCCGTATTCGATGGCGATGTCGGAGACGCAGCTACTGCGACCACCGAATCCGATTTGCGGGACAGCGTCATTCAATCGCAATTTCTCCGGTCGGAACCGGCAACTACGGAAACCGAAACGGTCGACGAAGTGACGACCACCACCAGCACCTCAGGCTACACGCGTGAGGGCGGAACGGCGTCGGCCTCGGTCGGGGCCGGCGCGAATACAGGCTCGATCTTTGCCGTCGGCCTCGATGGCGTGTCGGTGGACGTCAATGGCGCGGTCGGTTCGGAAACCGAATTCGACAGTGTAACGGCGTCCTCCAACACCCAGAAAGGCTCGACGGTCACGGTTAGCCAGATTGACGGCACCGATTCCAGCTTCGTCCAAAGCGACACTCAGACTGCAATTGGTTCGACGGCCACGGTCATGGTCGGCGAAACCGGTTCGGTGAGCGGCAACGTCGAAGCAAATGGCCTTGCATCGGCAGACGTCGATATCGCAGGCGCGGTGGGGAATGAGAACTTCTTCTCGAATGTCTCGGCTCGTTCTGAGAACTCGAATTCCACTCAGGTAAACGCGAGTTCGACGACCGGAACACTCTCGGAGTCCAGCTTCGCACAGACCGGTGAATCGGTTGGCGGAACAGCTTCTGTTTCCGTTACCGAAACGGGCTCGGTGACCGGCGGCGTAACGGCCCGTGGTTTTGCAGGAGCAGATGCTTCGGTCGATGGCACGGTCGGCACCGAAGATAACCCGAGCTTCGTTTCGTCGGTATCCACAGGAAGCGAAACCACATTCGCTCAGGAAAGCACGTTCGACAGCGATACGGGCGCGAACACATTCTCGCAGGCTTCGACCGGCAGCAGCACGGGGGCGGATGCGTCGATTGCAATTGGTGAAGCCGGTGTCGTCAATGGTTCGGCCGATGCGTTTGCCAATGGCAATGCGGATGTCGACAATGCCGGGACCGTCAACGGTTCGGTATTTGCCAGCGCGAGCGGAAGCGACAGCTCAAACGGATTTTCGTCGAGCTCCGATGGGATGGGCAATAGCGAATCCGCCGACTTCTCGACCAGTCAAAGCACTGGCGGAAGCGCATCCATCGACAATACCGCAAGTGGCTTGATCGGTCTCGATGCGACCGCTCCGGTATTGGTCCGAGCCTTCGGTAATGAATCGGCCAGCGTCTCCAATGCCGGCCGCATCAACGGCAACGTCAACGCCGATGCCAATGGCTCGGCGAGCGAAAATGCGAACAGCAACAGCTTCGCATCCTCGACCGATGCGACGAGCGGGACGACCACCTCGGTCAATGAAAGCGTTCGGGCCGAATCGAACACCAATCTCGGCGGCGAAGCCAGCTTCGCCAATGCGGCGGGCGGTCTCGTCACCGGCCGTGTCGATGTGAACGGCGCTGGTAGCGCCAATGTCGTCAACGAAGGCGCGGTGATCGGCCAGACCTCCGCCAATAGCCGGGCGACCGACCGGGCATTCCTCGAGACGATCGTCACCACGACGGTTGCGGTGCCGGGTGTCGATGGTGGAACCACCACGACCCGTGAACTGCAACGCGATCAGGCCCAGGCGTCAAGCGGGGGTGATGTCACCGGCATTTATGCGGGCACCAATGGCGCGGTACAGTTCTCGCCGTTTGGCGGGGCGAGCGATGGCTCGGTCTTCCAGTCGGCCGACGGCAATAGCTCGGCTTTCGTCAGCGGCACGATCTTCGGCAGCTTCTCGGGCAATGCGAACGGTAGCGAGTTCGTCTCGACCTTCAGCGATAGCCAGGTCAGCACGTTTGATGCCGATGGCGATCAGCGCAGTTTCGAACGCGAGTATACCTACGCAGAATCCAGCCGTCAGTCGGACAGCGACAGCGCGCTCGTCGTCGATGGCGGTGAAATCACCGGAGACGCGTCGCTCTTTGCGACCGGCTCGGCCAGCGCCCAGGTTGCCAATGGCGGCATGATCGGTGGCGATCTGAACGCGACGGCCCAGGCGTTCGGCGGTTACGATTATTCGCAGACCTACAGCCTCGAGCAGACGTTCGACGAGGACGGCGCCTTTGTCGGCAGCAATCTCCTTCAGGTCATTTCGGAGACGGTCGAGGTCAACGATGGCGACGTGATCGTTGCAATCGACGATGGCATGATCGGTGGCTCAGTGTTCATGAATGGCGCGGCCGGCATCAGCAGCTTCTCGCTGGGCGCCGACAGTTCGGTTGGCGGGGTCGTCTCGCAGCGCAGCCGCTTCTCGGCGCGCGCATACGACCAGACCAATACCTCGACGACGACTGCTACCGGTTCGACCAGCACGGTCGACTACGCTGAAACTCTCGCGGCCTCTGGCGGTGATGTCCAAGCGACGGTCGCCGGCACGATCGGCAATGGGGGCGTGGATCCTGAAGGCTATGGCGATGTCGCCAATGCTGGCGGAACGAGCTTGGCGCTGTCGACCGATGCCGGTAACGCGCAGGCTACGATCACAGGGCAGGTTCGCAACGGGATCGATATTTTCGCTTCTGGAAGCGACTCGACTTTTGCCTACCAGCAAGAGCGCGAAGACGGGCTGCTGACAGCCTCCTCCGAACAGCGCAGCAGCACGGCGACTGGGGGGACGGCTACTTTGGTGGTTGATGCCAATAACCGTGACTTGCCGGCCAACTTCGGTGACGTCCGCGTGATCGGACAGAGCGGTTCGCGCGCCTCGATCGGTGCCGACAGCACCGTTCTGGCGGCGACCAATGGCGCCTCCATGCAGGTAGGTGGCTATTTCTTCGACACGACTTCGACGCGTGACGATGAATACACCGCAGGCGTTCTGACCGGTCAGACGATCACCTCGAGCAGGACCGGTACCGGTGGGGCTGCAAGCCTCACCAATGACGGCCGGATCGGCTATGATGGAGGTGCTGCCTTCGATGGCGACGATGCTTCGGTGTCCGTTTTCAGCGCCACCCAGGCCTCGGCGCTCAACAATGGTCAAATCTTCGGGTCGATCGGGGCCTTCTCGATCTACGAGGACGTAACGTCGACCAAGACGCTTACCGATATCGGTGACGTGACCCAGGTCAATACCACCACGACCACCTACTCCGCGACCGGCGGATCGGCGACTGTGACCAACAATGGGCTGGTCACCGGCGATGCGTCGCTTGCGGCGATCGACGGAACGCTCACGAACAACGGCGTCCTTCGCGGCGACGTCTCGCTGGGTGACAATGTCGACAACTACACCACGCGCTCGGTCGATACGCTGACCCAGCTCGGCGAAGAGGAAGTGTTCGATCTCGCCGATGCGATCGAGCAGGGCTATGCGGTCGAGCAGAACGGTCTGCTGGGCGGAACGATCGTCGTCGAAGGTGCCTTCGGCAGCATCGACGATACGGTTCGCACGAGCAATATCACTGCCGACATCGCGCTCAATTCTGGGTCGGTTACCGGCGGCGGCGTCATCGCCGAGTATGACGAGGAAACCGGTGAGCGCTTCACCGATACCAATGTCATGCTAAACGGTACTGGCTATCTTGGTCTCGGTTCGGCGGCACTGACCCAGCTCGAGGATGCCTTTGGCGACATCGATCCGGGGATCAGCGCAGCTGGCGACCTGATGGCCTTTGCGGGCGGCGCTCGTGTGCTGGGCGTGGATACCCTGACCAAGACCGGTTCGGGCGCGTTCCTCATCACCGGCGCGGCCTTCGGACCGGTGAGCAACACCAATACCGTCGCCGACTACACGCTCGATATTGGAACCTTCGCCATCAATGGTGGTGAAATCCAGCTCGCGACGATCGGTGACGACAGCGTGTTCGGTATCCGCGGCAATTTGGTGAACTCTGCCGGCCTCGTGCTGGGTAGCAGGGTGGCGCTTCCCGCACCCCTGTTTGGCACTAACGCTTCGGTTACCGCGATCGACGGCGTGCAAGTTTACCAGAACGGCAATTTCACCCAATCGGGCAGCGGCACGCTATCGGTGGGCGTGACGCCGACGCTGGTGCGGGTTGTCGATCCGCGCTTCTCGAACACGAGCACGTCGACCAATCCGCTTGCGGTGCAGACGATCGGACTTGCGTCCGGGTTGTTCACCACTCCTGAAAACGCCTTCGGCCAAGCGTTTGCAAACTTGGGAACTGGCTTCCTCACAATTGACGGCGACATGAATCTTGCGGGAACTGTCCAGTTGGTCAGCCCGACCAGTGGATTGTTCACTGATGGTCAGACGGTTGATATCGCTAGCGTCTCCGGGGCGGTGACCTCTAGCGCGAGTGTCGTGGCTAACTCGAGTTCGAATTTTGTTAGCTTCGATCTGGCCACAAGGATGGAAGGTGGCCGAACAATTGTGTTCGCAAGTGCTGATCGTGCTGGCTTCGAAACGGCAGGCACCAATTTGAATTCGGTTGCAGCTGGTTCGGCCCTTACCGCGGCTTTCCCAGACGTTGTGGGATCGATCGTGGCCGGGTCTAACGGTGGAATTGGCGTGAATGGGGACCAATTCGTTCTGTCTCAGGACTTGGCCAGCGTCTTTGTGGGCTTCGATACGCTGCTTACGATGGACCAGGTTGGTACTGCTCTGAACGAGCTGGCTTCAGGCGAATTCTACGGTTCGCTCACGGCATTGGCGACGACGGCTCCGTTCGTGGATGCGATTAGCAGCCGTCGGATTCCTGCAGGCGCCAAAGGTTTTAATCTTTGGTTTGCTCCTACTGGCAGGTTCGCTGACTTCGAAGGAGACAGTGCCGTCGGATCGCGGTCCATTGAAACTGTAAACTATGGCGGCTCTGCTGGTTTCGGCGTGGCCACTGGTAATGGTGAGCTTGGAGCTGGCTTGGGTTATGGGCGGATCGAAGCCAATTCCGAAAGTGATGTGCTTCAGGCCGATGCAGATACCGTTATGGTCGGAGCTTACGTCCGGCAAACTTTTGGCAACTTTTCGTTGGGTGCCGATTTTGTCTACGGCTGGAGCAATTGGAACGCTTCACGGGTGATGCCTACTCTTTCTCGCGAAGCAATCTCTGAATTCGAAAGTACCGAACTGCGGGGTAATCTGCGCGCCGAGTATATGTTCGATTTTGGAGGAGGATGGGTAGCACCGTTCGGTGAACTTAGCTTTCGCCGATTCAATTTCGACGGCTTTACTGAGGAAGGTGCTGGTGCGGTCAGTCTTATCGTAGACAAAGCAAATGATACTGCATTTGCGCCGACTGCTGGTCTGCGAGCCGGGACGGACTTTGACACCGGAATGGCTACCCTGCGGCCGGAAATGTCTGTCGCCTATACTTTCGGCGATGACGATAGCGCCTACCGCGATGTAGCATATCTTGCTGCTCCCTCGACGGTCTTCCGTGTCCAGGGCGTCGAAACCGATGGCTACTTTACTATCGGCGCCGGACTCTTCGCTGACATTAATAACAACTCTGGTGCGTTTCTGCGCGGCAGCTATGCGACTGGCGGTAACGTCGACGCGGCTAGCGTGAACGCAGGTGTCACGATCGGCTTTTGATGAACTCGGGTGAGAAGCGTAGTCCTCCAGGTTACGCTTTTCGCTTTCGTCAAGATCCCTGCCATCGTGGCGGGGGGCGAAATCCCCAAGGTTTCGCCCCCCTTTTCTTTGTAGATGGGCGAGAACCTTTTTAAGAGACTGCCGAGATTACATCATTGCTAACGAAGTAGAGGGGTGTGACGGTGTGGATTTCGATACATCGATGATTAATCTAAAAGCAACAAACCGTGTGAGGCATGGATCTTTTAGCATTCGCAGATATGCTTCAGGTAAGGAAGTACGCCGGAGAATATTGGTACTTGATGATGATTTGATAGGTGATGCCGCGATCTGCGCGTTGAGAGCACGAACGATAGATGGGACCCTAAATCCGGTAGAGCTAATACTCTTGGGATTTGATGTTGAAGATTACGAAAAACTCCATGCTTGTAGGGGGAAATTTTACACTAATAGAGAGTTCGATCTTTCATTCTATGGGATCGTTAAGACGGGTGGAGGTAAAGAGCTTCAGGAATTTATAGGAAATATTTTCAAAGCCGGTGAGGGCTGTGATAATTCAGTATTAGGTTACTCGCTGTCAGGGCTTTTTGCCGCAAGCCTATTTTTAGAGAACGATTATTTTGACCGATTGGGATTGATCTCGCCTGTGTTGTGGGTCGACCCCGATGTCGGCCGAAGTTTGCAAGAAGCCGTATTCATGCAACCAGAGAAAACGGTGTTCTTGGCCGCCGGTGAGATGGAAGAGGAGCTCATTCGTAAGAACACTGAGGCAATCAAGCCAGAGAACGGGCCGGCCATTTAATAGTAGTATCTCAGAAAATCTCCAAAGTTTGGTGCATCAAGTCGGAATGGGATGCGATCATACTGCAACGATAACTGCGATGATGGATCGTGCTATATTAGGGCTGGCTTCCGACTGAAGCCTTTAAGAAAAATAAAGAATGGTGGCGGCATTTGGCGATTTTATTGTTTCTAGTCTTTCTCAACGTTACACCGGCTCTACTAGGCAGAAAGGAACGCTTTCTGATCGGCGCACTGGAGTGAGCCGCACTTTAGGACCAAGTGCAAGGAGTAGGGCAGGGTACAAAGCTCAAGAACCGGTTTGGCAGATGGGCGCCAGCCGTATCGTTAGAATATCTTCTAGCACCGTAAATGGGACCATATGTCGACCCTAGCGACGGCATGAAGTCGATATATGGCAGATGGTCAGACGTCACGCCATGTCGGGCTCAGACGGATCGCCGTTAATAAAGTTAGCGCAATTCGAGGTGACTAGAGAGATAATTAACTGCTTGTCATCAAAGGGGAAGGTTGATGGCGGGACCTTTCGGGGAAGGACGAAGGGTGCCGTTCAAGCACACGGAGGACGACAATGAGCGCGCACTGGAACGGTGAAAAGGAACTGCGGTTCATCAGAATGCTATGCGAGCGAGAGGATGGTCGGCGAGGCGGAACTGGCCTAAACGATATGAAAGTGCGCGTTGGCGTCCGACCTTCCGATCGCTATGAGCATTTGAATGAACTCACGATGGGCTTCAAACTTGGCCGCGGGGTCCCGGTGGAGCTGTTCGAGGCGATCCGCAAGGGAACGTTGTCGGCGGAGGATCTCGAGGAGACGATCGGCAAAATGCTCGATGGAGTCGAAGAGATCGACAGCAAACGCGATTATTTACTGAATCAAATTTCGGAGCTTCGTTCGCACCTCAGCCGTTGCCTCACGCGGGAGCGACGTAAGGGCGCTTACGTATCGGGAACTGTCGGTCTGGGACGTCTCGAACTTCGAGAATTGCGCGATGCAGCGCCTGTCGTATCCCTAGACTACTTGCATGACGATCTTCGTATGCGATGCCGCGAGTTCGTCGCGGACCGTACGGAAGACATCGATTCCTGGCTTGAAGCCATACGCGAAGACCTGCTCTACTATTCCTCTACCCTCGACATCTTGAAAGCCAAAGGTTCGGTCGGCCAGATCCATCCTCTGCTCCTACACGCACTAGAGATCGGGGAATTCCCCTTGGCCGAAACCATCCAATCATGGCAGGAGGACAAAAGGCCCAGCCGGGACATCGGGCGTTCCGAAGGCGAGAGTTTAATCGTCTACTGGCACCGAGGAACCATGACCGGGACTTTCGGGCTCGCCGAAGGGATCAAGTTCGAGAAGAACAGCGTCACGCTGAGGAGGGAAGTGCTGGCCATTCCGAAAAGCGCTAAAGGTAAGGATTTGGGCAGGGTACTTGCCATCCCTTCGCTCGAAGGAAAGAGCGTGATCTCGGAAGTTTGGCAGAGTTCTGGAGGATATCAAACGTTGTGGCTCGATGCCGATCCAATTCCGTTCGATGAGAAAGGTAGTCTGATCTGTTGACGCGGTCCAGTCAGGTTGAAGCCTTGGCTGGATTTCGGCAGATTGCATCGAACATGATCGTCGGGCGGTGAAATGCCCGCCAACTGCCTCAAAGATGGGTGGTTTTTGCGCATGGGCGCGATTGAAGCTGGACACTGACTATCGTGTTCGGCGGCGAACGCCGCCGGGCTTGCGCAGCCAAGGGCTGAGTGCGGACGCACCCGGCTGTAGTCCTCCTGCCTTCCGGCGATCTCAACCCAGGCATGGGTCAGGCTCATGAACAGCGTCTTGTTAGGCGGCTCATCGCACAGTCGACCGGCACTGGCTCGCACCGTATGGCTACAAATAGGAAGCCAACGGAATGTCAGCTTTTGGTGCGGCGGTCAGGAAAGCGGCCGTGCGTCAAATAGGGGTAGCCAATTGCTTCCTCGTACGTCGGGGCGAAATAGTCCGCGACTTTGTGCGGCACCCGAGATCAAGAATGGATGAGTAGTTCAAATGCAAAACGAAACACTCGTGACGCTGACCGCTGATATCGTGTCGGCGCACGTAAGCGCAAATCAGGTAGACGAGGCGGGTGTCGTTGCGCTCATCGAGGGCGTTCACAAGGCTCTGAGCGAACTTGGCGAAACGGCAAAGGAAGAGGCTGAGCAAAAGCCTGCGGTTCCCATCTCGAGAAGTGTAAAGCGCGACCACATCGTCTGCTTGGAAGATGGCAAGAAGCTGAAGATGCTAAAGCGCTATCTTAGGAATAATTTTGACATGACACCCGCCGAGTATCGGGAGAAGTGGGGATTGCCGTCGGATTACCCGATGGTGGCACCAGCCTATGCCGAGATGCGCCGGGACATGGCGAAGAGGATCGGTCTCGGTAAGGCGCCGAACCAGAAGCGTGGGCGGCAGAAGAAGGTTTGAACTGCTGGACGAACAAGGTGCTCGCCTTGATCTTGCCTGGGCTTTGTCGAGCCTGACTGACTTTTGGTGAAAGCAGACTTACCGAGCATCCAATGTCACCCACAGCCGCTTTTATCCGCTCTCTGACCGAAAGTGATGTACCGGCCGCGATCGCGGTCCAGGCCGCGGTGTATCCGGTGCCTTTATTGGAGGAGCCTGATGCATTTGCGAGCCGGCTCCATCTTCCTCAAAGCTATTGCTTGGCGGCCGTCTGCGATGGACGGCTTATCGCTTATCTGCTCGCTCATGGCTGGCCTCGTCAAAACCCTCCGCCCTTGGGTGCGGTGCTTAGCCCCGCACGACAGAGTGAAGTCCTCTACATACATGATCTGGCGGTTGCGCCTTTCGGGCGCGGTTTGCGTCTTGGACAAAGGCTACTGCAACGCGCCTTCGAATTGGCTGTTCGAGATCAGCTGACCGATGCAGAACTGATCGCAGTGGAAGGTGCAGCGCCTTACTGGCGCCGCCTTGGTTTCATCGAGCCCGAAGTCCCCGACAGTTTGAGGCGAAAAGTTACCGCTTATGGGAAAGGTGCGCGTTGGATGTCCCGAGCGCTCCCGATTGGCGGGTCATCGTGGTTAGGCGACCGCGTCCTACCAGGTGCACCGGACACATATTAAGTCTGCGTGTTAAGTCTGCGTGTAAATTCGAGCTCTGCCCAACCTCGATTCCCTCTCCAAAAATTGGCTGACTTGAACTCACCATCGCACAGCGCACCGGCTTCTTTCCCTAGTGCGGATGGCGTGCCGATTAAGAACGCCCGCCACCATACATCATTGACTCCAGCCAATTATGCCATTTTGTTGCTCTGCGAAGGGGGGGACGATGCGTTTCATGAGTTCAGGTCAATGCGCGTTTTTGGTTTCGGCAGCGGTAGCCTTGGCGGGGTGTTCTCCTAATGCCGACAGCGAGGCTAGCGACGCGGCAACAGAGGCAGCACTGGCAGTCGAAGATGCGGAAACTGCACAGGCTGACACCATTCGGTCCAAGAATGATCTCTACGTTTCTGGTCCGAAACGGTCGGGGGAACTCGATCTCAACGCGACAAATCTAGCTTACCTGTATCATCGGATGTCGGGCGAACCCGCTTCCCTTGCTCGAATGATGACCAAGCCGCTCGGGATGAGGTTCGACGACGAGTTCGCTCGACGTCGCTTTCTCGAAGAAAACTTCGACGAGTTCACCGATTTGGTGGACGAAGCCGTTGCAGCCGAAACCTACTTGGTCGAGCTTAAAGGCAGGCTCGAAGATTACGACTTTGATCGCGAGGGATTCCCCATTCACGGTCTGTTCGACAGGACAATGGTTAGCTTCAGCGCAAGCGAGAGCGGGTCTGAAGGGCTTGATTTCGCATTGGCGCTCGAGGGGACCGGGGAGATGAGCTTTCTCCCGATGTCGCCGGAAGAAGCTGAGAGTTTATCAAACTCGCAAAACAGTCAGTCTGTAGATCTCGAAGTGGCGTTCACTCCTATTGAGGCCGGATGGGAGCAAGTCCGCAGCGATCAACAACGCACTGTGAGGGCTGAGGCCTATCGTGTTCGAGTTCTTTCGCGAGATGGCAATGAGATCGGGACGATTACTTCGGATGCGCAACCTTCCAACGCTCCGCTTCGTCTATATGCTGACAATCCTTTCGCGAAGGCGAAGCTGACAAACCCTTGGTCAGCGGACAATGCCCCCGAAGCCGTTCTGGACCGGTATGCCTGGATTTTCGACGAGCGGTGGCAAATGTCGAACTATAGCGATGGCGACAAGTTCGACGAGGCCATGAGTTTGAATGGGAGCTCTGCAGGCGGCTGCGTTGGCCAATTTGGATATAGCGAGTGTCAGCGAATATCCGAGCGGCGAAGCGACTTCATCGCACGCTGCACGCAGAGTGTTCCAGAGCAACGCAAGCGGGACTGCTATTCAATCCGTAGTCTGCCCTACACCCGGCAAGAAGCTGACGCGCTCTGATTGGGTGAGAGACAAGCTACTACTGCGACGGCGGCATTACTCTCCGGCCAACTAAATGCGGGGCAGGGTTAGAACCAGCTATCCTTCTTTTTTTCATCTTTCTTACCGCCCCAGGAATGTCGCATTCCGAACATCTCGACGGAAACCTGACCGTCTGACCGCACATCGACGCCGTCCGTTACCCGGGTCGTCGTCTTGCCGTCGCTGTGCAGGGTCACGCCGTCCGCGATGCGCGTGTTCACCCGGCCCTTTGTATCGACCGATACGCCATCGACGAGCTCGCTCGTGATCGATCCATCAGAAGCAACATTCAAGCCAGCGACACCATAAGAAAGACCCTCTGATTGATATGCGGCCGGAGCTAACCTTTCTGGTCGATGCCCGGTGCCGGACATGGGCACAACGCTCGCGTTATCTGCAATACGCTGGTGGCGACTGTGCGCTACAATCTGGTCTCTGGGAACACCTTCCGCGTAGAAATCCAGATACCCTATTACGACATCAGGGTCCTCCTCACGATCGGGCGATCCGGTCAGCCTCATGGCTAGGTCGCGCTCTTTCTTTCCGAGAGCTTCTCTTTGCTTCGCTGCAATAAGCGGGTGGCGCGCAAAGCCGAGTGCAGCGAAAATCAGTCCAAAGAAAGGTGCGTCCTGAACCCACCAACCGCTGGCGAAAAAGCTAATCGGGATCGTTCCCAACATCATCACTAGGATCGCGATCGCAAGCATGACGCCTGTTCGACGTTCCGTTGCCATAGCCGCATACAACGTAGCAAAATATGCCGACATGACGACGAGTGCGAGCATTGTTCCATCGGTAAACTGTTCGCCTAACGTCCAGCCATTTGGTGCCCAGATACCCATGAGCGAGGCCAGCGCCATGGCCCCGCCGTAAAGAATGGCGTGGCCTTTTTGCGAAAGCCGGGGCAATGGCCAGTCTTTTCCTGCGGCCTCTATTTCTGCCTTGTTCGTCTCTATACTCCTCTCAATCGCGCCCACCTCTCCTGCCGCGATCATAGAGGCGGTGCATAATGCGAGATCAATACCCAGGCCAGGTTCCGGATGCCTTTTCAGCAGCGCGGCAAACCAACTTCGAGACAGCAACTCGCGCGTGCTCTCCGCTTCTCGGTCGAACCGGCATCGGGCGGCCAGCTCCGGATCAAAGAGCGCATCGAAAATTTGCACCTTCGTGCTGCTAGCGATTTTACGGGCGGCCGACGCATCGCGCTGACCATTCATAAAATGAGCGATGTAAAAGGCTTCGGAGTGCGGGTCCGCCAGACATAGCTCGAGAGCGCCACCGCGGTCGTTCCAGATTTCCTCGTATGAAAGCACTTCAGCGTGGGCGACGCAGTAATCCAGGAATTCCCGCTGCCAGCGTTCATCGACCTCAAGCAATCGCTCATCGCCTGACGCTTTGGCGGCTAGTGGGAGGATCCCTAAACGATGGATGTCGCAGACAAATTGGCGCTTGGGTAAGCCCTCTGGTAATTGATCGAGCGCAATCTGTTCAAGCTGCTCCCAGTTGATCGCGACGCCCATAAAAGGCGGTGCTCCATCCTTCCAATGAGCTGCAAGAAACGTGTAGAGCTTTTGCTGTGGGTCAAGATCTTGGCCAAGAAGGCGATCGTGATCGATCTTCGCGTCGATGTCGCCAAGTGTGTGTTCAATCCATTTCCCGATGTAGCCACCGAGCAAATGCTCTTGGGCCTTCACAGGTTTCGGAGCCATTGCTGTGACGAGCTCAACAAGTGTCGAACACTTTTCACCATCAAAGACGTAAGGACGACTTGGCTCTTCGCGTTCCCTCATGTTCCCCCCACGGCAATCTCCCGAACACGGGCTTTCGAATCCTAGAGAAAATTATCAAATAGTAATTTTCACTCCAACGCAAATCAACCAGCGAAGCTCTCGCGAAACGTTGGCCTTTGGGGCACCGTCTCGGCAGTCAACTTTTGCAGTCATGCGATGATCGGGCCGCTCCTGGGCCGTTAGTGGACAGTCCGCTTTTGGCGCGGGACATACGGAAAGTCGCCAGCATTTCCGAGCACAGTCGATCCTGCGTGACAATCGTGCCATGCCACATTAGCGGATCGCGAGTGAGTGTTTCCCGTTCTGAGGCGGCCTCGGCAATCGTCCGCCCCGCCATGCCCGACCCTCGTCAGTTGATGCGCGACCTTCAGGTGTTCCGCGATCCACAACCGGGGCGCAGCCTGTGGGAGCTTGGCATCACGCTGATCCCCTTTCTTGGACTGTTCGCCGCGATTATCGCAGCCGCGGACGCGGGTTACCTGCTCGCTCTCGCGCTTACTCCGCTCGCCGGACTGTTCCTACTGCGCCTCTTCATTATCCAGCACGATTGCGGCCACGGATCCTTCCTGCGGGAGCGGCGGAGTAATGACTGGTTCGGGCGGATGCTGGGCGTCTTCACGCTCACGCCCTATGATTGCTGGAGCCTCAGTCACGCGCGTCATCACGCCATGACCGGCAATCTCGACAAGCGCGGCTTTGGCGATGTCGATACGCTGACGGTGCGCGAGTATTGTGAGAGATCGAGGACCCAGCGGCTCGGATATCGCCTATACCGCCCCCCGTTGACCTTGCTTGGCTTCGGCCCCGCCTACCTCTTTCTGCTGCGGCACCGTCTGCCAGTGGGGTTAATGAAAGAGGGCTGGAAGTTCTGGATCAGCGCGCTGGGCACGAACCTTGCCACTCTCGCAATCCTAGCCGTGCCAATATGGTTAGTCGGCTTCGGAGTGACGCTGGCAGTATTTCTGCCGACTCTGCTCTTTGCCGCGAGCATGGGAGTGTGGCTGTTCTACATCCAGCACCAGTTCCCCCACGCATACTGGGAAAGCAAATCCGACTGGTCCTTCGCCGAAGCCGCCCTGATGGGCAGCACACATTTAGATCTGCAGCCGGTTCTGCGCTGGTTTACCGGCAATATCGGCATCCACCACGTGCACCACCTTTCGAGCACGATACCGTTCCACCGCCTGCCCGAAGTCCTGAAGGCGCATCCGGCTCTACGCGATCTCAACCGCTACACGGCATGGGAATCGCTCAGCGCGTTCCGTCTGGCTCTGTGGGATGAGGAACAGCAGCGTATGGTGACGTTTGCTGAAGCCGAGAAGATGATGGGCTAAGCTTGCGCTTTCAAATAGCTAGATCCGGCCCTGAACGCCGCTGAAGAGTGCCTCGGTAGGATTGACCCCAACCCACCAACGCCTCGCCGTAAATGTCCGGAACTGTTTGAGCGGGAATTCGCTGCGTCATCATGTCGCGGAGAAAATCTATGTCTCAAAATTCCAAAATCGGCGCCGGATTGGGCGGCGTCGTTCTAACTGCCGGAGCGATCGCATTCGGAGCGTTCCTGTCCAACAGGCACCAAAATCGTGGATATGACGATGCCGCCAACCATACCAAACGCCAGCCTGAAGGCGACAACGCGCAGGTCGGACGATCGGTAACCATCCGCAAGCCGCGAGCCGAATTGTTCGCATTCTGGTCGGACTTCTCCAACCTGCCGCAATTCATGGAGAATGTGGAAGCGATCGAAGCCGGCGCAGACGGAGCATCGACCTGGCGGATCAAGGCCCCCGCGGGCCAGACGGTAGCGGTGAAAACCGAAATCGCCAGCAAGAAGCAGAACGAGTTGATCGCCTGGCGATCGGTCGAGGATTCCGAGATCGAGACCAGCGGCGAAGTTCGCTTCGAGGATGCACCGGGCGAGCGCGGAACCAGGGTCAGCCTGGTGATGGCCTACGACCCGCCTGCAGGCGCGCTCGGCCGAGCGGTGGCGAAGCTGTTCCTGCGCGAGCCGCAGGTCCAGGCCCGGCATGATCTGAAGCGTTTCAAGATGCTCATGGAAACCGGGGAAATAGCGACATCGGCGCGAACGCGGGACGAAACGCGCGCGGCCAAGCAGGAGAACGGATGATGCGAGCACTTACCTGGCATGGAACCAACGACGTTCGTGTGGACACGGTCAGCGATCCGGAAATCATCAATCCCCGCGATGCGATCATCAAGATCACCAGCACGGCCATCTGCGGGTCCGACCTTCACCTGTATGATGGCGTCATTCCCGGCGTGGCGCCGGGCGATGTGCTGGGCCATGAATTCATGGGCGAAGTCGTCGAGACGGGGTCTGCGAGCGATCTGAAGAAAGGGCAGCGCGTCGTCGTGCCGTTCACGATCAGCTGCGGCGGCTGTTTCCATTGCAAGCAGCAGCAATATTCCGCCTGCGACAATTCCAACCCGGCTGAAAAGCAGGATATGTCGGCGACGCTCTACGGCCAGCCGATGGCCGCGCTGTTCGGCTATTCGCACCTGACCGGCGGCTATTCCGGCGGACAGGCGGAATACGCCCGAGTGCCCTTTTCCGATGTCGGCCCGATCGTCGTTCCCGACCATTTGGAGGACGACAAGGTACTGTTCCTCTCGGACATCCTCCCGACCGGCTGGATGGCGGCGGAAAATGCCGACATCCAGCCTGACGATACCGTCGCGGTGTGGGGCTGCGGCCCGGTCGGATTGTTCGCGATCCAGTCGGCCATCGTGATGGGCGCATCCAGGGTAATCGCGATCGACCACTATCCGAACCGCCTGGCGCTGGCGAAGCAGCTGGGCGCGGAGATCATCGACTTCCGCGAGACCGATGTGCGCGAGGCCCTGATGGAAATGTCCGGCGGGATCGGCGTGGATGCGGTGATCGACGCGGTCGGCATGGAATCGCACGGCTTCGCGATCGACAACATGTTCGACGTCGTGAAGCAGAAGGTCGGCATGGGCGCCGACCGCGCGAGCGCGCTGAAGCAAGCAATTCTCGCGGTCCGGTTCGGCGGCAAGGTCTCGATCCCGGGCGTCTATGGCGGGATGACCGACAAGTGGCCGCTCGGGGCGATGATGGAGAAGGGCCTGCAGGTCCGCGGCGGCCAGACCCATGTCCAGAAATATACCAAGCAGCTGCTCGAGAAGATCGAGGATGGCACGCTCGATACCACGTTCCTGATCAGCCACCGCTTGCCGCTCGAACAGGCAGCCGAGGGCTACAAGAATTTCAAGGAGCAGCAGAATGAATGGACCAAGGTCATTCTGAAGCCCGGGATGGAGAACTGATCATGGCCGGGAAAATCGACAAGCTGTCTGGGCTATGCGTGATCACCGGTGCTTCGAGCGGCATCGGGCTCGAGCTCACGAAGCTGGCGGCCCGCGATGGCTGCGACCTGATCCTCGCCGCCGACCGCGATCTTGGCGCGGCCGAAGCCGGCGCGCGGCAGTGCGGTGCCGCAGGTGTCGAGACGGTCGAAGCCGATCTCGCCACCCGCGATGGCCTCCAGGCCCTCGTGACGGCGCTCGGCGACCGTACGCCCGATGTCCTGCTCGCCAATGCCGGCCATGGACTGGGCGAAGCGTTCCTCGATCAGGAGTGGAAGGACATCGCCCATGTCATCCACACCAATGTCACCGGCACGACCTGGCTGCTGCACCATGTCGGGCAGAAGATGCGGGCGAAGAATGCTGGCCGCATCCTCGTGACCGGTTCGATCGCGGGGCACATCCCGGGCGCTTTCCAGCTCGTCTACAACAGCACCAAGAGCTACATCGATTACTTCTGCTTCGGGCTGCGCAACGAGCTCAAGGATACCGACGTCGTCGTCTCGTGCCTGATGCCGGGGCCAACGGACACCCAGTTCTTCGACCGCGCCGGGCTCCAGAACACCGATGTCGGGAAATCGGACAGCAAGGACGATCCCGCCATGGTCGCCGAGGCGGGCTACAAGGCCCTTCTCGAAGGCGACGCGCACACGGTCAGCGGCTTCATGAACAAGATCCAGGATATGTTCGCCGGCGTGATCCCCGACACGGTGCTGGCGCAGATGCACCGCCGCATGGCCGAACCCGACGATCGCTAGGGCCGCACGCCTTCGCCAATCTGCAAGAAACCGAGGAGAATACCTATGTCTCTCACCGCCATCGCCCTGAACTGTTCGCTCAAGAAATCTTCGGGCGAAGCGAGCTCGACCGATGCCATGATCGCCGTGCTGAAAGAGCATCTGGCCGAGCAGGATGTCGAACTGGCCGAAACCATCCGCATCGCCGATCACAATGTCCTCCCGGGCGTGACGTCGGACGAGGGCAAGGGTGACGACTGGCCGGGTATCCGCGCGAAAAAATACTGAGCCACGACATCCTCGTTTTCGGCGGGCCGATCTGGATGGGCCAGATCGGGTCGGTCGCCAAACGTGTGCTCGAACGCATGGATGCCTTCACCAGCGAAACCGACGATCAGGGCCGGATGCCGAGCTTCGGCAAGGTGGCGATTGCCGCGATCGTCGGCAATGAGGATGGCGCGCACTCGAGCTCGGCGCAGCTGTTCCAGTCGCTCAACGACACCGGCTGGACGATCCCGGCGGGTGCGGCCTGCTATTGGGTCGGCGAGGCGATGGGCAGCACAGACTTCAAGGAATTGGCCGAAACCCCCGATGCGGTGACCGAGACCGCGCAGATGTGCGCGATCAATGCCGCGCATCTCGCCAAACTGCTTGCAGGCGACACCTACCCTGGGACGAAGGCCTGACGGCCCGGAACGCTCACACTCCGTCATCTCTTGGGAGACCATCATGGGACAAGGAACCACCAACCCGATCGCGCCGCCCCTGCCTGAGCAGCAACAGCGTGTTCCGGGCGCGACCGAGGCAATGCACCCCAAGCCCGATCACGGCGAAGACAGCTACGAGGGCTCCGGCCGTCTCGAAGGAAAAAGGGTCGTCATCACCGGCGGCGACAGCGGGATCGGTCGCGCGGTCGCAATCGCCTTCGCGCGCGAAGGCGCGGATGTGCTGATAGCCTATCTGTGCGAGGATCGCGACGCGCAGGAAACGAAGGAATGGGTCGAAAAAGCCGGGCGCAAATGCGCCTTGATGCGCGGCGATATAAGCGATGCGGCGCATTGCCGGGCGATAATCGACGAGGCTGCCCGCACCTTCGGCGGTATCGATGTGGTGGTGAACAACGCTGCCCACCAGATGACTTTCGAGACATTGGAGGACATTCCCGACGAGGAGTGGGAGCGGACCTTCGCCACCAACATCCACGCGATGTTCTATCTCGCCAAAGCCGCTTTGCCCCACATGGCTGAGGGCAGTTCGATCATCAATTCGGCATCGATCAATTCCGACCAGCCCAATCCTACACTGCTGCCCTATGCGACGACGAAGGGGGCGATCCAGAATTACACGGCAGGCCTCGCGCAACTACTGGCAGACCGGAAAATCCGGGTGAACTGCGTCGCGCCCGGGCCGGTTTGGACACCGCTTATCCCCTCTACGATGCCGGAAGAGGACGTCGCCGAATTCGGGAAGGATTATCCGCTCGGCCGCCCCGCGCAGCCCGCCGAACTCGCGCCGCCATACGTCATGCTGGCGAGCGACGAAGCGAGCTATATCTCGGGAGCCACAATCGCCGTTACCGGCGGCAAACCGATGATATGATCTGTCGGCCCGAGTGACGGGGCGACACAGCGCGGCTGACCGCTGCTCCGACGGATACGTGGATATGACGCGGACGCCTATTCGTCGGGCGACCTTCCGATCGAGCGCGCGATGTTGCGGTCCTCCTTGCCGAACTTGTCCTCCGCAACCCGCAAGACCGTGATCACGATCAGGCTGACTACGGTCAGAATTGCCACCAGGGGCCATTGCGCAGCACCGCAGGCAATACCCACCATGGTCGCTAGCCATAGATGGGCCGCCGTCGTCAGATTGTGGAGTTGGCCCTTGCTGAAGACGATCAGGCCGGCCCCGATTATCCCGATGAACGCTCCGGCTGCCTCGAACAGTCGCAAGGGGTCCATCCGCGGACCGTCGAGCTGATGGTACAGGGCCATGATCGACACGACCATGGCCGCAGCCGAGACACAGATCAGGCCATGCGTTCGCATGCCAGCGGCATGGCCGCGCCATTCGCGATCAAGCCCCAGCACCAGACCGAGAATCGCAGCCACGCCAAGCCGGCTGATGATATCCCAATCGAGCCATTCGAGGGATGTGACAGGGTTGAGTTCCATGGTTCGCTATTCCGCTTTCTGCCCGGTCCCGGGATGGGGTCTTCGCGCTCGTCGCAAGCTGATAGGACAACCAACCCGAGTGCTGCAATTGCCGGGTGGGATGCTCTCTTATGTAGACATCCGGGCAGCGACCCTAGGATAACCCGTTGTAAACGTGAGACAGTCTCTTCGTGGGGGCCTTGCCCCATACGGGGTTGCTCATATATTCTCTTAGCGCGGACGGGTTCTCGACACGACACGAGGAGAAACGTGATGGCGAAGGGAGACAAGGACAAATACACCGACAAGCAGAAGCGCAAGGCCGAGCACATCGAAGAGAGCTACGAGGACCGCGGCGTCTCGCAGGAAGAAGCCGAACGCCGCGCCTGGGCGACCGTCAACAAGGAAAGCGGCGGCGGCAACAAGTCCGGCTCCGGCCGTGGCGGCCAAGGCGGCAAAAAGAGTTCCAGCGAAAACGGGACGGAGAGCAAGTGATGCATAGTTATAAGCTGCTCGCTTGCGATGATCACGATTCAGTGATTGAAGAGATCGACTTCGAATGTCTCTCGATTGCCGGAGCTTTGGACAAGGCCAAGGCCATGGTCGAAGCCGGACACGCCGATCTCTACGAAGATGGCGCTCCGATCTGTTCGATGGAACTGGTGGCGGAAACGGGCGTGTGGCTGGTTGGTAAGCCTCGGCGAGCTGAACGCTTAACGAAATTATAGCCGAGCGACCCTTAAATCGCGGGCAGTTTCCAGCTCTACGTCTGCTTTCGAATTCGCCGCATCGGCAGCTAAAAGGGGATCCGAAAGCAGCCGTGAACGTCCAGAATCAGGACGCCTTATCGACGGCGGCTGCGGGGCCGGAAGCGGACTGTCGGCTTTTGGTTGTCCGTCTATCGGAAGCCGCATGCAGGATCACATGATTTGGAGAGTCGAAAAGCTCATTCTGGACTGTCCGACGGACGACTTTCGTTCGCCTCTCGCCCGATTTGCGGCGGATCCAATTCCTGATCAATCCCGTCGGCCGTGTCCTCAATTCTTTCTTGAGCGGCTTCATAGCGCTCGTCGAACGACGGCTCATTCCGACAGGCCGCAAGACAGAGCAGGCAAATAACAGCACTACCGCGCATCAGTAGTTCTTCCGGTAGCGAACGTTGACATTGGTCGCGCCCGATCCCCCCGCCTGGCTGAGGATCGAGAGGAACGGGGTCAGGCTGACTTCCAGCTGGGTAGCAGTGAAGCCGCGCGCATCGGTGATGAATTCGACGTAGATGTCGTCGGTCAGGTATTGCCCGGCGGCCAGCGCGGTTCCTCTACCGCTGGTATCGTCGGGGCCGAGAATGCGAAGGCGGTCGACGCCCGTTGCCGATCGCAATTTGCCGAGCGGGTTGAGCCCGCCGCCGCTGCCGCGCAGCGAATTGAGCGAGGCGGCGAGCTGCACCGCCTGAATCGTCGACAGGTTGCCGATCGAGCTGCCGAAGAGGATGCGCGAGACGATCTCGTCCTGCGGCAGGCCGGGCACGCTCGAAAAAGCGATCTGCGGATCGTAGGCCCGGCCCGTAATGTTCACGTTGACCGTAACTTCCTCGATGTCCTCGGTCGCGGTCAGGCGGATGACCGGATCGATCGAGGTTCCGCCGGTGAAATCGACCCGCCCGTCGCGAAGTTCGAACGAGCGACCCGCAAAGCCGAGCGTGCCGCGAACCAGTTCCACGTCGCCCGAAATGCGCGGCGCGGTGCTGGTCCCGCCGAGGCGCATATCGGCGCTCCATTCGGATTCGAGCCCCATCCCGGAGACGTAGAGACGTTCGGGCGCGGTCAACGCGATATCGAGCCGCAACTGGTCGAACAGGCCGGGCTGAGGCTGCGCGGGCTCGTCGCCGGTGATCCGCCTGGGTCCGCGCGGCGGCTTGAAGCGTACCCCGGTCAGCTCGGGCACCTGCGCGGAGCCTTGGCGGATGATCTCGTAGCGGGTTTCGGGCAGCGTGATGCGACCGGAAATCAGCGCGGTTTGCCCGGCCGCCTTGGCGAGCCGCAGATTGCCGGTCGCGGTCGCCGACAGCGCGTCGCTGCGCGCGAGCCGCGCGTCGTCCAGCGTCACTTCGACATTCATGGGATAGCCGCTCGCTTCGGCAAGGCTGACGAAGCCTTCGGCGCTGACCTTACCGTCTCCGGCGGTGGCGGTCAGCCGCTCGATCTCCAAGCGGTCGCCGCTGAAACGCCCCGCGATAGCCATGTTGGACAGGCGCGTTCCGTAGGTCTGGTTCTCGTACACGAGGTTGTTCGCACGGACGATCCCAGCCAGATGCGGGCGCTGCACCCGGCCCGAGAAGTCGGCGGCCACGCCGATCGGACCCGAAAGACGCTGGTCGGGCTGACCGGCAAAGGAGAACAGCGTGTCGGCCGGGCCGTTGTAGCGAATACCGCCACCAAGCGGGGCGGAGAGCAACCGCGTAGTCCAGCTGCCCGAACCCGGCGGAAGCGGGTTGAGCGAGGCGTTCATGCGTCCGATCACAGTGCCGCGGCGGCGCATGACTGCGCGCGCCTCGCCGCCATCGGGCAGCAGCTTGCCTACGAAATTTACGTCGACCGGCTGGCTCACCGAAACAGCCGTGGTGCGGCTGAAATTGGCGATCTGAAGCCGCGCATCGGCGCGCGGGAAGGCGGCGGAGTTCGCTTGGCTGAAATCGAGGCTGCCGGTCGCGCGGCCGTTCACGCCGAGGCCCGGTACGAACGCGTCAATCATCGCGATGTCGAGCGAATCGAGGCGGCTCTGGACCTTGATTCCCTCGCCGTAGCTTCCCGCCAGCCGGATATTGCCCCGGCTGAAATCGATCCGCGTGGGCAGCAGCTCGTATTCGCCCGCGCGCGGAATGATCCGAGCCGGGCTGGTGGTCGCGAAATCGATCCCGCGAACCCGGCCCTTAAGCGCGGCGCGCCACAGTTCGGGCTCGAGCTCGGCATTGGCGGCGATCCGGAACGGGACACCGCTGATGCCCTCGGCCAGAACCCGCGCCGTCCCGCGCCCGCCGCGATAGTCGATCTTCGCGCGCGCGGCGTTGAGGCTGAGGCTGCCGAAAGACGTCTGCGCCAGCTGCGCGTCGGCGACGACGTAGGGCTGGTCGTAGAGGATCACGCGCGCGTCGACGATCGCCGATCCGATCGCGAGGTTTGCCGGCCCGGGGAGCACGGTGTCGCGCGCGCGCAAATTCACGAGCGCCTGCTGATACTGAGCCGAGGCGTCCAGCCTTACGATGCCCGCCAGGCCGCGCCCGTTCGCGTCGAGCCGCCCGGCGAACGGGCCTGCCGCGGTCTGGCGCAGCGATCCCGAGAAATCGATTCCCGCAAGATTGGCGCTGTTGATGTCGAGCGTCAGCTGGTTTCCGGTCCCGAGCACGACGTCGGCAGTGAGCGGGCCGTAATCCGTGTTGGCCACCGCATCGAGCCGGTACCCGTTCCGCGCCCCGGTGATGTTCGCGCGCAGGTTGGCGAGGCCGATGCCGAGGTCGGGCCGCTCGGCGGTGACGACGGCTTGCGGGTTCGTCAGCGTGCCCGCGACGCGTACACCGACCCGGCCATAGGCATCGGTCACCCCGTCGGCGTTAAGCGCCAGCCGCCCGTCGGGCGCGTAGAAACCGCTGCCCCCGGTGATCCGCGCCGCCGGCGCGCGCAGCGACAGGTTGGAAAAGCGGACGATCCCGTCGGAACCGTACCTTACGTCGCTCCCGGCAACGAGATTGCCGCCGAGGAAGTCCCGAACACCTTCGTTGAACAGGCTGGTCGAGCGCGCCCTGACCCGGCCTGCGAGCGCGAAACCGCTGCCTTCCGATTGCAGGTCGACATCGGTTTCGATGTTGAAGATGCCGACGCTTTCGATCCGGTAGTCGTCGATCCTGCCGTCGATGGCGCCAGTGTAGAGCCCGGTAGACGTGTCGGCGAGCAGGACCAGCCCGGCGTCGATCCGGTCTGAACGGATGCGCATATTGTCCGACAGGATCCGCGGCCCGTCGATCGCGAGATCGCCGGCCAGCCGGACGTTGCGCAGCGAGCCGCCCGCCACCGTATCGAGACCCGTGATGCGCGAAACGCTGGCTTCGATCGGGATCGTGATCCGCTCGGCATCAACCGTCGCTTCCCCGCTCGCGCGCAGGTTATCCAGCCCCATGTCGTTCATCACCAGGCGATTGGCGTTGACCAGATATTCGACTCGCGGAGTGGCAAATTTGCCGTCGAGGGTCAGCAGCGCACGCAGCCCGCTGCCGCGCAGGTTCTCCGCCATCGCCGACGGCTTCAGGAGCACGAAGGCGAGCTTGAGATCTTCGAAACTGTTGTCCGACAGATCGACCAGCCCGTTGGCGTTGAGCGTGAATGCATCGCTGCCGAGATTACCCGCGAGCGTCGCGCGGCGTTCCTCGAGTGCGGCGGACATGTCGATATTCATAACCGGACCGAGCAGCGCCGCCGTCGGCCCTTCGAACAGCCGTGCAATGCGCGTGGGTCCGCTCACCTCGAACGTGCCGTTGCGAGCGGCAAGCTGCAGCCGGGCGAATTCGCTGCCCGCGAGATTCGCGTCCAGCTGACCATTCCAGGCTTCCCAGCTGCCTTCCCCGCCGACGCGAACGCGGAGCGGCTCGGTCAGGCCGGCCAGCGCGGCGATAACCCCGTTGCCGGGTGCATTCAGCTCGAGGTCGAGATCTAGCTTGTTGTCTTCGGGCACTGCGTCGAGCAACAGCGCGATCCGGTCGCCGCCTGCGCGGTTCTCGTCCGAGATCGTCGCCGCATCGAAGCTGGCCTGCGCGCGACCGTCGGCGATGTTCGCCCTGCCGGAGAGCGATGCCACGCGCAACTCGCCGCTGACTGGCGCTTCGGCGACGAACCGGTCGATGCGGAATTCTTCGATGTCGATGTCGTAATCGGGCAGCAGCGGATCGTCCGATGGCGGCGTCTCGGCGAATTCGGGCAAACGCTGCAGCGTCACGAGCCGCGAAGTCAGCGAACGGATATCGATATGCGAATTGATGAAAGCGAAGGGACGCCAGTCCATCCGCATTTCAGGCGAGGTCAGGAAACTTCCCTGCGGATCCGACACCGAAACATCGTGCAGCACCATCTCGCCGTAGATCGAGCCTTCGATCCGCCCGACGTCGATCTCCATCCCGTTCTCGAATTCGAGCGCGGCGATCTGGTCCGCGATGAACCTTTTTCCGGGACCCGTATTCAGGCCCAACAGCAGCGCAGCGACCAGCAGCACGAGACCGCCGAGAACGATCGCGCTCCATTTCGCTATGGTGCGGGCGCGGCTGCGGCGCGGTGCGTCGAGATTCGTTTCGCCGGCCATCAGAACGCCTGCCCGATCGAAACATAGACCGCGAACTTGCTTTCGCCGGGCCTGCGACCGAGCGGCATGGCGACATCGAGCCGCAGCGGGCCGAAATTGGTGTAATATCGCCCGCCTATGCCGGCCCCGAAGCGCAAATCGCTGAAATCGGGGACGGTGCCTTCATAGACCTGGCCGGCGTCGACGAAGCCGACGACGCCGAAATTGCCGAACCGGTAGCGCACCTCGGCGGCAGCTTCGTTGAGACTGCGTCCGCCCAGCGGCCGATAGATCAAATCCGCTTCGGCATCGGGATCGTCCGGATCGGGCTCGAAATCGGGATCGGGATACACCACGCGCGGGCCCAGCTGCTGGTAGCCGAAACCGCGCACCGATCCGCCGCCACCGGCATAGAAGCGGCGCGACGGCGCGAGATCGAAGCGTTCGATGCCCTGGATCGTGCCGACCCGGACGCGGCCCGCCAGCGTGATCGCGTCGGTCGGCGAATAATAGGCCGATCCGTCCATCCGCGCGCGGACATAGGGCGTAAAGCCGTCCTGCAGCGAGCCTTCTGGCTCGACCAGCGCGGTTACGCGAAAACCTTCGCGCGCATCGAGCAGGCTGTCGGTGCGATCGACCCCGACCTGCCCGATCAGCCCGCCGATGAAGAAGGTCCGCCGGTCGAGTTCGCCGAGTGCGAGATCGAAATCCTGCTCGTTGGTGCCGATCAGCTGCACACCGTAGGCATAGGTGAAGGGCTTCTGCCAGATGTTGGTCGAATCGTAACTGACCAGCGCGGACAGGCGGCCGGTGAACGCCTCATACGCATCGTAGTCAGCGCGCAGCGCTTCCGCGGCCAGCTGGAAGGTGCGGTCGCGCCGACCGGCGTTGGAGCGGCGGAAGGTGAGGCCCGCGCCCTGTTCCTGCGTCCCGGCGACGGCGCGCGCTATCAGCGCCCCCTCGGGCGGAAACAGGTTGCGATGCGTCCAGCTTCCTTCGATGCGGAAACCCTGCCCGGTGCCGAAGCCCGCGCTTCCCGCCAGCGTCCGCGGCGGACCGGCATCCTGTTCGACGAGGATGGTTGCGTATTCGGTCCCGTCGCCCGCGGGTTCCCCGCTTTGTTCGGGCAGGACCGACACCGTGTTGAACAGCCCGGTGGCGACCAGCGCTTGGCGCAGATCGTCGACCATGCGGCTGTCGTAGAGCTCGCCGCGCTCGAAACGGGCCAGAACTTCGGCATGCTCGGCATCAAAGGCGAGATTTCCGGTCGTGCGGATTTCCCCGAAGCGCGAGCGCGGCCCGGTGACTACCGGAAGCGTGTAAAGGCCGTCGCCGGTTTCCTGGTCGAGAAGGATGTCGCGCTGGCCGACCTCGGCGAAGGGATAGCCGGTTTGCGGAAGCGCCACGGCAACCTGCGCCTCGGCCCCCTGCACGCGCGCCGCCACGATCGGCTCGCCGATCCGCAACGCCAGGTTGTCGTGAATGAGGCTTGGCGGCTCGGTCGCGGGCGCATCGATGACGATGTCCGAGAACGTGTAGCGCGGTCCCGGAATCACATCGATGACCGCGGTTAGCGGCTGCCCGTTCGCTTCGCTCGATCGGTCGATGCGCGTGGTCGCGCGCGCTTCGTACCAGCCTTCCGAGGCGAGAATACGCTGCATCAGGGCGCTGTCTTCGGTCAGGCGAGCGGAAACCTGCGCGACATTGGCCGCTTCTCCGTCGCCGTCCTCCAGCGCGGACAAGCCTTCGAACAGGCTGCGAAGACCAGCCTCGGTTTCCCCGTCCGCTTCGGACAAACTGTTGATCTCGACGGAATAGGCGACCTCGACGACCTCCTCGTCGCTTTCGGCCTCGGCGAACTCGACCGGCTCGACCTCGAACTGGTCCAGCGGCGGGAGCGGCGCGGTAAGTTCGGCATCGCGAATCGGCGCGTCGCCGATCTCCTCGACAGGATCGCCATCGGCCAGTGCCGGATCGCCGAGCGGCGGTTCCTGCCCCTCTGCCGGATCGGCATCGGCCTGCTCGGTGGCGATGCGGCGTTCGAATTCCTCGATCGATTCCAGCCCCCTGTCGAGCTCCGGGTCGCTCGACGGATCGAGGTCGGGAACCGTGCTGTCGAATTCCTCGTCGGTGATGACCGGTTCAATCACGGGCAAATCAGCATCGGGGGGCGGTGCCGGAATGGCCATGTCCGCGCTTTCCTCGTCAGAGGCGGCGGTTTCCTGAGCCATCACAGGAAATGCGCCGAGAGCGAGAAGAATCACGACTGGCGACGTCGCCCAATGCGATTTCGCGGCACAAATCGCTCGCCGTGAGGTTGAAGTACGAAATGCAGAATTTACCATCATAGAAAGCGACCCAATCGTGGACCACGAAATACCGGCCGGGCCATCACCGCCTGATCAGCAAGGGCCCGATGAAGCCGGTAAATCCGCCCACAGCGTCGATTTATCCCCTAAAGACGCGCCCGGCGCAACTGCAAAGAGCCCTTGGCGCATGCCAAAAGCAGCGTGGAAACAAATTCTTAAACGGGTCTGGACGATGTGGGGCTTCCACAATCTGTCGCTTTTGGGCGCCGGTGTGGCATTTTTCACATTTCTGGCGCTCACTCCGCTGATCGCAGCGACGGTCATGGTCTACGGGCTCGTCGGAGATGTCGAAACCGTCCAGAGCCAGATGCGGTCGATCATCCAGGTCGTCCCGCGCGAAGCCGCCATTGTGATCGAGGACCAATTGCTAGGTGTCGTCACGGCCAATACCGGAGTCACGGGGTTGGCGCTGGCTATAGCGCTGGCTTTCGCAATTTACGGAGGAATGCGCGCCGCCAACGGTCTGATCGGCGCGCTCAACATTATCAATGAGGAGCACGAAACGCGCGGGATCATTTCGCTTACCGCGCGTGCGGCGGCGCTGACGCTCGCCGCAGTCTTTGTTGCTCTGACCGGCCTCATCAGCGCCGGTCTGTTTGCATGGCTACAAACACAGGCAAGCGGGATGCTCGGGCCATCTGCCGAATTCGCGGTCAAGATCATGACGTGGACAGTGTCGGTCTTGCTAGGGAGTACCGGATTCGCGCTGATCATGCGTTACGGCCCCGATCGGGCACCCGCGAAATGGCGATGGCTGGCTCCCGGCGCGCTGCTGGCCACGCTGCTCTGGATAGCAGTCTCTTTCGGGTTCTCGTTCTATGTTGCCTATATCAGCGATTATAATGCGACTTATGGTTCGTTGTCGGCGGTGGTCGTGTTTCTCATGTGGCTGTTCCTTTCGGCCTACGGCGTATTGGCCGGCGCGCTATTCAATGTCGAAATTGAGCGTCAGACCACTGTCGATACCACAACGGGTGCCGCACGGCCGATCGGGCAACGAGGTGCGGTTCTCGCCGATCTCGCCGAGGGAGGCCTCTCGATCAGCCAGTGGATGGAAAAAGCTGAGCGCCGCGCAGTTCGACGTCATTTGCGAGCGAGCAAGTTTAAGGCTCTTGTTAAGCCCTAAGTCATCGGTAGTCGAAGTAAATTCAATTTCTGTGACGTTTGTATGAGCGAAGAGTAGCCGGAAAGTAGCGAGCCTACTGCCTCAATATAAAGGAGGAATGCGGCAACGTTATTATTAATGATGGCAATAAAGTCTGCTGTTGGGCCGGTAGCGGACTGTCGGCTTCAGACGCGATTGTAGCCAAAGCCGACCTTCACCTGGCTCACGGGTATGATCAGAGCGAATGCGGTTCACCGATTATGACCTACCTCCATGGTCTCGGGACCC
>Ga0208934_1000051_pt1 | contig 125372 bp, 134 predicted proteins | sample MalvirDeepMed_s2_FD_184243 | JGI IMG/M metagenome (GOLD analysis project Ga0208934, IMG submission 184243) | Marine viral communities from the Global Malaspina Expedition - Malaspina viral metaG DeepMed_s2 (SPAdes) (version 2) | ecosystem: Environmental > Aquatic > Marine > Oceanic | place... | reverse complement strand
ATAACGACGGCGGTTGGGCGCGCCTACCGCGTCACGGCCAGCACCCGCGCGCCCTCTTCGCCCAGCCACCGCGCTTCGACTCCGAATACCGCGCGCAGGTTCTCGGTCGAGAGCGCCTCGGCAGGCGGGCCGTCGGCGTGTAGCTCGCCATCCTTCAACAACAGCACCCGGTCCGCGATTTTGTGCGCAAGCCCGAGATCGTGGGCCACCGCGACCACCCCCTTGCCCTCGTCAGCCTGAGTGCGAAGATGCCGGGCGAGCGAGGCCTGAAACGCAAGGTCGAGCGATGCGAACGGCTCGTCCGCGAGGATGAAGCGCGGTTCGCCCGCCAGCACCCGCGCCAGCAGCACCCGCGCCCGCTCGCCACCGGAGAGCGTCGAGACCGGGCGATCCGCGAAATCCTCCAGCCCCATCGCCGCCAGCGCCGCATCGATCGGTTCGCGGCGTGCATCGCCATGCGCCAGCCGACCGAGCGAGACGAGATTGCGGACCGACAAGTCCCAAGCGATCTGCGGCTCCTGCGGCAGGTAGCCGATCGCGCGCGCGCGGGTTCGCGGATGCATGTCGTGCATGCGATCGCCATCGAGCAGCGCCTCGCCATCGGACGGCACCAGCGCCCCGGCCAGCAGCCGCAGCAGGGTCGATTTGCCCGCCCCGTTGGGCCCGCAAATCGCGGTCACCTGCCCCTTGACTATTCGCGTGGATACGCCGTGCAGCCGACCGTCCAGCGCAAGGTCGCGCACGTCGATCGCGGTCTTCTCATGCGTCATGTCAGACCCAACCCGCCGCCACGGCGCAGGCGCAGCAGCAGCCACAGGAAGAACGGCGCACCGATAAGCGACAGCGCAATGCCCAGCCGCAATTCGCTGACCAGCGGCAGCATCCGCAACACGCTGTCCGCCACCAGCACCAACAGCGCGCCGCCAAGCGCGCTCGGCACGATCAGCGAGGACGGGCGGCGGTCGGTCAGCGGGCGGACCAGATGCGGCACCATCAGGCCGACGAAGCCGATGATCCCCGCGACCGCCACACCGCTACCGATGGTCAGGCCCACGCCGAGCACCAGCAGCAGCAACAGCCGTTCCATGTCCACGCCCATCGAACGCGCCGCATCCTCGCCCAGCGTCAGTGCATCGAGCGCGGGTGCGGCGCGCGTCAGGATCGCGATGCCCAGCAGCGTCATCGGCGCGGCCAGTGCGACGTCGGCCCAGCTGCGATCGGTCAGCGCGCCCATCAGCCAGGTCACGATTTCGCTGAGCGCCCAGGGGTTGGGCGCAAGGCTGATCACGAGGCTGGTCAGCGCGCCCGCGAGGCTCGCGATCATCAGCCCCGCGAGCGTGAAGAGCGCGATCCCGCCGCCCCTGCCCGCCAGCAGCGCGAGCAGCGCCATGGCGCCGCCGGCGCCGACCAGCGCGAGCATGGGAAGGAGGAGACCGCTCGCCGTGTAGCCGAAGGAAAAGCTCAGCACCGCGCCAAGCGCCGCTCCGGGCGCGATGCCGAACAGGCCCGGATCGGCGAGCGGATTGCGCAGGTAGCCCTGCATCGCCGCCCCCGCCGCGCCGAGGCCCGCGCCAACGGTCACTGCGAGCAGCGCGCGCGGCAGCCGCAGTTCGGTGACGATGAGCAGCGCGCGTGCTTCGTCGAGTGAAAGGATGGCGGCGCGCCCCGCGACCAGCGACAGCGGGATCGCGACCAGCAGGCACGCGAGCAGGATTGCCGAGGCGCGGCTCATGTCTGCTCATCCCGGATCGCGGCGAGGCGCTCGGCGGCGCGGATCAGGCTCGGCCCGCCGCAGAAATAGAGCTGCGGGGCAAACTCGGCGCGCCGCGTCGTCAACTTGCGCAAGGCGGGGTGGTGGAGCGTGCGCGATTCCTCGTCGCCCGATGGACCTGCGTGCAGCAACAACTCGGGCGGGTCGATCAGCACGGCTTCCAGCGGCAGGCGGTCGCCCTGCCCCAGCCCGCGCGTCGCCGCGGCGGGTTGCAGGCCGACGCGGCGCATCAGATCGACCACCAGCGCCCCCTCGCCCGGCACGATCCCACCGGGCTGCCACAGGATGGCCTGCGGGCCTTTGCTGTCGGTGGGAGGCGCGGCGGCGGCCAGCGCGGTTTCGATCCGTGCGACCAGCGCTTCGCCCGCCTGCGCTTCGCCGACCGCATCGGCCAGCTCGCGCACCTGCGCGAGGTTCTCCTCGACGCTGTTCGACATGCCCAGCACCACCACCGGAATCCCGAGCTGGTCCAGCGCGGCGCGGGTCGCGGGCGGCAGGAAGCTCGACGCGACCGCCATATCCGCATGGGCCGCGAGGATTTCCTCCACCGAGCCACTCGTGGCGGGCCAGCGGCGCGCCTCCTCCACCGGCATCGACCCGGCGGAGGGATCGTGGCTGTAGTGCGAGACCGCGACGAGCTTGTCGGGCGCGACCTCGGCGAGGATCGCATCACTGCACGGGTTGAGGCTGACGATGCGCAGCTCCCCGGTGGCGGGCGGCCCGGCCGGAGCCGAACACGCCGCCGCCGTCGCTGCCGCCGCTAGTGCGAAACCTAGCGCGAGGCCGCGCATCGTCACAGCCCCACCCGGACTCCGGCAAACACCCCGCGCGGCGTCTGGTTGTACCCGGCGGCGGTCTGGTAATCCTCGTCGAAGACATTCTCGACCCGGCCGAAGAGCTCGACCGGGCGCTCGCCCGCAACCAGGCCCAGCGGCACCGCGACCCGCAGGTCGAGCACGGTGTATCCATCCAGCCGTCTCACGTTTGCCGCATCGTCGAAGGCCCGGCCCACGATCCGCAGGTCGCCGCCGATTACCGGCACTCCGACCGTCTCGGGTGCAAGCGCCCAGTCGACCGACAGAGTGCCCGCGTGCTGCGGACGGCGGGCCAGTTCGTTGCCGAAATTGGCGTTGCCCTCGCTGCGATCCTCGGCCTGCGTATAGGCATAGGCCGCACGCAGCATCAGGCCGTCGAACGGCGATGCGCCCGCTTCCACCTCCATCCCGCGAGCGCGCGCCTGCGCCACGTTATCGTATGTTCCGAAGGGCCGGTTCTCGCAAATGCCGGTGAGCGGCGCCGAGCAGCCGATGAAGCCGATCAGGTTCTCGCTATCACGCTGGAACGCCGTGACGCTGGCATAGACCGGCGAAATCCGCGTGCCGTAGGCGATGCCCAGATCGTAGCTGGTGCTCTCTCCTGGCTGGAGCGTCGCATTGCCGTAATCGGAGAACAGCTGGTAGAGCGACGGAGCCTTGAAGCCCTCGCCCACGCTGGCACGCAGGCGCAGTCCGTCCGCGATTTCATAGGTCAGGTCGCCGCCGAAGCTGGTTGCGCCGCCGAAGTCCTCATGCTCGTCCTGCCGCACGCCGACATGGCCCGAGAGCCCGCGAAACTCGATACCGAGCTGCGCATAGGCACCGAAAATGCCGGTCTGCTCGCCGGTCGCCGCCCCGTAGGAAACGCTCTCGTATTGCGACCACAGGTTCTCCGCCCCGAAATTGACGATCAGCGGCCCGATCGGGCGCCATTCGCCGCGCAGTTCGACGCGTTCGGATTCGCCATCGCTTTCGAAGGTCGGCGCAGCGCCCGCACTCGGCAGGTTGTCGCGCTGCGTGTCCGAAAAGCTGTAGGCACCGCGCAAGTAGAGCGGCCCGCTATCGTAGATCGCGCCGATGCTGCCCGACTGCTGGCGCGATTCCTGCACCTCGAAGGTGTCGGCCAGCGCGTAGGTGGGCGCAGGAAAGCCGTCGACCTCCAGCGTGCCCTCGGCATAGCGGAAGGTGCCGAACAGTTCGAACTGGCGCGAGATGTAGGCACGCGCGCGCAGGTTGCCCGCGAATTGTTCGTACCCGTCGGCCTCGGTCCCGTTCGCAGCAGCGGAGAAACCATTGGTGGTGAGGTAATTCACCGATCCGCCAATGAAGCCGATATCGCCCGCGACACCGCCCTCGGCGCCCGAGGAAACGGTATTGCGCGACCCTGCCTCGACCGACCCGGCAAGGCCGGTGCGTTCGATCGTGGAGGCGACCAGCACGCCTGCGAGGGCATCCGCCCCCCAGACGACCGAGTTGGAGCCGCGCAGCAGCTCGACCTTCGCGAGGTTTCTGGCCGAGAGCGTGCCGAAATCGAATGCGGTCGACGGGGCGGCCGTATCGGCGACGCGCACCCCGTCGATCAGCACGAGCAGCTGGTCGCTGGCCGCGCCGCGCACCGAAACCCCGGTGGTCGCGCCGAGCCCGCCATTGCGGTTGATGGTGACGCCGGGCACCCGCTGGAGAACGCGCGTGAGGTCGGGCCCCTGGATGTCGGCGATTTCCTCGTAACCGATCACCGTTACCGGCTGGCCGGAATCCTCGACCTCGCTGGGGTTGCCGGTGACCGTGACCGTAATCGATTCTTCGGGCGTCTCGTAGGCATCCGAAGCCAGCACGAGCGGTTCGTCGGCAGGGGGCGCCGCATCCTGCGCAAAGGCAGGCGCCGTCAGACCCAGGATCGAGCCGCTCAGAAACAGAAATGTACGCATAATTCCTCCATCACAAGCATCACTGTCGCTCATGACGGAAGGCGTGGAATGACCCCGCGCCTTTCCTCCGCTGCTCCGGTGCACCCCGCCCGTGGCTCGAACGACGCATCGCGGGCAGGTCTCCTGGCTCCCGGATCGCTGGTCGCTCCCGCCTTCCCGCCAGCCCCGTAAAGGGCGCAGCAGTGGCCTGGTTGGGGCAACCTCCCCGGTCACAGTTGCGGGGGCAGCCGAGGCATTGGACCTCGTTCCCTCTTAGGCGAACGGCCACTGCTGACCGGTCGCACCTGCGATACCTGGCCGCCCTTAGAGGCTTGGTCGCGGGCGCGCAACATTGCGGAGAGATAGGCAGGCTGGCGTTAACCCTGGCTCTTAACGCTTCGCACCGGGGTGTCCCGTTAGAATACGGTGCGCCCGGCCGACCGCGCATCGCGAAACCTTAACGCCTAGGCTGGGAGCGCCCCCCGCTCCGCCCCAAGTCAGGACCCGCTTGCCCCACCTCCGCCGCCCGAAACTACAGACGAAACGCCCCGTGCCCGCCCGCAAGGCCTGGCGCGGCGTGGCCGTGCTGCTGGCTGCGGTAGCCATTCCGGGAATGGCGGCGCAGGCGGAGTGGCGCCTGCCCGAAATGGCCCCGCAGGCGAGCGAGATCGTGGCCGACAGCCTGATCGAACCGCTGCCCTTCGAACAGCCGGGCGCGAGTTTCCCCGGATCGGCCCTCTATTTCCTCGCCGATCCGCCCGCCGCCGCCAGCACCGCAAATGTCACCGTAGAGCCCGGCAAGGGGATCAACCCGATCGAGGCATGGAACGGCGACCCCGACGCGGCGATCGCGATCCAGTCGGCAGGCCCAGCCGCGCGCGGCTTCGTGAGCCGGGGTACGGGCATCGACAAGGCGCGCGCGCTCGATTGCCTCGCCAAGGCCGTCTATTACGAAGCGGCGAGCGAGAGCGAAGGCGGGCAGCGCGCGGTGGCGCAGGTCGTGCTCAACCGCGTGGCGCACCCAGCCTATCCCAAGACGGTATGCGGCGTGGTCTATCAGGGATCGCAGCGACGCACCGGCTGCCAGTTCAGCTTCACCTGCGACGGGTCGCTGGCGCGCAAGCCCTCGGCAACCTACTGGGCGCGGGCGCTCGCGGTGTCGCGGCGCGCGCTGTCAGGCCAGGTCTACGCGCCGGTCGGGCTCGCGACCCATTATCACACCACCTGGGTCAACCCGTACTGGGCCCCCAGCCTCGCCCATATCGGCACCATCGGCGCGCATCGCTTCTATCGCTGGCCCGGCGCGGCGAGCCGCCCCGACGCGTTCAGCGATTTCTACAGCGGAGGCGAGCCTTCGCCCGCGCCCGCCCGGGCTGCACAGGCAAGCGAGCCCGCCCCTGATCCGGTCGCCATCGCGCGCGAATACGAGGCGGGGACCATGACAGCCGCCACGCCCGCCGCCGATACCGAACGCGCCCGGTCGGAGCAGGGCACCGCACCCGCGCAGCCGCAGTCTCCCAGGCAGCAAAGCCAGCCCCCGCGCGAGGGACCGGGCAGCGTCCGGCCCGAATATTCCAATAGCGGGCAGTGGATCGCCCAGCCCAACTGAGCCGTCGTCGAGGAGGCCACTTTCCCGGCAGGTCTCCGGATAGCGACGCCGTGGTTAATTGGCGGAAACCCTGATTATCCGCGAAAGATTCACGCGCAGCACGCTATTGCCGTCAGCATTGATCCCATCCCCCAACGCAGGATCCCCATACGCATGCATCGTGGCCTTGCCCCCAGCCGCCCCACCTATCGCCTCTCGCAGGGCGGCCCCCTGCCCGTCCGTATCCCCGAACCGGCCAACGACAACCTCGCCCCCGGGCGCGAGCCGCAGAGCGAAGAGGAAATCCACGCCGCGCTGACCCATTTCGCGCAGCATCATCTGAATGCCGCGCGCGACGCGCATGCGCGGGCCCGCGCCGCACTGGAAACGGGCGATCAGGCGGGCTTCGATTTCTGGGCCAATGTCTGCCGCGCGCTCGACCGGAGGCTGGCAGGAACGCTCTGCGCTGGATGGGGGAGCGCCGTCTGAGAGGCGGATCGCCCGAACATTTTCCAGCAGGGCGCGGATTTCCGGGCACCGGCGTGGTAACGCGCGCGTTAAGCATTTCGTGACGGTTAATGCGTACTCCGGTCGTCACGATGATGCCGTATAAGATCCGGGTAGCCTTTGCGAAATGGCAGCGTCTGCTTTCGGGCGACGAAATGAGCGAACGCGCCAGGCGCACGCTCGTATCGAGCCTCTATACCCAGCCTCTCAGCCTCGCAGTGGGTGCCGCCATCGGCATCGTGACGGCCGTCGTGACCGCGTTCTTCGTGCCCACCACGCCAGTCATCGTCGCGGTGGTCGCCATGACGGTCATCGTGATCGCGCGGGTGCTTGCCTCCTATGCGCTGGCAACGACGACCAGAGCGTCTACCCGCATGCTCGAATTGACCTTCGAGATCGGTGCCTTCAGCCATGCCCTGCTGTTCGGCCTGCTGGGCGCCATGACGATCTATTACGGCGCGCCGGTCGAGGTGGAAGTGATGATGGTCTCGTGCGCGCTGTGCTATGGCATGGGCATCGCCTCGCGCAACGCCGGTCGGCCGATGATCGCGCTCGGCCAGATGCTGCTCAGCTTCATCCCGGTCATCATCGCCTGCCTGCTCGACGGGTCGATCGCGCTGCTGATGCTCGGATTCTCGATCCTGATCGCGATCCCGTCGACCGCCAGCGTCACTTTGAACGTGCAGCGCGTGCTGCACAATTCGATCGCGTCCGCCCAGACGAGCGAGCGGCTGGCCCGCAAGATGGAGGTCCTCGCGCATACCGACATCGTCACCGGCCTGAGCAATCGCGCCGGGTTCAACGATCTGCTGGTGAGCCACCTGATGCAGATCGACCCGCAACAACCGCTGGCGCTGTTCTGGCTCGATCTCGACCGCTTCAAGGAGGTCAACGACCTGCTCGGCCATCAGATCGGCGACCGCGTGCTGTCCGAAGTGGCCCGCCGCCTGCGCGACAGCCTGCCCGAGGGTGCGGGGATAGCGCGCTTCGGCGGTGACGAGTTCGTGTTCTTCTGCAACGTCCACCATCGCAGCCAGTGCGAAGCGCTGGCTAGACGCATCCTCGAACAGATCATGCGGCCGATGCATTTCGACAAGGAGCGGATGGAGCTCAGCGGTTCGATGGGCATCGCGCTGATGCCCGACGACGGGACCGATGCCGATCGCCTGATGCAGGCCGCCGATCTCGCGCTGTATCACGCCAAGCTCGGCGCGCGCGGAGGCCATCGCTTCTTCGACCCGTCGATGACCCGCGAACTCGCCAGCCGCCGCGAGATCGAGGCCGAGCTGCGACAGGCGATCAAGCGCGACGAATTGTCGCTGTTCTACCAGCCGATCGTCGATCTCGAAACCGGTCGCATCCGCTGTTTCGAGGCGCTGCTGCGCTGGTTCCACCCGATCAAGGGGGAGTTGCGCCCGGCAGAGTTTATTCCGGTGGCCGAGGAAACCGGCGTGATCGTGACGCTGGGCAACTGGATCACCCGTCAGGCGGCCCTTGCCTGCGCGCAGTGGCCCGAGGACATAAGCGTCGCGGTCAACCTTTCGCCGCTGCAGATCAAGGCCCCGGGTGCGGTGCTGGCGATCGAACAGGCCCTGCGCGAGGCGAAGCTCGACCCTTCGCGGCTGGAGCTGGAAGTAACCGAAAGCCTGTTCATCGAAGACAGCGTACAGACGGCCGCCTTCATCGAGGAACTGGCCGCCAAGGGCGTGCGCTTCGCACTCGACGATTTCGGCACCGGCTATTCCTCGCTGTCGTACATCCACAAATTCCCGTTCTCCAAGATCAAGGTCGATCGCTGCTTCGTTTCCGGAGAGGACGCGGGCCCGCGTGCGCATGCCATCATCCGGGCGGTCGCCGCGATGGGGCGTGGGCTGGAGATGGAGATCGTGGCCGAGGGCCTCGAGGAACAATGCCAGGTCGAAACCGTCCGCGAAGCCGGCTGCACGCTTGGCCAGGGCTATTTCTTCAGCCGCGCGGTGCCCGATTATCTCGCTGCGATGCTGCTGGCGCAGGACCGCGATGGCGACGGACTGCGCGCTGCGTGAGACGAGAAATGCGGTTGAGAAGCATTATCGCAAAAGCCTGACTTCTGCGTTCTTTTGCCGGTTGCAATCCCCCCATACCGGGCCTAGGTCCACCGCCAGAAAGCGGCCTTTTGCGCGTAATCCCTCGGGGACGCCGATGGAGCGCATAGGGCCCGCGATACGTTACTGGACTCCCTGGCGTCCCCGGCAACCCAAGGACTGATACCCCCCATGGCCAATTCCGCAGGACGCAAGAAAATCGCCCTCATCGGCTCCGGCATGATCGGAGGCACCCTCGCCCATCTCGCGGCGAAGAAGGAAATGGGCGACATCGTCCTGTTCGACATTGCCGAGGGCATGCCGCAGGGCAAGGCGCTGGACCTGTCGCAGTGCGGCCCGGTCGAAGGCTTCGATGCCAAGATCACGGGCACCAACGACTATGCCGACATTGCCGGTGCGGACGTCATCATCGTCACTGCCGGCGTGCCGCGTAAGCCCGGCATGAGCCGCGACGACCTGCTCGGCATCAACCTCAAGGTGATGAAGGCGGTCGGCGAAGGCATCAAGAACAACGCACCCGACGCGTTCGTGATCTGCATTACCAACCCGCTCGACGCGATGGTCTGGGCGCTGCGCGAATTTTCCGGCCTGCCGCACAACAAGGTGGTCGGCATGGCGGGCGTGCTCGACAGCGCGCGCTTCGCGACCTTCCTCGCGTGGGAATTCGACGTGTCGGTGAAGGACGTGAACGCCTTCGTGCTCGGCGGCCACGGCGACACGATGGTGCCCGTCACCAGCTACACCACGATCAACGGCATCCCGGTCAACGACTTCGCCAAGATCAAGGGCGTCGATCAGAGCCGCATCGACGAAATCGTCGACCGCACCCGCAAGGGCGGCGGCGAGATCGTCGGTCTGCTCGGCAACGGCTCCGCCTACTACGCCCCCGCCACCAGCGCGATCAGCATGGCCGAGGCGTATCTGGGCGACCAGAAGCGCATCCTGCCCTGCGCCAGCTATGTCGAAGGCAAGTACGGCCTCGACGGTCTTTACGTGGGCGTCCCCACCGTGATCGGTGCGGGCGGCACCGAGGACGTGATCGAGATCGAGCTGTCGGACGAAGAAAAGTCCAACCTCAAGGTCAGCACCGACGCGGTCGAAGAGCTGCTCGAAGCCTGCAAGGGGCTGGATAGCAGCCTTGCTTAGGTTTGGCTCTCTCCTGCCAATTGCCCTTGCAGTGCCGTTGGTGACTGCACGCAGCGCCGCTTCCGAACCAAGTCAGGAAGACCTTGCGGCTGCGGCGGCGGCCGACGCGGGAGCGTTCGAAGCATTTGACGAGGCTTGCCTTGGGGAAGGCGACCTGAGCGCGAGCCTTCCCAAAGCCAAGGAAAATGGGTGGGTCGAATTCACCCCTCCCGCCGAGAGCATGATGGGTAAGCACCGAGAGATGCTCCGTGATGGCCCTGCTTTCGACCGGCCCGAGACCGCATTCCTGCGAAAGAACTCCAATCGAGCCGAGATAGCGATGTGGGAGACGACGACCCTGTCGGGCTCGGATTACATCTTCGAGTGCGAGGTTGTTGAGGCAGACGCGGCGGAACTTGATCTCGCGGCCCTGGAAGCTTGGGCTGAGGTGCCGATAAAAGAACGCCAGATAGATGATAGCCCGGTATATTATGACTTGGAGGGTGGTCGTTTCTCCGACGGTCTCGGCGGCAACGCCACCGCCTATTTTTCCGCAAATACTTCAGAATACCAGACACTTCGCGGCTTGATTGTATCGACCAATCGCAGCAGCTTTTCAGAAGAAGAGGTAAACTGATGTCCAGCCTCGCAACCAAAGACACCAAGGTCGTCACCCAACAATGAACGCCCCCACAAAATTTCTTATTCTCGCACCGCTCGTTGCTCTCGCCGCAGCGCCCGCTGCCGCAGCGGAGGACGAAGTCGCCACCCCCGCGCAGATCGCCGAGGCGATCGATGCGTGCGAGGCTGTCACCAGCACCGACAAGGTCGAGTTCCGCCGCCTCGAAAGCCTCGGCTTTCCGACCGCGGAAAAGCGCGGCGCCAACCGCGGGCGCAACAAGGTGATCGGCGCACACCAGAAGCCGGGCAACCCGGTGCTGGTGGTGATCGCGGACGAGCAGGTCGAGAACAAGACCTGCCTTGTGCGCGTGAAGCTGGCGCAGACGACCGACTATGCGCCGACGCTGCAGGGCCTGTCGGAAATCATCGGCATGCCCGTCCGCGCCGAAGCAAACAGCTATTTCTGGACCCTCGAAGGGCACGAAATGCGCGTCGATCCGGCGGGCGACGCCAAGGAACCCGTGGCGCGATTCGAGATTTCCGCCACCCAGACACCCGCAACCCCCGCCGACCAGCAGGAGACGGCCGAATGAGCATCCTCGTAGACAAGAACACCAAGGTCATCACGCAAGGGATGACCGGCGAAACCGGCACCTTCCACACGCAGCAGGCGCTCGATTACGGGACGCAGATGGTCGGCGGTGTCACGCCCGGCAAAGGCGGCACCACGCACCTCGGCCTGCCCAACTTCAACACGGTGAAGGAAGCCGTCGCCGAAACCGGCGCGACCGCCAGCGTGATCTACGTGCCGCCGCCCTTCGCCGCAGACGCGATCTGCGAAGCGATCGATGCGGGCGTGAAGCTGATCGTGACGATCACCGAAGGCATCCCCGTGCTCGACATGGTGCGCGCCAAGGCCGCGCTCGCGGGCAGCAACTCGCGCCTGATCGGCCCGAACTGCCCCGGCGTGCTGACGCCCGGAGAGTGTAAGATCGGCATCATGCCGGGTTCGATCTTCAAGAAGGGCAGCGTGGGCGTGGTCTCGCGCTCGGGCACGCTGACCTATGAAGCGGTGCACCAGACGACCAATGCGGGCCTCGGCCAGACGACGGCTGTCGGCATCGGCGGCGATCCCGTAAACGGCACCAACTTCATCGACGTGCTCGACCTGTTCCTCGACGATCCGGAAACCGAGAGCATGATCATGATCGGCGAAATCGGCGGCAGCGCCGAAGAAGAAGCCGCGCAGTTCCTCGCCGACCAGAAGGCAAAGGGCCGCTGGAAGCCGACCGTCGGCTTCATCGCGGGCCGCACGGCGCCTCCGGGCCGCCGCATGGGCCACGCAGGCGCGATCGTCTCGGGCGGCCAGGGCGGCGCGGACGACAAGATCGCGGCGATGGAAGCTGCCGGCATTCGCGTGGCGCAAAGCCCAAGCGAACTGGGCACGACTTTGGCCGCGCTGCTGAAGGAAGACGCCTGACGCCAGCGTGTGAACCCCAGCTGAAAGCTGGGGCTCACACCGCGAGGAGGAACGCTTGAGGGAGGGCTTCGTCTATATCCTGACGAACCGGAAAAACGGAGTTCTCTACATCGGGTCGACGAATGATCTTGCGAGACGCCTCGAACAGCATCGGGCTGGAAGCGTGCCCGGCTTTGCAAAGAAATACCAATGTCGGCGCCTCCCATGGTTCGAACGGTTCGATAATATCCACGATGCCCGCGTCGTGGAGCGGCGGATGAAGGCTTGGAAACGCGACTGGAAGATCGAGCTGATCGAGAAGACCAACCCGGGGTGGTCGGATTTGAGCGATCGCTTGGTCTAGGACGTACTTGACGGAAGGAGGTCCCAGCGTTCGCTGGGACTCAGAAGTGACAAAGAATGGGTAACGAAAACCAGTCATTCCTGCCGGAGCTCGGCGATCAGGACGGTGCGCAGCCAGGGCCCAGTTGGGCCAACCCGCGCTGGCCGTTGACCGATTCGGCGAGCGAGACCGACCTTACGCAGGCACTCGACCCGACCGCGATGAAACTCGCGGTCAAGCAGGCGGCGCAGAAGGCGGGCAAGCCGACCGACGAGGCGAGCATTACGCAGGCCGCCGAAGACGCGATCCGCGCCATGCTGCTGATCCGCACCTTCCGCGTGCGCGGGCACCTTGCCTCCGATCTCGATCCGCTGGGTCTGTCCAAGCGCGATTTGCCCGACGATCTGAAGCTGGAGTGGCACTTCCCCGAAGATGCGATGAACCGGCAGATCTATGTCGGTGGCAATCTGGGCCTCGACTGGACCACCCCGCGCGAGCTTTATGCCTGCCTCAAGGCCAATTACTGCGGCAAGGTCGGCCTCGAATACATGCATATCTCCGACGTGGAGGAGCGCCGCTTCCTGCAGGACCGGATCGAAGGCCCCGAGGCCGTCATCCAGTTCACCCCCGAAGGCAAGCGCGCAATCCTTTCCGCGGTGATCCGTGGCGAGGAGTTCGAAAACTTCCTCGGCAAGAAATACGTCGGCACCAAGCGTTTCGGGCTCGACGGCGGCGAAGGGATGATCCCCGCGCTCGAAGCGGTCATCAAGTATGGCGGCCAGATGGGCGTGCGCGAGATCATCTACGGCATGGCCCACCGCGGCCGCCTCAACGTGCTCGCCAATGTGATGGCCAAGCCGTACCGCGTGATCTTCCACGAATTCTCAGGCGGCAGCGCCAATCCGGAAGACGTCGGCGGTTCGGGCGATGTGAAATACCACCTCGGCACCAGCACCGATCGCGAATTCGACGGGATCAAGGTTCACATGAGCCTGGTGCCCAACCCGAGCCACCTCGAAGCGGTCGATCCGGTGGTGCTGGGCAAGGCCCGCGCGCAGCAGGCGTTCCGCGACGATCTGGCGCAGCACGAGCAGGTGCTGCCAGTGCTGATCCACGGCGACGCGGCCTTCGCAGGCCAGGGCATCGTGTGGGAGACGCTCAGCTTCTCCGGCATTCCCGGCTACAACACCGGCGGCGTCATCCACTTCATCATCAACAACCAGATCGGCTTCACCACCAGCCCGAAGTTCGCGCGTTCCTCGCCCTACCCGAGCGATGTGGCGAAGGGTGTGCAGGCGCCGATCCTGCATGTGAACGGCGATGATCCCGAAGCGGTCACCTTCGCCTGCAAGCTGGCGATCGAATACCGTCAGAAATTCCGTCGCGACATCGTGATCGACATGTGGTGCTACCGCCGCTTCGGCCACAACGAGGGCGACGAGCCAAGCTTCACCCAGCCCCAGATGTACGATGCGATCAAGCAGCATCGCAAGATCAGCGTGATCTATTCCGACCGTCTGCTGAGCGATGGCGTGATCGAGGACGGCTTCGTGGAAGAGCAGCGCAAGGACTTTACCGCGCATCTTCAGGAAGAGTTCGAAGCGGGCAAGAACTACAAGGCGAACGAAGCCGACTGGTTCGGCGGTCGCTGGGCGGGCCTCAACAAGCCCGTCGACCCCGAAACCGCGCGTCGCAACGTCGAAACCGCGCTTCCGAAGAAGCTGTTCGAAAGCCTCGGCCGCACGCTGACCACCGTGCCCGACGACGTCAGCATCCACCGCACGCTGGGCCGCGTGCTCGATGCCAAGCGCGAGATGTTCGAGCATGGCGAAGGCTTCGACTGGGCGACCGGCGAAGCGCTGGCCTATGGCAGCCTCGTGACCGAAGGCTACGGCGTGCGCCTGTCCGGCCAGGATTCGGGGCGCGGCACGTTCAGTCAGCGCCACGCGGTGTGGCACGATCAGAAGGAAGAGGGGAAGACCTACATCCCCCTCACCACGCTGCCGCACGGCAAGTTCGAGGTCTACGACAGCCCGCTGTCCGAATACGGCGTGCTCGGCTTCGAATACGGCTTTGCCCTCGCAGACCCCAAAACGCTGGTTCTCTGGGAAGCGCAGTTCGGCGATTTCGCCAATGGCGCGCAGATCATGATCGACCAGTTCATCGCCAGCGGCGAGGTCAAGTGGTTGCGCGCCAACGGGCTCGTAATGCTGCTGCCGCATGGCTACGAAGGCCAGGGGCCGGAGCACAGCTCCGCGCGGCTCGAACGCTTCCTGCAATTGTGCGCGAACGACAATATCCAGGTGTGCAACATCACCATGCCGCACAATTACTTCCACGTGCTGCGGCGGCAGATGCTGCGTCCGTTCCGCAAGCCGCTGATCATCATGACGCCCAAGAGCCTGCTTCGCCACCCGATGGCAAAAAGCGCGGCGAAGGACTTCATGGGCGATAGCCAGTTCAAGCGCATCCTTTCCGATACGAAGGAGATCGCGGACGAGAAGGTAAAGCGCCTCGTCCTGTGTTCGGGCAAGGTCGCTTTCGACCTGATCGAACGCCGCGACGAGGAAGAGCTGGACGATGTCTCGATCGTGCGGATCGAACAGCTCTATCCCTTCCCCGGCGACCCGCTGGCGGATCGCATCGGGCGGATGAAAAATCTCGAAAGCATCGTGTGGTGCCAGGAAGAGCCGCGCAACAATGGCGCATGGTTCTTCGTAAACGAGAGGATCGAAGCCGCGCTCTCCAAAGCCGGCAAGGACGGCATGCGCCCCAGCTATGCAGGCCGCGAAGAAGCCGCATCGCCCGCCACCGGCCTCGCCAAGCGGCACCAGGCGCAACAGGAAGCGCTGGTCACCATCGCGCTGGGCCTCGCCGATGGCGGCGCAGCCAAGCGCGCGCTCAAGAAAACCGAACTCGCCGAAAAGAAGGTCTGACGAAACATGGCTACCGAGATCACAGTCCCCCAACTCGGTGAATCGGTCACCGAAGGCACCATCGCCGAATGGCTCAAGCAACCCGGCGATGCCGTGGCTGTAGACGAACCGATCGTCAGCCTCGAAACCGACAAGGTCGCGGTTGAGGTGCCCTCTCCCGTCGCAGGCGTGATTGAGGAACTGCGCGCCGAAGTGGGCGACACGGTGGAAGTGGGCGCAGTGCTCGCCACCGTCTCCGAAGGCGGTGCCCCTGCCGCCAAGGGCGAAGAGGCCAACCGCGATCAGGGTGCCGGAGAATCCGGAGGCGGCAAAAAGGGCGCGGAACCTGCCAAGGCAAAGGACGCTGACAGCGGGCAGGCCGCTTACGGCAACCACGACGAGGGCACCGGAGAAGGCAACCAGACGCTCTCCCCCGCCGTGCGCCGCGCTGTGCTGGAATACGGGGTCGATCCGAGCAGCATCAAGGGCACCGGCAAGGACGGCCGCCTGACCAAGGAAGACGTGATCGCGGCGGCCCAGTCGAAAGAGGGTGGGAACAAGGGCGATAGCGCTTCGCCTGCGCCCTCGTCCTCTTCTACGCCCGCAACCGTCTCGTCCGGCGAACGCCGCGAGGAACGCGTGAAGATGACGCGCATGCGCCAGACCATCGCCAAGCGTCTCAAGGGTGCGCAAGACAATGCCGCGCTGCTGACCACGTTCAACGACGTGGACATGAGCGCGGTGATGGAAGCGCGCGGCAAGTACAAGGATCTGTTCGCCAAGAAGCACGACATCAAGCTCGGCTTCATGGGCTTCTTCGCCAAGGCCGCGTGCCTTGCGCTGAAGGACGTGCCGGCTGCCAACGCCTACATCGAAGGCGACGAGATCGTGTACCACGACTACGTCGATATCTCTGTCGCGGTGTCTGCGCCCAACGGCCTCGTCGTGCCCGTGATCCGCGATGCCGACAAGAAGGGCTTCGCGCAGATCGAGAAGGACATTGCGGACTTCGGCGCGCGCGCCAAGGACGGCACGCTGACGATGGAAGACATGAAGGGCGGCACCTTCACCATCTCCAACGGCGGCGTGTTCGGTTCGCTGATGAGCACCCCGATCATCAACCCGCCGCAGAGCGCGGTGCTGGGCCTTCACCGGATCGAGGATCGCCCCGTTGCGATCGACGGTAAGGTCGAAATCCGCCCGATGATGTACATCGCATTGAGCTACGACCACCGCCTGATCGACGGGCGCGAGGCGGTTACCGCGCTCAAGATCATGAAGGAAGCGATCGAGGATCCGACCCGGATGCTGATCGACCTGTAAGACTATTTGCCGTCACCCCCGCGAAAGCGGGGGTCCCGCTCCCTATATCGGGAGCACAACGGAGAAGGTGGGATACCCGCCTTCTGGGGGATGACGAGAGAAGAAAATGGCTGACCACAACTACGATTACGACGTCCTTGTCATCGGTGCAGGCCCCGGCGGCTATGTCGCCGCGATCCGCGCCGCACAGCTGGGCCTCAAGACCGCGTGTGCCGAAGGGCGCGAGACGCTGGGTGGGACCTGCCTCAATGTCGGCTGCATCCCCTCCAAGGCGATGCTGCACGCATCCGAATATTTTGACGCGGCCAAGAATGGCGCGATGAAGGAGCTGGGCATCGACGTCAGCCCCAAGCTCAATCTCGACCAGATGCACGCCCAGCGCCGCGACGCGGTGAAGGGCCTGACCGGCGGGATCGAATTCCTGTTCAAGAAGAACAAGGTCGACTGGAAGAAGGGCTACGCCACCTTCCAGGATGCGCATACGGTTAAGGTCGGCGACGAGACGGTCACCGCGAAGGACATCGTGATCGCGACCGGTTCCTCGGTCACTCCGCTGCCGGGCGTCGAGATCGATAACGACAATCACCTCGTGGTCGACTCCACCGGCGCGCTCGAACTGCCCAAGGTGCCCAAGAAGATGGTCGTCATCGGTGGCGGCGTGATCGGGCTGGAGCTCGGTTCGGTCTGGCGGCGTCTGGGTGCCGAAGTCACCTGCGTCGAATTCCTCGACGAAATCCTTCCCGGCATGGACGGCGACATTCGCAAGGAAGCGCGCAAGATCTTCAAGAAGCAGGGTATCGAGTTCAAGCTCGGCACCAAGGTCACCGGTGTCACCGTCAAGGGCAAGACCGCCACGCTGACACTCGAACCCGCCGCGGGCGGTGACGAAGAGACGATGGAAGCCGATTGCGTGCTCGTCTCGATCGGTCGCAAGCCGAACACCGACGGCCTCGGCCTCGATGCGATCGGGCTGGAAACCAACAAGCGCGGCCAGATCGAAACCGATCACGATTTCCGCACCAAGGTGGATGGCGTGTGGGCGATCGGCGACTGCGTCCCCGGCCCGATGCTCGCCCACAAGGCCGAGGATGAAGGCATCGCCGTGGCCGAGAACATCGCCGGGCAGACCGGGATCGTGAACCACGCCATCATCCCGAGCGTCGTCTACACCTGGCCCGAGATCGCGGGCGTGGGCCTGACGACCGAGGAAGCCATCGAGAAGATGGGCGGCGACAAGAAAGCGGTGAAGGTCGGCAAATTCCCGATGGTGGGCAACAGCCGCGCCAAGACCAACCACGATCCCGATGGCTTCGTGAAGGTGATCGCCGAGGCCGAGAGCGACCGCGTGCTGGGCGTGTGGGCGATTGCCGTGCCCGCCGGCACGATGATCGCCGAAGCCGCGCTGGGCATGGAATTCGGCGCGACATCGGAAGACATCGCCTATACCTGCCACGCCCACCCGACGCATTCCGAAGCAATGAAGGAAGCGGCGATGGCGGTTCAGGGCAAGCCGATCCACGTCTAGGGCTCTGCTCCGGCGCGCCGCCCGACTGCCCGGCGGCGGTGGCGCGCCGACCAATGACATTGCACGGCCTCCCCTGGTGTCTTAAGGCATCAACACACCAGGGGAGATAAATCATGTTCCGCCACACCATCGCGGCCGTTGCCGTGCTGATTGCCACACCCGTCCTTGCGCAGGATGTCGAGCGGATGGACGAGGTCGTGTCCGCCGATGCCGACCAAGGCACCTTCATGGGCGCCGCACTGGTCGCGATCGGCGACGATATCGTGTTCGACGAGGCCTATGGCAGCGCCAATCTCGAATGGAACATCGCCAATACGCCCGCAGCGAAGTTCCGCATCGGCTCCGTCACCAAGCAGTTCACCGCCGCCTCGATCCTCCTGCTGAAGGAACGAGGGCTGATCGATCTCGATGCGCCGGTGAAGACCTATTGGCCCGACGCGCCGCCAGCGTGGGACGCGATTACCGTGCGCAACCTGCTGCAGCACACATCGGGCATCACCAACGTCACCAATCTGGACGAGTTCGCGACGGTCAAATTCCTGCCGACGACGCGCGAGGAGCTGATCGCAAGGTTCGCGGACAAGCCGCTCGAGTTTACGCCCGGCGAGAAGTGGGACTATTCCAATTCGGGCTACGTCCTGCTGTCGGCAATCGTCGAGCAGGTCAGCGGGCAGGACTATGCCGACTTCGTGAAGGCGAATATCTTCGATCCGCTGGGGATGGCCGACACCGCGATCGACGTCACCGCCGACATCGTGCCCCGGCGTGCATCGGGCTATGCCCCGTCGGCGGACGGCATCGTCAACGCCGAATATGTCAACATGGCGATCCCGACTGGCGCGGGCGCGCTCTACTCCACGACCCACGACCTGCTCAAATGGCAGCGCGCGCTGTTCGGCGGACGCTTGCTCGAGCCGGCAAGCCTGACCGAAATGACGGGCCCCGGTGTCCCCGCGATGGCCGGTGCGACTTACGGTTTCGGCGTGCTGCGCACCGAGGACGAGGACGGCACGATGATCTGGCACGGCGGCGGGATCGAAGGGTTCAACGCCATGCTGATGCACGATCCCGATCGCGACATCACGGTGGTCGTCCTCGCCAATCTCAACGGTGGCCAGGCCAACGATCTGGGTCGGAGCCTGCTGCAGCTTGCCCGTGGAGGCGAAGTCATCCTGCCTAGCGAGAGAGCGGCAGCCGAAACCGACGTTGCCGCGCTGGATGCCTACGAAGGCACCTATGCTCTCAGCCCCAGCTTCAAGATCAAGGTCTTCGTCGAGGATGGGAAGCTGATGACCCAGGCAACCGGACAAGCCGCTTTCGAGCTGTTCGCGCAGGAGGGTGAAGAGGATTTCTTCTTCCTCAAGGTCGTCGATGCGCAGCTGCGCTTCAATCGCGACGCCGCCGGTGACGTCGGCTCCCTGACGCTCTATCAGAACGGGCAGGAAATCACCGGCACCAAGGAATGAGATGAACCGACTGCCTGCCCTGCTTGCGTTGGCGATACCGACGCTGGCGGGGCTCGCCTACATGGCGCTGTTCGGCGCGCCGGATGCGTATCCGATCGTCAACGGCGCAGCGCTGGTCCTCGCCGCGCTGATCGTGCTGATCGGCCTGCCCGAGTTCGGCGAACGGGCGCGCCGGATCGCGAGCCTTCTATTGCTGGTGCTGTTCGCCTTGCCGCTGGTTACCGGGCCCAGCGTGAACGACATTGCCCGCTGGCTGCCGCTCGGGCCGTTCATTCTCCATGCTGGCATGCTCACCATCCCGGCGCTCGCGGTGCTGGCGGCACGCGAGCCCATGCTCGGCCCGGCCGCCCTCGTGGCCGCGATCGTCGTTGCGCTGGTCCAGCCCGATTTTGCCAGCGCCTTCGCACTCACCGGCGGCGCGATCGGGCTCTATCAGGTACGGGCGGACTGGCGGGCCGGTCTCGTCGTCATTCTCGGCTTTTTCGCCGCGATCTCGGCTGCGTTGCGCGGCGAACTGCCTCCCGCCCCGTTCGTGGAGCGGGTGTTGCACGATGCCACCAACGCATCGCCAGCCATCGCTGCGCTGCTTGCCCTATCGCTACTGGCATCGGTCCTGCTGATGCTGTTCGGCACGGGCTTGCCTCGTTCGGCCCGTTACCCGCTGGGCATGAGCCTGTTCGGTTTCCTTGTCGCAGGGCTGATCTCCAACTACCCCACCCCCCTGGCAGGATACGGCGCGGCCGCGATTATCGGCTTCGCGCTGGCCCATGCCATCGCCTTCGCCCTGCCCGATCCCAACGAGGCACCCAAATGACCATTCCCCCCTTCCACCTCGCCTTTCCGGTCCACGATCTCGACGCGGCGCGAAATTTCTACGGCGCCCTGCTCGGCTGCCGCGAGGGGCGATCGGACAAGGACTGGATCGATTACGACTTCTTCGGCCATCAGATCGTCGCCCATGTCGCACCCGCCGCGGTCGCCGCGCGCGCGGCTGGCGAGGATCGCAATGCGGTCGATGGAGAGGCGGTGCCGGTCCCCCATTTCGGCGTCGTGTTGCCGATGGACCAATGGCAGGCGCTGGCCGACCGGCTGACCGAAGCGGGCCTGAAGTTCATCATCGAACCGACCGTGCGCTTCCGCGATGCGCCGGGCGAACAGGCGACGATGTTCTTCCGCGATCCCAGCGGCAATGCGCTGGAAATCAAAGCTATGGCAGACCCCAAGAAACTCTTCGCCACGGACTGATTGTGCCCCGCAGCGCGGCGCGATAGAGGCGCGGCCATGGCTCGCCCCCGCATCATGCAGCGCCTCGCGCGATGGCACATCTGGCTCGGTTGGCTGATCGGCCTGCCGCTGCTGATGTGGACGCTGACCGGGCTGGTCATGGTTTCGCGCCCGATCGACGAAGTGCGCGGCGAACACCTGCGCGCCGAAGTGGTCGAGCGTGCCTTGCCCGCCCAGCTCGCCCTGCCTGCAATCCCCGAAGGCCAACCGCGCCCGGTCGAGGTGACGTTCGTCACGGGCACTCAAGCACCGGTCGCCCTCGCCCGTTTTGCCGACGGCACGACGCGGCGCTTTTCAGGAGAGACCGGTGCGGTGCTGCCCGATCTCTCTGCATCCGATGCCCGCGACGTGCTTGCACGAAGCATCGTCACCGACAGCCCGCTGGTCGAGGTGCGCAAGTTCGACGCCGACGAACCACCGTTCGATTTCCGCCGCCCGGTCGACGTCTGGCGCGCCGAATACGGGGACGGCACGCGGGTCTATATCGGGCGCGCGAGCGGCGAAGTGCTGGCGGTGCGCACACGTTTCTGGCGTGTCTTCGATTTCATGTGGGGCCTGCACATCATGGATCTGCAGACCCGCGAGGATAGCAGCCACCCGATCCTGATCCTGTTCGCCGCACTCGGCGTGCTCGGCTCGCTGATGGGGATCGTCCTACTGTTCAGACGCCGCAAGGTCCGGCGCAGGGAGTCCATTCATGCCGGTCGCTGAAGCTGCGGTGATCCTGACGCCAGTGCTCGACTGGCTCGATCTGATCGGGGTCGCGGTGTTCGCGCTCTCGGGCGCGCTGATCGCTGCGCGCGAACGCCAGACCTTCGTGACGATGAGCTTCTTCGCGCTCGTCACCGGGGTCGGTGGCGGCACGGTGCGCGACCTTCTGATCGATGCGCCAGTCTTCTGGGTCAAGCACCCCTGGTACTCGATCGTATGCATCGCGATGGCTCTGATCGTGTGGAACACGCCGACCCGCTGGTGGCAGGGCAAGCTGTTCGACTATGCCGACGGGATCGGCCTGGCCGCCTACTCGGTGCTCGGGTCGGCCAAGGCGATGAGCTACGGCCTGCCGCCCGTATCGGCAGCGATCATGGGGATCATCACCGGCATTGTGGGCGGCACGATCCGCGATGTGATCGCCGGTCGCCCGTCGATCCTGATGCGGCCCGAACTCTATGTGACGGCGGCTGCGCTGTCGGCATCGCTGTGCAGCTTCGGGATGTGGCTGCTCGAGCCGCGCGGCGTTTTCGACTGGACGATCTGGGCGGTTTCCGCGCTCGCCGGGATGATGCTGCGGAGCGCGGCGATCCGGTTCAATCTCGGCCTGCCCGCGTTTCACGAGCGCGAACGGGCGAGTTCTCGCGAGACCGAACTGGGTGCCGAAGCTCTGGCCGAGGCAGCTGCCGAGCCCGAAGTCGACGGGCTCTATTTCGAAGAGGCGGAATTGGCGGACGAAAAAGGCCCCGGAACCTGACGCTCCGGGGTCTTCTACAATAACTGACAGCAGGGCCTAACGGTAAGGCTCGGCCTGCGAATAGCCGTCGTCGTAATCGTCGCCATAGCCGTCGTCGCCATACGCACCGGGGTCGTATCCATCATCGCCGGGAATAGGGCCGCCCGGGTAAGCTGGCTGCGCACGGCTGTCGGGCGTGGAATAGGTGCCCGCGCGCGCCCGCGCATAGACGTCGTCCGAGTACTGGGGGTCCGAGTAGCCCGGGTCGCCATAGACATCGCCACCCGACTGATAGGACACCCCGCCGCGCCCGTAATAGATGTTCGTTACGCGGCCAGCGCCGGTGACATCGCAGCTGAAGTTCGTTCCATTCGCCAGCGTTCCGCTGACCGAATAGCCGGTGCGGGTGCGCCCGACATTGTCGACCGAGCCGATCCTCTGGTCGCGCTCGACCCGGTTGACGCAGGAATCGACCGCATTGTCGAACGCGTCATCGGAAACGTAGTCCGTGTCGTACCGGTCGCCGCGGTCCTTGCTGCTGTTGTTGCTGGCCGCGAGGATCGCGAAGACCCCGCCGATGATCGCCGCGCCTACGAGGATATCGCCCGCGTCGGTCCGGTCGCGATGGCGGCGGTAGCGGTAGCGGCTGCGATGGTCGGCCTCGTCCGCTCCATCGTTGAGCACGGTTTGCACAGCGTAGTCGGTCTGCACGGCAGGCGCCCCGAGACGCGGCATTTCCGCCGCCTGCACGGGTGAAAGAGCCATCGCGGCAAGCGCGCATCCGGCCGAGAACTTCGCGAGATTGGTCATTTCGAACACCCCTGCTGTGTCACGCGAGATGACGGCAAAGGGCCGGTTCGGGTGACGTTGTGCCAAAAAGATAGGCGGCCAGCCCTGTCAAAGGGCTGAACCGCCTTCCCCTGTCGCCTTACCCACCAGATGATTTGGCAGGCGTGACGAAAGCCTGTGTCAGATGCGGTTCAGTCCACGGATGCCGCGATAGTCGATGTCGACCACCCGTCCGCGACGGATCTGGCAGCTGAACCGGCCTTCGTCGCCACGACGGTTGTATCCGCGACGCTGGTCACGATAGCCGCGTTGGCCCTGGACTTCGATCCGGCCGGTGATGTTCCAGCCCCGGCGCGTATCGCGCACCCGGTTGATGTCGACGACATTGGCATAGCGATAGCCATTGCGCTGGGCGGTCCGTTCGGCGACGCGCACGCACTTGTCGATCGCGCGGCGCGGATTGCCGTTGGAACGGTAGTAATTGTCGCGGTAGCGGTTGTCGCGATACCGATCGCGGTCACGATCGCGGTTCGAGGCCGAGGCGATCGCCGCGATGCCGCCGATGATGATCGCGCCGGCAATCACTTCGCCCGCGCTGATACCGTCGTTGTCACGATCGCGATAGCGCTGGGCTTCGGCCGGGGCGGCGGAAGTGATGGCCATGGCACCCGCAGCTGCGGTGCACAGGGCGGCCTTGGTGAAGTTTAGCATACTGGGTCTCCTCACGGTGGGTGCCGAGCGCGATTGCCCGAACACCAACTGTTCTAGGGACCCGCCAGTGAGGTGGGACTGAATTGCTACGAAAGCATTTGTTAATACAAATGGAGACAAACCTGAACGAACGAAAAGCTCGGTTTTCCGTCGTAATTCAACCGCTCGCGCGCTGCTAGTCGCTGGAGACGTGGATATTCGTAACAGAATGCGGCATCGCATCTGCAGCGTCGGTTCAGCCGGGGCACCCGCGATCGGGTGCCTGGTGGCTTGCGGTAGCTGGCATGGCGGCGAGCCCGGATAGCCCCGCCGCCGCTGCCCTCATTCGCTCAGATCAAGGCCGGTAAACGCCGCGAGGAAGGCGAGAATGTCCGACGCTTCCTCAATCGCCTTGTCGGTCGGCTTGCCCGAACCGTGGCCCGCGCGGGTCTCGATCCGGATCAACTGCGGCCGCTCGCCCAGCTCCGCCGCCTGCAGCGCGGCGGTGTATTTGAAGCTGTGGCCCGGGACCACGCGATCGTCGGTATCGGCGGTCGTCACAAGCAGCGCGGGGTAATCCACCCCGTCCTTCACGTTGTGATAGGGCGAATAGGCGCGCAGCACGCGCCAGTCCGCTTCCTTGCTGGGATAGCCATAGTCGTCGACCCAGTAGCGACCGGCAGTGAACTGGTCGAAGCGCAGCATGTCCATCACGCCCACTGCGGCATTGCCCGCCGCGAACAGATCGGGCCGCTGGTTGGTCACCGCGCCAACCAGCAGGCCGCCGTTCGATCCGCCCTGAATGGCGAGGCCGTCTTCGGGGGTGATCCCCTCGGCGATCAGGTATTCGCCCGCCGCGATGAAATCGTCGAACACGTTCTGCTTGTTGTCCAAGCGTCCGCCATCGTGCCACGCCTTGCCGTACTCGCCGCCGCCGCGGATATTGGCCACGGCATAGGCGCCGCCGGCTTCGATCCATGCGAGGCGCGAGGGGCTGAAGCCCGGGGTGAGCGAAATGTTGAACCCGCCGTAACCGTACAGGAGCGTCGGAGCGGCATTGCCGCTTTGCGCCACCGCCTTGCTGCGGACGAGGAACATCGGCACGCGGGTGCCATCCTTCGAGGTGTAGAACTTCTGCTCGACCACGAAATCGTGCGGGTTGAAGGCAACCTCGGGCTGCGCCCACACTTCGCTCTCACCCGTTTCCACATCGTAGCGATAGACGGTCGACGGGCGGTTGTAGCTGGAGAAGGAATAGAAGGTCTCGCTTTCGTCCGGCGATCCACCGAAGCCGCCCGCGCTGCCGATGCCCGGCAGGGCGACCTGCCGTACCGGAGTGCCGTCGAGCGCGAAAACCTCGATCATGCTCTTCGCATCCTTGAGGTAGCTGGCGACCAGATGCCCGCCCACCAGCGAAACGCCGCCGAGCGTTTCCGCGCGCTCGGGAATGACGGTGGTCCACTGGGGATCGGCAGCCGAGACATCGGTCTTGACCACCTTCTTGAGCGGCGCGCCGTCGTTGGTGACGAAGTAGAACGCGTCACCGGAATTGCCGACATAGCTGTAGTTGTTGTCGAACCCGGGGACGAGCACGCGCGGAGTGGCGCTTTCGTCCTCCAGATCGATCAGCGTCACCTCGTAGCGATCGTCGGTGCCGCTGGAACTGGTCACGATCAGCCAGCGACCATCGTCGCTCACCTGTGCGGTGTGGTTCAGTTCGGGCTGCTCGGGCGTTTCGTAGATCAAGCCGTCCTGAGCCTGCTCAGTCCCCAGACGATGGAAATAGACCTGCTGGTTGGTATTGAGCGCCTGGAAGGTTTCGCCCTCGCCCGTGGCGGGGAAGCGGCTGTAGTAGAAGCCGCTGCCGTCCTTCGCCCAGTCGAGGTTGGAGAACTTCACCCATTCGATGGTGTCATCCATCACCTCGCCGGTCGCGACGTCCATCACCTTGACCGTGCGCCAGTCGCTGCCGCCATCCTGAATGGCGTAGAGCAGCTTCGAACCATCCTCGGTAATGGCGTAATCGGCGAGCGCGGTGGCACCGTCGTCCGCCCAGGTATTGGGGTCGATCAGCACGCGCGGCGCACCATCCAGCCCGTCGCGCACATAGAGCACCGACTGATTCTGCAAGCCATCATTGCGGGTGTAGAAATAGCGTCCGCCCTTTTCGGTCGGCAGGCCAAAGCGCTCGTAGTCGGTCAACTGCGTGATGCGCGCCTGAAGCTTTTCGCGGCCCGGCAGGCGGTCGAGGAAAGCATTGGTGACCTCGTTCTGCCGTTCGACCCAGTCGGCAACCTCGGAATCGACGCGGACGTCGTTCTCGAGCCAGCGATAGGGATCGGCGACCTGCTCGCCGAATTGCTCGTCGACCACGTCGCCGCTGCGCGTTTCGGGATAGTCAGGTACGGTCAGGTCCTGCGCCGATGCGGGGGTTGCGCTAGCGACCAGTGCGGTGGCGGCTCCGGTAAGGAGAATGTTGCGAAGCATGATGGGGGCGTCCTCTCGTCGCTGAAATCCGGGTTCTCTATCTAGGTCGCGGCGGGCGGCGTGCAACTCACTCGAGCGAGGCGAGTACGTCGCGCGTGAAGGCGACGATATCGAAACGGCTGCCGGTCGGGTCTTCGCCGCGGCGCACGATTACGACGTCGCGAGTCGGCACCACCACCACGAATTGGCCGCGATTGCCCATCGCTGCAAAGGTATCGGCGGGGATGCCCTCGTGATTGTTGAACAGCCACCAGCTCGCGCCGTAACCGAAACCATTATCGGGCTGCGGGCCGCTGGGGGTGGAGACATATTCACGCCAGTTCTCGGGCAGCAGACGTTTGCCATCCTGCGTCACGCCATCGTCGAGATAGAGCTGGCCGAGCTTCGCGAGGTCTTCTGCGGTCGCCCAGACCTGGCTGGAGAGGATGTAGTCGGTGCCCCAGTCCGTCTCCGCGACCGTGCCGGTCATCCCGATATCGGCGAACAGATCGGCGGGGTCGTAGCTGTCGAAGGTGTCCTCTATGGCTTTCACCGCCATCAGCGTGTCGTTGTTGGCATAGCGGAACACGGTGCCCGGCTCGTGGAGCAACGGCCACCCGGTCGCGCTCTCGGCCACCAGCGCGCCGCCCATGTAGAGCGGATCGGTGCGGTTGCCGGGCGTATCGCTATACCGGCCGGAGGCCATGCGCAGGAAGTTGTCGATGGTGATCTCGCGCCGGGCGTCCCACCGCCAGTCGTCGAAGGCGAGCGCATCGGTGACCTTCGCATCGCCCCGCTGCACCGCCGCACCAATCAGCGTGGCGGCGATGCTCTTGGCGACCGACCATGTGCGCTGGGGCGTATCGGGACCGAAGCCGGGGGCGTATTGCCCCTGCCCGATCACTCCATCGCCGCGGTCACCATGGCGAAGCACCACGGCGGTCGTCCTTGCGCCATCGCCATAGTCCGGGGTGAAGGCACGTTCGATCACCTTGTCGAGCGCGCTCGGCTGTTCCTTCGTCGTGCCATCACCCGTTTCGATCGCCACCATCGGGATAGTGAGCCCGCCACCCATCTGCGCCGTGCCCGGGTTCGCCTGCTTTTCACCCGGTATGGGCGGCACGCGCATCTCGGGCATCGGCGCATCGAGCCCGATGGGCGCGAGCCGGCAGCCCGAATCGTGCGAGCCTTCGGCGAAGCGCGGCGGCATGTCGTCCGCCCAGTCCACCTGCACCAGCGCGACGCGCCCGGCGGCATCGGGCAGGATCGTGTAATCGAGATCGCCGATAATATCGGCAATGCGCGGATAGACCCCGGTCAGCTCCCATTGTTCGACACTCTCAGGCGTCCGCTCCACCCCATTGCGCTGTGCGTTGGCGAGCGCGCTGCACAGGAACAGCGCCTTGTATCCTGCCGCGAGCGCGCGATCGTAGCGTGCGTCGAGCTGGTCCTGCGTGGTCGTCTGGGCGGCGAGCGTGGCAGGCAGGGCGAGAGCCGCTAGCGCGGCGAGGCTGGTCCGGATCATGGCGAGGCACTGTGCCACAGGTGGCCGCAAAGAAAAGGGATTGGCGCCCGAGGGAACCCGAAGAATTCTCGGCGCAGCCCCGCGCTTTTGTTTTAGCGGGCTTAGCTGCGGGGCGGGATAAAGCCGTCGATCACGTAGACCACGCCGTTCGACGCCGATTTCGAGATACCCGTGAGGCGCGGGGCATCGTCCCCGTCCCCCACGAGGATTTGCCCGTCGACTTCACGCAGAAGGATCGGCTTGTCCGTGACGCTCGTCAGTTCAAGCGAACCTCCATTGATTTCGAGCGCCGTATCGAGGTCCTCACGCGCGATCGCCCCGGTCGCAATGTGCGTGCTCAGGATAGCGATGACGCCCTCACGCCCCTCTTCGCTCCGCAACCGCTCCAGCTCGCCCTCGGGCAAGTCCTCGAAAGCCTCGTTGCGGGGGAGAAAGATGGTGTAGGCGCCAGCCCCACCGAAAGGATCTTCCAGCTCGGCATTGCCGATCACCTCGCTGGCAATCGAAAGCGCGTCGATGGTACCGATCACGGCGCCCAGCGTGCTGTCGCCCGCCTTCGCGGTGGTCTGTTCGCCTTCGCCCGCCGCATCAGGATCGCCGCACCCTGCAAGCAGGAGGGTCAGTGCGCCGAGAGCGAACCCGATCGTCCTTTTCATCGTCATCCTCACATCAAGAGGCAGATCGCTGCCCCGCCGGGCAGGCCCGCCGATTGCCTCCATACACATTGCGGTCGCCATAGCGATAGGGCGCTGCGAACTCCCCGACGCGATTGCGGCACGCACCGCGCTATGCCTCGGGAATGATGCCAAGCGATCCGGGCTGCTCCACCTACGAATGGCGCCCACGAAAAAGGGCCGCGCGGCACATGCCGGCGGCCCCCTTGTGTGTTTGCTGCAACGTCCGCTTACGCGTCGTCGAATTCATCCTCGTCGGTCATCACCGGGCCGCTATCCTGGCCCTTGGCATCTTCGTCGCGGTCGACGAATTCGATGATCGCGAGCTGCGCGCTGTCGCTGGCGCGATAGCCGGCCTTGATGATGCGCAGGTAGCCACCTTCACGATCCGCATAGCGCTCCGCCAGAACGTCGAACAGCTTCTTGAGCTGCGTTTCGTCCTGCAGGCGGCCCATCGCAAGGCGACGGTTGGAAAGCCCGCCACGCTTGGCCAGCGTGATCAGCTTTTCGGTATAGGGGCGCAGTTCCTTCGCCTTGGGCAGCGTGGTGAGGATCTGCTCGTGCTTGATCAGCGCGGCCGACATGTTGCGGAACAGGGCCGTACGGTGGCCCGACTTGCGGTTCAGCTTACGCTGCGAAATTCCGTGACGCATTCTCTTTTCCTTCGTTTGTAAGGGGCCCGTACGAGGTAGCCCGGTACTGGCGGCGCTTCGGGTGCGCCGCCGGAACCCATGTTAGCCGAGCAGCTCTTGTTCGAGCTTCTTGGCCATTTCCTCGATGTTCTCCGGCGGCCAGCCAGGGATGTCCATCCCGAGGCGCAGGCCCATGCTGGAGAGCACTTCCTTGATCTCGTTGAGCGACTTGCGGCCGAAATTCGGCGTGCGCAGCATCTCGGCTTCGGTCTTCTGGACCAGATCGCCGATATAGATGATGTTGTCGTTCTTGAGGCAGTTGGCCGAACGCACCGACAGTTCCAGTTCGTCGACCTTCTTGAGGAGGTAGCGGTTGAGCTGGTTGGCGTCCGATTCCTGCGGCTCTGCAGCCATCCCGATCATCGGGCTGGAGGGCTGCGGAACACCATCTTCGAAGTGGACGAACAGCGTCAGCTGGTCCTGCAGGATGCGCGCGGCATAGGCCACGGCGTCTTCAGGGGTAACGGTGCCGTCGGTTTCGATGGTCAGGTTGAGCTTATCGTAGTCCAGTTCCTGGCCCACGCGAGCATTCTCGACCTTGTAGCTCACCTGCTTGATAGGCGAATAGAGCGAGTCGACCGGGATCAGACCGATCGGCGCGTCGGCCGGGCGGTTCTGCACGGCGGCGACGTAGCCTTTGCCGGTATCCGCGGTCAGTTCCATGTTGAGGTTCGCGCCCTCGTCCAGCTGGCAGATCACGAGATCCTTGTTGAGGATTTCGATGTCGCCCGAAACGGCGATGTCGCCCGCCTTCACGGCACCCGGACCGGTTGCGGAAAGCTGCAGGCGCTTGGGGCCTTCGCCTTCCATCTTGAGCGCGATCTGCTTCACGTTCAGGACGATGTCGGTCACGTCTTCACGCACGCCGGCGAGGCTGGAGAATTCGTGCAGCACGTTCTCGATCTTGATCGAGGTGATCGCGGCACCCTGGAGCGACGAAAGCAGAACCCGGCGCAGCGCGTTGCCGAGCGTCAGGCCAAAGCCACGCTCGAGCGGCTCGGCCACGAAGGTCGCCTTGCGCTTTTTGTCGGAGCCTGTGTCTTTCAGTTCGAGCGAGGTGGGCTTTTTCAGTTCCTGCCAGTTCTTGGTGTTGACGGCCATGGATGTCCCCTAGGAATTCAAGATCGGCTGGGGCCGGACACTTTCGGATGAAAGCGCGTCCGGCCCAAAAATGGTCGGCGGAGGGAAAGGCTCCCACCGCCGGGCAGGATCAGACGCGGCGCCGCTTGGACGGGCGAACCCCGTTGTGCGGGATCGGCGTCACATCGCGGATGCTGGTGATGGTGAAGCCCACCGCCTGCAGCGCGCGCAGTGCGCTTTCACGACCCGAACCCGGGCCCTTCACTTCGACTTCGAGCGTGCGGACGCCGTGTTCGGCGGCCTTCTTGCCCGCATCGTCGGCAGCGACCTGCGCGGCATAGGGAGTCGACTTGCGGCTGCCCTTGAAGCCCATCATCCCTGCGCTCGACCAGCTGATCGCGTTGCCCTGCGCATCGGTGATGGTGATCATGGTGTTGTTGAAGCTGGCGTTCACATGCGCGACGCCGCTGGAGATGTTTTTCCGCTCGCGGCGCCTAACGCGGCCTGGTTCGCGTGCCATTGGTAATTCCCCTTAAGGAAAGAAGTCAGAAGAGAGACGAAGGAAGCGCTGTTACGCGCTTACTTCTTCTTGCCGGCGATCGGCTTTGCCTTGCCCTTGCGGGTGCGCGCATTGGTGTGCGTGCGCTGGCCGCGAACGGGCAGGCCGGCACGATGGCGCAGGCCGCGGTAGGAACGAAGGTCCATCAGACGCTTGATGTTCATCGCGGTCTGACGGCGCAGATCGCCTTCTACCGTATGCTCTTCGTCGATCGTTTCACGGATCCGTAGCACTTCCTCGTCGGTGAGGTCCTGCACGCGGGTCTTGTGATCAATGCCGAGCTTGTCGGCGATCTCGACGGCCTTGGTTCGACCGATTCCGTGAATATAGGTAAGCGCGATGATCACGCGCTTGTTGGTGGGGATATTGACCCCGGCAATACGAGCCACTTACTTCTCCATGCTCCACAGAGAGCTTACCGCACCCGATCGGGCAAGGCGCCTCTATCTCATCGCTAGTCTCATCGAACCGCCGCGGCCCCGCCATCCTTGACGGACAAAAACCGGCAGGCACAAAACCGGGCCGGTGATGCAGGGATGCATTGGTTCGGACGAACGGCGCACATAAGCGCAAGGAGACGCAGCGTCAACAGCTGCGCAAGAATAATCGCGCGACCACCGAATGGTCCGCGTCGATTGCTTCGATATTCGGGAAATTACCGTGCGCAGCGCCCGCTGTCAAAACCTGCGTCGGCGTTTTCCCTCAGCGGAACAACTGGAACACGCTGTCAGTAGCGGCGCCGCGCCCCGCATGCTGTCGCCAGAAACGATTCGGCCCGCAGGCCTAGCGCCCCTCTCCGGGCTCGAAGGGGGTTTCGCCATCCTCGTCCGCGTCTTCGTCTGCGGCGCTGTCGCCTTCCTCGGCATCGGGCCCGAAGGCTGCGTCGAAGTCGCTCGCGCCGGCCTCCTCGTCCTCTTCGGCCATCGCACCGCCCAGTGCTTCGGCAAGCCCCATCGCCTGTTGGCCGATGACACCATCGACCGCTTGCGAAATCGCCGGGATTTCGAATCGCATGGTCCCGCCGACGACATACTCCCAGACGAATCGGGTCCCGGTAATGTCGCCTTCGTCGCCCTCGATCGGCTGCATGGTGATGGTGAGCACGCCGTCGACCGGCTCGCTCTGCAAAGGCCCCAGCGCGCCGCGCATGCGCAGCACCTTGCGCGGCACGGCCTGCACCACGACCATATGCTGCGCACTCCCTTCGAGGCCGAAGCTGTCGTCATCGTCCTCGGCGGGCATTATCTCACAGAAGCAGCCGCCCGCCTGCGGGGTGAGGGAAAGGTTCGATGCATCGGCGGACCACGTGTGGCTGTCGTTCCACCAGTCGGCAGGCGCGATCAGCGCGAGCCAGGCATCCTTTGGGGGGGCCGCGACTTCGACCGCGTGGCGGCTGACGAAATGCGTGTCCGAGCTTTCGACGACCTCGCCCTGTGCCGGCGCGGCCAGCAGGGCAGGTGCGACAAGCATCAGGGCGGCGGGGCGGGTGAAACGGATCATCGGTGCGGCTCCCAGGCGTGCGTCGGCACTCATGCCGCAAGCTATTCCACGAGCGGGGACGAAAGGGAACCGCCCGCGAGCGGTCCCGGCGCTATTGCAGGAGCGAATCGATGCTCGAGGAAACCTCTTCGATCGAGCCCATACCATCGACCCGGGCAACCAGCCCTCGCTCTTCGTAATAAGGCAGGATCGGTGCCGTTTCGGAGCGGTAGACGCTCATCCGGTGACGCACGGTTTCCTCGTTATCGTCAGGACGCCGCTTGAACTCGGTGCTGCCGCACTTGTCGCACACGCCTTCGACTTCGGGTTGCTTGTGGCGATCATGGTATCCCTCGCCGCACTTGGCGCAGGTATAACGCCCGGTGATCCGATCGACGAGCGCTTCCTCATCGACCTGCAGCTCAATCACGCGGCCCAGCTTTCGCTCGTGTTTGGCAAGCAGCGCATCGAGCTGTTCGGCTTGCTGGCGGGTCCGCGGGTAACCATCGAAGATCGCGCCGGTATCTTCCGCCATCGCCGACAGCTCATCGTCGATCAACGACGAAACAATATCGTCCGAAACGAGCCCGCCCGCATCCATGATCGCCTTGGCCTGCATGCCGACGTCGGTCTGCGCCTTCACCGCAGCGCGCAGCATGTCGCCGGTCGAAAGCTGACGCATGCCGTATTGTTCGACCAGACGATGAGCCTGCGTGCCCTTGCCCGCGCCGGGAGGTCCGAGAAGAATGATGTTCATCGCCTATCCCTGTAGCCGCGATGCCCCTGTGGCAAGGGCACACCCTGGCACCCTTCCACATTATCGACGCGGGGCTATCGCATCCGGCCCTTGAGTTTGGCCTTCTTGATGAGGTCGCCATACTGGTGCGCCAGCAAGTGCGACTGGATCTGACTGATCGTATCGACCGTCACGTTGACCACGATCAGCAGGCTGGTGCCGCCGAGGAACAGCGGGATGCCGGTCTGCGCGATCATGTATTCGGGAACCACACAAACCACGGTGAGGTAGGCCGCACCGACCACGGTGATCCGGGTGAGCACGTAGTCCAGATATTCCGACGTGCGCTTGCCGGGACGGATGCCGGGAATGAAGCCGCCATTGCGCTTCAGGTTTTCCGCCGTCTCCTCCGGGTTGAAGACAACCGCCGTGTAGAAGAAGCAGAAGAACACGATCAGGACCGCATAAAGCAGCATGTAGATCGGCTGTCCGTGCTGGAGGTAGAAGTTCAGCGTGTTGATCGTCTGCCCCGCGGTGCTGTCCGGATCGACCGAATTGCCCGCGAACTGGCTGATCGTCAGCGGAAGCAGCAGCAGCGAACTGGCGAAGATCGGCGGGATCACACCCGAGGTGTTGATCTTGAGCGGCAGGTGGCTGCGATCCGCCTGCATCATGCCGCGCTGCGTGGCGCGCTTGGGATACTGGATCAACAGGCGCCGCTGCGCACGCTCCATGAAGCTGATGAACAGGATCAGGGTGACGATCATGACGATGAAGCCGATGATGATCCCGGCACTGATCGCACCCGTCCGACCGCCTTCGAACATGTTGCTCGCAAAGCTCGGGAACTGGGCGACGATGCCCGCCATGATGATCAGCGAAACGCCGTTGCCGATCCCGCGCGCGGTGATCTGCTCACCGATCCACAGCAGCAGCATGGTGCCGCCGACGAGGCTGATGACCGCGCCGATGCGGAACATGATGCCGGGGTCGACGACCGCCTGCAGGCCGCTCTGCGCGCCGTAGCTTTCGAGCCCGGTGGCGAGGAAGTAGCCCTGGATGACGCACAGGAACACGGTGCCGTAGCGCGTGTACTGGTTGAGCTTCTGGCGCCCGGTGGCACCTTCCTTCTTCAGCGCCATCAGCGTCGGGTGCAGCGCCGAGGCCATCTGCACCACGATCGACGCGGTAATGTAGGGCATCACGCCGAGCGCGATGAGACTCATGCGCTCCAGACTGCCGCCCGAGAATGTATTGAACAGATCCAGCACGCCGCCGCGCGTCTGGTCGTAGAGGTCGCCCAAAATCTGCGGGTTCACGCCAGGCAACGGAACGAAGCTGAGGAACCGGAAGACGATGAGCGCCACAACCGTGAACCAGATGCGCTGGCGCAGCTCGGTTGCCTTGGAGAAGTTGGCCAAGCTGAGGTTGGACGCGAAATTATCGGCGCGTGATGCCATGGGAAATCATCGATCCTGCATATGTCAGCGGCCACTGCCGCTCCCGTCGCGCAGTAGATAGGGTGCGGACAGGCCCTTGTCGAACCCCCGCACCCCAAATGTCTGTTAACCGGCTTTCTTGCCCGCCTTGGCGGCCTTGTTGGCTTCCGTACGAGCCGACTTCTTTTCGCTCTCGGGCTGAGCCGCAGCGATCACTTCGACCGAACCGCCGGCCTTCTCGACCGCTTCGATCGCGCCCTTACTGGCACCGGCGACGACGAACTTCGCCTTCGCGGTCAGTTCACCCTTGCCGAGCAGGCGCACGCCATCCTTGCCGCCACGCGCCAGGCCTGCGGCCTTGAGCGCTGCGTGGTCGATGTCCTTCTTGGCATCGATCTTCTTGGCGTCGATGAACTTCTGGACCATGCCCAGGTTCACTTCGGCATAATCCTTGCCGAACGGATTGTTGAAGCCGCGCTTCGGGATCCGCATGTGGAGCGGCATCTGGCCGCCTTCGAAGCCCTTGATCGCAACGCCTTCGCGGCTCTTCTGGCCCTTCTGGCCGCGAGCGGCGGTCTTGCCCTTGCCCGAGCCGATGCCCCGGCCCACGCGCATGCGCGACTTGCGGGCACCTTCGTTGTCTTTGATGTCGTTGAGTTTAAAAGCCATGTTGCACTCGCTTTCGCTTTTCTTCGCGCTGATAAAAATGGAAACGGCCCGCTACTATGAGCGGGCCGCCGCCGTCAATGTATGTTGGTGAAGGCTTAGCCTTCCACCACCTCGACCATGTGCGGCAGCTTTGCAATCGCGCCGCGCACTTCGGGGGTGTCTTCCAGTTCGACCACCCGGTGCATCTTGCCCAGGCCCAGGCCAATCAGGATCTTCTTCTGCGATTCGGGGCGCCGGATGGGCGAGCCGATCTGCTTGAGCTTGATCTTAGCCATCGGTGATTACTCCACTACAGCCGCGGCATCTGCCTCGGCTTCCGCTTCGCTCATGCCCGGATTGCCGCGCGACAGCAGGTCGGCGACCTTCTTGCCGCGACGCTGAGCGACCGACTTGGGCGAGCTTTGATCCTGCAGCGCGTCGAACGTTGCACGGATCATGTTGTAGGGGTTCGACGTGCCGACCGACTTGGTCACAACGTCGGCCACGCCGAGGCTTTCGAACACGGCACGCATCGGACCACCGGCGATGATGCCGGTACCCGCAGGTGCCGAACGCACGGTCACCTTGCCCGCACCGAAACGACCCTTGCCGTCGTGATGCAGCGTGCGGCCTTCCTTCAGCGCGACGCGGATCATGTGCTTGCGCGCAGCGGCCGAAGCCTTGCTGATCGCCTCGGGCACTTCGCGCGCCTTGCCGTGGCCGAAGCCAACCCGGCCCTGGCCGTCGCCGACCACCACGAGTGCGGCGAAGCCGAAACGCTTACCACCCTTCACGGTCTTCGAGACGCGGTTGATGTGCACCAGCTTCTCGATGATGCCATCGTCTTCTTCCTGACGACCACGGTTGCCATCGCGACCGCCACGGCCGCGACCACGGCCACCGCCATCGCGGTTGCCACCGCCGCCACCGCGACCGCCACGGCCCTGCCGCTCGCGCGGTTGGCCTTCGGCGCCCTGTGCGGGGCTCTGGTTGTCGGCTGCTTCGGAAGGCGTGTCGGCAATGGCCGGCGCTTCCTTCTTCACACCATGATCGGTTTCCGCTTCGGCGACGCCACTGGCGGCCTTCGCCTTCGCGACCTCGGGCGTTTCCGGAACGCCCGGAGCCTGCTCCGGGGTTGCTTCGGTGTTGTTTTCGTCAGCCATCATCAGAACTCCAGCCCGTTTTCGCGGGCGGCATCGGCCAGCGCCTTGACGCGGCCATGGAACAGGAACCCGCCGCGATCGAACACGACCGTGGTCACGCCCGCCTTCTTGGCGGCATCCGCGATATTCGAACCGACCGTCTTGGCGGCGTCGATATTCGCGGTCGAGCCTTTCACGCCCAGCGTCGATGCGCTGGCGAGCGTCTTGCCCGCCGCATCGTCGATGATCTGCGCGTAGATGTGCTTGCCCGTGCGGTGGACCGACAGGCGCGGCTTGCCGCCGGCATGCTTGCGAAGCGCGGTGCGCACGCGCTGGCGGCGGCGTTCAAAGAGAGAAAGCTTTGCCATCTTACTTCTTCTTCCCTTCCTTGCGGAAGATATACTCGCCCTGGTACTTGATACCCTTGCCCTTGTAGGGTTCGGGCTTGCGCCAGCGGCGGATTTCGGCGGCGAACTGGCCAACGGACTGCTTGTCGATACCGCTGATGATGACCGTGGTCTGGTCGGGCGTCTGCACGTCCAGGCCCTCGGGCACATCGAGATCGACGTCGTGCGAATAGCCGAGCTGAAGCTTGAGCTTCTTGCCCTGCGCCTGCGCACGATAGCCGACGCCCGAGATCTGCAGCGTCTTGGAAAAGCCCGCCGTCACGCCCTCGACCAGGTTCGAAACCATCGTCCGCTGCATGCCCCAGTGGCTGCGCGCGGGCTTGGTGTCGTTGACCGGGTCGACCGCGATCGAGCCGTCTTCCAGCTTGTACGAAACGAGGTCCGACAGACCCATGGTGAGCGTGCCCTTGGGGCCCTTCACCGACAGGACGCCGTCGTCGATCTTGGCTTCGACCCCGCTCGGGATCTCGACCGGACGTTTACCGATGCGGCTCATCAGAACACCTCCGCCAGCACTTCGCCGCCGACGTTCTGGCTGCGCGCCTCGGCATCCGAGAGCACGCCGCGCGGCGTCGAGACGATGGTGATGCCAAGGCCGTTGCGCACCGTCGGCAGCTCGCGGCTGGCCGAATAGATACGCCGTCCCGGCTTGGACACGCGGGCGACATGCTTGATCGCAGGTTCGCCTTCGAAATATTTCAGTTCGATCCGCAGCGCCTTGTGCTTGCCGCTGTCGTCTTCGCTGTAGCCACGAATGTAGCCTTCGCGCTGAAGCACTTCGAGCACGTTCGCGCGCAGCTTGGACGCCGGCGACAGGACGGAGTCCTTCTTCGCCTGCTGGCCGTTGCGGATGCGGGTGAGCATGTCACCCAGGGGATCGGTCATTGCCATCTATCGATTCCTCACCAGCTCGACTTGGTCAGGCCAGGGATCAGACCCTTGTTGCCCAGGTTCCGCAGTTCGATACGGTTGATGCCGAACTTGCGGTAATAGCCACGGGGGCGACCGGTGGTGGAGCAGCGGTTGCGGACCCGGGTCGGGTTCGCGTTGCGCGGGATTTCGGCCATCTTGAGCCGGGCCATCAGGCGCTCGGTCTCGTCGGCGTCCTTATCGTCCGCGATAGCCTTCAGCTTCGCGTACTTGTCCGCGTACTTCTTGACGAGAGCCTTGCGCTTCTCGTTCTTGTTGATGGAACTCAGTTTCGCCATTGGACTTAAGCTCTCTTACTTCTTTGCGTTGCGGGGGCAGCTCACGCTGCCTCCTTCTCTTCGTCGGCCTTCGTTTCGGCCGGGAACGGGAAACCGAACAGGCGCAGCAATTCGCGTGCTTCCTCGTCGGTCTTCGCGGTGGTGGTCACGATGATATCCATGCCCCGGACCTTTTCGATCTGGTCGTAGGAAATCTCGGTGAAGATGATCTGCTCCTTCAGACCCATGGCGTAGTTGCCACGGCCGTCGAAGCTCTTCGGGTTCAGACCACGGAAGTCGCGAATGCGGGGCATTGCGATCGTCACCAGACGGTCGAGGAATTCGTACATCCGATCGCGGCGCAAGGTCACCTTGCAACCGATCGGCATGCCTTCACGCAGCTTGAACTGCGCGATCGACTTCTTCGCCTTGGTGATGACGGGCTTCTGGCCCGCGATCAGCGCCATTTCCTCGGCTGCGGTCTGGACCTTCTTCTTGTCCTGGCTCGCTTCGCCCACGCCCATGTTGAGCGTGATCTTTTCGAGCCGCGGGACTTCGAGACGGTTCTTGTAGCCGAACTTCTCGGTCATCGCCTTGACGATCTGGTCGTCGTAGCGGGCCTTCATGCGGGGGGTATAATCAGCCATCGATGGTCTCTCCGGACTTGACCGCAACGCGCACTTTCTTGCCGTCGCGCTCTTCGATACGCACGCGGGTGGGCGCGCCGTCCTTGGGATCGGCGACCGCCACCTTGGCGATGTGCATCGGCGCTTCGTAGCGATCGATGCCGCCCTGCGGGTTCGCCTGGCTCGGCTTGCGGTGACGGGCGATCATGTTGACGCCTTCTACCACGACCTTGCCTTCTTTCGGCATGACCTTGGCGACCGTACCGGTCTTGCCCTTGTCCTTGCCCGAAAGCACGACGACGTTGTCGCCCTTCTTGATCTTCGCCATGCCCATTACAGCACCTCCGGTGCGAGCGAGATGATCTTCATGAAGCCACGGCCACGCAGTTCGCGGACCACCGGCCCGAAAATACGGGTGCCGATCGGCTCTTCGTTCTTGTTGACGAGCACCGCTGCGTTCGAATCGAAGCGGATCACGCTGCCGTCGGGACGGCGCACGTCCTTGCGGGTGCGCACGATCACCGCGCGGTGAACGTCGCCCTTCTTCACTTTCGCACGCGGCTGGGCTTCCTTGACGGAAACCACGATCACGTCCCCGACACTCGCGAAACGACGCTTCGACCCGCCCAGCACCTTGATGCACTGGACGCGCTTTGCGCCGCTGTTATCCGCGACGTCGAGATTGGACTGCATCTGGATCATCGATCCGGTTCCTTCTCTTGGCTTGTCGGGACGGCTCCCTTCCAGGGCGCCCGACAGTTCCTTCGTCTAGTTCGTTGTCAGCTGTTGCTGGCGTCGGCCGCTTCTACGTCCAGATCGGCTTCCACCGCCTGCACGCCGCCCGACACGACCCGGTCCTTCACGGCCCAGGTCTTGGTCTTCGAGATCGGCTTGGTTTCCTCGATCCGCACGATGTCGCCGAGTTCGTACTCGTTCTTCTCGTCGTGGGCGTGGTACTTCTTCGAACGACGGATGATCTTCCCGTAAAGCGGGTGCTTCACCTTGCGTTCGACCAGCACGGTCACGGTCTTGTCGGTCTTCGTGGAAGAGACCGTACCGATGAGAATACGCTTGGGCATGGTCTACTCCTTACGCCTTTGCCGCCGCGGCGCGCGTGCGCTCGCTCTGCAAAGTCTTGATGCGCGCGATCGTGCGGCGGACTTCCTGAACGCGAGCGGGACGCTCGAGCTGGTTGGTCGCTGCCTGAAAGCGCAGGTTGAACGCCTCGCGCTTGAGCTCGGTAAGCTCCGCGCTCAGCTGGTCGTCGCTCTTCTGGCGAAGGTCTTCGGTGTTGCTCACTTATTCGCCTTTCAGATGCGACTGGTCGCCGAGACGTGCGACAACCTTGGTCTTGATTGGCAGTTTCATGGCGGCACGTTCGAACGCTTCGGCGGCCAGCGGGCCGGACACGCCGTCCAGTTCGAACAGGATACGGCCCGGCTTCACGCGCGCGGCCCAATATTCGACCGAGCCCTTACCCTTACCCTGCCGGACTTCGGCAGGCTTCTTCGAAACCGGCACGTCGGGGAACACGCGGATCCAGAGGCGCCCCTGGCGCTTCATGTGACGCGTAATCGCACGGCGAGCAGCCTCGATCTGACGGGCAGTGATACGCTCGGGCTCGAGAGCCTTCAGGCCGTAGGACCCGAAGTTGAGCTCGGTTCCGCCCTTGGCAGCGCCCTTGATCCGGCCCTTGAAGGCCTTGCGGTACTTGGTGCGTTTGGGTTGCAGCATGGTTCTTTCCTAATCCTGCAATCAGCGCGCCGGACGCACGCCGGAAGTCTGCGCTTCCATCATGAGGCGGTCCTGCGCGGTCGGATCGTGCGCCAGAATCTCGCCTTTGAAGATCCAGCACTTGATACCGATGATGCCATAGGCGGTCAGCGCCTCGGCTTCGGCATAGTCGACATTGGCGCGCAGCGTGTGAAGCGGAACGCGACCTTCGCGATACCATTCCACGCGGGCGATCTCGGCACCGCCGAGGCGGCCACCGCAGGTGATCCGGATGCCTTCGGCACCCAGACGCAGCGCGGACTGCACGGCGCGCTTCATCGCACGGCGGAAAGCCACACGACGCACGAGCTGATCGGCAATGCCCTGCGCGACGAGCTTCGCATCGATCTCCGGCTTGCGGATTTCGACGATGTTGAGCTTCACTTCGCTCGCGGTCATCTTCGCCAGCTTGGCGCGCAGCTTTTCGATGTCCGCACCCTTCTTGCCGATGATGACACCGGGCCGTGCGGCATAGATCGAAATGCGGCACAGCTTGGCCGGACGTTCGATCACCACCTTCGAGATCGCGGCCTGCGGCAGCGAGTTCACGATGTGCTTGCGGATCTCGATGTCTTCCTTGAGCAGCTGCGCATAGTCACGCCCTTCGGCGTACCAGCGGCTGTCCCAGGTGCGGTTGATCTGCAGGCGCAGACCGATCGGATTGCTCTTCTGACCCATCTTACGCTTCCTCTTGCTCGCGCACGACGATGCGCAGGCGGCTGAAGGGCTTCAGGATGCGGGTCGACTTGCCGCGACCGCGCGTATGGAAGCGCTTCATCGTGATCGATTTGCCCACGCTGGCTTCGGCGACCACCAGGGCGTCGACGTCCAGATCGTGGTTGTTTTCGGCGTTGGCAATCGCGGAGGCGAGCACCTTGCTCGCGTCCTTGGCCATCGCCTTCTTCGAAAAGGCGAGAATGTTCAACGCCTCTTCGGCCTTCTTGCCACGGATCAGTTCCGCAACGAGGTTCAGCTTCTGGGCGGAGCCACGGATCGTGGTACCGACAGCCAGCGCCTCGTTATCGGCGACGCGGCGGGGAGCTTTCTGCTTGCTCATCAGCGCTTGCCTTTCTTGTCGGCGGCGTGACCCGGGAAGGTGCGCGTGGGCGCGAATTCACCGAGCTTGTGACCGACCATCTCTTCCGAGACCGACACGGGGATAAACTTGTGGCCGTTGTAGACGCTGAACGTCAGCCCAACGAACTGCGGCAGGATGGTGGAGCGGCGCGACCAGGTCTTGATCGGAGCCTTAGCGTTCTTGTCCTGCGCGTCCTCTGCCTTCTTGAGAAGGCTGAGTTCCACAAACGGACCTTTCCAAACGGAACGTGCCATGATGCGATTACCTCTTCTTCTTCGCGTGGCGCGAACGGATGATCATCTTGTCCGTCTGCTTGTTCTTGCGGGTACGGGCGCCCTTGGTCGGCTTGCCCCACGGGGTCACCGGATGGCGGCCACCGCTGGTCTTGCCTTCACCACCGCCATGGGGGTGATCGACCGGGTTCTTGGCGACACCGCGGGTCAGCGGGCGACGGCCCTTCCAGCGCGTGCGACCGGCCTTGCCGAAGTTCTGGTTCTGGTTGTCGGGGTTCGAAACCGCGCCAACCGTGCCCATGCAATCGGCCCTCAGGTAACGCTGCTCGCCCGAGTTCAGACGAACGATGACCATGCCGCGGTCGCGACCGACCAGCTGCACATAGGCACCAGCCGAACGTGCGATCTGGCCACCCTTGCCCGGCTTCATCTCCACATTGTGGATGATGGTGCCGACCGGCATGCTACCCAGCGGCATCGCGTTGCCCGGCTTGGTGTCGACCTTCTCGCCCGCGATCACCTTGTCGCCAACGGCGAGGCGCTGCGGTGCGATGATGTAGGCCAGCTCTTCGTCGGCATACTTGATCAGCGCGATGAAGGCAGTGCGGTTGGGATCATACTCGATCCGCTCAACGGTGCCTTCAACGTCCCACTTGCGACGCTTGAAGTCGATGTAGCGATACTTCTGCTTGTGCCCGCCCGCGATACCGCGGCTGGTCACGTGGCCCTTGTTGTTGCGACCACCGGTCTTGCGCTTGCCTTCGGTAAGCGCCTTAACCGGCTTGCCCTTGTAGAGGCCGGACTTGTCGACCAGGATCAGGCCGCGACGGGCCGGGCTGGTCGGTTTATAGTTCTTGAGTGCCATGGTCCTGTCCTAGCTCCTCAGATGCCGCTCGTGACGTCGATGGAATCGCCGTCCTTGAGGGTCACGATCGCCTTCTTGGTGTCGTTGCGACGGTAGGGCTTGCCCCGCCAGCGCTTGACCTTGCCCTTGCTGACGATGGTGTTCACGCCTGCGACCTTCACGTCGAACAGCGCTTCTACCGCGTCGCGGATCTGCGGCTTGGTGGCATCGTTCGACACCTTGAACACGACCGCGTTGTTTTCGCTCGCAAGCGTCGACTTCTCGGTGATGTGCGGTGCGAGGATCACGTCGTAGTGCCGCGCGTCGATTGCGTCTTTCTTAGCCATTGAAACGCGCCTCCAGCTTTTCGACCGCGTCCTTGGTGAGGACCAGCGTGTCGTGCTTCAGGATGTCGTAGACGTTGGCGCCCATCGCCGGCATCACATTGATGCCATGCAGGTTGGCCGAAGCGCGGGCGAAACCTTCGTTCACGCTCTCGCCGTCGATTACCAGCACCTTGCCGTTCCAGCCCGCCTTGTCGAAGTGGGCCTTGAGAGCCTTCGTCTTGGCGTCCTTCAGTTCCAGCGAGTCGACGACGACGAGGCCGTCCTTCGCCTTGCTGCTGAGCGCCATCTTGAGGCCGAGGGCACGGATCTTCTTGTTGAGCGACATGTTGAAGTCACGCTTGCGCGCACCATGCGCCTTACCGCCGCCGATGAAGATCGGTGCGCCGCGGTCGCCGTGGCGAGCGCCGCCCGAACCCTTCTGCGGGCCGAACTTCTTGCCGGTACGGGCCACGTCCGAACGCTCACGCGTCGGGCGTGCGGTCGCACGGCGGTTCCACAGCTGCCAGGTGACAACGCGGTGAAGGATGTCGGCACGCGGCTCGACCCCGAACACGGCATCGTTCAGCTCGATATCGCCCGACGCTTTACCGCCGTCGATTTTCTGTATCGCGATCTTCACGATCAGGACTCCTTGCCCGAATTGTCTTCAGAGGTGCCGCCGTCGGTCTCGGCGCCGGCATCCTGCTGCTGCATCAGCTTTTCCTGCTGCTCGGGCGTAACCTCGGTGTGAACCTCGTGCTCCGCCGCGCTTTCGACCAGGCCCGCATCCACATCTTCCGACTTCGTTTCGTCGGCGTTGCGACGCATCGCACCGGGGAACGGAGCATCCGAAGGCATCGGCAGCTTGACCGCGTCGGCAACCAGCATCCAGCTGTTCTTCGCGCCGGGCACCGAGCCCTTCACAAAGAGCAGGCCGCGATCCGTATCCGTGCGGACGATTTCGAGGTTCTGCTGCGTGCGCAGACGGTCGCCCATGTGGCCGGCCATCTTCTTGTTCTTGAAGACGCGGCCCGGATCCTGGCGGTTACCGGTCGAACCATGCGAACGGTGCGACAGCGAAACGCCGTGCGTCGCGCGCAGACCGCCAAAGTTCCAACGCTTCATGGCACCCGCAAAGCCCTTGCCCTGCGTATAGCCCTGCACGTCGACCTTCTGGCCCGCAATGAAATGATCGGCGGTGATCGTCGCGCCGACGGGAAGGAGGCCTTCCTCGCTCTCGACGCGGAATTCCGCCACCTTCATCTTCAGGCCCACTTCCGCCTTCGCGAAAGCTTCGCGCTGCGGCTTGTTGACATTCTTTTGCTTTGCCTCGCCCGAGCCGACCTGAACGGACCAGTAGCCGTCGCGGTCGTGGGTGCGGTTGGCGGTGACCTGACAACCTTCCAGAGCAAGCACGGTCACGGGCACGTGCCGGCCATCCTCCTGGAACAGGCGGGTCATTCCGACCTTTTTGGCGATTACGCCAGTGCGCATCATAAAACTCCTAAACAGAGGCACCCCGGCCCATCCGGGGTGCGTGACAGGCCGGTTTCAACCGACCCCAGCCCAAGTTTTGATGCATCGCCCCGTCCGGGCTGATTGCGCGCCTAGGGAAAGGAGCGCGAGACGGGGGACGCAGCCCGGCCAAAGTCGAACGACCTGTCCGGCGGTATCCCGATGTCTTGCCGGGCCTTGCGGCCTGGCGGGGCTATCGAGCGCCCCGAAACTTCCCTGCCCGCTTAACGTCCGGCAGGAGGACGGAGAACCCGGCTCGGTTAGGCGAGCTTGATCTCAACGTTCACACCCGCGGCGAGGTCCAGCTTCATCAGCGCGTCGACCGTCTGGGCGTTGGGCTGCACGATGTCGAGCAGCCGCTTGTAGGTACGCACCTCGAACTGCTCGCGCGACTTCTTGTCGATGTGCGGGCCGCGGTTCACGGTGAACTTCTCGATGCGCGTCGGCAGGGGAATAGGTCCACGGATGAGCGCGCCGGTGCGGCGTGCAGTACCCGCGATCTCGCCCGTTGCCTGGTCGAGCACGCGGTGATCGAAGGCCTTGAGGCGAATACGGATATTCTGTGCGTCCATGTCCTAGTCTACCGATGCGAAAGAGCCAAGGGAGGTCCACCTCCCAAAAAATAAAGAACCGCCCCACCAAACCGAATGCTTCGGTGAGGGGCGGCCCTCGTGAAATCTGACCGGCGGAGGAGCGAATCCCCCGCCGGTGCAGGCGCCTATATTAGACGGTGATCTTGCTGACAACCCCCGAACCGACGGTGCGGCCACCTTCGCGGATTGCGAAGCGCAGGCCTTCATCCATCGCGATCGGCGCGATCAGCTTGACCGAGATGGTCACGTTGTCGCCCGGCATCACCATTTCCGTGCCTTCGGGAAGAATCACTTCGCCGGTCACGTCGGTGGTGCGGAAGTAGAACTGCGGGCGGTAGTTGGCGAAGAACGGCGTGTGACGGCCACCTTCGTCCTTCGACAGCACGTAGACCTCGGCGCTGAACTCGGTGTGCGGCGTAACCGAACCGGGCTTCGCGAGGACCTGACCGCGTTCCACGTCTTCACGTGCAACACCGCGGATCAGGGCACCGATGTTGTCGCCGGCCTGGCCCGAGTCGAGCAGCTTGCGGAACATTTCGACGCCGGTCACGGTCGTCTTGGTGGTGTCCTTGATGCCGACGATTTCGACTTCGTCACCAACATTCACGATGCCGGTTTCGACACGGCCGGTCACAACCGTACCACGACCCGAGATCGAGAACACGTCTTCGATCGGCATCAGGAACGCCTGGTCGACCGGACGGTCGGGCTGCGGGATGTGCTCGTCAACGGCCTTCATCAGCTCGATGATCGAATCCTTGCCGATGTTGTCGTCGCGGCCTTCGAGAGCGGCCAGAGCCGAACCCTTGATGATCGGAATGTTGTCGCCATCGAAGTCGTACGCGCTCAGCAGTTCGCGAACTTCCAGCTCGACGAGCTCGAGGATTTCCTCGTCGTCGACCTGGTCGACCTTGTTCAGGTACACGACCAGCGCGGGCACGCCGACCTGACGCGAGAGCAGGATGTGCTCACGGGTCTGCGGCATGGGGCCGTCGGCAGCGTTCACCACCAGGATGGCGCCGTCCATCTGCGCCGCACCGGTGATCATGTTCTTCACATAGTCGGCGTGGCCGGGGCAGTCGACGTGCGCGTAGTGGCGGTTCTCGGTTTCGTACTCGACGTGCGCGGTCGAGATCGTGATCCCGCGCTCACGCTCTTCGGGAGCCTTGTCGATGTTGGCGAAATCGACGGCGGCGCCGCCGTAGACTTCCGCCATGACCTTGGTGATCGCAGCCGTCAGCGTGGTCTTGCCATGGTCAACGTGACCGATGGTGCCGATGTTGCAGTGCGGCTTGTTGCGCTCAAATTTTTCCTTCGCCATGTCTCTCAATACCTCTGTCTTAAATGGTAATTTGTGCGGGGAAGAAGGCGGCGCCCGCTCAAAATCAGGCGCCGCCCCTAAACCGATCGCTCGCCTTAGGCAAGCTTCTCCTTGACCTCGGCTGCGACGTTCGCGGGCACTTCATCGTAGTGCGAGAACTGCATCGAGTATTGTGCGCGGCCCTGGGTGAACGAGCGCAGCTCGTTCACGTAGCCGAACATGTTGGCCAGCGGCACGAATGCCTCCACCGCCTGCGCGTTACCGCGGGTGTCGGTGCCCTGGATCTGGCCACGACGGCTGTTCAAGTCGCCGATCACGTCGCCAAGATAATCTTCCGGGGTGATGACTTCCACCTTCATCACCGGCTCCAGCAGCTTGATGCCTGCCTTCTGCGCGGCTTCACGCATCGCACCGCGACCGGTGATTTCGAATGCCACCGTGCTCGAGTCGACGTCATGGTACTTGCCGTCGATCAGCTCGATCGTGAAATCGATGATCGGGAAGCCGACCAGGTGACCGCTCTCCGCCTGCTCGCGCATGCCCTTCTCGACCGAAGGAATGTACTCGCGGGGGATGTTGCCGCCCTTGATCTGGTCATCGAAGATGATGCCCTGGCCACGTTCGCCGGGGACCACGCGGACCTTGGCTTCACCGAACTGGCCCGAACCACCCGACTGTTTCTTGTGGGTGTAGGTCACTTCGACTTCGCGGCCGAGCGATTCGCGGTAAGCCACCTGCGGCGCACCGACATTGGCTTCGACCTTGAATTCGCGCTTCATACGATCGACGAGGATGTCGAGGTGAAGCTCGCCCATGCCCTTGATGATCGTCTGGCCCGATTCGTGATCGGTGCTGACGCGGAACGAAGGGTCCTCGGCAGCCAGGCGGTTGAGCGCGACGCCCATCTTTTCCTGGTCGGCCTTGGTCTTGGGTTCCACGCTCAGCTCGATCACCGGCTCGGGGAATTCCATCCGTTCGAGAATAATCGGGTTCGACGGATCGCACAGCGTATCGCCGGTCGTGGTGTCCTTCATGCCTGCGATGGCAACGATGTCGCCAGCGAACGCCTCTTCAATGTCTTCCCGGTTGTTGGAATGCATCAGCAGCATGCGGCCGATCTTTTCCTTCTTGTCCTTCACCGAGTTGAGCACCTGGCCCTTGGCCAGCTTACCCGAATAGATGCGGGTGAAGGTCAGCGAGCCGACAAAGGGGTCGTTCATGATCTTGAACGCCAGCGCGGAGAACGGCGCATCGTCGGACGACGGGCGCGATTGCTCTTCATCGCTGTCGGGCAGCACACCCTTGATCGCCGGAACGTCGAGCGGCGAAGGCATGTAGTCGACCACCGCGTCGAGCAGGGGCTGCACGCCCTTGTTCTTGAACGCGGAGCCGCACAGCACGGGCACGAATGCGCGCGCCATGGTGCCCTTGCGGATCAGGGCCTTGAGCGTTGCCGCGTCGGGCTCTTCGCCTTCGAGATACTTCTCCATCACGTCGTCGTCCTGTTCGACGGCGGTCTCGATCAGCTTCTCGCGATATTCGGCGGCCTTGTCCTTCAGGTCGTCGGGAATGTCGACATAGTTGAATTCCGCGCCGAGGCCTTCGGATTCCCACACGATGCCGCGATTGTTGACGAGATCGACCACGCCCTGGAGATCGCTCTCTGCGCCGATCGGCAGATAGAGAACCAGCGGCGTCGCGCCGAGGCGTTCAACGATGCTGTCAACGCAGTAATAGAAATCGGCGCCGGTGCGGTCGAGCTTGTTGACGAAGCACATGCGCGGGACGCCGTACTTGTCGGCCTGGCGCCACACGGTTTCGGACTGCGGTTCGACGCCGGCGACGCCGTCAAAGACCGCGACCGCGCCATCGAGCACGCGCAGCGAACGTTCGACTTCGATGGTGAAGTCGACGTGCCCGGGGGTGTCGATGATGTTGATGCGGTGCTTTTCGCCCTTGCCGTCGTTGTTCGCCCAGAAGGTGGTCGTCGCGGCGGACGTGATCGTGATCCCGCGCTCCTGCTCCTGCTCCATCCAGTCCATCGTCGCGGCACCATCGTGCACTTCGCCGATCTTGTAGGACTTGCCGGTGTAATACAGAATACGCTCAGTCGTGGTGGTCTTGCCGGCATCGATGTGCGCCATGATGCCGATATTGCGGTAGCGCTCCAGCGGATAGTCGCGGGCCATTGTCAATTCCTCGAAAGGTCAGAGTGAGGGGGAGCCGGGTAAGCCGCCCCCATATGGGGTTTTGTGTGACCGGTTAAAGACGGCCATCGACGAGCAGGGCCGCCAGCGCCACCAGCGCCGCCACGATCCCGGCCGAGACGCCGATCCTCGCCGCCCGCACCTGCTCCGAAGAGTCGGGCGAGCGCAGACCGGCGACGAAGCCGAAGCGCAGCTGGCGCAGGCGGTCGCTCACGCGCGATCCTACCAGCGGTAGTGCGAGAAAGCGCGGTTCGCGTCCGCCATGCGGTGCGTATCTTCGCGCTTCTTCACCGCGTTGCCGCGATTGTTCGCCGCATCCATCAGCTCGCCCGAGAGGCGCGCCGACATCGTGGTTTCGGGGCGCCCGCGTGAGGCAGAGATCAGCCAGCGGATCGCCAGCGCCTGCGCACGTTCGGGACGCACTTCGACCGGCACCTGGTAGGTCGCACCACCGACACGGCGGCTGCGGACTTCGACCTGCGGTTTGATATTGTCGAGCGCGGCGTGGAACAGCTCCACCGGGTTCGCCTTGGCCTTCGCTTCGACGGTGTCGAGCGCGGTGTAGACGATCTTCTCGGCGACAGCCTTCTTACCGTCGTACATCATGTTGTTCATGAACTTCGACAGCACCAGATCCTTGAACTTGGGATCGGGCAGGATTTCGCGCTTCTCTGGGCGACGACGACGTGACATTGTGAAACTCCTTCGGAGTAGAAACTTCGGTGCCGGCCCTTTCCCCCTCCCAACCACCCGATAGCCTATGGGTGCTCATATCGGGTGGTTGGGAGGGAGAGAGGGCTGGTACCGCCACCGGCCGTTCAGGCCGGACAAAAACTAGCCCAAATTTATTTGGGCCGCTTGGCACCGTACTTGGAACGGCTCTTGCGGCGATCCTTGACGCCCTGCGTATCGAGCACGCCGCGCAGCACGTGGTAGCGCACACCGGGAAGGTCGCGCACACGGCCGCCGCGGATCAGCACAACCGAGTGCTCCTGCAGGTTGTGGCCTTCGCCCGGGATGTAGCTGATGACTTCGCGCTGGTTGGTCAGGCGAACCTTGGCCACCTTGCGCAGAGCCGAGTTCGGCTTCTTCGGGGTCGTCGTATACACACGGGTGCAAACGCCGCGCTTCTGCGGGTTCTGCTCCATCGCAGGGACCTTCGACTTGGCCTTCTGCGGCGTGCGGCCCTTGCGGACCAGCTGGTTGATGGTGGGCATTAAATTCTCTCTTCGTTCGTTATCTGTGGCGACGGATTGTCGCCACAGGGTCACCTCATCCGGGCGCAAAAGTGGTGCCCACTTTTGCATGATGAGGTTCCGGCGCTCTCAGACGAACAATACGCCTGCGGGAGCCACCTCATCCGTTCGTGCTGAGCCTGTCGAAGTGCGAATGGATCGCGCCACGCCGGCCCGGCTGGATGGCTTCGCGCTTGCGATCGAATGGAGTGTATCGGGGTCGTGCCGCTTTCGATCGTCACCCCGGGAGTCGAAGACCTGCAAAGCAGACCTGATCCGGGGCCCATCGAGCAAAGGACGCGCGCGCCGCATGGCGCGCTCACCTTGTCGCACGAGCCTGAAACGCTCCACCCGAACGCGCCCGCAAGGGACCACCCGGATTACTTTGACGGCTGCCCCGCTCTCTCGCGTGAGTTCCTGCGAAAGCAGGAACCTCCCTCAATCGAGCGCCACTTCGAAAAGCAAAAGGGCCGACGCGAATCGCGGCAGCCCCGGGACAAAACCGGCAATGTTCAGCTCTATAAGCCTTGGCGGGAGCTAGCCCTCGCCTCGGTTGGTGGTGCGCTTAGTTGGATTTGGGGGCGGGGTCAAGGGAAGGGATTTTCAACTAGTCCCAGCTAAATCGGCCACTTCGCTCTCTGGACCACATACTGTCAGCAGGCCGCAACCCGGACCACGGCTCATCATCTGTCTCAGTTATTTTTTGCACGGAAAGCAGGGTAAGAGCCCACCCCCCGCGAAGCAAAAGACATTGCTCGGCAAGTCCCGTAACATTCTGGTCCTCATCAAACCAAATCGACGAAGCCAACCTCTCGGGAGACGGAACCTCCGTTTGGCGCCCGATAGACAAGATGCTCCTAGTGAGAGAGCGTTGGGGTAGTTCGACATTTTTTCGCAGCCCAAGGTACGGAAAGTTTCTTGGAATGATAAGGCGCGCAAGTTTTCCATTTTTGGAAATGATTATCCCGATTTTCTCGCTCGCACGTTCAACGTAAATCCGCGACATCATTTCTGTCGAAACTTTGAATGCCTGGGCCAGTGCCCGAAGGTGAAGCAGATTGGCATCATCACCCAGTCGCTCGCTAAATGCTCGAAACTCAACGTGAGGCACTAACAGCTCGCTAGCGAACTCGTTTGCCTCTATTTCCTTTCTCTGAGCGATCGAAACACCTTCAGCAAGCAGCCCCCTTCTTGGGCGCTCAGCAGCAAACTCGGAGCGTCCGCATTTAAACTGCGTCTTCCCGGCCAAATGCGTTGGAATAACAGCGTGACCTAATTCATGACCAATCGTGAATCGAGCGCGCGTAGGCTTGGCTTTCGCATTGATCCCAATGATCCTCAGGTCGCCTTGGACAACAAGCATCCCTTCAATGCTGTCTGATTCGAATTTAGAAATCTCGACGACACCCAATTCCGTTGCGAGCTCCTCTAGAGGAAACTCATGCGGAATAGAGCCAAGCTGATCGCGAATCTGATCCTGCAACGCTCTCGCGAGAGTACGCGGATGACCAATGTCCGCAAGCTCCATCTGATCGATGCTGAAGGCCATAATTATTTCATCTTGTGATCGCTAAACCTATCAAGCAAGCGCTGAACTATTTCCAGCTCCTCGTCATCCAACTTACCAAATTTCTCACTATTTCTTCGGAAAAATGCACGAGCCACCTCTTGATCCTCGTCTTCACTGATCAAGTACGCGATTGTCGTATTGAAATGACCAGCCAACTTGCGAAGAAGGTCAAGTGAAGGATTCTTACTCTTATTGCTTTCCAACTCCCAAATATGAGCTTTGGACGCACCAATCGCGTCCGCAAGCTGCTGGAGCGATTCCCCTTTGCTAATCCGCAGCGCCTTAAGCCGTTCGCCAATGGCCATCGTATCTCCTGTTCACGTTGAAAAACAAAATGTCTGATCTGCCTTGACGGCAGACGAAGCGTTCATTATATCCATACACGCTCAGAGGCCGTCACGACAAGCTCTTTGACTGGTGACGAGGCGACGAGCGTTGACACCAATATGGAGAACGAAAATGTCGAAGAAAGGTGGCTCCTATCGGAGCGCAATCAGTGGTCGCTACGTCACCACCGGTCATGGCCGCCGCAGTCCGAGCACTACGGTTCTCGAAACGAAAGGCGCGTCTGGCAATACGGGCGGACGCTATCGGAGCGCTATCTCTGGGCGCTTCGTTACCACCGGGCACGGAAAGCGTAGCCCGAACACCACCACGTTCGAAAAATGAGATAAAGGGCCGTCCAATAGGTCGGCCCTTTCCGATTGGAGTTCCGAGCATGGGAAAACCCAAATACCTTGGAGATCTTTGGCGCCAAGACGAAATTCCTGTGCTGGCACAAAGAGCAGAGTCTAAAGAGCTTTTTGTAAGACTGCCCGACATGGAGGATTCAGCCCTCTGGAGGTGGCAGAATCGGCGGTGGCTTCGCCAAGTAAGTCCCCGTGGACATATTCCCAAATGGTCTAATCAGTATAGGGGGTGGAGCATTCCCAAATCTTGGCTTACAAAAATGACCCGACATCTTTTACAAAGATATGGCCACTGCTATGTGGTCCAACCTTATCGCAAATCGAAGAAGTGAGCTCCGAACTGCATGACAGCGAAGGGTTTAGACTGCGATTGCTCATGCATGGGAGAAAACCATGGAGTTGGCGGGCCGAATTCGGGCTGGTTCGTACTCTCTGATACGTTCGCTATAAGCTGGGGAGATATTGAATTCGGGTGCCGTTATATCAAAGATGGCCAACCTTGATAGGCAGCATGCCGTTAGGCTGCGGAACTCGCATATTTAACCTTTGGTAGAGCGCTGTCCTACTCCCCAAAATTCTGCAATCTATCTGCGGCTATGCCCCCAGATGAGTCTCTTGATCGGTCTGTCGAGAACCGTCGCCCGAACACGCCCTCCTAGGCTCCACGCGAAACAGGCCCCGCTCCCGGGCACGCGGTCTGCCACCGGCGGACGGGTCGCCAGGCGACCTCCGCCGTGGCCTATACCAGCGAGCCGCCCGAGGCGGACGATCCGCTCCTCGCCTTTGCGCCCTACCTGCACCCGCATCCGCGCTCCAACTCGATCACGCCCGAGCGGCAGCGGCGCCCTTCGACAGGCTCAGGACAGGGCTTGTCGCGACTCTCGCGGCGACGGGGATCGTCACGCAGGCGGCGCGCGAGTCATCTTTCTGCCTACCGCTCCGCTACATGAGGCGACGCGGCAAGAGCATGGAAGCGCTCTACCGCCTGCGCGCGAAGCCGGGGGCGGAGGGGTTTGCCGCCGCGTGGGATGCGGCGCTGGAGCACGGGGTGCAGCGGCTGGAGGATTGTGTGCGTTTTTTTGCCAGGCCTACCGCTTCCGCTGCTTGAGGCCTGTTGCGCGCGCCAAACGACATTCGCAGAAACGAGGGATTTTTTTGCCCATAACAGTGTGTCAGGTGTGTCAGGCGACCGCCCTCAAGCGGCGGAAGCGAAACTGGGCATTAGCCCTACCGGTAGGGCAACCAAGGACTCCCAAGCCGGATAACGCGCTGCTGCGCTTCCTCCTCCAGCATCGCCTGCCCGCGCGCTACGCCGCCGACAGCCATGTCGGGCCCGGGCACCCGCTCTACGAACGCAACCGCGAAGAGGCGCTGGAGCCGAAGCGGCGCGAGAGGAAGAGAGACGAGGCGGCGATCTTTGCGTCGATCGATGCGAAGCTCGCGAAGATCCGTACGCGGCGCACCACAGCGCGCGAAGAGGGGCCTGCGACCGACTAGAGGAAGCGGCGCAGCGGGATCGGGGCGTTGGCGGGCGGGCCTTCGACCGGGTCCGGGTCCGGCTCGCCGTCGGGCGCAGAGGGCGGGTCGGCGCCCTTGCCCGGCGCCACCGGATCGGTCGGCACGCGGCTGGCGGGGCCGACTCCTTCGAGCAGCTCCATCAGCCGGGTCGGCGGCAGCGGGCGTTCGAAGCGGATGCCGGTGATGCCGTCCTCGGTCCGTACGACGCTGGCATTGTGCAGCGCCTGGCCGCCCAGCTCGATCGTGCACAGCGTGCCGGGGGCGATGCCCTCCAGCCCCGTCACCGCGATCCCGGACATGGAGATATTGTGCATCTCCGCCCAGCAGCCCGTGCAGCCCGACCAGATGCGCACCTGCAGGCGTGCGGGGACGCGCGTGGCGCGCGGGCGGGGCACCTCGATCTTGTGCGCGGGGCCGGAAAGGTTGGCGACGCCGATGCGGTTGCCATCGACCCACGCGACCCGCGCCTCGACCGGGTCGATCCCGTCCCACCAGTAGGTGACGTGCGTGCCGGGATCGACGTCCAGCAGCGCCTCGAACATCGCGCCGCCGTTGCTCATGTTGCGCAGGATGGCGGGGTGCGCGACGCCGTCGAGCATCACGCAGCAGGTGCGGAAGGTCGCGATCTGGCGCTCGTTCTCGCGCCGATCGGCGGGCGGCGGCGTGGGGGAAGAATCCCGATGCGGAAAATCCACGATGTTGACCGGCTTCGACATTCTTGCGCAAGGCCCCGAGTGTTGCTCCGGGTCCCGGCTTAGGCAGAACATCCCTACCGATTCATGTGCGAGGATGGTTAATGGCGCGGTAGGAAGTGCGATTTCCGCCGGGGAATCCTGCCGCGTAGCTCGGCAGGGGCTCAGAGCGTTGTCTTGAGGTAGTCGACCAGCGCGCGGACCTTCTTCTGACGCCACTGCGGCGGCGGGGCGAGCAGCCAGTAGGATCGGCGACCGTCCTCGGGCCCCTGCGCAACCGCGACCGTGCCCGCCGCGATGGCTTCGGCGGCGAGCGCATGCGGCACCCGCGCGGCGCCCATCCCCGCGACCACGCAGGCGAGCGCCTGCCCCGCGCTGCCGACCGCGATGCACGGTTCGCCCGCGGCCTCGGCCCCTTCGTCCCGCCCATCCCCGGGCCAGCCGATCGTGCGGCCCTCGGCCTGCGGCGCGTTCTTCGGCGCCACGGTGACCCACTCGGGCCGGGTCAGCTGTTCGCCGGGGCAGTCGCCCGGCCCCTCCGCCAGCCAGATCGCGAGGTCGAGATTGGCTTCGGAGAAATCCGCCTTCTCCCGCTCGCGCAGCTGAAAGCGCACCCCGGGCTGCCCGGCCTGAAACGCGGCGAGGCGCGGGGCGAGCCAGTGTTCGAGGATGCCGCGCGGGGCGGCAATGGCATAGCGATCGACCGACTGGCCCGCCTGCATCGCCGCCACGCTTTCCTCGAACCGCAGGAAGCCGTCGCGCAGCGCGTCGAGCCCGGCGTGCCCTTCCTCGGTCAGCTCCAGCCCCTTGCTCGTCCGGCGGAACAGCACCGTGCCGAGATGATCCTCAAGCGCGCGGATCTGCTGGCCCACGGCAGCCGGCGTCACCGCCAGCTCGTCCGCCGCCTTGGTGAAGGAGAGGTGCCGCGCGGCAGCATCGTAGACGCGAAGGGCGTTGAGGGGCAGGAGCGTGCGCTTCATATCGCGCCAACCGCTAGCCAGCGAGGGCGCGTGCGGCAAGCCGGGTTACGCGAACGGGGCGCCCGGGCTGCGCGAGAGCGCGAACCCGGAGCTTGCCGAAGGACATCGATTCAGCGCGCGCTATTGCGAACTGTGGGGTGTGAGCAGCCTCTCGATACCCGCGCTCCGCGCGGCGGCTTCTGGGCCGGAAGCGGTCTGTCCGGTTCCAAGCGCGACAATGGGCAAAGCTGCCGTTCGGTGGTGCAGATGCCTTAGTCAGCAGCTCCCCACGACGGCGGTACGGTTTTGCGAGGCAGCTGCCCCAAGGCGGTCGACCAGCGCCGTTGGCCGACCGCTTAATGCATCAAATTTCGGTGCGCTCTGCCAAGAGCAAGGCGTCTTCGACATCGACGCCGAGATAGCGGACCGTGTTCTCGATCTTAGTGTGGCACAGCAAAATCTGGATAGCACGAATATTGCCGGTGGCCCGATAGATCATCGCCGCTTTTGTCTGGCGAAGCGAGTGCGTCCCGTACTCGGACTTCCGAAGCCCGATTGCAGTCACCCATTCATCGACGAGGCGGGCATACTGGCGCGTGCTCATGTGCCCCGCAGGATCGACGCGGCTGGGGAAGAGATAATCGCCCGTTGAACCGCCCCGTCGCTCCAGCCAAGCTAGTAATGTCGCTCGCACATCGGCAGTAATCTCAAACTGCACCGGTCGACTGGTCTTTTGCTGAATGACAATCGCACGATTGCGGATGTCAGCGTTGGCAACCACGTCGCCAATCTTGATCTTCACCAAATCGCAGCCGCGTAACTTGCTGTCGATGGCTAGATCGAAGAGCGCCTTATCTCTCAATCGGCCTTCACGATCGAGGTGAAAGCGGATTGCCCATATCTGCTTCTGCGTTAACGGCCGCTTCGTTCCAACATTCTTGCCAGCATTCCAGGCGACGCGTCCCTGCATGGCCGGGTCAAATCATGAGTATCCCATCGTTCTTCTCCTTGGCCGATATTAGCCAAGGAGGTAATGCTCAGGGTGTCGCCGTTCTGAGCCGGGAGCGAACTGTCTGGTTTCAGGTGGTCAGCACGCAAGGCTACCTGCTCGAGTCGACCCATGCCCGAAACCCAACGCCAAATTCGACGAATTCATCCCTCGCCGCTGGACGAAGGCTGTGTGCCATCGCTGGTTGGCATCGATCGCCACGTCGCGGGAAGGGTACCGAAAGCCCTACCTGCTCAAAGCGGCACGTGATGGGCCGTTTGTCTTGGCACGGGAACATCGCTTGTCGCCCCGGTGTTAACGACAATAGTGGTTACAGATTGGAATTGATGTTGCGCCTCGTTCTTTTGTTCTTCGCCAGTCTGTTCGTTATCGGCGCTTCTTTCCTCGTCCAGATCCCCGTCGCGAACGCGCAGGACCTCGAGGCAAGGGCGATCGAGCAGGTCGAAGGAAACCTATATCGATGGACCGCCGGCCCCTATCATTCGGTCTTCCTGGTTCACGATGCCGGGATCGTGGTAGGCGACCCGCTGAGCCGGGAGGCCGCGTCATGGCTGCGGACCGAACTCGCCGAGCGGTTTCCTGGTTTGCCAGTTACGCATGTCATCTATAGCCATAGCCATCCCGATCATGCCTATGGCGGCGAAGCGCTGGATGATGGACGCACGCAATTCATCGCTCATGAACTGGCCGCACGGACCTGGGAGCTGAACCGCGCCAAGGTTCGCATGCCGGATATCACCTTTGCCGACACCTTCTCGCTGGATCTGCCTGGGGGCAGTAATGTCGAACTGGCCTACTGGGGCGCGAACAATGGCAAGGGCTCGGTCTCGATGCGCTTTCCTGCGCAGGATGTGCTGCATGTCGTCGACTGGATCGTGCTCGGGCGCATGCCCTATCAGTCGCTGGATGGATATGACATTGTAGGCATGATCGCATCGACGCGCGCCGTGCTGGCAAGGGTTCCTTTCGAAACATTCGTGGGTGGGCATGCGGACATCGGTTCGCGCGACGACGTGGAGTTCTATCTCGGCTACATCGAAGCGCTGCATGACGGTGTTCTGACCGGCATCATCGAGGGGCGCTCGCTTGAGGAAATCCAGAAAACGATCGATCTGTCGCGCTGGTCATCGCTCAAGCAGTTCGATGCGTGGCGCGACGCGAATGTGGAAGGCGTCCATCGCCAGCTGATCGACGATCATTATCTCGACATGCGACCGGAGATCGACGAACCGGCTGTCTCGTAAGAGAGACTAGGTTTCCCGGCGCGCTCCGCGAATGGGCAGTTCGTGCCCTGACTTGATTTCTCGGAGAACGATCGAGGATTTAAGCGCGGTCACTCCCCCCGTGATGGCGATAAGGCGGTCGATCAGATCCGCGAGCTCGCCAAGGTCGCTCACGGCCACTTTCAATATCAGGTCGACCTCGCCACTTTGCATGAAGCATTCCAGCACTTGAGGCGTGTCACGCACCCATTGCTGAAAAGCGTCGTTCTGGTCCCGCGTATGTTCGCGCAAGCCCACCATTATGTGTGCGAGGATCGCGAGACCAAGGCGCTCGCGGCTCAATATCGCCACCGTCCGCTCAATATGGCCATCGCTGCGAAGGCGGTCGAGCCGACGCGCACATTGGCTGGCGGAGAGATGCACATGTTCAGCAAGCTTGGCGTTAGTCAGGCTGGCGTCACGCTGGATCGCATCCAACAGGCGGAGATCATAGGAATCTAAAGTCACCTACGCTCCATGCAACAATTTCGCATAAGAATCTATTAATCTGCGTGTTTGACGCATCTTTCGAGTAATCAACTGGGATAAACGCGGCCTATCACCGGGTGGTTGCACATATCATCGCAGACCCAACCTCAAGGACCTGCCATGATAGTGATCCCATCCGACCTTCCCGCCTTCGTAATGGCATCTCTGGTGCTTGCATTCGTTCCGGGGCCCGACCTTGTGTTCGTACTGACCGAATCGATGGTCCGCGGGCGCAGAGCAGGTCTGTTGGCGACCGCTGGCCTGTGCAGCGGACTGATCGTGCACACCGCCGCCGTCGCACTGGGCGTGGCTGCGCTGGTTCAGGCATCGCCCACGGCCTTTGCCACACTGCGCTATCTCGGCGCAGCCTACCTCCTCTACCTCGCCTGGCGGGCCTTCCACACAGCCAGCCTGCCGATAGGAGAGAAGGAAGCGGGCAGCATAGTCGACAGGGCAATCTACCGACGTGCCGCCATCATGAACGTAACCAACCCCAAGGTATTGATCTTTTTCCTCGCATTCCTCCCGCAATTTGCGGAGCCAGCGAGGGGAAATGTGGCAGGGCAAATGATAGTGCTCGGCGCGATCTTCATGGCATGCTCTGCCCTGTGCTTCTCGCTCGTGTCGTGGATGGCGCATCCCGTCGGTGCCTGGATCAGGCGCGCACCCATGCGCCAGGCCCGCCTGAATCAGGGTGCGGGGCTGATTTTCGTGGCGCTGGCGGTGAAGCTGGTCTTCAGCTGACTGGCAGGCCCGGGCAGCGCCAAATCACGCGCCCGGCCCTCCAACGCAATCCAGCCTTAGAAGCTGGTGCGAGCGCCTATAAGGACGACACGGCCGGGCGCGATCGTGGTGGTCGAGCGATCCGAGTCCTGGTCTTTCAGAACGTTGTCGACCTGGCCGAACACGCTCAGCCAGTCGTTGACCGGCATCTCGCCGCGCAGGTTCAGGCGCCAAAGCGTCGGAACGTCGACGTAATAGTCTCGCGTCGTGGGCCGATCGGGCTCCAGGCCGTACTGGGCGCGGGTTCTTGCCGCGCCGTCCAGTTGCCGCCGAGGACCAAGCCAGAATGCGTTTGCACTTACGCTTCCGCCCAGCACCGAAACCGTAGCGGTTACCCCAGCGATAAACTTGGGCACGCTGAGCCGCCGGTCGCCCTCCTGGTAGAGCGGATCCTCCTCGTCCTGATAGAAGTTGCTGAGTTCCTTGATCCGATTGTCGATGAAGGTCAGGTTGCCGCGAAGCGACAAGGGACCGAAGGATGCATTGCCCTCGAATTCCCAGCCCTTGTTCGTGACGACCCCGAAATTCTGATACTGTGCGACCCTTGGACGCAAATCCACTGGCATGATCAGATCGCGGCCTTCTTCGTCGAAGCGCGTCGCCGACAGGGTGCCGATACCGGCCCACGTGAGATCGAAGCCGGCATCCCAACCAACTTTCCTCTCGGGACCGACATCGGGATTGGGCAGATAATAGACATTGAAACCATAGCCGCCGTTGATCGCCCTTTCATCGATCGGCGGGCGAACGCTTTCGCCCCATTGTCCGCGCAATTTCAGGGTGGCAGGCCCCTCGTCGAACACATAGGCAAGCCCCACGCGAGGCTGGAACTGGCTGGTTTCAGAATCGCCCACAAAGCGGATGCCATTGTCCACCCGGCCTGCCAGCGTCAGGTAGGCCTGGTTGCGAAAACCGAGTTCGGCAATGCCGAAATAGCCGAAATTGTCCCAGCTATCCGCGTGATTATCGACGAACTGGGCGGTCGACAGGTCGGGCTTCCCATCCACGTAGGTGAACGAATTGATGGAAAATTCCCGGTCCTTGTAGAATACGGCGTCCGCACCCGCCGTCATCTTCAGGTCGAAATCGCTGCTGATGTCGAGATCGTAAACCGTCGAGTAGCGAAGCGTCCGGCGGGTATAGTCGGTATTCTGGTAATAGTTACGCGTCTCGCTGTAGCCGCCTTCGTACCCGAAAGACTGCTTGTCCTGGCCGAGAGTGACGGTGTGCTGCCAGTTCGGCGCCGCCTCGTAGTTGAGGGTGAGCGCGACCAGCGTCTCGGTCATCGGGTAGTGAAGGCCCCGTTCCTTATCGCCGGGCTCACGGTAGCGCAGGCAGGACGCGGTGTCCGCGCGGTTCGGCAAGGTGCACGAATAGGAAAAGTTGGCGGTGTAGAGTTCGCGGGTGTTGTGGAACGCGCTCAGGCTGGCAGTGAACGGTCCGCGCCGCGCGCGGATGCCGCCGGAAAATGCCAGGCTTTCCGAATCGTAGCGCTGCGCCCATTCCCCGATGGACTGATAGCTAGCTCCGAGCCGATAGCCGAGATCGTCGTCACCGCCCGAAAGCTGAACCGAGTGGTCATGCACGTAGGGCGTGACGCCATCGGGCGTGTAATCGCTGTCCATGACACCGACTGATGCCTTCGCATCGACGCGCAGGCGACCGTCGTTGCTGCCTTTCTTCGTAACGATCTTCATCAGGCCCGTCGCGCCCTCGGCACCATACATCGTGCCAGCCTGCGGACCGCGAACGATCTCGATCCGCTCGATCGTCTGGGGGTCGAGGGTCGACAGCAGTGTCGGCCGGGCAAGTTCGACGCCGTCGATGAAAATCTTCATGTAGTCGCCGTTGAGGTCGCTGGTGCCGTAGTTCCAGGACGTCTCGCCACGCGTAATGACCTGCGTGGTCCAGTCGTTGAGCCCGGAATTGAGAGCGAACACCCCGGCGAATTCACCCCGAAGCAGGTCGGTCATGTTCCTGATCTGCTTGCGCTCGATATCCTCGGCGGTGATGATGGATACCGGTGCCGAAGTGCTCCTCTGGGTGCTCAGGGCATTCCCGGTCACGACGATGACATCGGCGTCCGCGCCGGAAATTTGCGCAATTTCCAAATTGGCGATCGCCCCTTGCGTCTCGGAAACGCGTACCGTTCGCTGACGTTCAACGAATCCCGGCCGGCGGAACGAGACGGTATGCTCGCCCGGAGCAACCCCGATGATGCGGTACGTACCATCGGCCTCGCTCTCTGCGGTGTAGCGTGTGCCATCCACCGATACCTCGACGTCGGCCAGCGCCGTGCCATCGGCCGCGTTCGTAATCCGACCGGAGATCGTGCCCGGGTCGGCAGCGACGGTCTGTGGCCCCTCATCCGACAGCTCAGCTTGGGATGGGGAGGTTTGCGCGCTGGCGCCCGAAGCGAAAAGCGCCAGCGAGAGCGCCACAATCGAGCACGACACGCCGGTGCGCACTGCGCGACCGAAAACCGTATCGAGGGCTGTCGCGTGGGCGGCGTTCCTGGCGGCCTTGCGCCGGTTTAAGATATTATTATGTAACGTCAGTTGTGACAACGTCGATCCCCATTCTGGCTGGTCAGATGCACATTCGCACCGGTCATGTGCATCACATAGCCGGTGAATTGATGGTTGTAATGAGATAACGTCTCCCTTAGGCGGCGCTCTCCAGCCACACAAGGGATAAATCGAATGTTTCGCACCGCGCTGCTCAGTTCAGCCGCCATCACGCTGACCATGACCGCTCCGGCTTTCGCGCAGGATACTGTTGCGACCGGTTCGGCTTCCTCCACGCCCGAGCAGGACTCGGCGGATCGGACAGGCCTCCATGATGATGCGGGCGAGGAAATCATCGTCACGGCACCTTTTGCACGTGCGCAGACCGACGTTTTGTCGGGCACTTCGGTGCTTACCGGAACCGAGCTCACGCGCGAGCTTCGCCCCACCGTCGGCGATACGCTGGCGAGGCAGCCTGGCGTGTCGGCCACCAGCTTCGGCCCCAACGTGTCGCGCCCTGTTCTGCGGGGGTTTCAGGGCGAACGGATCCGTATTCTGACCGATGGCATCGGCAGCATCGACGTGTCGAACACCTCGGCTGACCATGCCACGGCGATCAATCCGTTGACCGCGGAGCGGATCGAGGTCTTGCGCGGACCGGCATCGCTGTTGTTCGGTTCATCGGCGATCGGCGGCGTGGTGAACGTCATCGACAACCGAATTCCGCGCACCGTACCCGCCGCGCCCGCGCATTTCGACGTGATTGCCACTTACGGCAGCGCAGCTGACGAAACGTCGATCGGCGGTGTGATCAACATACCGGTGACCGAGAACATCGTGTTCCATGCCGATGGATCCTATCTCAATACCGCCGATCTGCGCACCGGCGGCTACCTCTATTCCCGCCAGATTCGCGCCGAAGCGGCCGAGCATGCGCGCGAATTCGACGAACCCGAACTTCTCGAGGAAGCCGAGGAGCGGGGCAAGCTGGCAAACAGCGCCGCCGAAACGACCGAAATCTCCGGTGGCCTGTCCTATATTGCTAGCGGCGGCTCGATCGGTTTCGCCGTGACCCGCTATGACAACCTTTACGGTGTGCCGGGGCGCTTCGAGCTCGAAGGCGACCATGGCGGCGGTGGCGGCCATGATCACGATCACAGCGGCGTCCGCCTCGACTTGCAGCAAACGCGGGTCGACGTTCGCGGCGAACTCGAAACCGGCGATGGCTTCATAGAGCGGATCAGCGTCCGCGCAGCCGGAGCCGATTACCAGCATGACGAAATCGAATCGGACGGCGGCATCGGCACGAGCTTCCTCAATGAAGGCTACGAAGGTCGCATCGAGGCCGTGCAGTCGGAACGCGATGGCTGGACTGGCGCGATCGGTGGACAGTTCTTCATCCGCGATTTCGATGTCGAGGGCGAAGAGAAATTCCTGCCCGCCAATAAAACACGGCAATTCGGTATCTTCACCTTGCAATCCAAGGATTTCGGAGCGTTGCGGGCGGAAGCGGGCGCCCGGTATGAGCATAGCAATATCGACGCGGATGCAGATGCCGACCTCGGCAATGGAAACATCGCGCGCAGCTTCGATGCTTTTTCCTTCTCTCTTGGCGCGAGCTACCCGCTGATGGACGGGCTGCGCATCGGCCTCAACGGCTCGCGCAGTGAACGTGCGCCCTCGGCAGAGGAACTCTTTGCCAATGGTCCCCATATCGGGACGCAGGCATTTGAAATCGGCGATCCGGATTTCGAGAAGGAATCGAGCTGGGGGCTGGAGGCAACCCTGAAAGGGCAAGGCGAAGGCTATCGCTTTGCCTTGTCCGCCTACCATAACTGGTTCGACAACTATATTTACGACTATCAGCCGGGCACGTTCGCTGATGGCCTACCGGTGTTCCAGTACGCACAGGCCGATGCCCGCTATTACGGACTGGAGGGCGAGTTCTCGGCGAGGCTTGCACAGGTCGGCGGCACGGAGATCCGCGGCGACATTCTGGGCGACTATGTCCACGCGACGATCGACGATTCCAACCCGGCTCCGCGCATTCCGCCGCTGCGACTGCTCGCAGGGCTGGAGGCAAAGGCCGAGAAATTCGGCGCTCGGGTCGAGGTGGAGCATGCATTCGAACAGGACCGCGTTGCCGAATACGAGACCACGACCGACGCCTATACGATGGTCAACGCATCGATTGTCTGGACGCCAATGGCGGACAATGCGACCAGCTTCATCCTGTCGGCGAACAACCTGCTCGATGTAGAGGCGCGGCGGCATGCGAGCGTGCTGAAAGACTACGCCCCGCTGGCGGGACGCGACATACGTGTCACCGCTCGCTTCCACTTCTGACGGGCAAAGATGTGGCGCCGACCGATGGCGGTCGGCGCCATGAAGGGCCGTTCCTGGAACCGGATTGCCTCTGAAACGCGATTGCCCTTGGGCGCTTGTGGCACATTGCTTCCTTGGCAATCCGGAACCACCCGGTTGGGTTTGCTGGACAACCATTCACGCACGAGGGACTGGTGTTCATCGAGGCGTTATTGTCACCTTCGCGAAGGAGTTTTGCGGCCATGACTTCACGAGTGGTCGCGTCGCAGGCGCGTCGGGAAAGGTCGTCGATTTCAGCGCGCAGAGTCGGATTGCAGCTGTGCGGTTCCATCTACCTTGCATCGATGCTCTGGACGCTCATCGTAGGTATGGGGTTTTTCGCGGCTCATGCTTCCGTGCCCGATAAAGCGGACCTGCCTTTCACTTCTGTCGAGCGATACGAACTGCCGTTCGAGACCCGTGTCCAATGGCTTGATTTCATTCGCTCCGGACCGGGGGGAGAGAAAGCGGCCGAGGAGTACGCCACGGCTTTCCCCGATGATCTCTACAGGCGAGCGGCCACCAGCACCGATGCCGAGATATACCGTATTCAATACCGAAGCGACGATTTGAGCATTCGCGGCTTCATGGTCGCGCCGCGCGATGCCGGGCCACACCCGGTCATCATTTTCAACCACGGCGGAACGATGCAATGGGGCCGCATCGTTCTCGCCGATCTGCTCGAATTCGTCCGCCTGGCAGAGCGTGGCTACATCGTCTTCGCCTCTGCCTACCGCGGCGAAGGCGGCAGCGACGGAGAGCCGAGCTTGGACGGCGGTGCCACACGCGATGTGCTATCGCTAATCGAGCTGATCGACCATGTGCCCGCCGCCGATGCAGACCGTATCGGTGTCTGGGGAGCGAGCCGGGGCGGGAGCCTTACCTACGATCTCCTTTCCCGAACGGACCGGATCGATGCTGCCATCATCCAGGCCGGGCCGACCGATCTCGTCCACGCGCCGCGCCGCGCCGAGTTCGACGAACACGTCTATCCCTATACGATCGCCGACTACGAGAGCGACAAGGATGGAATTCTCGCCGCGCTCTCACCGATTGAGTGGCCCGAGCGCTTGTCGCCAAGAACGCAGATCCTCCTGCTGCACGGCACTGCGGACGAGAGGGTTCAACCGGAGGACACAATCCGCATGGCGCTGGCACTTCAAGGTCTTGGCCGACCATATCGCCTCAAAGTCTACGATGGCGGCTCCCATTCGCTCATGGAGAACTGGAACGACGTCCGGGCAGAGATGGACAGCTGGTTCGACCGGCATCTAAGAACCAGCGAGAAGTAATTATAGGCCGCGACGATCGCTTGCGGCCAAGATTGGCGCGTAAAGCTGCTATCCCCGGTTGGCTGGGTGAATGACCGCTTTCGGGCCTCTGCGATAAACGGTGGAACGACCAAAATGGGGGCGCAAAACGGTCGCAGGTTCCGACTTCGCTCTCCCTCGCCCCGCGATTGCTTCGTCCCGACCTGCGGCGGCCGGACCTCGCAACGACGATTATCGAGCGCGCCCCCGCCTCAGTGTGCCGTGGCAGGTGCCGCCAGCGGGAAGAAGGGGATGCGCACCTCGATCGGCGATCCGTCCTCGCGGTGGAAGGTGTAGAAGCCTTCCATCGAACCGAACGGCGTCGTCAGCGGGCAGCCCGAGACGTAGTCGTGGCTGCGGCCAGGCGTCAGCACCGGCTGTTCGCCGACCACGCCTTCACCATCGACATGACGGACCAACCCTTGCGAATCGGTGATCCGCCAGTGGCGGGTCATCAGCTGCACCCGCTCGCGCGAAGCGTTCTCGATCCGAATATGATAAATCCAGAACCACTTGCCGTTCGCGGGATCGCTCTGCTCAGGCAGAAAATTGACCGAGACGCGAACGGTGATCTCGTCGGTCGTGGCGGCATGATCGAACAGGTTCTTCATCGTGATTCGGGAGCGTAATGGGATTCGGGGCGAGGGCAAGGCGGCGCGCCCCACCTTGCCCACACCTGTTGCGCCAAAACATCAGGCATCAGGCGAGAGGGGGCCCGCCCATCGGTTACCCCTGGCCGAAATCCGCGCGTGTGCCGTGGGCAGAGATCGCGGCGCACAGGCGCTTCAACGCTACCGCATAGGCGGCGGTGCGCATGTCGGTGTCGTGGTCCTGCATCACTTCGCGCACATTATCGGCGGCGTCGGCCATGGTATCTTCCAGATAATCGTCCACATCATCGGCGCTCCAGTCGATGCCCTGGCGGCCCTGCACCCACTCGGCGTGGCTGATCGTCACCCCGCCTCCATTGGCGAGGATATCGGGCACCACCTCGATTCCTGCATCGGCCAGCGCCTTGTCGGCAGCGGGTAGCACCGGGCGGTTGGCAAGCTCGACGATCGCCTTGCACTTGAGCGCCTTCGCATCGTCCTCATCGGCGATCACCCCGCCCAGCGCGGCGAGCACCAGCACATCGCATTCGGTAGTCAGCACTGCCTCGGCATCGTCCGAGGATTGCGCGCCCTCACCCTCGCCGTCTCCGGCGTAGGCGGTGACCTTGCCTTCTTCGTCCTTCGCCTTGGCCAGCGCGTCGATATCGAGCCCGTCGGAGTCGCTCACGGTGCCCGAGGAATCGGCGACCGCGACGATTTTGTGGCCGGCTTCCTCGGCGGCATGCGCGAACCAGCGGCCGGCATTGCCGAAACCCTGCAAGGCGATCGCCAGCGAGCCGTCCTCGCCCAGCCCCACCAGATCGCGCATCTCCTCCAGCGCGATATGCGCGCCGCGTCCGGTCGCGGGCGTGCGCCCGGCCATGCCGCCGAGCGCAACCGGCTTGCCGGTGAAGGCATGCGGCTGGATCGAGCCCGCGATCTCGGAATATTCGGAGACCATCCACGCCATCTCGCGCTCGCCGGTGGCGACGTCGGGCGCGGGCACGTCGCGGTCGGGCCCGAGGATTTTCGCCATTGCGCGGACATAGCCACGCGCCACACGCTCTTTCTCCATCGTCGAGAGGTCGTGCGCATCGACCTCCACGCCGCCCTTCCCGCCGCCGAAGGGCAGGCCCATCAGCGCGCATTTCATGGTCATGAGGAAGGCGAGCGTCTCGACCTCGTCGAGATGGACGCTGGGGTGGAAGCGGATGCCGCCCTTGGTCGGCCCGAGCGCGGAATTGTAGCGGCAACGCCACCCTTTCAGCGCCAGCGCCGAGCCATCGTCGCGCCGGATATTGACCGAGGCAGAGAGCGTCTCGATCGGGTTTTCAAGGTGGGCGACGACCTCTTCGTCGAGGCCGACCAGCTTCGCCGCGCGGGTCATCCGCCCCTGTGCCGCCTTCAGATATTCGCCCATCGCCACCGTCTCCTGTCGTTTGGTCTCACCCCAAACAACGTGAGCGCACGCGCGCGTTCCGGCGGGTGCCTAAAGGACTATGGTCTATCCCCCTCGTCACCCCGGACCTGATCCGGGGTGGTGCTTCTTCAGAGGGGCTTGTCGAAAAGATCGTCCCAGTTCGGATTGCCCTTCTCGATCAGATCGAATTTCCACGCCCGATGCCAGCGCTTGAGGCGTTTTTCGTGCGCGATGCAGGCCTCAATGGATTCCCCATGTTCTGCCCACACGAGCCGGGTGAGGCTGCGACGGGCACAATAGTCGGAACCCGTTCCGCTGCGATGCTGCATGACCCGATGCGACAGGGCGCTCGTCACCCCCACGTAGAGCGCACCGCGGTAGCGATTGGCCATGATGTAGACCCAGCCACCTGATAACGCTCTATCCATGGAGAAAGTCGAAGACAGCACCGGCCCCGGGTCAAGCCCGGGGCGACGTGGAGATTGTCAGAGCCCCACCGCCTTGAGCGCCCGGTCCATGTCCTCGCGCAGGTCCTCGATATCCTCCAGACCCACGTTTATCCGCACCAGCCCTTCGGTCACGCCCATCTCCGCGCGGGCTTCCTCGCTCATGCCGGCGTGCGTGGTGCTGGCCGGATGGCAGGCGAGGCTGCGCGAATCGCCGATATTGTTCGACAGGTCGATCAGCTGCAGCGCGTCGAGCAGCGCATGCGCCTTCTCGCGGCTTTCCAGATCGAAGGCGAAGATCGGCCCCGTCGCGCGCATCTGTTCGAGCGCGAGCGCATGGCGCGGATGGCTGTCGAGCCCGGGGTGGAGCATGCGCGGCACGCGCGGTTCCATCATCCGGCCCAGCATCACCGCATTCTCGCTCTGGCGGAAGGCGCGCAAGGACAGCGTCTCGAGCCCCTTGTGGACCACCCAGGCGTTGAAGGGCGAAAGGTTGGGCCCGGTGTTGCGCTGAAACGGCAGCAGCACCTCATCGATCCATTGCTTAGTCCCGCAGACCGCGCCCGCGAGCACGCGGCCCTGCCCGTCCATCAGCTTGGTCGCGCTGTAGGCCACGACGTCCGCGCCGTAGTCCATCGGCTTTTGCAGCGCGGCGGTGGCGAAAGCATTGTCGACCACGGTGGTGATGCCGTGCGCCTTGGCCAGATCGCAGACATGCTGGAGGTCGACGATGTCGAGCGTGGGGTTGGCCGGCGTTTCGAAGAAGAAGACCTTGGTGTTGGGCCGGATCGCGGCTTCCCATGCGTCGTTATCCGCGCTGTCGACCACCGTGGTCTCGATCCCGAAGCGCGGCAGCAGGTGGTCGACCAGCCAGCGGCACGAACCGAACGCGGCGCGCGCGGCGACGCAGTGGTCGCCTGCCGAAAGCTGGCACAGCAGCGCGGCGGTCATCGCGGCCATCCCGCTCGCCTGCACGCGGCATGCCTCGGCCCCCTCCATCAGCGCGATGCGTTCTTCGAGCATCGCGACGGTGGGGTTCTGGAGGCGCGAATAGGTCATCCCCTCGGCCTCGCCCGCAAAGCGCGCGGCGACTTCGGCCGCGTTGTCGTAGGTATAGCCCGAGGTGAGGAACATCGCCTCGCTCGTCTCGCCATGCTCGGATCGCCAGGTGCCTCCGCGCACGGCCTGCGTGGCGGCACGCCATTGCGAGGTGACGGAGCGGTCCATTCCGGTGGTCTTCTTCATGGGGCTAGCGCTTAGGGCGGCGACAGGTCGCCCGCAAGCAGCGCATCGCGCGCAGTGCCCGTATGGCCGACCGCGCCGAGCATCAGCGATCCCTCCATGAGCGTGAGCAGCAGCCGCGCGCCGCCTTCGGGATCGGGATCGTCGGCGGGCATCTGGCGGATCAGCCAGTCGAGCTGGCGCGCGATCATTTTCTGCGCGGCCACCTCGTAACCCGGCAGATCGCGCGCGGCGCCAGCGACGATTTCCCACCACAGCACCATGAAGGGGCGCATCGCCGGATTGGCAGCCTGCGCCATCACCCGGTCGAAGCATTCGCGCCGGGTCGCGGGCCGCGTATCGCCCAGCGCCATGTCGAGCGCCGCAGAATAGATCCCCGCGATGTGGTCGAGCAGTTCGACGATCAGCGTTTCCTTGTTGCCAAAATGATAGACCAGCATCCGGTCGCTGGTCCCCGCAGCCTTGGCGAGCGGACGCAGGCTCGCCCCGCCCAACCCGTGTTCGAGCACGTGCGCGGCGAGCCGCGGCAGCAGGGTTTCGCGGGAAAGCTTTTCGGAGCGGGAGGGTGCTGGGGACATTTCTCTCTTGTAGCGCTCGCTACATTTCACTAGGGCGCAGTGTAGCAAGTGCTACACAAACGGGGAATTCCATCATGACCGCGCTCGAAATCGTCTGGATCGCAAGCCTTACCGGTGGAAGCCTCGGCCTCCTTACCATCCTCGCCGCCAAGCGCGAGACTGGCAATGCTGCCCTCGCTGCGCTTCTTTGCGGGGCATTCGCGGCTTATACCGCCGCGCAGATCGCCTGCGAGGGCGTGGTCGGTTTCTACACCAACCACACCGCCAACCTCACTGGGTTGCAGGTGTGGATCGACCTGATCATGTGCGCCGTGCTGGCAATGTTCTTCATCGCGCCGCGCGCGCGGGCGGCGGGGATGAACCTGCTGCCGTGGGCGCTGCTGGTCGGCTGCACCGCCAGCATCGGCCTGCTCGCGATGGTCGCGCGGCTGTTCTGGCTCGAAAGCAAGGCACAAGCTGGCGGTTGACCCGCGCGCGGGGCGTGGCGCTTCGGCAACGCTCGCGAGGCATCGGCACCACCATAGGTATCAGGCGCGCTTGATGGGCGGACCAAGCGCCCCTAACCCCGCAGCCACGATGACCGCCGAGCGCGAACAGACAAGCGACCCCTTGCTGGCCTGTCTCGGCCTGACATTGGCGTTTTTCCTGCTCTGCCTGTGGCGGCTGTGGCTGCCGAGCGGCGCCTATTTCGACGAAATCCACTATCTTCCAGCCGCGCGCGACCTGCTGAGCGGCGCCGAGTATCGCAACCCCGAGCATCCACCGCTGGGCAAGGAGATCATCGCGGCAGGCATCGCGCTGCTGGGCGACAATGCGGGGGGCTGGCGGATCTTTTCCGCACTGGCGGGCGCGCTGGGGCTGTTCGCGGGGATGCGTGCGTTGTGGCATGCGAGCCACAGGCGCGATGCGGTGCTGGCCTATGGGGTGTTGCTGGCGACCGGTTTCCTGCTGTTCGTCCATGCGCAGATAGCGATGCTCGACATCTTCATGGTCGCGTTCTTCCTCGCCGCGCTGTGGCTGTTCGCGAGCGCATGCCGTCAGCGCAGCGTGGCCCGTGCGCGGATCGATCTGGGCCTGGCCGGGATCGCGCTGGGCCTGTCGATGGCTGCCAAATGGAACGCCGCGCCGCTCGCCCCGCTGCCCGGCCTGTTCTTCCTCGCGATGCGGCTCGACGCGCTGCGTTTGCGCGACACGTTTACCGATGAAGATGCGGGCCCGGTGCGCGGGGTTTCGCTGGTCGAAGCAGCGCTGTGGCTCGGCGTGCTGCCGCTGGCGGTCTATTCGGCGACCTTCTGGCCTGCCTTCCAGGTGGAGAACGGGCCGTTTGCAGGAATGGACCTGTTCGGCGCGCATCTGCACATGCTCGAACTTCAGGAAAGCGTGAAGCAGGCGCACCCCTACCAGTCGACCTGGGGCCAGTGGGTGCTGAACAGCCGCGCGATCTGGTATCTCTACGAGGTGACCGACGGCACGCAGCGCGGGGTCATGCTGATCGGCAATCCGCTGACCATGTGGCTCGGGCTTGCAGGCGTCGCATGGTGCGGCTGGGCGGCGCTGGCTTCGCGCCGGGGCGATGCGGCGGCGGTCTTCGTGCTCTATGCGCTGAGCATCGGCTTCTGGATCGTCGCCGCCAAGCCGATCCAGTTCTACTACCACTATTTCCTGCCGAGCTGCTTCCTGCTCGCGGGGCTGGCACTGGCGATCGAGTGGCTGAAGGCGCGCGGGATCGGCTGGGCATATTGGGCCGTGCTGGCGGGCAGCGTGGCGGTGTTTGCGTGGTTCTACCCGATCCTGAGCGCCGCCGAGCTGAGCGACGTGCAGGCATTCAACAAGTGGATGTGGCTGGATGGGTGGAGATAGTTTGACCGGTGCCGGGTGAGGGCTTGTGGCGGGCGCAGCCGCTGACGAAGGCAGCCGGGAACAGACGCCACATTAGCTAAACCCTCCCCCACACAAACCGGTTCGACAGCGCGTAATTCCACACCGCGCCGACCACGATGCCCGCCAGCGCGGCGAGCACCCAGCCCACCCCGCGCATTTCGAGAAAACTCGCCAGCGCGACATTGGCGAGCGCGCCGATGGCGCAGGCCGCGCAGAACACCGTCCAGCCGCGCAGCCATGCGGGCACGGTCTTGAGCCGCTTGTCGCGGTAGGTCAGCCAGTTGTTGAGCCAGAAGTTGAAGGTCATCGCGGCGAACGTCGCGATGGCCTGCGCCTTCCAGAAGGTGGCAGTCATGCCCGGGTAGAACAGCGCGAGGATCGCCATGTGCACCAGCACGCCCACGCCGCCGACCGTGCCGAACAGCATGAAACGGGTGGGGACGATCTGGCCGAGGTAGCGCTCATACAATCCGACGAGGAATTCGAACGCCACCGCGCGGTCGAGCTTGCTTGTCCCGCTGCGCCGCTCGCCGAACCGCATTGGCACCTCGGCCACGCGCAGCCGCTCGGGCGAGACGGAGAGTATATCGAGCAGGATCTTGAAGCCGATGCCCGACAGCCGCGGGGCGAGCGCGCGCACCCGCGCGGTCTCGATCAGGAAATAGCCGCTCATCGGATCGCTAAGCTCGACCCCGGTCAGGATCCGCGCGAGCCGGTTGGCGAGGCGCGAGCCCTTTTCGCGCCGCGCGCTCGACAGGCCATCGGCACTGGCTCCGTCCGCAAAGCGCGAGGCGACGACCAGATCGGCACCTTCGAGCATTTCCAGCATCTGGGGGATCAGCGCGGGGTCGTGCTGGTGGTCGGCATCCATCACCGCGATCACCGGCGCAGGCGTCGCGCAGGCCCCTTCGATCACCGCCGAGGCGAGGCCGCGTCGGCCGATCCGCTGGAGCACGCGCACGCGCGGGTTTGCCTGAGCCAGCGCGCGCGCTTCGTCCGCCGTACCATCGGTGCTATCGTCGTCGACCACGATCGCTTCCCAGTCGAGCCCGCCTAGCGCCTCGCCCAGCCGGTCGACCATGGAGCCAAGGTTCTCGCGCTCGTTGAGCGTGGGCAGGATGACCGCGATTTCCGGCACTTGCGCTTGCCTCGCCCCTCTATGCTATCCGCGCCAGCCGCTCGAGCAGCCGACCGCGCGCGGCCATAGCATCGCCCCGCCGGTCGGCAAGCAGGTAGCGTTCGAGCGCGGGCGCGATCCGGCGCAGCGCGTCGAGCGTTTCGGGAAGTTCGCCCGGCTCGGGTTTCAGACCGCCATAGCCCAGATCGCGCAGCAGCAGCGCTTCGTAGGATAGCAGTGCGGGGGCCCAGCCGCGCGCCGAGGGCGCATGGCAGATCGCATCGAGCAGACCGCCCAGCGCCTCGTACAGGCGGGGATAGGGATTGCGCTCGGGCAGCGCGGACGCGGTGAGCGCGGTGACCCACAGGATCGCGGCGGCGGGCAGCGGTTCATTGAGCCATGGCGCACGGCTGGTGACCAGCTCGACCTTGCCGAAGGGCAGCTGGCTGGCGGAGCGCGCGCGGATATCGGCCTCCACGACGTTGCCGGGGATCACCACGGGCCGCAGCCGCCGCCCCTGCCCGCCCGCGACATAGGCCGCGACCATGCCTGCCTCTGCGGTCAGCGCGCGCAGGATCACGGCGTTCTCGCCATGCGCGCGCGCCGCGAGAACGATGGCGGGGGCCTTCAACTGCATGACGGCTAGCTAGGCAGAGCGCCCGGCGATGGGAAGCGGTTTACCCCGCCATCGCTTCCTTGGACGCCTTGACCGCCATCGAGCGTGCGCGGCCCATCGACCAGTTGGCCTGCATCCGCACTTCGGGGTTGGGCGCGCACCAGATTTCGCCGGTGGCATCGATGGCGGTCACCCACAGCAGGTTGTGTTCCTGCCCGTAATCGATGACGCCGAGCGCATAGCCGTCTCCCTTGCCGAGGACATGGAGCGGGATCGGGGGATCGAGTTGTGTAAACATGGCGCGAAGACCTCTCTTGCGGCAATTGAACGCGCAAAAGGGTCGGGCGCACCCGATCCATCATTTGGTAGATTTCGATGTGAGTCAGGCGCTTTTACGCCAGCGCGGTTTACTTGCGCTTGGCTTCCAGCGCATCGAGCCGCTTGGCCAGCGCGTCGTTCTCAGCGCGGGCCTTGGCGGCCATTTCCTTCACCGCCTCGAATTCCTCGCGGCTGACGAAGTCCAATCCGCCGACGGTTTCCTTGATCCGCTCGCGCGCGCCTTCCTGCGCCTCGCGCGTCATCCCGGCGAAGGTGCCCGCGGCACCGTTCACCAGCTTCACGAAATCGGCGATCATGGGGTTCTGGCTCTGCATAAGCTCAGAAATGGCGTGCGGGCCCCGGTTTGTCCAGAGCCCGCAGCGCGCGCCTTACAAATCTATCCGCTGCACCGCGCCGGTGGTGTCGGCGCCGTCGGCTTCGGGGTTCATCTGCTGGATCTCGTAATTGAGATAGCCCGCGAAGATCGACCAGGCGAGATACGGGATCAGCAGCACCGCCGCGAGTTTGCGCACCCGGGCGAACAGGATCATCGTGATCAAGATCATCACGTTGAGCGCCGCGATCAGGTACAGCGCATAGGTAATCTCGTGCTGGCCGAAGAACAGCGGGGTCCACGCAAGGTTCAGCGCGAACTGCACGATGAAGGCGACTATCGCGATCCCGCGACCCTTCGCGCCCCAGGCTGAGCAGACCAGCGCAAAGGCGAGGCCCATCATCACGTAGAGAATGCCCCACACGATCGGGAACAGCTGCGCATCGGGATAGAAGTCGGGCTTGGCCAAGGCAGCGAACCACGGGTCGCCCTCCCCCGTGCCGGCAAGCTGGCCTGCCAGAAAGCCGAGCAGCACGATGGCGGGCACGATGAACAGTGCCCAGCGAATGAAACTGGCGCGCAGTTGCGCGCGCGAAGCCAGTGTCGTCATTGATCCTCCCGACGGAAAAGTGCGACTCGCCTTGTCTCGCGCCTCCCGCAGCGACAAGCAAGGTGGCAGACCCATACCGAATTGGCACGGCGCTTTCACCTTTTGCTAACGCTTTAGTCGCCTCTTTTTGCAGCAATAAGAAATTCGATGTTTCCCTTGGGCCCCGTGATCGGGCTTTCGACGATACCCTGGACGACCCAGCCATCGTCTTCGAGCCAGCCGCGCGCCTCTTCGCAGACTCGCAGGTGCAGCGCGGGATCGCGCACCACGCCGCCCTTGCCGACCTCTTCGCGCCCGACTTCGAACTGCGGCTTGATGAGCGAGACGAGCTGGCAATGCGGCGCGGCCAGCTCCAGCGGGCGTTCGAGCACCTTGGCCATGCCGATGAAGCTCGCATCGCACACGACCCAGTCGCAGGGTGCATCGATCTGCTCGGGCGTGAGGATGCGCGCGGACGTCTGTTCGAGCACGGTCACGCGCTCGTCCTGCCGCAATTTCCACGCGAGCTGGTTGGTCCCGCTATCGACCGCGAACACCCGCGCCGCGCCGCGTTGCAGCAGCACATCGGTGAAGCCGCCTGTCGAGCTGCCGATATCCATCGCGGTGGCGCCTGCGGGATCGAGCGCGAAGGCATCGAGCGCGTGGGCGAGCTTCAGCCCGCCCCGGCTGACCCAGGGATGGTCGCGTCCGCGCACCTCGAGCGGAGCGTCGCTCGCCATCGCCAATCCGGGCTTGGCAATCTTGCTCTCGCCCGAAAAGACCACGCCCGCCATCACCAGCGCCTGAGCCCGGGCGCGGCTTTCCGCCAGCCCGCGCTCCACCAGCATCTGATCGACCCGCATCTTCTTTGTCATGGGAAGCGCATTAGCCATGGACCCCCATCGGCTCCAAGCGCATTAATAGCGGTATGAACAAACCCCGCATCGCCACCCCCGCCCGTATCGCGCTCGCCCTGTCGCTGCTTGCGGTGACCTGCTGCCAGACGCCCGAGCCGCCGCCGCCTGCACCCACGCCCGCGCCCCCTGCCCCCGTCGCAACGCAGGCGCCCGCGCCCAAGCCGGTCCCGGTCGAGCGCAACTGGATCGACCGTCCGCAGACGCCGGGCGACTGGAGCTATGTGGAAGAGCCGGGCGAAACGCTCGCGCTGTTCGGATCGCCCGGTGCGATCAAGCTGGTCTTCGCGTGCGACCTCGACACCCGCAAGGTGAGCATGGTGCGGCCCTTGTCCGCCATGGGTCCGGGCGATGTCGCGATGCGGATCAGCGCCGAGACGACCTCGCGCCCGCTGATGGCGGCGCGCGTGGCGGGCTCGCCCGGACAGGCCCCGGCGCGGGCGATCGCGACGCTCGACGCGCGCGATCCGCTGCTCGACGCGATCGCGATCACGCGCGGGCGCTTTGCCGTGGAAGTGGAAGGCGAGCCCGGCCTCTACGTGCCCGCCTGGGCCGAGGTGACGCGGGTGATCGAAGACTGCCGCTGACGACAGCGCGCCCCAGACCTGAAATCCGCGCCCTGAAATCCGCGTCCTGAAAACCGTATCCGGGGGATGGCGAAATCCCTGCCGCCCCATCGCTTCGTGTGGGCGACCGGGGGTCTTTTCGCGAGCGCACAAGTATGACGGGGAAAAAGATATTTACAAGGCTTGTGCTGGCGAATCAGGTGACTCACAAAGGGTCTTGAGAGCGGCGGTGCACGACGCTTCTCGGCCCCCGGTGATACGGTGCGGGTCTTGGCTTACAAGCGCGAAAGGAGGTGATCCGATGTCTCATGGTTCAGCAGAGAGGTCGGCAAGTTTCCGCGCGAGGCACTATCGGTAAAGTCGCATACCTTTAGAGGCTTCGTGAGCGGCACTTCCTGGCCGCTGACCATGCGAAGGGCAGTACTCCGACGGGCAGTGCTGCCCTTCACATTTTTGGGCAGCACGATAAGATTCGCATCACGCAATGGGCCGGAGGAAGTGAACACATGGCGATTTTTGTTGGGATGAGCGCAGCGGCGCTGGCGATGGCGCTGCAGGCACACGGCACCGGCCCGCAATTCGACACCGATACCGAGGCAGCGACCGCGCCCTGCGTCGGGGGATATGGCGAAGATAGCACTCCGACCGCTGCCCAGTGGCAAGAGATCATCGCCTGCGTCTTCGGCAACACGGCAGCGCAGATGGATGCGCAACTGCCACAGAAGATCGACGAGATCACCACGCTGGTGTCGGTCTCTTCGAACGGCCCGACCTTCAATTACACCTACGTGCTGGATGTCGCGACGGCAGAGGTCGGGCAGGCGAACATCGACTCGCTCGAAGCCGCGACACGGCAGAATGCCTGCACCGAGCCATCGATGAAGCAGACGATCGGCCTCGGCGGGGCGTATTTCTATCGCTGGGTCGACCGGAGCGGCACGCAGATCACCACCCTGCGCATCGACGCCTGCTGACGCGCAACTTATGAAAAGTTTCCAGCCAAGTTTCTGAAATTTTTTGCCAGACCCCTTGCCCCATCCGGCCCTTGGCAATAACGGCCTCTCCACAGGAGAACCCACCAATGGCCGACGCGCCGATGATCGATTTCGCACACCTGCCCCACCCCGCGCCGGTCCCGTCCGCAACCCGCGACCAGGCGCTGGCCGATCCCGGATTCGGATCGCTGTTCACCGATCACATGGTGACCATTGCTTTCGATCCCGAGCATGGCTGGCACGATGCCAAGCTTTGCCCGCGCGCGCCGATCCCGCTCGATCCGGCAGCGGCCGTGCTCCACTATGCGCAGGAAATCTTCGAAGGGATGAAGGCGTACCGATGGGAAGACGAAACGGTCGCGCTGTTCCGTCCGCTGGAAAACGCCCGCCGCCTCAATGCGAGCGCCCGGCGCATGGCGATGCCCGAGCTGCCCGAAGATCTGTTCATGGAAAGCCTGCGGCTGCTGATTGAGACCGATCGCGACTGGATGCCCACGGCCGAAGGCAGCTCGCTCTACCTGCGGCCCTTCATGTTCGCGACCGAGACGTTCCTCGGCGTGCGGCCTGCGCGCGAATATCTCTATTGCCTGATCGCCAGCCCGGTCGGCAGCTACTTCAAGTCGGGGGTGAAGCCGGTCGACGTTTGGGTGAGCCGCGATCACACGCGCGCGGCGCCCGGCGGCACGGGCGCGGCCAAGACCGGCGGCAACTACGCGGCCAGCCTCAACCCCCTCGCCGTAGGGGTCGAGAATGGCTGCCAGCAGACCGTGTTTCTCGACGCGATCGAGAAGAAGTGGGTCGAGGAACTGAGCGGGATGAACCTGTTCTTCGTGTTCAAGGACGGCAGCGCGATCACCCCGCCGCTGACCGGCACGATCCTGCCCGGCATAACCCGTGACAGCCTGATCCAGATGCTGCGCGAAGAAGGGCTGCAAGTGCGCGAGGAGCCCTATTCGATCGACCAGTGGCACGCCGATGCCGAAAAGGGCGACCTGGTCGAGAATTTCGCCTGCGGCACCGCCGCGGTCGTCACCCCCATCGGCAGCGTCAACGGCCCGGACGGGAAATTCGTGATCGGCGATGGCGGGACGGGGCAGCTCACGCAGAAGCTGCGCGACCAGCTTCTCGGCATTCAGATGGGCACCGCGCCCGATCCGCATGGCTGGGTCGTGAAGCTGGACTGAGTACGCCAGGCGGGGCGAAGCCCGTAGCGCGCTCAGGTGCTTTTCTTGAGCTTAGCCGGCAAACCCCGGGGCGCCCACACGGTCCGCCAGCCGCACGACGTTCCGCCCCGCAGTCTTCGCCGCATAGAGTGCCTCGTCGGCGCAGTCTATCAGCGCATCCGTGGACGGACCGACCTTCTTTCGCATCGCCACGCCGATGCTCACGGTGATCGATACGCGTCCGCCGATTTCGAGCGCGACGGGCCGCTGCGCCACACTGTGCCGCGCCCTCTCGGCAAGGCTCAGCGCTTCCTGCTCGGTACAATGCTCGACCACGGCGACGAATTCCTCACCCCCGACACGGGCCACCGTTGCGCCGGATGTCACGAACTGTTTCTCGAGCTCCTTCGCGACCTGCTTCAGCGCGCGATCGCCTGCGGTATGCCCATGGGTATCGTTGAATAGCTTGAAGCGATCGACGTCGATCATCATCACCGCCAGATCCTCGCCATTGATCACCGACGCGTGAAAGGCAGTATCGAAGATCCGCTCGAAATAGCGGCGATTGGGCAGGCCGGTCAGGTCGTCGCGGTGCGAAAGCTCGCGCAGCTGCTCGTTCGCTGCAAGGAGACGCTCCGAGGCGAGCCGCCCGCGTATGGCATAGAGGAAATTGCGGTCCTTCAGCGTCGCGGTACGGAACGGCACGGCGAGCGCGACGAGACTGATCGCAGAAAGATAAGCCAACACCCCGAAGGCTTCTTGCTCGGCAGCGGGCGGCAACGCCGCCCAGATGGCCCACATCGTCGCAACCGAAAGGAAGGCCATAAGGGCGATCGATGCCACCCGCAACGGCAGGATTACGGTTGCCAAGACGACGATCATTGCCGCCCCCATGACATAGCCGCCCTCCGCTGAGGCACCGTTATGCATCCCGATATATCCTCCCACGCCCGCGTAGCACACGACCGGCAGGATCGAGGTCCAACGCTGGATGACCCACCCCCCTCGCAGCGCGGCATAGATTGCGACACAATACGCGGGAACCACCAGGCCGAGGCGCAGAACCAGCCCCTGTTCGAAGATCTGCGGGCCATTCGTATAATCGAGCGGCAGGCACAGCAGGCAGGAGATAAGCGCAATTGCATTGATGAATGCCAGCTCGCGCCGGCGACGCGGCGCCTGTTCGGAACGCCACATCTCTTGCAGGACGGCAGGCCATCTGCGGAAGGGCAGGCTCTGGTCGGCAGCCTGCTCGACCATGGCTTCAATATCGTGCGGGAGTTTGGGGTCGGGCTTCACAGCCGAAAGGTTACGCGCGAGTGGTTAATATGCCCCTTTGACCCGTCAGAATTGCGACGGGGGCTGCCCCGAGCCTACAGACGCGAGCGGACCAGCAGCCGCTTGGTAAAGGTCTCGCTCGGCCGCAGCACCAGGATCGCGACTCCGGCAACGGCAACCGCGCCGCCTACCAGCAGGGGCACGCCGACCGAATCGCCGGTCAGCCACGCGCCGAGCGCCACGGTCATCAGCGGGTGGAGCAAGGTGAAGGGCACCACGAGGTTCGCGTCATGCTCTTTGAGCGCGTTGAAGTAGATGACGTGCGCGTAGACCGATACAACCAGCCCGGCGAAGATTAGGCAGCCTAGGACCTTGAGCGGATTGGCCATCAACGGCTCGACCGGGGCGGGCTCGGTGACGAAGGCGAAGGGCAGCAGCACCACGAAGGAGGCGAGCGCGGACCACGCCTGCAATGGCTTTCCGCCGACGTCGATTTTCTTGACGTAGACCGACCCCAGCGCCCCGACGAGGCATGACAAGGCGATCCAGCCGAGCCCGGCGGAGCTTTCCCAGCCCGAGGGCGAAGCAATGGCGATCACCACCCCGAGGATCGCCAGCGCGATGCCGACACCGCGCCGCCAGCCGACGTTCTCCCCCAGCAGCACGATCGCCAGCAGCACCGTCATCGGCGCACCCGACAGGCTGACGATGCCTGCGGTGGAGGGGCTCGCATTGGCCAGCCCGATGGCGAAGAGCGCGAAGGACCCGCCGCCGATGGCCAGCCCCACGGCGCTTACCAGCGGCCAGTTCCTGGGCAGTGGGCGCAGCAGCGGTGCCAGCACGATGACCGTCAGCAGAGCGCGCAAGGCGGCGTAGAAGATGGGTGGCATGCCCAGGTCGTCGACCGCGACCTTGCTGACGACGACATTCAAAGCCCACAGCAGGTTGACGAGGATCAGGAGCGCGATGGTCCGGGCGGGCATTCGCGGCCCCATAGAGAGCGTCGCGGGTCGGCGCAAACCCTCAGATTGCACTAAACCGCGCCGATCTTTCGACCGACCGCGTGGCTGCTTCGGACGCCCAGATAAGCGGGCTTGCGGCTACTTGCGTTTTCTCGTCTTGTCGCGCGGCTCTTCGGGCGGATCGAACAATGCGGCGGCGTCGGCCTGATCCTGCAGAATGCGCGAGCGGGTTTCGAGGAAGCGCCGTTCGCTGTCGGTCATTTCGCCGTCTGCGGCGTAGGCCGACGCGAGCAGTTCGATCTGGCCCTGCTGCCGCCGGAGCGAGCGTCGCTCGCTCCGGGTAAGTTCGCCATTGTCGCGGCGCCGGTCGATCTCGGAGTCGTTCTCGCGCAACTCGCGCGCGACCGCGACGGTGTTTTCGTCGGGGCCGTCAGCCACGGGCATCGGGTCGAAGGTGCCCGTCTGCGGGGAGGACCTGTCGCCCATGCTCATGCACGCGCCCAGCGGGGCCGCGAGAGCGATCAGCAGGAAATGACGGGCTTTCATATCTGTTCTCCCCTTGCCGATATGCTCTGCCCGAGCGCCTGAATTGCGGATGAATTGGCCGCGTCAGCCTTCGGGCACATTGTCCCGCAGCTGCGCCAACCACACGTCGGCCACCGCATCGCTCGGCGCGCGCCAGTCGCCCCGCGGGGATAGCGCCCCGCCCATCGAGACCTTGGGTCCGTTGGGCATCGCGCTGCGCTTGAACTGGCTGAAACCGAAGAAGCGGCGGCAGAACACCTCCAGCCATTGGCGTATCTCGCCGAGCGAGTAGGCGCGCTTGCCATTGTCCGGAAAACCGATCGGCCATTCACCGGCGTCCGCGTCTTTCCAGGCGTGATACGCGAGGAAGGCGACGTGGCTGGGCGACTGGCCGTAGCGGGCGATGTGGTGGAGGAAGAAGTCGTGCAGCGCGTAGGGGCCGATCTGATCCTCGGTGCTCTGGATCGCGCCATCCTGACCCGCCGGGACCAGCTCGGGGCTGATCTCGGTCCCCAGCACGTCGTCGAGCACTTCGTTGAGCGCGGGCGTGAACTGGTCGGTCTCCATCATCCAGCGCATCAGGTACTGTATCAGCGTCTTGGGCACGCCCGAGTTGACGCCATAGTGGCTCATCTGGTCGCCCACGCCATAGGTACACCAGCCCAGCGCCATTTCGGAGAGATCGCCGGTGCCGATCACGAAGCCCTTGTGATGGCCTGCGAGGCGGAACAGGTAGTCGGTTCTGAGGCCCGCCTGCACGTTCTCGAACGTGGTGTCGTAAACCTCTTTCCCGGCGGCATAGGGGTGGCCGATATCCTCCAGCATCCGCTCCGCCGCGGGGGTGATGTCGATCGTGTCGGCGGTGATCCCCGCCGCTTCCATCAGCAGAATCGCGTTGTTCTTCGTCCGGTCCGAGGTGCCGAAACCCGGCATCGTATAACCGCGAATGGTCGTGCGCGGCAGGCCCAGCCGGTCGCAGGCGATGCACGCGACCAGCAGCGCATGGGTCGAATCGAGCCCACCCGAAATGCCGAGCACGAGCGACTTGGCGCCGGTCGCCTCGATCCGCCGCATCAGCGCATCGACCTGGATGTTGACCGCCTCGTAGCAATCCTCGTCCAGCGTCTTGGGGTCGGCGGGGACGAAGGGGAAGCGGCGTACGGCGCGCAGCAATTCGCGGTCGCCCGGCTTATGGTTATGTTCGAAGCGCACCCGGCGATACCAGTCCTCGGGGCGGCCCGCGGCCTCCGCCGCGTCGTGGAAGGTGCCGTTGCGGGTGCGATCGTTGACGATGCGCTGCGTATCGATGTCTATCGCGCACAGTTCGGCCGTCAGGTCGAAGCGCACGCTCTCCTTCACCAGCGCCCCCAGTTCGTAGATCACGCCCTGCCCGTCCCACGCGAGGTCGGTGGTGCTCTCGCCATGCCCGCTCGCCGAATAGGCGTAGGCGCACATGCCCCGGCTGGAGCTGGACTGGCAGTGCGAGTGCCGGTCCGTCGCGCGCCCGATGGTGACGGGCGAGGCGGAAAGGTTGCACAGGATATGCGCGCCCGCCATCGCGGCCATCATGCCGGGCGGTTGCGGAGCCCAGAAATCCTCGCAGATTTCCATTCCGAAAGTGAAACCGGGCAGATTGTCCGCCGCGAAGATGACATCCGTGCCGAAGGGCGCCTCGTTCCCTGCGATCGTCACATCGAGCCCGTGGCAGTTGCGGCCATGGGTGAACTGCCGTTTCTCGTAGAATTCGCGGTAATTGGGGAGGTAACTTTTAGGCACCACACCCAGCAGGCGGCCATCAGCAATAGCGAGCGCGCAGTTATACAGCCGCGCACCGCGCTGGATCGGGGCGCCGACCACCAGCACCGTCGTCAACCCCGCGCTTTCCTCGACAATCCGGCCGATCGCCGCTTCCGCCGCGTCGATCACCGCTGCCTGCAAATGCAGGTCGTCGATCGCGTAACCGGTGACGCACAGCTCGGGATAGACGGCGAGGTCCACGCCCGCCTCGTGCGCGTGGCGCGCCTCCTCCAGGATACTATCGGTGTTGCCGGTGACATCCGCAGGGCGCACGCGCGGCGTGCAGGTCGCGACGCGCACGAAGCCGTGCGTGTGCAGGTCGTAGAAGGGGTGCGCGCGGTCAGCCATTACAGGCCAGCGGCTGTGCCCCGCTCACGCGCCCGACACAAGGGGGACGCCCCCGTTCTTGTCGCTAGCGGATCGAATCCGCGTCAGGCTGACCCGGCAGCCGCGCTCGCCCACCTCGACCGAATGATCGGCCTCGGCCTGGTTGGCAAAGGTCCGCATCAGGCTCTGGCCGAGCCCGCCATCGGCATCGCTTGCCGCGCCCGTGCCCGCGCCATCGTCGCGCACTTCGAGCCGCCAGTCCGCTGCCGTGCCGTCAAGCAAAATGTCGAGCGTGCCCTTCCGCCCGTCGCCGAAGGCATATTTCGCGGTATTGGTCAGCGCCTCGTTGAGAAAAAGACCAACGGCGACCGCCTGTTCGCGCGGAAGCGAGATCGGCGCGATCCGGCGCGTCACGGTCACGTTATCGTCGAAGGAGGCAGCGACGAGATGGTCGATGACGTCGCCGAGGTAGCTGGCCATGTCGATATCGCCCTCCTGCCGGTCGGCCTCGTCGACGGCGAGCTGCGCATAGGCGCGGCTGAAAGAGAACACGCGGTTGGCGGCATCTTCCAGCGCGGCGGCGGCGGCGGGATTGTCCTGCCGGCGCTTCTGCAGTTCGATCATGCTGGCGACCAGTGCGAAGTTGTTCTTCGTGCGGTGCTGCAGCTCGGCCATCAGCCAGCGCCGACGATCGAGCGAATCATGCAGCTCCGCCTCGCGCACGCGCACGGCCCTGCGAAACACCTCCGCCAACACGACGACCACGCAACAGGCGAGGAAATTGATGAATACCCGAGCCGGATCGCTTTCCTGCGCGAAGGCGAACGACCAGCTGTCAGGCAGCACAACGTACCATGCCCACAGGAACGATGCGATCAGGCACACGATCCCAGCCCACAGCCGCCCGAACAGCGTGGCAATAAGCACGGTGGGATAGACGAGCGCAAAGGGCCCCGAAGTAGGCGCGATCATGTCGATCAGCGTGCGCAGCCCGATCATTGCGACCGCAAGCAACAGACCGAAAACGATCTGTGGGACAAGCGGCGGAACGCTTGCCGGTAAGAAATTCGCCGCGTCGATCGCGGTCATCTTGTGGTTGGGCAACTGCGCTCTCTTCTCAAGCCATGGGGCCGTGCCGGGTCTTCGCCACACGAATGGGCGGAGAGCTTTTAGCACCCGCCAGAAAAGGAAGCGACTGATCTATATCAAGTCCGCGAGCAAAAGAGTCAGGCCGCCACCAGATCGGCAATGGGCGGAGCGTCTTCCAGAAAGGCGATCAGCCCGCGCTCTTCGCGGCCGAGCCACCTGGTGGTACGGGGCAGGATCAGGTCTTCGCGCCATGCGCCCTGCCGGTCCATCAGATCGAACACCGCAGGGTGGATATAGCTCTTGCGGGTGATCGCGGGCGTATTGCCCAGCCGCTCTGCCACGTTTTCGGTCACGGTCTTGATCGTCAGATCGTCCTTCGCGCCCGCCAGCATGCCAAAGGCCATCACGCTTGCGTGCCAGGTGCGGAAGTTCTTCGCGCTGAAAGCACCGCCCATCGTCTCGCGCAGGTAGGAGTTGACGTGGCTCGAGGTGACATCGCGCACCACTTCCCCATCGTCGAGGAAAGAGAACAGGTCCTGCCCGTCGAGATCCTGCATCTGCCGCACGATCTTGGCGAGGTGCGTGTCGGTCAGTTCGAGGTCGCGCTCCTTGCCTGACTTGGCGCGGAAGCGGAACCGCAGCGTCTTGCCGCGCACGGTCACATGGTGGCTCTTGATCGTGGTCGCGCCGTAGCTGCCATTGTCGCGCGCATAGGCGTCGTTGCCGACGCGGATCGCACCGAGATCGAGGAGGCGGACGACCCCGGCCAGTGCGCGCGGCAGGCCCATGTCGCGCGCGCCCAAATCCTCCGCCACGCGCTTCCTCAGCAGCGGCAGGCGGTTGCCGAAGGCGAGGCAGCGGTCGAACTTCTCGCTCTCGCGCGTGGCGCGAAATGCGGGGTGATAGCGATATTGCTTGCGCCCCTTCGCGTCGTATCCGGTGGCAAGGATATGGCCGTTGGGCGCGGGGCAGAACCAGCAATCGACATAGGCCGGGGGCAGCGCGATGGCATTGAGCCGCTTGCGCTCTGCCGGGTCGCGGATCAGCCCGCCGTCGGGGTCGTAATAGGCCCAGCCCGTCCCCGCACCCTTGCGGGTGATACCGGGCAGGCCATCGTCGACGAAAATGAGCTTTTCCATGAGGTTACGTCCGCAGTTGGCTGCTGCATGGACGACTCCCACAAGGCCCGGCGGTTCCCGCTATTCGCTGTTCGCCTTCAGCGCGGCGCAGGGGCTTGGGTATTTCTGCCCCTTGAAGGAATAGCCCATCGGATAGGCGACCGGGCGGCCGTCGATGCCGTTCTTCATCTGCTCGCAATCCGCCATGGCGAGCGCGAGGTCGCCGGCATCGCGGCGCTCCGCGATCTTCGCAGCGCTCTGGTCGCGCGCAACCTTGCGCGCGCGCTCCGCAGCGATTGCGCTCTCGACCGTGGTTTCGCTGTAGCGATCCTTGTCCCGCGTCCTCAGCGCGCCGCTGGCGAGCAGGGTCTTGCCGTACATGAAGCCAGTGAACATCGTGCGGTCGGGGTAGTCGCCCTCTTCGGACAAGGTCGCAGCGATCCGCTCGATCCCGGCCTGGTCGTCGATCGCCGGTAGCGGCGTCCCGGGGTCCTGCGCGGCCTCCGCCCCCCGATCGGCCTCCGCCACCGAGCCACCGCACGCGGCGACCGGCGCCACCATCAGCGCGACAACGAACATAGGCTTCACGAGTCTCATCTCCTCCCGTGCAGCGGGCTTCGTGCGGCAGGCTAGCGAGTGGATCGGCGAGCGCATCACACAAACCCCGTTAGGTTTGGCGAAATGGCGCGCGAGGGGCGGGCGGAAAAGGAATCATTGTGCGCCCGTCAGATCATCTTGCCCGCCGATCCGCCGCGCCGCGCTTGCGGTTCCCCCGCCCGCGCCCACATGCACTCCCGGACGGGTCGCACCGCAGTCAGGAGCATTTTCATGAGCCAATATACGCCGCCGAAGGTCTGGACACACGACGCCGAGAACGGCGGCAGGTTCGCCAATATCAACCGCCCGACCGCGGGCGCGCGCGAGGACAAGGTGCTGCCCGCGGGCCAGCACAAGTTCCAGCTCCACTCGCTCGCCACGCCCAATGGCGTGAAGGCGACGATCATGCTGGAGGAATTGCTCGAGGCCGGTCACGCGGCCGAGTATGACGCCTACACGATCAATATCGGCGAGGGTGAGCAGTTCGGCTCCGGCTTCGTCGCGATCAACCCCAACTCGAAGATCCCCGCGCTGGTCGACCGGACGGGCGAAGCGCCGATCCGCGTGTTTGAAAGCGGCGCGATCCTGCTGCATCTGGCGGAGAAGTTCGACGCGTTCCAGCTCACGGGGCCGAAACGCGCCGAAATGCTCAGCTGGCTGTTCTGGCAGATCGGCAGCGCGCCCTTCATCGGTGGCGGGTTCGGCCACTTCTACGCCTACGCGCCCGAGAAGTTCGAATACCCGATCAACCGCTACGCGATGGAAACCAAGCGGCTCTTCAGCGTCGCCGACCAGCGGCTCGGCGAAGCGCGTTTCCTTGCGGGCGACGACTATACTATCGCCGATATCGCGGCCTTCGCGTGGATGGCACCCTTCGTCGAAGGCAATATCTACGAAGACGCGAAGACCTTCCTCTCGATCGACGAATACGAAAACGTCGCGCGCTGGGTCGGCGAAATCGGCAAGCGCCCGGCGGTGAAGCGCGGGCGAATCGTCAACAAGGTGTGGGGCGACGAGAACTCGCAACTGCGCGAACGGCACTCGGCGGCGGATTTCGAAGGCAAGGTGCTGGAACCCAGCAAGCCGGAATAGGCATCTCCTTTCTCCCCATCGTCATCCCGGCCCCCGAGCCGGGATCCCGCTTTCTGCAGGAGTTGCTCCGATAGAAGCGGAACCCCGGATCAAGTCCGGCGTGACGAATAGCCTTTCGGCTGGTTCAGCCCAACCGATCCGCCAGTCGGGCCATGAAGGCGGCGCCTTTTTCCAGTTCGGAAAGGGCAATCCACTCGTCCGGCTGGTGCGCCTGTTCGATCGAGCCGGGGCCGCAGATCACGGTCGGGAAACCCGCCGCCTGGAATTGCGCGCCCTCGGCAGCGAAGGCGACCTGGCCGGGCGCGGCATTCTCCCCCGTCAGCGCGCGGACGAAGGCCACCGCGTCCTCGCTGCCCGCTGGCGTCATCGGGGGCGTGCTCGCATGCTGCTCCACCCGCACGCCCGCTTCGGGGAAGCGTCGCTTGAGCTGCGCATCGAGCTCGGCACAGCGCGCCTTGAACGGAGCGAGTATCGCCGCCGCATCCTCGCCGGGCGGGCAGCGCAGATCGAACTGGAAACGGGCGTGCTCGGCAAGGATGTTGGACGCGGTGCCGCCCTCCATGATGCCCACCGTCAGCGTCGCCTGCGGCGGGTCGAAACCGTTGTCGGCGTCGGCGCGCGCACGCAGATCTTCGGCCAGCGCCAGCAGATCGTGCATCAGCCCGATCGCGACCGCATTGGCCGAAATCCCGTGATCGACCAGCGAGCTATGCGCCGCGTGTCCGCGTACGGTGACCTCATGCACCGCGATGCCTTTGTGCCCGGTGATGATGCCCATCAGGCTCGGCTCGCCCACGATGGCGAGGCGCGGCGCAGGGATCGTCTCCGCCATCCGCGCGATCATCGAAGGCGCGCCCTTGCAACCGACCTCCTCGTCGTAACTCAGCGCAAGATGCACCGGCAGCCTGCCCGCCACGAAGCGCGGCACGAATGCCAGCGCAAGGGCGATGAAACCCTTCATGTCCGCGACCCCGCGCCCGAACAGCCGCCCGTCCGCCTCGCGCACCGTCCACGGATCGCTGGACCACGCCTGCCCGTCGACCGGCACGACGTCGGTATGGCCCGACAGGATCACCCCGCCCTCAACCGCAGGCCCGCAGGTGGCGAACAGATTGGCCTTGCGCCCATCCTCGTTCGCCACCCGCTCGGACGCGACGCCGTGCTGCGCAAGGTAATCCTCCACCCACTCGACCAGTGCGAGGTTGCTGCCCCGCGAGGTGGTGTCGAAGCCGACCAGCGTTTCGAGGATGGAGCGGGCGGTGGCGAGATCGGTCATGGCAGAAGGTCTAGCGCGAGAGAGTCTCCATGCCACCCCTTCACATCGTGGCCCCTTCACATAATAGCAATCGTCGCTATAGGGGCGGTCCGCCTGCATGTTGGGGTGTAGCCAAGTGGTAAGGCAGCGGTTTTTGGTATCGCCATTCGCAGGTTCGATCCCTGCCACCCCAGCCAGGCTTTCCGCCTAGCCGCCGCCCGAGAAGCGCTTGGTCGCTGCGATGGCATCCTGCCATCGGGCGAGCTTGGCCTTTCGAACGTCCACCTCCATCGCCGGTGCAAAGCGCGCGGCTTCTCCGCCTTCGCGTGCCGGACGAAACTCCGCATCGATCAGCCCGGTCGCGCGCCCGGCGATATAGGCCGCACCCACAGCGGTCGTTTCCAGATTGGCGGGACGCTCGATCGGCACGTCGAGGATGTCGGCGAGGAACTGGCACATCCAGTCGTTGCGGGCCATCCCGCCATCGACCCGCATCGTGCCCGCCTCCATCCCGTCGCTCGCCATCGCGGTCATCAGGTCGGCCGTCTGGTAGCCGACCGATTCGAGCATCGCGGTCGCGATCTCCGCCGGGCCGGTCGAGCGCGAAATGCCAAAGATGCTGCCGCGCGCATCGGGCAACCAGTGCGGTGCGCCCAGGCCCGTGAGCGCAGGCACGAAGACGATGTCGGTCTCTTCCTCCAGACTGCGCGCCATCGCCTCGCTTTCGGACGAGGTCTCCACGATACCGAGCCCGTCGCGCAGCCACTGCATCCCCGCCCCCGCGATGAAGATCGAGCCTTCCAGCGCATAGGCCAGCTCGCCGCCGAGCCGATAGGCGACGGTCGAAATCAGGCGATGCTCCGATCGCACGATCTCTTCGCCGGTATTGAGCAGGATGAACGCGCCGGTTCCGTAAGTCGCCTTGGCCTCTCCGGGCACGAAGCACTGCTGGCCGATCAGCGCCGCCTGCTGGTCGCCCGCGATCCCGCGAATGGCGATCGGCGCATCGCTACCGGCGAGCTGCGCCATGCCGAACTCGGCATCGCAGTCGCGCACTTCGGGAAGGATGCCCGCCGGGATGCCGAACAGTGCGAGCAAATCCTCGTCCCATGCCATGGTGCGGATGTTGAACAGGCTGGTGCGCGAGGCATTGGTCACATCGGTCGCGTGGACCTTGCCACCGGTCAGGCGGCACAGAAGAAAACTGTCGATCGTGCCGCAAGCGAGGCGCCCTTCCTCCGCCGCAGCGCGCGCGCCGTCCACATTGTCGAGCAGCCAGGCGACCTTGGTGGCAGAGAAATAGGGGTCGAGCAGCAGGCCGGTGCGCTCCGCGATCAGCGCCTCCGCACCATCCGCGCGCAGCCGGTCGCATTGCGGCGTGGTGCGCCGGTCCTGCCAGACGATCGCATTGTGGATGGGCTCGCCCGTCTCACGGTCCCACACCACCACCGTCTCGCGCTGGTTGGTGATGCCCAGTGCCTGCACCGCGAACCCCTTGTCCGCCGCCGTGCCCAGCGCCTCACGCGTGGTGTGGAGTGTCGCGCGCCAGATTTCCTCGGCGTCGTGTTCCACCCAGCCGCCGGACGGATAGATCTGCCGCAGGTCCTGCTGGCTGGTCGCGATCACCTCCATCGTCCCGTCGAACACGATGGCGCGGGTGGATGTGGTGCCCTGGTCGATGGCGAGGATGGCAGGTTTCATGAGCGTATTTCCGGATTGGCGACGTGGGCGCATTGGTCGATCAAAGGCGGCCCAATGGCAAGGGCAGGGGCAAGATTGGTCCCAAGGCCCCCTTCTTGCGGGCGATGCGTTGCCCTATCTGAGTGGAAAGCCCCAGGACCGGCCTCGACACGAGCCAGCGAGCAGAGACAATGCCCAATCCCTCACCCACCTACGACATTGCCATCATCGGGGGCGGCATCAATGGCTGCGGGATCGCGCGCGATGCGGCCGGGCGCGGGGCGAGCGTGCTACTGCTGGAAGCGGGCGATCTGGCGCGCGGAACCTCGTCCGCCTCGTCCAAGCTGATCCACGGCGGGCTGCGCTATCTCGAACATTACGAGTTCGGCCTGGTGCGCGAGGCGCTGGGCGAGCGCGAGCGGCTGTGGGCCATCGCGCCGCATATCATCTGGCCGATGCGTTTCGTGCTGCCGCATGTGAAAGGCCTTCGCCCGCGCTGGCTGCTGCGGCTGGGACTGTTCCTCTACGACCATATCGGCGGGCGCGAGAAGCTGCGCACCGCAAAGAGCGTGGATCTGCGCAGCCACGAAGCGGGCGCGCCCCTGAAGCCGGAATTCGCGCACGGCTTCATCTATTCGGATTGCTGGGCAGACGATGCGCGGCTGGTGGTATTGAACGCGCGCGACGCAGCGAACAACGGCGCGGATATCCGCACGCAAGCCCGCGTCACGCATTTCGAGCGCGAGGGAGAGTGGTGGCGCGTCGAGGCGGGCGGAGAGACCTTCCACGCCCGCGCGCTTGTCAACGCCGCCGGGCCTTCCGCCGTCAGCGTGCTGGGCGAAAGCGACATCGAGGAAGATCGACGCATGCGGCTGGTGCGCGGATCGCATATCGTGACGCGCAAGCTGTTCGATCACGCATTCTCGTACTTCTTCCAGCTGCCCGACGGACGTATCTTCTTCGCGATTCCCTACGAGGAAGACTTCACGCTGCTCGGCACGACCGATGCGGATCACGAGGGCGACCTCGCCGATGTCGAGGCGAGCGAGGCGGAGATCGCCTATCTATGCGAGGGCGCGAACCGCTTCTTCAGCCGGTCGATCACGCCCGAAGACGTCGTATGGAGCTTTGCCGGCGTGCGCCCGCTGGTCGACGATGGCTCGGGCAAGCCCGAGGCGGCAACGCGCGGCTATCAGCTCGCGCTCTCACCTGAAGACGAGGGCGCGCCGCTGCTCAACGTCTTCGGCGGCAAGCTGACGGTCTATCGCCATCTCGCCGAAGACGTGCTCGGCAAGCTTTCCTCGCGGATGGAGTTTTCCCAGCCCGGCGCATGGACCGCGACCAGGCCTCTACCCGGCGGCGATTTCCCGGCGGGCGAGGCCGATGCACTGATCGGAAAGATAGCCGCGCGCTATCCCTTCTTCGATGCGCGCACCCACCGCCGCCTCGCGCATTCCTACGGCACCGACGCCTTCGCGGTTTTTGGCGACGCTGCGAGCCTGGGCGACTGCGGCGAGCATTTCGGCCACGGGCTGACCGCGCGCGAGGTCGAGCATCTCGTCAGCCGGGAATGGGCGCGCACGGCAGAAGATATCCTGTGGCGGCGGACCAAGCTCGGGCTGCGTCTCGACACCGGTGAGGTGGCTGCGCTGGAGCGCTTTCTGGCGGCCTAGGACGCGGGCTCGGCACCCTTGGGCAGCGGCATGACGAGGCGGAAGGCGGTGCCGTTCTCGGTTGGCACATAACCGCCATCGGCGTGCAGCTGGGCGGACAGCGCCTGGACGATCCGCATGCCCAGCCCCGTCCCGTCCGGCGCACGCCGCGTCGAATCGATGCCGACACCATCGTCTTCGATGGTCAGCGTCAGATGATCGGCTTCGACCCGCGTGCTCAGCGTGACCGTGCCCTTCTCGCCGGCGGGGAACGCATATTTGGCCGAATTCATCGCCATCTCGACCACGATCAGCGCCAGCGGCACCGAATATTCGACGCCCAGTTCCACCCGCTCTCCCGCATGTTCGAAGGCGTAGCGGACATCGCCCTCGGCATGGCCGATCGACTGCACCACATTGGTCAACAGGTCTTCGAGATAGCCGACAATCTCGACCCGGTCGTGCGCGCTGGTATCGTACAGCCGCTCGTGCACGCGCGCGACGGTTTCGACCCGGCTGCGCGCCTCGCGCAGGTGCCTCGCCAGCACGTCGTCGCCCATCCGCTCCTGCAGCTTGAGCAGCGAGGTGATGATCTGCAGGCTGTTCTTCACCCGGTGATTGACCTCGTGCAGCAGCGCATCCTTGGTCTGCAGCGCGGTTTCAAGATCGCGTTCCATCTCCTTGCGCGAGGTGATGTCGAGCGAGGCGAGGAACACGCGCTTGGCGGAATTGCGCATCGGGGTGATCGTGGCCACGAACCAACGGCGCACGCCGTCGGTTTTCCAGGGATATTCGACGATCGTCGGCTCCGCGGACGCCTGCGCGCGGCGGAAGCCCTGCATGATCCACTCGGAAAACTCGTCGCCCACGATGGCGCGGCCCGACTGGCCACACAAGGTCTCCAGCCCGAAGGCCGTCGCCATCCGTTGATTGCCCATCACCAGCTTGAAATCGTCCTCCTCCACATCGATCACCGCAGTATAGACGCCCGCAGTTTCGAAGAAGGCGCGCACGGTTTCTTCGCTCTCTCGCAGTTCGTTGCGCGCGTGCATCGTCTCGGTCATGTCGCGGATGGTCAGGACCGCGCCGATCTGTTCACCCGCCTCGCCCAGCAGCGGCTTGGCGCTGCCCACAGCCCAGATCTCGGTGCCGTCTGGCCGACGGATGATCCATGGCACGTCGAACACTTCCTCGCCCCGCACCGCGCGCGCCAGCGCCAGGTCTTCGAACGGGTGGGGATCGCCCTCGACGGTGAAAAGATGATAGCGATCCGCGTAATCTTCCGGCTCGACATGCAGATCGGCCACGCCATGCATGTCGCGCGCCGCATTGTTGACGTAGCGGATGGCGCCCCTGACGTCGGCGACGATGATCCCTTCCGCCAACTGGTCGAGGACGGGGGCAGAGGCGAGCTGGTCGAGATCGAAAATGGTATGCGGCATCAGTGGGCGCTATTCCTGGAACAACGTCCTTCGCGCCACCACTCGCAACCGGACAAATCGCGGCGCGGGTATCACAAGCAGGCGGGTTGCGAAAGTTCTTGTGAAGCCGGTGCGCCGCCTAGTCGGCGGAGGTGCCGGTGGTCCCGACCTGCGCGTCCTGCGGATTGTTCGGCACGAGGATCAGCGTGCCTCCTTCCACCCGCCACTGCGCCAGCCGGCTGAGCAGGTTCATCCCGATCACGTTGGTTTCGCCGATATTGGGCGCGATCACCGCGTCGAGCCCGAAGGCCGCGACATTGCCGAAGCGCAACTCCTCCACCGTCGTCGTGCCGACCGAGATCGTGCCGTTGGCGGTTGTCATCATCACCGGCAGGCGGTCCGCGCGCGGTTCCAGCCCTGCGGCGCGCGCGGTCGGCTCCGAAATCGCAGTCAGCGTCGCGCCGGTATCGACGAGGAAGCGCGCGGGCACGCCGTTGACCTCGGCGTTGAGCCAGTAGTGCCCGTCGGGCGCCAGCTCCACGCGGGTTTCGCCGCCGACCACGCTCTGCTCGGCGAGGCCGACATCGGACATCGCGACATCGAAGCGCGGGTCGAGCCGCGCCAGTTGCAGCACGATCAGCACCAGCACGCCGCACAGCACCAGCGTGCTGCCGGTACTGAGCAGGCGACCGATGAACAGCTCGCGCCTGGCCAGCGCGCCGCCCAGCCAGCCGAACAGCAGCGCCGCAACCGCGATGACAAGCAGCCCGCTCTGCGGGATGCTGCCGATAGTCGCGGCGAGCTGGTCGAACACGGGCTTGATGTCCATGCGCGTCATATAGTCGCTTGCGCCGGACTATTCCATGAATGAGGGTTGCTTGCCTGACCACTGGTCGACGTTCCGTTCGTGGTGAGCCTGTCGAACCGCGAACGTTGCGCTGAGTTCGCCCTTCGACAAGCTCAGGACGAACGGGAAGGAGCGTCGGTGCTCACGGCGCGTTGCTGGCCTCTCTCGCCTCGGCGAGAACGACACTGAAGCGCTCCTCGGCGTCGAGCCACCGTCCCACCGGTGTCCAGCCGCCTGCCAGCAGCTGCTTGTCCGCGCTGCGCCGGTCGAACTTGTGGCTGTTTTCGGTATGGATCGTCTCGCCCGCCTTCATCGCGAAACGCTCGCCCGCGATCTCGAAGGCGATGGCCTCACGCGCGACGAGGTGCATTTCGACCCGTGCATACTGATCGTTCCAGCGTGCGGCATGTTCCAGCTTGTCGATCGGAATGGTCCCATCGAGCTCGCGGTTGATCCGCCGCGCGAGGTTCAGATTGAACTCCGCCGTCACCCGCCCGGCATCGTCGTAGGCTGCTTCGAGCACGCTCTGGTCCTTGATCAGGTCCATGCCGACCAGCAGCATCGAACCTTCGCCAAGCGTCTCGCGCATGGCGCGCAGCAGATCGGTCGCGGTGCGCGCGACCATGTTGCCCAGTGTGCCGCCGGGGAAAAAGCCGAGCTTGGCGAGATGCGCGACCTCATGCGGAAGCTCGACCCGGCGCATGAAGTCCGCTTCTACCGGATAGACCGGCAGGCCGGGGAACTTCGCGGAAAGGTCGGCCGCGGCGGCGCGCAGGAAATCGCCCGCAATGTCGAGCGGGACGTAAGCAGCGGGGCCAATCGCCCGAAGCAACGCAGGCGTCTTGACCGACGAGCCGCTGCCGAATTCGACCACCGCGCGCCCCGATCCGATCGCCTTGGCGAAGTCCGCTCCGCGCGACTTGAGAATCTGGGTCTCGGCGCGGGCCGGGTAATATTCGGGCACCTGGGTGATGTCTTCGTACAGCTGCGATCCCGCATCGTCGTAGAGCCAGCGTGCGGGAATCGCCTTTTGCGGGGTCCGCATCCCTTCCAGCACATCGGCACGAAAGGCCCGGTCGACCCCGCTCTCGTCGAGGTCGACCAGTTTCAGCCCTGCATTATCGGTCATCAGATATCCTTCGCGAGCCTGAGGCCGGTGAATTGCCAGCGCTGGTGCGGATAGAAAAAGTTGCGGTAGGAGGCGCGCGAATGGCCGCGCGGCGTCGCGCAGCTGGCACCTTTCAGCACGAACTGCCCGCTCATGAACTTGCCGTTATATTCGCCGACCGCGCCTGCGGCAGGCTGGAAGCGCGGAAAGGGCAGATACGCGCTGCGGGTGAATTGCCAGCAATCGCCGAACAGGCCGTCCGACCCGACGGGCTGGGGCGGTCCTGCCGCATCGAGCTGGTTGCCTTCGTCGGGTTCGTGGGCAGGCGCCTCCTCGGCGTGCTGGCCGCGCGCAACCGCTTCCCATTCGAACTCGGTCGGCAGGCGCGCCTTGTCCCACTGGGCACAGGCCCAAGAGGCAAAGGCATCGGCCTCGAAATAGGAAATGTGGGTGACCGGTGCATGCGGATCGCGCGGCTGCCATCCGGCAAGCGTGAAATGCTCCGCGCCCTTATCCGCATCGCGCCAGTAAAGCGGCGCGCCCACGCGGTTGTCCTGCACCCATGCCCAGCCATCGGAGAGCCACAGGGCAGCATTTTCGTAGCCGCCATCGGCGATGAACGCATCCCACTCGGCATTGGTGACGAGCGTGTCGGCAAGCGCGAAAGGTTCCAGCAGCACGCGATGGCGCGGGCTCTCGCAGTCGAAGGCAAACGAGGCGTCTTCTCCGGCACCCTCATGGCCGATGGCCCCGATGCCACCGGGGTGCCCGGTCCAGCCACGCTCGCGCGCCTGTGCCCGCGGTAGCTGTGCATCCCACATCGCCGGGCCGAGAGGGTTCTGGAACAGCGCGTGCTTGATGTCGGTCAGCAGCAGTTCCTGATGCTGCTGTTCGTGTGCGATGCCCAGCTCGATCAGTGGCGTGAGCGCCGGATCGTCGAGCATGGAGGCCATCGCCTCGGTCACATGCGCGCGCCAATCGAGCACTTCGTCCAGCGTCGGACGCGACAGCATTCCGCGCGAAAAGCGACCGATCCGGTCGCCTTCGGCCTCGTAGTAGGAGTTGAACAGGAACGGCCAGCGCTCGTCCTGCAGCGCGTAGTCGCTGCGGTGGTCGCGCAGCAGGAAGGTTTCCCAGAACCATGTCGTATGCGCGAGGTGCCACTTGGCGGGCGAGGCGTCTTCCATCGACTGGATCGTCGCATCGCTGTCGCTCAACGGCTCGACGAGCGCCTCGGTCAGCGCGCGCGTCGCATGGAAGCGCTCTGCGAGCGAATTGTCCGCACCCAACGGGTGGGGCGAAACGGAACGTGATTGGGACTGGGCCACGGGTCCTCTCCTGCCGGGCAAGCAATCCTGACTCACCTTGAGGAAAGGAACACACGAAGGAAACCCCGGTTTCCGGAATTATCCTTTGCTTGGACCAAAGCAGGTGGTGGGAGGGGCTTTTGCTGGGGGCCGTCAGCCGCCCAACCGGTTTACCTTCTGACCGCCCGCCCCGCCTCCCCACCCGGCCACCATATCCTGGGTGTACCCTTGGTGGCCGGGTGGGGAGGCGGGGCGGGAGACCGGAGAAAACTAAGCCGCCGCAGCCGCGCGATCGACCTGCGGTTGCAGCATCTCGGCAATCGCGAAGGCCAGTTCCAGCGCCTGCCCCGCATTGAGGCGCGGGTCGCAGTGCGTGTGGTAGCGGCTCGAAAGCTCGGCGTCGGTGATCGCGACCGCACCCCCGACGCACTCGGTCACGTTCTGACCGGTCATCTCCAGATGCACCCCGCCCAAATAGCTGCCCTCGGCACGGTGGACCGCGAACACGCTGCCCAGCTCGGTCTTGATCCGGTCGAAGGGTCGCGTTTTGTAGCCGCTTTCCGACTTGACCACGTTGCCGTGCATCGGGTCGCTCGACCACACCACCGGGTGCCCTTCGCGCCGGACGGCACGGATGAGGCCCGGCAGGTGCTGTTCGACAATGTCGTGGCCGTAGCGGGTGATGAGCACGATCCGCCCGCTCTCGCGGTTGGGATTGAGCGTATCGAGCAGCTTGAGCAGCACATCCGGGTCGAGGCTCGGCCCGCATTTGACCCCGATCGGATTGCGGATGCCGCGCATGAATTCGACATGCGCGCTGCCTTCGAACCGCGTGCGGTCGCCGATCCAGACCATGTGCGCGCTGGTGTCGTACCATTCGCCATTATTGGGATCGCGACGGGTCATCGCCTGCTCGTAAGGCAGCAGCAGCGCCTCGTGGCTGGTGTAGAAGGTGGTGCCCTGCAACTGCGGAATGTCCGACGGATCGACCCCGCACGCGGCCATGAAGTCGAGCGCTTCGGTGATCCGGTCGGCGGTCGCGACGAACTTTTCCGACCAGGGCGAGCGGCCCATGAAATCCAGTGTCCAGTCGTGCACTTGGCGCAGGTTGGCGTAGCCGCCGCCGGCATAGGCGCGCAGCAGGTTGAGCGTGGAGGAAGCCTGGTAATAGGCGCGCACCATGCGCTGCGGATCGTTGCGGCGCGATTCGGGCGTGAAGTCGATGCCGTTGATATTGTCACCGAAATAGCTCGGCAGGGTAACGGCGCGCCCGTCTGCATCCTTCTGCGTCTCGGTATCGCTGGAACGCGGCTTGGCGAACTGGCCCGCCATGCGGCCCACCTTCACCACCGGCAGCGATCCGGCGTAGGTCAGCACCACCGCCATCTGCAGGATCACGCGGAAGGTATCGCGAATCGTGTCAGGCGCGAATTCGGCGAAGCTTTCCGCGCAATCGCCGCCCTGCAGCAGAAAGGCCTCGCCCTTCTCGACCCGCGCGAGTTCGCTTTTCAGCGCATCGGATTCGCCCGCGAAGACCAGCGGCGGGCAAGCGCCAAGCTCTGCCTCTGCCTGGGCGAGCGCAGCCGCATCCTCATAGCGCGGCAGGTGCTTCGCTTCGAAATTCGTCCAGCTGTCGGGGCTCCAGTCGGAAGCCATGGCAATCAATCCTGCGAGTTCTTGTCTGAGATTCCACGAGGGAGTGGCGGCTCGAACCGCACCACGCAAGCTTATTTCTCTTTACCGCCCCCTTACGGAACTTGTGTTCCCTCGGGCACGATCGCGATCTCCAGCGGCGCGCGCGCGCCGAGGTATTTGGCCCCCAGAGCCTGCATGCGGTCGGGCGTGGATTGCGAATAATCGTCGAGCAGCGAACCGATGACCCGCAGGCGCTGGGCATCCCGGGTCGAGCCGCGCAGCTGCCACATCCAGAAGCCGTTGCCGGTGGTCGCGCGCAGGATCGTCTGGCGCAGCGGCTCGGTCACCCGGGCCAGTTCGTCGGCATCGGGGCCATTGGCCGCCAGATCCTGCACGATCTCGTCCGCCGCGGCGTAGAAGGCGGGCAGGTCCTCGGGGCGCAGCTGGGCGAGCGCGATCAGCGTGCCCCCGCCAACGTCGTCCATCGGCCAGTCGACCCGCACCTGCGGGGCATAGCTGGCACCCGCCCGCTCGCGCATTTCGTCGAACAGGCGGTTCATGACGAGCTGGCCGAGAATCTCGAGCTGCCGGCCTTCCGAGATGTCGGTCAGACCGCTGCCGACCGGCCACGCGACCACGGCCGCCGCTTGGTTCGCATCGCCGCGATGGTAGAGCACCTCGCGCGCGCCAGCCTCGGGCGCGCCGGGGCGCGCGGCGAAGCTTGCGGGGTCGATCGGTGCGCGGGGCGGCAATGCGCCGAAGCTGGTCCGCAGTGCCTCGATCGCGACGTCGCGCTGGAAATCGCCGAAGATCAGGACTTCGATCTCGCCCTTGTCGAGCAGCGGCTCCCACACTTCACGGAAGCCTTCCGCACTGGTGGCCTCGATCATTTCCGGGGTTGGCGTCGCGAAGCGCAGGTCGCCGCCGCGGATGATGGTTTCGAGATCGCGGTTGAGCAGGCCTGCGGGGCTGGTGACATAGGTGTCGTAGGCCAGGCTCGAGCCCGCCTTCGCACGCACCACCGGCCGCTCGTCCCACTCGGGCAGCGCCAGCTTGGCCGCGAACAGATAGAGCTGGTCGGCCAGATCCGCCTCGCGCGTATTGGCGGAGAAGGTGAACGCCGCCTGCCCGACGGAGAAATCGAAGCCCAGCTTGCGGCCCGTCGCCAGCCGGTCGAGATCTTCCTGATCGAGCCCTGCGAGGCCCGAGCTTATCAGCGCGGTTTCGCCAAGCGTGATATAGGCTGCATCATCGGCGTCGAAGGCGCGCATGCCTGCACCGAAATGCACGTTGACCGCGACCCGGCCCGGCTCGGCGCCATTGGGCCAGAGCAGCGCGGTAACGCCATTGGCAAGCTGGACCCGCTCGATATCGAGCACTCCGAGGGATCGGGCGGAAAGAACCTCGCCGGGTTCGCCGAGCGAGGGAAGCTGATCGAAATCGACGGTGCTTGCCGCGATCCGGGCCGATCCATCGGCCTCGACCGGGGCGGCCAGTTCGGCGCGCAGGGCCTGCGCGCTCGCCTCGCCATCCTGCGGCGTCACGTAGACCGCGCGAACGACCTCGCCTGAAAACAGAGCTTGCGTGCGCTCGAGGATCGCGGCGGGGGTCACCCGCTCGCGCATGCCGCGAAACACGTCGAGCACGGTTTGCGCTGAGGCGACCGTTTCGCGAATGTCGACCGCACCGATCAGCGTGTCGGCAAGGTCCGAGCCCGGTTCGACCTGCGATTCCTCGACCCCGGCGACGAAGGCGACGTCGAACTCGGCGATCTCGCGCGCCAGCTCTTCCTCGGTCGGCGGATTGGTCGTCGCGTCGGCGATGACCGCGCGCACGTCGGCCAGCGCAGCCTGCCAGTCTTCGGTCAAGGGCGCGAAGCTGACGAAGGTGGCGTCGGTGCTGCGGCTCACATCCTCCTGCTCGACCTGCGCATAGAGATAATCGCCCCCGCCGCGGGCCCGCGATTCGAGGCGCCGGTTGATGAGCGACTGGGCCAGCGCGTCCATCAGCAGGCCCTCATTATAGGCAATCGTGTCCTGCACCGGCTCCCATTCGCGCAGCCACGCGAAAGTCAGCGAACGCGGCAGGTCGGCTTCGACCAGCACCGACGTCTCCCCCACTGGATTGGCGGGATCGGCGCCTGCCGGAGCCACGGGATCGCCGAAATCGGGTTGCGGGGACACGTCGCCCGCGACCTTCCAGTCGCCGAAATATTTCTCGATCAGGCGCGCGAGCGCGACCGGATCGGTATCGCCGGCAACCGCGATCACCGTGCCCTTCGGACGATACCAGCGCTCGTGAAACGCCTCGACCGCTTCGGCTTTCGCGCCCAGCAAGGTTTCCTCGGCGCCGATCGGCGGGCGGCTGGCGAGCAGCTGGCCGTGGAACAGGGTCTCGCGGCTCTCGCGCCCCACCCGCTCCGCCGCGCCCCCACGCTCGCGCTTTTCGGCGAGCACGATGGGCACTTCGGTATCGACATTGGCCTGGCTGAGGACGGGAGCCTGCACCATGCCCGACAGCAGGCGGAAGGCCTCGTCGAGCTTGGCGGGATCGGCTTCAGGCAGGTCGAGCTGATAGACGGTCTGCGTCGGGCTGGTCACCGCATTGGTGTCGTTGCCGAAGGTCGCGCCCAACCGCTGCCAGGTGGGGATCGTCTCGCCCACTCCGAGATAGCGCGACTGGCGGAACAGCAGGTGTTCGAGCAGGTGGGCAAAGCCGCGTTCGTCCTCGGCCTCGTACAGCGAGCCTGCGTCGATGCGGATGCGGATCGAGACCTGTTCGGGCGGCACGCCGTTGGCGCGGGTCGCATAACGCAGCCCGTTGTCGAGCACGCCGAAGCGCCACTCGCGGTCGACCGGGATATTGCTGCCTTCGTAGAGCCACGGCGTCTCGTCGGGCGACTGGAGCGATGCGGGCTCCGCTGCGGCCGCCGGCAGCGCGGAGAAGTCGGCCGGGTGCGGCTGAACGGTCGCCGCGTCGGCGGGATCATTGGCGGCCTCGGCCTGCGGCGGCTCGGGCGGGGTCCTGACCTCGTCTGTCGGCCCGAAGATCGCGCAACCGCCCAGCAGGATCGGAAGAAGCAGGGCAAGATGACGCCCAGTGGGGCGAGGGGCGCGGAAGGCTGGATTCATAAGACAGGCCTATAGGGGGCGGAGAAGTGAAGGTCGGGTGAATGCGCGCCCAATGTGGTGCGCCCCGTCCGAAGCAAAAGCCGAAAGCAAAAGTGGCGCGGGCCGGATCGCGGCTCCATTCGAGGACGGTCGACCGCTTGCCGCGTTCCCACCGCACCCCTACATCGCACGCATCATGTATATAGAAACCGAAACCACGCCCAATCCCGCCACGCTCAAGTTCCTGCCCCAGCGGCAGGTGATGCCCCAGGGCACGCGCGACTTCGCGAACCCCGAGGATGCGGAGGCAAGTCCGCTCGCTCAGGCGCTGTTCGACACGGGCGAGGTGACCGGCGTGTTCTTCGGCCACGACTTCGTCTCGGTAACCAAGGGCGAAGGCGCGCAGTGGACCGAGCTCAAGCCGCAGGTCGTCGCCGTGCTGCTCGATCATTTCGTGTCCGAGGCACCGCTGTTCCACGGCGGCACTGCTGCCGGGATCGCGGTTCCGGCGGAGGATACGCTGGTGGTGGAAGAAAACGCGGACGACGCGGACATTGTCGACCAGATCAAGGAATTGCTCGAAACCCGTATCCGCCCCGCAGTGGCGGGCGATGGCGGCGACATCGCCTATCGCGGGTACAACAAGGGCATCGTCCACCTGCAGTTGCAGGGCGCGTGCGACGGCTGCCCCTCGGCCACCGCGACGCTCAAGCACGGGATCGAAGGCCTGCTGAAACATTACGTGCCCGAAGTCGTTGAAGTCCGCGCGACCTGATCGCGCTGACACCCCGACAGCCGGACACCCCCAGACAGAAAGCCCCCGCACCTATGACCAAGCAGTTCCACGGCCACACGCTCTCGCACGAAGCGCTCGAGCAACTCTTCCTCGAAGCGCGCAGCTATAACGGCTGGCTGGAAAAGGATGTGTCCGAGGATCAGATCCGCAAGGTCTACGATCTGCTCAAGATGGCGCCGACCTCGGCCAACCAGCAGTCCGCGCGGTTCGTGTGGTGCCGGTCGGACGAGGCGAAGGACAAGCTCGCGAGCCACGCGATGGACGCTAACAAGGACAAGATCAAAACCGCGCCGTGGTGCGTCATCATTGGCTACGACATCGATTTTCACGAACATCTGCCCGAGCTGTTCCCGCATACCGATGCCAAGAGCTGGTTCGAAGGCGATGTCGAAGGCCGCATTACCCAGGCCAAGCGCAATTCCGCGCTTCAGGGTGCCTACCTGATGCTGGCGGCGCGCGCGCTCGGCCTCGATTGCGGGCCGATGTCGGGCCTCGATCTCGACAAGGTGACCGAAGACTTCTTCGCCGACCAGCCGCAGTACCGGGCCGACTGGGTCTGCTCGATCGGCTATGGCGACAAGGAATCGATCTTCGATCGCAGCCCGCGCCCCGACTTCGACAAGTTCAACCGCATCGACTGATCGCGACCCTCCCGCGCGGCCACCCGCCCGGCAGGGGTCTTGCGCGGGCTATGCGGCTGGGGCATCGCCGCAGGCATGCGGATGCTAGGCATAGAGACGGCGAGCGAGGCCTGCTCGGTCGCGCTGTTCGAGGACGGCGCGCTGGTCGAGCGCGATCACCGCGTCCTCGGGCGCGGCCACGCCGAACAGCTGGTGCCGATGATCGCAGGCCTGCCTGACAAGGGCCGCGCCGATGCGATCCGCGTATCGCTCGGCCCCGGCAGCTTCACCGGCGTGCGGATCGGCATTGCGACCGCCCGCGCGCTGGCATTCGCATGGCGGGCCGAATTGCTCGGCTACCCTACCCTCGCGCTGGTCGCTGCGATGGCGCTGGCCGACCGCCGCGCGCCGGTGACGGTCTGCGCGACCGGCGGCCACGGCGAGTGGTTCGTGCAGGATTTCGATGCCGCGGGCGCCGCCACCTCCGAACTCGAATCGCTACCGCCCGAAGCGGCCGCCGCGCGCCAGGTCCACGAACATATCGCAGGCTCGCAGGCGCAGGCTCTGGCAGAACGTCTCGCATCTCCGGATAGCAGCGTGGCTGTCGATCTGCTGCCCGATGCGCGTGCAATCGCCGTGCTGGGCACCTCGCACTTCACCCCTGCCCTCGCGCCGATCTATGGCCGCGCGCCCGATGCACGGCTGCCCGCCAGCCCGGTGGCCCCGGCATGACAGGCCCCACGAACGACGCCGCGATCGACGCGATCATGCGGATCATGGACGCCGCATTCGACCCGCAATGGGGCGAGGCGTGGAACCGCAACCAGCTTTCCAGCGCGCTGGCACTGGCCAATACCCACGCGACCCTGATGACGATGGATGGCACCGCCCCGCTCGACCCGATCGACGCCGTCGGCTTCGCGGTGGTCCGCGCCGCGCCGGGCGAAGAAGAGATCCTGCTGATCGCCGTCGCGCCGTCCGCACGCCGCCGGGGGCTTGGCTCCGCGCTGCTCGCAATGCTGGTCGCGGCGGCCAATCTGCGCGGGGCGGAGCACCTGTTCCTCGAAATGCGGGAGAACAACCCGGCACGTTCGCTGTACGAACAGCACGGCTTCACCCCTATCGGCCGTCGGCGCAACTATTACGACCTTGGCGACGGCGCGCGAATGGATGCGATTACGTTCGGTCTCGACCTGGAACAGACGTTAAGGTCTTGAACACCAATAACAGCCGAAAAAAGAATTGAGACACCATTGCATTTCGCAAGTGAATGCGACAGGGGATTTTGCGTATGCAGCCCATCCCCCAGGGTCTTGCATATGAAAAACCCCAGAGGAATTTGATGGAAGACCAAGATCTCGAAATGACGCAGACGCTGATCGCGTTCACGTCCAACATTGTCGAAGCATATGTCGCCAATAACTCGGCCGAGCTCGACGAAGTCCCCGTGCTGATCAACAATGTCTATTCTGCCCTGTCCGGCCTTTCGGCTGCGGGCGAGCAGGAAGAGCCGCGGCCCGAGCCTGCGGTGTCGGTGCGCGCTTCGGTGAAGCCCGACTACCTGGTGTGCCTCGAAGACGGCAAGAAGCTGAAAATGCTCAAGCGTTATCTGCGCACCAATTACGACATGAGCCCCGAAGAATATCGCGAGCGCTGGAATCTGCCGAGCGATTATCCGATGGTCGCCCCCAACTACGCCGAAAAGCGCCGCGAACTGGCAAAGAAGATCGGCCTTGGCCGTGCGCCCGGCCAGAAGCGTGGTCGTCGCAAGAAAACCGCCGAATAATCCACTTCTCGCCGGTCGATCGGGAAAAGGCCGACCGGCGAGACTTGAGTGGTCCGCCCCTCCCGCCTATGCCGATTGGCGAAAGCTTGAGGATTGCGCGTGCCCCATAAAATCGATCTCGAACAGCTCTGTGCCGACAAAGGCCTGCGCATCACCGAACAGCGCAAGGTCATCGCACGTGTCCTTTCCGACAGCGATGATCACCCCGATGTCGAGCAGTTGCACGCCCGCGCGTCGAAGATCGACCCCAAGATTTCCATCGCCACCGTCTATCGCACCGTCCGCCTGTTCGAAGAGGCGGGTGTGCTCGACCGGCACGATTTCGGCGATGGCCGCGCCCGTTACGAACCTGCGCCCGAAGCGCACCACGATCATCTGATCGACGTGGAAAGCGGCAAGGTGGTCGAATTCGTCGACCCCGAGCTGGAAGCGCTGCAGAAACAGATCGCAGAAAAGCTCGGCTATCGTCTCGTCGACCACCGGATGGAGCTTTATGGCGTCCGCCTCGAACGCGACAACTGACCCCCGCACCGACTGGGAAACGCGGCAGGCCGCCGCCCGCGGCGAAAAGACGCCGATCTCCTTCATGGGGTGGGTTCGCCTATGGACCCGCACGATCACGCTGGTGATCGTGATGCTGCTGTTCGTCGTCCCGCTCTACGTCACGCGGATCTTCACCTACGGTTCGCCATGGCCGAAATGGTATCTCGCCATCGCCGCCTGGATCGTGGGCGCACGGGTGGAACGACGCGGCACGCCGCTGCGGCGCGACGTATTCTTCATCGCCAATCATGTCAGCTGGGTCGATATTCTGGCGCTGGCCGGCGCCAGCGGCACCGCCTTCGTCGCCAAGGCGGAACTGGCCAAGGCGCCGCTCGTCGGCTGGTTGTGTTCGCTCAACCGCACGGTCTTCGTCCAGCGCGAAGACCGCTTGCGCGTGGCGGACCAGATCAATGCACTGCGCGAGGCGTTGATGGACAACTGGTCGGTCACCGTCTTCCCCGAAGGCACCACGACCGACGGGCATTCGCTGCTCCCCTTCAAATCCTCGATGCTGAGCGTGCTCGAGCCGCCGCCGCCGGGGGTGCTGGTCCAGCCGGTGGTGCTCGATTACGGCGCGATGGCCGAATGGATCGGCTGGATCGGCGAGGAAGATGGGCTCAACAACTTCAAGCGGGTGATGGCGCGCAAGGGCACCTTCCCGGTCAAACTGTTCTTCCTCGAACCCTTCAGCCCGATCGAATTTCGCGGACGCAAGGCCATCGCCGCCGAAGCACGCGTGCGGATCGAGGAAGCCTTGCGCGAAACGATGGGCCACGAACTGCGCCCGTTCGACCACGACGTCGCGCCGATCCGTTATAGCAAGGCCAAGCTGCCGCCTGTCGCTGCACCGGTCGACCGTGCCGACCCGGAGGACCCTCCGGCGAGCTGACCGAGCCGCCCTGCGCGCCGAGGTTTCTTAGCGAAGGTTGATTTCGCAACCGCTTGCAGGGCGGCGTGTTGTGGCTCCCATGGATGCCAACACCGTAATCGACGAACGGGTCGAACAATTCGAAGACGTCATCAAGGGCCCGGACTTCCCCTGCGTGGGTGCCAAGTCGGCGCTGGCGACGGGGAACATGGAATTCGTGCTCGCGCGCGATCTCACCAGCGCGTGGAACGACCTCAAGATTCACGAGGCGCTGATGGCGTGGGCGAAGCGCGATCTGCCGCCCGAGCAGTTGCGCAGCCTCGTCGTCATCTTCGACGGGCCGCTCGATCTGGACGAGGTGCAGTTCGAGCACGCAATGTGGGAGCGGATACAATCGCTCTCCGACAAGGACGAGTGGCTGTCGCAAAAGCCCGACCCAACCGTCAGCAGCAACCCGGCCGAGCCTGACTTTTCGCTCAGCTTCGGCGGGCAGGCATTCTTCGTGGTCGGCCTGCACCCCAATGCCTCGCGCCCTGCACGCCGCTTCCCGAAACCATCACTGGTGTTCAACCTGCACAAGCAGTTCGAATGGCTGCGCAATAGCGGGGTTTACGAGAAGATGCGCCAGCGTATCCTCAGCCGCGACAAGTCGCTCGCAGGCGATCTCAATCCGATGCTCGCCCGCCACGGCGAGAGCAGCGAGGCACGGCAATATAGCGGGCGCGTGGTCGAAGACGACTGGGCGTGCCCTTTCAGGGGTCGCACATGAGCGAAACAATCGAGATTCCACCGCGCAGCGGCACCGCCTTCGTCGTCGCCAAGGGTCAGGCCTTCACCGTGATCGACCCGCAAGGGACGCAGGTGTCGGACATGGTCGCCTATGCGCAGGGAGACGTGCGCGAGGTCATGTCTAACGGGCGGACCTTCGACTACGAGGAAACCATCCACCTCACCGCGGGCAACCGGCTGTGGTCCAACCGATCGAACGTGATGCTGGAGATCGAGGAGGACAGCCTCGGCCAGCACGACTACCTGCTGACCCCGTGCAGCGAGGATACGTTCCGGCATTTCTACCCCGACAAGCCGGTCCATCGCGGATGCATGGGCAATCTCGCCGAAGCGCTGGCACCCTTCGGGATCGAGCGCGACGCGATCCCGACCGCGTTCAACGTCTTCATGAACGTGCCGGTCGATGGGGCCACGGGCACCCTGTCGGTCGATCCGCCCATCAGCAAGCCGGGCGAGGCGGTGCGCTTTCGCGCGAAGATGGACCTCGTCATCGGTCTGACCGCCTGTTCGGCCTATGCCTCGAATGGAGGCAGCTTCAAGCCGATCCATTACCGGGTTGAGGGCTAAGAAGGCGGACGATTGAAGCGCGTTGCAAGATGCAGTAAATGCGCGCTTCTCATGAAACCGACTGAAAAACCCAAGACCTACCGGGTCAAGAGCTTCGGCTGCCAGATGAACGTCTATGATGGCGAGCGGATGGGCGAGCTGCTCGCCGCGCAGGGCATTACGCCCGCGCCCGATGGCGAGGACGCCGATCTGGTGGTGCTCAACACCTGCCACATCCGCGAGAAGGCGACCGAGAAGGTCTATTCGGACATCGGTCGGCTGCGGCGCGAGGACGGCACATCGCCGCTGATCGCGGTCGCGGGCTGCGTAGCGCAGGCGGAGGGTGAAGAGATCATGGCCCGCGCGCCTGCCGTCAGCATGGTGGTCGGCCCGCAAGCGTACCAGAATCTGCCCGCGATGCTCGAACGCGCAGTCTCCGGCCAGCGAACGACCGAGATGGACCTTGCCGCTGAGGCGAAGTTCGCCGGCCTCCCGCAGCGCCGCACCGCGCCCCCTGCGGCCTTCCTCACCATTCAGGAAGGGTGCGACAAGTTCTGCACTTATTGCGTGGTGCCCTATACACGCGGCGCGGAGATCAGCCGTCCCTTCGCCGAGCTGGTCTCCGAGGCACAGCGGCTGGTCGAAGGCGGTGCGCGCGAGATCACGCTGCTCGGCCAGAACGTCTCCGCCTGGAGCGGAGAGGACGCCAAGGGCCATCGCACCGGGCTAGCCGGGCTGGTCCGCAAGCTGGCGAAAGTGGATGGCCTCGCGCGCATCCGCTACACCACCAGCCACCCGGCGGACATGGATGAAGAGATCATCGCCGCGCATGGCGAGGTCGACAAGCTGATGCCCTTCCTCCACCTGCCGGTGCAGGCGGGCAATGACCGCGTGCTCAAGGCGATGAACCGCAGCCACACGGTGGAGAGCTACCTCAAGCTGATCGAGCGTTTCCGCGCGGCGCGGCCCGACCTCGCGCTCTCAGGCGATTTCATCGTCGGCTTCCCGGGTGAGACCGAGGCGGAATTCGAGGACACCCTGAGCGTGGTCGACGAAGTGGGTTACGCGCAGGCCTTCAGCTTTAAATATTCGCCCCGCCCCGGCACGCCTGCCGCCGGTATGGACGGACAGGTTTCGACCGAGGTTATGAAAGACCGGCTCGCCCGCTTGCAGGATCGCCTCAACCGCGATCAGCACGCGTTCAATACGGCGAGCGTCGGGAAAACGTGCGAAGTGCTGGTCGAACGCAAAGGCAAACTGCCGGGCCAGTGGCTCGGCAAGTCGCCCTGGCTGCAATCGGTGTTCTTCGAAGATGCGGATGTGCGGATCGGCGATCTCGTATCCGTCGAACTGGCCGAGGCTGGCCCCAATTCGCTGCGTGGCAGGCCGCTGATCGGCGCGTTTGCGTGACGCCGCCGTTTTGGCAGGATGGATACCGGCTGGTCGAAGGATTGCCCGACCCCAGCACGATCGATCGAACGACGGAGACCAATCCGCAATGACACGGGGCGACGCCGATCCGACCGAAGCCTGCGAGGCTTTCTGGCGGAATGGCTATCACGTGTTCGAAGGCCTCGCCAGCCCGTCGCAGGTTGCCCTGATGGCGCGCGGCATGGAGGTTGCCGAATCTCGCGGCGACTTGCTCGACCAGACCTATTCGAGCGCGTCCGACGCTGTCGGTGCCTACGGGCCGGTGCCGGGCGAAATGTTGCTGCGTCATTGTCGCAGCCGCGTCGAGGCGGTGCTGGGGCGCGAGTTGATCGAGAATTATTCGTACTGGCGACGCTATAACAGGGGATCGGTCCTGCGCCCCCACAAGGACCGGACAGGGTGCGAAATCACCGTGACCGTTACCATCGATACGCCGGGGGGCGGCAAATCGTGGCCTATCTGGCTCGTCGATCTGGAAGGATCCACCCGAGCGATCGACCTGCCGCCGGGAGCTGGCCTGGCGATGCTCGGAAGTCAGCTGCTCCACTGGCGAGAACCTCTTGCGGCGGCCTGGCAAAAGCAGCTTTTCCTGCATTACGTAGTGAAGGATGGCGAATTCGCCGACTATGCGCATGACAAGAGCGGCACCAATCCGCTGATCCGGACGGCCGTCTGATCCCGATCCGGTCGCGGAGCCGAGCCAGGGCGCGCTGTCGCAATCCGGCCCGCCCAAACGAAAACGCCCGACCCCATCCTGGAGCCGGGCGCTTTGCACCACTCAACCGGTAGCAATCACCAGAAGAAGTTGTCGTACACCACCAGCACGCGGCCGTTGCGGGTGTCGATCAGCAGGACGTCGTTGCCGTAGCGGATCCAGCGCTGATAATAACGGCTGGGCTGCGGCAGGTAGTAGTCGTAGGGGTCGATCCAGTAACGCTGGCCCCAGAAAACGCTCGCGGAGAGCAGGCCACCGACCCGGACCGGGCGGTAGTAATAGCCGCGCGGCGCGTAATAGGCTCCGCGCCGGAAGGCCTGTCGCTCCGCCTGACGATAGGCGCGCCAGTCGCGATAGGCACGGCGGGCCTGGCGCTGGTCGCGGCGGACGTCTTGGCGATATTCGCGCCTGTCCTCCCGGCGGTCCTGTCGCCAGTCGCGCCGATCATCGCGGCGATCATCGCGTACGTCCCGGCGATCATCGCGCCGGTCTTCGCGACGATCTTCGCGACGGTCCTCACGACGGTCTTCGCGGCGATCCTGTCGCCGGTCGCGCTGCTCGGCGCGGCGCTGCTGCTCCGCATTGGCGACCTGCGCGGCGATACGATCGCCAATCGAACCCTGATTGCCGGCACGCAGCTCACGCGCTTCGGCCTGCGGGCCTCTGCGATTCTCGGGACCACGCTGGGCATTCGCCGCGGTCGGCAGGACGAGCCCCGCGGCCACCGCCAACATCACAAAATTACGCATCACGGTAACTCCTGAAACATGCCCGCGATCGAGCATGCATTCATATTTAATCCGCTCAATATGAACGAATGGTCGCTCGATCCGTTCATCGAGAGAGTTTTTTGCAAATATTTTCGGTAGGCCTTCCGATGACACTCGCGTGACTTTCCACCGGGGCGAATGGCGCAAGCGCTTGCCACCCTTCCCCCACAGCCTACACTCCCGACTCGCAACCCTGTCATGCACGAAGGAGACGCATGGGCCGCAGACCTACCCGCGCGGAAACGCCAGCGCTTTCACAGCCGCCGCACCCCACCCGCGAGGTGCGCCGTGCCAAGGTGGACATGGAGTTCGAGAATCAGTCGCTCCTCGTGCCGCTGTTCGGGCAGTTCGACGCGAATCTGGTGCAGGTTGAAAACCGCCTGTCGGTGTTCATCTCCGCGCGCGGCGACAAGCTGATGATCGAAGGGCCCGAAGATTCGGTGGCCCGCGCGCGCGACGTTCTGCAGGCGATGTACGACCGACTGGCGCTGGGGCAGGACCTGGACGAAGGCGCGATCGAGGCGATCATCGCAATGACCAACGAACCCACGCTCGACGGGATCATCAAGGGCCGCAAGGCGGGCGAGGATGGCGGGCCGCCGATCATGATCCGCACCCGCCGCAAAACGATCGTCCCGCGCAGCGCGGTGCAGGCGCATTACATGCGGTCCTTGAGCCGCGACGATATCATCTTCGCACTGGGCCCCGCAGGCACCGGCAAGACCTACCTCGCGGTCGCGCAGGCGGTCAGCCAGCTGATCTCCGGCAGCGTGCAGCGCCTGATCCTCAGCCGCCCGGCGGTGGAAGCGGGCGAGAAGATCGGCTTCCTGCCGGGCGACATGAAGGAGAAGGTCGATCCCTTCCTGCGCCCGCTGTACGACGCGCTGTACGACTGCATGCCGCCCGAACAGGTCGAACGGCACATCGCCAGCGGCGTGATCGAGATCGCACCGATCGCCTTCATGCGCGGGCGTACGCTGGCCGATGCTTTCGTGATCCTCGACGAAGCGCAGAACACCACGCGTGAGCAGATGAAGATGTTCCTCACCCGCTTCGGCCAGAACGCGCGGATGGTGATCGCGGGCGACCCGCGGCAGGTCGACATCCCCGGCGGCGACCGCATGAGCGGCCTCGCAGACGCGGTCGACAAGCTGGAGGGGATCGAGGGCTTCGGCACCATCCGCTTCACTAGCGCCGACGTGGTACGCCACCCGATCGTCGGGCGGATCGTGGATGCGTATGAGGGGACGGGGGAGTAATCGTCAGCTAGGTGCCATCCTTGGTGCGTTAGTCGATTGTATGAGGCCCATCCAAATGATTGCGAGCAACGCAGACCGCAAAACAGGAATTCTCCATTGAACGATTGGATATTCAAGACTCGCACCAAGGGCGACGTCAGGATTGAGTGGGGCTTGGATGAAATGATTGCCTATACCATGGAAGAAACACCACGAGAGATTGGCAGAATCGAATTTCAGGAAGTTGATTGTCCCACCAGTCCCTACCTCTTGGTAATGAGCATGTTTCTTGAAGGGCCTGAACACTCAAAAGAGTATCTTAATGAGGGCATCGGAAGAGAGATGGTTAGAAACGCGACCAACTATCTTCCGGTGGTTTTTCGTCGCCACGATGGAAATCGTCGCGACGACGGGAGTCATCTGACCGGCTCGGGCCCAGGGTTCGCGGAACGAATGGTGGTTGAGGGCTTGGCCACCTGGGACGATTGAGCGAGAATCTGAACGACGGCCACGCCACCAACATCGAAAGGGGCGGACCTTTCAGCCCGCCCCCCTTTGATCGTCGGTCTCAGGCGCCCATTCCGTCGACAGCCTTGCTGACGAGGATGTTCACCGCCACGCGGCGGTTCTGCTGCTTGCCGTAGTCGGTGGAGTTGTCCGCCACCGGGTCGGCCTGCGCCATGCCCGTCGGGGTCAGCATGCGGTACGGTTTCCAGCCGCACTGCTGCTGCAGGTAGTTCACCACCCGCTCGGCGCGCTTCTCGCTCAGCTCCTGATTGATTTCGTAGCTGCCGGTCGAATCGGTGTAGCCGACCACCAGCAACAGCGCGTTGTCCATCGCGTCCGCCTGAGCGGCGGCGCTGCACAGCTGCGACTGCGCCTGACCCGACAGGGCGTATTCGCCGGTGTCGAAATAGACGTTGGTCGTGCCCTTGACGTTGTAATTGTCGATATCGGCCACGCGCCCGCGCAGCGCCTCGGTCGCGGCGGTCTGTTCGGCGAAGCCTTGTTCGGTTCCGCGCTGGATCATCGCTGCGGTCTTGAGATCGCTGCTCTTCATGCTGATCCGCTGGGCGATCAGGCCATCCTCCCACTGCACGGTGCGCACGGTGACCGGCACGCCGTTAAAGAGCTGGTTGTCTTCCAGCGAGGTTCGACCGAGCCCAAGGAAGCCGCCGCGTGCCTTGATCTCGGTGTCGTCGGCCACGAACAGCACGGTCCGCGATCCGTCCTCCGCCGTCACCTGAATGCGATTATCGCTGCGCGCGGAGATGAAGCCGTCGATCTCGGGGCCTTCGGGCAGGCCGGAAATGTCGGCAGGCAGGTTGCCAGTGACGGTCAGCGTGGTCTCTTCCTCGGTAGGCTGGGACCATTGCTCCTGCGCCGAAACGCTCGCCGGAAGGGCAAGGGCCGCAATCCCGCAGACGAGCGCGGCCTTGGTGGAAGTGAAGGTGGCGGTAAAAGTGCTTTTCATCATTGCGACTCCATCGGTTGTCGCCCGCGCGCCGAACCCGGCCCGCGAGAGTGGAGCCGGTCACCCCTTGATGAGAGACCGGCGAGTGAAGCCCCCGTCAGTGTGGTGACGAACGTCGACTGACAGGCACACGCAATGCCGCCTCCTGCCGGGCGGTTCCGGGCAGGCTCGATCGAAAGCGCAGATTTACGATGGCGCGAGGCGTCGCAGGGACGGGCCGAAGCGATCGCACGGCTTCGGTGCGGGGCAAGCGACGCTTTTCCCGCGCGGCAGGATGTGGCTTAAGCGGGGAAGATAGAGTCGCAACAGGACCAACCGCCTTGCCCATTCCCGCCGCCCGTAACGACTACCCCGAAATCCGCGATGCGGTGCGCGCGCTGGTGCGCGGCTTCGGCGACAGCTATTTCCGCGAGACGGACGACGCGCGCGAATATCCGCAAGAATTCGTCGAGGCGCTGACGAAGGAAGGCTGGATGGCCGCGCTGATCCCCGAGGAGTTCGGCGGCGCAGGGCTTGGCCTCACCGAAGCCAGCATCATCATGGAAGAGATCAACCGGGCAGGCGGCAATTCGGGCGCGTGCCACGGGCAGATGTATAATATGAACACTCTGCTGCGGCACGGCAGCGAGGAGCAGAAGGCGCAGTTTCTCCCCGCGATCGCCAGCGGCGCGCTGCGTCTGCAGAGCATGGCGGTGACCGAGCCGACCACCGGCACCAACACCACCGACCTGAAAACGCGCGCTGTGCGCAAGGGCGATAGCTACGTTATCGACGGCCAGAAGGTGTGGATCAGCCGCATCCAGCATTCGGACCTGATGATCCTGCTCGCTCGCACCACCCCTCGCGAGGAGGTGCAGCGCAAGTCCGACGGGCTCTCGATCTTCCTCGTCGATCTGCACGCCGCGATCGGCAACGGCATGGAAATCCGCCCGATCCGCAACATGGTCAACCACGAAACCAACGAGGTGTTCTTCGATGGGCTCGAGCTGCCCGCCTCCTCGCTGATCGGCGAAGAGGGCAAGGGTTTTCGCTACATCCTCGACGGGCTGAACGCCGAACGCGCACTGATCGCGGCCGAATGCATCGGCGATGGCTACTGGTTCGTCGAGAAGGCCGCCGAGTACGGCAGCGAACGCGTGGTGTTCGACCGGCCCATCGGTCAGAACCAGGGCGTGCAGTTCCCCATCGCGCAGGCCTATATGGAAGTGCGCGCGGCGGACCTGATGCGCTACGAGGCCTGCCGGTTGTTCGATGCTGGCGAGGCATGCGGTGCGGAGGCCAACATGGCGAAGCACCTAGCCGCCGAAAGCAGCTGGAAAGCCGCCAACGCCTGCATGCAAACCTTCGGCGGTTTCGGCTTCGCGGCGGAATATGATGTCGAGCGCAAGTTCCGCGAAACGCGGCTCTACCAGGTCGCGCCGATCAGTTCGAACCTGATCCTGAGCTATGTCGGCGAACATATCCTGGGCATGCCACGCTCGTTCTGACGCGCGTCAGGCGCGCGACACCAGTTTGAGCGAGGGCGCACGCGCGGCCGGTACAGCGAGATAATCGCCAACCGCCGCGACCTCGCACCGATTGCGGCCCCGTTCCTTGGCTTGGTAGAGCGCCTGGTCGGCCCGGCGCAGCACCGCGCCCATCGGCTCTCCCGGCATTGCTTGCGACAGGCCGATGCTGATGGTCACCGCCTCCGATTCGGCAAAGGTGAGGCGCGAGATCGCCAGCCGCATGCTTTCGCAGGAGTGCAGCGCCGATGCTTCATCCTTCGGTAGCAGGGCGACAAATTCTTCCCCGCCCAGCCGCGCCAGCCGGGCGGCGGATGGTCGATTGCGATCGAGACAGGTGGCGACCGCCCGCAGCACCTCGTCGCCGACATCGTGGCCAAACCGGTCGTTGAACTGCTTGAAGCGATCGATGTCGATCACCGCGACGGCGACCGGCTCATCCCCGTCGTCGGGCGCCTGTGCGTCGAACCACTCGTCGATCGCACGCCGATTGGGCAACCCCGTCAAAGCGTCGGAATTCGCCTGTTGCTGCGTGTTGTGAACCACTTCCTGCAACAGGCCGATCAGGATCACCAGGCCCCCGGCGATCATCAACACGCCGCTCGTCGTCTGCGAAATCACGGCATACAGCGTGCTGGAATAGTCGGACTCTGTCTGGCCGTTCCCCAGATAGAGCGCGCCGAACGCCTTCAGCGGAAAGTGCACCATCCACAGCAGGAACAACAGATAGAGCATGGAGTTCAGCGGCGAAGGCGTTGCATGCCGTCGAGTGGTATAGGCACACAGGGCGGACCCCAGGGCATACCAGCCCTGGAACGCCAGCAAGTGCATCAGATCATCGCGGGGCGCACCAAGGCTCAACAGACGATAGGTAAACCCTGCCAAGACGATTGCCGCCGCCACTTTCCACATCGGTTTGCGACCATAGTAGTGCGACAGGGCAAGCGAAATGCCGACAATCCCGATCAGGAAGGCGGTGAAACCCACCAGCCGCATCGCCTGCTCGGGCGCGCCGAGCCAGACCGACAGATTGGCGACCGGCTCGGCCATGCCGAACAGAAAGCACAGCGCGAACCAGCGCGCCTTCCGGACGATCGGATGGGCATGCGCAACCGCCATGAAACCGGCGACGAACATCACCGCCACCAGCAGGTTCATCATCAAGGGTAGTATTGCCTGTGGCATCTGCTCGGACGCTGTCCGCACCTCCCGGTTGTGCCGCATCATGCGGGCAAAGCGAGTGCATGGTGTGAGCAGACTTGCTTGAGATCGGGTAAATCCGGGGCGCAGAACCTGGCAGATGCAACACGCGCCGGAGCCCGCTCGCTCGCCCGACATCCCGCCATGCCGCAGCTATCATGCGTCAGAGAACCCGTTTGCGCACGAATATTGCTTTCTCGGAACAAGGGCTTCGGCCAGTCCCTTCTTTAGATATGAGCATTTCTGGCCCAACCGAGTCCCCACCCCATCACATGCCCAGCCGCCGTGAGCGGTTGCGCACATTCATGCGACTGAAGTCGCAGCGGCGCTATCTCATCGCAGGCGTCGCGGCTCTGGGCGTGTCGACGGCCGCCTTCGCGGGTGCCTTCGCCAACGAAAGCGCTTCGCCCGATGCGGTAAAGCTCGGCGCCGGTAAAGCCAGCATCGAAGCGGAACCGGTCGCAGCTTATCGACCGCTACCCGCACGATCCGCGGGGCCAGCGCCGACACCCTCGACGTCGGAAAGCCCGATGGCCGATGGCGAAGCGAGTTTTTATGGCAATGAGCTGGCCGGCAACCGCACCGCCAGCGGCGAAATCTTCGATCCGCAAAAACTCACCGCCGCGCACCGCACGCTGCCCCTGGGCAGCAAGGTCCGCGTGACCAACCCGCGCAACGGCAAGACCGTGGTCGTGCGGATCAACGATCGCGGGCCGTTCCATGGCAACCGCGTGATCGACCTGTCGACCGCTGCCGCGCGCAGCATCGGCCTGATCCGGTCGGGCACGGGGCGCGTCAATCTGGCTTTGCTGGTGAACTGACACCGCCGGGTGCACCGCCCGGATCGTCACGACATTCCAGCATGACCCGCAGTTCGCATACGACGCCACCGGGCTCGTACCGCAGGTCGACCTGCGTGCCGCGTTTGGACGTGATGCCGCTGCGAATCAGCCGGGTGCCGAAGCCCGGACTGTCGGGCGGCGTCACTTCCGGCCCACCCGCTTCGCTCCACGTCAGCGAAAACTGATCGCAAATCTCGCCGTCCATCCGCGTCTCGGCGACCGCCCAGTCGACCGTCACCCGCCCTTCCTCGTTCGATAGCGCGCCGTATTTGATGGCGTTGGTCGTCAGCTCGTGGACGATCATCGTCAGCGCCAGCGCGACCTCGGGACTGAGTTCGAAATCACCGGAGCCGCGCAGCTCGACTCGCCGCAGGTCTTCCCCGGCAGCCGCCTCCACCGTCAGCGCCACTACATCTTCGACCTTCGCCGGGCTCCAGCTCGACGCGGTCAGCAGGCCGTGCGCGGCAGCGAGCGCCTGCAGCCGCGCCTTGTAGGTCGCCATTGCACCTTGCGCCTCGTCGATCCCGCGAAAGGTCTGCTGCGCGAGCCCCTGCACCACGGCGAGCGTATTTTTCACCCGGTGGTTGAGTTCCTGGATTAGCAGCACCTGGCGATCTGCGTATTCGACCTCTTCGGTCACGTCATTGCCCTGCACGATGATGCCGGTCACGTTCCGTTCGGTGTCGAAGATCGGCTGGAAGACGAAATTGAGCACCCGCCTGCTTTCCGCCGGGCTGTTGCTCCCTTCGAGTACGACCGGTTGACGCCGGCCGAAATAGACCTCTCCGGACGCGTAGACTTCGTCCAACACGCCAATGAAGCCCTGGTCCACGACTTCGGGCAGGGCCTCGTGCACAGGAAGACCAACGATATCGGTCCTGCCAACCAGGTGGAGATACGCGGTGTTCGCCATCTGAAACACATGGTCCGGCCCGCCCAGAACCGCGACGAAACCGGGGGCCTGGTTGAAGAATTCGAGCATCCGCTCGCTTTCCCGCTCCAGATCGCGATTGCGCGCCTGGATCGCCTCGGCTCGCCGCACCAACCCCATCTCGTCGCGCAATTGGCGCAGCTTGTGCAACTCGGTCACGTCGACCGTATGCTGCAGGATGTATTGCAGCTTGCCATCCCCGTCGGTCACCGGCGTGTGCGTCGCGCTCCAGTAGCGGGTATCCATCGTCCCGTCCGGCCGGGCGATATCGTAGCGGATCAGTGCGATTTCATCCGCCTCTCCCGTATCGAGGACGTGGCGCAGCGATTCGTCGAGCTGGCGGTAGCTTTCCGAAGCGGGATCGGCGGGGAAGGCATCGAACATGCGCTTGTCGGTGATGTCCTCGCGCGAACGCATCGTCACCGCGAGATAGGCCCGGTTCATCCAGACGAGGCGCAGGTCGCGGTCCATCAGGACGTACGGATTAGGCGATATCTCGGCCAGCTTCAGGTCAACGATGTCCAAACTTGCCTCTCCGCCCACAGGCACAATCCAGATCCGCCGTCTACAGCAAGCGCTGGCCGCGAGTCACGCAAACACTGTGCCCCAACGCTCGCCCCGGAAACGGCGGGCATGCCTCTGCGTTCCTGCCCTTGTCTCAGCATGTTTCGCGATGGTTCGGAGAGGGTGCCAGACGATTAAGTCTTGCACGGCGGGGCAGGTGTGCCAGGCGCTCGTCGCAGGCGACGAACGGAGCGATCGATGCAGCTTGAGATCGAAGTGGAATTCTGGCCCGCCGCCGATTGGGCCACGATTGCGACTCGCGCGGCCGAAGCCGCCGCGTCGGTCGAGCCAGCGCTCGGCAATCCACGCCTCGAAACGAGCATCCTGTTTACCGACGACGAAAGCGTGCACGACCTCAACCGCGACTGGCGCGAGAAGGACAAGCCCACCAACGTGCTCAGTTTCCCGATGCTCGAGCGGGACGAATTGCTGGCGCTGCAGGCCGATGGGCCGCCCGTTCTGCTGGGCGACATCGCGCTGGCGCACGGGACTTGCGCGCGCGAGGCGGACGAGAAGGGCATCGCGCTGGAAGCCCATGCAACCCACCTTATCGTGCACGGCCTGCTTCATCTGGCGGGGCTCGATCATGAAATTTCCCCACATCATGCCCGGGAAATGGAAGCGCTGGAGGTGAAGGCGCTTGCGAAACTGGGCCTGCCCGACCCATATGGGGACGCTTGAGAAACAGGAGAGCATTTCAGGGCCATGCCCGAGACTGATAGCGATAGGGGTACTGGCGCAGGAGATGCGGACAGTAGACGCGGGCTTTGGCTCGCGATGCGCAGATTCTTCGATCAGAATGGCGGCGAGCGCAGCTTGCGGCGCGAGATCGAGGACAAGATCAACGAGCGTGATCGCGAAGAGGGGAACGACGACGACGCCGACGGCGATTCGCCGGGTGACGGCGACCTGTCGCGCGAAGAGCGCGAGATGGTGCGCAACCTCCTGCATTTCAGCGAGCACGACGCGGACGATGTCGCGATCCCGCGCGGTCAGATCATCGCGGTCGAAGCCAGCGCATCCTGGGCCGAGCTGCTCGAAGTGTTTACCGAGCACGGCCATTCGCGCCTGCCGGTCTACCGCGAGCAGCTCGACGATGTGATCGGGATGATCCACATCAAGGATGTCTTCCCGTACCTGACCGGCGGCAAGCCCGCACCCGCCGACTGGACCAGCCTTATGCGCCAGCCGCTCTACGTGCCGCAGAGCCGCGGCGCGCTCGACGTGCTGGCCGACATGCGCGGCAAACGCATCCACCTCGCCATCGTGGTCGACGAGTTTTCGGGCACCGACGGGATCATCACGATCGAGGATCTGGTCGAGGAAATCGTCGGCGAAATCGAGGACGAGCACGACGACGCTGCGGAGGAATGGATCCAGCAGCTGGGCGAAGGGCTGTGGGAAATCGACGCGCGCGCCGAACTGGAAGACATCGCCAAGCAGATCGATCCGGCGCTGGCCGAGGTCGAGGAATCGGTCGACACGATGGGCGGCCTCACCTTCATCCTCGCCGAGCAGGTTCCGCAGGTCGGCGCGCAGGTCGAACATCCGAATGGCTGGATGATCGAAGTGATCGAGGGCGACGAGACTCACGTGAAACGGGTGCGCCTGCATGCTCGCCCCGAAGCGGCCGCCGCAAGCGAAGAGGAATAGCGCGAGGCATCGGGCAAGGTGCGTTTCGCGCAACACCCCCCTAGCCCAAAATAACGCTTTTGTGCGGCGCGGCAATTTGCAAAGGTCGCCGCAATGGCCAATCGTCGCTTGCCTCCGTTGCGTTCGCTCGAAGCGTTCATGTACACCGTCCGCCTCGGCTCGGCCCGGGCGGCGGCGAACCAGCTCAGCCTCAGCCCTTCGGCACTCAGCCGGCGGATCGCCACGCTCGAAGAATTCATCGGCAAGAAGCTGTTCACCCGTGCGCGCCAGGCGATGCAGCTGACCGACGAAGGCGCGGCGTTCCACGAGGCGGTGCTGCCGCATTTCGAAGCGCTGGCCCGGGCGGTGGAAGGCCAGTCCGAAAGCACCTCGCTGCTGCGCCTGCGCCTTGGCGTGCTCCCGCTGTTCGGCACCCAGCGGCTGTTCCCGCGCCTCGCCGAACTGCGCCGCCTGCACCCGATCCTGCACATCGACATCGATACCGGTCCCCATCTGGAGGACCGGGTGGGCGATGTGCTGGACGCCGCAATCATTCTCACCCGGGGCCCGTCGAGCGGTCTGCATGCGGTGCGGCTGGATGAAAACAAGGTGCACGCTATCGCCAACCACGAACTGGCGAAGACGATCGGGTCAGTGCCCGATGCGGAGGTTCTGGCGAAGCAGACCTTCCTGATTCACAATGAGCTGCCCGAAAGCTTCACCGCGTGGAAAAGCGCGCTGCACCTCAACGATCTCGAACCCGCCGCGATCGACCATTACGATTCGGGCCAGCTGATCCTCGAGGCTGCGGCCCAGGGGCTCGGCATCGCGATCATGCATGACGATCACCTGCGCCGCGCGTCCGATTCGCGCCTGACCGACCTTTTCGATATCGAGGTCGACAGCCCCTATTCCTACTGGTTCGTCTGCAAGCCCGGCGCGCTGGAAGAACGGCCCGTACGCATGTTCCACGACTGGCTCGTGAAGGCCGGGCTCTAGCGCGCAAAGGGCGGACGCTGTCCGCTCTCCGCCTCTTGCCCACGCGCACACGGCGCGGCATAAATGCGCGCCAAACATCTATGGATTTGGGGAGGTTAGGTTGGAAGCGACCATGTTCCGCCGCGCGCGCGATCTCGATGGAAAACCGATCGGCGTGGCCGAGGATTTCATCACCGAGGCTGAGCGCAAGCAGCTCTTGTTCTTCGCCACCAATCCGAATGCGCCGTGGGAATACGAGCTGCCCAAGGGCGACGTGTGGAACGGGCGGATGATCAACCCGAAGAGCATGCCGCCCAAGGTGCTCAAGCTGATGGCGAAGATCCGCCGCCGCGCCGGCAAGCACATCGCGAAGGATTACGGCATCGAGCAGCCGATCTACGCCGATACGCTGCAACTGGTGCGCTGGCGGCCGGGCGACAACCAGGCCCCGCATGCCGATTGCGAGCAGCCCAACGGACGCCCCAACGAATTCCCGTGGCGCGCCTTCGCCTCGATCATCTATCTGAACGACGAATATGAAGGCGGCCGGATCCACTTTCCCAAGCTCGGCCTCGAACCCGAAATCAAACCGCGCACGCTGGCCTATTTCCCCTCGACCGCGAGCTACCTCCACGGAGTCAAGGAAATCACCAGCGGCATGCGTTATACCTTCAGCTGCTTCTACACCTTCGACGAGCGCATGCACGACGGGCACAAGATGTGATTGGCGGGCCGGGTTCGTGACGCCGGCATATGTTCATGTCCGCCCCGGCGAAGCGATGCCGGATCTGGGGCCCGAGCCGTACCTTCTTCTGCTGGTCGCCGAACATAGCGTGGAGCAAGGATGGCGGAACGACCTGTCCGACACTCTCGTGGCTACTGGCTGTCTGTATTTTTGCGCATGGGGAGTCGATTGCAGCATTTGGCATGATTGCGTCGATGGGGCCGTGCTCCAGAAATTCGACTTCGAGGAGGAACCCGACGAGGAGTCGGTCTGGACCACCTGGCACGAGAACGAGCCACTAGAAGGCGCAATGTGGTTCGCCCACCATTGTGCCAGCCATCCACATGTTGCGCTGAAGCGCTCCTATATACTGCATCTCGCCGAGAGCGCAGATGCCGAGCGAATGCTTGCCCGCTACGATGCTGCAATCCACGCGCCGCTCGATGAAGAAGGAAATGCGCCGTGGGAACGCGATAGCTAGAACACGCGCCTGGCACACCATTTGCCAGTTCACGTATCGCGAATGGGCCATTGGCGCCCATCGGCGCATTCGGGCGTCCATTTCCGCATAGGGGCGCGACAGGCGGACCCGGCGAACGCATCTTCCGGTGCATCGGCCACTTCCGGTCACCAGGAGATCCATCATGCGCCTCGTCACCCTCGCCATTGCATCCACCGCCATCGCCCTGATCGCGCTGCCCGCCACGCAGGCTCCTGCTCTGGCGCATGCCGCACAGACCGAAGCCGCGCCGGATCGGGCAGCTACGCTGACGATCACCTTCACCGGCTACTCGACCGCCGAGGGTAAGATTCTTCTCGGCATCTACGACGAAGCAGGCTGGAACGGCGGAGAGCCGGTGCGCGGCGGCACAGTGGATCTTGCCGTAGGTAAGACCACGATCACGATCGAAGGGCTCCCAGTCGGCCGCTACGGGATTAAGGCGATCCACGATGCCAACGGCAATGGCGAGATGGACATGAACCCCTTCGGCATGCCGACCGAGGCTTTCGCCTTTTCCAACAACGCAGTCGCGTCGATGGGTCCGGCCACGTGGGCGGACGCCGCCTTCGAACTGACCGCCTCGGGCGCCGAGCAGACGCTCACCATTCGCTGACGCCCGGACCGTTCAAGGGGAGCTTTCAACCATGACCACTGCACCGCCCCATACGCTGTCGCGCCGGAGCATGCTCGCCGGGCTTGGCGTTGCCGCCGGAACCACCATCGCCGCCTCGCAGCTTTCGATCGAACGCGCCTTTGCCGCGACAATGCCCGCCGACTGGCAGCTCGGCTTCCGTGACGTTGAAAGCGACATCGCGCCCCACACGATGGAGCTGGTGCAGGGCCGGATGCCCGCCGGGCTGGCCGGCGATCTCTATCGCAACGGCCCCGCCAAATTCCGCAGGCCGGGCGGCGATGTGGGCCACTGGTTCGATGGCGACGGTATGATCCGCCGCTATCGGCTCCACGGTGCGAGCGCGACGATGTCCGCGCGGTTCGTCGATACGCCCAAGCGGCGCGTGGAAGCGCAGGCGCAGGCGATGATCGTGCCCGGCTTCGGCACCGAGCCGGGCGCAGGCGTGCCGCTGAGCAACAACGACGATGCCTCGTCCGCCAACACCAATGTCATACCCGTCGGCAAGGAACTCTGGGCGCTGTGGGAAGCGGGATCGCCGATGCGTGTCGCTGCCGACACACTGGAAACGCGCGGCTTCAAGACGCTGGGCGAGGGGCTGGCGCACATGCCCTTCCTCGCGCATCCCCGGATCGAGGCCGACGGGCGGATCTGGAATCTCGGCCAGTCCGGCTCGCAGGCGATCGTCTGGCGCCTGTCGGCCGACGGATCGCTGGAGGCGGCAACTCCGCTCGCCCTGCCCCGCGCAAGCTACATCCACGATTTCACGGCGACCGCGCGGCATCTGGTGATCGTGCTCCAGCCGTGGATCTACACCCAGAACACCTTCCCGATCGTCGACGGCCTTTCATGGCAGCCCGATCTGGGAACGCAGGTTCTCGTGCTCGACAAGGACGACCTCAAACAGCAGCGCCTGTTCGAGCTGCCGCCCTTCGCGTTCTTCCATCTGGGCGATGCGTGGGAGGAAAGCGACGGCACGATCCGGTTCGAGGCATGTATCGAGCCCGACCCCACCTTCGCGACCACGACCGCACGCGCCCTGGTGGCGGGGCAGCGCGGCCCGGTGACCCTGCCGATCCTCGCGCAGATCGCGCTCCATGCCGACGGGCGTGGCGAGATGGTGCGAACGGGTATCGCGGCGGAATTTCCGCGCGCAGACCACCGGCGCGCCGGGCTGGCGCGGCGCTACACCATCCACACGGCCCTCTATGGCCAGGGCCCGGTGGCGCGCGGCGTCGGCCTGTTCGACTGGAACAGCGGGACCAGCACGATCCACGATTTCGGGCCGGGCCAGATGGTGGAGGAATTCGTCTTCGCCGCAGACGGCGCGGGCGAGGCCGATGGCTGGCTGGTGGGCACCACGCTCAACCTCGCGGCAGGCGCGACCGAATTGCACGTTCTGCGCGCTGGCGATGTAGCGGGTGGGCCGGTGGCGACATGGCGCGGAGGCCATGCGCTGCCGATCTCGTTCCACGGGTCGTTCGTGGCGGCTTGAGCCAATAAGCCGAAGGCTCCGCTCTCCCTGAGCCTGTCGAAGGGTCGTTCTTATTCTTGAAGAAGAACGGTGCTTCGACAAGCTCAGCACGAGCGGGGAAGGCTACCAGATCAGGAAACGGCTGCCTTCACGATCTTGCCCGGGCTTGCGGGCGGTTCGCCCTTGGGCAGTGCGTCGACATGCTCCATGCCGCTCTCGACCTGGCCCCACACGGTGTACTGCCCGTCGAGGAATTCGGCGTCGTCGAAGCAGATGAAGAACTGGCTGTTCGCGCTGTCGGGAACCTGGGTGCGTGCCATCGAGCAGGTGCCGCGGGTGTGTGGTTCGGAATTGAACTCGGCCTTCAGGTCGGGCTTGTCGCTGCCGCCCATGCCGGTGCCGGTCGGGTCGCCGCCCTGTGCCATGAAGCCCGGGATTACGCGGTGGAACACCACGCCGTCGTAGAAGCCTTCGCCGACCAGTTCGGTAATCCGCTCGACATGGCCGGGGGCCAGATCGGGCCGCAGCTTGATAACGACATCCTTGTTCTCGCCATCGCCGGTATCGAGGGTGAAGGTCAGTTTCTCGGCCATTGCGCAGTCTCCTAAAGTTTCGTTGCGCCCCGGCTAGCGGCCCTGCGCGCGCCTGTCACCCCGTAGCCCGCGCTTGCTTTTATGGCATCGCAGCTTAGGGGCCGGAACGCATGAGCGCCGATCCTCTCCTCGACGAAACGATCGACACCGCCAATCTGGCGGACGAGGATGCTGCTCACGAAGGGGGTCGCCCAGACGACCGCGTCGATGACGAGCGGCACGACGAGGAAAACCGGCTCAAACCCGAATATGTGCGGGCCGTGCGCCTCGCGCTGGAGGAAGACCGGCGCGGCGAAGTCTACGAGTTGGTCGAACCGCTCCACCCCGCCGACGTCGCCGACCTGCTCGAACTGCTCGACAACGACGAGCGCGGCTTCCTGACCATCGCGATCAGCGACCTGATGACCGGCGAGGTCGTCGCCGAGCTGAACGACTGGGTCCGCGAAGAAATGATGGAGGGGATGCCGGCCGAAGCCGTCGCCCTGATCGCCGAGCAGCTGGAGACCGACGACGCGGTCCAGATGATCGAGGATATGGGCGCGGACGAACGCGAAGCCGTCCTCGCCGAAATGGAGGCGGAAGACCGCGCGGCCATCGAAAGCGCGCTGTCCTACCCGGAAGAAACCGCCGGTCGCCTGATGAGCCGCGAGTTCGTGGCCGTGCCAGAACATTTCTCCGTCGGCGACCTGATCGATTACCTGCGCATCCACGGCACGCTGCTGGGCGATTTCTTCGAAGTGTTCGTAGTCGACGACTCGCATCATCCGGTCGGCACCTGTGCGCTCAGCTGGATTCTCACGACCCCGCGCCACATCGCGCTGACCGACGTGATGAAGCGCGACCAGACCGTGATCCCCGTGATGATGGATCAGGAAGAGGTCGCGCTGATGTTCCAGAAATACGCGCTGATCTCGGCCGCGGTGATCGACGGGACCGGGCGGCTGGTCGGCCAGATGACGGTCGACGACGTGGTCCACATCATCTCCGAGGAAGCGGGCGAGGATGCGCTGCTGCTCTCGGGTGCGGGCGACGGCGACATCAACGAGCCGATCCGCGAGGCTTTCTCCAGCCGCGTGCGCTGGCTGGTCGCCAACCTCGGTACCGCGCTGGTCGCCTCGCTGATCATCGCCGCGTTCGGCGCAGCGATCGAGCAGCTGGTGGCGCTCGCGATCCTCATGCCGATCGTTGCCAGCATCGGCGGCAATGCGGGCACGCAGACCATGGCGGTGACCGTCCGCGCAATCGCCACCAACCAGCTGACCCGCGCAAACACCGGCAAGATCCTGTGGCGCGAGATGCGCGTCGCGATCCTCAACGGCGTGACGATCGCCGTGCTGGTCGGCCTCGCGACCGCGCTGGTGTTCGACTGGAAACTGGGCGGCGTGATCGCGCTGGCGATGGTCATCAACGTGGTCACCGCGGGGCTGGCAGGCGTGATGGTGCCAGTGCTGTTCGAACGCGCCAAGCAGGACCCGGCTGTGGCGTCCTCGGTGTTCGTGACGATGGTGACCGACTCGATGGGCTTCTTCGCGTTCCTCGGGCTGGCGGTGGCGAGCGGGCTGGTAACCTGATCCTTCTCCCTATGGGGAGAAAGGCGGTGGATAGAGATTGGCCCCGTTCACATTCGCAGTGCAAGATTTGCCTCAGGCCGATACCACACGACTACACCGACATGGCCTCCAACGCAGACAGCCCGATGCCAGCCCTCATAAGAAGATTAGCAGCGATCCTGTTGCTCATTTCGACATTCGTCTACCTGGCTGGCTTGGCTTCGGTGCTCTACGTGAGAAGTGCGATAGCAGACGGCGCGCTCGAAAACGGAATGGCGTGCATCAGTCCGGCGGACAGGGCGAAACTTGGGGGGGGCCCGCAGCAGGCCACCGCCGACTGGTATATCTGGCGAAGCGTTTACGAACATCGCGTCGGCGAAAACCGTCGCCCGAATGTCGGTTGGCGCGGTGCCTTCGCATATTTGGGAACGAAGCTTGCCATGTCCCCGGCCGAACGCGTCGACCTCGCCAGCGCGGCCCGCCTTTGCGAGGGCCGGACCCAAGC
>Ga0208934_1000049_pt1 | contig 127342 bp, 59 predicted proteins | sample MalvirDeepMed_s2_FD_184243 | JGI IMG/M metagenome (GOLD analysis project Ga0208934, IMG submission 184243) | Marine viral communities from the Global Malaspina Expedition - Malaspina viral metaG DeepMed_s2 (SPAdes) (version 2) | ecosystem: Environmental > Aquatic > Marine > Oceanic | place... | reverse complement strand
CCCCCGGACGGCGACCCCGTGCCCGATCTCGTGGATGGCCTTCACCACCGGGTAGATCAGCGCGATCAGGGCAAGGTTCTCGAGGTCGAGAAACCCCTCAAATCCGCGCGAGCTCAACGCCCGCCAGTGCAGCGGCAGAAGCGCCAGCGCCAGCGCGACGATGCCCAGCGCCGCGAGCCACCAGACCGCGCGCGGGACCACGCCCATCATCCGCGACAGCACGATCAGCACCCGGTCCGGATCGACCAGCGGGACGGTGACCGACAGCGGGTTCAGGAGCAGTTTCTTCCATCGCTGCATCCGGTCCCGGTCGCGGCGGTCCAGCAGGTCTTCGAGGATCGGTGTCTCGGCGCTGTCCAGAAGATCGGCCTGGTGCAGCTGCGAAAGAAGGCGAATGATCTCGTCCTGGGTCGGGGCATCCTCGGCCAGGCGCGCCTGCAGGTCCTGCCAGATATCGGCGACGGTGCGGCGCCCGTCCAGCCGGCCGGCGACCTCCTGCGCGGCGGGGCTCAGGCGATGGGTCTTCGTGCCGGTGCGGTCGCTCAGCACGTACCAGGGCTGCCCCAGGTACACGTGCCGGATCACCCGCAGGTCGCGGCGCAGGCGCGGACGCGCCTCGGCGATCCGGTACCAGTCCTGCGATCGGTGCGTGTCGGCCATCAGGGGACCCAGCGCCAGATCAGCAGCCGCAGGCGCACCAGCGTCCCGCGCAACCAGGCGCGGGCGAGCGACGTGCGCCCCGCGTCGATCTTCGCCACGCCTTCCATACCCGGACGCAGGCCGGCGGGCCGGTCCGTCACGGTCGCCTCCACGCGGAACCGGTTCTCGCCCTCGCCCGGGCTCGACACCGAAGCGACGCTGCGCACCTCGAAGGGGACGGGCACCTGCGGCAACCCCGCCAGAACCGCCCGGCCCTGCTGTCCGTCCGTCACCAGGCCCAGGTCATATTCGCTCACGTCGATACTCAGCCGCCAGCCATCCAGTTGGGCCACCTCGAACAGGGTCTCGCCGCGGGTGACGGGGCCACCAATCCGCTGGCTCAGGTCGCCCGCCACGATGAGACCGTCGATCGGCGCCGTCACCGCGAGGCGTGCGAGCCGGGCCGCGATCAGCTGAGACTGCGCGCGCGCCTCGGCAAGGTCCGCGTTGGAGATGGCCGCGGCGGCGCGGTCACCTTCGGCCAGGGCCTCGCGCACCGCCTGACGCGCCTCGCTGATCCTGGCCTCGGCCGCCGCGGCCTCGAGCATGAGGTCGCGGTCGTCGATCCGCGCCAGGAGCTGGCCTTCGGTCACCTCGTCGCCGGCCCGCGCGGGCGCCTCGGCGAGAAAGCCGTCGACCGGCGCGACGGCGGCCTGCTGCCGCGCCCCCTCGACGGTCGCATCGGCGCGCACGCGCAGCTCCGCGGGGATGAACCACGGGGCGATCAGCGCAACGGCAACCACCAAAGCCAGGAGCGCGAGCGCCGGCCGGCGCCCCAGAAGGGCGGTCGCGCCCCGACCCGCCCAGTCGCGCAGGCGGCCCGATATAAGCCGCCGTTCGTCGTATTTCGCCTTGAGCAACGGCGCCAGCGCGGCGGCGACCAGCCGGAGTTCGTCCCGGGTGCCTTCGGCGACGGAGACGCCCGCGTCCTGCGCGCGCCCGCGCTCGAGCAACAGGACACCGACGGCGCGCCCGCGCACGATGACCGGAGTCGACAGGATCGCCCCTGCCCCCAGGTCCTGCGCAAGCGCGCGGTGCGCGACGTCGATCATCTGCCGACCGCTGTCTTCGCCGGGCCAGACGACCACGTCGCCCTGCGCCGCGCATTCGTCCATCGCCGCCTCGAACGCCGCGATACGCTCGGACCGGGGCGCATGCGCCGCGACGCGGCTCAGCGCCTCCAGCCGGATGCGGCCGCGGCGCGACATTCCCAGCGCGGCGGTGTCGAATCCGGTCAACTCGGGGATCGCGTTCACCAGTCCAAGCGCCGCGCCGTCGAACCGTTCGTGCGCATCGCAGGCCGCCAGAAGGGACGTCAGCAGTTGCGCGTGGCTCGCCTGCTTGCGCCCCAGCGCGGCCTGCCCCTGCATCAGGCGCGCTTCGATCCAGCCGCTGGACCAGTGCACCTCGCGCATGAGGTCGCGCATCGCCCGGCGGTTCGGGTGCCGCGACAGTGACAGGACCAGCACGCCCTGCACCGATCCGCCGCTGTCGATGGGATAGCCCAGCAGGGTGTCGCGCTCGCCCCGCTGCAACAGCGGTTCAGGCTGGCGCAGCATCGCCTCGGCGATGGTCACGAACCGATCGAGCGTATCGTCGGCCTCGACGCGCCACCGGGCCCCGACGCCCAGGCGCCCCGCGTCACCGCGCAGGAACAGGACACCGGCCCGGGCGTCGGCGATCCGTCCCCCCGCGATGGCAAGCCACCCGGCGAGAAAGGCCGCGCCGTCGCCCGGATCCAGGAACGCGCGCCACGGATCCTCGGGCGCCGCGTGCGGCCCCGCGGGCCGGAGCGGGCCGGTTTCCGTGTCGCTGTCGGTTGTGGCGTGGCGTGCCAAGGCGCAGTCAGTCCTTCAGCGGGCCGTACCGTCCCTCGTATTCATCGATCAGCTCGTCCAGAACCTCGCGCAGCTTGGCGGCGGCGTGGGGCGACATGATGACCCGGTGCGCGATCTCGATCTCGAGATCGCCATCGGCGCGATCCCAGCTCTGGTTCAATCCGAAGTTGATGACCACCTCCTCGCGCGTGGAGGTGGCGTTGCAGACATTGCAGTAGCTGCTCTTCATCCGGGCGGTGTCGAGCTTCACGCGCCGTTCGCCGCCTTCGGGCGTCCCCGACGCGCCGTCTTTCCTGGGTGACTGTGCCATTAGCCGTCCGATTCGCTGTCATCTTCCAAGAGGATAGCACGCCGTGCCCCCCGTCGTTGCGACTCGGCCCGGGGCGGGACCGCAGCGCTCATCAGGGCGAGCGCCGTGAACACGCCGGGTGCATAGGTCCGACCGTGCACCGCCGCTTCGTCCGCGGCATCCGCCTGGGGCTCGGGCGCGGTGACCGGGGCCGCGGCCGGGTCTTCGCCGTCCGCCTCGAAACACATCCGGTCCTGGGGCGGCATGTCGGTCGCGTCCTCGGCGGCAGCGCCGGCGGGGTCGCGTGGCACCAGGCGGAAGAGATCGCCCGTTTCGGCGCCCTCGGGGAGGATGCCGGTCACACAGATCCGATCCTCGTCCGCGGTGTCGTCGACCGGGTCGCCGGTCACCGGGGTGATCCCGCTGAGCCGCCAGAGCTGATCGGCGTCCGACAGGTCGGCGGGCAGCCCGTCGAAGCACAGGCCGGCCCGTGCCGCCCGCACCGCCGCGGTGGCATCGGCGAAATCGGCTTCGGGCACCAGGCAGAGCGGTTCCGGCTCGGCATAGCGCAGATGCAGCAGGCGATCGGGCCACTCGCGATACGGGGTGTCGCCGGTCAGCCCCATGAGGCGCATGGCCGACGGCGCGACCGCCTGGTCGAATGTGCGGCTGGCGTTCGCCCCCGGGGCGCCCGCGGCCGGCCCGCTTCTGGCCCCGGCGCCGAACAGCGCGTCCACCGGGTCTGGCACCGGCACGTCGCCGGTCCCGAAGCCGGGCACCGGACGCAGCAGGTTTGGGTCGATGAAGGACCAGGCGTCGAGCCCGACCAGGTCATCCTGAGGCAAGGCGTCGAACCGAGCGAGATCCGACGCGCTGACCACGCCGTCGCCATCCGCGTCGCCGCGCCGGGCGACCAGCGCGATGGCCCGCGTCTCGCCCGGCATCGACACGGCATCGGCCGCGGGCGCGGCACCGGCCGCGCGGTCCCCGGGGGCGGCGCCGGGAGGCGGCAGGACGGCCGCGCCGTTCACTTCGATCACGCGCACGCTCAGCGGCACGCCGGAGACGCCGTAATCGGCGCCGGCATCCATCGTCCCGGTCAATCGCGCCAGATCGAGGCGCCCCGCCGCCGGCGGCGTTTCAAAGGCGATGCGGAACCGGGCAAGCCCCGCCGTCCCGCCATCATCCACCCGCGAAATCTGCGCGCCCGGCAGAGCCGAGATCAGGCCCGATATGGTCATGACCGTGGCGTCCCAACCGGCCTCGACGATCATCGAGCGCAGGCCACCCGACTGGTCGAGCCCGAGGACAAGCCCGCGTCCCAGCAGCCCGATCGCGGCGCCGGGGGCCTGAACCGCGCCTTCCAGGTGGAGCGATACCGGCGCATCGGGGATCGTGAAGCGCCGCTCCTCGACCCCGGTCGGTCCGGCCTCGAGCACGTCCCACCGCGAGCGCCAGCCAAGATCGGTGGCGCTCAGTTGAATGCGGTAATCCCCCGGCGGCAGGGCGTCGCCGCTGGCCAGGAACGTGAAGCCCCGCGCATCGGCATCGGGCACGAGCGAGCCGCGCACCGGGTTGCCCTCGGCGTCGAGCAGCATCACGTCGACCGGTTCGCCCGGGCGTCCCGGCAGGCGGTAGGGGTTGGGCAGTCCGGTATCGACGGGTTCGTTGAAGCGCACGTTGACACCCCAAGCCCCGGCGGTGACCTGGGTCACCCGCAGACCGGGCGTCACCACCTCGATCACGTCGCGGGTGGTGCCGACGGCGCCATCGCCGTCGGCCGCGCGCGCGGTCACGACGAATTCGCCCAGTCGGGTGTAGGTATGGCTGGCCTGCGTGGTGCCGGCGGGCAACTCGACCACCGTCCCGTCCCCCCAGTCCAGCGTGACGGCCCCGATGGCGTCGCCGCCCGGGTCGGCGGCCTGGATCCGGACGGTCGCGACCGTTTCGACCACCTGTTCCGCGGGAACGCTCAACGTCAGGACCGGCGCCGCGTTGGTCACGTCGACGGTGACCGAGCGTCGCGCCCGGCCGCCGTTGCCATCGTCGGCGAGGATGCGGAAGACCTGCTGCGACGGGCCATCGACCGACGCGCTCCAGCGCAGGATCCCGTCGGCCCCCAGGGTGGCCCCGGGGGCGCCGTCCTCGATCGACCAGGCGACCGCATCGCCGTCGGGGTCGACCGCGCTCAGTTGCAGGACAAGCGTATCGCCTTCGGCCACCGTCACGGGGCCTGTCGCCGCGATCACGGGCGCGTCGTTGACCGGGCGCACGATCAGCGCAAGCTCGACCGGGACCGGCCGGAAGACCCCGTCCGTCGCGGTGAAGAGCAGCCGGTCGCGACCCGAGAAATCGGCGGCCGGGGTGTAGCGCCACACGCCCGGCTCCACGGCGGCAAGCGTGCCGCGTTCGGGCGCGACCGTGATCTCGTATTGCAGCGGATCGCCCTCGGGATCGGTGACCAGGCCGCGCAGATCGATAAGGGCCGAGCTGTCTTCGTCCAGCGTCACCACCGTGCCCGCCGTCAGCACCGGCGGTGTGTTCTCCAGGCCGGACGGCACGTCGAACTGCAGGTCGATCACCTGCGCCGCAGAGGTCTGCCGTCCGAAGCCGAGCAGGTCCAGCGACAGGGCCATCCGCGCGGGGCTGCCGATCGCGGCCAGATCGACCGTGATCGTGCGCGTGACGAACCCTTGCGCGTCGCTGTCCGATGGCGCGGTCGACGTGACACCTGGCGCGAGCCGCAATGTCCCGTCGGCCTGCAGGTTCAGCGCGGCATCGGTGTCGATGAAGCCGGGCAGACGGGTGAACGGCGTGCCGTTCTGGCGAAGCAGCGCCATCTCGAACGCATCGGGCGGGATGAGCCCTTCGAACGGCAGCCTGCTGCGCAGGGTGAAGCTCATCTCCGTGGCCGTCGCTGGCACCACCAGCGCGCGATAGGCCGATGTGCGGCTGACGCCGGTCTCGGTGAAGATCAGGTCGCCCTCCCCCGTCGCCTGCACGTCGCCCAGGATCTGCCATCCCGTATCCAGTAGCGGCCGCGACCCCGCCGGCGGGGCGAACAGGTAGCTCCGCCCGCCGTCGCCGTCGTCGCCCAGGACGTCATTGTCGCGCGCCGTTCGCAGCATCTCGTAAATCGCGGTGAGGTCGGCCGCGCGCGTGGCCGCGGGGTCGTCCGAGGCAAAGGCGACGACGCCGCGATGCCCGTCGGTCACCGTGAAATCATTGCGGGCCCCCATGATCCCCGCGCCGTCCAGGGGCGCGCCCGTTTCGAAATCATAGAGATCGGGCAGGCCCAGGGTATGGGCGATCTCGTGCGCGTAGGTCCAGGCCAGCACCTCGGTCAGCGCGGCAGCGGGGTCGAAGCCATCCTCGCGCGACCCCGCGCGCAACGTCTCGAGCAGCGTGGCCGCATCGATCACCACGCGGTCGCCGCGATGGGTCTCGTTGAACAACGCATCCAGCCGGAACCGCTGCTGCGCCTCAGTCAGAAGGAGGTCGACATCGTCGCCCAGCAGCTTCTGCAACTCCTGCGACGCGACGCCGTCGGCGCCGGACCCGGCGAAATCGAAGCTGGCGAAACCGGGCCGCGTGCCGGCGGTGATCTCGGCCACTTCGCGGATGATCTCTTCGAGCTGTTCTGCGCTGTCCTCCTCGACCTCTTCGACCTTTTCCAGCGTCATGGCGGCCGCTTCGTCGGCGCGGGCCGTCGTGTCCGCCAGCTCGGCCTTGAGCGCCTCGGCGCCCGCCGTGTCGCCGGGTTCCAGCGCCGCGATCCGCTCCAGCAGCCCGCGCATGTCGCCCAGCAGGCCCGAGAGCGCCTCGCCCTGCGCTGCCAGCTCTTGGAAGTTGGTGGTCAGGATGCCGTCCAGCGCCGACAGCGCGCCGGCGGCCCCGGCACCAGCGGCATCCGCAGCGTCGCGCACGCTTGTCAGACGCTGTTCGTTGAGCGTCAGCTGCGCCTCGGACCGGCCCCAGGCCGCATCGACGGCGACGAACTTGCCCGACAGGGTGCGCAGGCCGCGCGGGTCGGGCTCCCGTCCCGCGGCCAGCCGATCGAGCATGCCGGCGCCGCCGGTGTTGATGTCCCGGAAAATGTCGCCCAAGCCGGCCAACGGCGTTTTCGACTCGCCGAACAGCTCGGAAATCTTGCCGGACACGGATTGAAGCGCAGTGGGCGCGCCGCCGTCGGCTTTGGGATAGAGGGATTTCAGGATTGTGTTCAGGTTCACGCCCAGAGCGCCGCCAATACCGCCGCCACCGCCCCCGCCCGTGGTCTGTGGCGGTGTGCCGATCACTTCGGCGGTGTCCGAGAACCATGTGCGGCCCGCTTCGGCGTCGGTCTTTGTGGCGCCGAGCGCCTCGAGGAAATCCGTGGTCAGCAGGCCGCCGGTCCCAAGCGCCTCTCCACCCAGCAACTTGCCGAGAAGATCGCCCACGGCCACGTTCAGCTTGCCGCTGATCCCCTGGATTTCCGACAGGCCTTTGGAGAATGGGTTCGTCGCGTCGGGTGCGCCGCCGACGGCCTTTTCGATCAACTCGCCGACATTGCCGAGCAGATGCCCGCTCTTGCCCAGAAGACCGCCCAACAGACCCCCGGTGGGTGTCTTGTCACCACCCAGCGCCTTCTTCACCGCATTGGAGAGCTCTGCCGTGATGATGCCGCCGCCGCCGCTCAGATCCGACAGGAGGCTGCTTTGCCCGACATTGCCCAAAAGACCCTGAACCTGGCTGAGAATGCCGCCGAGCCCGGACGGATCGCCTGCGGCCATCTTGGCTTGATCGGTCAGGGTCTTGCTCACATTCCCCAGCGATGAGGTCAATGGCGACAACAGATCGCCGATGTTGTTGAAGATATCCCCAAGCGATTGCGGGCTGGCGGATGCGCCGTCTTCGCCAAGAACGGCATCGTTCAGCAAACCGCCGATTTCCTTGTCAAACGTGCCTTCGGGAAGATCGGCAAAGAGCTTCAGGATCTGACCCGACCCGGTGAAGAGGTTAGGAACCTTCTTGACCTCCTCCACATGTCCGCGGCTTTCCTCGATTGCTTTCAGCGCCGCCGACGAAAAGGACGACGCGCCCTTTTCATCGAGAGATTTTTTCGCGAACCCCGACAACGTCGCATGAGTTGCCTCGAACGCGGACAGATCCTGTTCCAGCAGACCCGCCTTGCCTTGAAGGATGTCGCCCGCAGCGAACGCACGTGCGCTCAACACGTCGAGCGCCCCGGACGCATTGGTCGTCACCCCGTATACGTCGATCAGATGCTCCGTGAGCGATTCGAGCTGCGCCGCGGTTTGTTCTGCGACACTCAGTGTCCTCATGGTGGCCGCCTGCGCGCTGTCGACGGCAGTTCGGTATTCGCCGTTCAGGAGGTCGCCGAAGATGGCGGTGAGGCCACCCACGCTCGCGAACACGTCGCCGAGTTTCGCGTGCAACTGCTCCAACGAACCGCTTTGTTCACCGAGGAGTCCGGTCAAACCGTTATAAGCGTCGTCACCGGCCGGCGTGCCGGCAAACTGCTTGGCGATCCCCGAAAGCGCGCCGCCGATCCCGCCACTCGGGGGGCGGGAGAGCGCGTCGGAGATATTGACGACGATACTGAGCGGCAGGCCACTGATTGTTCCCGCTCCGCCAACTCGCGCATTTGGCCCGAAACCGGTGTTACTGAACCCCTGCGATACCCTATTTCCGGCTTCGCGCACGTCGCTCGAGGCCTTCATGAATCGGTTTGTGGCCTGAATCTGCGCTGGCGTTTGCGCGATTTCAGACAATCGCGCCATCAGACCGACATGCGCATCCAGCATGTCGGTCAGGGTGAACTCATGCTGGACGGCGCCATCGTTCATCATTCTGAAACCCTGAGCCGCAGGTTCAGCGATCCTAGAGAACGCGGCCACATCTCCATCGAGCGCACCCAAGATGGCACCGAGTCTCTCGCCCTCGCGCACCGCGTCCTCGCGCAGCGACGTGGCGGTCGTTGTGGCACTCGCGCTGGAGGTCTCGAATTCGGTCAGAAGCGCCTCGATCTGCGCGCGGTCGTCCGGATCGGCGGTGAAGATGCCCGCAAGCAGGTCGGCGGCCTGGTCGAAGTCCTTTTTCGGCTCGTCCACGCGCGCGGCGGCTTCGTCAAGCGCCTCGTCCAACGACTCCTGGCTGTCCTCGGCGGCCTCTTCGGCCTCGGGTGGTTCGACCGGCAGGCTGCTGCCCTCGCCTTCCTGCGTGAAGACATATGTGAGCCCACCCTCCGCATCGCGGGTGATGGTGAAGACGTCATCGCCGGCCACGCCCAGCACGCTCCGCACCCGTTGCTCGACATCGGCGATCAGGTCTGACCAGCCCGCCTCGGTCAGGTCGGCGAAAAGCGCGGCGAAGCTGGCATCTTCGGCGATCTCGTCCTCGGCCTCCTGCTCCAGCAAGGTGGCGATCCGCGTTCGCAGCGCTTCGCGCAGGGCGTCGGCATCGAGGTTGATTTCCTGCTTCGCGGTGCCCCGGCCCGAGAGAGTCCAGTCGCCCAGCGGGCTGCCCTGCCAGGTCAGGCGCAGCACGCCCTCGTCGTCCAGGATCGGCTGCATACCGTCCACGGCCGTCGCCCGCTTGGGGGCGAAGCCGACCGTGATCGGGCGGCCCTGGGCGCCCGTGACGCTGAACCAGTCGCCGCGCGTCGACCGGACCAGGCCGGCCTCGAGCGCACCGTTGCCGGCAAAGACGCCACGCACCGGGATGACGATCTGCCGTTCGCGACCGGATTGCGTATCGGCGAAGCCCAGGTCGAGATCGTTCGCCGTCGCGTCGCCCCCGTCGAGCATGTAGAACAGGTTCGCCGTGCTCGAGAACGGGCGCACCGCACCACCCGCGGATTGTTCGTATTCGATCGTCGCCTGCGCCGTCAGTAGCGCCACGCCGTCGGGACCGAGAAGATCGTCGAGCGCGTCGAACCGGGCCTCGGCACTCAGCGCGAGGCGCGCCTCGCCATTCGCGGCGAGCGTGACCTCGAGAACCGTCTCGCGGCCGGCGATGCGCGTGTCGATCAGCCCGGTGACCGGGTCGCGGACCAGCGCCGCGCCCTCGGGTCCGGTCCAACTGCCAAGGACAGGTGACAGCAGCACGAAATCCGTCGCCGGGATCGTCACCTTCACCTTGACGGGTTCATCGCCGCGGTTCTGGACCAGGATCTCGTGGCGGTCGGTGCCGGTGCCCTCCGTCTCGGAGGTGATCAGCGCACCGCGGCCGTCGCTGTTCTCGACACCCTGGCCCTCGTCGTCGAAGAAGATGTTCAAGTCGCTGCTGTCGTTGTCGGTATCCGACAACACGACCGTGCCGTCGAAGCTGATATTGTCGATCACCGCGCGATAGGTCTCGGGCAGTTCGGGCCGCAGGTCGTTCTTGGTATTGTGGATCACCAGCCGCCCCACCTCGCCCCGGATCTCGGCGGGGATCCGGAACATCACGCGCTGCGCGCCGGGGTCGGCCACGCCGTTGCCGCTGACACTGTCGCCCCCGGTTTCGGCGGGCAATTCGGTCAGGACACCGTTGATATCGGCGTAGACCTTCAGGGTCGCGCCACCGATCTGGAAGTTGCCGACACCCGCCTCGAGCAGGCTGCCGGGGACGAACCGCCAATCAACGTCGATGCCCAGCAGATCCTTGTCGGCGTCGAACTTCATCGTGTTGTGAATGAGGCTGCGACCGGGCTGCAGATCGAAGGCCCATTCCAATACGTTTTCCTGCAGGAATTTCAGCATGAGCGGGATGCGCTTGATCAGCTCGCCCGTCACGAAGCCGCCCACGACCGAGCCCGCGCTGGGTGCGAGCTCGTTCACCTTGCCGTTCTCGTCCCGGAGCCACCGGGTCAGGATCTCGGCGCTTTCACGCTGTTCCAGCGTGTTGCCCAGGTAGTTGACCCCCTGATCGGTGACGAGGAACGCCGCCCGGTTCTGAACCGACGCCAGCCAGATGTCGCGGAACAGCTTGACCATCCCGCCATTGAACCCGACGTCGGCGAGCTTCTGGCCCGACTTGTTGACGAAATCGACCATCTTGCCCGGGATCTCGGCAACCTTGCCCTTGGCGATCGTATCGAAAAGCGCCTTGCCCTCATCGTAGGCGAGCGTCTCGTTGACCAAGACATGCAGCGCGCCGGCAAGCTGGTTCGCGAAGGCCACCCCCGCGTCCTTGGGCGCAAGCGCCCGGATCTTGCGTTCCAGCGAGTCGACCGTCACCACGGGTTTCAGCGCATTCAGGCCGGTGAAGGGTATGCCCTGGAACATCGTGGCCGCATCCACGAATTCGGGGCCGGGCGCGATACCTTCCTGGGTATTTCCGATGCCGCCGCCGTGGAAGGACCAGCCGGGGATCTCGTAGGCCGAGCGGAACAGCACCGGGACCCGTCCGTAGAATGGCCGGATCGTGCTTTCGAAATCTCCGTTGAAGACATCCTCGATGACCTCGCGCTGGCCGCCCTGCTGCGCGTTCTGGATCGTGGCGGGGTCATTGCGCGAGCGGTCGCGGCCATTGATCCGGTCCCGCAGTCCGTCGCCGCCGCCGAGGGAGGAATAGAACCAGCCTGCGCCGACACCTTCCCAGGTGCTTCCGTCGGTCGCTGCGGCCGCGTCGCTGCGCCGTCCGCCGCCTTCGAGCTCGCGCGCGACGTACCAGGACTTGAGGTTCTTATCGAACCCTTCGCCGTCGGCGCCGGTGATGTTCTGCGGCGTGGGCTCCTTCTGGTCGTTGTAGTACCGCGCGATCTTGCCGAAGGACCACCTGTCGTTGACCGGCGGGAAGGCGGTCTTGGTCTCGATGAACCGGTCGCTGAGCTGGCGCCAGATGTTGTCGGGCGTGTCGCCCGCGCCGCGATAGCTGTTGGCCGACAGGTTGGCCGTTCCGGTGTACCAGCCCACGGCACGCGAATTGACCGTGCCGACCCCCGCCCCGAGCTGCGTCACGTTCACCAGGCCGAAGGGCACGTCCGGCACGCTGTCGTCCTCGAAGAACCCGGGCAGGCCGGTGAGGTTCGTGTTCGCGTCCGCGTCGGTCAGCAGGTTGCCGCGCCACGAGAACGAGAACGGTCGCTTGCTGTCCACGACCTGCTGGAAATAGTTGTCGGCGAAGTCGACGCCCTTCCAGTTGACCGGCTTCGGATCCTTGAAATCGGTGAAATCCAGCGTCGCGAACCCAAGGCGGGACGTGACCTTCTGCGCGGTGGCCAGCTTGTCCGCGAAATCCGTCGCGGCCTTGGCATATCTGAACGCGGCCGCCGTCTGGGGCACCGTGATCGGGGCAGCCGTCCCGAAGGACGTGATCGTGCCGTAGGTCTGCACCACGCCGTAGGTGAAGAAGCCCACGGCCACCAGTTTCGACATGCCTTCGATCGCGCCCAGGAAGTCGTTGATCGGCACCTTCATCTGCGGCTGGGGATCGGCGTTGGGGTCGATCGTGGTGACGTGGATTTCGCCCAGCGCGTCTTCGCCCTCTTTCACCAGCAGGCGCTGAAGGATCTCCGCGTTGACCGATGCCCCCCTGTCCGCGCCGATGAAGTGCAAGGGAGACGCCAGGAGCCCCGCCAGGTGCTTGTCATCGAGCCGGACCAGTTCGGCGTAGAACGCGTCCGCGGCGGCTTCGGCGAAGCCGGTGTCATTGACGCTGCTCGCGTCGGTCCAGTCGAGGACGATGGTGACGGTGGGATCCGTCGACGGACTGCCGCGCAGGACCGCGAAATCGCCCAGGGTCCCGTTCCCCGGCGAATACAGCAGAAGCGCGCCGCGGGTCTGCTGGGCGATGTTGCGCGCCAGGTCGAACACGCTGGTTTCGTCCGCCTCGGGGCCGAAAAGCGGGGCCGAGAACCCATGGGTCAGAACCGTCACGCCGGCGTATTTTTGCCCGTTCGCGGGAAGCGGCGGTTCGATGACCAGGCTGGCGGTCTGCCGGTCGACATCGTGGTGATTGGTCGAGGCCTGAAGCACCGTTTCGACGCCCCAGAAATACTGCTGGCCCGCCGTCAGCACCGTCTTGCCCGGCAGGGACACGGACATCACGTCGTTCTCGTCGATGCGATCGAGGATCTCGGCCTTCGAGAAGGTGCGCGTGAAGATGCGGTTCCGGTTGCCCTCGACATCGGGAACGCCGGGCAGGGCCACGCCGCCGATCGTCGTGTCGCGATAGCCCAGGGCCTTCAGCGCCTCGACCTCGTCCTGGGGCGTGTCGCTGGGGAAGAGGCCGTTGCGCGGGCCCGCGACGGCCACGGCGAAGACGACCTCGGTGATCTGGTCGATGTTGTCGAGCTTGAAGTGGAAGGTCGGCTGAGGGTTGGTCTCGCCGGTGTATATCGGCAGACGGATCGACCCGGTGCCTGCGGTGATGTCGAGCGGACCGTCGAAGCCTTCGGGCGCGAGATCGATGACCGACCGCTTCTCGGCCACCCCGTTCACGAAGCCGCCCGTGACGATCGGCGCCCAGGGCTCGTAGAAGCCCCGCGCCGACCCGAAATACTCGATCACGTTGCCGCCGGGGCCGGCTTCGCGCAGCCGGAACAGGCCGTAGGCGCCGCGCGCGTCGATCTCCGTGTTGACCTCGTCGCGGATGCCCTGGCCGTAAAGCGGCTCGCCCGACCTGTTCAGATCGTCTATCGGATGCTCGTAGAATTGCGTGTCTTCTTCGGCGTTATCCAGCACTTCCTCGATGCCATCGACGTCGTAGGCAAACAGCAGGCCCAGGCGCCCGCCCGACATCATCAGGTACTTGCCGTCCGGTGACAGGCCGATATCGGTGCCCCAGCTCTTGGGGATCCCCCGCGTCGCGGCGACGACGCGAGCCGCCTGTTCGGTCGCGCCATCGCCGGACACCGGCGTGAGCAGGTTCTTGATGATCGCGATGTTCGTCCCAGCCTGGTTGTTGCGGTAACGCTCGGTGCTGCTGTTGTCGGTCAGGTTCGGATTCCGCTCGGGCAGGCGCTCGTCGAAGCGACGCTGGCCGATCACGAAGGCGGTCTTGCCGTCTTGCGAAAAGACGATGTCGCTCGGGTCCGCGACGGCGAACGGATCATCGCCGCTGTCGAAATCCTCGTCCTCGGGGAAATTGAACGCGACTTCCTTCTCGGCGAACCAGGCGCCGGTCTCGTCGCGGGCCAGCACGTGGATCGTCCCGTTGTAGCTGCCGGCGCCGACCACGTGATTGCTGTCGAGCACGACGACCTTCGTCCGGTTGTTCTCGGTCGCGATGCGCGATTGGACGCTGACGGGCTTGCGCAGGGTGACACCGTTGCCCCCGTCGATCCCCCCGGCGACGAAGATCGGTTTAACCTGTTCAACGAAGTTGCTGAAAACGCTCGCATTGAAGATCGCGATACGTCCTTGCGCCTGCGTCACGCCCGTGGGCCCGATCCCGCCATCCGTGTATTGCGTGACGACGATCTGCTTGAAATCGGGGGTGAAGGTCGCTCCGGTGATCGGCCAGTCCAGGTCCAGGGCGACGGAGCGGACGACCCGGTGATAGGTGCTCGGGTCATCGGGATCGATGCCGACCAGGTAGAGCGTGCCTGTGGCGGTATCCGTCGCGTAGAGAAGCTTGTCGTTGCGATCGACGAACACCTCGCCGATCCGCGCGCCCGGGATCTCGATATGGTTGATGTTCGGGTCCTCGATGGGCTCGCCGTCGGGCCCGTCGATCATCTTCGGCACATCGATCTGGCGATAGAGCACGGTATCGACGACCGCGATCCCGCCCACGCCGTTCAGCGAGACGTAGGCGCGCGAGCCGTCGCTGGTCAGCACGACCTTGTCGGGCCAGGTGCTCGGCGCGCCCTCGACCGGTGCGCCGTCGGCGTCCAGCGTGCCGATGGGAATGCGCGCCACCAGCGTGGGCCGCTGGATCGGCGTCAGGGGTTCGCCACGCTCAAACGTTTCTTCCCGGATGACGACAAGCTGGTCGAACCGCGGCCCGCCCGGCGTGATCTCGGCCCCTTCGGGCTGTTCCACGCCCTGCGCCACGCTCACGAAGGTGTCGGTGGCGCGCCCCCGCAGGATCGCACGGTCCGAGACCTGCCAGTCCACGTCGGTGTAGCCGCCCCCGACGCTGGACCCGGTCGCGTAGCGCGTCGGGCTGGGCGAGAAGCCGAAGGTCTGGAACGCGCTGTCCGGCCGGGCGACCCGGACGTCGCGCACAGCGATATCGCGCGGCGGTCGCACGGTGAGCACATCCTCCCCGGCCTCGGTGCGATGGTCCGCGCGCACCGCGATGCCGTTCTGACCGTCCGCGCGCAGCACGACGTCGACCGCGGCCTCTCCGGCTTCCAGCATCTTGGCGCGCAACGCGTCCTCGTCGAAATCGCCGAAGACGACCCAGCTGGGCAGCGGGTTGGTCGAGTTCGCGGGCGCCGCAAGACGCAGACCCCGGACTTCCAGCCTGGGATCGACCCGTGCCGAGCCTTCGCCGCCCCCGACCAGCAAGGCGTTCGTCGAGGTGATGACGGGTTCGGTGCCGGCGATCGCCACCGCGGCGGCGCTGCCGATGACATTGACGACGAAGTCGCCGATATCCGCTGCAAGCTCGATGACCTTGTCCGCGATGAACTTCAGATTGTCGGCGTTGAAGACGGTCGTGACCAGGTTCGTGATGTTGCGCGGCAGGCTGACCAGCATGTTGCCGCCCGCGTTGATCGCTCCCATGACCGTGCCGCCCAGCGGTCCGGGAACCAGCGCGGTCGCCTGCACGGCGTCGCCGGGCGACTTGGCGGCGACCTCGACACCGAACCCCGTCGTCCGGATGTTGTCGTCCAGGGCCGTGACGATGAAATCCCCGGCCGCCTTCACGCCGTCCCAGGGCGGCGATGTGGTTCGCGCCACGCCGCCCGGCCCCACAACGCCGGTCTCGACCTCCTGGTATCCCTTGACCAGCCCGGTTTCGGTCACGAAATCGGTCACCCGGTAGAAGGCGATCCGCGTTCCCTCGGCCAGGCCTGTCGGAATGGCAAGCTGCGCAGGAATGCGCATGGGCGCGTCCCCGGTGTCCAGGCGGAAGGCCGCGCCGAAGGTATATCCGGCCTCTTCAGATGGCGGCGGCACCGCGAGATCGTCCTGCGTCAGCGTTTCGATGGTGACGGTCACATCGCGCGGCAGGGCGTCCTCGGCGATGGCGACCTGGTAGCCGTCGGTGTTCTGGACCACGCCGCCCTCGCGGCCGACCGCGACGGCGTCGCCCACCACCGGCGCGCGCACCTGCACGGGCACGAGGAGCTCGGTGGCGCGGTAGATTACCTGCACGACAGTGTCGCCCACCGCCTTGCCCACGATCCGCCCGTCGGGGGTGACGTCGACGATGTCGCCGTTCAGCACGTACTTGATGACCTCGTCGCCGCGTGTCGCGATCACGTTCTCTTCGAACGGATCGAACAGGAGCAGTTGACGGTCCGTTCCCGGCGTCACCACCACCGCATCGGGATAGACATCCGCGCCATAGGCGACGAGCGCCTCGTCGTATTCCGTCAGCTTGCCGACCCGCACGACCGTGGCCGCGCTGACGGCGCCGCGTGTCGCGCTCAGCAGACTGAAGCCGTCGCGCGTGCCCTCGATTTGCCCGGCCCGCAGCCGCGCCACCGCGGGGTCCGCGAAATCGACGGTGACATAGCCCTCGGGCAGCGCCGCGGTCCCGCCATCCGCGAATTGCCCCGTGATGTCGAAGTCGATGCGCTGCCCGTCGGCGAGGTAGGGCGCGCGGGACGAGAACCCGATCGACTCCAGCGCCGCGCCGCTGATGTCGATCGCCAGCTCGGTCGCCGCCGACCGGCGATAGCCATCGCTCGCCCGCACGATCACCCGGCCCGGATCGGTGCGCCCGGCCTCGGGGGTGAACCGGATCGCGCGGCCATCTGCGGTTAGCGCCGCGCTGCCGCCGACGCTGCCGACGATCTCGTAGAAGACCGGATCGCCTTCGGCATCGGTGGTCATGGGGCCCAGCGGGATCTCGACTGCCAGATCGGCGTAGGTCTTTTGCGCGACGGCCGTGATCTCGGGCGCCTCGTTGGCGCTCAGCCCGAAGTTCTGCAACAGGATCGCACGGTCGGCCGCATCCGTGTCGCCGTCGCCGTCGATATCGCGGGGCGCCGCATCCTGCGCGCCCAGATCGGTGCCGTTGACCGTTCCGTCGCCATCGAGGTCCCCCGCGGCTGCCACGGCGATCCGGTGTGCGCCGCCGGCCGCCGCGGTCACCTCGACCGCGAAGAGACCCGCGCGCTCGACCGCGAAGATCGCCGTGGTGACACCGCCGGCGCGATGGACGCCCAGCGCGCTCATGCCGCTCAGCGTGATCCCGCCGGGGGCCGGACCCTCGATCGTGACGGCAACCAGGACCCGCCCGTTCGCCGAAGCGAGTTCGGAGGCCCGAACCGCGAAGGTCGACGTTTCGGTGTCGCCGGCGGCCAGCACCACGTCGCGGGGCGCCGCATCGGCCAGGACGCCGAAATCATGCGCGGTCGCAGCTTCGCTCACGCGGCCGTCCGCGCCGTAGATGTAGCGCGCGCCATCCGGCCCCGAGGCGGCGATCAGGCGCCCGGCATCCGCGTCCTCGTAGGCGTAGCGCGTGCTGTCCCCGCCGCCGCCGGCAAAGCTCAACCGCCCGGCATCGTCGTAGAGATAGATGCGGCGCGATCCGTCCGGCAAGCCGAGCCCGGCGATGCCGCCCAGGCTGTTCGTCACGATCTGGACGACCTCGCCATCGGTCGCGATGATGCCGCTGTCGGCGATGAGCAGCCGCACGCCATCGCGTTCCAGCCCGGTCATGGCCCCCTGCCCGTTCGCGTGCCACGCCGTGCCGTCCGGACCCGTCAGCGTGAAGACGTCGCCGGCGCGGCCGAAGGGTGTATAGGGCAGACCGGTCAGCACCGAGTAGAGCCCGCCCTCCGCCTCGATCAGAAGCGGGCCCTCATGTTCAAGGCCGTAGCCGTCCTGGCTGCTGTCGAAACGCAGGATGGCCCGGTCGAAGCCCGCGATCCGCTGCGTCTCGACCCGCGCTGTGAACACGATCCGGGTGCCGTCGGGGGCGCTCAGGTGGATACGGTCGCCCGCGCGCAGCGCGCGTCCCGCATCGGCAGCCGGTCCCGCGTCCATCGCGAGATCGGTCCAGCCCGCGCGCCAGCCCTTGCCGAAATCGGCTGCGCGCCCGGCGGCGAAGGCGTCGTAACTGCGCGTGAGCTCAACCTCGATCCCGCCCAGCGTGACCCGCGCGTCGAGCTCGCTGCGCACCGGATCGACCCGGCTGCCGGGCAGGATCTCGACCGTGCGTTCCAGCACCGAAGACAGGCCGGCGACGTCCTCGGCCTCGATCCGAAGGGTGTAGAACCCCGAACGCACCTGCCCGTCGCCCAACGTGCCCACGCTGCCGCCGGCGGCCACCGGCCCCGTGCCGCGCCCCAGCTCGATGATTGGGTCATCCCCGCGGACCAGCACGGTGCGCCAGGACGCGAGGCTCGGATCGCTGACGCTGCCCGTGATCGGACCGGGCGGAAGGGGCGCGCCATCGGCCACGTCAAGCGTCAGCACCGGCGCGGCACGATCGGCCGCGTCGCGCACGGCGATGGTTCGCTCGGTGCGTCCGACGCGACCATCGATATCGGTGACCTCCAGCACGGCGGTCACGCGGCCCGGCGCATCGGGGGTGAACTGGGCGCGGTTCAGGTCATCGAGCGCGATCTCGACCCCATCGATCCAGAGCCGGTAGCCCGCGACGGGCACGAAGCCGGATCCGGCGGCGGACAGCGTCACGCGCTGGCCCGGCTCGGCCGGGAACCGTGGCGTCACGTCTATGACGGCGACGGGCGGCACCGGCTCGCGCGTCACCCGCAGCACCATGTTGCGCGCGACGGTGTCGGTGCCGTCGGACGCCGTCACGCGCACCACCCGGTCGCCCAGGTCGCCCGGCCCCGGGGTGAAGGTCAGCACGCCGGTCGCCGCGTCGAAGGTCGCCGACGCGGGCAGGTTCTCGACCCCGATGACCGGGGTGTCGTCGCTGTCGGGATCGCTGGCGACCAGGGTGACGGCCAGGGTCTCGCCCAGGCTGACGGCCCGGTTGGCGACCTGCAGCTCGGGCGCACGATTGCGGTCGAGGATGCGCAGGTCGATGGATTGCTCGGACGAGGCGCCGGCGGCGTCACGGGCCAGCACGCGGATGCTGTAGCTGCCGGCCTGCAGGAAACCGGGCGTCCACCTGAACTCGCCGGTCACCGGGTCGAGCGTGGCGCCGAGGGGCAACGGGTCCACCGGCTCGAACACCACGCCGTCGCCGTCGATATCGCCCGCCAGCAGCCGGAAGCCGAACTCGGCGCCCTCGCGTCCGATCTGCGGCGATGTCTGAACGAAGACCGGCGCCCGGTTGGTGTTCGTGACGACGAGCGTGATCGTTTCCTCGGCGGTCGTGTGTCCGTCGGTCACCCGGATCACGATGTCCTCGTAGGTTCCCGCCTGGAAGCTGTGGGGCGTAAAGGCGACCACGCCGGTCAACGGATCGATCTCGGCGCCCTGTGGTAGGCCTTCGGCCGTCCATGTGAGCGGATCGCCGTCGGGATCGGCGGCCGCCGGTGTCAGCGCGAGCGGCTCCAGCTCGGCCACCGAGACGTCGCCGATGGGCTGCAGGATCGGTCCGCCATTGCTCGTGCGGACCGTCACCGGCAGGGTGATCGTGTCGCTCAGCACCGCGCCGGGATCTCCGGCACCGGTGTCGCGCACGGTGAGCGTGAGCGAATAGGTCCCGGTATCCGAGGCCGCCGGCGTCCACCGCAGCCGCGCGCGGCCATACTGCCCGCCGGCCTCGATCACCGCGCCGTCGGGCAGGCCGGCGATCTCGAAGGTCAACGGGTCGCGGTCGGCGTCGGTCGCCGTGAACTCGAAGGTCAGTTCCTGTCCCGGCACGGCCACGAGACCCGCCACCGGCCGCAGCACGGGTCCGAGGTTGGCCGCCTCGACCGTCAGGATGAAGCTGCCCGTATCGGACTGCGCGGCGGCAGCCAGGCCGTTGCCGTCATCCTCGACCCGGAGGTCGATCCGCCAGTCGCCCCGGTCGGTCTCGGACGGCGACAGCCGCAACAGGGGATTGCCGTCGTCGTCGAACACCAGTTCCCCGAACGGCGACGATCCGTCCAGCGGGATCGGCGTGGGGTCCAGATCGACCTGGTCGGCCCCCGCGGCGCGCGTCGCGGTGGCCGAGAAGCGCAGGACGTTGCCGTCGGGATCGACCGAGCTTAACGGGATTTCCAGAACCGCGCCGCCCGCGACCGCCCGGTTCGGCAGGTCGGGCAGGACCGGAGCGCGGTTCAGATCGTCGACGGTGATGGTGATATCGATGCTGCGCGTGGCAGCGATACCGGTGCTGTCCCCGTCATCCGTCGCCGTCAGCCGCATCACGTAGGTGCCCGCGTCGGCGAAATCGGTGGACCACAGGAACGTTCCGCTTCCCGCGTCGTAGGTGGCCCCCTCGGGCAGGCCCGACATTTCATAGGTGACGCTCTGCCGCTGCGAGCCCTCGAAATACAGCAGCGATCCGTCCGCGTCGCGTTCGGGCAGCACGAAATCGGGGTTGTCGGGATCGAAAGCCCGGGTCCGGAAGCGCAGCACCTGGCCTTCGGTCACGCGCCAATCGTCGAGCCCGGCCAGCACCGGCGCACCGTTGGCGTTGGCCACGTCGATCCGCAGGACGACCCGCGTGACGGAGGTGCCGTCACTCACATCGACCGGGATCGTGTAGCTGCCCACCTGGGTGTAGCCCGGGGTCCACGTGATGACGCCCGTTTCCGGATCGATCGCCGCGCCGGCGGGAAGAACCGGCGCGAGAAAACGCAGGGCCGCCCCCTCGGGATCGGCGGCGGTCAGCGGGATGCGCAGCGGATCGCCCTCGCGCGCCTCGATCACCCGCGGCGCCGACACCACCGGCGCCGCGTTGCCGGGCCGCACGAGGATGTCGAACCGTTGCGTCGTGCGCGCGGCGCCATCGCTCGCGCCGATCGTCACGCCTTGGTAGAGGCCGCGCTGACCGGGCCCGGGGGTCCAGACCAGTTCCTGGGTTTCGTGGTCGAGCACCGCGCCCGGCGGCAGGTTGTCGGCGAAGACGAGCAGCCGGTCGAGATCGGGATCGAAGGCGAGGATCGGAAGGCGGAACGCCTCGCCCTCGACCAGTTCGATCAGCGCGTCGGGCGCCTCGACCTGGGGCGCGGCGTTCAGCCCCTCGGCGATGGTGATGGTCCAGCTCGCCTCGCCGAAGCCGCCGGCCTCGTCGTAGGCCCGCACCACCACCGCGTTTTCAGAGCGGGCGTCGGGCCCCGGTGTCCAGGAGATCGCACCGGTTTCGGCGTCGAGCGTCATGCCCTCGGGGCCGCTCACCAGGACGAACCCGATCGCGTCGCCTTCAAGGTCGGCCGCCGTCAGCGTGTGGGTGTAGGCGGTGCCGATTTCCGCCTCGGTCGGGAAATCCGAGACGATTTGCGGCACAGTGTTCGCGCCGGGCAGCACCCGGACCCCGTGGGCGAATGCCGCGCGCTGGCCCTGCGGCAGGATCAGCGACACCGCCCGCGCCGCGGCGGTTTCACCGGGGCTCAGCACGCCGTCCGCGCCCAACCCGTCGGACAGGTCGATCAACCAGATATCGCCCGCGCGGACACCGGTCAGCGGCACGCCGCTGCCCGTCGGGTCCGACGTGTCGAGCGTCAGTTGAACCGGTGCGCGCAGCGGACGGTTGCCGGTATTGGTGACCCTTACGTCATAGGTGACCGCGCCGGTCGCCCGGTTGAACCGCGTGTCGCGGTAGTCGATGGAGACGTTCGCGGTCACGTCCTCCAGACGGGTGAACCCGACCGAATAGGGCGCACCCATGGCCACGCCCCGCGCGCTTTGCAGCCCGGCGTCGAGCGTGATCGCGTACACCCCGCGCGGCAGCGAGGCGAAGCTCAGCCGGACCTCGCGGGTGGTCTGGTCGTAATCGATGGCGGTGATGGGAAGGATCTCGCCCGCTGCATCCACGAACGCGTAGTTCGCGGGATCGAGCACCGATCCCGAGCCCGTAGTCGCCATGTCGTCGTCGTAGCGGATCGAGAACCCGGCGACGGGGGCCGACGTGATCTGGCCGTCCGTGAGCGATGTGGCGATGACCGAAGGCGCGTAAAGCGGGCGCAGCACGTCGATGCCGTCCCCGTGCGCCACCATCACCCGGCCGTCGGCCAGGGCCGCGATCCCCTCGCCGCGGATCGGCGCCGCGGCGATGCTGACGATCTGGTGGCTTGCCACGTCCACGGCAAAGAGCCGCGACAGCGCGCCCGCCGCCGCACCCTCCCGGACGCTGGTGAGAATGGCGAGCCCGTCGAACTCGCTGCCCGGGGCGCCGAAGGTGATGGAATCCAGCGGCGCGGCGACTTCGGAGACGACCGACGCGCGTCCGCGATCGTCGAACCGCAGCACGCGACCGCGATCGGGCCAGCTCGTCCCCCAAAGGCTGCCATCGGGCGCGATGGCAAGGTCGTCCACGCGGGTCGACGAGAAGGCGGCGAGCGTGCCGGTCTCCGGGGCGAACGTCGCGACGCCGTCGCCGGTCGAGACGTAGATCGTGCCGTCCGCCGCGACGGTCACCGATTGCGTTATCCCGTCGCCCTCCCGCGACAGAACCTCGCCGGTGGCGGGGTCGATTTCCATCAGTGCGCCACCGCCCGTCGTCGCCCAGACCCGTCCGTCCGGCCCTTGCGCCAGGTCGTAGACCGGCGCGTCGAGGCGCGCGAAGGGCTGGCCGGTGCCGGCGCCATCTGCGTCCGCCCGGTACAGCCACGCGCGATCCGGTCCGCCCGACCACATGACCGATCCGTCGTCCAGCCCCAGCACCGCCAGTGCGCCGATGCCGCCCTGGCTGGTCGCGATGCCGTCGGCGAAGGCTTCGAAGGCGAAGGGCGCGATGGCCGCGGCGAAGGCGCCGGGGCGAAGCGGCGAGATCGTCGCGGGCACGCCGGCCAGCGCCTCGAGGAACAGGGCGTTCCGCGGCGTTTCGGCGGGCGCCGCGGCGGGCGGCAGCGGGGCCGCGTCGGTCGTCTCGGTGACGGCGCTGCCGCCCAGGTCGATGGCCTCCTGCCGCAGGTCCCCCTGCCCGTTCAGCCCCGGCGGGGCCGCGTCGCGGTTTCCGGCCAGGTCGCGCGCCAGGACCAGCACATCGACCCGTGCGCCCGGCGGGGCGGAATAGATGAACTCGCCCGTCGTCTCGGCCCGCGCCGCGATGCGGAAATCGCCGCCGTCGAGCGAGACGTAGATAGCGGCATCGCGCACGCCCGACCCGCCGGCATCGTCCGTGGCCGACCACGTGATGCGGTAATCGTCCGAGCCGGGGATGCGGCGCGCGTCGTAGGTCGTGATCGGCGCCTCCTGGTCGAGCCGGTAGGCAAAGGCATCCGTATCCTCGGGCGCGGCCACGTCGAGGATGACGCGCGCGCTCGCGGTGACCAGCGCGCCACTGTCGGCCGCGTCGCGCGGCTGCACGGAATAGCGCACGGCACCCGTCTCGCCCGGGCGCAACAGCCCCTCGGGTCCGTCACCTTCTAGGACCTCGCCCGTTTCCGCGTCGATCGCCTGCACCAGCCAGGTCGCCGTGCGGCTGTCGAGATCGATCCCCGCCGACACCCGCAGCACGAAGCCCCGCGTGGCCGACAGGTCGATGTCGCGCTGGTAGACGAGCCGTCCGTCCGGGACTTCCACGCTCAGGTCACCGATGCTCAGACCGCCGAGCCGGAAGCTCCGCGCGTCCAGCGCCTCGTCCAGGGTCGTGACGATCCGCAATTCCCGCGCCGGACGCGGCGATGCCGCATCGAGCGCGAAACCCACCTCGTGCGGCAGCGCCGTGTCGGCCGGCACCCAGTTGTCCTCGCCCGCCCCCAGCGGCCCGCGCAGATAAGAGGTGCCTTCGCCCTCGGGCACGCCGGCGATTTCGCGGAAACGGTCCAGGTCCAGCGCCCGCAGGCTGGGGTCGGTGGCATCCGACCCGAAATCGGGCAGATCCACCGCCCCGGCCCCGAGCCACGGCGAATAGACGTTGAAAGCCGTGAAGGTTGTCGGTCGGCTCAGACCACGGTCGTATTCGGCAAGCTCGGGCAGCTCGGCCACGGGCACGTCGAACGGCAGGCCGTTGGGCGGAGCCCGCAGGTCGAACCGCGCGATCGGTGCCATCTGCCCGGGCGTGGAGCCGTACCAGGCACGGACCTGCGCGTAGAAATCGACCAGGTCCCCCTCGCTGCGGATCTCGTCTCCGGCGGGTCCGAGAAGCAGGCCCTGCGACAATTGCGCGATCAACGACGTCACGCGGGGTCTTTCGAAGACCGGCGGCGCATCGGCCGCGTCGCGCAGCAGTCCCGCGTCCTCGAGCGCGGCCAGGAACCCGTCGTTCCACCGCGCCGCGTCGGCGGCCAGGGTCTGCAGCGCGGCCGTGGCGGTCGCGTCGGCGATCACCGCCTGGCGCAGCGCCTCGGCCTCGGCCAGCTGCGCCGCCACGAATTCGTCGCGCGTCATGGGCGTCGCGGCAGCCACCACGTTGAACTGGAATGGCAGGTACCAGGGAAGATCGTCGTACACGACCTCGTAGGCGGGATCGGTGAAGATCTCGTGGAACAGCGGATCGACATCGCGCAGGGCGTCCACCCCGCCGGCCAGCGCGTCGCGCTCGGCGAGATCGGGGAAGCGGTCGTAGAGGTAGGTGCGGATCCCCTCGAAATCGCGATCGATCAGCGCCCTGAGACCGGGATATGTCTGCACCGTGAAGGTCGACTCGGCCCGCCCCTCGGCGTGGAGGTCGAACGCGTAGCCGGGCGCGAGCAGCTGACCGCCGCGATTGACCGTCGATTGCGCGCCCGTCAGCCCCTCGGCCGGCGCGTCCGACCCATCGCCCAGGTTGCTGGCGAATTGCAGGTAGGGCAGCGTGTAGGCGAAATCGTTGTCGCCCAGTTCGGGCGCGCCGAACGTGAAATGCACGTAGGGCGTGTCGACATTGGTCAGGCTGTCGACCACCACCGAATAGGTGCCCGCCTCGCCCGCCGGCACGACCCGCGGCCCGCCAAGCCCGACGGTGACGTCACGCTCGATCTGCCGCTCGACCAGGTAGCGATAGGGCAGGATCGCCTCCTGCCCGTCGGCATTGGTAACGACCACGTCGTACAGCCCGTGCGGCGCGTCCATCAGGTCGAAGGTCGCGATCATTCGCGTGGCGTCCACCCGCTTGACCGACACGGGAAGGTATTCGGCCACGCCCGGACGGCTGAGCTTGGCGACGGCGCCCGGCAGGATGCCCGCACCGTCCAGCGTCATGGTCACGAACCGGGCCGCGCCGCCCTGGTCGGGGCTGACCCGCGTGATCTGGAACGGCAACACGTCGGCGCGCAGGGTCATGTCCTCGCTGCTGCCGTCTCCGCCGAAACCGCGGACGAGGATGTAGTAGCTGCCCGCCTCGGTCGACGAGATGACGGCATCCTGCACCGTGCCGAAAACCGTCTCGTGGCTGGCATCGAAATCCGCTTGCGTGGGGGGACGGCCCGCCTTCACGAAGACCTCGTTGGGGCTCAGGGCATCGCCCCCGGCCAGCCGCACGCGCAATGTCTCGCCCGCGTCGACCTCCACGCGGTACAGCCGTTCGACATCTCCCGCCAGGGTGACCGCCCGGTCGATCCCCAGGGGAATGACGGGCGCCTCGACGGTGAACGGCTCGGTCCCGGCCGTGTCGTTGTTCCGCTCGAACGCGCCCTCGTTCACCTCGTCGCGGGCATCGGTGCGCACGATGACACGCCAGGCGCCGTCGCCCAGGACCGGCAGGTCGGCCGTGAGGCTGCCGGCGTAACTTGCCCCGGCCGCCAGACCGCCATCGTGGTTGTAGCGCCCGAGAAAGACGTCGCCGATGTCCCACGTTCCGTCACGCGACAGGTAGACGGCGTCGCTCCAACGCCCGGCGGCCGCCGCATCGGATTGGTTCGTGACGTCCCAGGTCACCGTCACGCTGTCGCCGGGCGCCGCACCGCCGGCGATCACCACGTTTTCGGCCACGAGGTCCGCGGGCGGCACGTCCTCGATCAGCAGCGGCTGGGCCGCGGCGCGCAGGTTGGTCTCGCGCCCGTCCTCGAATACCGCTCCGGCAGGCTGTCCGTTGCTGACCGGATCGCTGAGAACGAAGACGAAGTAGCTTCCCGACAGGCCTTTCGGCAGACGGGTGACCAGGTCGACCTCGCGCTGCTCGCCCGGGGCGAGTTCGCCCAGGTGGTCGTGGAATCCGAGGAAGAAATCCCGCCGCGGATCGAGCGACTCGTCACGGCTGAGATACACCAGGTCGCGCCAGCCGCCCCCGGTGGACCGGGGTCCGCTGTTGGTGATGGCGTAGCTCACCGTCAGCGGCTGGCCGGTGACGCCGCGCTGAGGCAACGTGATCGTGCTGACGGTGAGGTCCGCGGTCTCGGCGGCCTCGATCGCGATGCTGGCGCTGGCGCGGTTGTTGCCCTCGCCCGCGAATTCGGGGACCTCGTCCGCCGTGACCCGCAGGCCGCGCAGCCCTGTCCGCACCGACGAGCTGTCGTAGCTTCCCCCCTCGTCCGACGTGGCGTCGGTTTCCATCAGGATGGTGAAATCGCCCGAGATCCCCAGCGGCAGATCGAACGTCACGGTTTCGGAGTAGCTTCCACCGGCATCCAGCGGCTCACGCCGCAGAACTTCGCCCAGCAGGAAATCGCGCGGGTCGAGCGCGCCGTCGACCGAGATGAAGAACCGGTCGTACCAGCGTCCTTCGCGGGTCCCGCGCGTGCCGTCATTGGTGACGGTATAGCTCAGCGTGAGCTGCCCGCCGCTGACCGCGGCTTCCGGCACATCGAAGGCCGTGACGCGCAGATCGGGCTCGGCATAGGCGATGTCCACGGTGCCGCGCCCGAAGTTGCCGGTGGGGTCTTCGTCGTCCTCGTAGACCGACGAGGCGTAGAACGCTCTGACGTCGCTCGCGAGGCCCCGCAGCCCTTCGCCGTGTGGAACCGGTATGAAATAACCCACGTCGGTCGCGACGTGCAGGAAGTAGTCGCCATCGGTCCCCGGGGGCAGAACGACCGTCGCGCGTTCCGTGTAGCTCTGCCCGGCGCCGAGCCCGCCGTCGTTCTGGTGCACGACATTCGTCAGAAGGGTCGCGCGGCTGCGCTCGAATACGGGATCGCGCGACAGCCAAACCGCATCGCGCCAGTATTGCGTCCCCTCCCAGACGGCACCGCCGTCGTTGCGCACGGTCCATGTCACCTCGAGCGGCTCGCCCGAGGTGGCACCCGTGGCGGCGGAGACGGCTATGACGCGCAGATCCGCGGGCAGGGCGTCAACCTCGGCGTCGCCCGACCCGATATTGTTGTCCTCATTCTCTTCGACGACCCCTTGCCGTCCCCGCACCGAGGCATCCGTCACCACGTGCACGAACCGCCCGGCGGCCGACGGCGGCAGATCGAAACTGGCCGTGCCCATGTAGCTTTCGCCGACGCCCAGCGCGCCGTCCCGCGCCACGTTGCCCAGCGTCCAAAGCGTTTCGCCCGGGGCGCCGAAGACCGCGCTGTCGCTGAGATAGACCCGGTCGATCCAGCTTGCGGGAGTTCCGGCCTGGCCGTCATTGGTCACCCGCCAGTTGACGGTGACCTGGTCGGACCCGGCCGTGACGGGCCCATCGGTGGTCACATCCGAGACCACGAGATCGGGCCGCACGGGGGTGTAGCCCAGGATGTCGATCGCCCGGCCCTTGTAGTTGTTGTTGTCGAGCTCGTTCGGGTCGTCGGGATTGACGTTGATGGCCAGGGTGTCCTCGGCGACCGCGTCGTAGCTGTCGGACCACGGCGTGATGAAATACTGCCCCGAGGGCAGGTCGGCCGGGATCGTCACCCGCACCGTCATTTCATAGCTCTCGCCCACCTCGAGCGTGCCGACGTGATCGACCGTCGCCAGCAGGCGGGCAGAGTTGCCCTTCAGGAAATCGGCGCCGTCCACATCCGCGAACGCGGCCGTGTTGGGACGGCGGGGATCGCGGGCGATCCAGATCGTGTCGCGCCAGCGATCTTCGAGCGTCTCGCCCGCGCCGCGGTTGGTGACCGTGTAGCGCAGCTCGATCTCGGAACCGTAGACCGCCTGCGCGGGCGCGATCACGCTGCCGGTCACCAGGTCGGGGCGCGGAAGGGCGGACACCTCGAAGGACTGGGCCCGGCGGTTGTCGTCTTCGAGCGGATACTCGTCCACCTGCGCGCTGCTGTCGGTGGACACGATCACGAAGGCGTCGCCCGACCACCGGAGCGGCACCGTCCCGATATCGGAGGTCACGACGTAGCTTTCACCGGGTGCCAGGCTGATCGGGTTGCCGGTGCGCGAGATCAGGACATCGTCGCTGCTCAGCCGGTCGTCCAGCGACAGGTACACGCTGTCCAGCCAGTTTCCGGTGGCCGCGACGCTGCCCTGGTTGATGATCTCGAACGTCGCCTGCTGCGAGCCACCCGCGCTGACCGACGGCGACACCACGACGGAAGCCACCTGCAGGTTGGGGCGCGGGTCGAGCGTGACCTCGAGTGGCCGGTCGTCGGCCTGGGTGTTGTTGTCGGCGGCCGCGCCCTCTTCGTAGATACCGCGGTTGAAGTTGGTCACCACGGTGAGGACGTAGGCGCCCTCGATCCGCTCGGGCAGGCGGAAGCGTTCGGTCCGCTGATAGCTCTCCCCGACCGCCAGGCCGCGGGTGTTGAAGTAGGTGCCGACGGGGATGGAGGGCTTGGACGTGTCCGTGGGCACCAGCACCAGCCGGTCGCTCCAACTGCCCTCCAGGGGCACCGCGCCCGCGTTGCTGACCCGCCAGGCCACGTCGATGAACTCCCCCTCGGCCGCGGTCTGCAAGGTGGCGATGTCGCTCACCTGTAGATCCGGGGTCGGCGCCAGGGTAATGGTCGTCGCCACCCGCTCCGAGACATTGTTGTCGCCGAAGACGAATTCGTAGGGCGCGCGTGACCGTCCCGTCTCGACCGAAACGTAGAGCGTGCCCGACACGCCGTTCGGCACGTCGATCACCGCCGAGCGGGCATAGGTATCGCCCACGGCAAGGGTGCCGAGATGCTCGAAGCTCGCCCGTGCGACGACGCCGGATCCGTCGGGATTGCGCGACAGGCGCAGCTCGTCGATCCAGTTGGCCCGATCCGTCACGCCGATCCCGTCGTTGCGCACGGTCCACGACACCGCCAGCCCGGTTCCGCTGACACCGGCGGTTGCGGCCTCGATGCCCACGACCGCCAGGTCGGCATAGGGTTTCGTCGCCACGTCGACGTTCCCCGGCACCTGGCCAACATTGTTGTCGGTCTTGGCGTCCTCGAAGACGCGACCCTCGGCATCGGCGACCACGTAGATTTTCAGCCGCGCGCTCAGCGCGGGGGGCAGCGCGATCGCTTCGCTGCGCACGTAGACCGCACCGGGGGCGAGCGCGCCGTCACGGACGAAACGGCCCAGGAGAAAATCGTCGGCGTCCCCGATCACGTCGTCGGTCGAGGCCCAGACCTCGTCCGTCCAGCCGGTCTCGGCCCCCTGCCCCGTGCCGACGTTGCTGACCCGCCACCCAACGGTGATCGTCGCGGGATCGTCCACGGTCAACGGCGGCGCGGTAACCTCGGTCACCGCCAGGTCGGCATGGCTGATGAGGTCGATCACCATGTCCCGCGCGGCTGTGTTGTTGTCCTCGAAATCCTGCTCGTCGTTGGTGTCCCGCGCATCGGCGACCACGAGGATTTTCCAGTCGCCGCGCGCATCGAGGGGCAGCCGGATATCGACGCTCTGGCCGTCGTCGTCCCCCGCCGCCAGGTCCTCGCGCGCCGCGCTTTCGTGCAGGACGATGTCGTCCCCGTCGGCGATGCCGTCGCGCGACAGAAGAACACGGTCGACCCGGCCGCCCAGCGCGTTGCCCGCGCCCGCATTCGTCACCGTCCAGGACACGGTCACCACGTCGCCCGAGGTGGCCGTATCGGGGGCGGACAGGTTGGTGACCTGGAAATCCGGCACCGCAAGGCCCAGCGGCGCCTCGGCCAGACCCGCATTGTCGTCATCGCGGCCCGCCTCGAACACCTGGTCGAAAAAGTCCGAAACGACGAGGAACCGCCAGGTGCCCGCCGGCAGCGACGGCAGCGTCGCGTCGAATGTCGCCTCCACCTCGTTCCCCGGCGCGATGGCGGCGGTGTGCGTGTATTCCCCCAGATAACGCGCACCCGATGTCGTGCCGGTGGATGTCAGGTAAACCCTGTCGCGGAACGGCGCGCGGGCCTCGGCCTCGCCCGTGTTCAACACGCGCCAGCTGAGCGTGATCGGATCACCCGGCGCGCCGTCCACCGGGCCCGTCACGTCGCGCACCTCGATATTCGGCGCCGACACGGCCGAGATCGTCAGGGGCTCCAGCGCCGCGCCGGTGTTGTTGCCCTCGCCCAGCCCCTCGCCCTGGGCGTTCTCGGCATCGGTCACGACGATGATCCGCCACGCGCCCGTCAGACCGTTGGGGATCGTGATGTCGGCGCTGCGCGTGTAGGTTTCCGACGGCCCCAGCGCGCCGGCCGGTGCCGCCACTTCGGCCAGCAGGATATCCCCGTCATCCACGACGCCGTCGCGGCTGAGGTAGACGCTGTCCGTCCAACCAGCTGCATCGGTGGCGGCCGTGCCTGTATTGGCAATCCGCCAGGTGACCGGGGTGACCGCCCCCCAGGTCGCCGCGGTGGGACCGGCCACGGCCTCGACCTCCAGGTCGGGGGCGGCGCCGGCAGCGATGGTTATCCCGACGGGACCCGCGGAATTGTTGTCCTCGCCATCGCCTTCGGTAACAGCCCCGTCGGCATCGGTGACCACGAAAAGGTTGTAGGTGCCCACCAGCTCGCCCGGCAGCATCGCGTTGAACGTGACGGCGTCGGCTTCACCGACCCCCAGCGCCGGCCGTCCCACGTCGGCGACCACCACGTCGTCGTCATTGCCCAGTTCATCGTCCGCGGACAGGATCAGCCGGTCCGTGCGTGCCGCGGCCGGTGCATTGCCGCCATTCTCGACGGCCCATTCCACCTGCACCATCTGACCTGCAACGGGTGTGCCGGTCACCGTCGGCACGCCCACGGTCAGGTCCGGATACGTGCGTTCGCGCGCGGTGAAGATGAACTCGGAAAAGTTGTTCGCCTCGGCATCGCCCGCCCCATTCGCCTCGATGACGGCCTGGGACGATCCGTTGTCGGCGAAGATCCGCAGCCGGATATCGCCCGTACCGGCCGCTCCTTCGGGCAGGGCGAGCGTCAGGCTCCGTTCGCGCGAGGCTCCCGCCGCAAGGACGACGCCGGCCTCTTCCTCGAAGTCGATCCGCTGGATGTAGAACGAGTTCCGCGTCGTGAGGTTCGAGAGCACCACAAGCGACCGGAACGGCGCCTGCACGTCGGCATTGCCGGCGTTGCGGATCGTCCAGGTGAAGGTGACCGTGCCGCCGGCCTGCGCATCGGGATTATCGACGGCGAGGTTCTCGGCCACCAGGTCGGGCGCGTTGACGAGGTCCAGCTGCGCGGTGTTGTTCGTCTCGCCGGTGCCCGTCGCGTTGTCCTCGGGGATGGTTCCGCTCACATCGGCGGTCACCTCGAAGCGCATCAGCCCGGTGCCTGCCAGCCCATCGGGCCAGCTCAGCTGGACCATCCGTTCGACGGTTCCGCCCGGGGCGATGGGGCCGTCGGTTTCCGGATCGAAGGGCAGCGTCAGCAATTCCCTGGTGTTGTCGCCGAACTGGCTGGCGTTGCGCAGCCGCAGCTGCTCGGAAAACGCCGTATCGACCGCCGCTTCGCCCGCGTTGCGCAGCGTCCAGCGGACGGTGACGGTATCGCCCGGCGCATATCCGCCATCCGCGGGCTCGGTGCGGATGTCTTCGATCACCAGATCCGCCAGCTGATCGTTGAGCGCCGTGAACGCGACCGATGCGGTGTTGTTCTGCTCCGGACCGATGCCCAGGTCGCTCTCGTCCGCCTCGTTGGCGATGTCGACCTCGACCTCGGCCACGAGATCGCCGGCCCCGAGCGCGCCCGACGGCAGGGTCAGGACCGCCTGGCGCGCCGCGACCACCCCGGGGGCCAGTCCCGCTTGCGTCGGGGTGACGCGGACGGCAACGATCTCGCCGGTATCGGCGCGCCGGATCAGCACCCTGTCGCGCGTGCCGGGCGCGGCGGCGTCGCCGGAATTCGTGACGCTCCAGCTGACCGTGACAGGGCCGCCGGCCTGCACCGGGCCCGCGGCACTGACGGCCACCGCCGACGGCACCAGGTCCGGCGCCGTCCGCGCGGCGCTGCTCGCGATGACGGGCGCGCGGCGCACGGTCTCGATGAGGTTGATCGCGACGTCCTGCGGATTGGAGGTCGAGGGATCGCCTTCGAAGAGAACCGTGTAATTGCCGGTCAGCGGAATATCGATCGCGCTGCCCGCGTCGCGCACCACGTTGGCCGCCGTCACCTCGCGCCCGTCCGGCCCGATCACGCGGAAATCGGCCGCGAAGGTCGCGACCGCGACAGAGACCTCGAACCGCTGGCCCGCGGTCGCGGCGAACCGGAAGGCCTGCGTCACGTTGCCGGGGTCCAGCGTGGTGCGCAGCGGCGTGCCCGGCATGATCTCGGGCGCGGCGTCGAGCCGAAACAGCGAGAACGGAAGTTCGGGCACCGCGTCACCCGTAGCGGTCAGCTCCAGGCGGTAGTCGCCCGCGGACAGGAACATGCGCGAGGCGACCCCGGTGTCGTTGCTGAACGTGCCGGACCGCATGAGGGTGCCGGTCGCCGCGTCCCGAACCGCCCAGCGCCCGGTGGAAACGTTGCGGTTGCTGTCGAAATACAGCTCGCCCGCCGTTTCCATCGTGAAGGTATAGCTCAGCCGCCCGCCCACATCCGGCAGCGTGTCCCGTCGGCGTTCGCCCAGGGTCAGCGCATCGACGGTGTCGGCGAATTCGATCAGGCGGAAGCTGTAGTCGATGGTCCCTTCGCGGGCGGTGAAGGGCAGCGTCAGCAGCGTCCAGGTTCCCCCCTGCCCCAGCGTGATCGGCGTCGTCGCGTCCCAGCCCCGCGTCACGACCCTCTGTCCGTCCGGCGAAATCAGCTTGAATTCGGCTCCGAAGGTGCTTTGCGTGGTGGAAACCAGGTCGAAGACCACCCGCTGGCCCGCCGTGGCATCGAAGCGGAACGCGCGCCGGTCGCTCGCCACCGGCTCGGAGACGGTGACAGTGTCGCCGAGGGTGATCTCGTCCCCGGCGCCGAGATCCAGCAGCCGCATCTGGAACGGATCGACCGGCCGATTGCTGAAGAAGCCCAGCGTGTAGTCGCCGGCAGGCAGCCGGAAATCGCGCAGGGCGGTCGAGCCGGGTGCGCCGCCCGCCAGTTGCCGGCCCTCGGCGTCGCGCACTGCCCAGGTGTAGAAATTGTTCGTGAAGCGGCTGTCGAAATGAAGCCGCGTTTCGTCTTCGAGCGTGAAGGTGAAACTGTCATAGGCGCTGCGCACCGGCATTTCGACCGTCGTGAAGGTGCCCAGTTCCAGCGCCGTGGGCGCATTGTCCCGCCGGGTCACGGTCAGATTGCTGGGCACGGATTCGTCGGCGTGACCATCGACGATCAGAAGATATCGCCCGCTCTGCAAAACCTGGAAAGCGGCGCCGGTGACAAAATTCTCTTGCGCGATCTTGCGGCCGTCCGGTGCGACGATGAACCAGCGCTTGTCGCCCCCCTCGTTCACCAAGTCGAGCGCGACGTGGTCGCCCTCGGTGACGTCGAAGCGGAACAGGTTCACGCTGTTGCCCGGATCGGTCAGGACCGTCTGCGCCTCGCCCAGGGGCAGGTCCGTGCCCGCGGCGGCATCGAGGAACCGGAACGCGAAAGGATTGCCCCCGGCCGCCGTCGTGGTGACGCTCACCTCGTATTCCCCGGCCGGGAGGTCCAGCACCGCCGTGTCGTTCTGCCGGTCCGCGCGGTCGTAGGGGGTGTAGATCGACTCGTAGATGCGGCGCGGGTTGAGGATGCCGCCCAGGGCATCGCGCAAGGCGATGTTGACCGTCGACAGGTTCGTCTGGCCGTCGAGGATCAGGCGTGTCGGCTCGGTGAGCGTCAGCACGTAGGTCGCGGCAGTGGCATTGTCGGCCAGGGTTCCGGAGGCCACGGCCCCCACGGCCAGTGGCGTGCCGGTCGCGGCAACGGGCGCGATGGTCCCCGTTTCGCGCATCGCGAAGGCGAACTCGGACCTGTCCGCGGTGTTGGTCACGTAGCCGTCGACGATGATGTAATGGGTGCCACTGCGGCGCAGCTCGATGCCGCTGCTGTCGCGGAAACTGTTGGTGTAGTGAACGAGGTCGCCGTCGGGGCCGAACATCCTCACCGTGTTGTTGCCGTCGGTGACCAGCGCGTCGAATTCCACGATCTGCCCCGCCGTGCCCTCCCACGCGAAGATCCGGGCCGCGCTGGACGGGGCGAGCGGGATCACCCCGGTCGCGACATTGTCCGCCAGTGCAACGGCGTCGGCCGCCGGAAGCAGAGCGAATGCGAAATCGCCCAGCGTGGTCCCCTGCCCTTCGATCACCACGGCGTAGTCGCCGGGCCCGAGGGCCAGCCGTGGCACGTCGAAGGACCGCATGCTCTGGGGGTCGAGGATCGGCCGGCCGTTCTTTTCGATCCACCAGTCGAAATTGGTGACGTTCGTCCGGGTATTGAAGAAATACGTGCCCTCGGTGTCGAGCGTGAAGGTGTGGCGCACCCTGTCGCCGGGGTTGACGATGCTGCCGGTGACCTCCGCGCCGGGCGTCACGGCGACCGTCGTGCGGTTTGGCTGGGTCACGCGGAACGTGGTCTCGCCGCCGACGGCCCTGTCGGTCCGCTCCTCGATCACGATCGTGTAGCGACCGGGGAGGATCGCGTTGAAGCTCAGGTCGTTGCTGAAAGGCGTGCTGGCCACCACCTCGTTGCCGGCGGGGCCGATGACCGTCCAGAATCCGTCTCCGGTGCGGCCCCGGTTGTCCACCGTGACGATACCCGGGGTCGTGACATCGACATGATGGAAGGTGGCGCCGGCGCCGATGGCTTGCGTGATCTCGGCGCCCGGGGTGATGGACGTGCCCGCCGCCACGAGATCGTGCAGGATGAAGGCGTAGTCGAACGTCGCCGCCCCGTCCGGCGTGATGCGCAGGCGATAGTCACCGGGCGGCAGGGTGAAGGACCGACCGGCGTTCGAGACCTGGTCGAAATTGGCGACCGGGGCATCCACGGCGTCCTCGCCGGTATTGGACAGGACGGAGATCTGCGCCGGTGTGCTGGTCAGCGCATCGAAATAAAGCGTCGTCTCCCGGGTCAGGCTGAAGCTGTGATCGGCCCGCGCGAAGGGGACGCCGATCGCGCCCTCGGTACGGCTTCCCAGCGTCAGCGCCTGCTGGGACACGGGTGCCGTCCGCGCGGTAAAGCGGTAGGTGATCGGCGTGACCTGGCCCGTCGCCGGCTCGAGAACGATCAGGTAGTCGCCGTCGCGCCCGGGGTCGAAGGACAGCGTGCTGCCGCTGAAGAACTCGTTGGTGATCTGGGACCCGTCCGGTGCGAAGATCCGGATCCTGGTGTTCCCCCGGGTGGTATCCCCGCTGAATTCCGCGAAGTCGAGTGTGACCCGCTGGCCCTGCACGGCTGCGACCGACCACATGTCGATCCCCGTGAGCGCATCCAGGGTGCCCGAGACTTCGACATCCCGGACAACCGACGCGGCCGAGGCGTCCGTACGCAACGCGATCCGGGCGCTGCCGACCTCGTCCTGGTACCCGAAGAACCTCAGCGTATGGAGACCCGGGGCCACCACGCCCCGCATGAACCGCAGGTCCTGGGTCAGGTATTGCCCGATCACGGTGTTGCCGTCGGGGTCGATCAACTCGGCCCGCAGGTTCGCCGCGTTCTCGATCGCGTCCAGCACATCGATGCTCACGCGGGCCGGCTCGGTGATGTCGAACAGGAATTCCGTCAACTGGCCCGGCGTTGTCACGGCGGCGGCGAAGGCGGTGTCGAGGCTTCGCTCGACCCGCGTGGCTGTCGCGCGGTGGACGGTCGCCGTGAGGGTCTCCAGCCGGGCGTCATCGTCGCGGCGGAACTCGATCCGGTAGGTTCCGTCCAGCGGCACCACCACCGCCTCACCCGAGGATGGCGCGTCGTCGAGGTCGGCGATGAAACGTCCGTCGGGGCCGTAGAGCGCGATCCGCGGATCGAACCGCCCGCCAGCCGAGCCGTCGAGATCGGTCATGTCGAAGAAGATGCGCTCGCCGGCGGTCAGATCGATCGTGCGCGCCACGGCGGCATCATCGGCGCCCAGCGACAGCGTGAAGGCCTCGCCCGCCGTCACCGGCTCGCTGTCGGCCATGTCGCGCAGCCGCACGCGGTAGGACCCGGCCTCGTCCGACAGAGCCCGCGCCACGAGCCAGTGGGACCCACCGGACACCAGGCGGGCGGTATGCCGCTCGAACGCGCCGTAGTTGAACCTGTCGATGAAGAAGAGCTGCCCGGCCGGAGTCTCGAGGGCGAACTCGATATTGTTGTTGTTGTCGAGCATCTCGAAAATGACCGACAGATCGGTGTCCGGTGCGATCAGGTGGCGATGTTCCTGCCCTGCCGTTGTCAGCGTTCCCGAAATCTCGGCCCCCACCGCCGCGGCGAAATCAGATACGCTGGAAGGCGTGCCAGCGTAGGCCGCGTCGGCGGCCAGCGCGAAGCTGTACTCGCCCGTCCCGAGATCGAAGCCTTTCACCACGAACCAATATGCGCCGGCTTCGAGGTCGATGCGCAGCGGCGCATCGCCGGAGGGCAGAAGCCGCGTGCCGGCGATGCGTCCGCTGGCATCGCGCAGTTCCCACTCCGGCTGGGCCGTGCCGTTCACGCCCGACAGCACGACCTGGGCATCGGCGGCAAGGTTGAAGGCGTGGACATGCACGTCGCCCGGCTTGGCCAGGACATCCGTCGCCGTCGTTCCCGGGGTGTAGGTGCGCGGGAGTGTCTCGCTGAGCGTCGCGGTCACCGTGAAGGCGGCCGCCGCATCGCGGTCGATCCGTCCATCGGCCAACAGGATGTAGGTTCCCGTCACCGGCAGGTCGTAGACGAAATTCGAGATATTGCGGGACGTCAGCACCGCCCCGGTGGGCGACACGATGGATACCGTCGCGTCGAAGGCGTTCGACACCTCGGTAAAGCGCAGCGCGGCGCGCTGGCCCGCCTCGGCGTCGAAGGTCCAGGCGAAGCTTTCCGTGCCGCGCGGCATGCTGACCTCGGTCGGGGCGCCCATCGGCAAGACCGGGTCATCGCTCAGGTCATTGATCCGGAATTCGTAGTCCCCGGTCTGTGACGCGGATCCGCCCACGGTCAGCGTGTAGGTCCCGCGCGCCAGATCCGCGACCGCCGGCACCGATCGACTGCCACCGTCGGCGCGGTCCATCGCTCCGCGGATATCCACGCCGCCGGGACCGCGCAGTCTCCAGTCCAGCTCGTTCGGCGTCAGGGTGTCGAAACTGACCCGCGCGGGCTCGGAAAAGGTGATCTGGTAGCTGTCCTCCTCGCCCGGCATGGAAATCGTGCCGGCAATCGGGAACAGGTCGGCCGACAGCAGCAGGCGCGGCTCGAACGTCTCCATCAGGACGCGCCGCGAGACGGTCGACTTCAGATGATCCGGCGCATGGCCCGACCGCACGGTCCCGTTTCCACCCCGAACGCTGTCGGGCGCTTCATTCAGACGGGACTTGCGCGACCGTATCACACGTCTGCGCGGCGGCCGAAGCGGCCACCACAGGACATGACGGCGTTCCGCATGCTTTCCCCCAAAAACAAATTCTTTCGGAGTCGGCCCATTCCGGGCCTGAAAATTCAGGCCCCCCACGCAGCACGGCTGCGAGTCGATCCCCACCAATCAAAATACTTTTCGAACGCTAGCACCTTCTTCAAGCTTGTCGCAATATCTCAGGACATAGCGGAGCCATCGGGATCATGTTCACTTTTGCGCAACGGGCCGCGTGCGGCTTGGCCCTTGCCGTCCTGCCTCACCCTGTGCCGGCACAGGATGTGGCCGAATGCCTGGTCCAGGCCAGTGACATCGCCCGGGTCGGCGCCGCCAGCCGCGGGGTGGTGGCGCGGGTGCTGGTGGATCGGGCAGACCGGGTCGCCCGGGATGACATCTTGGTCGAACTGGAAGCCTCCGAAGAGGACACGCAGGTGGACCTCGCCCGGCTGCGCGTCGGCTCGGACATCGCGGTGCGGCTCGCCCGCGCGCGCGCGGAGACCGCCGAACTGGACGCCGAGCGGTTATCCGCGCTGGTGGGGCGCAAACTGGTTCCCTTGGCCGAGCAGGAGGCCGCGGCGCTGGAAGCGCGCGCCGCACGCCTGGAGGAAGAAGAGGCCATGTTCCAGTTGCAGGTGGCCGAGGTTCAACTCGCCGCGGCGCTGGCCGCGCGCGAACGCAAACGTGTCCGCGCGCCGTTCGACGGGGTCGTGACCGATCGAACCGTTTCGGTGGGCGAACTTTACAACGAACAGGGACCGATCGTCACCGTCGCCCGGATCGACCCGCTGCACGTCGAGACCTACCTCCCCGCCGCCCGCCGCGCCGAGCTGTCCCGGGGGCAGACGGTGCCGGTCACGCTGGAAACAGGGGACACGCTGACGGCAACGGTCCAGGTGATCGATCCCGTCCTGGACGCGGCGACGGGCACCTTCGGCGTCCAACTGGACCTGCCCAACCCCGAGGGCACGATCCTCGCCGGTCAGAGCTGTTTTCTCGACCTCGCTCGGGACGACTAGGATCGGCGCTTGTCTTGGCCGGCCCCGGCGGTCGGCAGGACGCCCTCCGGATGAACGCCGGGTCCGGCATCCTGGAAAACGCTAACGCAATCACCGTTCCCGCCCCCGCGGGCGAACGCACCTGTTCCTGGACCTACGTGAAGAAATCGTAGTCGTAGGCCGCCATGACCCCCACTTGATCGAACGCGAAGTAGTCGACGTTTTCGGCATTGTGGTCCGTTTCGGCGTCGGCGGTGGTGTCCTCCTCGACGGACACGTCGAAGCTCGTGTTCGTTCCGCCGGCCCCGCGCACCCAGGCGCTATCGCCGCCGTTGTAGCTCGACAGGCCGGCAACAACGTTCGACAGCCCTGCATCGAGGCCCACGGTCGAGTTGGCGTCAGTGACCCCCGACGCGCTTCCGGCCAGCCAGCTGACGTCTCCCGCGAAACCGCTGCCCGCCTCGAGCGCGATCCAGCCAATCTTCTCGGACGCATGGCCGGAGCCGTTCTTCGCATCCTCCTCCTGCATGGTCAGCTTGAAGCCGTCGGCATTGGTCGCGCGTTGCCGCGTCGTGACGAAATCGCGCCCGTTGAGGGTCTGAACGTGGCTGAGCACCACCGGCGTGCTGTCGAAGGCGGCATCGAAGGTGACGTCCTCGAAGCCGGCGGTGGACAGCCGGTCACTTTCGAGCGTGCCCGCTTCCACCAGCGTGCCGTCCGGCAGGATCCACGTCCCCGCCTCCATCACCAGGAAGTTCACCCTCTCGTTGCCGTGGGACGGGTTGAGGTTGCTCGGCTCCTGAAGCAGCAAGGTCAGATCGTTCCCGCTCACCGCACTGATCCGCACGTTCACCGGGTCGCGGCCGTTCTCGGTCGCCACGAAGGCGATCGCCACCGGATTGTCATAGCTCCGCTGGAGCGTCACCGTCTGCTGGGTCGCATCCCGCAGGGTCAGCGTGCCCGTCTCGGCGATATCCTGGATCGGCGCGGCCGCCATGACCCCTACCTGATCGAACGCGAAGTAGTCGACCGTCTCGGCATTGTGGTCCGTCTCGGCGTCGGCGGTGGTGTCCTCCTCGACGGACACGTCGAAGCTCGTGTTCGTTCCGCCGGCCCCGCGCACCCAGGCGCTATCGCCGCCGTTGTAGCTCGACAGGCCGGCAACAACGTTCGACAGCCCTGCATCGAGGCCCACGGTCGAGTTGGCGTCAGTGACCCCCGACGCGCTTCCGGCCAGCCAGCTGACGTCTCCCGCGAAACCGCTGCCCGCCTCGAGCGCGATCCAGCCAATCTTCTCGGACGCATGGCCGGAGCCGTTCTTCGCATCCTCCTCCTGCATGGTCAGCTTGAAGCCGTCGGCATTGGTCGCGCGTTGCCGCGTCGTGACGAAATCGCGCCCGTTGAGGGTCTGAACGTGGCTGAGCACCACCGGCGTGCTGTCGAAGGCGGCATCGAAGGTGACGTCCTCGAAGCCGGCGGTGGACAGCCGGTCACTTTCGAGCGTGCCCGCTTCCACCAGCGTGCCGTCCGGCAGGATCCACGTCCCCGCCTCCATCACCAGGAAGTTCACCCTCTCGTTGCCGTGGGACGGGTTGAGGTTGCTCGGCTCCTGAAGCTGCAAGGTCAGATCGTTCCCGCTCACCGCGCTGATCCGCACGTTCACCGGGTCGCGCCCGTTCTCGGTCGCCACGAACGCGATCGCCACCGGATTGTCATAGCTCCGCTGGAGCGTCACCGTCTGCTGCGTAGCATCCCGCAGGGTCAGCGTGCCCGTCTCGGCGAAGGTCGGAAGCGCCCGGCTGCCCGACAGCGTTCCCTCGTTGCCCTCAAAAAGGAGGTAATCGACATCTTCGCCGACGTGCCCGACTTCGGTGTCGGCGCTTTGTTCCTCTTCGCTTCTGACCTCCAGTAGGTTCGCCTCGACCGAGCGGACGCGTGCATAGGCGGGATCCCTCCCGTTGAAACTCGAAAGACTCGTGAGAACGGACGGCGCCGCGCCAAATGGGGCGTCGAAGGACTGAGTCACGAATGTTTCGGCGACGTCGATAGTCGTGGTTCCCGCTTGGTAGCTGCGCCCGTCCCAGGTGCCCGAGCCGGCATCCATGGCCAGCCAGCCCAAAGTCTCGATGCCATGGCTGCCGTCCGTCGCCTCGTCTTCCTGAAGGCCGATGCCGAACCCGTCAACGGTGGCGTCGGTTTGGCGCGCGATCACCCAGTCGGTGTCGTTGGAAGTCTGGACCTGTGTCTGGACGACGGGTGCCGCGTCGAATTCGGCGTCCTCGAAAGAAACCGTCTCGAAACCGAGATTCGCCGCGCCGGCGTTGAGCAGCCGGTCGGTGTCAAGCATCCCGGCAGACAGATGGGTGCCATCGGGCAGCACCCAGTCGCCGGCCTCGACCACCATCCAGGACACCTTCTCGAAGGCGTGGGCCCCGTCATAGCCGGTCGGTTCCTGCAACTGCAGGGTAAAGCCGGTGTCGGTGATATCGGAAAGACGGACGGTAACGGCTTCGTCCTCGTGCGCCGTCTCGACCTTGGCAAAGACCACCGGGTTCACGAACTCGGCGCCGAATTGCAGGGTCAACGGCGCGTCGCTGAGCAGGATATGCCCGGTGGCGGCAATGGTCTGGTCGCCCTGCGCGGGGGTGGGCGCGGCGATCTGGATCAGCTCGGTCCCGGCGGCGGTTAGGTCGGAAAAGTTGTTGGCCTCGTCCGGTTCGGCGACGCTGGAATCGGGGTCGGCTATGACACCGATATGCCAGAGCCCGTCCGTGACCTCGGAGGGCATGCGCAGGTTGTGGAACACGAAGCTCTGGCTCTCGCCGGGCGCGATGGGGCTCAGCGAGAAGCTGGACAGCGCCGTGTCCGCGCCGCTGATGATGTCGTTTTCCGACAGCAGGATGCTGACGCTGTCCTGCTCGGAGGTCGCGGTGCCGACATTGCTCACCTCGAACTGGATCGAGATCCGCCCGTCCGGCGCGACATGGTTGGAGGAGATCTCCAGCCCCGTGATCTCGAAATCGGGCGCGCCCGGTACGACGACTTCGATGCCTCTCACGTTGTTGGTCTCGTCCAGCTCATTCACCGCATTTAAACTGTCGGCCACGGCGAAGAACCAGAAGGGTTGGTTCGCCACGATCTCGGGCCCGCCGGGGGGCAGCTCCACGTCGATGACATAATCAAGACGAACGTTATTCGCTGTGAGTCTGGGCGTAGAAATATTGCCCAATTGGAAATCGTTCTGGTCCAGAGTGTCGTCAGCCGAGATGAAATAGGCTGTGTTGGTCGCCGCCACGGCGCCGGGGCCGATGTTATGAACCGGTATGGCAGCGTTGAGTGTGGTTCGCGCGTCGCCCTCGAACTCGTTCTGATTCACGTACGCAATGATTGGTTGTAGCGTCAGATCCCCCGGCTGCGGCAGGATCGTGATCTCGATCACATTGGACAGGTTGTTGGTCTCGTCCCGCTCTGCCACCGCGTCCAGCGGGTCGGCAAAGGCGGCCACGTAATAGGTTCCCGGCGACAGGGTACTGGAGTTGCTGAAGCGGGCGTTCCCGCTGAGAACCGGGCCCGACCCGGCACCGACGGGGCCGAGCGAGAAGAAGCCCGCCGAGTAATCCTCCCTGGTGACCTCGGGGTCGTCCGAGACGTAGACCTCGATCTCGAAGGCGGCGCCGGTGGGTTGAGAGCCGCTGTTCTCTCCCGTCACCTGTAGGTCAATCGTCTCGCCTTCATAGAAGGTCGTGGGGGTCGTCGCCGTCAGGTCATAGGCGGTCAGCTCGGGGAGGTCCGCCAGCACGGTGATCTGCACGGGGGCGGAGGCGTTGTCGGTCTCGTCCGATTCCGTCACCGCGCCTAGATCGTCGGCGATGCCGCCGACCCAATAGGTTCCCGGCGTGATCGAGGCGGGCAGGGCCGTCGTGTTGATCCCGTTGGGGAAGCCGTGGGTCTCGCCGGGGGCGAGCGCCGGCGTGTTGGCGAAGCCGATAGCGGTATCGCCCGCGTCGATGACGTCGTCGGTGGAGATGTAGAACTGGAACCGGCTTGCGCCCGCGTCGGCGCCGCCGTCGTTCAGCACGTCGTAGGTGACGGCGACCTGCGCGCCTTCGAGGATCATGCCGTCCGCATTGCTGCTGTGCAGCCCGAAACTGTCGACCGTCAGGTTGGGCGGGGCCAGCACCTCGATCTGGATCGGGTCGCCGACGGTGTTGCTGTTGTTGAACTCGTCAAGCTCGGCCACCTCGCCGTCGGGGTCGATCAGCGTGCCAAGCCAGTAGGTCCCGGGGGCCAGATCCAGTGCCAGCGCGTCGGTGTCGAGGCTTTCGGTGCGGGACGCGCCGCTGGCCAGCGGGTCCAGCGCTGCCTCGCCGATGAAGGTATCAATGGTTGAGATGATGCTGTTGGTGGACAGGCGGTATTCGATAGAGAAGCCCAGGGCGTCCGCCGGGCCGAGGTTCCGCAGCAGCTTGTCGAAGGTGATGGCCTGCCCCGCCACGACCTGAAGCGCCGAATCGCCGGTCAGGACCGGGGCCTCGCCGGTCAGGTCCGGCAGGTGGTCGCCCACGGTCAGCACGCCAAGGTCGAAGACGTTGTTGGTCTCGTCCTGCTCGGACACCTCCGCCACATCGTCGATGAAAGCCCAGATGCGCCAGTCGCCGAGCGCCAGACCTTGGAGTTCGACATTCAGCCCGTTGAAGGCCGTCGGACCCGACGAGCCGGAAAGATCGGGGGCGTCGTTGAAATTCAGGAAATTGTCGTTGTTGAAATCGTCGCCCGGCGCGGTGGCGTAGAAGCCCAGATCGTAGTCCAGCGCCGCCGCGCTGCCGATATTCTCGATCACCAGATCCACTTCAGCGTCGCGCTGCGTGGAATAGGCGCCAGTGCTGGTCACGGTCCCGCCGGTAATCGTCAGGTCGGGCATGGGTCAAATACCTTTCAGGTCAAACGTCTTGGACCATGCGTTCGTCAGAGCGAGGGAAATTGGCCAACCAATACCACACCGGAGCCCCGGACAATCGGCGGTGCATCAAATCGCATGCTGAAATGGTCCAGCCGTCATTCTTTGTTAGCGCCCCGCCCCAGCCAAGTCGAGTCCAGACGAATCGAACCTTGTCGATTTTCGACATGGTTTCTGGGAACCGGTTCACTGTGGCGCAACAAAAGCCCGCTCTGCCTGAAAACGGAGTCCAGATTCGAAGCAGGGGATGAAGTGGGAGTGTTTTGGAAGGTTTACGCTCGGGCTGGTGACGGTGATGTTCGGGCGGTCGCCCGAGAAAGCCGCGCTGCTGCCCTTGTAGCCCAAATCGATGTCGAAACCCACGACGAAGAGCGAGTTGCCCCCAGCCGTTGCGGAGAAGTCCACGGTGTCGATCCCGGCACCGCCATCCAGGGTCTGGTTTGCAAGGGTCCCGTTTGAGAGCCGGAACACATCGTCACCCGCGCCGCCCGAAATCGTGTTGGCGCCACCGATGGCCACGTTTGTGTCGGCACCATCGCCCCCCGGATCAGGTTCAGGTCGGCGTCGCCACTGCCGCTTGTAATCGGATGGTTGCCGTCGCCACCGAAAATAGTGTTGTCGCCTTCACCGCCGTCGATGCTGTCGGCGCCTCCGCCCTCATCGGAGCACGCGGCAATATCGAACGTCGCCGGATCGGTCGAATTGGTCATGCCGGCCGTACCGGCGATGTTGGTGAAGGACTTTTCCACACCCAACTGCCAGATCCCGACGAGATCCGGATTGATCGCCGGGTCGTAGGCTGTCAGGGGAGTGACGGCTGAATTGGCGATATCGGTCCCGCTGCGGGCCGAGGACCAGATGTGGATGTCGCCGACCTCGCCCTGCAGGGCCTGTGTCGTCTGAAAACTGCCTCCCAGCGCGTCCTGATCCTGTCCGACGTTCACGATCCCGCCAGCCTCGATCGGCGTGGTCAGAGCAGCCGTGGTAAAGAAGCCGGAAAATTCCCGGATGCCGTCGACGTAAAATTCCACGCCAGTGTTCGCTCCGGCCGTGATATCCACGCTGACTGAAATCCGGTGCATTTCGCCATCGAGCAGGTCGGATGTCGGTACGCCAGTGTCGATACCAGTCCCGTTCAGCAGGATCTCGATCGTTCCGTCCGTGTTTCCGAAGACGAGAAACTCGTTCGTGCTGCCGCTGACGGCGTAGGACATGAAGCCGATGCCGCTCGAACCGATCTCGGTCCCGCGGAACAGCATCTCGGCCGTGAACGCTGTGGTCGGCATATCGACGAAAGACTCGACACTGGTGAACTGGCCACGCTCGGTCCCGGCATTCATGGTCCGCAGGTAGAAGGGCACCCCATCGCCGTGGATCAGATCGGCACCGTCCCGGCCTTCGATGGTGTCGTCGCCGCCAAGGCCCGTCAGAACGTTCGCGTCGTCGGTGCCGATGATGCTGTCGGCGTTTTCGGTGCCGATCAGGTTTTCGAATCCGATCATCACCTCGGCGTTCAGATCCGTGTCGGTGGCCGTCCCGGTCGTCATGTCGAAGGTCGCCCCGACCTCGTTGACCTCGGACCAGTCGATGGTGTCCGTATCGACACCGCCGTCGAAGCCGTCCGCCTCGATGTCGGACGTGACTTTCATCCAGTCGTTGCCGACGCCGAGCATGTAGGACTTTTCCGTCCCGGCCGAGGTGACGAAATCGTCGCCGGTCCAGGCGTTCACGAGGGTCGCGTCAGCCGCCGCGGTGAAAACGTCACCGTTGGTCGTCCCCGTCTGCAGGCCCGAGGGGCCTATCGTCGTATTCGGGGCATCCCGGGTGTCGATGATCCTGGACCGGATGACACCGTCGCTCCAGACAAGTTGAACCCGACCGTCGTCCAGAAGGACGCCTTCGATGTTGTCGGCGCTCGTGGCGTCGATGACGAATTCGCTGCCGGCAGCGAAACCAAGGGCGCTATAGCGCTGGCCGCGCCCGGCCAGGGGATCTTCGTTGTTGGAATCGTCGTCCCAAAGAACAAGGAACCCACCATCGTCGAGTGCGACCAGCTTTATATCGTTGTTGTTGTCGTCGCCCTCTCCCAGGTCGACGCGCATGATTGCGCCCTGGGCTGCCCCCGCATTATCCTAGCGCTGCATCAGTATGTCGGTGTCGCTGTCGGTGTTCTCCCACGCGATGACGAAGCCGCCACCGGTCAACGCCACGACCGAGGCCGACTGATCGTTCTCAGTGTTGTTGCGGGTATCGGCCACGAAGCGGGCGCTGGTGACTATGGCGCCGGTGGGCTCCCTCACCGAATAGACGATGGCGGTGTCGCCGCCGTGGTGATCGTGGACGAAGACAACGTCGCCGTTGCTCAGCCGGGCGGAATCCACCCGGGCACTGGCGCTGTCGTTGCCAGAAATCACGAGGCGCTCGGTGCTCGCAACGCCTGTGGACGAGACATTGACGTAGCGCACATCGTTGTCGGGAACGGAACTTTGGAAAAATTCGTAGCCCACGGTGAAGCTGCCGTCACTGCCTGCCGTGACCGTGGGCGAGCGCACGATGTCGTCGGGATCCGCGTCATAGCCGAAGCTGTGGAATTGGATCGGATTAGGGATACCGGTTGTATCCGACGTCCAGACCTCGGCTTCGATCAACTGGTTAGTGGCCGCACCGTTTTCGCCTTAATAAACAATGACGAAGCGATTGTCGTTGAGCGCCGCAATGTCGAAATTGCGCTCATTGTGTATGGTGTAGTTGAAATTCAGCGTGGTCTCGCTGCCGATCTTGTTGCCGAACGGATCGAAGAGCTGGCCGATGATGTCGGTGCCGGGCGCGTCGCCCGCGCCGGTGTCGTTGTCCGATGTCCAGGCGATCAACACATTCCCATCGCTGAGCTGGACGATCTGCGGTTCGTATTGCGAGTCGTCCGTGGTCGTGTTGGCGGTGAACGTGGTGAGCCACACGGCGGGAGTGCTGGGCATTGGAATGCTTCCTTGCAAATTGTCTGATGGCATGGCGCCTGTGAACAGCGCAAAGCACGGCTTTGCCACCGGTCCCCTGGCATCCGTCTGCCGACCGGCATCAAGATTTATTGTTACTGATTTCTACCTGCACGGATCCCGCGATCGCCCATTCCCCGGGTCGCTCGCCCCCTGTTCACCGCGCCGAAAATAATACTTTGAGAAGTATGAAGCGGGCCCGGACGCCGATCAAGCTTCTTCGCCGCGCCGTCCCGCCAACACTCACCGGCCAAGGGTGCCCTGCCGCGCATTTCCGCGATTGAAGGCAAGGGAACGCAACAATGTCCGCGTTTCCAGGTCCCATCCCGATCAGGGCCGCGTTGGATCCCCGACCAGCTACATGAAGAAATCGTAGTCGTAGGCCGCCATGATGCCCGCCTGGTCGAACGCGAAATAGTCGACCGTCTCGGTGGTATGGCCAGTCTCGGCGTCCGCGCTGGCCTCCTCTTCGACGGACACGTCGAAGCCCGCGTTCGTCCCGCCGGCCCCGCGCGCCCAGGCTGGGTCGGCACCGTTGAAGCTGGACAGGCTGGCAATGACCTTCGCGAGGCCTCCGTCCGTATCGATCGTCGAATTCGCGTCCGACACATCCTCCGCACTGCCCGCCAGCCAGCTGACATCTCTCGCCAGCCCGCGGCCCGCCTCGAGCGCGATCCAGCCGAGTTTTTCCTCGGCATGACCACCCCCGTTCAGCGCCTCTTCCTCCTGCATCGTCAGCTGGAAGCCGTCCGCGTCGGTCGCACGCTGCCGTGCCGTGACGAAATCGCGCCCGTTGAAGGTCTGAACGTGACTGAGCACGACCGGCGCGCTGTCAAACGCGGCATCGAAGGCGACAGTCTCGAAGCCGGCGCTGGACAGCAGGCCGCTTTCGAGCGTGCCCGCCTCCACCAGCGTGCCGTCCGGCAGGATCCACGTCCCCGCCTCCATGACCAGGTAGTTCACCGTTTCGCCGGCGTGAATATCATCCAGGTAATTCGGCTCCTGCAACTGGAGGGTCAGCTCGTTGCCGCTCACTTCGCTAATGCGAACGTTGACCGGTGCCCCCCCGTTCTCGGTCGCCACGAAAGCGACCGCGACAGGGTTGTCGTAGCTTCGTTGCAGCGTCACCGATCTTTCCGATGTCGTAAGAGACACGGTTCCTGTCTCGGCGATGTCCCGAACCGGGGCGGAAGAGATCAGCCCGGACTCGTTGAACGCGAAGTAGTCGACCGTTTCTTCGACATGGCTGGTCTCGGTATCCGCGCTGCGATCCTCCTCGACCGAGACATCGAAGCTCGTGAGCGTCCCGCCCGCACCACGCGCCCAGGCGGGATCTCCCCCATCGTAGCTGGACAAGCCGGCCACGACGTTGGAAAGCACCGTGCCCAGGCTGACGGTTGACGTCGCATCGGTGACACCCGAGGTGCTTCCCGCCAGCCAGGTGACATCTCCCGCCATCCCGCCGCCCGGTTCGAGCGCGATCCAGCCGAGTTTCTCCTCGGCGTGGCCGCTCCCGTTCAACGCGTCCTCTTCCTGCATCGTCAGCTTGAAGCCATCCGCGTCGGCCGCCCTCTGCCGCGTCGTGACGAAATCGCGCCCGTTGAAGGTCTGGACGTGGCTGAGCACGACCGGTGTGCTATCGAATTCGGCATCGAAGGCGACATTTTCGAAGCCGGAGGTGGACAGCCGGTTGCTGTCCAGTGTTCCCGCCTCGACCAGCGTGCCGTCGGGCAGAAGCCACGTGCCCGCCTCCATCACCAGGAAGTTCACCGTCTCCTCGGCATGTTGCCCGTCGAGATAGTTCGGCTCCTGCAGCTGCAGCGTCAGGTCGGCGCCGTTCACTTCGCTGATCCGCACGTTCACCGGGTCGCGGCCGTTCTCGGTCGCCACGAAGGCGATCGCCACGGGGTTCTCGTAACTCCGCTGAAGCGTCACCGTCTGCTGCGTCGAGTCCCGCAGGGTCAGCGTGCCCGTCTCGGCGATCGAAGGTCCGCCGTTCAGGGCGGGATCGTCGACGGTCTCGATCTGGATCGTCTCGCTGTCGCTCCAGGCCAGCCCGTCGAAGACGCGAAGCGAGATCGTGGTCTGACCCGGGCTGCTGTCGCCATCGATGAAGACGCGGTTGGGGTTGCCGGTCACGAAGGGCGTGTTCGGCTGGACCGGCCCGACGAACTCGACGAACCAGTTACGGTCGCCGGCCAGGTCGACCAGTTCGAACGACTCGATGGTGTCGCCATCGGCATCGAAGGCCGTCATCACATCCGTGAGCGCGATCCGCCCATCCACCCCCAAAGTCAGCGGCGGCACCAAAACCGTCGGAGCGGTGTTGACCGGCATTTCACCGTCGTTGAACCGCAGGATTTTCGCGCCGGTGACGCTTGTTTCCGCGCCGGACGCGAGATGTGTCACGACCGTCGGCGTGCCGGCCGCTCCGATCTGCGTGGTATAGTTCGCCAGATCCTCGGCGAACTGCACCACGTCGAGCCCGCCCCCCAGGTTGATCGAGGCATCGGCATAGGGCGCCACCACGGTTTCATCGTTGCCGTCGCCCGTAACCACGATCGTCTCGCCCTGGCCGCCCCAGTCTTCGAACGTCCAGCGCGAAAGATCGAGCACCGTGCTCGCGCCCATTGCAATCTCGATCCGCTCGGTGGAGCCGGACTCGTCGAACCCGGAGATCAGGCTGGAGCGCGCAATCTCGTCCCCGCCGATCTGCGCGGCGAGCATCGTCACCGTCCGGTCCAGCCCCCCGCCGGTCCACGGGCCACCGAACCGCAATTCCTCGATGCTCCTGATCCGGTGCAGCGACAGATCGTGGCTCTCGCTGGACGTTCCCCCGCTGAAGAGCAGCGTATCGATACCCTCCTGCCCCCACAGCTCTTCCTGGTCCTCCCGGTCGAGATCGCCGGGCGAGATGAAGAACGTGTCATCGCCACCGCCACCGAAAGCACGGTCCACCCCCGTGCCGCCGGTGATCAGTTCGCCGACCGCGCTGCCGATGATCTCGTCGTCGAAAGCCGAGCCGTAGATCCGGAAGATGTCGGTCTGGTTCGGGCCGTTCCATCCCCGGTCGAACTGCCAGCCGGAGACATCGACGGGCGCGCCGGTATCGACGAAAAGCTCGATCACGGTTTCGGTCGGGGTGCCGTAGGCGTTGCCGCCGCCCTCGATCACCAGATCCCGGCTCAGCAGCCCGTTGCCGATCTGCGAGCTGTTGAAACGGACAACGCGCAGGTCCGGAGCGAAAAGGCTGAAGTCGAATTCAAGCACCTCGATCGAACGGATTTCGGCCCCGCGGAAATCATTGACGCCGCTGCCATCGAAGGTCAGGCGATCGTTGCCATCACCGCCGTCGTAGATGTCGCCGCTGTCGGCCTCCTGGTTTTCGAAGACAAGCCGGTCGGCGCCGCTATGGCCGAACACGGTCCGGTCCTCGGGCGCCACGTCGATGATGTCGTTGTGTACCGTCCCGGTGACGATGTCGGATGTGAAGGCATTCGGGCTGTTCTCGGCATCGCGCGGATCGAAGATCGCGGAAAAGATCTCCTGGGTATTCTGGTCGCCCGGCGCCCCGATGATCGCGGTCGACTGGTTCCAGGCCACGACGAAGCGGCCGTCCTCCATGGCCGAGACCCGTGGCTGGAAGCCGTCGAAGGCAAAGGCGTCGGGGTCGGTGACTTCGAATTCGGTGCCGAGCGAACTGCCATCGGACGCGAAGCGCTGTCCGACGATGCTGCCGGTGCCGGCATCGGCCCACACCACGACGAACGTGCCGTCGGACAATTCGGTGACATCGGGCGACAGCTGATCGTGAAAAGTCGTGCTATTGACCGTGAACGCGGAGGCGATGGTGAAAGGCACCGGTGTGCCATTCTCGCTGTAGATCCTCGCGCGGATATCCCGGGCATTGCCCGTCTCTTCGGACCAGACGACAACGAAGGCATCGCTCTGGCTCAGGCTGGCGACCCGCGCTTTGCCGTAGTCGCCGCCGCCATCGATGGTGAAGGTCGCGTTGCCGGCGGTGGATCCGTTGGCGTTCAGAACCTTGCCCCAGACCTTCTGCCCGTCCGATGGCGTGTCCGCATGTCCGACGAGGGCGATCTTTCCGTTCGACAGGGTCACGCTGTCGTCGACCCAGATATCGGCATCCGCCCCTCGGCTGTCGAGCGCGCTGCCCCGCGCCGCCACGGTCAGACCGCCGTCACTTTGGGTCTGCGGGTCGTAGATCCGGTGCACGATCTCGGTATCGGGATCGCGGGACGACTGATCGTCGTCGCGCTTGTAGGCGATCAGCAGCCTGCCGTCGTCCATGGTGGTGATCGTGGGCCCGGTGTACCAGAAATCATCGCCGCGCCCGTCCAACTCGACGGGTTCTTCGTGGACGAGGCTTCCGGCGGCGTCGAACTGCGCAAGCTCGATGTCGTACTTGAAGCTTCCGAAGCTGTTGGGGATCGCGGACTGGGTGAAGACCACCACGAAACCGCCATCGGGCAGCGCCACGATCTCCCAATCGGATTCGTTGCCGTCATTGGCGTTCTGGTTCAGCCGACGGACGCTTGTCAGGGGCTGTCCGAACGGGTCGAAGATCTGACCCGCGATGTCGCTGCCAACCGGAGAGCCGCCACCGCTATCCCCGCGGAAAAGCCACGAATAGAGAATGTTGCCATTCGCCAGAACGGTGACATCGACCTGCGTGCCTCCGGGCGGGGTGGTCCCCTCGAGCGCACTGATCTCGTCCAGACGGCTCCAAACTTCCGGTGTAATCGGCATCTTGCCCCCCCCGCGCGGACGGCAACAGCCGACCATGCGCGCAAATACTTCCATTCAATGGTATCCTGCTTAGTCATGAACATCGTGGACCGCCAAGGGAACGATCCATAGGTTTGGGCCCGGAATGCGGGAATTGGTACGTGGGGATCGTGAAATGGTCAGGTCTGCCGAAGACATGCCGCGGATTTCGGGGCCGGTGACCTTCTTGCAAGCCCTCAGGGTGGCGTTCCCGCCCTGGCCGATTCTGGCTGCCGTCATCGCCGCGTTGGGCTTTTCGGGTCCTTTCGGCACCTACGAAGACCTCTCGCTTCCGGCGCGGCTCGTTTACTGGACACTGGCGATCTGCGGCGCGGGGGCCTTTCTGAACGGCGCCGTGCTGCTCGTGTTGCAGAACCACTGGATGGAGCGGTGGCCCCGTCTCGCGCGGCTGACCGCGGCGTCATTCGTCGGCGGGGTACCGGGCGCCCTGGCCGTGGCCGGCATCGAAGCGGTCTTTCGTGGCCTGGCACCGACCGCGGAGTTCCTGGGATGGCTATGGGTCTGCGTGGGCGTTTTCGGTGGCGTTGCCGTCATCGTGCAATACCGCACACCGCGGGCCTTCGAGGCGAAACTCGTCGCCGATGCCGCCGCGAGGGCGCCGTTTCTCGAACGTCTGCCGCCCGAGATCGGGAGGAATCTCGTCTCGATCTCCATGGACGATCACTACCTGGAAGTCACCACGACGGACGGACGGGAACGGCTGAAGATGCGGCTCTCGGATGCATTGGACGAGCTGCAGTCCTATCCCGGCGTCCACATTCACCGGTCCCACTGGATCGCCGAGTCCGCGCTCGTTAGGTTGGAGAAACGGGGCCGGAACCGCGTGGCCTGCCTGGTGGACGGGCGCGCCCTGCCCGTCGCGCGTTCTAAGGCCGATGAAATCGAGGCCCGCCTGGCCGATGACGCGCCCTGAACCCGCGGTTCCGGTCGGACGGATTTCTCCTGTGCCCCGCATATCTCGGGACGACCGCTTGCCCGCCGGGGATCACCCGGCTAGCGCAGTCGGGCACCGCATATCAGGCCGGAGCAAGCGCGGCTGTGGCGCCTCGAAACTGAGCGCCCCGTTCTTCACGCCCCAGATCGGCCGCCCGATCTCGGCCACCGCATCGGCGCGGCTGGAGCATGGGAGGGCCACCAGGTCAGCCGGTGCCCCCTCGCGCAGCACCGGGTCGCGGCCCAATAGACGGAAGGGGTCGTCCGTCACCATGGCGAAGCAACCTGTCAGCGCCTCGCGGCTGCCCAGCTGGGCGACATTGGCGAACAGGTTCGCCATGCGCGGAAGCGAGCAGTCGCCGTAGGGTGTAAACGGGTTCAGGACGTTGTTGGTGGCGACGGTGCAGCAAAGACCGGCCTCGTGGAATCGGTGGGCCGGGGCCACGCCACGCGGCACGCCGCAATCGTGATCGCGCCCGGTCATGAACAGGTCGGTGGCGGGCAGCACGGTCAGGGCGATACCGGCGTCCCGCATAAGGGCGATGGTGTCGGCCAGCTGCCCGGGCGGAAGCATGGAAAGCTTGGTCACGTGGCCGATCGCGACGCGGCCCTGCATGCCGTGGGCGATGGCCTCGCGCGCGACCCAGTCGAGGTGCCGCCAGCTCGTGTCGAGATCGAAATCGAGGTGGAAGTCGAGATCGACGTCATACTCACGTGCCATGGCGAAGAGACGTTTGATCTGACCCTCGGGATCGGTGTCGGTGTAGGGACAGCCGCCCAGCAGATCGGCGCCCTGGTCCAGCGCCTCGCGCAGAAGCGCCTCGGTCCCCGGGTAATTCAGCAGACCTTCCTGTGGGAAGACGCAGATCTGAAGATCCACGCCCCAGGCATAGTCCGCCTTGAGCCGGCGCACGGCCTCGAACCCGGCCAGACCCACGCCCGGGTCGATCTCGACCTGCGTGCGGATGAGCGTCGTGCCCTGTCCGATGGCCTTGTCCAGAACGCGCGCGCCACGAGCATGGACATCCGCGGCGGTGAAATCGCGCTTGGCACTGCTGACCGCGTCGATGGCGCCCTTGAGCGTGCCCGAGGGGTTCGCGGCGCGGTCCATGAGGCAGGCCTTGTCCAGGTGCAGGTGGCTGTCGGCGAACCCGGCGATAACCAGCCCGCCCTTCGCGTCCAGGGCCGGGGCATCGGTGGCGACATGCGCCGCGATCGTCGCGATCCGTCCGTTCAGGATGCCGATGTCCCGGGGCGCACCGCCGTCTTCCAGGATCGCGTTGCGGATCACGAGATCCAGCGTCATGCCACGACCTCCTTCATCGGGATCTCGTCCGGCTCGGTCGTGCCGCCGCCGAGATAGGCCGCGATCAGCGCCTCATCGCCCAGCAGCTCGTCCGCCGAGCCCTGGGCCACCACGCGCCCTTGCTCCAGCACGTAGGCGCGGTCGGCCACGGCCAGGGCGAGCGTCGCCATCTGGTCCACCAGCAGGATCGTGATGCCGTCATCGCGAAGCTCGGCCAGGATGGCGTAAAGTTCCTCGACCATGGCCGGCGCTAGGCCCAGTGACGGCTCGTCCAGAAGCAGCAGCCGCGGCTTGGCCATCAGACCACGGGCAATCGCCATCATCTGCTGCTCGCCGCCGGACAACAGCCCCGCCGGGCTGTCCATCCGCTCGCGCAGGCGGGGAAAGCGGGCCAGGATCGCCTCGAGCTCGGAGGCGTCAGGCTGGTCCTTCCGCTTGTAGGCGCCCAGCTCGATGTTCTGCGCCACGGTCAGGTCCGGGAAGACCTGGCGGCCCTCGGGCACCAGCACCAGGCCCCGCTCGACGATCTGGTGCGCGGGTCTGCCCTGGATGTTCCGGTCCTCGAGGATGATCTCGCCGGCGGTGGGCGCCATCAGGCCCGACAGCGTCTTGAGGAAAGTCGATTTGCCCGCGCCGTTGGCGCCGAGAAGGGCCACCAGCTCGCCCTGCCCGACCCGCAGGTCGACCTCTTTCAGCACATCGGCCGACCCGTAGCCCGCGCACAGCTTGCGGGTGATGAGCCGGTCCATCGCGCCGGGCACATAGTCCAGCTCGCGCGGGGGGGCGTCGAGCGTGCCCTCGCCCAGGTAGGCGGCGATGACCTTCTCGTTCGTGCGAACGGCCTCGGGCGTGTCGAAGGCGATGGGCTGGCCCGCGTCCATGGCGAAGATCCGGTCCGAGATGCCCATGACCATTTCCATGTCGTGCTCGACCAGCACCACGGCGATCCCGCAATCGGCCAGTTTGCGCAGGATCTCGGACAGGGCGCGCTTGTCGGCCTGCATCAATCCGGCGGCGGGCTCGTCCAGCAGCAGGACGTGGGGGCGCAGGGCAAGCGCGCGGGCGACCTCGACCAGCCGGCGGTCCACGTGGGGCAGATCATCTGCCGGCGTGCCGGGATCGCCGGCGTACCCCACCAGCGCCAGAAGACCGCGCGCCAGCGCCCGGGTTTCGGTGGTCGCCAGCGCCGAGAACGGCGCCCCGGGGCGGCCACGCGGCAGGCCCGCGATCACGTTGTTCTCGGCGCTGAGCGCGCCGAACAGGCGCGTGGCCTGGTAGGTGCGCGCCACGCCCAGCCGGGCGGTGGCGTGCATCGACCAGCCGGCGACGTCCTGCCCCGCCGTCTCGATGCGGCCGGCGCCGGGCACGTAAAAGCCCGAGACCATGTTCAGCAGTGTGGTCTTGCCGGCCCCGTTGGGGCCGATGATGGCGGTGACCTCGCCCGGTCTCGCGTCGAAGGTGGCGCCGTCCACGGCCTTCAGCCCGCCGAACGTAATGCCAAGGCCCTCGACCTTCAGCCCGCCCGTGATGTCGGGCCGGATGAAGTCGAGCACCGTGTCCCGCGGCGCGGGCGGCGTCTTGTCGGACGAGCGCGGCAGAAAGGCCGCCACCGTGCCCACCAGCCCCCGCGGCGCGATCAGCAGAACCGCCACCAGGAGCGCGCCGAAGAACAGCAGCCGGTACTCGGCCAGGCCGGACAGCATCTCGGGCAGGAAGACCACGATCGCAGCCCCCGCCAGCGGCCCCAGCACGGTGCCCGCCCCGCCCAGGATGACCGCGAAGAGGAACAGGATGGATTGCGACAGCATGAAGTTCGACGGCGCGATGAATTGCATCAGCGTTGCGAACAGCCCGCCCGCCAGACCGGCCGCGCCGGCCGCGATGGCGAAGGCGGTGAGTTTCGTGACGAACGGGTCGAAGCCGAGCGAGCCTGCCGCGACTTCCTGGTCGCGCAGCGCGGCCATCGCCATGCCCCACCCGCTCGCGGCCAGCGCGCGATAGGCCAAAAGGGAAAGCCCGGCCAGAACGATGGCGAGGACGATCAGCTCGGTCTCGCCGAAGGTGAACCCGAAGATCCCGGGCATGTCGAAGCCCATGAGCCCGTTCTGTCCGCCGGTCAGGCTGCGCCACTCGATGGCGAGGTGCTCGACGATGAAGGCGAACGCGATGGTCACCATGGCCAGGAACGGCCCGGCCATCCGGACCGCCGGCACGGCGAGCAGCGCGCCCACGGCCGCCGAAAGCGCGGTCGCCAACGGCAGCGCCAGCCAGAAGCTCACCCCCGCCTGCATCAGAATCGCGTGGGCGTAGGCCCCGATGGCGAAGAAGCCCACCTGCCCGAGCGACACGAGTCCCGTCAGCCCGAACAGCACATTGAGGCCGACGCAGAGGATCGTCCAGATCGCGACGAGACCGATCACGAACTGCGTGTAGCCGCCGACCGCGCCCAGCGACAGGATCGCCGCCACCGTGAGGGCGAGGATGGTCAGGTCGAGGGTGCGGGTCCGGAGAAGCGATTTCATGGGATCAGACCTTCCGCAGGGCCGCCTGGCCGAAAAGCCCGTTCGGCTTCACGGCGAGCACCGCGATGAGCAGCGCGAAGGTCAGGATGTAGGTGTGGGACGAGCCGAGATAGGTCGTCACGAAGGCCTCGACCAGCCCGTAGATGAAGCCCGCGAGCATCACGCCCGAGGCCGACGTCATGCCGCCCAGGATCGCCACGGCGAAGGCCTTGATGCCGAACAGCGTGCCCATGTCCGAATGCACCGAGAAAAGCGGCGCAATCAGCAGGCCTGCAACCCCGGCCAGCATCGCGGACAACGCGAAGGACCCCGAGATCATCATGGTCGTGTTGATCCCCATCAGGCGCGCGGCCTCGGGGTTCTGCACCACCGCCAGCAGCGCGCGCCCTTGCCGGGTGCGGCGGAACAGCAGCTGCAACGCCACGGCCAGCCCGATCGCCACGACCGGGATCAGCAGCTGTTGCGGATAGACCCCGGTGCCCAGGATCTGCCAGCTGGTCTCGACCAGCGGCGACGGCAGGCTGCGCGGCTCGTTGCCGAAAGTGAACAGAACCGTGTTGTCCAGAAGGATGCCGCCCGCGACCGTGGCCATCAGCCACGCCTCGGAGCCGCGCACCGCGAAGGGCCGGACGAGGCAGAATTCGACCACCATCCCCATGACCGCGCAGCCGAGCAGCGCCAGCGGATAGGCCACGATGACGGGAAGGCCCGCCCGCTCGGTCAGCACGAAGCCAAGGACGGCCCCGAGCATGACCATCGAGCCTTGCGCGAAATTCACGCGCGAACAGACGGAATAGGTGATCTGGAAGCCCAGCGCGATCAGGCCATACATCGCCCCGAGGCCGATTCCGGTCACGAGGGCGGTCACGAAAAGGGTCATCTGGCGCTCCGGGCTGTGGCCATCAGGGAAAGGGATCCCGGCGCCTAGGCCGGGAATGTGTCAGCGGCGGCCCGGCGGGAAAGCCCGGGCCGCCGCGCGTGTGCTCAGTCTTCGAGCGGGACGATCTCGCCCTCGACGAAATTGGCGAAGATGTAATCCTGCGGCCCCAGGGCGTCCTGGTCGTCCGGCGTGAACGGCTTGTCGTAGGTCTTGATGACGCCCTCGACGCCCTCGATCTCGTACATGGCCTCGCGGATCGCCGGACCCTCGGTCGAGCCCGCCTTCTCGATGGCCGCGGCCAGCAGCAGCGTCGCGTCATAGGCGTTGGCGATGCCGGTGGCGGGCGTCACGTCGGCCAGGCTTTCGATCCCGGGAAACTTCTCCTGCAACTCGACGAAGAGCGGATGCTCGGGGTCGGTGAACAGGAAGGTCTGGATGAAATGCACCTTTTCGCCCGAGGGGCCGGCCAGCTCGGTGAAGCGGCCGCCGGCGGGACCCCAGTGCGACGCGATCGGCACGTCCCAGCCCATGCGATCGAGCGACTTCACCACCTGCGCCGAGGGGGCGACGTTGGCCACGAGGAACAGGCCGTCCGCACCGTTTTCCCGCAGGCGCGTCAGTTGCGGCACCACGTCCACGTCGTTCGATTCGAACTTCTCGATGCCGGCATGTTCCATGCCGCGCTTTTCCAGCGCCTTGGTCAGCCCGGCCTCGTTGGACTCGCCCCAGGGGTTGTTGATGAGGATCATGCCAGGCTTTTCCGAGCCGTATTCCGTGACGAGATACTCGGTGATCGCCTCGTCGACGAATTCATCCACGGCCGAGACGCGGAAGACGTAATTCTCCTCGGCGCCGTTCTTGGTGATGGGCGTGCCCGCGGCCCAGGGGCCGATGAAGGGCACCTGCGCGTCGTTCGCGAAGGGCACGATGGCCAGCGACACGGGCGTATCCAGACCGCCGATCATCGCGGCGACGCCTTCGCGCTGCACCAGTTCGCGCGCGGCGATCAGGCCCTTGCCCGGGTTGCTTTCGTCGTCGCGGCTGACCAGCTCGAGCTCGCGGCCCAGCACGCCGCCCTCGGCGTTGATCTTGTCCAGCGCCAGCGTGATGCCGCGCGTGATCGCCTCGCCCGACTTGGCGGATTGCCCCGACAGGGCGGCGACCAGGCCGATCTTGATCGGATCCTCTTGCGCGAAGGCCGGAATGGCCGTGCTGAGCGACAGCGCGGCGGCCCCCGCGATCATCAGGCGGCGGGTGAGCGGGAAGCGGTTGGGCATCGTGTGTCTCCGTGAGCAGGACCAGGTGATGCAACCAGAGGCGCGGGACCGGGCCGCGCTGTCAAAAGAAGCGACGCACGAAACGGGACCTTTTCCCGCGTGGCCCCCGGCTCTGCCCAAAGATCGGGCAAATTGCATGCAATTTTTGTATTTATTTATCGCATGCAGATTGCGCGGCGCCGGATTTGTGGCACGTCTCGAATCGCCGCAACGAAGGAGAAAGCCATGCCCGCCCCCCTTGTGACCGACTACGACGCCCTGCCCGACGAGGCCCGGATCGTGCACGATTACCTCGAAGCCTCGATGAAACCCGACCCCGAGCGCGCCGCGACATACATGGCCGAAGGCGTCGTCATCACCTTCACCGGTGGCCGGGTCTTTCATCACCCCTCCGGCCCCACGGGCTTCAACGCCATGCGCTATGCCTGGGTGAAGAAGGACATGCGCCAGTTCGACGTGGCGCAGGGGGCCGAAGGCACGGTGGTCTATTCCACGGGCTACCTTTACGGCGAATGGCCCGACGGAACGCCGTTCGAGGGCAATCGCTACGTGGACCGTTTCGTCGTCGAGAACGGCAAGATCGTGAAGATGGACGTCTGGAACGACAGCGCCGAACGGATCCTGACCGCCCGCGGCATCGAGGCCTAGCGCGCGGCGTCAGCCCTTCTCGCGCACCGTGCTGGCATAGGGTTCCAGCGCATCGAGATGCGAAAACCCGTTGATGTCGGCCCCGTTGAACTGCGCCCGCGCGGCGACCTGGTCGAGATGCAGCCGCGCGATGCGCTGGGCTTCGGCCACGTCGCCGGACCTCAGCGCGGCGACGATGTCGCGATGTTCCTGGATGCCGCAATGGGTCGAGTGGGGCCGGGAGAATTGCGACAGGGTGAAACCGCAGCGATAGCCGATCTCGTTCACGTAGCGGATCAGGACCGGGCTGCCGGTGAGCTCGGCCATCAGGATATGGAACTCGGTCGCGAGCCGGATCGAGATGGCCGATGGCCCGGCGCTCGCCTCGTCTTCGCGGGCGATGTGATCGTTGAGCGCGGCTTCCTGCTGGGCGGTCAGACCCTTGGCGAGCCGCGCGATGACGAGGTCCTCGACCTGGGCGCGCAGCTCGAACAGGTCCCGCGCCTCTTCCAGGCTGGGCTGGGCGACGGCCGCACCGCGATTGTGCCGCAGTTCCACCAGGCCCTCGACCGCGAGACGCTCCAGCGCCTGGCGGATGATCGTGCGGCTGGCGCCGAAACGCTCGCCCAGGGAATCCTCGGGCAGTTTCATTCCCGGCAAAAGGGCCCGCTCGAGGATCGCGGATCGCAGGGCCACGCAGATCAGGTCGGTCCGGTTCTTCTGTTTCGCGCTGGGTGACATGGGATCTCTTTCGGTCTCGGGGCACCGGATCGCGCCGGTGCCTACCGGAAAGAACGGAGGCTCGCGCCAGTCATGTCAACCGGGTATGCTCACCCGCCGCTGTCGAACGAACCGAGCCGCGCCACGGACGTGTCGAACGCGATGGTTCGAGATGCCGTCTCTACCGCCGCGCGAAGCCAGAGCAGATTGGCAAAGTCGTGCCAGAAACGGGCGGGCCTGGGCCCGCCCGGTCCGCCTCAGAACGGGCTGTCGGGGTAGTAGAACTGCTCGGCGTTCTCCTGGGTGATCAGGACCGAGCCGATGGTGAACGTGCCCGACACCGGCGCGTTCGAGGTCATGCCCACGGCCGTCATCTCGATCGCCGTGGCGATCATCGACGGCGGATAGGTCACGTCGGCGGGGATCATATCGTCGCCCTCCATGACCCGCTGGACCATTTCCTTCATGCCGGCACCGCCCAGCACGAACTGGATGTCCTCGCGGCCCGCCGCGTCGATGGCAGCCAGCACGCCTACGGCCATGTCATCGTCGGAGGCCCAGACCGCATCGATCTGTTCATGCTTGGACAGGAAGTCCTGCATGACGTTGAAGCTGTCGTCGCGGTTCCAGTTGCCGTGCTCCATGTCGATGATCTCGATCCCCGACCCCTCGATCGCGGACTGGAAGCCCTCGACACGCTCGTTGTCGATGGTCGCGGGAATGCCGCGCAGGACGACGATATTCCCGCCGTCGGGCATCTGGGAGACCATGTACTCACCCGACACGCGGCCGAAGCCGGGGTTGTCGCCGGCGACGTAAAGATCCTCGATCCCCTCGACCGACAGGCCACGGTCGACGACGGTGACCCAGGCGCCGCTTTCGGCGACGGCCTGGACCGGCGGGGTCAGCGGATCGGATTCGAAGGGCAGCACGACCAGCGCGTCGATGTTGCGCGTGGCGACCATGTCCTCGATATCGTTGACCTGCTTGCCCGGATCCGACGCGGTCGCGAGCACGAAGTCGAGGTTCGGATAGACCTCTTCCAGCCGCTCGACCGTTTCCTGCGCGTGGAAGTTCATGCCGCCGGCCCAGCCATGGGTCGCCGCCGGGATCGACACGCCGATCACCCGCGTCTCGCCGTCCTGCGCCATGGCGCCCGTGGCGAGGACGGTCAGGGCCGTGCACCCGGCCAGCATCGTCTTCATGTATGACATTTCAGTTCCTCCCTTACTTGTTCGGCGGGGCGTCAGCCCTTCGCCTTTGCTTCCCGCTGCAAAATAACGGCGAGAATGATGATGACCCCCTGGATCGCGCCGTTCAGATACGGCGACACCAGGTCGGTCAAATTCAGTATGTTGTCGATCAGGCTGAGGATCAGGACCCCGATGACGGTGCCCCAGACGCGCCCGAACCCGCCCTTGAGGATCGTGCCGCCGATGATGACGGCGGCGATCGCCTCCAGTTCCCACAGCACGCCGGTCGAGGCCGAGGCCGAGCCCAGCCGCGGCACGTACATGATCGTCGCGACCCCCACCAGAAGGCCAAGCATGGCGTAGGTCAGCAGGCGCGTGCGGTTCACGTTCACGTTCGAGTAATGCGCCACGTGCTCGTTCGACCCGGTGGCCGCGCAGTGGCGGCCGAAATGCGACCGGCTCATCACGATCTCGCCGACGATGACGGTCAGCGCGAAGACGATGATCGGCCAGCTGATCCCGAGGATGCCGTCGAAATAGACCGGCCGGTAGAAGGTACGCAGCCCGAAATCCAGCGAAAGGGTACCGCCATCGGCCAGCCAGGTGACGAGGCTGCGATAGATGCCCATGGTTCCCAGCGTGACGATGAAGGCCTCGATCCCCAGCGTCGTGACCAGGAACCCGTTCAGAAGCCCCGCCAGGATCCCCGCCACGATCGCCACGGCCATGCCCAGCAGGATGATCGGGATGCCGATGCCCATGGTTGGCAGGGCCGCGTTCATGACGATGATCATCAACCCCGCGATGAACGCGGCCATCGAGCCCACCGACAGGTCCAGCCCACCGGCGGTGATGACGAAGGTCATGCCGACGGCGATGATCCCGATGAAGGCCGAGCGCGCCAGCACGTTGGTGATGTTCGCGGCGCTGAGGAAGTTCGCGTTCAGCAGCGTGCCGATGACCAGCAGCACGACGAGCGCGACCACCGGGCCCAGCACGCTCATCGACGGCAGGGTGCGGCCCTTGCCCGGGTTGAGGGTCTCGGTCGTCATCATGCCACCCTTTCGGAGCTGTCCGCGCCGACGCCCATGGCGTGGCGCACGATTGTGTCTTCTGAGATCGCGTCGCCGTCCAGCGTCGCCGCAAGGCGGCCCGATCGCAGGACCAGCACGCGATCGGCCAGTCCGATAACCTCCTGCATCTCGGACGAGATCACGATGATCCCGTGGCCGTCATCCGCCAGCTTGCGCAGGAAGGTATAGATCTGCTGCTTGGTCCCGATGTCGATGCCGCGCGTCGGCTCGTCCACGATCAGGATGCGCGGTTCGGATTGCATGACCTTGGCCAGCAGCAGTTTCTGCTGGTTGCCGCCGGACAGGTTGCCGACGCGCATGCTGCGCTGGCCCGCCCGGATGTCGAAATCCGCGATGGCCTGGTCGAGAGCGCGTTCCTCGGCCCGGCGATCGATGAGATACCCGCCGAATTTGTGCAGCGCCTGAAGCGTCAGGTTTTCGCGCAAGCCCTTGTCCAGCAGCAGGCCGCGCAACTTGCGATCCTCGGTCAGGTAGCACAGCCCGTGGTCGAGCGCGTCGCCCGGTTTCGAGATCGTGACGGGGTCGCCCCCGATCTCGACCCGCTCGGCGCGCGCCGGGCGCAGACCGCACAGCCCCTCCATCGCCTCGGTCCGGCCCGATCCGATCAGCCCCGCGACGCCCAGGATCTCGCCGCGGTGCAGGTCGAACCCGATGCCCGCGGCGTGTCCGGGCACGTCGAGGCCCCGCACGCGCAGCATCACGTCGGATTGCACGTCGTCGGCGGGCTTTTCGGGATACAGGTCCGACACGTCCCGCCCGACCATGGCCGTCGCCATCGCGTCCTCGGAAATCTCGGCGGCCGGCCCGTCATGCACGACCGACCCGTCGCGCAGCACCGTCACCCGGTCGGCGATCTCGCTGACCTCGCCCAGCTTGTGGCTGGTGAACAGGATGGCGGTCCCGCCGTTCTTCATGGCGCGCACCTGGTCGAACAGGATGCGCGTCTCGGCGCCCGTCAGCACCGCCGTGGGCTCATCCATGATGAGAACGCGCGCGTTGCGGCTGAGCGCCTTGGCGATCTCGACCATCTGCTTGTCCGAATTCGACAGCCTGGACACGAGAGTGTCGGGGTGAACCTTGCAGTTCACCCGGTCGAGATATTCGCGCGTCAGCCGCCGCATCCGCGCCTTGTCGAGCAGCCAGCCACGCCGCAATTCGCGGCCCAGGAAGATGTTCTGCTCGACCGTCAGCTGCTCGGCCAGGTTGAACTCCTGGTGGATCATGACGATCCCGGCTTCCTCGCCCTCGTGCAGCGAACCGAACGTGACCTCCTCGCCATCCAGCAGGATCTTGCCGGAGGTCGCGGGTTGGTAGCCCGCCAGGATCTTCATCGTGGTCGACTTGCCTGCCCCGTTCTCGCCTATGAGTGCGAGGACCTCTCCCGCCCTCAGCTCCAGCGAGACGCCATGCAGAACCTCGACCGGGCCGAAGCTCTTGGTGGCGTCTCGCAAGGCCAGGACGGGAGAGCCGCTCATATCTTCGTCCAGGTGGCGTTGCCCTTCGACGATGCGACGCAGGCGCGGATGAAGGCCATACCTTCGAGCCCTGCCCTGATGCCCGGCAGCTTACCCATCACCGCGTCGCGCGACTCGCCGCCCTGCACCGCGCGGATCGCCGCCGCGGCCTCGGTATAGATATTGGCGAAGCCTTCCAGGTATCCCTCGGGGTGCCCGGGTGGAATGCGGCTCACTGACGTGGACGCCTCGGACGCTCCGGGGCCGTTGCGGGTGATCCGGCGCGTGGACTCGCCCTGGGGGGTGAACCACAGGTAGTTCGGATCCTCCTGTCCCCATTCCAGGCCGCCCTTTTCGCCGTAGATGCGCAGGCGCAGCCCGTTCTCGCAGCCGGCCGCAACCTGGCTGCACCACAGCATCCCGCGCGCGCCACCATCGAACCGCAGCATGATATGCGCGTTATCGTCCAACACCCGGCCCGTGCCGAAGCTGTGCAGATCGGCCGCCAGTTCGGTGGCGGTCAGGCCGGTGACGAAACCGCCCAGGTTGAAGGCGTGGGTGCCGATGTCGCCGATGGCCCCGCCCGCGCCCGAGCGTTCGGGATCGGTGCGCCATTCGGCCTGCTTCACGCCGTCCTGCTCGGGCGATCCCATCATCCAGTCCTGCGGGTATTCCATCTGGACGATGCGGATCTGGCCCAGCGTCCCCGCCGCGACCATGTCGCGGGCCTGCCGGATCATCGGGTAGCCGGTGTAGTTGTGGGTCAGCACGAACAGGGCATCGCTGTCCGCCACGGCCTGTGCCATCGCGTCGGCGTGGTCGTCCGTCGCAGTCAGGGGCTTGTCGCAGATCACGTGGATGCCACGGCTCAGGAAGGCCCGTGCGGCGGGGTAATGCATGTGGTTGGGGGTGACGATGCTGACCGCCTCGATGCCATCGTCACGGGCGGCCTCGGCCTCGGCCATCTCGTCGAAGCTGCCATAGGTGCGCGCGGGATCCAGCCCCAGCGCAGCGCCGCTTTCCTTCGACCGTTCGGGGGTCGAGGACAGGGCCCCAGCCACCAGTTCGTAATGGTCGTCGATGCGGCTGGCGATGCGGTGCACCGCCCCGATGAACGCGTCGGACCCGCCGCCGACCATGCCAAGTCTGATCCGGCTCATGTGTCGATCCCCAGCAGCTTGCGGTTTGTCGCGTCGTCGATATCGCCGCCTGCGAAATCGTCGAAGGCGTGGGGCGTGACGCGGATGATGTGATCCTTGACGAATTGCGCGCCCTCGCGCGCGCCGTCCTCGGGATGCTTCAGCGCGCATTCCCATTCGACCACGGCCCAGCCGTCGAAATCGTGCTGCGTCAGCTTGGAGAAGACCGCGCCGAAATCCACCTGGCCGTCGCCGGGGCTGCGGAACCGGCCCGCCCGGTCGACCCAGGGCTGGTAGCCGCCGTAGACCCCCTGCCGGCCGGTGGGCCGGAACTCGGCGTCCTTGACGTGGAACATCTTGATGCGCTCGGCATAGATGTCGATGTTCTCAAGGTAATCAAGGCATTGCAGGACGTAGTGCGACGGGTCGTACAGCATGTTGCAGCGCGCGTGACCGTCCAGCCGCTCGAGAAACATCTCGAAGGTGATGCCGTCGTGCAGATCTTCCATCGGGTGGATCTCGTAGCAGACATCGACACCGCATTCGTCGGCATGATCGAGGATGGGCCGCCAGCGGCGGGCCAGCTCGTCGAACCCCGTTTCGACCATGCCTTGGGGCCTTTGGGGGAAGGGATAGATGAAGGGCCACGAGAGCCCGCCCGAGAACGTGACGTGCTGCGCGATGCCCAGGTTCTTCGACGCCGTGAGCGCCTTCTTCACCTGCTCGATCGCCCATTCGGTGCGCGCCGCGGGCTTGCCCTGGACCTCGGGCGCGGCGAAGCCGTCGACCCAGGCGTCGTAGGCGGGATGCACCGCCACGAGCTGGCCCAGGATGTGGGTCGACAGGTCGGTCACCTCGATGCCGTGGTCACGCGCTTCGCCGACCCATTCCTCGCAATAGCTCTGCGAGGTCGCGAGCTTGTCGAGATCGACGAGACGCGCGTCCCAGACGGGAACCTGCACACCCTTGTAGCCACACTCGGCCGCCCACTTGGTGATGGCGCCCCATGAATTGAACGGCGCCTCGTCACCGGCGAATTGCGCCAGGAACAGCCCCGGCCCCTTGATGGTCTTCATCGCTCCCCTCCCCTCGGGTCTCAAACGTATCGATTCACGATATTTTCAAGTTTCTCCTGCTGTCCCGACCGTGGCTGCGGGTTCACGTTACCCTGCTCGACGGGCGCGGCAACGGTTTCCAGGTCGCTGGACAGCATCTTCTTGGCCGCGTCCGTTTCCCAGCCGGCGTAGCGCGCCCGGCGCGGCGCCTCGAGCGCGTCATCCTCCAGCATCTTGGCCGCCGCCTTCAGACCGCGCGCGCAGACATCCATCGCGCCCGCATGGGCGGCGATCAGGTCGGACGGGTCCAGCGACTGGCGGCGCAGCTTGGCGTCGAAGTTCGTGCCGCCTTGCGTGAAGCCGCCCGCCTTCAGCACCTCGTAATAGGCCAGCGCCACCTCGGGCACGTTGTTGGGGAACTGGTCGGTGTCCCAGCCCGACTGGTAGTCGTTGCGGTTCATGTCGATCGACCCGAGGATCCCCAGCTCGCGGGCCAGCGCCAGCTCGTGCTCGAAGCTGTGGCCGGCCAGGATCGCGTGGCCCTGCTCGATGTTCACCTTCACCTCCTTCTCGAGGCCAAAGCGCTGGAGGAAGCCGTAGACTGTCGCCACGTCGTAGTCGTACTGGTGCTTGGTGGGCTCCTGCGGCTTGGGCTCGATCAGGATCTGACCCTTGAAGCCGATCTTGTGCTTGTAATCGACCACCATCGACAGGAAGCGGCCCATGTGCTCGAGTTCCTGCCCCATGTCGGTGTTCAGCAGCGTCTCGTAGCCCTCGCGCCCGCCCCACAGGACGTAGTTCTCGCCGTTCAGGCGATGGGTGGCGTCGAGGCAGTTCTTCACCGTCGCGGCCGACCAGGCATAGACCTCGGGGTCCGGGTTGGTCGCCGCCCCCGACATAAAGCGGCGATGCGAGAACAGGTTGGCCGTGCCCCAGAGAAGCCGGGTCTTCGACTGCTCCATCTTCTGTTCGAAGATGTCGATGATCTCGTCGAAATTGCGCTTGCTTTCGGCGAAGGTGTCACCCTCGGGGCGGATGTCATGGTCGTGCCAGCAGAAGAACGGCACGCCGAGAATGTCGAACATCTCGAACGCGATATCGGCCTTCAGGCGCGCGCCTTCCATGGTTTCGCCCCACCACGGGCGGTCGAAGGTCTGGCCGCCGAACGGATCGCCGCCGGGCCAGGCAAAGCTGTGCCAGTACGCGACGGCAAAGCGCAGGTGATCCTCCAGCCGCTTTCCCATGACCTTCTCGTCGGGATCGTAGTGGCGGAAGGCGAGGCCGTCGGCATCGGGGTCGAAACGCAGCGGGGCCTGGCCCCGGAAAAAGTCGCTCATCTGGCGGGTCTCCTTAGGTTTTGTCTTTGCGGGCGGCCCAGACGAGGCCACGGCGCAGGATCTCGCGCGCGCTCGGGTGCGTGAGTTCGTGCGCCTGGTGTCCGAGCGCGGAATAGAAAACGCGACCCTCGCCGAAGCTGCGGGTCCAGACCACGGGCATGACGGTCCCAGCCGTCTCGGGCGCATGTTCACCGGAAAAGGTGGTCGTCGCCAACACTTCGTTTCCGGGATCCACATGCATGAAATACTGCTCGGAGCGATAGTCGAAGCCTTCGATGCCCGCGGTGATGAAATGGTCGGGGCGCGTCACCTCGACATGGTAGTCGATGATGTCACCGGGATGCGCAACCCATTGGCCACCCACCATGAACTGGTAATCCGGCGATCCGCGGAACGCGTCGCCCATGCCGCCGTGAAAGCCGCCGAGCCCAACTCCGCACGCCACGGCCTTGCGCAGGCGTTCGATGTCATCCTTGTCGTCGGCCACCTGCGTGACCATGGGCACGATCAGGTCGAACTCGTCCAGCGGCTCGGTGCGCAGCGCCTCGGCGCCGGGGACCGATGTCACCTCAAACCCCTCCTCTCGCAGCATGTCGGACACGATCGCGGCGCAGGCCTCGGGCTCGTGCCCTTCCCATCCACCCCAGAAGATCAGTGCGCGGGGATTGGTCATGCGATTTCCCTTTCGATTGGGGCCGGCCGGTCGCAGCGGCTTTCGACCCGGATGCTGTTGCGCCCGGCCGCCGCGCGGTCGATGGCGTCGATGATCTCGAGAACGTGGAGCGCGAGCGCCGCGTCGGCGCGGAAGCCGCGCCCCTCGCGCAGCGCGGCGGCCATGTCGCACAGGCCCAGCCCGCGCCAGTTGTCGGCGCCGTAGGGCCGGTCCGCGGCCTCCAGCACTTCGCCGCCCAGCAGCTCGACCGCCCCGTCGAAGCGGTTGGGGTCCGGCACCCGCATGGAGCCTTCGGTGCCGTAGACCTCGATCGGGCTTTGCCAGTGGCCCTGCACGTCGAAGCTCATGGCCATCTGGACGATCGGGCCGGACTCGAACGCCAGAAGCCCGAGGATATGCGTGTCGAGCTCGACCGGAACCTTTTCGCCCGCCCGCGCGCCCGTGGCGATGGTGCGCTGGGTGCGCGGCCGCGAGGACAGGGCCGAGACCTCGGCCACGGGGCCAAGCAGGTTCACGAGGCCGGTCAGGTAGTAAGGCCCCATGTCCATCAGCGGCCCGCCACCGGGCGCGCTGTAGTAGAAATCGGGATTGGGGTGCCAGCGCTCGTGCCCCGGCAGCATCAGGGTCGCCGTTCCGCCGATGGGCGTGCCGATCCGGCCCGCGTCGATCGCCGCGCGTGCCGCCTGGTGGCCGCCGCCCATGAAGGTGTCGGGCGCGCAGCCGATGCCGAGGTTGCGATCGCGCGCGAGGTCCACCAGCGCCTGCGCCTCTCCCAGCGAGGCCGACAGCGGTTTCTCGAGGTAAAGGCTCTTGCCCGCGCCGAGGATCTGACGCCCCACCGGCGCGTGGGCGGCCGGAACGGTCAGGTTCACGACGATGTCGATATCGTCGCGCGCCAGCAGCTCGTCCACCGACAGCGCGGGCACGCCGTGGTCCGTGGCGGCCTTCTCGGCCGCCTCGCGGCGCATGTCGGCCACGCCGCGCAGCGCGATCCCCGGCAGCCGGGCGATGTTCTGCAGGTAGATGCCGCTGATGACCCCGCAGCCGATGATGCCGATGCCTGTCTCGCTCATGCCGTCTGTCCTTCCATGCGACGGCCGTCCGCGTCGAAATGGTGCTGCCGCGCGGGATCGGCGCGCAGCTTGAGGCGGTCGCCGTCGCTCAGGCGGATATGCCCGGGCAGCCGCACGGTCATCTCGCCGACGTCCTCCACGCGGACATGGGCGATGGTGTCGGATCCCAGCGTCTCGACCACGCGCGCCTTCGTCTCCCAGCCGTCGCCCTCGGTCACCTCGACATCCTCGGGGCGGATGCCGACGGTGGGAATGTCCGGCCGGCCGATGGCCTTGCCGGGCATCAGGTTCATCTTGGGACTGCCGATGAACCCGGCGACGAAGACCGACGCGGGCTTGTCGTAAAGGTCCATCGGCGTGCCGATCTGCTCGATCCGGCCCTTGTTCATCACGACGATCTGGTCCGCCAGCGTCATCGCCTCGACCTGGTCGTGGGTGACGTAGATCATGGTCGACGCGATGGACTGGTGCAGCTCGGCCAGTTCGACCCGCATCTGCGTGCGCAGCGCCGCGTCGAGGTTCGACAGCGGTTCGTCGAACAGGAACACCTTGGGGTTGCGCACGATGGACCGCCCGATCGCCACGCGCTGACGCTGACCGCCCGACAGCTCGGCCGGCTTGCGGTCGAGGTAGTCCTCGAGCGCCAGGATGCGCGCGGCCTCGTTCAGCCGCCTCTCGCGCTCTTCCTTCGGCACGTTCGAGATCCGCAGGCCGAAATCGATGTTCCGCGCCACGCTCATGTGCGGATAGAGCGCGTAGGACTGGAAAACCATCGAGATCCCGCGCTTCGACGGCTCGGCCCGGGTCACGTCGTCACCGCCGATGCGGATGGCGCCGCTGGTGGGCGTTTCCAGTCCGGCGATCAGCCGCAGCAGCGTCGACTTCCCGCATCCCGATGGCCCGACCAGCACGGTGAAGGACTTGTCGGGCACCGTCAGCGACAGGTCCGGGATCACGGTCAGGTTGCCGAACGCCTTTGTCACGTTCTCGAGCCGGACTTCAGCCATCTTGGCCCTCGTAGGTGAAGGAAAGGAAATCAGCCGGGCGCCCCTGCCCCGACGTGTCATGCGCGCAGACGCCGATGAAGGCGCCGGTGAAGTTGTTGCCGGGACCGTTGCCGGCCTCGTCGGAAATGGCGGACTGGTCCAGCGCCACGCCCATGTCGGTCCAGTCACCGCCCGCTTGCGCGTAGCGGAACCGCAGGACCGCGCCGTCGACATCGCAGCCGAGCTTCAGCGCCCCCTGCCCCGGCACCGGCACCTCCGACACGGGGATGTCGATGCGCGCGTCGGGCCAGTCGGCGGCGCAGCTGTAGACCGTCAGAACGCGCGCGCCGTCGTCACTGGCCGTCACGGCGAGGTAGTGGAACTTGTTGCGCCCGTACCAGGCGATCAGACCGGCGAAATGCTGGTAGTCGCCGGGCGCCATCTCGATCTCGGTCTCGGCGGCGAAACGGTGATGCGTCTGCCGCCGGGCGACCAGCGCGTGCTCGAACTGCGACCCGGGGCTTTCCCGCCCGAACAGGCGCAGGGCGCCGGGCCGCGCTGTGAGCGAGAACAGGCGGTCGGGATGCGGCGTGCGCAGCCACTGGAACTCGGGCGGCAGCGCGCCGTCGAAAGACCGGCGTGCGGGCACCGGCGCGACCGGCGCCTCGGGCAGGTCCGGCCCGTCGATCACGGTGGCGGGCGCGCAGCCGCCATGGGCGAGACTGGGGAATTCTCCCGCGTCCCACACCAGCCGCTGGATCGCGGTTTCGCGGCCCAGCGGTGACCGGCGCACGTCGTCGGCGTGGATGCCCGCCCCGGTAACCGCCGCGCGGGTCTCGGGCAGCGGGCGCGAGCACAGGTGCACCATGAACAGCTCGCCCGCCGCGGTTTCCACGATATCCGCGTGGCCCGCGCGCTGGAGCAGATGGTCGGGATCGGTGTCCTTGGCGGTCAGGACGTGTTTCGCCGGGTCGGTCTCGTAGGGGCCGAACAGCTCGCGCGACCGTGCCATGGTCACCGCGTGGTCGTAGCCCGTCCCGCCCTCGGCCGTCAGCAGGTAGTAGAAGCCATCGCGCCGGAACAGGTGCGGCCCCTCGACCAGCTTGTGGTCGGTGCCGCGATAGATGTTGCGGACCGGCCCCACCAACCGCCGCTCGGGCACCGAGTATTCCTGGATGATGATCCCGCCGAACCGGTCGCCGCCCGTCTTGTTGTGGTTCCAGATCATGTTCAGGACCCATTTCCGCCCGTCCTCGTCGTGGAACATGGATGGGTCGAACCCCGAGGAATTCAGCCAGACCGGGTCGGACCAGGGCCCCTCGATCGCGGGCGCCGTCACCATGTAGTTGTGGCTGTCCTTCCAGGCGCCGTCGCGCCGTTTCATGTCGGTGTAGACCAGCCAGAACAGCCCGTCCGAATAGGTCAGGCACGGCGCCCAGACACCGCCCGAGTCCGGGTCGCCGCGCATGTCCAGCTGCGCCGCACGGTTCAGCGGGCGCGTGACGAGCTGCCAGTTCTTCAGGTCGCGCGAATGGTGGATCTGGACGCCGGGACACCACTCGAAGGTCGAGGTCGCGATGTAGAAATCCTCGCCCACCCGCAAGATCGACGGGTCGGGGTTGAAGCCGGGCAGGATCGGGTTGGTGATACGCAAGGGTCAGCCTTTCACGGCACCGCCGGTCAGGCCGGCGACGATGTATTTCTGGGCGGCGAGGAAGAAGACGACGGCGGGCACCAGCGACAGGGTCACGAAGGCCAGCGTCTGGTTCCACTGGGTCACGAACTCGCCGCGGTACTGCATCATGCCCAGCGGCCAGGTGAACACCTCGCGGCTGTTCAGGACCACCAGCGGCAGCAGGAAGTTGTTCCAGCTCTGCACGAAGACGAAGACGCCCACCGTCGCCAGGATCGGCGTCGACAGCGGCAGCGTGAACATGATGAAGAACCGCACGTAGCCGCAACCGTCGATATAGGCGGCCTCGAACAGCTCCTTCGGAAGCTGGGCGAAGAAGGTCCGGAACAGCAGGATCGCCAGGCTCAGGCCGAACGCCGTCTGCGGCAGGATCACCGCCCAGTAGGTATCCAGCAGGCCGATATCGCGCACCTTGATGAACAGCGGCAGGATCGCCGTGGCAAAGGGAAACATCAGCCCCAGCAGGAGATACGAGAACAGGAAGTTCGCGCCGAAGAACCGGATCTGGGCGAAGACGTAGGCCGCCGCCGAACCGACGATCAGGGTCAGCACGACCGCCGCCGACGAGATCAGCAGCGAGTTGCCCAGGTAGCGCCAGAAGGAGGGGTCCGAAAGGATGGCGCCGTAGAACTCGGTATTCCAGGCATCCGGCAGCGCGAAGGCCGAGGTCCGGATCTCGGGGTTGGTCTTGAACCCGCCCATCACGGTGGCCCAGAGCGGCGCCAGGACGAAGCTGGCCACCACCAGCAGAAGCGCGATGCGCAGGACGTTGCGCCAGACATGGGGGGCGGTCATGGGTTGGCCCTCCGCATGAAGATCCTCTGGTAGAACACGGCCACCAGCACGGCGACGATGAACAGGACGACGCCCACCGCGCTGCCGAAGCCGATGCGCAGGCGCGTCAGACCGAACTCGTAGAGGTAGGTCACGATGGTATGGGTCTGGTTCGACGGGCCGCCATTGGTCAGCGGGATGATCACGTCGAAGACCTGCAACGCGCCGATGATCGAGAAGAACACGCTGACCGCGATCGCCGGGCGGATATGCGGGATCTGCACGTGGCGGACGATCTGGCGGCGGCTGGCCCCCTCGATCTGCGCGGCCTCGACCTGGTCATCGGGCACGCCCTGCAAGGCAGCGATGTAGATCATCATGTGGAAGCCGAAATACTTCCACACGATCACGACCATGACGGCATAGAAGGCCAGTTCGCGGTCGGCCAGCACGAAGAACCGGTCGATGCCCAGCGAATTGGCGATCGAGGCGGTGACCCCGTAGTTCCCGTCGAAGACGAAGCTCCAGATCAGGCCCGCGGCGACCTCGGCCATGATGTAGGGCACGAAGAAGATCAGCCGGAACACCGCGTTGGTCGGCGTCTTCTTGTAGATCAGCAGCGCCAGCAGCAGGGCCAGCGGCAACTGCACCAGAAGCGAGACGATCACGATCTTGACCGTGTTCCACACGGCCACCGAGAAGACCGAGTGGCCGAACATCTGCTCGAAATTGCGGAAGCCCACGAAATCCTCGGGCGCGCCGTAGCCGTTCCAGTCGTAGAAGGCATAGACCCCGGATTCGCCCAGTGGCAGCATGACGAACAGCGTGAACAGGATCAGCGCCGGCGGCAGCAGGATCAGCGTCGCGGTCAGCCGACCGTTCTGCGCGGCGCGGCGCAGCCGCTCGGACAGGCCCGGCGCGGCATTCGGCGAAGTCGAGACTTCGGACATGGGGGACTCTTTCGGGGGATGCGCAGTTGCGATGGTGGCGCGCGCCCGTCAGGGACGCGCGCCGATCCGGGTTTCGCTCAGCGGAAGTCCCAGGCTTCCTGCACGCGCGCGGCGGCCTCTTCGGGCGTCGTCGCACCGGCCACGAGATCGGCCGACACGTCGTTCACCGTCGCACCGACCGAGGCGCCCAGGTACTGGTCGAGAAACACCTGGTGGTAGTCCGACTGCGCAATGTCCTCGGCCACCTGCTGGAAGAACGGGTTGTCCAGCGCTTCGCCGGCACCCTTCACGATCGGGATGAAGATCCCCCGCTCGGCCACTTCCTGCTGGTTGTCGAAGTTCAGCAGGTAGGCCAGGAAATCGATCGCCTGGTCCGACGCGCCGTTGGCGGCGGCCCAGCCGTTGATGCCGCCCAGCGTGGCATTCTCACCGCCCGGGTTCACCGGGTTGCTGAGGCTGGGGAAGCTGATGATGTCCAGCTGGTCGTCCGACAGGCCTTCGCCGTCCGACGAGCGGCCGCGCATGGGCAGGTAATCCCAGTCACCCATCAGGTGAAAGGCCCCCTCGCCGTCGGCGAACATGCCGGACGCGGTCTCGTAGGTCGTGGCGATGACGCCGGGCTGGAACGGCTCCATCTCGATGAGCTTCTGGAACTCTTCGCCCGCGGCGACGAATGCTTCGCTCTCGAAGGTGGTATCGTCCCCCTCCATGGCGTCGGTGACGATGTTCGGCCCGCCCTCACGCAGCGCGAGGTAGCTCCAGTAGAAGTGCACGGGCCACTTGTCCTGGCCGCCCGCGATGATCGGCGTGATGCCGGCGTCCTTCAGGGTCTGCACCGCGCCCAGGAAATCGTCCCACGTCTCGATGGATGCGTGATCGACACCCGCCTGCTCGGTCAGGTCGGTGTTCACCCAGAACACGACCTCGGTCGCGTAGAGCGGCAGGCCGTAAAGCTCGCCATCCACGGAGAACGCGTTCAGACCCGACTCGGGGAACGTGTCCAGGGCCTCTTGCGGGACGGCATCGCCGATGGGCCGCAGGAAGCCCGCCTCGGCCTGCTCGCGCAGGGTTTCGCCACCCCAGGAATAGAACAGGTCCGGCCGCGCGTCGGATTGCAGCAGCGTCGGCAGCTTCGACTTGTAAGCCTCGTTCGCGATGTATTCGAACACCACGTCGACATCCGGGTTTTCGGCCTCGTAGGCGGCCTCGACATCGGCGTAGAACTGCTGCTCCTCGTCACTGGGCTGCACGCGCAGGATGTTGACCTCAGTCTGCTGGGCATGGGCCGCACCGGCGGCGAGCACCACGGCAAAGGCGGTGGTTGCGTAAAGTTTCATGTTTTCTCCTCCCTGGATCGCCCGCTTGAGCGGGTCTCTGTTTTGACGAACGTACATCATAATTCGTCACATGAAAGAGGGATTTACCGGGCTCAACCCAGAATGGCGCCAAGTCGCCGAAATCAGGGAAGATTGTCCCGCAGGAAGATCTCGATCCCGACGCGGTTCTCGTCACGGTGGAACGATTTGCCATTCGACATGGCGACCAGCGTACGGATTGCGCTGCGGGCTTCGCGGGCCGGATCCTGCCGGATGACCGCGTCGATCTTGCCCGACAGCAGCCACCCGCGGGAATATTCGGTAAGCTCGTGCAGGACCGTCGGCGGGCCTCGCTCCAGCCGGTCGATGGCCGCGACCACGCCCCTGTTGCCCGCGCCAAGGCTGTAGATCCCGACGATGTCGTCGTGTTTCGCCAGGGTCTCGGACAACAGCCGCTCGGCCGTTTCGGCATCATCCAACGCCTCGAGCGCGGGCAGCGCGACCAGGTGCGGGAAGTCGGCCGAAAGGACCTGCTGGAAGCCCAGGTAGCGCTCGGCGTGGTCCTGGAGAACCGTCGACCCGGCGACCACGGCGATGCGGCCCGCAGCGCGCCCGCAGAATCGCCCCAGAAGGCTCGCAGCGGTACGCCCCGCCCATATGTTGTTGATTCCGACGAAATGCTCGCGCAGCTCGGACGGCAGGTCCGACACCAGCGTCACCACCGGCACGCCATGGGCGCGCAGGGATCGCACGGCGTCGCGCACGCCCGGCGTGTCGACGGCGACGAGGGCGACACCGCTGACGCTGCCGGGGTCGATCTGCTTCAGCGCGGCCTGAAGCGCATCCGCATCGAAGGGCGGCAGGGTGCGGACCTCGATATCGACGCTTTCGGCCGCGAATTGCTGGCCGTAATCGCCGACCTCGACTTCGAGCATCCGCATGAAGGTGTTCTGGCCGCCCGGCAAGAGGAACAGGAACCGGAAATCGCGCTTGCGCGCCAGGTTCGCGGCGGCCGCGTTGCGCACGTAGTTCAAGGCGCGCATGGCGTCCTCGACCCGGTCGCGCGTTCCCGGCCGAACCGTTTCCCGGCCGTTCAGGACCCGGTCCACGGTGGAAAGACTTACGCCAGCGACCCGCGCCACGTCGTGAATTGTTGCCCGGCCCATCGCACGCCTCCTGACGAACGTGTGTCACTCGAACTGTCGCAAATCAAGAAAAACGCGGCAATGAAAATGGCCGCGACAGGCCGCCCCGGCGATCTGACGCGGCGTGCGGCCTGCCCGCCCCTGCGCCAATGGGGCATATCACACGCCCTCAGGGAGGCAGGACCGGAACGCTTGATATGCGCACTGCCCTGCCCGAAAAGATCGGATCAATTCGAATGATTTCCGGCGGCGAGACTTGCCTCCTGCGGGCAATTCGGGGCCCCGCCTGACGCGGCAACTGGCAGAAAAAAACTTGCCCTGCGGCAATCGGGCGGCAACCCTGAGTGAAAGGCCGTCGATTCGACGCGTGCCTTTCAAATTATTCATTTCGGAGAATTTCTCGATGGCCGACGATTATTCCAACGACATTGCCACGACCGGCCAACTGACCGTGAATGAAGCGCTTACAGCTTCGGTCGACGCGACAGGCGATCAGGATTGGTTCGCCGTCGAGCTTCAGGCCGGCGTGCAGTATCGCATCGACGCGACCGGGGCTTTGTCGTCCGACGGCACGGTGAACGACCCCCATCTCGGCGGGATCTTCGATGCCGCGGGATCTGAGGTCGTGGGTGCCAATTACAGCGGCGGACTGGGGCGCGAGGCACGGCTGTGGTTCACCCCTGAGACGAGCGGGACCTATTTCGTGTCGGCCGGCGTGGCAGAGGGCGTCTCGCCGAGAGACGGCGAAAGCACCTACCAGATCCGTGTCGCCAACGCCGACGGCTGGGACGACGCGCCCGGCGACGCGACGAGCGCGGTGCGCCTCGACCCGACGGAGCCCGAAAGCGTCTTCCAGGGGGAAATCGACGAACGGAACGACATCGACTGGATCGGCGTGGATGCAACGCCCGGGGTCGTCTACCGCTTCACGATGGACGGCGGAGCGGGAATCCCGTCCGGGCGCCTCGATCCCCGGCTCGACGGCATTTTCGCCAGTGACGGCACAATGCTGGCTCCGGCGAGCTCGGGGACGACCGCCTCGGCCCAGGGCTACGCCTTCGTGACCAGCGCCCAGACCGTGTTTGCCGGCGCGGCCTCGGAAGGCGACGTGCGCGACGGCCTTTACACCATGAGCGTCGACACCGAGGGCTTCATCCGGCTGGGCGTCGGACGCGAAGGGTTCGGCACGATCAACCACACGGGCGATCTCGATTTCTTCCAGCTGCAACTGACCGCCGGCCAGGAATACCGCATCGACGCGGTCGGCGTGACGGCGCGTGACGCGCATATCGGTGGCATCTACGGCCCCGACGGGTCCTTGCTGCCCGGGACCGAGAACTATTCGGGTGGCCTTGGCCGCGATGCGCGCATCTGGTTCACGCCCGAGGCCGACGGGCTCTATACCGTTGCCGCCGGTGCGGCGCCCGGCGTCTCGGGCGATATCGGTGGCCGCTACCGTCTGACGGTGCGGGACGAATGGGACAGCGTGGGGACCACCCCCGGCACCGCCGGCACCGCGGAACTGGGCGCCCCCTACACCGGGTCGCTGGACGGCAGCCGCGACGTCGACTGGGTCGGCATCGCGATGAACGGCGGCAGCACCTATCGCGTCACCCTGGCCGGCGGGCAAAGCACGCGCGGCGATAACCTGGTCGATGTGCGCATCGACGGGATCTACGACGAGAACGGCACACGGCTTGCAGACACCATCAGCGGCAGCGGTGCCTCGGCCACGGCGCTGTTCGAGGCGCCCGGAACGGGCATTTACTACGTCGCCGCCGGATCGGAGGGCGCCACGCGCGATGGCCAGTTCGACCTGACCGTGTCGGAGGAGACGGTGAACCGTCTCGCGGTTGGCCAGAGCGCCGGTGGCACCATCGACGCCGCCGGCGATCAGGATCTCTTCACGCTGTCATTGACCGGCGGAACGGCCTACCGCATCGACGTGACGGGCATTTTCGACAGCCATATCGGCGGCATCTACGGGCCCGACGGCGCGCTGATCGACGGCACGACGAACTTCTCGGGCGGCATCGGGCGCGACGCAAGGCTGTGGTTCGTGCCCGAAGAAGACGGTGAATATATCCTGTCGGTCGGCGTCGCGCCCGGCCTGGCCGCCGATGTCGGGCGTCGCTACGAGGTCAGCGTCGACGACAGCTGGGACGACAGCGCCGAGGACCCGGCCGGTGCCGCGGCGATCGAGCTGGGCTCGACCTACGACGGCGAGATCGACGATGACAACGATGTCGACTGGATCGGCGTGCTGCTGGAGGCCGGAACGCTCTACGAGGCCACCGCCGAGGGCATCGACAGCACCCGGTCCGTGGGATCTCGCGTTCTGCCCCTGAACACGCAGATCGAGGGCATCTACGACGTGAACGGCGTCCGCGTGGCCGACGCGGCGTCGGGCGACGATAGCACGGCATCGCAGATCTACCTGCCGACGCAGACCGGCACCTACTATGTCGCCGTGGCGGCCGAAGGCGAGGCCGACAACGGCAACTATCGCCTGAGCGTGGCGCCCGCCGCCACGGCCACTCTGACGCTGGGCCAGCCCACTCCCACCTACATCTTCGAGCCCGGCGGTCAGCGCTGGTACGAGGTCGAGATGGAGGCCGGCACGCGGTATCGCATCGACTCGGTGGGCGGTGCCGACGCGCATATCGGCGGGATCATCGGACCCGACGGGGCAGTGGCACCGGGGACCGAGAACTTCTCGGGCGGGATCGGGCGCGACGCGCGCCTGTTCTTCACCCCCGAGACGGACGGCACATACTACGTGTCCGCGGGCGCGAACCCCAACCTCGACAGTCTCGGGCGCAGATCCTACACGATCGAGGTCGATGACGATTACGACGATTTCGCGGACGATGCGACGACCACCGGCACACTTGCTCCCAATGGCGGTCTGCTCAACGGGGCTCTGGACGAGGCGGGCGATGTCGACTGGATCGCGGTGGACGTGACGGCAGGCGGCGCCTACCAGTTGCGGATCGCGGGTGGCAGCAGCACGGCTTCGGACGCCGACGGCAACATCCTGCCCGTGGACCCGGCCCTGGGGGGCGTCTTCGCGGGCGACGGCACGCAAGTGATGCCCGGCAGCTCGGGCGAAGGCACCATCGTCGACACCTCTTTCGTCGCGGCCGAGGACGGGACGCTCTACGTGGCGGTGCAGGGCGAAACCGCCCAGATGTCGGGCAACTACACCGTTCAGCTCTGGCAGGACACGGTGCCCGCCGGAACCGACAGCACCGAGGAGCTGGGCACAGGCACGACGCAGGGCCGGTTCGAGATCGCGGGCGACCAGGACTGGTATCGCATGACGCTGACCGAGGGCGAGAGCTATGGCTTCGCCGCCGAGTCCAGCGGTGACGCGCCAGCGCGAATCCTGGGCCTTTATGACGCCGACGGGACGCTCGTGCCGGGCACCGACACCGGCGGTCCCCTGCGCGGCGAGGCGCCGGCGGCGGGCGACTATTTCCTGGCTGTGGGGGCGGCCGACCCGGCCCTGACCGGCACCTATAACGTGACCAGTCTTGGCAACGACGACTTCTCCGCGTCTCCGGCCTTGGCCGGGACCGTCGATGTAAACGGTTTCGCTGCCGGCACGGTCCGTGGCGGCCGCGATCGAGACTGGTTCGCCGTGGATCTACAGGCAGGACGAAGCTACCGGGTCGATCTCGAAGGCAACAGGACGTCCGGAGGAACACTCTACGATCCTTACCTGTACGGCCTTTTCGACGACGAGGGTCTCTACCTGGGCCTTTTGAACGACGACTCCGGATTTGGCCGCAATAGTCGTGCCGACATAACCGTGGCAGAAGATGGAAGGTATTATCTTGCTGCCGGCGGATACGGTTTCAGTCAGGGCACTTACACTCTGACCGTGACCGACCTCGAGGACGATCACGGCGACGACAATGCGACCGCGACCATCCTGGCGCCCGATGAGCCGATCTCAGGCTACATTGGCGAGGTCGGATCCGTCCGGGATCTGGACCGGTTCGCGCTGGACGTCGAAGCCGGGGAAACCTATCTGCTGATGCTGTCACCCGCGGAGGACCTCTACGGCCTGCTTTATCCTCAGTTGCGGCTCTTCACGGACAATACGCCGGGCGCCTTCGATTACGACGGACGGCTTCGGGATGCGGAGCTCGAGTTCACCGTGCAGGAGGACACCACCTATTTCGCCGAGGTCGCGGATCGTTACAGAGCCCAGGGAGATGGCGGCCACTACACTCTGGTGCTGGAACAGCAGGTCTTTCTGACGGGGACCGAGGATGCCGATTGGCTCACCCTGCCCCAGGACGGACGGTTCATCGGTGCGGACGGGTTGGGCGGCAACGACATGATGTCCTTCGCCGGGCTTGCAACCGGAATCAGGGTCGACCTGGGGGCCGGAACGGTCGCCGGCGGTGGCGCGGCGCTGCGGCCCGGGGTCCTGGCGCTGGACAACATCGAGTCCGTCACCGGCACCAGTTACGACGATATCTTCCGGGGCAGCGACGGTGCCGACCGTGTTCGGGCGTTGGGCGGTCGCGACATGATATTCGGCTCGGCCGGGCGCGACAGGATCGACGGCGGCACCTCGAACGACACCCTCACCTATATGGGGTCGGAAGAAGGCGTCTCGGTCTCGCTCTTCCGCGGGCGCGGCTACGCGGGCGACGCGGCGGGCGACCAGATCGAGAATGTCGAGAACCTGACCGGATCCTTCCAGGACGACATGATCTGGGGGGACAATGCGATCAACAGGCTCGACGGCGGGTATGGCGACGACACGATCGTCGGCGCCGGCGGAGACGACTATATCCTGGCCGGGTTCGGCACGGACGTGATCGTCTTCTCGGGCAATCGCGACGAGTACGCCATCACCCAGGACGGGATCCGCACCGAGGTGGAGCACCTGAATGACGGCGTCGACGGCACAGACATCATCGGCCATGCCGAGGTGCTGCGCTTCGCCGACGGGGACTTCGTCCTCTAGGCGCAGGCAGCGTGAGACGGCCGATGCATCCCGGGCGGGTGCGTCGGCTTTCTGGGCCGCGCCTGAACCGTGCCGTCAGGCGACGTTGATCCGTCGCTGCCGTCAGGCGAATGCGAACCCGGCCCGTCCCGGAAAATTGGGCAGCCTTCCGCGTGGCCCGCCGCCTGAGCGGCGGTCCGTCCCGAGGACGGCGCCCGGTGGCGCGCACAAGCCGGGCGAACGGCGCATTTCGGAAGGGGCTCCCCTGCCCCCTCACACGATCGTCTGCTCCCAGATATTCGCGGTGGCGTCGTCGAACTGGAAGTACTCGACGTTGGTCAGCGTGTCGGTGTAGCCGCGGCCGGTGATGGTCACGTCGGTGGCCGAGGTGCGGGTGATCGTGTACTCCGACAGCGTGCCGTCGTAGAGCGCGTAGTCCGACGCCGCGCCGCCGTCGATGTAGTCGTTGCCCTCGCCGCCCTCGATGTAGTCGATCCCGCCGTAGCCGTAGAGAAAATCGTCGTCGCCCAGCCCGGCGAGCTGGTTGCGCTCGGAGTTCCCCTCGAGCCGGTCGCGATGCTGCGTGCCCACCAGGTTCTCGATCTCGAAATAGAGGTCGCGGATCGCGTCCCCGCCCGAGCCGTAGCCCGTCTCCTGGCCGTTGAACTCCCCCGCGCCGTTGCGCAGCGACGCGATCACGCCGGTGGACGACTGGAAATAGGTGACCGTGTCGATCCCGTCGCCGCCGTAATAACGCTCGCGCCCGCCGGTGGAGCCCACGAACCAGTCGTAGCCGCCCAGCCCGCGGAAGTCGTTCTGGTTGGCGTCGCCGTAGAACACGTCCTGGTAGGACGAGCCGGTGACCCGTTCGATGCTGGTCATGTCCAGCCCGGCGGCATAGCCGGTGGCGCTGGCCGGATTGGCGAGGTCGAGAAGGATGCCCCCGACCGCGGCCGGCGCGGGCGGCGCGCCCGCGTCCGAGAAGATGTCGAGCACAACCGGCGCGCCGCTGCCGCCCCATTCGAGGAAGGTGATCATGTCCTGGCCGTTGCCGCCGTCGATCGTGTCCTGGCCGTCCGTGGCGATGAACCAGTCGTAATCGCCGAGGCCCCGCAGCTCGTCGTCGCCGTCCGACCCGCGCATGACGTCGGCGAAGATCGTGCCGGTGGCCCGCTCGAAATTGGTGATCTGGTCCACCTCGCCGCCGAAGATCTCGGCCGTGCCGGCGCCCAGGTCGAGGTCGAGCATGAAGGCGACGCCACGTCCGGGACTTGCCGGCAGGTCGGAATAGGAGACCATGTCGCGCCCGGCGCCGCCATCGACGGTATCGATGCCGGTGCCCGGAACGATCCAATCGAAGCCGTCCCCTCCCGAAATATCGTCCGCGCCGTCCTTGCCGGTCATGAAATCATTGCCGGCATCCCCTTCGAGGACATCGTCGCCCGATTGACCGTCGAGCGTATCGTTACCGTCGCCGCCGATCAGCGAGTCGTTATCCCCGCCCCCGTCGATTTCGTCATCGCCCGCCTGCCCGTCGAGCGTGTCGTTGCCGCCAAGGCCCAGGAGGGTGTCATCGCCGGCCGTCCCGGTGACGCTGTTCGGGGTGTCATCCGCCGCGGACACGATCTGTCCCCGGATCTCGCCGCCGCTGAACGCGCTCGTGTGGATGTTGAAGTAAAGGTCCAGCTCGGTACCCGGCGCGGCGGTGCCGAAGGTTGGTGCAAACGGCGCGATATTCTCGTCGGCATCCCAAACCCCGCTGAGGGTCCAGGACCCGTCCGGGTTCAGCGTGGCCGTCAGGTCGTCTTCCACGAGGAAGTTGAAGGCGACGGCACCATTGGTGCCTCTCGGCGCGTTGTGGATATGCGCGACAAGGACATCATCGGCCGTGTCGGACGTCTGTCGTGTGGAAAAGCCCGAAACCGTCGTTCCGAAGTCCAGCCCGGACACCGTCAGCCGGTAGGCCAGTTCCCCGGCGCCGGGATCGTAGACGCCAAGGCCCGTACCGGTCGCCGCGGAGCCCGTTCCCGCGCCTGCATTCGCCTGCCCGCCATCCAACGCGAACCGGTACACACGTTCGACCGGGTCCGACATGGCGGCCACGTCCCCGTAGCTCATCATGCGGTCTGAGAACTGGAACATCTCGACGTCGTTATGGACGACATCGACGCCGTCAGCGGACGTGATCTGCAATCCATCGGGAACATGAACGACCGATGCATCCGCGCTCAGAACCGAGAACTCGGCCGTGTCCGTGCCATCGCCGCCCGACATCGTGTCGTCGCCCGCACCGCCCTGCAAGAAGTCCTGCCCCGCGTCGCCCATCATCACATCGTCATCGTCGCCGCCGAGAACCGAGTCGTTCCCGGTTCCCCCCGCCAACGTATCCGTGCCGGACCCACCCGAAACGGTATCGTCGCCCGAATGGCCGTTCAGAAGATCATCGTCCGCGCCCCCGAAAAGAAAGTCAGGCCCCGCGAACCCGTCGAGCGTGTCGTTGCCGTCTGCCCCCAGAAGACGGTCGGGCCGGTCCGCGCCGACCAGGTGGTTGTGCTCGGCATTGCCCGTCAGGTTGTTCCGCCCGCCGCTGCCGATGACCGATTCAACGTTCATCACGGTCTCTGTCACACTGGGGTCGGCATTGAAGTAGACCACGCCTGTTTCCAGGCTGAGCGTCGTGTCGCCGTTGTAAAAGGCGTAAGAGACTTCATCGGTGCCGTCGCCCCCATCGAGCGTGTCGTAACCGAAACCGCCGTCCAAACTGTCGTTTCCGGCACCGCCCAGAAGGATGTCGTTCCCGCCGTCACCTTTCAGACGATCGTTGCCCGCATCACCGGACAGGGCGTCATTCCCGTCCCCGCCGTGCAGCGAGTCCTGGCCGTCACCGCCCAGGGCGATGTCCCGCCCGGCACCGCCTTCGATAAGATCGTCGCCGACGCCGCCTTCCATGCGGCTTCCACCGCTGGCGCGCAGGGTATCGTTGCCCTCGTGCCCCAGCAGAAGGTTCGTGCCCGCGCCGCCGTCGAGCAGATCGTCGCCCAGATCGCCCTTTATGCTGTCGTTGCCGGCGCCGCCCTCGATGGTGTCGTTGCCTTCTCGGCCACGCAACGTGTCGTTTTCGCCGCCGCCCTGGATCAGGTTCGCGCCGGAGTCCCCGAAGAGAAGATCCTTCCCCTCGGTGCCCGACAACGAGCCGTCGTCGCCCGGCGTTCGATCCTCGATCCCGCTGGTCAGTGACCGCAGGAAAGCGGCGAAATCACGGTACGCGTTCACCTCGGTCCCGTCGTCCTGGTACGTGACACCAAGGCGTTCGAGAAGCTCGTACCGTGCTATGACCGACAGGGCGTCTTCCGCGGCGGCCCTTTCGGCAGAGCTGCCCAGGTTGAACGATTCGATCTCCTGGTCCATCGTATCGTCAACGAAATCAGGCAGATCCGACGCATCGACCGTGAGCATGACGTCGGCGATCGTCGCGAAATACCCCCCGCCGCCTTGCGGGTTGAGGAAGGCGTAATTCGCATCCCCGTTTCCCGTTATCAGTCGATCCTGGTAGTCCAGATTGACAACGCCACGCTCGATGGCATCCGTGAGCGCTTCGGCAGGGTCGCGCTGGTTGGTGGCCCGGAAGCCGCCTTCGCCGTTGAAACTGGTGGTGACAATGCTGTCGAAGTAGGAATACGTGAAATCGACCTCTTCGGTGATGCCATCGAAGCCCGGTTTCAGAGCCGCAACATTGTAGAAATCGCCGGTCATCGTCGCACTGCCCTGACCTTCAGGGGGGATGCGCTGATACTCGAGCTCCACATTGACGAAGAAGAGGTCCCGGACCAGATCGGCCGTACGTTCGAAGAAGCTGGCCGCGGCATCGAGGCCGACCGTCAGCCTGTCGGCGGCAAGTTCATCGCGCTCGAAACGCCCTGCGACCTGCATGCGGTACTCGACCGCGTAGGCCAACGCGTTGGCAGTTGAAATGATGATGTCGATGTCGGGTGTATAGCCATCGGACTCGGTAAGGACGGTGTTGGCGATCCCGGCCAGTTGCTGCAGCAATTCGTCAGCCCGTTCCGTGAAGCCGCGGCCATAGTCGACGAGGTCTTCGGGGGCGACATAGCCGGCTTCACCGGGTCCGGCGTTGGGATCATAGCTCGAAAGTTGCGCCCGGTTGGAACTGATCGACGCGACAAGCTGCGACACGTCCACATTGACCAGAAGACCGGTCTGCGCATCTATCTGTTGCTTCAGGTCCTGTGCGACATCGTCGAGCTGCTCGCTCAGGGCGTTCACCGCATCCAGGATGTCGTCCAGTTTCCGGTTTATCTCCTCGTTCGCGGCATCTGTGCCGCCACCGAACACCAGGTTGAAGAAGTCTTCCGGGCTGTCCACCTCGCCATTGGCAAGGGCCATGCTCAGATTATAGACGATCCCGACCCCGGTATACACGGACGAAGCGATCGTCAGGACGTTACTACTCAAGCTGAAAGCGGTCATCGAGCTCCACTCTTCTTTGGCGTCTGAAAACCAATGGGGAAAGCCGACGCGATTAGGTTGTCCATGACACTCTACAGACTAAGAAATGAAGATCGACGCTTGATCTGGAGCTTACGTTGGGTTAACGCCGCGCGATTCATTCAGGGTCGACACCCCTTGAAAAACATGCCGCCAATCCGCTCAAGGTCTTTTGCACCGGCCCTATGAAGATTTCAGGCATCGGTAAATCCATTCTTCAGGCAGCTTACAAATCGATCCGCAAGCAGTTCGATCTTCTGGATCTCATCAGGCGCCGGGTTGGCGCCAGATATCTGCACTTTGTACAAAACTGGCTCGTTTTTCTTTGTTATACTGCATCTAGTGTACCCCCATTCATCATCCCATTCGCATTGAAGAATGGCGTCTACACCATCGAGAGTGGGTTCGCCGCGGAGCCATGTTGCAGGTCTGCCACCGACAGAGGGTATATCAGGGTAAGAGTATCTTTTCCAAGACCAACCGAGCGGATCTTGATGGATCACTAGGCCCTCGCTCTCGAAATACGTAGAGCCATCTTCCCTCACCTTTTTCTTAGCCGTTCCGGATCGCCGGGCAAGAAGGTCTAATCGAGAGTAAAGAGGCAATCGGTCAACAGCGCTTACAATTATATCAAAGTCGGGATACTTGTCGGGCTCGCCTTCAAATTCAAACATCATTTTCTGCATTGCGCCATCGGTGCGGCCCGGCGGAACACTCGGCAGCTTGACCCTTGGCCCCTCCGGCCACGTCACGTCTATGGTTCGCGTCGTGCCGGGCTCTCTCGTGACATGGTAAGTACTGACGATCAATTTACCGCTTTTATATGGCGGTGAAAATTGGGGATGCGCTAGGCATTGATCGCTATTCGGCGCGGCAGAAGCATAAGCGAAAGACGTTAATAGCAGTGATGGAAAGAGAGCGTATCGTAACGGAAACATATGGAATCTCAAAAACTTCGCTTTAAACAAGTCTTCGATCCCCAAACGGCAATTCACCGCAGGACGCTTTTCACTCATTTTCAGGATCCCTCACTTCCGGTTTGCAGGCGATAGCGAGGATGGCATCGACGGTTTGCCGCCGGATCGCCTCCTGGCCGTCATCCTCGAAGAGCGCATTGCCGAAGATCGCTGAGAAGGTCGGCCGGTTCGAGACATTGAAAAAGCTCGCCGCGCTGATCTGCCAATGCAGAGCCGCCGGGTCGAGCCCTTCGCGAAACACACCGGCGTCCTGTCCGCGCCGGCAGATCTCGGTCAGCTTGTCGATCGCGGCCTCGTTGAGATCCCGGATCACCTGGCTTTCGGCCAGGTGCCTGGCCTTGTGGATGTTCTCGATCATCACCATGCGGATGAAGTCGGGGTTGGCGCGGTGGTGGTCGAAGGTAAAGGCCACCAGGCGCGCCAGCGCCTCCTGCGGCGCGAGATGGTCGAGTTCGAGTTGCGTCTCGCCCTGCCGCACCCTGAGATACGCCGCTTCCAGCGCGCGGGTATAGAGTCCCAGCTTGTCGCCGAAATAATAGTAGATCATCCGCTTCGAGGTCTGGGTCCGCGAGGCGATCGTGTCGACCCGCGCGCCCGAAAACCCGTTCTCGGCAAACTCAGAAAGCGCGACGGTCAGGATATCCTGCTGCACCGCCTCGGGGTTCTGCGTCCAACCGCGTCGCTCTGCATCCGTCGTCGACCTCATGGGCCCTTCTATAACGAAGCGGCCCGGGAAAAGGAATGAACCGTGCGGTACATTTTGGCTTGACGAATTGTACCGCGCCGAACATTTTGAAGACGCAACCTGGTTGGGAGGCCATGCAGAATGCAACCCGAATCCACGGCTGACCCGGCGGCGACGCCTCGACGCGCGTTCCGGATGGGCCTAGTCGGGCGCGGTATCCAGCTCTCGCGCACGCCCGCCATGCACGAGGCCGAGGCGGCGGCGCTGGGTCTCGCCTGTCGCTACGAGCTGATCGACACCGATACCGGACCTGCGCGCGACCTGCCGGAGATCCTGTCGCGCGCCGAGGCCGAAGGGTTTGCGGGTCTCAACGTGACCTTTCCCTACAAGCAGGAGGTCATGGCCCACCTCGACCACCTCTCGGACGCCGCGCGGCGCGTCGGCGCGGTCAACACGGTCGTCTTCCGCGACGGTATGCGGTTCGGGCACAACACGGATTTCTGGGGCTTCAAAGAAAGCCTTCGCGTCGGCCTGCCCGATGCCCCGCTCGACGATGTTCTCCTGATCGGTGCGGGCGGCGCTGGCGGCGCGCTGGCGCATGCGCTGGCCGACGCGGGGGCGGCCCGGATCCGGATCCACGACACGCGGGACGGCGCGGCAGCATCGCTGGCGCGGGGGCTCGCCGTCGCCGAACCTGCCGGGGACTTGGCTGACGCGGCGACGCACGTGTCGGGCATCGTCAACGCGACACCGGTCGGCATGGCGAAACTGCCGGGCATGCCGATCGCGCCGCCGCTTCTGCACGCCCGTCACTGGGTCGCGGACATCATCTATTTCCCGCTCGAGACCGAGCTTCTTCGCACCGCGTCCTCTCTCGGCTGCCGCACACTTGGCGGCGAAGGTATGGCGGTGTTCCAGGCCGTCCGCGCGTTTCAGCTCTTTACCGGTCGGACCGCCGATGCTGACCGGATGCGCGCCACGTTTCGTTCGATGGGGGCGGCATGAGCGGGCTCCGGACGGGCATCGCGACGGTTTCGATCTCGGGCACGCTCGAAGAGAAGATCGAGGCCATCTCGGCCGCCGGCTTCGATGGCATCGAGATCTTCGAGCAGGACTTCATCGCCGACATTCGCAGCCCGAAGGTCGTCGGCCAGCGCATCCGCGATGCCGGGCTGGAGGTCATGCTGTTCCAGCCCTTCCGCGACTTCGAAGGGTTGCCCGGCCCGATGCGGGCAAAGGCATTCGACCGCGCAGAGCGCAAGTTCGACGTGATGCAGCAACTGGACTGCGATCTGATCCTGATGTGTTCATCCTGCCATCCGGCGGCCCTGGGGGGCATCGACCGTGCCGCGGACGATTTCGCGGAGCTGGGCGAACGTGCCGCCGCGCGCGGCCTGCGCATCGGCTACGAGGCGCTGGCCTGGGGCAAGCATGTGAGCGATCACCGCGATGCCTGGGAGATCGTCCGCCGCGCCGATCATCCCAATGTCGGCCTCGTGCTCGACAGTTTTCATACGCTGGCGCGCGGGATCGACCCGGACAGCATCCGCCGGATCCCGGGCGACAAGGTATTCTTCGTGCAACTCGCCGACGCGCCCGCCATCGACATGGACCTGCTTTACTGGTCCAGGCACTTCCGCAACATGCCGGGCGAAGGCGATCTGCCCGTCTCCGCCTTCATGCAGGCCGTCATGGCGACCGGGTATGACGGGCCGGTCAGCCTCGAGATCTTCAACGACCAGTTCAGGGGCAGCTCGCCCAAGACCATCGCTCTCGACGGCTACCGCGCGATCATCGCCCTGATGGACGACGTGCGGTCCGCCGAGCCCGAGATCGCCACGCGTCTGCCGCAGCTTCCGCGCCCCGTCACCGTCCGCGACACGGCGTTCATTGAGTTCGCGGCCCAGGGCGAAGAGCTGGGCAAACTCGAGACGTTGCTCGATGCGCTCGGTTTCCGCAGGGCAGCGCGACACAAGTTTAAGGCGGTCCGGCTTTGGCAGCAGGGCGATATCCGCATTGTCGTGAACGCCGAAACCGAAGGCCATGCCGGCAGTGCGTGGAACGCCCGCGGCACCACGGTCTGCGATATCGGCCTTGGGGTCGGCTCGGCCGAGGACACGGTCACCCGGGCAACGGCGCTTGGCGCAAAGCCGTTCACCCAGCCGGTCGGTCCGGGCGAATTGCCCATTCCGGCGATCCGGGGCCTTGGCGGCAGCGTGATGCACTTCATCGACGACGGGGATTTGGCGAATGTCTGGGAGGTCGAGTTCGCAGCCGAGGGCCAGCCCGTGTCCGGGGCCGGACTGACCCGGGTCGATCATATCGCCCAGACGATGACCTACGACGAGATGCTGTCCTGGTCGCTGTTCTACACCACGCTGTTCGACATGCAGAAGGCGCCCATGGTCGACGTGATCGACCCGGACGGGCTGGTGCGCAGCCGGGCCATCTCGACGCCTGGAGGCTCTTTCCGCATCACCCTGAACGGAGCTGAAACCCATCGAACTTTGGCCGGATCCTTCCTGGCGGAGGGGTTCGGGGGCTCGGTCCAGCATATCGCACTGGCGACGGACGACATTTTCGCAACCGCCGCGACCCTTCGGGGGCGCGGGTTCGCCGCGCTCGAGATCTCTCGGAACTATTTCGAGGATCTCGCCGCCCGGTTCGATATCGCGCCCGAAATGCTCGCCCGGATGCAGGCCGAGAACATTCTCTACGACGCGGACGACACCGGCGAGTTCCTGCAGCTCTATTCACGTCCCCTCGCCGGTCAGCTGTTCTTCGAAATCGTGGAGCGGCGCGGCGCCTATGCCGGCTACGGCGCACCCAATGCACCGTTCCGGATCGCGGCGCAGAAAAGACTCCAACGGCCGAAGGGAATGCCGGCTTTCTGATCTGACCGTGCAAGGATGACGCGCCTGAGGCAGAGCCCCGTGAAAGCACCCGTTTTCCACGGAACACTCCCCATTTCTCAGTTCGTGCTTTCCCCTGCTCTCCCGGGCCAGTCCACTCCTGGCAACGAAGCATAGGCTGCGGGTGCGCAGGTCTTGCCCGGCGCAGATCGGACCCGCCCTGTTGGCGGACACAGTTATCCGATGGGGAGCGACCACAGGCTGATCTGTTGATCGTCGAAACGCAGGTACTCCACGTCGATCAGGTGATCGGTGCCACTGGCGTGGTCCACCGTGACCTCGTTCGCCGCGTGTCGGCTCAGGGTGTAGTCGGCCATTTCGCCATCGAACAACGCGAAATCCGAACCGTCGCCGCCGTCGATCGTGTCATTGCCATCGCCGCCCTTCAGATAGTCCACCCCGCCATGGCCGAAGATGATATCGTCGCCCTCCAGCCCGTTCAGCTGGTTGCGTTCGTTCGATCCGGAAAGGCTGTCGTCGAAGGCTGTTCCGACGAGGTTCTCGATCCCGAAATAGAGGTCGAGCCGCGCGTCGCCCGCGGAGCCGAAGCCCGTTTCCTCGCCATCCACCATCGCACCGTTGCTCAGGTTTGCGGCGATACCGGACGAGGCATTGAAATAGGTCACCGTGTCGCTTCCGCGGCCCCCGAAATAGCGTTCGCGCCCGCCGGTCGAGGACACGAACCAGTCGTACCCGCCCAAGCCCCGGAAATCGTTCTCGCCGCCGTCGCCGTGAAAGACGTCCTGGTAGCTCGACCCGGTCACGCGCTCGATCGATGTCAGGGTCAGGCCGGCCGCCAGCCCGGTCCCGGCCGAGGGGGCCGCGAGGTCCAACGTAATTCCGTTCGCCACTACGGCGGCAGGTGGCGCACCGTCGGTCGAGAAGACATCCAGCAGCGCGTCGGTGCCGCTCCCGCCCCATTCGACGAAGGACAGCATGTCGAGCCCGTTGCCACCATCCAGCGTATCCTGGCCTTCGGTGGCGATGAACCAGTCATAGTCGCCCAGTCCGCGAAGGTCGTCGTCGCCGTCCGACCCGCGCAGCACGTCCGCGAAGACGGTGCCGGTCGCGCGTTCGACGGAGACCAGCTGATCCACTTCGCCGCCAAAGACCGCGGCCGTGCCACGGCCAAGGTCGATATCGAGCAGGAAGTTCGCACCGCGGCCCTCGATGTCCGCGACGTCGGAATAGGACACCATGTCCTCGCTGGCCCCGCCATGAACCGTGTCGTTCCCGCGGCCGGGCGTGATCCAATCCGATCCGCCCAGGCCGCCGATCCATTCATTCATGAAGGTGCCTTCCATCACGTCACGGACCTCGGATCCGCCGATCTCGGGGCCCGGGCCGGCGACGGCGACGGCCTGCTGGAAGCGAAGCGTCCCGTCCATGAAGACGAGGGTCTCGACATCCGGCATGACGAGATCGGCGCCCTCTGCGGAGGTCACGACAAGCCCGCCACGGTCCAGTGAGAAGGCCGCGTCGGTGCTGGCCAGGCCGAAGACCGCGGTGTCGGTGCCGCCACCGCCCTCGACCGTGTCCGAGCCGCGATTGCCGAAGAAACGGTTATCCTCGTCGTCGCCACGCAGGAGGTCGCCGTAGCCGCTGCCGTCGATATCCTCGATCGCGACGAAGGTCAGCGTGCCGTCGCCCGTTCCCGAACGGGTCGACAGGTCGACCTCGATGGCCGTTGTATAGCCGGAGAAATCGACCCGGTCCGTTCCGAGCCCGCCGTGAAAGCTCTTGGCGTAAAGGCCGGGCAGGAAAAGGTCATCACCGCCACGGCCGTAGAGCATGAAGTCCTGGACATAGAGCGCCGACCCGAAGATCGTCTCGTCGTCATCGGTTGTCGCCATGCCCAGGCTGTCCCATCGGGACGCCGCGAGGACCATGATGCCGTCGGAAAAGACAAGCGACCCGATCTGGTAAAGCGTGTCGGTGCCATCGCGGTCGAGGTTTCCGTCCGCCACGGTCATTTCGGGCACGGTTCCGCTGAGCGTGTAGTCGTCCCGCGCACCGTTATAGACCGCCACGTCGTTGGTGGGGGTCGAACCGGAGTACCAGTTGGACGCAAATCCCCCGACCAGGGTGTCATCGCCGCCATTGCCGGTGAGCGTGTCCCACCCCCCGCCACTGACGTCGTAATGCACCGATCCCCGTTCGCCGGTGAGGACGTTATCGCCATCGTCTCCGATCAGCACGTCGTTGCCTTGCGTGCCGGTGAGATTCTCGATCCCGTCAAAGGTATCGCCATCCGCGATCCCGGCCGTGCCGACCCCGTCCAGTAGGGAGGCGCTGATACCCCTGCCCCAGAAATAGGTGACCGTGTCGGTGCCGGCCCCGCCGTCGAAATGATCCGCGCCTTCCGTGCCGTAGAACACGTCATCGCCGGCAAGGCCCGTCAATTCGTTGTCGACATCGGTCCCATGGATCACATCGTCGAACGCGGTGCCGACGAAATTCTCGAAGCCCACGACGTCGAGGCTTTGCCCGTCCGGCCCATCGAAATCCTTGGCGAAATAGCGATCGGCGCCCGGCGCGATCGGGTCGCGCAGCAGGACGGGGCCGTCGGCATCCGCAAAACTGAGCGTGTCGTTACCGTCGCCCCCGTCCAGCGTATCAGCCCCGTTTCCCCCGATAATCAGGTCGTCCCCGCCGAGACCGAGTACGAACTCGGTGGCATCCGTGCCCGACAACGTGTCGTCCCCGGACGTCCCGACGACCATTTCCTGCACATCGATGTCGTCGATTGAGATGACCTGGTCTTCGAGGGCGAACTCCTCGATCCCGATGACCCGGACGTCACCCGAGTTTTCTGTACGGACCAGAAGCACACCATCGGGGCCTTCGATGAACTCGAGCTCTGCCAGGGTGTTGGGAATTTGGAATGTATCCAATCCTTCCCCACCGGAAATGACGGCATTGTTGGAAACAGTGTAGCCAGTCGCTGCACGCTTCCCGCTGAAATTCAGATCGCGCAACGCCGCAACGATGGTGTCGTTGCCATCCCCGCCCATGATCCACGGCTCTTCACTGCCACCCGACCAAGAGTCCAGATTACGATTCACACGAATGACGTCGTCGCCATTTCCTCCGTGCACATCGCTGTGGGCCCCGGCCTCGATCGTGTCGTTTCCTGCACCCCCGAGAACAAATGCTGATGCTGGATGGCCAGTCAGAATATCGTTTCCGCCCCCGAGATCCATGACCCCCTCTGAAAACGTGGACGCGTCAATGGTGTCGTCGCCGCCGAGCGCCTTGAGGCCCTCCAGTGGACCGACGCCGGACATGGCGTGGGAATCAGGACCTTCGGTCAGCAACGTGTAAAACGGGGAGTCTTCGATGTCGGGAAGCGTGGGCGGAATAAGGGGCACGGCGTTCTCTCAGGTTAAAATAGTCGAAGAAATATCATTTTTCCCAAGCGTAAGGGTCCGCTCCTTTCTCTTGCAACCCCGGAATCCGTCCGACCGGTGCCGTCAGACAATCGCGGACCCGTCTCCAAGAGGACCGACGCGCTGTCCTTTTCCCCCCGCAGAGACCGTGCCGAACGGCCAGAGCGGCGGAGCGCTTCGGCTTGAAATGATATCAGGCCAACAGGCTGCGCTCTTGGTTTAAAAGGTTCGATACCGCGGCGTGGTTCACGGCAAAGTTCTGCAAACTTCGCCTGTGAAAGAAGCGCTGAATGGCCCGCTCCCGTCTTCTGAACAGCTGGTACACGTTTTCCGCCTAGTTGTTCTTGCCTGCCCCGCCTCTAGCCAAGCGCCGGTGACGACACCGTCTCAGCTGATGGCGGGGCCACGGACGACGACATTGGCGTAGCCATCGTCGATCACACGGCTCATCGCCTTGCGCGCCTCTTGCGGCGCGCCCGAGGCGATGGCCGTCACGATTGCACGGTGGCGCTGCGCTACGGTCTCACGGCGATCCGAGAAATTGCCGATGTGTTCGGCCATGAACAGCGAATAAAGCGCGGTTTGCACCAGGTCTCCCAGGGATTGCAGGAACCGGTTGCCCGACAGCCGCAACACCTGCTTGTGAAATTCGTAGTCCGCCAGCGCAAAATCGGTGGAGGTCGCTGCGTCAGCAAGACGGTCGCAAAGCGCGTGCAGCACGTCCAAATCCACCTGGTTCACGCGCCCCGCCGCCTGCGCCGCCGCGGCGGGTTCGAAGATCATGCGGATTTCGTAGAGTTCCTCGTAGAAGCGCGTCGGGTTGCGCATCGTCGCATGCCAGCGCAGCACGTCTTCGTCGAACATGTTCCAGTCGTCAGGTTGGCGTACATGCGTCCCGACCTTTGCCTTGGACTGAATCAAGCCCTTGGCGATCAGCGTCTTCTTGGCCTCGCGCACCACGGTGCGCGACACGCCGAACATCTCGCACAGGTCGGGGTCGAGCGGGATCATCGTCTCGGCCGGATACTCGCCTGCGACGATCGAGCGGCCGATCTGGTCCACCACGAAGGCCGTGTGATTAGACGCGCGCTCCGCCCCTGCGCCGCCCGCCGTGACCAAAGTCATGAGAGAGCGGCGGAACCAGTCGCTGTGCGAAGCCGTGCCCGCGCTGCCCGTTTCTCTGCCGCCCACGTCAACCCTTTCTGCAGGAGGATGAATGCAAACAGCAGCCCTCCGATCACGATCTTTGTCCACCAGCTCGACAGGGTGCCGTCGAACACGATGTAGGTCTGTATGAGCCCCATGATGAGGATACCGAAGAACGTCCCTCCAACGAAGCCATACCCCCCGGTCAGCAGGGTGCCGCCAATGACCACCGCCGCAATCGCGTCGAGCTCCACCCCCACGGTCGCCAACGAATAACCGGCCGAGGTATAAAGCGAGAAGACAATCCCGGAAAGCCCTGCCAGCCCGCCCGAGACGGCATAGATACCGACGGTCGTGGCCGCGACCGGCACGCCCATCAGCTTTGCCGCCTGTTCGCCGCCGCCCAGGGCATAGACGTTCTGGCCGAACCGCGTGCGGTGCGCCACGAGGATGCCCGCGATGAAGGTGAGCACCATCAGCCCGCCGATCAGCCGGAACCGCGCGCCGTCGATCTTGAAGTAGAGACCCTGAAGCGTGTCGTAGAATTCATGCGTGATCGGGACGCTCTCGGTGGACAGCACGTAGGCCGCGCCGCGCGCCAGGAACATCCCCGCAAGTGTCACGATGAAGGGCGGCATTTCCAGGTAGTGGATCGTTGCGCCCATCGCCGCGCCGAACCCGGTGGTCAGGGCCAACACGAGCGCGAACGCCACCAGTGGATGCAGGGACGTATCGCGCAGGACCACGGCAAGGAAGACGCCCGTGAACGCGATCACCGACCCGATGGACAGGTCGATGCCGCCCGACAGGATGACGAATGTCATGCCGACGGCGGCGATGCCGAGGAAGGCATTGTCCGTCAGCAGGTTGGCAATCACGCGCATCGACAGCATCGCCGGGTATGCATAGGCGCAGAGCGCGTAGGCGAGAACGAACGTCGCCAGCGTGATCAGCAATGGCAGATGGGTGGAGCGGATCATAGTGCCGCCTCATCTTTGGTGTGACGCGAGGTGGGCGGGTCGGGCTGGGGCTGCGGGCCGGACGCCCTCAGCATGTAGATGTAGGTTCCGATGCGGGGCGACTGGATCACAAGGATGCCGAGGATCAGCAGCGCCTTGATCACCAGGTTGAACTCGGGTCGCAGGCCCGACAGCAGGATCACCGAGTTGACCGACTGGATGATCATCGCGCCGATTAGCGACGCGACGATGGAAAAGCGCCCGCCCAGCAGCGAGTTGCCTCCGATCACGACGGCGAGGATGGCGTCGAGTTCGAGCCAGAGACCGGCGTTGTTCGCATCCGCCCCCTTGATGTCGGCGGCGACGATCACCCCCGCCAGCGCCGCGCAGAGGCCGGACACCAGGTAGACACAGACCAAGAGAACACGGCTGTTGATCCCCGCCAGCCGGGAGGAGCGTTCGTTGATGCCGATGGCCTCGATCAGCATTCCCAGCGCGGTCTTGCGTACCGCGAAGGTCACCATCGCCCCGAGCCCGATCCATATCAGGATCGGCGTCGGCACGCCGGCGACGGTGCCTGCGCCCAGGTGGATCAGTCCGGCGTTGTCGAATGTCAGGATCTTGCCCTCGGTCACCAGCTGCGCAATGCCGCGCCCGGCCACCATGAGCACCAGCGTGGCCACGATGGGCTGAATGCGCAGCACGGCGACGAGCACCCCGTTCCACAGCCCGCACAGCCCCCCGGCGGCCAGCGCGGCGAACAGGGCGGTGACCCAGCCGTGTCCATCGGCCACCATGGATGCTGCCACCGCACCGGCGATGGCCATCACCGCGCCGACCGACAGGTCGATCCCCCTGGTGGCGATCACCAGCGTCATGCCGATGCACAGCAGGGCGACCGGCGCACCCCGATTGAGCACGTCGATCAGATTGCCGAACAGCCGTCCGTTGCGAAAGTCGATCTGGAAGAAGTCCGGGAACACCGCGACATTCAGCGCCAGCGCCACGGCCAGGATCAGCAGCTGCGGCATGATGCGCTTCATTACGGACGGGCGGGGGCCACTGGCGCGGGCAGTCATGCGACCTCCTCGGTAGCGATGGCGTTGATGATATTGTCCGGGGTGATCTCGTCGCCCGTGAGTTCGCGCACCTGCTGACGGTCTCGCAGGACGACCACGCGGGTCGAGTAGGCCACCAGCTCCTCCAGCTCGGAAGAGGCGACCAGCAGCGCCATGCCGTCGGCGCGCAACTGTTCGATCAGGGCGATGATCTCGGCATGGGCGCCGACATCGATGCCGCGCGTGGGCTCGTCGAGGATCAGGAAATCCGGGTTGGTGGCCAGCCAACGCGCCAGCAGCGCCTTTTGCTGATTACCGCCCGACAGCAGCCGGATCGGCATGTCGAGGCTGGCCAGCCGGATGTCGAGCGCGCGCACGTAGCTTTGCGCGATCTCTTCGACCTTGGCGCGCGGTATGGGCCGCATCCATCCCTGCCGGGCCTGCAGGGCGAGGATGATGTTGTCACGCACCGAAAGGTCGCCGACGATGCCTTCGATCTTGCGATCCTCGGGACACAGGGCGAAGCGGTGCGCCACCGCGTCGCGCGGGTTCTTGATGGTGATCTCCTGTCCACGCAGCATGACGCGGCCCTGATCGGCGTGCACCGCACCGAAGATCAGGTTCGCGGTCTCGGTCCGGCCCGAGCCGAGCAGGCCGGCAAGGCCCACGACCTCGCCTTCGCGGATGCTCAGGGAAAACGGCGCGATCATGCCGCGCTTGCCCAGCTCGGCGATCTCGACCAACGTCTGCCCCGCCTTGCCGGCGTCACGCGTCGCCACCCGCGCTTCAAGCTGGCGGCCCAGCATCATGGTTACCACATCGCGCTGCGTGACGTCGCCCAGCAGGCAATCCCCTACGACACGCCCGTTGCGCAGCACGGTGGCCCGGTCGGAGATTTCGAATACCTGGTCGAGGAAATGGGTGATGAAGACCACGGCGAGGCCACGCGTCTTCACCTGTCGCACGACGTCGAACAGAAGCTGCACCTCGTCGCGGTCGAGGCTGGCCGTGGGTTCATCGAGGATCAGCACCTTGCCGGACATTTCAACCGCCCGCGCGATGGCGACGACCTGCTGGATCGCGACGGAATAGGCGCTGAGCGGTTCGGCCGGGTCGATGTCCAGACCATAGCCCTCGAGGACCGCGCGCGCCTGCGCGTTCATCCGGCGCCGCGCGATGAACCCGCCGCGAGTCGGCTGGCGCCCGAGAAAGAGGTTCTCGGCCACCGTCAGGTTGGGCAGCAGATTCACCTCCTGGTACACGGTGCCTATGCCCAGACGCTGGCTGTCGGCGGTCGATGCCGGGTCGACTTCGGCACCGTCCAGAAGCATCACGCCGGCGTCACGCCGGTAGGCCCCCGTCAGGCACTTGATCAGCGTCGACTTGCCCGCGCCATTCTCACCCAGCAGGGCGTGAACTTCGCCGGGCATCAGACGCAACTCCACGTCGTCCAGCGCGATCGTGCCGGGAAAGAACTTGGAAATACCGCGTGCGTGCAGCACCGGTTCTCCGGATCCGAGGATATCTTTCATGCGATGGACCTTATCCGCCCGGGGCCGAACTGACGACATCAGTCGCAAGTGGCCGGGCGAAAGGATCCGCCCGACCGCAGGATACGAGGCTCAGTAGCCGAGATCCTTCTTTTCGTTGAAGATCGCCATGTTGTCGTCTGCGGCGGTGAACAACCGGGACTCGGTCTGGATCCACTTGGCGGGCTCCGTGCCGTCCTCGAGATAGGCTTCCAGCGCGTCGAGCGCCGGTCCCGCCATGTTCGGCGTCAGCTCGATCGTGGCGTTCATCTCGCCGTCGGCGATGGCCTTGTGCGCATCGGGCACCGCGTCGATGGCGACGATCTTGATGTCCTCGCCCGGCTTCAGACCGGCTTCCTTGATGGCCTGGATGGCGCCGACGGCCATGTCGTCGTTGTGGGCATAGAGCGCGCAGATGTTTTCGCCGCCCTCGGCCTTGAGGAAGCTTTCCATGACGACCTTGCCCTGCGCACGCGTGAAGTCGCCGGTCTGGCTGCGCACGATTTCAAGGTTGTCGTGACCCTCGATGCCCTGCTCGAAACCGGCCTTGCGGTCGATGGCGGGGGATGAGCCGGTCGTGCCCTGCAGCTCGACGATGCGGCAGTCCTCACCGCTCATCTCGTTCGCCAGCCATTCGCCCGCGACCTTGCCTTCGTGCACCAGGTCCGAGGTGACGGCGGTCAGGTAAAGGGACTCGTCCGCATCGACCGTCCGGTCCAGCAACACGACCGGGATCTCCGCGTCCTTCGCTTCCTCCAGCACTTCGTCCCAGCCGGTCGCGACGACCGGTGCGACCAGGATCGCGTCGACCCCCTGCGCGATGAAGCTGCGGATCGCCTTGATCTGGTTCTCCTGTTTCTGCTGCGCATCGGCGAATTTCAGGTCTATCCCGCGCCGTTCGGCTTCCTTGCGGGTCACGGTGGTTTCCGCCGCGCGCCATCCGGATTCCGAGCCGATCTGGCTGAAGCCGATGGTCAGATCGGCCGCCAGTGCCGCCATCGGGGCCATAGAGATTGCGGACGCCAGAAGCGTTGTCTTGATGTTCATGTTTTCCTCCCTGGTGGAGCCTCCTCCGCTCCGTGATCCGATTAAGTATTATTTTATTAGTTTTGTAAATCCTCTTGTGGCGCACCCTGCGACACAGCCAACGGCGGCACGGTTCGCTCAGCAGGTCTTCGACGGTGCACCGGGCCTGAGAGACGCGGAAATGGAGGATCGCCGCGCGGCGGATGATCTTGGGGCGGGTCCCGAAGATGCATAGGGGCGAGCGTCGGGGCCAGCCCCTGCCCTGCCCCGCCTCGCAAAAGATTCCCCTCACGAGACCCCGAAACCGGACCACCTCATCGGGGTCGGTCGATCATTCGGCAGGCTCGAAGACCGGCGGCAATTCGCGACGCATTGCGACTGCGGGTCCAATGTCTTCCTCTCTGCCATCGGCCCCGCAGCACGTATGGGCAATAAATTCCGAGAATAAATGTGAAAAATTTATTAACGCCTGATAAGGCTATCATTACGCGACTTTGCCCGAGCCACGAAATGCAGGCACGGCCTATCCGTGAAGGGACATTTGAATGAAGAATTCCGTCGAGTTTGTAAAAGGTGGCAAGGGCGACAACGACATCGCTGTCAGGGATGGGGGCAGCTTCGTCATCACGGGGCGTGGCGATGACACGATCACCGCGGGCGGCGGGTGGGACGCCATCATCGCCAAGGGCGGCGACAACCTGATTTCGGTCGCCGATGGCGATAGCCGCATCAACACGGGCAACGGCGATGACACGATCACCGCAGGAGCCGGATGGGATGCTGTCAATGCAGGGCATGGTGACAACACCATCGACGCCGGCGATGGCGGCAGCCGTGTGCGGACGGGCAACGGCGATGACATCATCGCCTCGGGCGACGGCTGGGATGCGGTATCGGCGGGCAACGGCGCGAATGCCGTCGATATCGGAGGGGGTGGCGGTCTTGTCCTGACCGGTCGCGGTGCGGACACGATTGCCGCCGACAGTGACGGATACACGCTCGTCAACGCCGGTCGCGGGGATGATGTGGTCACCTATCGCGTCGGCGAAACGACCGATTATTCCAAACTGATCGCGGGCAAGGGCCAGGATACGCTTGTTCTCGACCTGCCGCTGTCGACCTACAAATCCGCGCAGTTTCAATCCGAGATCGCCGCGTATCTGGATACGGGCGGATCCGTCGGAAAGCCCTTCTATTTCTGCTCTCTCAACCTTTTCGTCAGCGGGTTCGAGGACGTGGTGGTGCAGATCGACGGCCTTGTCGTCGATGCGATCGACCAAAAGGTGGTCGCCAATGGCGACACTGCGCGGGTGTTCGAAGATGACGGTGCGGTCTTGCAGGGGTCCGTGCTGTCCAATGACGCCGTTCCCAACGGGTTTGCCGCGATCTCTCTGGTGGAAGGACCGGATGCCGGCGTCCTGACGCTTCTGGGCGACGGCACCTACACGTTCGACCCCGCGGGCCAGTTCGAGACTTTGGCCGAGGGTGAGGCAACGCAGGTGACGTTCACCTATGCCGTGGCCGATATTGACGGCGATGTTGCGCAAGCGGACGTGACAATCACGATCATCGGCACGAACGACGCGCCGATCCTTCTGAACGGGGCATTCGCCGCGACCGAGGACGGACCGGCGGCGTCCATCGATCTTGCAACGCTCGGGTCGGATATCGACAGCGACGATGGACCGGGCTCGCTGATCTACGCCATCGAGACCCCGCCTGCGGCCGGGACCGCCAGCCTGAACGGCACTGTCCTGTCCTTCGATCCCGGTGATGCATTCCAGGCGCTGGCGTTCGGCGAGACACAGGCGCTGGAGGTCGTGATCTCGGCCACCGACAGCCACGGCGCAAGCTCGCTTTCGACCGTTGCGATCACCGTGACCGGTACGAACGACGGCCCCGTCGCCACGGCAGACACCAACGCCGACGACGCCGTGACCGAAGCCGGTGTGAACGGACCGGGCGACGCGACCGCCGCGGGCAACGTGCTGTCGAACGACAGCGATGTGGATCAAAGCGATGTCCTGGTCGTGCAGGCCGTGGGCGCGGGCGGCGATCCGGCGACGGAGGGCGTCGGACGCCCCGTCCTTGGCACCTTCGGCAGCCTGGTCCTGATGGCCGACGGAACATACGCCTACACACTCGACAACGACGCCCCCGCGACCGAGGGGTTGGCCGAGGGCGAGATCGCATTCGACGTCCTCACCTATGCGATCAGCGATGGGCAAGGCGGCACCGACAGCGCCAGCCTGACGATCCGCATCACCGGTGCCCTCGACAATCGCCCCCCCACGGCGGAGGCCGACAGCTTCACGATCCTCGAGGGCCGAACCATCGGCGGCGCCCCGACGGATGCAGCCTTCAACGTGCTGGCGGACAATGGCAGCGGAGCGGACAGCGATCCTGACGGTGACATGCTGAGCGTCGTGTCGGCTGGTGGCGGGGCCGCGGGCGTGCCCTTCACGGTGATCACCGCGTCGGAGGTCGCTGCGCTGGACGGCCTGGCCCTGTCCGCGAGCGTATCGGCGCAGGGGGACGTGACCCTGACTACAACCGCGGGCGATGGCGCGTCCCTGTTCGAAGGGCTGGGCGCCGGGCAGAGCGCGACGGTCACGTTCGCCTACACCGTCAGCGACCCGCTGGGGGCGATGGCCACGGCGACCGCGGTCATCCAGATCGCCGGCACGGAGGACGCCCCCGAAATATCTGGCCAGACGACCGGGGATGTCATCGAAGACGATGCACCTGCCACCGGTGGCCAACTCACCGCCAGCGATCTCGACGCGAACGACACGCCCGGGTTTGTCGCGCAGACGACGCAGGGCATCTACGGCACGTTCACGCTCGATGCCGCGGGGGTGTGGACCTACACGTTGGGCCCCGCCGCGGATGACCTCTCCGAAGGGCAACAGGAGACAGACGGTTTTACTGTCACCGCCACGACCGCGGACGGTGAAAGCGTGGCCACCCAGGTCACCATCACGGTGACGGGCACCAATGACGGCCCCGTTCCCGTGGCGGACACCGGCAGCGTCTTGGAAAGCGGCGCGATCCCCGCCCAACCGACCGCCAGCGGATCGGTGCTGGACAACGACGAGTCGCCCAGCGGCCTCGGCCTTTCGGTCAGCGCGGTCAACGGGACACCATTGGCAGGGGGCGTGATCGACGGGACCTATGGGACCCTGGTCATGGGCGCCAATGGCCTTTGGACCTACACGCTGGACGATGCCCGTGCGGCGACGAATGCCCTGCCCGAAGGGAGCACCGGGACGGAGGTCTTCGTCTATACCGTCATCGACACCCTGGGAGACGCTGCCGACAGCACCTTGACCGTGGAAGTCACGGGCCGCAATGACGGCCCCACTGCCGTGGATGACACCGCGACCGTAACGGAGAGCGCGGACGGGCAGATCCCGGTTCTGGACAATGACACCGATCCCGATGACGGCGACAGCATCACGCTCACAGGCGCGGAGTTGATCCAGGGCTTGGGCGCATTGTCCGTCGATGGCGACACCATCATTTGGGACACGAACGGAGAATACGAGGACCTCGCGCTGGGCCAGACGGCCACGGTGACGTTCGAGTACGAGATCGCGGATTCGTACGGCCAGACCGCGACCGCCCTGGCCACCGTGACCGTTGTCGGAGCAAACGACGCGCCGGACGCCGCTGACATCACGATCGCCGCGGGCACACCGGTTCCGGGCACCTACCAGGGGCTGGTTTTCGGAGGCCTATCTAATCGCGTCGGCAATCTCCTCGGGGTATACGCGAACGGCTTCCAGATCTGGCAAGACACGCTTGACATCGACGGAGCATTCGTCGGCGTCTTGGTGGACGCCGACGATGACGGCGTGATCGACGGGTTCACCGCCCCGGACCGGCTGAACACGACCCAGGCGGTGTTGCCGTTGCTTACGCCTGATGCGGTTTTCACGACAACGATGGCAAGCGCGGATTTCGACGGCGACGGCGACACGGATGTCCTGCTTGCGGGCAACGAGTCGGTGACTTTCCTGTCAAATCTCGGGGACACCGACGGCGATGGAAGCCCGGACTTCGGGATCACGACCTTCGCCGCCGTGGATTTGGCGACACCGGGCGTGATCACCACCAAGGATGTGACACCCAACGGCGGCACCAATACGGTCAAACCGGGGGACGTCAATAATCCGTACGATGTCTCGCCGCTTTATCCGTCGGTGTCGCTGGCCACCGGCGATCTGAGCGGAAACGGCTTCGACGATTTCCTGCTGTTCACCGGTGCGGACGTCTTCGAGTTCGTCAGCCTGGGCGACGCGGATGGCGACGGCCTGGCCGATGAATTCACGCAGCAGGCCGTCAGCCTGGCCGTTCCGGTGTTCAACATCGGCAGCGATCTTGTCGACATCGACGGGGACGGTGCGCTCGAGTTCGCATCGCGCGGGACGAACGGGGCGATTGTTTTCACCACGGCACTGGGCGACACGGATGGCGACGGAACGGTCGACTACACCCAGACGGTCCTGGGCGACACCAGCGGTCTGGACGTCGCCAGGATCGCGTTCGACGATCTGGATGGCGACGGCGATCTCGACTTTGTCACGGTGTCACGGGACTTCACGACCACGGTCCACTTCAACGAAGACGGGCTGCTGTCGGACGGAACGTTCGCCACCAGCCGCTTGACGCTGGACCAACAGACGCCGGGTGCGCCCCTGGCGCTGGGGGATATCGACGGGGATGGGGACACCGACATCCTGCGCGGCGATGCCACCGGCGTGTTCGTCAGCCTGAACACGGGCACCGAAACCGACCTCGCGTTCCTCACCACCCGATTGATTGCGGCGCCCAGCGTCAGGTCCCTCGTACCGGTTGGATTTGATATTCAGGATCCCATTGGGATCACGCCCAGCGCGGTTTTCGACACGGGCCTGACCTTGGCCGACGTCGATCAGGACGGGGCGCTGGATATCATCTACGCCGACACCACCGTTTTCCTGAACGTGGGCGATACGGATGGGGATGCCATCCCCGACTTTGTCGCCAATCTCAACGGGACCTACGGGGACGTGGGGGCATTCGACAGGCAACTTGTCCTGCCGATCTTTGAACCGGCGGTCGTTCTCGATCCGGTCACCGAGGACAGCGGGCCGATTTCGTTCGCCTTCGCCGGAAGCGATATCGACAGCGACGACACGGCAGCCACGCTAAGCTATGCGATCGTCAACCAACCGGCACGTGGCGAGGTCACCAACAACGGCGACGGGACGTTCAGCTATGATCCCGATGGCGCGTTCGAAGATCTCGCCCTTGGTGAAGAAGGTATCGTGACCTTCGATTACACGGCCACCGATCAGCACGGGGCGACATCCGCGCCGGCAACGGTCAGCATCACCATCGTGGGTCAGAACGACGGGGTGACCTTTGTGGCCGAGACAGGCCCGCAAACGATCACCGAACGTCCGGACGGGGCCGCTGACGAAAATGCCTTCCTGCACGTCGTATCCGGCCAGATCGCCTTCGATGACGTCGACCTCACCGATCTTCATACGCTGGATATCATTCGGCTGAACGGCACCGAAGGCACGTTCAATGCCACCGTCGACCAGACGCTGAACGTGGTGGACTGGACGTATCAGGTCAGTGACGCGACGATTGATGCGCTGGACGGCGGCGAGGTGCGGGACATCGACATTGCCGTCGAAATCCTCGACGGAAATGGCGCGAGCCTGCAAACCACGGTCGAAGTCGACCTTGTCGGCACCAATGATGCGCCCGTCTATGTCGGTGGACCGATATCGCTGGCGACCCAGGGGGTGCCGAACGGATCCTTCGTCAACGGGTTGAACAACTGGTCGGTCGATCTGGCGACCAGCGGACTGGCGGGGGCAACATCCTCCGTCGTGCCGGTTGCGCCGAACCAATTTTCGGATGGAGCCGCTTCGATCAGCTGGTCGGGGTCCGCGACGACCCCGGGCCTCGTCAGTGGCCCGACGATCGAAAGCACCCCGTTCCTTGCCTCCGCCGGCGACATCATCCAGGTGAGCGCCTTGGCCGATTTCGGCTTTACCTTCGATGAGAATGATCCCGGTTTCACCGCCGATCCCGGGGCCTACTCGGCCGCGCTGTTCAATGCCGACACGGGTACGCTGGTGCAAACGCTGGCCAGCCCCGTCATCCTGACGGAAAGCTTGCAGACGACGCTCCTCTCAAACGAGGTCGCGGCAGATGGCCTTTACGTTCTGCGGATCCAGAGCGTCGGGATCGAAGGCGACCTTCTGTTGAACAACGGCTTTACCAGCGCCACCAGCGGCGGTCTCGATGTCGAAAGCGCGTTTGTCTTCAACGCCGATATCGACATCAACGAGGGTGTGCAGGTTCTGACCACGACCGATGGCAGCAACGTGGTCAACACGATCCGAAGCGGCCTGGTCGACGCCGACTTCAACCCCTTGGATGTGCAGTTGTCCTCGGGGTTCAGTCAATTGGGGGCCACGATCACGCTCGATGGCGCCGGCAACGTGATCTACGACGGCAGCACGGTCGTCCCGTTCGGATCAACGTTCGTTCTGGAAGACACGATCACGTTCGACGTGACCGATGGCGACGGGGGTCTTTTGCAGGTGACCACGGATGTCGACGTTTTCTTCGGATGAACGGGCCCGCGTCGTCGGCAAGCCGGAGCCGGATCAGGAACCGATCCCGCGGATCGGGGCATGATCCACAGCGGCGCATAACCGCGCGTCCTCGTCAGCTCGGCCGCCATCGACACGATCCTGCCTGACGCGTGGTGGCTCCGGGCCGGTCGGGGCAACCTCGGACCGACCACAAGCTGTGCAGGCTGCTGGCAAAACAGGCAAAACACTCGCAGATCCGGGCCCGATCCTTTCCGCACGGCGTATCGTCTTACGATGGTCGGACTGTTCGATATCGAATTCCACCATGCCCGAGGTGCTCACCATTGTCGTTGTCGAGCCCGATCCCGACCGGGCGCGCCTGATCGTCGAGGCCCTCGACGACAGCGGGGATTACCAGGTTCACGTCATCGCCGAGCGGGCGGCGCTCGCGCGGCAGATCGCCAAGGTCAATCCGGATGTCGTGCTGATCGATCTGGCGAACCCGTCGCGCGATACGATCGAGGAATTGACGCTCGCGACCGGGCCGCTCGACCGCCCCGTCGCCCTGTTCGTCGATCGCAGCGCCGAGGGGTTGTCGACGGCGGCCATCGAGGCGGGGCTTTCGGCCTATGTCGTCGACGGCCTGACGCCGGCGCGGGTGCGGCCCGTGCTCGACGCGGCCATCGCGCGCTTCCGGATCATGGCGCGGATGCGGGCGGAACTGGCCGAGACCAAGCGCGCGCTGGAAGAACGCAAGGTCATCGACCGGGCCAAGGGGCTGCTCATGCGGGCCCGCGGCATCCCCGAGGACGAGGCCTACGCGCTGCTGCGGCGCACGGCGATGGACCAGGGCCGTCGCGTCGCCGACGTGGCCGAGGCGCTGGTCACGGCAGCGGGACTTCTGGGATGAAGAAGACCCGTCTCGATGTCGGCTTCGTGCCGCTGCTCGACGCGGCCCCGCTCATCATCGCGCAGGAAATGGGCTTCGCCGCCGAAGAGGGGCTGACGCTCGACTTCCACAGCGCGCCGTCGTGGTCCTCGGCGCGCGATGCGCTGTCCTTCGGGAAGGTCGCGGCGGCCCACATGCTGGCCCCGGTCCCGGTCGCGATGGCCCTGGGTCTGGGCAGCGGCCCCGCGCCGCTGGATGCCCTGTCGGTGCTGTCGGTGAACGGCACGGTGGTCGGGGTCAGCCGCGATCTTGCGCGGCGAATGCGCGACGCGGGGCACGCATTCGACTTCGTCGACGCCCGCGCCGCGGGACAGGCCCTGATCGCGGCGGCGCCCGAGCCCCTGCGGATCGGCGTGCCCTTCCCCTTCTCCATGCACGCGGAACTGGTCTTCTACTGGCTGTCCGCGCTGGGCCGGCCCAGCCCGCAAAGCCTGTCGATCCGCACGGTGCCGCCGCCCCTCATGGCCGACGCCATCCGCGAGGGCGAGATCGACGCCTTCTGCGTGGGCGAGCCGTGGGGATCGAAAGCGGTGGAAAGCGGCATGGGCGAGCTGCTCTTGCCGGGCTGCGCGATCTGGGCCTTCGCGCCCGAGAAGGTGCTGGCCGTTCGCCGCGACTGGGCCGAGGCCCGGCCGGACCTTTCGGGCCGCCTGATCCGCGCCGTCTGGCGGGCGGGCCGCTGGCTCGATACCGCCGATGGCCGATCGCTCGCGGCCGAGCTGCTGTCGCGCCCGGCCTATCTGGGCCTCGCGCCCGACCTGGTCGAGCGGGGGCTTTCAGGACGCCTGACCATCGCCGCGTCTGGTGAGACACGCACCGCGTCCCGTTTCGTGAGATTCCACGAGGGGCTGGCAAATTTCCCCTGGCGCAGCCAGGCGGCGTGGATCGGCAGCCAACTGGCCGCGCGCACCGGGCTGGACCGGTCGCAGGCCATGTCGGCCGCCGGCACCGTTTTTCGCAGCGACATCTACCGCGCGGCGCTCGAGACGACGACGGCCGAGCTTCCGGCCGGCTCTTCGCGGGTCGAGGGTTCGCTGAGCTCCGATTCGCGAGGGGCTACCGCTCGGGGCGAGGCGATCTGGCTGCGCGACGACTTCTTCGACGGCCGAACCTTCGAGCCGCCGTTCTAAGACCGCCCGCTTTGCGGGCACTGCGCCGCGCGTTGCCGCAATGCAGCGCAGCCGGGCCCCCGCGAACCGGATTCTTCTTTCCCCACGGCAACCAAATGCCCATTGATGGTGGTGCGACAGGCAACGGGGCCGGTCGCGACCGAATTTCCCGAATGACCGGGATCTGAGCAAAGCCGCTCGACCCCTCGCCAGACCGGCGGGGTGTGTCAGCGGCTTTTTTCGTGTTTGGCCGGCCCCGACGCCGGCGAGAAATGGGACTACGACATGAAACGTATTCTGATCGGCCTCGTCGCCACCACCTGTCTGACCAGCCCCGCCTTCGCGCAGATGCTGGAGCTCGAGAAGGACGAGCTGACCCTGGGCTTCATCAAGCTGACCGACATGGCGCCGCTCGCGGTGGCCTACGAGCAGGGCTATTTCCTCGACGAGGGCCTGTTCGTGACGCTGGAGGCGCAGGCGAACTGGAAGGTGCTGCTCGACGGCGTCATCGACGGCACGCTCGACGGCGCGCATATGCTGGCCGGACAGCCCCTGGCCGCGACCATCGGCTACGGCACCGAGGCGCACATCATCACGCCCTTTTCGATGGACCTGAACGGCAACGGCATCACCGTCTCGAACGAGGTCTGGGAGATGATGAAGCCCAACATCCCCGAGAATGCCGACGGCCTGCCGCAGCATCCGATCAGTGCCGAGGCCCTGGTGCCGGTGGTCGAAGAGTTCAACGCCAATGGCGAAGCCTTCAAGATGGGCATGGTCTTCCCTGTCTCTACCCACAATTACGAGCTGCGCTACTGGCTGGCCGCGGGCGGGCTGAACCCCGGCTTCTACGGCGACGGCGATGCGACGGGCCAGATCGGCGCAGACGTGCTGCTGTCGGTCACGCCACCGCCGCAGATGCCCGCCACGCTCGAGGCCGGGACGATCCACGGCTACTGCGTGGGCGAGCCCTGGAACCAGCAGGCGGTGTTCAAGGGCATCGGTGTGCCGGTCATCACCGATTACGAGATCTGGAAGAACAACCCCGAGAAGGTCTTCGGCATCACCGCCGAATTCGCCGAGGAAAATCCGAACACCACGCTGGCGCTGACCAAGGCGCTGATCCGTGCCGCCATCTGGCTGGACGAGAACGACAACGCCAACCGCGAGGAAGCGGTCGAGATCCTGGCCCGCCCCGAATACGTGGGCGCGGATGCCGAGGTGATCGCCAACTCGATGACCGGCACCTTCGAATACGAGAAGGGCGACGTGCGCGAGGTTCCCGACTTCAACGTCTTCTTCCGCTACAACGCAACCTATCCCTACTACTCGGACGCGATCTGGTACCTGACGCAAATGCGCCGCTGGGGTCAGATCGCCGAGGCGAAAGACGACCAGTGGTATTTCGATACGGCCGAGCAGGTCTATCGCCCCGATATCTACCTGGAAGCCGCGCGGATGCTGGTGGACGAGGGGCTCGCCCCTGAGGACGGGTTCCCGTGGGACACCGACGGCTACAAGGCGCCGACGCCGGCCGAGGATATCATCGACGGGCTGGCCTATGACGGCCGCAATCCGACCGGCTATCTCGAAAGCCTGGAGATCGGCCTGAAGGCCGGACAGACCGTCACCGGCAGCGGCGTCGAGGGCTGATCGCCTTCCATCGCGAACGGGCGCGCCACGCCGGCGCGCCCTCTCCTCCAAATCATTCGACCCCCGGGAGCCTCCCATGACCGCCGTCGATCCCAACGCCATCGAAGCCCAAAACCGCGAGGCGCGCCGCGCCGTCTGGTTCACCCGCATCAACAAGGCCGATGCCTGGTTCAACGTGCTGGGCCTGTCGTTCCTGACACCGCTCCTGCGCGCCATCGCGGGTGACAATCCCAAGGCGCAGGTGTCCGAGATCTGGCGGCTGCTGGGTGTGCCGCTGGTCGCCATCGCGGGCTTCCTCGCGCTGTGGGCCCTGCTGGCGCCGCAGGTGCAGACGTCGCTGGGTGCGGTGCCCGGCCCCGCACAGGTCTGGCAGGAAGCGGTCGGCCTGCACGAAGACGCGGTCCGCACCGGCGAGCAGCGCGAGAAATTCGAAGCCATGGTCGAGCAGCGCAACCAGCGCCTGATCGACGCGGGCCGCGCCGACGAGGTGAAGACGGTCGCCTATACCGGCGCGCCGTCTTTCTACCAGCAGATCCACACCTCGATCGGCACGGTCTTCTTCGGCTTCCTCATCGCGACGGCCGTGGCCGTGCCCTTGGGCATCGCGGCGGGGCTCAGCCCCACGGCCAACGCCGCGCTGAACCCGATCATCCAGATATTTAAACCTGTAAGCCCGCTTGCCTGGCTGCCCATCGTCACGATGATCGTCTCGGCCGTCTACGTGACCAACGACGGGCTGTTCGCAAAGTCTTTCCTGGTGTCGGCCATCACGGTCACGCTGTGTTCGCTCTGGCCCACGCTCATCAACACCGCGCTGGGCGTGGCGTCCATCGACAAGGACCTGGTGAACGTCTCGAAGGTGCTGAAGATGGGCACCTGGACGAAGATCACCAAGCTGGTCCTGCCCTCGGCCCTGCCGCTGATCTTCACCGGGCTGCGGCTGTCGCTGGGCGTCGGCTGGATGGTCCTGATCGCGGCCGAGATGCTGGCGCAGAACCCGGGCCTCGGCAAGTTCGTCTGGGACGAGTTCCAGAACGGCAGTTCCTCGTCGCTCGCCCGGATCATGGTCGCGGTCTTCACCATCGGCATCATCGGCTTCCTGCTCGACCGGCTGATGTTCGCGATCCAGGCCGCCTTCACCTTCACGAACCAGCGGTAGACGGCGCGCGTGCCGCGACGCGATAGCGCAATCAAGACGGCGCTCACGCAGCGAAGCGATAGCGCAATCAAGGAGTTACCATGGCCATCCTGACATTCGAGAACGTGTCGAAAAGCTACGGCGACAGCGCGGTCCTGAAGGACATCGACCTGGACGTGGCGGAGGGCGAGTTCCTAGTCCTGCTGGGCTTCTCCGGCACCGGCAAGACGACCCTCATCAACCTGATGGCCGGGCTCGAGATGCCGAGCGCCGGGCGGGTCACCTTCAAGGATCAGCCGATCACCGGACCGGGCCCCGAGCGCGGCGTGATCTTTCAGAACTATTCGCTGATGCCGTGGCTCACGGTGACCGGAAATGTCCGCCTCGCCGTCGACACCGTGTTCCCGGGCCTGCCCGCGAAGGAGAAGGACGAGAAGGTCGCGCATTACGTGAAGATGGTGGGCCTCGGCCACGCCGCGACGCGTCGCCCCGCCGAGCTTTCGGGTGGCATGCGGCAGCGGGTCAACGTGGCGCGGGCATTGGCGATGAAGCCCGAGCTTCTGCTCCTGGACGAGCCGCTGTCGGCGCTGGATGCGCTCACCCGCGCCAACCTGGCCGACGAGATCGAGGCGATCTGGCAGCAGGAACGCCAGACCTGCGTGCTGATCACCAACGACGTGGACGAGGCCATCGTGCTGGCCGACCGGATCATCGCGCTGAACCCCGACGGCACCTTGGGGCAGTCCTTCACGGTGGAGATCCCCCGCCCGCGCGAACGGGGCGCCATGAACCACCACGACGGCTTCAAGCGCCTGCGCGCGGATATCACCGGCTATCTCATGGATGCGGGCATCAAGACCGAGGCCGGCGGCAGGAAGACCCTGCCGAACGTGACCCCCATCCACGGGATGCCCAAGGCGCAGAAGGACGCGCAGGACGGCTTGATCGAAGAGCGGTTCCTGGACTTCAGCCAGCTGCACAAGGTCTATCCCACCCCCAAGGGACCGCTGACGGTGGTCGAGGATTTCGACCTCAAGATGAACCGGGGCGAATTCATCTCGCTCATCGGCCATTCGGGCTGCGGCAAGTCCACGGTCCTGACCATGGCCGCCGGCCTGAACGAGATATCGAAGGGGGCGATCAAGCTCGACGGGCGCCACGTGATGGGCGCCGATCCCGAACGCGCGGTGGTGTTCCAGTCGCCCTCGCTGTTTCCGTGGCTGACGGCGAAGGAGAACGTCGCGGTGGGCGTGGACAAGGTCTATCCCAACGCCTCGCGCGCCGAGCGGCAGGAGGTGGTGGAATACTACCTCGAACGGGTCGGCCTTGCCGATGCCATGGACAAGCCCGCGGTGGACCTTTCGAACGGCATGAAGCAACGGGTCGGCATCGCCCGTGCCTTCGCCCTGTCGCCGAAGCTCCTGCTGCTGGACGAGCCGTTCGGCATGCTCGACAGCCTGACCCGGTGGGAGCTGCAGGAAGTCCTGATGGAGGTCTGGGACCGCACCAAGGTGACCGCCATCTGCGTGACCCACGACGTGGACGAGGCGATCCTGCTGGCCGACCGCGTGGTCATGATGACCAACGGCCCGCAGGCGACCATCGGGCGCATCGTCGACGTGGACCTGCCGCGCCCGCGCACGCGCAAGGCGCTGCTGGAACACCCCGATTACTATCTCTACCGCGAACAGGTGCTGAACTTCCTCGAGGAATACGAGCACGGCGCGCGTCCCAAATCCAAACCGGCCGATCCGGCCATCGCGGCGGAGTGAGGCCGATGGATACTGTCCTGGAAACAACGAAGACCTTCGTGGAAGTCGCCGAGATCTGGGTGCCCGAGAATGACCGGCTGGTCCTGTCGGGCGGCGTCTACGGCCGCCACGACGCCTTCGCCGAAGCCTCGCATTTCGAAAGCTTCGCCAAGGGCGAGGGCCTGCCCGGCAAGGCCTGGGCCGAGGCCCGCCCGGTGGTGCTGAAGCAATTCGACGGCTCGTATTTCAAGCGCACCGAGGCCGCGAAGGCGGTGGGCCTGACCAGCGCCGTGGCGGTCCCGGTCTTCGCGGGCTCGACCCTGAAAGCGGTGCTCGTCGTCCTGTGCGCCGACGACGCCACCCGCACCGGCGCCATCGAGGTCTGGGCCGAACTGGACGGCATCCTGAAACTGGAGGACGGCTACTACGGGGCCGCCACGCATTTCGAATGGGTGAGCCAGCACACGCAGTTCCCCCGTGGACAGGGTCTGCCGGGGGGCGTCTGGGCTTCGAACACCCCGATCCTGATGCGTGACCTCGGCTCGGGCTACCGGTTCATCCGGTCGGAAAGCGCGGGCAAGGCGGGGCTGACCACGGGGCTCGGTGTTCCGGTTCCGGTGCCGGGCGGCGCGACCTACGTGCTGACGCTTCTGTCGGCCAAGGGCACGCCCATCGCGCGCCGGTTCGAGATCTGGGACGCCCGGCTGGCAAAGACCGGCCCGCGCGAGACCGCGAAACTGATCGACGGCATCTGCGAACGCGAGGGGCCGCTCTGGGACCCCGAGAACGCGGGCAACGAGCGTGTCGCACACGCTTGGGAAGGCCCGGTCGGACGGGTCCTGGGCACGGGGCTGCCCGTGGTCGAAACCGGCGCCGCCGCCGGCGGCTACGCGATGATGGTCGGCCTGCCGATCCACCGGGGCGGCGAGCTGGCCCACGTAGTCGCCTGGTATTGCTGAGGAGCGTGAACATGGAAAAACTGGTCGTCATCGGCGCCGGCATGGCCTCCGGTCGCCTGCTGGAACACCTGTTCGACGCGGCGCCCGACCGCTTCGAGGTCACGCTGTTCAACGCCGAGCCGCGTGGCAACTACAACCGCATCATGCTCTCGCCCGTGCTCTCGGGCGAGAAAAGCTACGCCGAGATCGTCACCCATGACGACGACTGGTACCAAGCCCATGGCGTGACCTGCCGCTTCGGCGAACGGGTCGCGCATATCGATCGTGACCGCAAGGTCGTCGTCGGCGCACGGGGTGAGGTGCCCTATGACAAGCTGGTCATCGCCACCGGATCCGATCCGTTCATCGTCCCCTGCCCCGGCCACGACCTGGAAGGCGTGATCGCCTATCGCGACCTCGACGACACCAACCGCATGATCGACCAGGCGCCCGGCAGCCGCGCGGTGGTGATCGGCGGCGGATTGCTGGGGCTCGAAGCGGCCGCCGGGCTGCGCCTGCGCGGGATGGAGGTGACCGTCCTGCACCTGGCCGGCCACCTGATGGAACGGCAGCTGGACCCCGCCGCCGGTTACCTGCTGCGCGCCGACTTGGAGCGGCGCGGCATCACCGTGAGGACGCAGGCCTCGACCAAGTGCATCCGCGGGGATGGGTCGGTCGAGGCGGTGGAGCTCGAGGACGGCACCCTCCTGCCCGCCGACCTGGTGGTCATGGCCGTGGGCATCCGTCCGGCGGTGGCGCTGGCGAAGGACGCCGGGCTGTCCGTCGGGCGCGCCATCGAGGTTGACGCGCAGATGCAGACCTCCGATCCGCATGTCTTCGCGGTGGGCGAATGCGTCGAGTTCGCGGGCCAGCTCTTCGGTCTGGTGGCGCCGCTCTACGACCAGGCCAAGGTGCTCGCCGCCACGCTGCTGGGAGAAGACGCCGCTTTCGCACCCAAGCAGCTGTCGACCAAGCTCAAGGTCACGGGCTGCGACCTGTTCAGCGCAGGCGACTTCACCGACGCCCCGGGCCGCGAGGACATCGTCTACCGCGACCCGGCGCGCGGCATCTACAAGCGGCTGGTGGTCGAGGATGACCGGCTGGTCGGCGCGGTCATGTATGGCGACACCGCCGACGGGAACTGGTTCTTCGGACTGATCAAGGACGGCACCGACGTCTCGGACATGCGCGAGACGCTGATCTTCGGACCAGCGTACCAGGGGGGGGCCGCAGCGGACCCTATGGCCGCCGTTGCAGCCTTGCCGGCTGACGCAGAGATCTGCGGCTGCAACGGCGTGTGCAAGGGCCGGATCGTCGAGGCGATCGAGGGCGGCGCCACCGACCTCGGCGGCGTGCGCGCCACCACCAAGGCCAGCGCGTCCTGCGGGACCTGCACCGGCCTGGTCGAGCAGGTGCTGGCCGCGACGCTGGGCGATGCGTTCACCGTGCCCGCCGCCCAGCCCGTCTGCGGCTGCACCGACCTGTCGCACGAGGACGTGCGCCGCCTGATCAAGTCGCAGGAGCTGAAATCGCAGCCCGCCGTCTGGCAGGAACTCGGCTGGCGCACGCCCAACGGGTGCCACGTCTGCCGTCCGGCGGTGAATTTCTACCTGCTGGCGGACTGGCCGCTGGAGTACCGGGACGACCCCCAAAGCCGCTTCGTGAACGAACGCAAGCACGCCAACATCCAGAAGGACGGCACCTTCTCGGTCGTGCCGCGCATGTGGGGCGGGGTCACGACGGCGGCCGAGCTGCGCGCCATCGCCGACGCGGCCGAGAAATACGACGTGCCCACGGTCAAGGTCACCGGGGGCCAGCGCATCGATCTCCTGGGCGTGAAGGGCGAGGATCTGCCGCATATCTGGGCCGACCTGAACGCCGCCGGTCTGGTCTCGGGCCACGCCTATTCCAAGGGCCTGCGCACCGTGAAGACCTGCGTCGGCACCGATCACTGCCGCTTCGGCACGCAGGACAGCACCGGGCTCGGCATCCGGCTCGAGAAGCGGCTCTGGGGATCGTGGACGCCGCACAAGGTCAAGCTGGCCGTGTCGGGCTGCCCGCGCAACTGCGCCGAGGCGACCTGCAAGGACGTGGGCATCGTCTGCGTGGACTCGGGCTACGAGATCGGCGTCGGCGGCGCGGCCGGCATGGACGTGAAAGAGGTCGAGCGCCTCGCCAAGGTCGCGACCGAGGACGAGGCGGTGGAATGGACCGTCGCCTTCGTCCAGCTCTACCGCGAACACGCCAGGTATCTCGACCGGCCCTACAAGTGGCTGGGCAAGGTCGGGCTGGACTGGGTGAAGGACACCCTGTCCGACGCCGCGACCCGGACCGCGCTGGTCGCGCGGTTCGACCTCAGCCAGACGGTCTACCAGTCCGACCCCTGGGCCGAGCTCAGCACGCGCGACCGCGCCCGCGGCTTCGCCCCCCTTGCAGACCTGACACTGGAGGCCGCGGAATGAGCTGGATCGACATTGGCGCACTCGACGACATCCCTGAGCGTGGGGCCCGGATGGTCAGGACCCGCGCGGGCTGCGTCGCGCTGTTCCGCACCGGCGCGACCGAGGTCTTCGCCACTTCCAACACCTGCGCGCACAAGGGCGGGCCGCTGGCCGAGGGCATCGTGCACGGGCGAAAGGTGACCTGCCCGCTGCACAACTGGGTCTACTCGCTGGAAACCGGCGAGGCGCAGGGCGCGGACGAGGGCCGCATCGCCACCTATCCCGTGCGGATCGAGGACGGGCGCATCCTCATCGACGGCGACGCCATCGGCAAGCGGAGCGCGGCATGACCCGCTTCATCTTTCCCGAAATTCCTCGGGGGGCGGCGCAGCCGCGGGGGCAGCGCCCCCTCGTCGCCTGGGCCCCGTGAGTACCGTTCGCTCCACCTGCCCCTATTGCGGCGTGGGCTGCGGTGTCCTGCTCGCCCCGGGCGATAGCGGCCGTCTGACGGTGACGGGCGATCCGGATCATCCAGCGAACACGGGGCGGCTCTGTTCCAAGGGCTCGGCGCTGGCCGACACCCTGGGGACCGAGGGACGGCTGCTCGCGCCGCGGGTCGACGGGCACGAGACGGGCTGGGACAGCGCCCTGGATCTCGTGGCCGCGCGGTTCGCCGAGACCGTCGCGACCCACGGCCCCGACAGCGTTGCCTTCTACGCTTCCGGCCAGATGCTGACCGAGGATTACTACGTCGCCAACAAGCTGGTGAAGGGCTTCCTCGGCACGGCCAATATCGACACCAACTCGCGGCTCTGCATGGCCTCGACGGTCGCCGGTCACCGCCGGGCCTTCGGGACCGACACCGTGCCCGGCACCTACGAGGACCTGGACGCGGCCGATCTGGTCGTGCTGGTCGGCTCGAACCTCGCCTGGTGCCACCCGATCCTGCACCAGCGGGTCCTGGCCGCGAAGGCCGCGCGCGGCACGAGGATCGTCGTGGTGGACCCGCGCCGCACCGCCACCTGCGACGGCGCGGACCTGCACCTGCCGCTGGCCATAGGCTCGGACGTGGCGCTGTTCAACGGCCTGCTGGCCGCGATCTACGAGGGCGGCGCGGTCGACAAGGCCTTCGTCGCCAACGTGGACGGCTTCGACGACACCCTCACTGCGGCGCGCTGCGCCAGGCTCGATCCGACCGGGCTCGACCGGGACCTGCTCGACCGCTTTTACCGGATGTGGATCGGCACCGAGCGCGTGGTCACGGTCTTCAGCCAGGGCGTGAACCAGTCGGGCAGCGGCACCGACAAGGTGAACGCGATCCTGAACTGTCACATCGCCACGGGCCGCATCGGTCGCGCCGGCATGGGCCCCTTCAGCGTCACCGGCCAGCCCAACGCCATGGGCGGGCGCGAAGTCGGTGGGCTGGCGAACATGCTGGCCTGCCACCTGGAGATCGAGAACCCGGCCCATCGCGCGGCGGTGGCCGACTTCTGGAACGCCCCGCGCCTCGCGACGACGCCGGGCCTGAAGGCGGTCGAGATGTTTCGCGCCGTGGCCGAGGGACGGATCAAGGCGCTCTGGATCATGCACACCAACCCCGCCGCCACCCTGCCCGAGGCGGACGCGGTGCGCGACGCCATCGCCGCCTGCGACTTCACCGTCGTCTCGGACATCACGGCGGCGACCGACACCGCGCGGCTGGCGGATGTGCTGCTGCCCGCCGCCGCCTGGGCCGAGAAGGACGGCACGGTCACCAATTCCGACCGGACGATCTCGCGCCAGCGCGCGGCGCTGCAGCCCCCGGGACAGGCGCGCCCCGATTGGTGGCACGTCACCGAGGTCGCCCGCCGCATGGGGTATGGCCGGTCCTTCGACTATGCCGGACCCGCCGAGATCTTTCGGGAACACGCGGCATTGTCGGGGATCGCGGGTGGCTTCGGCCGCGATTTCGACATCTCCGGCCTCGCGGACCTTTCGGACGGCGACTACGAACGGCTCGCGCCCACGCGCTGGCCGGTGGCCCGGCGGCGGGGCGGCCGATTTTTCGCGGACGGCCAGTCGTTTCACCCCGGCGGCAGGATCCGGATGGTGCCGGTTCACTGGCGCGCGCCCGAATCGAAACACGGGCCGCGCTTCCCTTTCCGGCTGAACACGGGTCGCGTGCGGGACCATTGGCACACGATGACGCGCACCGGGCGCTCCGCCCGCCTGTCGGCGCATCTGGCCGAGCCCTTCGTCGAGATTCATCCCGAGGACGCGAATGGGCTGGGCATCGCCGCCGACACGCTGGTCGAACTGACGACCCCCACGGGCCGGGCCATCATGCGCGCCACGATCACCGACGCGGTGCAGCAAGGCACCCTTTTCGCCCCGATGCACTGGACCGGCGAGACGGCGCCATCGGGGCGCGTGGACGCGCTGGTCGCGGGGGTCACCGACCCGGTCTCGGGCCAGCCGGAAAGCAAGGCCAGTGTCTGCGCCGCGCGGCCCTTCGCCGCCGCGTGGTACGGCTTCGCGGTGTCCGCCGGCCCAATACGGGCATCGAGCGAATACTGGGCCGTGGCCCGCAGCCCAAGCGGCTGGCGGGCCGAGCTGGCGGGCGCGCAAACTCCGGACGACTGGGAGCAGGCCGCCCGCACCCTGTTCGGCCTGCCTCAGGCCGAGGCACAGGTGCTGAGCGATCCGGCCCGCGGGCTCGCTCGGCTGGCCTTCCGGGACCAGGGCCGCCTTGCCGCGGCGCTGTTCGTCGGCCCGCTTCCCCTGGCGCTGATGCGGGATTACCTGACCACCCTGCCCGATACCGACACCCTGACCGGTCGGGCGCCCGCCGATCGCCCCGATCCCGGACCTACGCTGTGCTCGTGCTTCGGGGTCGGCGTGAACACGATCCTCACGGCGATCGAGACCGACGGCCTGATGTCGGTCGAGGCCGTGGGCGCGGCCCTGTCGGCGGGCACGAATTGCGGCTCGTGCCGGCCCGAGATCGCGGCGCTGCTGGCGACGGCGCACGGGCGGGAGGCGGCGGAATGACACTGGCGCCCTTCGTGCAGATCCTCGGGCGGGGGCAAGGTCGGGCACGCTCCCTGACCCGGGCCGAGGCCGAGGCGGCGATGACCGCGATGCTTTCCGACGACGCCGCGCCCGAGGCCGTGGGCGCGATCCTGATGCTCATGCGGATGAAAGGCGAAACGGCAGCAGAGATCGCGGGCTTCGCCACGGCCGCCCGCGCCGCCCTGGGCGACTGGCCCGGCCCACGCCCCGCGCTGGACTGGCCCAGCTACGCCGCCGGGCGGACGCGCGGGCTGCCCTGGTTCCTGCTGTCGGCAAAACTGGTGGCCCGGGCGGGCGTGCCGGTGCTGCTGCACGGTTGGAACAGCCACCAGTCCGATGCGGCCTCGCTGCGCGCCGCGCTTCCCGTCATCGGATTGCGCCCGGCCGGTGGGCCGGCCCAGGCCGCGGCGCAGCTGGCCGGGGACGCGATCGCCTACCTGCCGCTCGAGCGGCTGTCGCCCGGCATCATGCGGCTTTTGCGGTTGCGCGACACCCTTGGCCTGCGGTCCTGCGTCAACACCGTCTGTCGCATGCTCAACCCCGCAGGCACCCCCGCGGCGGTGCAGGGCGTCTTCCACCCGCCCTACCGCGAGCTTCAGGCCGATGCCGGTGCGCTCCTCGGACTCGACCGGCTCAGCGTCCTGAAGGGCGGCGGTGGCGAGTTCGAGCACCATCCGGCCAAGGACATCGCGCTGTTCGGCCTGCGCGACGGTCTCCCGTGGATCGGCGCGGCGCCGCAGCAGGTCGAAGGCCACCGTCGCCTGGCAGACGCACCATCGGACCCGCGCGCGCTGGGCGCGATCTGGCGCGGCGAGCTGCACGACCCCTTCGCCGAAGCCATCGTGATCTCGACCGCCGCGCTGGCGCTGGACGCCGCCGGGTGCGCGGCGCCGGACGAAACCGCCCGCGCGCTCTGGTCCGAGCGCACCAGATATGCCGCCGCCTGACCGGAGATCCGCCATGCAAAGCTTTCCCATGTTCATCCGCACCACAGGTCGCCGCGTCGTCATCGCGGGCGGCGGCGAACAGGCGGCACAGAAGGCCAGGCTGGTCACCAGGACGGACGCCTCGCTGGTCTTGCTCGCCCCCGATCTCGACCCCGAGCTGGCCGCGCTGGTCGATGCCGGGCGCGCGGCCTGGCACCAGGGACCGATCACCGCGGCCCTGTTCGAGGGCGCCGCGATGGGCTTCGTCGCCACCGGCTGCCCGGGCATCGACGCCAGCCTGCACGCGCTGGCCGTCGCGGCGCGCTGCCCGGTCAACGTGGTCGATCAGCCCGCGCTGTGCGACCTGACCACGCCGTCGATCGTGGATCGCGATCCGATGGTCGTCGCCATCGGGACCGAGGGAACCGCGCCCGTGCTCGCGCGGCAAATCAAGACCGAGGTCGAGCGCCTGCTGCCACCGAATATCGGGCAACTCGCCGCCTTCGCCGGGCGCATGCGCGCGGCCGTGGCGGCGCGGATCCCGCGCGAGGATCGCCGCGCCTTCTGGCGCTGGGTTTTCGGCGGCGACCCGGCGGCGGCCTGGACACGCGGGGCCGAGCGTGCGGCCGCCTGCCAGGTCAAGGACGCCATCACGCGGGGCGGCGCGCCGGACGATCCCGTGGCAGGCTCCATCGCCTATGTCGGCGCCGGACCCGGGGCGCGCGACCTCATGACCATGCGCGGCGTCGCGCGGCTGCAGGAGGCTGACGTGATCTTCTACGACCGTCTCGTCGATCCGGACGTCCTGGAACTTGCCCGCCGCGATGCCGAGCGGGTCTATGTCGGCAAGGTCGTGGGCGCCCATGCCTGGCCGCAGGACCGCATCAACGCGGCGGTGGTGGCCGAGGCGCGCAAGGGGCGGCGCGTGGTGCGCCTGAAATCCGGCGATCCGGGCATCTTCGGGCGACTGGACGAGGAACTGGCCGCCGCGCGGAGCTTGGGCATCGCCACCGAGATCGTTCCGGGCGTCACCGCGGCCTGCGCGGCGGCGGCCTCCCTCGGGCGCGCGCTGACCTGTCGTGGCGCAACGGATACCCTCGTGCTCACCACCGCGCGCCACCAAACGGATGGCGCTGTCGCCGACGTGTCGCGAGTCGTCAAGCGGGGCACCGAGCTTGCAATCTACATGGGCGTGTCCGCCGCCCCCGATCTTGCAGCCCAACTATTGAAAAACGGCCTTTCCACGGTCACGCGCGTCGAGGTCGTTTCAGAGGCGTCGACGCAACGGCAGACCCAGCTCCGAACGACGCTCGGTGCCATGGCACGCGATATCGAGGCCGCCGGGATCAACGGATGCGCCCTCATACTGATCTCGAACCCGAACGCGCTTGAGACGCCAATTCTTCGCAAGGTCTCGTAGCGCCGCCAGGCGGGACATCCGCATGGCGACAGCAGAGAGTTTCAGCAGCGTCTCGCGGGCGACCTTTGCCATCGTTGGGTTCGCCGAGGCCGTCGCCGATCGACCTGCCTCCGCAAAACGCCATTCCGCCTGCTCGCCTGCCGGCGAGATAAAGCTTCCCTAAAATCCACCGGATCGTGTCGGGCCAAAGTCGTGAGTTTCGAGCGTGAGACAGCGCCACAAGCGACGTAAAGTGAGGCTCACCAGCCGATGGCGGGCTTTGTGATCATCAGCCAGACGATCGCCATTACAGCGGCGAAGGCCGGGAACCCGAAGGTGAACCACCATCGATAGAGTTGGTGGTAGGTTTCGGGAAGCGACCGGCCAGCATCCCGCGCTGCACGCGCCAGATCCCGCATGCGTATCTGCATCCAGACCACCGGGAGCCAGAACAGCCCGACGAAGACGTAGAGAGCGAGCGACAAGGCGACCCAACCTTCGAGCAGAGGCCAGCCCACCATGCGCGCGAGGAAGAAACCGGTAATGGGCTGAAAGAGAGCTGCGGTTGCCGTGAACACGGTGTCGGCCAACACGACGATGCCCGCAACATGGGCGACCAGAGCAGGATCGCCGCTCCGATTCGAGATCACCATGAAAAATGCAATGCCGGCCCCGGTGCCGAGCAAAATCGTGGCGCCGACGATATGCAGCAACAGGAGGAACTCGTAGCTCATCGGTCTTCGACCCCCAGCCAGACGATCAACGCCAGCACGATAGAGGGCAGGACTTTCAGAAGCGGTCCCAGCGGATCAAACCAGAGGCCGGGCGCGAAGAACGTGCCGCCCAGGAGATAGACGACAGACACGGCCACCATGCCAAGCGCGGCCGGCCGACACCAGCGCCGCCAGAGGATGGAAACGCCGAGGGCCATGTCAACGAAAGCGCCACCGATGACTGTCGTTTCAACCGCCCAAGTCGGCAGGACAGTGCCCGCGAGAGCCGATGCGGCGGCGGCCGGTCTGGCAAGGGCCACGAGCCCCGAAGCCAGCCAGAAGATCGAGAGTACCGCGATCGCGAGCGGCAGAATGAAGTAGAGACGGGCAAAGAGGCGTTCCTGTCGTGTGGCGGGCAGAGCCATCAAGGTCTCGTCGAGCCCGCGCGGCCTGACCCCGCCGGCCGCTCTCCAGGCTGCGGGGTCCCCGCGGACGCCGTCGCGCAAGACGGTCAGTGCAGTGGATCGCAGCGGCGAACGCCAACCGAAACGGCCCAAGGCGTTTGCGACATGCCCGGTAAGGGCGAGACCTGCTTCCGGTACAAGCAGCCGCATGCGCGGCGCCGGAAAGCCCTGCCAGGCCCGGACTTTGTGAATGAGCTCCGGCAGGGGCCGGGCCGTTTCCTCGGTTATGTCGGCGATCGTGCCCGACGGGATTTCTCCGCGCGCAGCCGCGGTGACGGCGGCGGCAAGATCCTCGACATAGACGGTCTGAACCAGACTGTCTGGCATGACGGCCGGAAGAAGGCCCGGAAAGGCTGCCGCGCCGCGCAGAAGTGCCGTGCCGCCATACGCCTCCGGAGCAAGAACAAGGCCCGGTCGCAGAATGACCCAATCGCATCGCGCGTTTGCGACGTGCGCGTCTCCGCGTGCCTTGCTGCGAAAGAACTCGGTGGACGCGTCCAACGAGACGCCGGCCGCCGATATCTGAACGATGCGCAGATTCGGCGCAGCGGCCGCGCAGAGCTGCGCGAGCATCGTCGCGTGAATGGCCTCGAGATCATCGCGCGGACCCTCCTGGAGTGCACCTGCCGCGTTCACGACGACATCCACGCCGTCGAGAATTTCCGTCCAGCCAGCGGTCTTCAACGAGGATAGATCGTGGAAAATCCACTCCTGGTGGAGGGAGGAGGTCATGGCTGCGCTGCGCGACCGCCCGGCCCCCACGACGCGGAACCCCGCTCCGGCGAGGGCACGACAACAGGCGGACCCGATGAGGCCGTAGCCTCCAAGAACAAGCGCGGTCGGCATGGGCACCTTGAGCTTCTCCCCTCTCTTCGCCAGTTTCCGGGGTGATTTAAGCTGCGCTCTGCTCCTGCCGGCCCGGTTCGATTTGGTTGAAGTAGACCACGGCGGGCGGCTGGCCGCCATGGGCGGCATCGCAGCGACAGAGGGAACCAGACGTAAAGCATTACCGCTAGGCGGATGATCCCGGCGCTGGTCATGAAGTGGCGGAAGGGCGCGCGTTTGTTCAGCACCGACGGCTCGCCACTGCCCTGCCCCAACTCAAGCGAAGTTTCTCTGACAGGACGGGGCCGTCTCTGGACGGCTAAGATCAGCGCAAGCCCCGGGAATGACCGGAAAATTCGCGATTATTCGGACACCAGAAATGGAGACGATTGTCTGTGGCGGAGCGACAGGGATTCGAACCCTGGAGACGGTTTCCCGCCTACACACTTTCCAGGCGTGCGCCTTCGACCACTCGGCCACCGCTCCGTTGGCAAGCGCCTAGCGCATCTTCCCGCCCTTGCGCAAGGGCCGGTGGACGCTGCGCGAGCTCAGGCGAGGTGCAGGGTGATCCGGCGCGAGGTCGCGGATTTCTTCTCGACCTTGCCCAGCCGCAACCGGCCGATCTGGCCAGTGGTGGACACGTGGGTGCCGCCGCAGGGTTGCAAGTCGACCTGGCCGTCGCCTCGGCCGATGCGTACCAGCCGGATCCGACCGGCGCCGCGCGGTGGCTGCACCGACATCGTCTTCACGAGGCCCGGGTTCGCGTCGAGCTCGTCCTCGGTGATCCAGTCGGTGCCGACGGCCAGGTCACGGGCCATCAGGTCGTTCAGCGCCCGCTCGATCGCGTCCTTGTCCTCGGGCGGGTCCGGCATGGCGAAATCCAGACGCCCTTTCTCGACCGAGATGGCCCCGCCGGTCACCGGCAGCGGCACCACCACCGACAGCAGGTGCAGCGCGGTGTGCACGCGCATGTGCCCCCAGCGCCGATCCCAGTCGATGCGCTGCTCGACCGACTGTCCCACATCGGGCGCGGCGCCATCGGCAAGCCGCAGGATCGGCGCGCCGTCCGGACCCTTCTCGCAGATCGTGACCCTGGCCTGCCCGCCGTCCCACGTGATCTCGCCGGTGTCCCCGGGCTGGCCGCCGCCGGTGGCGTAGAACAGGCACGGATCGACCCGCACCCAGCCTTCGCCGGTCTCGACCACCTGGCCCGTGGCGGTCTTCAGGAACGGATCGTCGAGATGCAGAAGGTCGGTCATGCGGGGCTCTCCGGGCTCGAGGCGTCGGGCTGCGAATGGGGCGCATCGGGGCTTGGTGCCCCTGCCCCGCCGGACGCGACGGGGCGCAGGGTCTCGGGGTTGCGCAGCCACAGGTCCTGCTGCGGGAACGGGATCTCGATCTCCTCCTCGGTGAAACGCTTGGCGATGGCGTGGAGCAGGTCGCTTTGCACCACCACGATGAAATTCACGTCGCGCAGGATCGCGCGGATCTCGAAATCGAGGCTCGAGGCACCGAAAGCGCGGAAAAGGATCGCCGGCGGCGGGTTCAGCATCACCATCGGATGCGCCTCGGCGACCTCTTGCAGGATCTCGGCCACCCGCTCGGTATCCGAGCCGTAGGCCACGCCCACCGGCACGATCACCCGGCCCACGTTGTTGCCGCGGGTCCAGTTGATGACCGAGTTCGACACCAGATCGGCGTTGGGCACGATGACGTCGGTGCGATCGAAGGTCTCGATCCGGGTCGAGCGCACCGAGATATCGCGCACGTATCCCATCTGGTCGCCCACCTGGATCATGTCGCCCTCGGAAATCGGGCGTTCGATCAGCAGGATGATGCCCGACACGAAGTTCGACACGACGTTCTGCAGGCCGAAACCGATGCCGACCGAGAGCGCACCGGCGACAACGGCGAGCGAGGTCAGGTCGATCCCAACGCCGGTGATCGCCAGAAGCGCCGCCAGGAAGATGCCGATGTAGCCGACGCCCGACACGATGGCGTTGCGGCCGCCCACGTCCAGCCGGGTCTTCGGAAGCACCGTGTTGCGCAGGGTGCCCTGCACCAGCCGCGTCAGGGCGTAGCCGATGACGAAGATCAGCAGGAAGGCCAGGAAATCCGTGGGCGAGATCCGCGTGTCGCCGAAGGCAAAGCCCGCGCGGAACCGCGACCAGACCTCGGTCAGGTCGGCGACGCGTGCGCCCCAGATCAGCGCGTAGACCGGCAGCGCGGCCAGGACCAGCAGGAACCCGATCAGGAGCGGGGCCAGAGCCTCGCTTTCGCCCTCGGCCGTTCCGGTCAGCAGCGCGTAAAGATCCGAGACCAGCTTTTGCAGCAGACCCAGGACCGACGTAACGCCAAGCGTCATGGCCGCGGGGACCAGCACCGCCTGCGCCGCGTTGGAATAGCCGACGGCGGCCAGAAGCACGCCCAGAACGCCCGCGATGATCGACAGCCGTCCGATCAGCCGCAGAAGCGAACTGCCCACCCTCTGCGTCCCGCTCTCGTCCGTATTGCCACGCCCCATCCTGATCAGGACGCGACCGATGCTGAAGAGCAGGCAGCCAAGCAGAACACGGGGTGCGAATTTCAGGACGTCCACCGGGACATCACTGCGCCCGGTCACGTTCGCCAGCAGCGCCACGGCGAAGATCGCCGTCACCGCGTAGCCGATGAGAACGCTGTGCCACCGAAGCGACGTGAGCGGCACGTCATCGCCGCGCCAGAACGGCTGCGCCGTGGCCTCGCTGCCCAGAAGGACGTGGGCCAGCCATTTGGACACGAAGATCGGCATGGCGACCAGCGGCAGGGCGTCCAGCACCGTCATCGCGGCCCCGTCGAACAGGCCCGTCAGGGCCGCGGCGCGCGCCAGGAAATAGACGCCGAGGGTCGGGAACAGGATCTGGCCCAGCGACAGCAGGAAGAAGACGACACCGCGGCCCCGGGTCGAGTGATTGACTGCCCAGCCCGAGATCAGGCGGATCCACCAGCGGCTGCGAAAGATCAGCAGAAGGGCGACCAGAGCCAGTGGCACGGCGGCGGCCAGGCTGTCGAAGGCCCGCGCCCGCTGACCGGGATCCTGCCACGCCTCGATCACCGGCGTTGCGACGGTATCCCACCCCTCGAGCAGCAGGTCCACGGCCCCGAGCCAGTAGGCGGGGTTCAGGGGGGTCGCCTCGCGCGCCAGCAATTGCTGGGCGTATTGTTCGCGGATGGTGCGGTCGATCTGGCCGATCAGACCGTTGGCGAGCGTGAAGGCTTCTTCGGCGGCGATGACCGGGGCGCGCAGCTCGGCCAGCTCCTGGTTCAATTCGGCGCGGCGTTCCGCCACGTCCTCGGCCTCGGGTTCCTCTCCCTCGGCCGGGGGCGGGCCCAGCGCCTCGATCTGGCTTTCGACGGTGGCGATGCGGTTCGCGTTGATGTCCTGGGCCGCCAGGAACGTCTCGCGGCGCTGCGCGATCTCGGCGCGCAGGTCCTCGAGCGTTCCGACGGTGGCGAAGCCGTCCAGCGTATCTTCGACCTCGGACGTGAGCGCGGACCACGCATCGTAGTTCGGCCGGGGGATATCCTGCGCCGTGACGGCCCCTGCGACGAGCAGAAGGAACGCGCACAGCCAGGCGCGCAGAAGCGGCATCACGTGTCGACGAAGACCGAGGGCATCATCCGCTCGGATCCCTTGCGCAGCCACTCGGGCACCGGCAGGCCCTTGCTGTCCAGGAACTCGGGGTTGAACACCTTGGATTGATAGCGCGTGCCATAGTCGCACAGGATCGTCACGATGGTGTGGCCCGGCCCCAGCTCACGCGCGAGGCGCATGGCGCCCGCGACGTTCACGCCGGTGGACCCGCCCATGCAAAGCCCTTCGTGCTGGAGCAGGTCGAACACCACCGGCAGCGCCTCGGCGTCGGGGACGCGGTAGCAGAAATCGGGTTTGAGCCCCTCGAGATTGGCGGTGATGCGCCCCTGCCCGATCCCTTCCGAGATCGAGTCGCCGGGATTCTCTTCCCCGGTATAGATCTTGAAGAGGCCCGCCCCCTCGGGATCGGCGAGACCGATCTTGACGCCCTTCGGCTGCAGCACCTCCGCGACACCCGCGAGCGTCCCGCCCGAGCCCACGGCGCAGATGAAGCCGTCGACCTTGCCGCCGGTCTGGTCCCAGATCTCGGGGCCGGTGGTTTCCACGTGCGCCTGCCGGTTGGCCACGTTGTCGAACTGGTTGGCCCAGATGGCGCCGTGCGGCTCGGTCTTGGCCAACTGCTCGGCCAGCCGGCCCGAGTATTTCACGTAGTTGTTGTCGTTCTTGTAGGGCACGGCGGGCACCTGGACCAGCGTGGCGCCGGCCAGCCGCAGCATGTCCTTCTTCTCTTCGGACTGGGTCTCGGGGATCACGATCACGGACTTGAAGCCCAGCGACGCGCCCACGAGGCTGAGCCCGATGCCGGTGTTGCCGGCCGTGCCCTCGACGATGGTGCCGCCCGGCTCGAGCAGGCCCTTCTCGACGGCGTCGCGGATGATGAACAGCGCGGCGCGGTCCTTGACCGACTGGCCCGGGTTCATGAACTCGGCCTTGCCCAGGATCTCGCATCCCGTTGCCTCGGACGGGCCGTGCAAACGGATGAGGGGCGTGTTCCCGACGGCGGCGGACAGGTCGCTGTGGATCATTTGGGCGGCTCCCTCGGGTTTGGTCGGTGCTATGCGGTGCCGATGGTTGTAGGC